>Ga0208138_100007_pt1 | contig 228558 bp, 245 predicted proteins | sample AntRauMetaRauer3_FD_184786 | JGI IMG/M metagenome (GOLD analysis project Ga0208138, IMG submission 184786) | Saline lake microbial communities from Rauer Lake, Antarctica, in enrichment culture - Antartic Rauer Lake 3 Metagenome Rauer3 (SPAdes)... ... | reverse complement strand
CCGCAAACCGCGGGCTTTTCACCGGCTCGTCGTCAAAACGGAGCCAAGAGATGAGCGCCCGCAACGACGTCGCGCCGAGCACCCTCGGCGTCGAACTGGCAGAAGAGGGCGTCTACGTCGAGTACACTGACGGCCGCCGCGTGTTCTACAACGGCGTCCCCGAGCGGATCGAAGGCACGCTTCGCACGAACCCGGGCAAGGACGTCCACGTGCTCGTCACGGACCCGACGGAGACGGAGGGCGTCCTCGTCTACGTCAACGACCTGAAGACCGCCGACGAGATTCTGGAGTCCACGGGCGTCGGTCGCGTCATGCTGGACCCCGGCGAGGAGGAGGAACTGTTCCCGGGCGTCACGGTGCGGGCGGACGGCTACGCGGTCGAGGTCGAGGCTGACCCCGAGGAGGCTCGGGGCCGCGTGTTCGTCTTCGAGGAGGACGAACTCGGGGAGTACGCCTACGAGCTGTTCGCCGAGTAGCTACTGGAGGTACGACGGCTCCTCGGCGTCGCAGTTCTCCTCGTGCTGGCGGGCGTCGCCAGAGTCGTCGAACATCAGGCCGCACTCCTCGCAGCGGTACCAGGTCATGCCGTCGCGCTCTGTCTCCTCGACCATACGGGATGACTCGGCACCTGAGCTAAAAACCGTTGCCCCCACCGATACGTCGGCGGCGGGTGACTCCGTGAGTGTTATTCTCCAGCCGTGACCGTCGCCAGCGACGCGCTCGTGCTGTTCGAGCCCGACGCCGACCCGCTCACCGAACTGCTCGCCGCCCCGAACCCGTACAGTCCCTCGACGTACGTTTCGACGTTCTCGACGGTGTCCGTGTGCGTGACGGCCACCGTGTCACCGTCCTGCTCGACGGAGACGGCGTCGAGAACGGCCTGTGCCTCGCTGTCTCCCTCGCCCATGCCCGAGTACAGGGAGAGCGCGCCGTCCACGAAGTCGTAGGTCTGCTCGGCGTCGCTCTCGGACGCGGCGACGAGGTTCACCGTCGACGTCAGGTTACCGTCGCCGGTCGCGAACGACCCCGAGACGAACGAGATGTTATCCAGCACGGAGGCGTCCATCGGCGCCTGACTGGCGACCTCCCCGGCCGCCTCGCCGTCGCTCGGCGTCGCCATCGCGAACCGGACGTAGCCGTCGTCCGTGTCCTCGAACGCCGCCTTCAGGTCGCCGCCCAGGGCGTCGGCGTCGCCGGCGCGCACGTCTACGACGCTCTCGACGCCGCTCCGGTCGCCGACCGCGAACGTTCCGTCGCCGAGCACGGCCAGCACGCCCTCGTAGCTCTCGTCGCCCTCGTAGACGTACAGGGTCGTGTCACCGTACGTCTCCTCGGCGAGTTCGGCTCCCTCCTCTTCCATCGCAGCCACGAGGTCGTCCTCACTGTACGACGTGGACAGCACCATTGTCGAGGTTCCGTCGCTCTCCATCGGGTTCTCGGGGGTGGTGCCGAACGCGGTCACGTCCTCGACCTTCGACGGGTCGAGGCCGCTGTCGTTCTCGGCTTGCTCGAACATCGCGTCGACGTCCGCGGGCGCGTCGTCGTCGTACTCGCTGCGCGCGTCGAGAGCGGTGTTCGCGATGGAGCGCAGCGACTCGTCGCTGGCCATCCCGGCCGCGTCGACGTATCCGACGTACTCGGCCGACGCCGGCACACTGTCGAGGTGGGCGCCGCCGCTGTCGCCGTCTGCGCCGAGGCCGCCGATGGAGCCGGCACAGCCTGCGGTCACGAGCAGCGCGAAGAGCCCGACCGCGAGTAACGCGAGTCGTCGTTTCGAACGGGGACTGCCTGACATACCGACTCGATATGGTCGAAGCGCTTGAATAGCTTGTGACAGGCCGCGGGCGCTGTGAACCGCGCTCTGTCTCGGCCCCCATCAGCTAGCTGCCAGGTGACGCAGCCGACCGCCGAGGGCGCCGAACGTCACGGGGAACGCCACGCCGAGCACGAGCAGCGTCGGCACCGCCTCGGGGACGACGACCCGGTACATGCCGTCGTACTGGAAGACGCCCGTCCAGCGGAAGGCGTACAGCGAACACGCGGCGACCAGCAGGTAGCCCGCGGCCACGCCGGCGCCGCGTCGCGTGGCCTGCCGGGGCGTGTCCGCCGACCCGGCGGCAAGCGCGCCAGCGGCGATCAGGAGGACCGGCGGCACGGCGAACAGGTACCACGCCCAGGGCCGGTCGCTGTGGGCGAGACGGGGAGTTCGTAGCCGCCGACCATCGTCCCCTTCGAGGCGCGGAGCGCGACGTGGTGAGCGGACACCCACAGCCAGCCCGCTATCTGCCAGGCCGCTGGGCCGGCCTCTCGTGCCGTGAACCGACCGGCCGGCGCCGTCGCGGCAGCCTCGAGGGCGTCCAGGCGCAGCAGGTAGGTCACAGCGTAGCCGAACAGCGCGGCGAGCGCGCCGAGTGCGGTGCCTCGCTTCGAGCGTGCATCGTCGAACACGGACCGGGATGGTCCCGCTCCCGTACTTCAATGCTCGGACCGCAGGTACCGGCTCGCTGGGGCCCTGCTGGCTACCAGAACGCCTTGGTGCGGGCGTACTCGCGCTCCCGTTCGAGGATGTCCCGGTAGAAGTCCGCCTCGTCCTCCCGGTGGCGGTTGATGACGCGGGCGGCGTTCCGCGGGCCGACGCCTCGAGCGGACAGCGCGACGACGGCCGGCTTCCCGTGGCTCTGGACGATGCTGGCGTTCCGGAACGCGCGTTCGGTCTGGTCTTCTTGCTCCGCGTCCTTGTCGGTCGCCCGGACGGCGGTCACGACCTCGTCGGCCCACGGGGAGAGTGCGGCGACGCGCGTGGAGCCACAGCGCGGACACTCGGGCTGGTCGGCGACGCGCCGGACCTTCGTCTCCTGCTCCCAGTCCGTGCAGTGGACGCAGAACAGCTTCACGCGGTCGTCCTGGATGCGCTCCTTGACGGTCTGGACGACGCTCGCATCGGCGTTCTCGGGCGTCAACAGCTCCGTGCCCGACGACCGGCCGCCCGACCCGACGGCCGTGCGCTCACCGACGACGTCGACGTCGAGGCCGCCGGACTGAACGGCGTCCAGCACTTCGCTCGCGCGCTCGACGTCGAGGTCCGTGTGGAACACCTCGCGGACGGCCTCGTCGTAGACGGGCGTGTCTTCGAGCGCACCGAGGAGGCGGGAGAGCCCCACGCCGTCCCGGCCCTTCCAGCGCTTGAGCGCGCCGAACTTCGCGGCGACCTGCGCGAGCGTGAACTTCAGCGTCTCGGACTGCTTGAGGCTGAGTTCGAGGATTGCCTCCACGTGCCCGGGGTCGGTGTCGTGGAGCAGGTCGACGACGTCGTCGGCGCTGATGCCCGCGGGCACCTCCAGTTCGACCCGGTAGGGGCCGACGTCGATGCCGACCGAGGAGCCGGTTCGCTGGCCGAGCAGCGCCGAGAGCAGTCGGCCCAGCGTCTCGTTGGCCTCGTGACCGAGGCAGGCGTTGAGGACGATGGTCTTGGCCGACTGCTCGACGACGAGACGATTCTCGCTGGGGACCGGAGCGCCCTGTTCGGTCTGCCGAGAGACCTGCCCGAGCGCGCCCCGTGCGGTGTGGGGGTCGGTCGGGTAGCGCGTGGTGAACTCCCGGGCGACCGACTCGTCTGTGCCGCCCGCAGCGAACTGGTCGCCGGCCGACGCTCGCAGCTCGCCGACCTCCTGGGCGACCTCGTAGGGCACCGGAATCTCCTGGCCGGTCCACGACGGCACCTCCCCGGTGGGGTCCTCGATGGGGGAGACCTCGACCTGCTGGTCGTCCTCGTCGATGTTCGTGATGCGCCACATCTCGCCGCGCTGGACGAACGACGCCCCGGGCTCGACGAAGTTCACGACGAAGCGCTCGTCGAGCGTGCCGACCTGCCGGCCGGCCGCCATGTCGTAGACGTCGTAGGTCTCCTCGTCCGGAATCATCGAGAGGTTCGCGTAGTAGTACTGCCACGTCCCCCCGGACTTCGAGATGGTGTCCTCCTCGTCGTCGACGTACACGACACGGTTCTTGTGGAGTTCCATCGCGACCTCTCGAAACGTCTCCTCGGGGAGTTGCTTGAACGGGTACGCCCGCGTGACGATGTTGTACGCGTGCCAGGCTTCGGTCTCCCCGAAGTCCATCGCCACGCCCACGATCTGGTTCGCGACGGTATCGAGGCTCCCGTGGTGGATCTGCGTCTCCTCGACCTCGCCGTGGCTCGCCCGCCGCGCGATGGCCAGCGCCTCCAGCGCGTCGTCCGGATTCCCCGTTATCACCGTGCCCTCGCTGACCTCGTCCCGGCGGTGACCGGCGCGCCCGACGCGCTGCAGTAGGCGTTTTACCTCGCGAGGCGACGCGTACTGGACGACGTGGTCGATGCGCCCCACGTCGATGCCGAGTTCCATCGACGAGGTGCACAGCAGGCCGTCGAGCTCCCCGGCCTTGAAGCGGTCCTCGACGTCGATGCGGGCGTCCTTCGACAGCGACCCGTGGTGGACGCCGATGTTCGCGCCCAACTCCTTGAACCGGGAGCCCAGCGCCTCCGCCGTCTGCCGGGTGTTCACGAATATCAGGACCGACTCGTGGCGCTCCACGAGCTCCCGGATGGCGCGGACGTGGCTCGCCATCTCCGGGCTCGTCAGCAGTTCGTTCGCCATGCGCTCGTCGGCGTCCGTCACCTCGGGCTCCCTGACCTCGAAGTCGACCTTCGACGCGACGTCGACCTCGACGATCTCGCAGCCCCGGCCGCCCGTGAGAAACGCGCCGACCTCGTGGGGGTCGCCGACCGTCGCCGACAGCCCGATTCGCTGGAAGTCCCCCGCCAGTTCTACGAGGCGCTCCAGGCCGATGGAGAGCTGTGCGCCGCGTTTCGCCCCGGCGAGCTCGTGAACCTCGTCGACGACGACGTGCTCGACGTCCGCCAGCCCGTTCCGGAGCTTCTCCCCGGTCAGCATCGCCTGCAGCGTCTCCGGCGTCGTCACGAGCACGTCCGGCGGGTCGTCGGCCTGTTTCTTCCGCTGGTAGTCCGTCGTGTCGCCGTGCCGGACGTCCACGTCCAGCCCGAGCGTCTCCCCCCACCAGTCCAGGCGCTCGCGCATGTCTCGATTCAGCGCCCGTAGCGGCGTCACGTAGAGCGCACCGAACCCCTCCGGCGGGCCGTCCTCCGAAACCAGGCTGTTCAGCACGGGCAGCATCGCCGTCTCCGTCTTCCCGGTGCCGGTGGGCGCCACCACCAGCCCGTTCCGGCCGTCCGCGAGCGCCGGGATGGCGCGGCGCTGTGGCTCCGTCGGCGTCGCGAACCCGCGCTCGGAGAGCGCCGCCCGCAACTCACTGCCGAGGTGGGCGAACGCGTCCATCCCCTCGGACTTCGACATTCTGGCCTTCAGGTAGGGTCGGGACGCGAATAAGAACGTTGCTCGCAGCGATTTCCGGCACGACCGCATCCGGCCAGAATGCCACCTACACCCGGTCGTAGCGCCCGAGACGCGTGCCGTCCAGCAGGTAGAGTTCGGCGTCGGGACAGCCCTCGGGGAGGAACGGCGCGAGGAACTCCTGACCCTCGACGTTCACCCACGTCCCGCCCGAGAGATTGTTGAACGCCGGGAACACCGCGAGGTCGCCGTTCGCGGCAATCTCACGGCCGTGGTGGGTCTCGAACGGCTCGGCGCTGAGGGGGCCGCGCAGCCACGCGCGCTCGACGCGCGTCCCGCCCACGTCGTCCTCCAGACGGACCGCGGGATGCTCGTGACCGACGCAGACCGTCTCGGCCTCCAGGATGGCGGGGCTCGGCCACGTGTGACCGTGCGCGAACCCGACGTCGCCGATGCGAACACCGTCAGTCGGCGTCACCTCGACGTCCTCGAAGGCCTCGCCGATGCCGCCGTCGTGGTTGCCCGCGACCAGCGTCACGGGCACCTCCAGCGCGTCGAACAGCGCTTCGAGTTCGTCGTACTCCGCGCCGTCCGGCAGCCCGATTGCGTGCCCGAGGTCGCCGAGGAACACCACGCGGTCGGCGTCCTGCTCGCGGACCAGCCGCCGGAGTCGGCGCCGGCGCTGGGGGCCCCGGCTCTGCACTTCGAGGCCCTCCCGTCGGAGCGACACCTCGATGCCGGCGTGGTAATCCGCCACCACGAGCGCGAGACCGTCCGGTAGCTCCGCGACCGCCGCGGGCTCCCCGGGGACGGGCTCCACGAGCGCCATCAGATGGCTTTCAGGTGGTCGTCCCCGGACTCGTAGCACCGCCCGCTCATCAGCGCCGACTGGATGGCCTCCTCGATCTCGCCCTCGTCGGCGTCCAGGTCGTCGGCCGCCGTCGTCACGACGTCGTCGCGGGGTGCGCCGTCGCCGTCGTCCAGCTCGTCCATCAGGTCCACGACGTAGTCCTCCAGGTCGAGGTCCGGCGGCGGCGACTCGTCGTCCTCGGCGTCGGACTCCGGCTCGTCGTACTCGTCCTCGGTGAAGTCGTCGAGGTCGTCGTCCTCGTCGCCCTCGGCCTCGTCCTCGCTGAACACGTCCTCGTCGTCGCCGGCGTCGAAGTCGCCGAGGTCGTCCCCGCTCTCGCCGTCGCCGTCGCTGGCGACGACCGTCTCGGCGTCACCGTCCTCGCCGGGCTCGATGCCCTCGTCCGGGCCGGGCGCGTCGATGTCCTGCTCGCCCGCCTCCGGAATCTCGTCGCCGGTCGAGAAGCCGACGTCGTACTCCTCCTCGACCTCCTGGCGCTCCTCCTCGGAGAGCTCGTACATCTCGCCGTCGCCGGCGTCCGCGTCGGCGGCCGCCGGGTCGTCTGCGGACTCCTCCTCCGAGTTGCTCTCGTCGGCGGCTGGCTCGGCAGACGCCTCGTCTGTCCCGTCTGGGCTCGCCTCCGCGGCGACCTCACCGGGCGACGGCGTCTCCGCCGCCGGCTCGGGACTCGGCTCGTCGTCCTCGACGGGGTCCGCCGGTTCGTCGCCCTCCTGCTCGTCCCCGGGTTCGGTCTCCGGCTCTGTCTCGCCGGCAGCTTCCGTCTCCGATTCGCTTGCCGCGTCCTCGATGGTCGCGTCCGGCTCCGAAGCGGGCTCCCCGGTCTCACCAGCGCCCTCGTCTTCTGGCGCGGACTCGACGCCGAGGTCGGCCGCGAAGTCCAGGGCGGCGTCGCCCGCCTGGTCGGGTCGGACAGTGAGTTCGCCGGCGGACTCGGCGTCGCCAGAGACCACGCGCGCCGCGCCGATGGCGAGGTCGCGGACCGCCGCCAGGTAGGCGGGCGTCGTGCCGTAGTGGTCGAGGGCGCGCGGGATACCGGAGGCGAGGCTGCCGTGGACGCCGGCGCGCTCCAGAACCGACTGAAGGCTGTCGCCGCGCTCCACGCGCTCGTGGGCGGCCGCCGCCGTCGCGACGCGGTCGACGGTGCGCTCGGCCGTCGTGACGACCCAGCGGTCCCGGGTCTCGGCGTCGACTTCGCTGACGGTCTCCGGCCGGATGGACGTGTAGACCACGTCGCTGTCGTCCGGCTCGAAGGTCCGGGCCTTCCCCGTGACGGCGACGAACGACGGCGTGTCCGCCGATTCGAGCGCCGCCAGGGCTTCGGGCTGGTACTGGCCGGCGTAGACGACGAACGCGCCAGTCGGGTCGACGACCCGGGCGCGCACGACGTCGTCGTTCACCTGCTCGACCTCGGTGAGCACGCCGACGACGAACACGCGGTTCGCACGCGCGCCGGTCGGCGTGACCACGTAGTTCGGCGCGCGCTCCTCGTCGCTCTCGGCGTACGAGAAGTCGGCGTCGTCGAACTCCGCCGCGAACAGCCGGTAGGCGACTTCGCGACGATTGACCTCCTCGTCGCTCTCGGACTGGCTCATGCGTCCACCTCCTGGAGGAAGGCCGCGGCGCGCGCGGCCGGGTCGTCGTCGCTCTCGGCGAAGTCGATGGTCTCGAGGTTCGCGCCGTACTCGTCGACGGAGAGGTGGCCGCGCACCCGGAACTCGCGGCCGACCACGCCGTCCGCGATGGTCTCCGCGACGACGGACTGGTCCATCGCCTCGCGGGCCTGGTCGCGGGCGTCCTCGAGGGTGCCGCCGTACACTTCCTCGGTCAGTTCGCGGTCGAGGACGGCCGTGACGGTCTCGGTGCCGTCGTCGAGGATGGCCTTGACGCGCAGGTCGTCCTCGGCCTCGACCTCGCCGTGCTGGCGGCACTGGCCCTTCTGGACGACGCGCCCGCACTCGGGGCAGCGCTGGATGAGCCCGGAGCCGTCCCGGACCTCGATGACGTTCCCGACGAGTTCCACGTCGTAGGCGCCGCCGCGCTCGACGGCCTCACGGACGGTGAGCCGCGTCGGCCCACCGACCTCGACGTCGCGGTCGAGGCGCTGTACGGTCGAGAACTCCGAGACGTTCACCGACGGCACGCCCCGGAACTCGCGGACGTAGACGTCCTCGGCGCGGATGGACGCGCCCTCCTCGATCTCTGGGTGGGGGTCCCAGTCCGTGAACGGCAGGCGCGCGGACTCGTCGCCGAGCACGCCCGAGAGAATCTCCGTCTCGCCGTCGCGGCCGTCGATGGTGCGCTCCTCGACCTCCGTGACCTTCGCCTCGACGTTCCGCCCGCGGTCGCCCGGTGAGAGGTCGGCGAGGTCGCGGTCGCCGCCCACCTCGTAGGGGACCTCGATGTCGTCGGCCTTCGTGACCGTCGAGGACTCGCCGAAGTTCAGTTCGGGCTGGCCCTCCCACTCGCGGACGCTCGCGTTCCCGATGGTGACGGTGTCGCCGGGTTCGAGGCCGAACTCCTCCCACGCCGTGTAGGAGATGACGCCGGTCTCGTCGGCGAGTTCGCCCTCGCCGATGACGTGGTCGTCGCCCTGGTAGCGGATGGAGCGCTGGCCGGCCGTCAGCACTTTCACCGTGACCGTGACGTTCCCCGAGTCCGGCCCGATGTCGGCGACGTCCGCAGCGCTCGGGCCCTCCGACGCGCTGGCGCCCTCGTCGCCGTACTTCCGACGGAGGCTGCGCTTGGCCTCCTCCAGCGGCACGCTGTACTCCACGAGGTTCTGCAGGTTCTCTTTGACCTCCGCTTTGTCTACACCGAGGTCGGAGGCGAGCTCCTCGGCGTGATCGTCGACGTTCATACAGACTAGTGTCGGTCGGCCTGGCGTAAAAGCGTTCGCGAGCGTGCGCGCGGGGAACGGGTGGCGGACAGTAACCGGACTGTTCGCCGGACACCCCCACGAGCGGGCAACGAAACGGGTTTCAGGCGGCCGCTACCACCCGGGAGTATGCACGTCGCCGTGAACGCCGCGATGAGCGCGGACGGCAAGCTCTCGACGCGCCGCCGCGAGCAGGTCGCCATCAGCGGCAGCGAGGACTTCGAGCGCGTGGACGAACTGCGCGCGAGCGTCGACGCCGTGATGGTCGGCGTCGGCACCGTCCTCGCCGACAACCCCTCCCTGACGCTGGACGACGCTGACTTGGTCGCCACCCGCGGGGACCGCGGCGAGACCCCGCACCCGGCGCGCGTCGTCGCTGACTCCCACGCCCGCACGCCGCCGGACGCCCGCATCCTCGACGGCGCCGCCGAGACGTTCGTCCTCGTGGCCGAGGAGGAGCCGGTCGAACACCGGGAGAGCCTGGAGGCCGCGGGCGCGACTGTCGTGGTCGCGGGCGAGAACCGCGTCGCGCTCCCCGACGCCCTCGACGCCCTCGAAGCCCGGGGTATCGACCGATTGATGGTCGAGGGCGGCGGCGAACTCATCTTCTCGCTGTTCGCTGACGGCCTCGTCGACGAACTCTCCGTCTACGTCGCCCCCCAGATTATCGGCGGCCGGGACGCCCCGACGCTCGCCGACGGCGACGGCTTCGTCGACGACTTCCTTGCGCTGGAGTTGGTGGACGTCGAACGCGTCGACGACGGCGTACTCCTGAGTTACGACTGCTGAGCGAACTGTGACGCACTGCAGCATTCGGTTCGGGCCGAAGCCCGGAGAATCGACGGTTAGTGCTGGTGGCCGGTCGCCTCGCCGAACGTCTGCCCGAAGCGCTCCTCGAACTGGTCGAGGGTCGCTGCCTCGATCTCTTCGAGTTCCTCGTCGACCTGGCCCTCCTGGTGGTGGACGACGGCGTGAGCGCGCTGCGCGAACGCCATCAGCACGATGTCGCCGACGACCTGCGCGTTCGAGTCGTCGTCGGGCTCGGCGAACAGGTCGACCAGGCCCGCGGGGAGCGTGACGTCGTCGGTGTTGCCGTCCGGGTCCTCGATGGTGAACGTGGCTTCGTCCATGACGGGACGGAGGACTCCCCGACTAAAATGGGTGTGGGTACGGGGCCGTCGGACCGGGACCGAGTGAGGGCGTCAGTCGTCGGCTGCTGCGGTCTCGCCGTGCTCGCTCTCGGCGGCGTCTGCCTGGTTCTCCAGGTAGGCGTCGGCGTCGATGGCGGCCTTGCAGCCCATGCCGGCCGCGGTGACGGCCTGCTGGTAGTGGTAGTCGACGACGTCGCCCGCGCCGAAGATGCCGTCGACGGCGGTCGCAGTCTGGCCGCCGCCCTTCCCGCCGACGGTCTGGAGGTAGCCCTCGTCGTCGAGTTCGACGCCCGTGTCCCCGAGGAAGCCGGTGTTCGGCGTGTGGCCGATGGCGACGAAGAACGCGCCGACGTCGAGGTCGAACTCCTCGGTCTCGTCGTCGTCGAGTTTCGCCGACGGGTGTCCCTCGGGGTGGCGGACGAGCGTCGCGCCCGTGACGCCCTCCTCGGGCGACCCGTGGACTTCGACGGCTTCCGTGTTCCACAGCACCTCGATGTCGCCGTCCTCGACTTGCTTGTCGATGCGGTCGGCCCAGTAGTCCTCCGCGCGCAGTTCGTCCCGGCGGTGGACGAGGTAGACGGTGTCCGCGAACTTCGTCAGGAAACTCGCCTCCTCGGCGGCCGCGTCGCCGCCCCCCACGACAATCATGTCCTCGCCGCGGAAGAACGCGCCGTCGCAGGTCGCACACGTCGAGACGCCCTGCCCCATCAGTTCGTCCTCGCCGGAGATGCCGAGCGTACGCGCGCTCGCTCCGGATGCCACGATGACGGCGTCCGCAGTGTAGACGTCGCCGTTCGACAGTTCCACGCGGAACGGCCGCACGGTGTCGTCGACGGACTCCACGATGCCGTGCTCGAAGTCGGCGCCGAACCGGCCGGCCTGGTCTTTCATCTCGTTGATGAGGTCGGGCCCCGAGATGCCCTCCGAGAACCCGGGGTAGTTCTCTACCTCGGTCGTGAGCGTGAGCTGACCGCCGGGTTCGTCGCCCTCGAACAGCAGCGGGTCGTTGTTCGAGCGCGCCGCGTAGATGGCCGCACTGAGCGCCGCGATGCCCGTGCCCGTGATGACGAGCTTCCGATGCTCTACCACGTCTTCGGCGTCCGCACCACCGTCTGTCGCTGCCGCGCCACCCGCGGCATCCTGGTCGTCGGTCATGTCCCTACTTCGACGGCGGGGGCGTTTGTACGTTGTGTTGGCCTCCGAGGGTGCCGGGAGCTCGCGGCCGTCGACGCCGCCCCTGGGCTCCGAGCACGGCAGCGAAGCACTTACCGCCCGCCTGCACCCAGTGTCGGTATGGCCGCCGACCTCGACGAGAAGACCGACCGCTACGAGGGCCTGCTCGCCGACGCGCTCGCCGAAGCCGACCCCGTCCCGCCTGCGGACTCTCCGCTCGGCGAGGCCGCCGCCGACTACCTCGAGATGGCCACCTCCTACCTCGAGGACGGTCGGCACTTCCGCGAGCACGACGACCCCGTGAACGCGCTCGCGGCGTTCTCCTACGGGCACGCCTGGCTCGACGCCGGCGCGCGAATCGGGCTGTTCGACGTGCCCGAGGCCGGCCACCTGTTCACGGTGTAGGGACCCACAGCCTCCGGGAGCGTTCGGGTACCTTTACGTGACCGCCACCCGACGGCTCGGGCAATGGAGGCCGCGCTGTGGTACGTGTTGACCGGGACGCGCGGCGGTCCGAACCGGGTGCGGCTCCTGCGCGCCGTGGACGAACGGCCGCGGAACGCGAACCAGCTCGCCGAGGACCTCGACCTGGACTACAAGACGGTTCGCCACCACCTCGACGTCCTGGTCGACAACGACATCGTGACGTCCAGCGGCGACGACTACGGCGCGGTCTACCTGCCGACGGGGCGAGTGCGGGACCACTGGGACACCGTCGAGGAGATCGCGGCGGAGGTAGAGTGATGAACGGACACTGCGAGAACACGGCGGAATTTGGGAAAGCGTATAACTGTGGTTGTTGCCAACGGTGGTACAGATGACAGTCTGGGCGGAGGTGTCGCGGGTGGCGATGGGGGTGAACGTCGCGCTACTCGCGGTGCTGTGTGCCATCTGGGCGCGCAACTACCGGACGTTCGGTTCGAAGCACACGCTCGGACTGCTGGCGTTCGGCGCGCTCATCCTCGCGGAGAACGTCCTCGGGCTCTACTACTTCACGTGGCACCCGATGATGGCGGGCTGGTTCTTCGAGCTACCGAAGACGCCGGCGACGGCGATGATGACCCTCCAGGTCCTGGAGACGTTCGCCATCCTCTTTCTCGTCTGGGTCAGCTGGGACTGACCCACGGGTCTCTCCCGCCCGGACGAGTAGACGGTCACTATCCGCCCCCGACGGCGTGAAGCGACACCACGTTTCTTGGCGTTCGGGCGCGACTACACTGGCGTGTTCGCCGACCGTGAGGAGGCAGGCCGACGGCTCGCGACTGCGCTCGACGAGCGCGGCGTCGCCCCCGGCGTGGTGCTCGCAGTCCCCCGCGGCGGACTGCCGGTCGGGCGCGCCGTCGCCGACCACTTCGGCGTCCCGCTGGACGTGGTCGCGGCGAAGAAACTCGGCGCACCTGGGAACCCCGAACTGGCGGTCGGCGCGGCCGCCAGCGACGGCACCGTCTGGCTGAACGACGCGCTCGTGTCGAATCTCGGCGTCGGCGACGACTACCTCGACGCCGAGCGCGAGCGTGCCGCCGCGACCGCTCGCGAGAAGACCGCCGCCTACCGCGGCGACCGGCCGCCGCTCGACCTCGAAGGCCTGACGGCCGTGGTCGTGGACGACGGCGTCGCGACGGGAGCGACTGTCCGCGCGTGCATCGCGGCCGTACGGAACGCGGGCGCCGACCGTGTCGTCGTCGGCGTCCCCGTCGGTCCTCAGGGGACGCTGCGGGAACTCGGCGCGCTCGCCGACGACGTCGTCTGTGTCGACGTCCCGGCGTCGTTCCGCGCCGTCGGCCAGGCCTACCGGTCGTTCCCCCAGGTATCGGACGACCGGGCTCGAAGCTACCTCGACGACGGCACGCAGGAGTGAGGTGGCCAGCGGCGTTGTCGGCGAGCGAGATTGGCGACAAGGCTTTTGCCGATGCCGGTGACACGTGACAGTATGGCACACGAGGCGTTCGTGCAGCTGTCCTGTCCCGAGTGTTCGAAGAACTGGGAGAGCACGCCCAGCGAGCTGCCCGCCCACAACGAGAACTTCAGCTGTCCGGAGTGTCACGCCACCCGACGGATGGCGCTGTTCACTCGGACTGACCGCGACCTCGAGAACCTCAAGCGACTCCAGTAGGAGAACGCAGCGCCGCCAGAATCAGACCGCAGACCGCGCGCCGCAGGCCTCGCAGTGCAGGCGCTCGGCGCCCTCCACCGTCTCCAGATTCGTGTCCGGGAGCCCGCACTCCGGGCAGATGACGTAGGTGTCGACGTACTCGTCGAGCGTGTCGGCGACCCGGCGCTGGCTGAACTCGCCCGTGAGCCGCGCGCGCCCGCTCTCGTCGATGCTCGCGGACGTCCCGAGCTCGTTCTGGAGGAACTTCAGGACGTGGTCCTGCTCGCGACCGAGGTCGTCGAGCGTCGACTGGAAGTTCTCGTAGACGGTGACGTTCCCCTCCTCGCGGACCTCGGGGTCGGGGACCTCAAACCGGCTCTCGTTGCCCGCGATGTCGGGCTTCTGGTCCATCGCGCGGTCGAGTTGCTCTTCGTAGTCCATACACGCTCGAAGTGGCGGACGGCACTAAAGAGTTTCATAACTGCCCCCGAAAACCCGGTACAATCCGTATACTGTTCACGTATGGGCGTGTGAACAGTTCTCAGGATAATACTATAACCCCGTGTCCGTTAGGACGTGTTGTCATGAAGAAGCAGGAGCTCATCCACCTTCACGGCCTTCTCGCCGAGGTCAGCAACTACTACGACCAGAACGCAGCAGAGGATGTCGACCTCGACGAGTACGAGGAACTCGGGGTACGACCGACGTCCATCCACAAGTCCAAGACAGACCACAAAGCAGCCGTGTTCGCACTCGCGGGCGGCATTACCTCCACGATGGCCACCGAGGACGAGGAGGAGACGGAAGCCGTCCCCGCTTCTGCCGACTGAATTCGTCGAGACGCGACGCCCCCCTGTAGCTCGAAAATACACGAGCGGCAGCTCTACTGACGCCTGCAGTCACCGGCACCGCGCGCGGTCCGCTCTCTACTCTTCGTCGCTCTCGCTGTCCTCGTCTTCCACGACTTCCACGCTCAAGACGTCCAGCGGAATGTTCTCCAGGCGCTGGCCGATCTCCTTTCGCGCGATGCGGGACGCGTGTTCCTCGCGCTCGACGTTGAACACCGTCATCGTGAGTTCGAGCGCGACCAGGCTCTCGTCGGCTGCGACGAACGCGGGCTCCAGGCCCTCCCCGCAGTGGGGACAGGAGCGGTGCCCCATCTCTATCTCGACGTAGTTCAGGTCCGGGTTCAGCATCTCGCCGGTCTTCGAGATGGCGATGCGTACTGCCTCGTCAGCGGACTGCACGTCGTACACCGGGACTGCAGCCTCGACGACCACCCTACAATCCATAGCCACGTGAAACGTTCGCAAGCATCGTAGAAGAACCTTGGCCCGCAACCGACGGGGACTTGGCGACACGACCCCCAGTCCGTCGTGATGGAGCGCGGCGCGATTCCCCTCGACTCGGTCGCCGGCGCGGTCGACGTCCAGGCCACCCTGGAGAGCGGTCAGACGTACCTCTGGTGGCGACCGGACGGCGACACCTACCGCACCGACGGCCTGTCGGGCGGCGACGCCTGGTACCGCACCGTCGTCGGCGACGACGTCGTCGACGTGAGACAGACCGAGAGCGCGGTCGAGTGGCGGGCGACCACCGACGCCACAGCCATCGTCCGCGAACTCCTCGGCCTCGACGACGACCTCCACGAGATTCGCCGCGCCACCCACACCGACGACCTGACGAGCGCGGCCTGGGACGCCTACGACGGTCTCCGCATCGTCCGCGACCCGTTCTTCGGCTGTCTCGTCTCGTTCATCTGCTCGGCCCAGATGCGCGTCGAGCGCATCTTCGGGATGCAGGAGCGCCTGCGCCGCGAGTACGGCACGCCCATCGAGTTCGACGGCGAGACCGTCCACGGTTTCCCCGAACCCGAAGCACTCGCGGCCGCCACCGAGCAGGACCTCCGCGACCTCAAACTCGGCTACCGCGCGCCCTACGTTCAGCGAACCGCCGAGATGGTGGCCTCCGGCGAACTCACCGAGCGCGACGTTCGCGGCCGCGCGTACGAACTCGCCCGCGAGAAACTGACGGGGTTCGTCGGCGTCGGCGACAAGGTCGCGGACTGCGTCCTGTTGTTCTCGCTGGGCTACCTCGAAGCCATCCCGCTGGACACGTGGATGCAGACCGCCATCGAGGACCACTACCCGGACTGCGACCGCGGGAACTACGCCGACACCTCGCGGGCGTTCCGCGAACGGCTGGGGCCGTACGCCGGCTACACGCAGACCTACCTCTTCCACTACCTACGCTCGGGCGGTGAAACGCCGGCGTAGCTTTTTCGAGACTGCCGACCAACGCCCACCTATGAGCGAGCGAGTCCGCGCGCACGTCTTCGTCTCCGGGAAGGTTCAGGGCGTCTACTACCGCGCGAGCACCCGTGACGCCGCCCGCGAGGCCGGCGTCGACGGCTGGGTGCGGAATCTCCGGGACGGCCGCGTCGAGGCGGTCTTCGAGGGCGACGAGGGCGACGTCGAGGCGATGGTGGAGTGGTGCCACGAGGGCAGTTCCGCCGCCAGCGTCGACGACGTCGAGGTCGACTACGAGGACGCCGAGGGTGTCGAGGGCTTCGAGATACGGCGGTAGCCGGATATATTTGGGGGCTCACTTATCGGTGTAGCCACGACACCGTACGTCGGGCACGGTCGGTGAGGCACGTCCACCACGGACCTTTTAGGGCGGCCGTCGAACGTCTCGTCATGATAGGTAGCGACCGGATGGCGGCGGTCGACCGGAACGCCGAGGCGCTCGACGTCCCCCGGAAGCAACTGATGGAGTCCAGCGGCAACGCCGTCGCGCGCGAGGTCCGCGACGTCGCCGACACGGGCGCGAGCGTCGCCGTCGTCGCGGGCCGCGGGAACAACGGCGGGGACGCGTTCGTCGCCGCGCGCTTCCTTGACGACGACCTGACCGTCCACCTGCTCGGCAGGCCGGAGTCCATCGGTTCGACCATCAGCCGGGAGAACTGGCAGGCGCTCCAGGCCGGCGACTACGACACCGACGTCGTCACGGACTCCAGCACTCTCGACCTCGGCGACCCCGACGTTGTCGTCGACGCCCTCCTCGGGACGGGCGTCTCGGGCGCACCCCGCGAGCCCGAAGCCTCGGCCATCGAGGCTATCAACCAGACCGACGCGACGGTCGTCGCCGTCGACGTGCCCTCGGGCATGGACGCCGACACGGGCGAGACGCCCGGCGTCGCTGTCGACGCCGACCGCGTCGTCACCTTCCACGACCTGAAACCGGGACTCGCCGACCGCGACGACGTCACCGTCGCGAACATCGGCATCCCGGACGCCGCCGAACTGTTCGTCGGTCCCGGCGACCTCCTCGCTCTGGAGCGCGACCCCCAGGCTCACAAGGGCGACTTCGGTCGCGTGCTCGTGGTCGGCGGCGGCCCCTACACGGGCGCGCCCGCGCTCTCCGCCCAGGCCGCGCTCCGCGCGGGCGCCGACCTCGCGTACCTCGCGGTACCCGACGAGGTCGCCGACTCCATCCGGGGGTACAGCGAGAACCTCATCGTCGACGGCCTCGTCGGCACCCGACTCGTCCCAGCGCACGTCCCCGAACTGCTGGAGCGCGCGAGCGACGTCGACGTAGTCGTCCTCGGCCCCGGACTCGGCGACGCCGACACCACGCTCGACGCCGTCGCGGACTTCCTCGCCGACTTCCAGGGGCGTGCCGTCGTCGACGCCGACGCCCTCCAAGTCGTCCCAGAGGTCGATACTGACGCCACGCTCGTCTGCACGCCCCACCAGGGCGAACTCCAGAAGATGGGCGGCCCCAGCGCCGAGGACTGGCGCGAGCGCGCCGACGCCGTCGAGGAGTTCGCCACGGAACTGGGCCACACGCTCCTCGTGAAGGGCGCCCACGACGTGGTCTCGGACGGGGAGACGACCAGGGTGAACCGTACCGGGAATCCGGGGATGACCGTCGGCGGTACGGGCGACGTGCTCGCCGGCGCGACGGCCGCGATGCTCTCGACGCTCGACCCCGTCCCCGCCGCGAGCGTCGGCGCGTACGCCAACGGTACCGCCGGCGACCTGGTGGTGGAGGACCACGGCTACGGCCTGCTCGCGACCGACGTCGTGGACGCGCTTCCCGACGCCCTCTGGGGTGGTGACGATGAGTGAGCGCGAGGCCGACGGCACGGGGGGTTCGGAACGAGGCGCGGGGAGCGACGCGACTCGCGACCACGACGAGGCCGGCGACGACCTGACGCACACCACCGAGGAGGGCGACGTCCAGATGGTCGACGTCGGGGACAAGCCCGACACCGCGCGGCGGGCGGTCGCGCGCGGCGAGATTCACCTCTCCGAGTCCACCGTGGACGCGATTCGAGCCGACGACGTCGGGAAGGGCGACGTGCTCGCGACGGCGCGCGTCGGCGCCGTCCAGGCAGTCAAGCACACCTGGGAGACCATCCCGATGTGCCACCAGATTCCCATCACGAACGTCGAGACGGACTTCGACGTCCGGGACGACCGCGTCGTCCTGGAGGTGGCCGTCGAGACAACGGGGAAGACCGGGTGCGAGATGGAGGCCTTGGAGGGCGTGACGACCGGGCTGAACGTCGTCTGGGACATGGTGAAGGCCGCCGAGAAGGACGCGGACGGCCAGTACCCGGGGACGGCTATCGAGGGCGTCGAGGTCGTCGCGAAGGAGAAACGCGTTCTGGAGTAGTCAGGCTTCGGCGACCAGTTCGCTGGCCTTCGCGTGCGAGCGCTCGACGATGGTCGGCCGCGCCTCGAAGTCGATGACGACCTGCTCGTCGCCGTAGTCGACGTCGCGGACGTAGGCGTGGTCGTGCACCCAGGAGACGACGCTCATCGTGTCCTCCGTCATCGGGAGCACGAGGCGCTCGCGCTCGCGGGCGGGGAGTTCGGCGTCGATACGCTCCCGGAGTTCGGCGAGGTTGCGCCCTTCGAGGGCGCTGACGGCGACGGGGTGGGGGGCGAGCGCCGAGAGGGCCTCCATCTTCTCGGCGAGTTCGTCGTCGTCGACGCGGTCGGTCTTGTTGAAGACGGTGACGATGGGCGCCTCGTTGCGCTCGTAGAGGGTGTCGTGGCTCGTCACGAGCTTCTCCCTGATCTCGTCGACGGACTCGCTGGCGTCCACGACGAGCAACACGAGGTCGGCCTGGTAGACCGATTCGAGGGTGGACTTGAACGACTCGACGAGCCAGTGCGGGAGGTCGCTGATGAACCCGACCGTGTCCGTCAGCAGGACGTTCCGGCGCTCCAGTTCCATCCGGCGGGTCGTCGTCCCGAGCGTCGTGAACAGCCTGTCCTGGGACTCGGCGGTGGTGTCGAGGTCCGGGTGGAGGTCCTCGTTCTCGTCGACGTCGACGTCCTCCGCGAGCCGGCGGAGCAGCGTCGACTTCCCGGCGTTCGTGTAGCCCGCGAGCGCGACGAGGTCGAAGCCGGACTCACGGCGGGTGTCCCGGCGCTGGGACTCCGTCTTCTCGATCTTCTCCAGTTCGTCTCGGATGCGAGAGATCTGGGCCTTGATGTCCTGCTCGCGGCTCTCGTCGTACTCGCCGAGCCCCATGAACCCCGGGCGCTCGTCGCGCTTCGCGAGACTGGTCTTGGCCTCCGCGCGCGGCAGTTCGTAGCGCAACTCGGCGAGTTCCACCTGGAGCTGGGCCTTCCGGGTCTGCGCGCGCTGCCCGAAGATGTCCAGAATCAGCCGGAACCGGTCGACGACCTCGGTGCCGTCCGGGAGCTGCTGACCGAGGTTGTACGTCTGGTAGGGACTGAGACGGTTGTCGAAGACCACGCGGTCGGCGTCCGTGCGTTCGACGAGTTCGGCGAGCTCCGCGACCTTCCCCTCGCCGAGTTGGAGCGCGGGGTCGGCGGTTCGGGTCTGCGTGACCTCGCCCGCGACGTCGTAGCCCGCGGCTCGCACCAGCTCCCTGATCTCGGCGGTCTCGGGGTCGCCGTCGTCGACGCGCTTGGCGACGACTGCCGTCTCTGTCGTGTCTCCTGTCACTCGCCCGGGAGTACGCGCCCAGCCCACTTAAGCCCGGGGCGAGAGGGTCGATTGGACAAAAGAGACTTACCAGTTGGTTGCAGAGTGAACCCTATGATGGACATCGACCCAACCACCCTCGGCATCGAGTTCGGCACGGGGGCGGGTATCGGGGCAATCATCGGGTTCGCGGCGAAGAAGGTTGCGAAGCTCATCGCCGTTCTCGTCGGCCTAGAGCTCGCGCTGTTCAAGTTCCTCGAATCGCGGGGCATCCTCACCGTCGACTGGGAGCGACTCAGTGGCGGCTTCATGAAGGCCGCGGAGGTCGGGTCGTCCTCGACGCCGCCGTCGTGGATGAACACCATCCTCTCGACGCTCTCCGTGAGCGTGGGCTTCACCGGCGGCTTCCTCGTCGGCTTCCGGCGCGGATAGTTACCGGGTCTTCAGGTCGTCCTTGTCCTTCACGACGCGCGTCTCGCCCTCGCCCTCCGTGACCTCGTTGACGCGACTGTAGAACTCGTCCTGCATTCCCGCGGGGAACGTGATGACGCCCACCCAGGAGCCGTCGGCCTGCCACTCCTCGCGCTCGAGGTCGCCGAACTCCCGGAGCTTCGCCTGGCCGCTGCCCGCGTAGTCCGCCGGGAGGCTCACCGCGACGGTCATCTCCTCGAAGCGGATGGGGATGACGGGCCGGAGCGCCTCCAGGGCGTCGTCGACCTGCTCTTCGGCGGGCGTCATCGGGTCGACCGTGAACCCCGCCTCCTCGAGGGCGCTCTCGATGCGGTCCGGGGGGTGGGGCGCGTCGTCCATCTGGGGGTTGATGGCGTTCCGCGAGATCGTGTTGATGAGCTTGCGCTTCTTGCGCTCCTGCATCTCCTCGCGCTGCTCGGACGTGATCTGGATCTCGCCGCGCTCGATGACCTCCGGGATGATGTCAAGCGGCTCGGTCGTCCCGAACACCTCCTCTAAGTCCTCCTCGGCGGGCCGGTCGCCCCGGGAGGCGTTCTCGAAGACGTCGCGGGCCGCGATGACGTCCTCCAGTTCGCCCTCGAATTCGCCGCGTTTCATCTCCAGGGCGGCGTCCGGGTCCACGAGCACCTCGAAGCGCTCGCCGTGTGTCTCGAGGCGAGCCGTCACGGCGTCGTCGAGCGAAATCATACCACACCCTTCGACGGGGGCCTAAAAAGACCTTCTCCCGACCGGCCGGTGAGCCTACTCGTCGCTCGCGTCGCCCGCACCCGCCTCGCCGTCCCCGTCCGGGAGGAGGTCGTGGTCGGCGAGGTACTCGCCGATCTCGTCGTCGGTGAGCTCCACGTACGAGCGGGACTCGGCGGCCACGGTGGCCACGTCGACGCCGTCGGGCGCCAGCTGGTCCCGGACCTCACCGAGCGCGCGCAGCGCCAGGTCCACTCCCTCGCCGAGGGCGAGGTCCTCCCGGTAGTTCTCCTCGAGGTAGTCCTGTATCGCCGACCGGTCCTCGCCGACGGCGATGGCCTGCCACTCGTAGGGCGTCCCCGACGGGTCCGTCTCGTACAGTTGCGGCTCGCCGTCGCGGTCCACGCCCGCGACGAGCAGCGCGACGCCGAACGGCCGCGCGCCACCGATCTGGGTGTACTGCTGGATGTGGTCGGTGACCTCCTTCGTCAGCATCTCCACGTCGATGGCTTCCTCGTAGCGCAGCCGGTTCACCTGGGCGGCCCGCCGCGCGAAGTCGACGAGCTGGCGGGCGTCGGCGACGTGGCCGGCGCTCGCGATGCCGACGTGGCCGTCGGCCTTGTGGAGTTTCTCGACGGACGCCTCCTCCATCAGCGACGACGACACGCGCTTGTCCACGAGGAGCACGACGCCGCCGGCCGTCCGCACGCCGATGCTCGGCGTGCCGCGCCTGACGGCCTCGCGGGCGTACTCCACCTGGTAGAGCCGGCCGTCGGGGGAGAAGATGGTGATGCCGCGGTCGTAGGCCTGCTGCTGGTTCTGTCCTCGCATGGTTACTTGCAGTCGCGCCGCGTCGCGCCGACCCACGCCTCGCAGTCCACGTCCACGCGGTCACCGCGCGCGACCCCGGGGTGGGTGTCGCCGCCGAACGCGACGTCGTCCTCGCGTGACACTTCGGCGGTTCGCCCCAAGTAGTTTTCCTCGGCCGCGCGCATCGTGCCCGAGACGCCGCGGACCGCCACCCGGACCGGGTGGTCGTCGACCTCGCTCACGCACGCCAGCGCCGCGCGCGCTCGCTCGACCTCCCCGCGACGCACCCGAATCAGGGCCTCGCCCGCCCCGTCGGCGTAGTCGTAGTCGACGACGCGGAGGTCGGCGTCCGCGCTCCCGGGGTCGCCGAGGAGGTTCCCGGCCGCGAACCAGACCGCGCGCTGGACGTCGCTGCGCCGCAGGTCGGCGTCCGGCCACGCCTCCAGTTCGACCGCGAGGTACCGCCAGCGCGGTCGCAGGTGCTTCGGGAGGTGTTTCATCGCCGGTCGGCCACCAGCACGCCGACCTGGTCGTGGACCATCTCGACCTCGGTGAGCGCGTAGCCGGCGTCCGTGAACGCGTCCGCGAGCACGCCGACGGTCGCGGGGTCGTCGACTTCCGGGCTGTAGAAGGTCTCCTCGGGGTCCGGCTCCCCGAAGAACATCACGTCCCCGAGCACGATGCGTCGCGGGTCGAGGGCCGCGATGACGTCGATGGCCTCGCGCTTCTCGTCGTCGCTCAGGTGGTGCATCGCGAAGTTCGACGTCACGACGTCGACGTCGCCGCCGTAGTTCGGGTCGCGGAACCGGCCTTCGCCGAACTCGACGTTCTCCAGCCCGCGCTCGGCGGCCTTCTCGCGGGCCTGGTCCATCATCCCCTCGCTGATGTCGCGGCCGACTACCGTCCCGGCGTCCGCGGCGAGGCCGAGCGCGATGGCGCCCGTGCCACAGCCGAGGTCGAGTGCGGTCTCGTCGCCACCCACGTCGGCGTGTTCGAGCACGAGCGCGACGCACTCGTTGTACTCCGGCGTCATCTCGTCGTCGTACTCCGCCGCCACGTCGTCGAAGCGCGCGGCGTGCTCGTCAAGCGTCTTCTTCATACCTCCCGCGTTCGACGCCCGGCGCAATGAACTCCTCGGACAGCAGCCGGCGGTTCCGCGCCGCCAGGTGCGTCCACTCCCCCAGGCCCGCGCGAATCTGGGCCTCGGTGAACCCGATTTCCTCGCCGACGGCGACGAGTTCGCGGGGCGCCCGCAGGTGGAGGTGGCTCGCCGCCCGCCCGCTCACCACGAACGGCGCGTCGTAGTGCTCGACGAGTTCCCGGAGCTTCCGCAGGCCTCGGAGGGCCTGTACGCGCTCGCCGCCGCTCGCGCGCAGCACTCGCGAGAGGTCGAACTCCAGGCGCACGCCGTGGTCCCTCGCGGCCTTCACGACGACGTGGTTGACGTCGCCGCCGCCCGCCATCGGCGCCGCCAGCACGTCCACGCGCTCCGACTCCGCCACGAACCGGTTGGTGGCCGGCGAGTCCGCGCGCGCCGCCAGCACGGTCACGTCGTCCCGGACGTTCGCGATGTGCCCGCTCGCCTGCGAGCGGTCCGTCACCGAGAGCTCCACCCCGGTGACCACGTCCACGCCCGTCTGGTCGACTAGCTCCTCGCGGCCCCGCGCCGGCTCGGCGTCCCGCCAGTTCCGCACGACGACGCCGTCGTAGCCGTTGCTTTCGGCCGTCGACGCCAGCCGCGCCACCGTGCTCTCGCCCTCGGGGTGGGCGTGGACCGCATCGTACACGCTCCGGGATTGGCGGGCGCGCGGTAAAAACGGGTGCGGTCCGCGCGCCGGCAGCCTCACCCTCGCTCCCAGAAACGGCTATGCCGCTGGCCGTGCTACGTGCAGGCATGACAGACGCACCCGACCCCGAGGACGTGGACTGGGAGAACCCCGACGCCTGTCCGTTCTGTGGCGCAACGCTCCCCGACGGCGGCGCCGGGTTCGTCGACCACGCCGACGCGAACCCCGACTGCGGGGCGCGCTTCGAGGAGTGGCGGGAGAACGTCGCGGGCGACATCGGCGGCGAGTGGTCGGGCTAGCCAGTCAGGACGAGAGGGCGTCCCGGGCGTTCTCGACGGCGGACTCCTTCTTCGCGGGGTAGGCCTCGACCTTCGCGCGCAGCGAGATGCCGTCGCCGAGCTGGGCGTCGCCGAGGTACGCCTCCTGCTTGTCGAGGTGGACGAACAGCGAGCAGTTGTCGTCGACGCGCTGGTCGAGCTGGCCGCGAATCTGTTCGATGTCCGCGCCGTCCCGGAGCTGGCCGAGGACGTGGCGCATGTCGTCGGCGCGCTCGACGCGCGCCGAGAGCACGACGATGCGGTCGCCGAGGTGCCCCTCGCTCTCGGCGCGCTCGATCTCGACGTCCTCGGGGAGGAAGTGACGCAGCGCGTCCTCGACCCGGGATTCGGCCTCCGTGTCGTAGCAGAACGCCCGGAGGTCGACGTAGTGGAACGGAACCTCGCTCATTGCGCCGGGATACGCCGCCGACGCCTAAAAGACCCGCTACTCGTCGGCTTCGTCCGCGTCCTCGTCCGCCTCGTCGTCCTCGTCGTCGCCGCCAACCTCGGCGTCCGGGGCGGCCTCGAGGCTCTCCTCGGGGACGCCGGCCTCCTGGCCGTCCTCGAAGCTGATGGTGTAGTTGACGTCGCCGAACATCGTCTCGGCGGTCTGCGTGATCTCGCCGGTCTGGCCGTCGTACTCGCTGTGTTTCTCGTGGAGCACGACCGTATCGCCCTTCTCGAAGCTCATACCACCTCGTTCCCTCGCGGTACGCAAAAAACGATTGATTGTCCGCGACGCCGACTGGCCGCCCCGGTTCGGCGTCCGTCCGAGTCCGCGAGCGCTGGGTCCGTCCGAAACGGTCACGGGGGTCGCCACCGTAGTACCGGCAATGACCGCCTCCACCGCTCGACGCGACGACCCGCCCGCAGCACTCCCGGACCGCCGTCGCGACCCACGGACCGATGCCCGTCGATGACCTCTGGTTCCTCGCGCAGCGCGCCAGCCAGCAGGCCGAGCGCTCCTACCACGCGCTGACAGCCGACCACGAGGGATTCGTCGAGTTCGACCGCGAGCGCTCCGTCTCCAGGGGGCACTTCCGCAGGCTCGCCGAGCGCGTCCTGGCGACCGGAGCGCCCTACGGCGCCCACACGGTCGTCTACCGGGAGAACGGCGACCTGTTGCTCGTGCGCCACGAGGGCGTCGACCGCTGGGTGGTGCCCGGCGGCGGCGTCCGCGACGACGAGTCCTACCGGGAGGCCGCCGAGCGCGAACTCCGCGAAGAGGCCGGCGTCGGCGCCGACTACGAGGGCCTGGCGATGGTGACCGACGTCACCTTCCGGAGCGGCGGCCACGAGGCCTGGGGCGTCCTGCCGGTGTTCGCCGCGCGCGCCGACGGTGCCACACCGACCGCGGACGACCCCGACGGCGAGATTTCGGACGCGCGCTGGTTCGACACGCTCCCCGACGACACCCGGGACCGAGACGACCTCCGGGCGTGGCGCGAGCGCGCGCTCGGCGAGCACGCGGCCGGCGACTGACTGCACTCAGAACGAGGACAGCGTGAGGTCCCGGGTGTCGCGCAGCGCGCGCTCCACGCGGCCGCGATCCCAGCCGAACGGCGAGAGCACCGTCTCGGCCGCCCGAACGAGCCGGTCGGCGTAGTGGTCGACGTCGTAGTCGCTGTAGTTCTCGAAGGTGAGCCGCACTCGCTGGCGGCCGTCGGCGTCGTCGTCGACGACCACGTACTCGACGCTCTGGCCGGGGTGGCGCTCGACGCCGTGGGCGTCGTACCGGCGGAGCGCCGCCACGGCCCGCGTCTCCCGGCTGTACTCGCCGGTGGGCTTCGAGACGCGCCGCGTGACTGCGAGGTCGGCGGGGTCGACTGCCCGCCGCCGGAGCGCCCCGAGACTCCGCTTGAGCGCGTCCACGACCGCCTCCGGGCCGCCGTCGTCGAGCGCGTCCAGCCAGTCGCGCTGGCAGTTCGCGACGAACGGCGGCGTGGACCGTCGCCGCGCCTCGATTCCCCGGAGCTTGTACTCGCCGCTCCCGGCCTCCTTCCCGAAGTAGGTGGTGAGCGCGCCGGCGTCGCCGTCCTGCCGGGGGACGAAACACACCCAGTCGTAGTGGCCGTCGCGTTCGAGGCGCACGTCGAGGTCGTCGGTGACGCGCTCGCAGACCGAATCGATGGGGTCGGGGTCGTCGCCGGGCGTCACCCAGACGCTGTCGACGATGGCGTGGACGACGTGCCAGCCCGCCGCTTCGAGGGTCTCCTTCGCCGACAGGAGGACGTCCCGCGCGAAGGCGTTGATGGCCTCGTGGCACTCGATGCGCCCGAACTTGCTGTTCCGGTAGCCCTGGTAGCCGAAACACGACACGAGCACCCACTTGATGGCCGACGATTTGGCTTCGAGGCACTCTCGTTCCTCGCCCGTGACCCCCTCGGCGAGCGCGTCCTTGATCTCCTTCCGGTCGTCCAGCAGCGGCCCGAGTACGTCCCCGAGGAAGCCGTCCGTGTCGGGACAGAGGCTGTAGCCGAGTTCGGGGACGTCCTCGCGGCCGGGGTGACAGTCGCAGAGCACGGTGTCCGGGCTGACGTCGTACTCGCGGATGATGGTCGGGTAGAGGGAGGCGAAGTCGACGGCGTAGACGTCCTCGTGGCGGCCGACTTCGGGCGCGAGCGTGGTGCCGCCGCGGTCGGCGGCGTGCAGCGTGCGGGCGTCCGTGAACTGCTCGGGCTCCCACTTGTTCCACGGGACGAGCACGCCGCGGTCGAGGGCCTCCCGGGTCTGCATCGCCGTGAGGACGTTCCCGATGCTCGCCCAGCCCGCCTCCTCGACGGGCTTCCAGGAGCGCGCGACCAGGTAGCGCAGCCCCGCGAGCCCGGACTGCCCCCAGAGGAAGCTGTTGGACTCGTCGAGGACCGCCCGCCCCGGCACCGTGTAGCGGGCGGGCGAGTGGCCGGTGCGCCCGTAGCTCTCGTACGTGCTCGCGCCCGAGAGCTGGGTCACGCCGCCCGCAGCCCTGCCCCACTGGAGGTCGACGTCGAGGGCGGCCGCGCGCTCGCTGGTCAGTTCCAGCAGGCCGCCGTGGCTCACCACGAGCACGTCCGGGTCGACGCGCTCGACTCGCGTGGCGAGCGCCCGGAGCACCGCCGCGGCCTCGCCCGCGACGCGCTCGCCGTCGATTCGCAGTTCGGTGAGGTCGTCGTGAGCGAGCGCTTCGTCGGTCGTCCGCACCGCGAGCGTCCGGAGGTCCCGAGCCGGCGTCGGGTCCGTCCGGGTCTCCACGCAGTACCGGAACCCCGGCGAGAAGTCCACGTCGTACAGCCGGAAGGTGCCGGGCGCGAACGCCTCCTCGTGGCGCACGCGAACCTCGCGGGCGAGCGTCGACACCTCGTCGACGCGCTCGACGTCGACGGCGAGCACCTCCGACCGGTCGTCGGCGTGCAGGTCGAGGTAGCGGTCGACCCACCGGAGGCCGGCGACCTTCGGGTCGTCGTCGAGGGCGTCCGCGAGCGCGCCAAGCGGACCGTCGCTGGCGTGCACGAACACGGTCGGCAGGTAGTCGGTGTCGCGCTCGGCGCGCGCGCCGTCCGCGGTGAGGTGCCACGCCGTCACTCCCCCGTCCGCGTCGCCGCCGTCCCGGCTGCGGTGGAAGTCGAAGGCGTACGCCATCAGTCGGCCTCGGCCGCAGCCTCGTCCTCGTCTACCGCCCCCTCGGCCTCGCTCTCTCCGCCGCCGTCCGCTTTCTGGATGTCCGCGAGCTGCTCGCGGAGGTCCCGGATGGCGGCCTCCTGGGCGACCAGCACGGAGAGGATAGCCGCGCGCTCGGGGTCCGTCGCGTTCAGGTGACCGGCGGCGTGGGCGTGGTTCCGGGCGCGCTCGAACACCCGGTCGAAGTCGGGCTTGCGCTCGCGGCGCAGCGCCCGCCGGAACGACTGGCAGCGCTGCTCGTAGGCGTCGAGGTGCTGGCGGTACGTCGCGTTCGTGCGCCCCATCAGACCACCACCTCCGGGCGCGGAGCAGCGTACTCGGGCTCTGGCTCCACCCGACCCACCAGGTCGACCCAGTACGGGACGGTGGTCTGCCAGCCGCCCTGCGTCCAGTACGCCGTCGTCTCGCCGCCCTCGCCCTCGAAGCGCCGCCCGAACCTGGTGTCCTCGACGTCGAGGGTCTGGTCGGCGTACTCGGCCACCGCGTCCGGGTCCGTCGCGGTGACGAGCACGGGGAGGTCGCGGGCGTCCGCGAGCGCCGCCAGCGTCGACAGCGACGCCTCGCGCAGCCGTTCGGCCTCCGCGGTCAGCAGGTCGTCGTCCCCGTAGAGGTCGTCGACCGCCGGCGCCACCACGAGGCTCGTCGGCCGGCGCGCGTCCGCGACGAGCTGGCGGACGAGCGCGTGGTGCTGGTGGGCCGTGAATGCCCGCGCCACTCGCACGCGGTCGAGCAGCCGCCTCCGGCTCCCGTGGCCGCTCACGGCGTACGTCGACGCGTGGTTGCGCGCGTCCACCCAGCGCGCGAGGCCGTCGCGCTCGCGCAGTTCGGCGGCGACCAGCGCCGCGACGGCGCCCCGGTCGCCCCCGCGCAGTAGCGTCACGCCCGGTTCGAGACTCGGCAGTGCGTCGTCCATACTCGGCGGTGGTTCGACCCGTCGGATAAACGACCGCGTACCGGACCGAAAGTGAAAGTGCTCGGTTTCCGGCCCCCTGGCACCCAAAACGCCTTCTCCGTGGCCGCCGAACCAACCGGGGACTGCCGGAGGCCCAGATGGACGGCTCAGACCTCACCCCGGGCGCCGTGCTCGCGCTCACCGGCTACGGGCTGGCGGGACTCGTCGGCACCGTCGTCGCGGCCGTCGTCGTCCTGTTCGCACTCCAGCCCGCCCAGCCGGTCGTCTACGACGCGCTCTACCGTCGCCTCGGTCCGTGGACGGCGACCAGCGCGGCGACCGTCGTCCAGTTCGGCGCGGCCGGCGCGCTCGCCGTCTCCATCCCCGCGCTCGCCGCGGAACACCTCGACGGCGGGCGGACGGAGTCGGTGGCCGCCGTTCTGGCGGCCGGAACCCTGGCGCTGGTGGCTGCCCTCGTCGTCGGCGTCGCGTTCGGTGCGCCGGCGCTGCTCGCCACCGCCGCCGCGGACGTCCTGTTCGTCGTGGCTGCCTTCCTCGCGCTCGGTCGCGTCGGCGCCTCCCGCGCGGGCCGGGTCGCGTTCGTCGGCGGCGCACCGGCGCTGGCGCTGCTCCTCGTGTTGCTCGCGGTCGGCCTCGGCTGGGGCGGCGGCTACGACGTCGTCGCCGAACCGGCGCCCGACGGGACCGAGGCGACGGCCGACTTCGCGGACGCGCCCGACCTTCGCGACGACTTGTTCGGGCCCGGCGCCTGCGAGGGCGGTGCCTGCCGGCTGTCGCTACGGCAGTACGAAAACGAGGCCGCGGCCGGACGGTTCCTCGACGACAACGGCGTCCGCTGCCCGCTCGTGAACGCGCCTGGCGACCGCGACTGGGGCGGGTCGTTCGTCGCCACGCACGCCGGCGACCGCTACCGAGTCACGTGTGAGGCGTACGGCGACTGAGCACTACTCGCCGGGGCCGAAGGACTTCCCCTCGCGCTCCTCGGCGCCGAGCCTGCGGAGCGCGGCGCGAGCGTTGCTCGCTTCGTACCCGAAGTAGACGTCCTCGCCGTACTCGTCGGCGACCTCGGCGGCGTGCAGGAGGTTCTCCACGTCGACGTTCACGGCGTACAGCTCCACGCTGAACGGCGCGCTCAGCGCGTCCTCGAAGCCGGAGGCGATGGTCTCCAGCCAGTACGTCGTCTCGTAGGCGGTGTCGTAGAGGGGGACGACGAACTCGTCGACGAGCTCGGAGAGCCGGTCGAGGTCGAGGCCCGCGCGCTCGTAGAGGTGGCCGGGGTAGGGGTCGGGGTACAGCGTGAGGTACGTCTTCCCGGGGATGCGGTCGACGGCCTCCGCGACGAACTCCGTGATGACGTCGGCGCGCCACGCCTGCCAGTCGTCGAACTCCGAGTCGGCGAACGCCGTCTCGCAGCGCTCGCAGTGACAGTACTCGGCGCGCGGGAACCCCACGTCGTCCAGGCGGACGTCCTCGTTCAGTTCGGCGCACGTCTCGACCACGGTGAGCACGCCGTTCCGGTAGTCCTCGGCGAGCGGGCAGATGTACGCCCAGTCGAAGTACGGCCGCTCTCTGGTGGCCTTGTTGCCCTCGTCGTCGACGGGGACGAGGTCGGGGTCGGTGCCGGCGGTGGCGTTGTCCCCGAAACACGACACCATGTTGACGGCGTTCTCCACGGGGTCGACGTGCCGGCCGGTCACGTCCTTCACCTCGTAGAACCCCAGGTCGAACTCCGGCCAGTCCAGCTCTTCGGCGTTCCGCGTGACGACGCCGTACATGAAAACGAGGTAGGAACGGGGACCGCCTACGTGTTTCGACTCAGTCGATGCGGTCGACTTCCTCGAGTTCCTCCGCGTCGTCGCCGAGGACGACCTTCCAGACGAGCGCGACCAGCAGCAGCGCGACGGCGACCTTGACCAGCTTGCGTGCCATGCCTGACACTACCGGCGCCGGCACTAAGGGCTTTGCGGGGTGTCGGCGAGGTGTGCCGTGATGTCGTCCCGCAGGATGTCGCCACAGTAATCGCAGCGGAGGCCGTCGTCGAGCACTTCGAACGTCGGCTCCGCGGGCTCGCCCGCGTTCGTGATGCACTCGCTGTTCTGACACGTCAGGACGCCAGAGACTTCCGCGGGGCGCTCCACCCGACGCTTCGCCACGACCTCGTAGTCGCGGACGATGTTGACGGTGGCGTCCGGCGCGATGAGCGACAGCACCTCGACCTCCGAGTCGCTGAGTTCGCGGCCTTCCACCTTCACCACGTCCTTGCGGCCGAGCCGCTCGCTCGGGACGTTCATGCCGAGGCTCACCGCCTCGCCGCCCGAGCCGTCGATGCCCAGCATCGCGAGCACGTGGAGCGCCTCGCCCGCTGCGAGGTGGTCGAGTACGGTGCCGTTCTCGATCTTGGAGACGCGGAGTTCGGTGTCTGTCATAGCAGGAAGTCGAGCAGCGCCATCCGCACCGGGACGCCGTTGTGGGCCTGTTCGAAGTACGTCGCGTACTCGGTGTCGTCGACCTCGGGCGCGATCTCGTCCACGCGCGGCAGCGGATGCATCACGGAGAGGTCGTCTTTCGCGTGCTCGTCGAGGAGCTCGGGCGTGATGCGGTACTCGCCCGCGACGGCCTCGTACTCGTCGTCGTCCGGGAACCGCTCGCGCTGGATGCGCGTCACGTACAGCACGTCGAGGTTCGGCAGCACGGCTTTGAGGTCCTCGTGCTCGCGGACCTGCGCGCCCGCCTCGTGGAGGTCGTAGCGCACCGACCGCGGGAGCTGGAGGCTCTCCGGGCTGACGAAGTGCTGGCGGGCGTCGAAGTTCGTGAGCGCGTGCGCCAGCGAGTGCACCGTCCGCCCGTACTTCAGGTCGCCGACGATGCCGATGGAGAGGTCGTCCAGGCCGGCGTGCTCCTGGATGGTGTAGAGGTCGAGCAGCGTCTGGCTCGGGTGGTGGCCGGCGCCGTCCCCGGCGTTCACCACGGGGACGTCGACGTACTCGCTGGCGAGCTTCGCCGCGCCCTGTTTCGGGTGGCGGAGCACCAGCCCGTCGGCGTACCCCTCTACGACCCGCACGGTGTCGGTCAGCGACTCGCCCTTCTTCACCGACGAGTCGTCGACCGACCCCATGTCGACGACGCCCGCGCCGAGGCGCTTGGCCGCCGTCTCGAAGCTCATCTTCGTGCGCGTGCTCGGCTCGAAGAAACACAGCGCGAGTAGCTGGCCGGCGTGCAGCTCCCTGGCGGCGTCCGGGTCCGCGTCGAACTCGGCGGCCCGCTCCAGGACTGCCTCGACGTCCGACCGGGAGAGCTGTTTGGCGGTCAGCAAGTGGTCCTGTTGCATCGGGTGAACACGCGCTCCCCGGGAGCGTAAATCTCCCGAACTACCCCGACGTTCAAGGGCGAGGGCGGGACCACCGACCCCCGTGCTGGCAATCGCGGGCGGGAAAGGCGGCAGCGGGAAGACGACCACCGCGCTCGGGGTCGCGGGCGCGCTCGCCCAGCGCCGCCGCCGCCCGCTCGTCGTGGACTGCGACCTCGACGCGCCGAACCTCCACCTCCGAGCGGGCGTCGACCGCGACCCCGGCGTCGACGCGCCCAACCCAGAAGCCGCCGCCCGCGAGGCCGCCGCGCTCCCGGGCGTGGACGTGCTACCGGCCGGCGACGCCGGCGACAGGGACCTCGAAGCCACGCTCGACGCCCTCCCCGGTGACCGCCCCGTCCTGCTGGACTGCCCCGCGGGCGCGAGCGAGGCCGCCGCGCGCCCGCTACGCGCGGCAGACGCCACCGTCCTCGTCACCACGCTCGGCCGGGAGAGCGTCGAGGACGCCGTCAAGACCGCCGCGATGGCGCGGGCTGTCGGCGCAGCCCCCTGCGTGGCGGCCGTCTCCCGCGAATCGAGCGTCTCGGACGGCCTCCAGACGGCAGTCGGGGCGCCCGAGGTCGTCGCCGTCCCCGACGTTCCCGCGCCGCTGACCGCCGACGCTGCGACCGCCGCGTACGCGAGGCTCGCCGAGTCGGCCGCCCCGAACGCTTAACGTCTGTCGGCCGCAACTCCGAGCGCATGGACGACCGGCTCTCCACTGGCGTCGACGTGCTCGACCGCGAGCTCGGCGGCGGCGTCCCCCCGGGCACGGTCATCGCCTACGAGGCCCCGCCGGCCAGTCAGGGAGAGCTCCTGCTGTACGAACTCACGCGCCCCCGCCCCACCCTCTACCTCACCACGAACCGCACCGAGGACGCCGTCCGGGACGCCTTCGAGGCGACGAATGCCCCGACCGGCGACCCCCGGTTCGGCTACATCCCCGCCGCGGACTCACTGGAGAACGCCCGGCGCGCGTTCCGCTCCATCCCCGAGCAAGCGACGGTCGTCTTCGACCCCGTCGACGCCCTGGAGCGCGCCGACCGCGCGCGCTACGAGAACTTCCTCAACGAGCTCGGCAACCACGTCCGGAACACGGGCAGCGTCGCCGTCCTCCACTGCCTCGACACAGACGACAATCCCTCGCTGCGGGGCACCACCGAACACCTCGCGGACGTCGTCTTCCAGCTGGAGATGGAGGAGACAGCCGGCGACATCGAGACCCAGCTCACCGTGCCGAAGTTCCGCGGCGGCGCCGCCCTCGAGTCCCCGGTGAAGCTCACGCTCCGCGAGCGCGTCCAGGTCGACACCAGCCGGGACATCGCGTAATCGACCGACGTCGAACCCCGGGAGAGAGCGCTGTCGCTATTCGCCTGAAAGAATGGAGAGAATCGGGAGTGCCTACTCGTCGTCGCCGCCGAGGTCCTCGTCTTCGAGTTCCTCGACGATCTCGTCGGCGTCGACGTCCGCGTCCTCGAGGGCGTCCTCGACGTCGCCGAGGTCGCCGCCCGCGCCGCCCATCATGCCGCCCATGCCGGGCATGCCGGCGGGCTGACCGTCGATGATCTCCTGGACGATGACGCGGTCGATGTCCAGCATGTCGATGACCTGGTTGAGCACCTGGCTCTTGCCCATCATCCACTGCTGGTTGAACTGGAGCTGCGGGGACTGCTCGATGTAGAGGGTCTCCTTCTCGACCGTCTCGGTCGTGGTCTCCGTCTCGCCGTCCTCGTTCTCCTCGGTGACCTCCTCCTCGACCTCCTCGGTCTCCAGGTCGACGTCGAGTTCGACGTCGAACATCATCTTCAGGAAGCCGACCGCCTGCTCCTCGCGGTCGGTGACCTCGCCGAGAACCTCGTAGTCGTACTCGACGTCCTCACCCGCGAGCGGGTGGTTGAAGTCGACGCGGGCGCGGCCGCCGATGATGGCCTCGACGTGGCCGTGCTCGCCGTCGACGTCGACGTGCGCGCCGGGGTAGCGCTCGTCCTCGGGAATCTTGTTCGCGCTGACGGTGCGAACCTCGGACTCGTCGTACTCGCCGAACGCCTGCTCGACGACGACGTTGCCCTCGTCACCGACGTCCTTGCCCTTCAGGTCGTCCTCGACGGCCTCGAAGATGTGGCCCTCGCCGATGACGATGGTGCGCGGGGAGAAGTCCTGCTCCTCGGTGTCGACGCCCTCGTCCTCGGCGACCGACTCGTCGGTCGTGTCGACGAGTTCCTCGCTGTCGACGGTGTAGGCGGTGTAGGAGAGCTCTACGAAGTCCCCCTCCTCGAAGCCGCCCTGTTCGTCGCTGGATTCATCGGCCTGCTCGGCCTCGGTTTCGTCGCTCATACCCATACGCACTCTCGTTCCACCCTTAAGAATCACGTTTCGAACCTGTGAGCGTGGGCGTCAGCGCGCGTCCGCCAGCGAGACGACGGCGTCCGCGTCGACGGAGAGCCACGCTGTGGTGTGGTCGGCCGCCGAAACCGCCTGCGGGCAGACGGTGACACGGTCTGGTTCGTCGGTGTGACGGACGACGTGCGCGCAGAGCGCCGGGGGGTCGTGGGCGTCGTCGCTGTCGAAGCGGTCCGGCGCGCCGCCGCCGCGAGCGTCGACTGCCATCTCGACCGGCAGTGGCGCGGGTCGGCCTTGAACACAGCTAAGAGCCGAACGTCGGACTACCGAGACCGCAAGCGCCGGGCTTTTCTCCCGGCGAACCGATTCGGCAGTCATGTACGAGGTGGAGGTGAAGGTGCCCGCGGACCACGGCGCCGTCAGGGCGGCCCTCGACGAGGCGGGTGCCGAGCGCCTGGGGACGGTGGCCCAGTCGGACACGTACTACGACGCGCCACACCGGGACTTCGCGCAGACGGACGAGGCGTTCCGCATCCGAACGGTCGCATCAGCAGTCGAGACCTTCGAGCGCGGCGAAGACCTCGCTGCGGACGTCGACGCCGTGCTCTCGGGGGACGCCCGCGCCGGCGGCGAGACACGGGTGACGTACAAGGGTCCGCTCGTGGAGGCGGAGTCGAAGACCCGCGAGGAGTTCGAGACAGCGGTCGGGAACGAAGAAGAGGTGGCCGCCATCCTCGACGGCCTGGGGTTCGAACCGGTAGCGGACGTGCGGAAGCTCAGGACGAAATTCCACCTGAACGGCTTCACCGTCCTGCTGGACGCCGTCGAGGGCGTCGGCGACTACGTCGAGATAGAGACGGAGGTGGACGCGGAAGCCGAGGTCGAGGCGGCTCGCGAGGACGCTTACGCGGTGTTGCGGGGCCTCGGTCTGGACCCGACCGAACAGATTCGGACATCGTACCTCGGCCTGAGGCTCGGCGACGACGAGCCCTCCGCCCGGGATGCGTAACACGCATAATTCTGCGTGTCACCGTTTTCGCAAGTTATAGGAACCGAGACTGGGTAGTTCCGGCCAATGACCGACCGGAACATCCAGGTGCAGTCCCTCGACCGGGGCGCCGTCGAGGACGAGGCTGTCGAGATCGTCGAACGAAAGGGGCTCGGCCACCCCGACTCCATCTGCGACGGCATCGCCGAACACGTCTGCGAACGCCTCGCCCGCGAGTACCTCGACCGCGTCGGCAAGGTCCTCCACTTCAACACCGACGAGACCCAACTCGTCGCCGGCGACGCCGCCCCCGCATTCGGCGGCGGCGAAGTCGTCGACCCCATCTACATCCTCGTCGTCGGCCGCGCCACCAGCCACTACGTCGACGACGACGGCACCGAGTACCACATCCCGGTCGACTCCATCGCTCTGGAGGCCGCCCGCGACTACCTCCGCGACACCCTCCCCAACCTCGACCTCGAGACCGACGTCATCGTCGACGTCAAACTCGGAGAGGGCTCCGGCGACCTCCAGGAGGTCTTCACCGAGAACGGCCCCAACATCCCGATGGCCAACGACACCTCCTTCGGCGTCGGCCACGCTCCCCTCACCGAGACCGAGCGCATCGTCCGCGAGACCGAACGCTCTCTCAACGGCGCCTACGCCCGAGACAACCCCGCCGTCGGAGAGGACGTCAAAGTCATGGGGAAACGCGAGAACGACCACATCGACCTCACGGTCGCCGCCGCCCTCGTCGACGACTACGTCGCCGACATGGACGCTTACACCGCCCAGATCGAAGCCATCCGCGAGCACGTCCACGAGCTGGCCACGGACCACACCGACCGCGAGGTCACCGTCCACGTCAACACCGCCGACGACTACGAAACCGGGTCCATCTACCTCACCACCACCGGCACCAGCGCCGAACAGGGCGACGACGGCAGCGTCGGCCGCGGCAACCGCGCCAACGGCCTCATCACCCCGAACCGCTCCATGAGCATGGAGGCCACCTCCGGCAAGAACCCGGTCAACCACATCGGGAAGATCTACAACCTCCTCTCCACCCAGATCGCCGAGGAAGTCGTCGCCGAAGTCGAGGGCATCCGCGACCTCCGCGTCCGCCTGCTCTCCCAGATCGGCCGCCCCATCGACGAACCCCACGTCGCCGACGTCCACGTCGTCACCGACGACGGCCTCGACGTATCCGACGTCGAACCCGAGATTCAGGCCATCGTCGACGACGAACTCGCCCACGTCACCGACGTCACCAAGCGCGTCATCGACGGCGAACTGACCACGTTCTAAACGTACCTTTTGCGCTGCGCGGCGGCCTCCGGCCGCCGCTCGGCAAAAGCTACGCCAAAAGCACTCCTCCTTCGGTTCGCTCGCTGCGCTCGCTCCCCTCAGTCGTCGGCCGCTGCTCGCGCCGTTGGCGCTCGCAGCGTGAACCGCGTCGCTCGGGTTCTGTCGAACCGCTCGCTCGCGGACGCTAGCTGCTACCGGCTGGTTCGTCCGCAGACACCTGCCGGCTGCGTAGGTTCAAGTAGCAGGCCGGGGCCAGAACCGTCGTGACCTGACGACCCGTGCGGGTCCGGCCGAGACGGGAGCGCGGCACGCCGGCCCGCAGCGACCCAGCCGCCTGCTCGCCAGCCCCCGGTCTGCGAGTGTTCTCGCGGGGAGCGATAGGCGTTTAATCCCGGGATGGCTTGCATGGCGTATGCTCCCGCCCGGGGCCGACACCGTCGTCGTCCGTCACGGCGACGTCGGCGTGAAGTCGAGTCACGTCCAGTCCGACATGGAGCGGACGCTCCGGGAGAACGTCGCCGCGATGCTCGCCGACCGCGGCGTCCCCGGCGACGTCGACCGCGAGTGGGGCCGCGTCCTCGTTCGCACCCCAGACCCCGACAGCGCCACCGACGCCGCCGCCGACACCTTCGGCGTCGTCTCCGCTAGCCCCGCCGTCTCCGTCTCCCCGGAACTCGACGCCATCACGGACGCACTCGCCGACGCCGCTCGCCAGCACTACGCCAGCGGCGCGTTCGCCGTCGACGCCCGCCGCGCCGGCAGCCACGACTTCGACAGCCGGGACGTCAACCGGGCGGGCGGCGACGCCGTCTGGGCCGCGGTCGAAGACGACTTCCAGCCCGAAGTCGACCTCGACGACCCCGACCTCACGTTCTCCGTCGAGGTCCGTGACGAGGAAGCGTTTGTCTTCCTCGAGACACGCGACGGCCCCGGCGGCATGCCCCTCGGCACCCAGGAACCGCTGGTCGCGCTCCTCTCGGGCGGCATCGACTCGCCGGTCGCCGCCTGGCAGGCGATGAAGCGTGGCGCGCCGGTCGTCCCGCTGTACCTCGACCTCGGCGACTACGGCGGTCCCGACCACCTCGCTCGCGCCGAGGAGGCCGCCAGGAAACTGGACGCGTACGCGCCGAACCGCGACCTCGACCTTCGGGTCGCGCCGGCCGGCGACGCCGTCGAGCGGCTCGCCGAGTCCGTCGGCCGCACTCGGATGCTCTCCTACCGGCGGTTCATGTACCGTGTCGCCGAGCACGTCGCCGAAGCCGTCGGCGCCGTCGGCGTCGTCACTGGCGAGGCCATCGGCCAGAAGTCCAGCCAGACGACCGCGAACCTCGGCGTCGTCGACCGCGCGACCGCCCTCCCGGTCCACCGGCCGCTGCTCACCTGGGACAAACAGGAGATAATCCAGGCGGCCCGCGAGATAGGCACCTATCGGGACTCCACCATCGAGGTGGGCTGCAACCGGCTCGCGCCGAGCCAGCCGCTCACCGCCGCCCCCATCGAGAGCGTGCGGAAGGACGAACCGGACGCGCTCTTCGAGTGGGCGCGGGAGGTTGCCGACACCGTCGAACCCGCGGAGGTGCCGACGGCGTGACCGAAGTCCTGATTCTCGGCAGCGACGACGCGGACCTCCGCCTCGACCTCTTCAGCTACGAGACGGCCCGTCGCGCGCTCGCGACCTACGACGTGCGCTCGCCGTACGCGAACACGGTCGCCGTCGACACCGTCAGCCTCGGCGGCGCAGTCTCCCTGCTGAACGACCTGAACTGGTACCTCGTCCGGCTGGCGGACGCGGCGTTCGTCCGGGAGCCGTCTGTCTCCGAGACGGAGTGGCTGTCACGCGACCTCGCGTCGAAGGTCCGGGAGAGCGAGGTGCGCGCGGCAGAGACGGACGCCCACCTGAAGGTGTACGGCGTCGAGGACGGTGCGCTCGTCGAGCCGATGTACGTCACGCGCACGCAGGGCGAACACCCCGAGTACGACCTCCGGGACGTCGACGAGACGGTCACCGTGCGCGTCAGCGAGGACGAGTTCCGGTAGTCGAAACGCAGTGAGTCAGTCGAAGACGCCGGCGGAGAGGTAGCGTTCCCCGGAGTCCGGGAACACGGTGACGACGAGCGGGCAGTCGTCGTAGGCGTCGCCGCCGTCGGCGAGCGCGTCCTCGTTCAGGTCGTCGAAGTCGCCGGCGTCGAACTCGACCTCGGGGCAGTTCAGCCCGGGTTCGGCGATGCGTTCGGCGACCCGCTTGGCGACCCGGTAGGCGGCGCCGCTGGACTGCCCGACGAGCACGCCCTCCTCGCGGGCCAGCTTCCGGACCTCGGCTTCGGCGTCGTCGAGGGAGACGGTCTCGACGGTGTCGACGATGTCGCGGTCCAGATTGTCGCTGACGAACCCCGGCCCCATCCCCTGGAAGTCGTCGTCGCCGGCCTCGCCCGTCGAGAGCACGGCGTTGGACTCGGGCTCGACGGCGACCACCTCCATCTCCGGGAACGCCTCCTTCAGCCGGGATGCCGTACCTGTGATAGTGCCGCCGGTGCCGACGCCCGCGACGAACGCGTCGATCTCGCGGCCCTCGACCTGGTCGAGGATCTCCTCGGCGGTCGTCCGGTAGTGCGACAGCGGGTTCGCGGGATTCTCGAACTGCCCGATGCGGAAGCCGCCGTCTTCGCTCGCGAGGCGGTCGGCGACCTCGTTGGCGGTCTCCATCCCGCCGTCGACGAGTTCGAGGTCGGCGCCGTACGCCCGCAGCAGCTGCTTGCGCTCCGTGGACATGGCCGCGGGCATCACGATGGTGAGGTCGTAGCCGCGCGCGGCGGCGACGACCGCGAGCCCGATGCCGGTGTTGCCGCTCGTGGCCTCGACGAGTCGGTCGCCCGGCTGGATCTCGCCGTCGCGCTCGGCGGCCAGCACCATCTCGCGAGCGGGCCGGTCCTTCGCCGACCCGCCGGGGTTGAACCCCTCGAGTTTGGCTGCGATGGTGGCGCCCTCGGGTGCCGGCACGCGCACGAGCGGCGTCCCGATGGCGTCCAGGATGCTGTCCTTCATTGGCCCGGTGTAGGAGGCCCTTGAGTAAACGTGTGGCGGGCCGTGGCAGCGCCTGCCGGCTCTGCCGCGGGCGGCGGGCTTTTGCCGACGTCCCGCCAACTGGGGGTATGATACTGAGCACGATGGAGCCGAACCCGGCGTGGGACGCGGAGTCCTACCCGGCGGTCCTCGACGCGTTCGAGAGTCTCGACGATGGCGCGACCGTCCACGTCTGGGGCGCGGACTGGTGTGGAGACTGCCGCTCGCAGCTCCCGGACCTCGCGGCCGCCCTCGACGCGGCGGGCGTCGACCCCGAGGTCTACCCCGTGGAGCGCGGCGACGGCGGGAAGACGGGTCCGAAGGTCGAGGCGTACGAGGTCGAACTGATTCCTACCGTGATTGTGGAGAGCGGAGACGGCGAGGAGCTGGCGCGGTTCGAGGAGCAAGAGCGGCTGCCGCCCGCCCAGCACCTCGCGGGACAGCTCAGCGACTGAACTCGGCGAGCCACGCCGTGATTCCTGCTGCGTCGTCGAGCGGTGGCGAGCACGCGTGCCGGCAGACGTAGGCTCGCGGGCCGTTCTCGGCGCTCCTGTCGGCCCAGACCGGAGGTACCTCCGCGACTTCGAGGTCGGCGAGCAACTCCGAGAGGCCGGCGTCCGTGGGTGGTCGTCGGGTGAGGAGGCGGTCCGGGAGGTAGGATTCGCCGACGGCAGCGCGCCAGTCCTCGGGAAGTCGGTTGGCGGCGACCGTGACCTCTCGGTGGCCGCCGGTGTTCGTGTCCGCGGCGAGCGCGAGTTCGGGGAGACGGCCGGGGTTCGAGTCGATGCGGCCGCCGTACCGCTGGAGCATCGCGGTGGCGGCGTCCGCGTAGCCCGCCTCGGGGTCGAAGGCGTCGAGCGCGAGTAGGGTCTCGCTCGCGACGCCGACCGGGGAGGGCGTCGAGCCGCCGCCGGTCGCCTGCGAGCGCACGTCCACGTCGTCGACCTCCTCCGGGGCTTCGTACAGCGCGCCCGATTCCTCGTCGTAGCAGGCGTCGAGCATCGCGTCCGCGAGCTGGAGCGCGAACGCGAGGTGGGCGTGGTCGCCGGTCGCCTCGTAGGTGGCGAGCGAGCCGGCAGTGAGGTACGCGTAGTCCTCCGCGTACCCGACGCCAGCGACGTCGCCCTCGATGGTGCGCCGGGCGAGGCGGCTCCCGTCCCAGAGCTCCTCGCGGACGAACTCGATGGCCTCGGCGGCGCGGTCGGCGAACCGCTCGTCGAGTGCGAGCCCCGCTTCGGCGTACGCCCGCGCCATCAGCCCGTTCCACCCGGCGAGCACCTTGTCGTCGCGGGCCGGGCGTGGGCGGTCGGCGCGGGCGGCCCGAAGCCGGGTCTCGGCGGCGTTCAGCCACTCTCGGACCGTTTTCTGGTCGGCGTCGAAGTCGTCCGCGAGGTCGGAGACGGACGCGGAGACGGTGAGGACAGTGGTGCCGTTCTCGAAGTTGCCGGCGTCGTCGACGCCGTAGCGCTCGCAGGTGAGGTCGGCGAGCACGCCGTCGTCCGCGTCACAGGGCGCGTCGTCGGCGTAGTCCGCCACCGCGTCGGCGACCTGGTCGGGCGTCCAGACGTAGAACGCGCCCTCCTCGCGCTCCCCTTCTGGGTCGCCGACGGGCGGGCTGCGGGCGTCGAGCGTGGCGTAAAAGCCGCCGTCGGGGTGGCCGAGTTCGCGGTCGACGAAGTCGAGGGTCTCCCGCGCGACGGCGGCGTACCGGCTGTCGCCGAGCGCGCGGTGACCGTCGACGTAGAGCCGGGCGAGTTCGGCCTGGTCGTACAGCATCTTCTCGAAGTGCGGGACGGTCCAGTCCCGGTCCGTACAGTACCGGTGGAAGCCGCCGCCGACGTGGTCGTAGAGCCCGCCGTCGGCCATCGCGTCCAGGGTCCCGCGGGCGACCTCGGCGTACTCGTCGTCGAGGCGGCTCGCGCGCAGGAGCACGTGGAGGCGGCCGCTCTGGGGGAACTTCTGGCCGCGCCCGAAGCCGCCGTAGGTGCGGTCGGCGGCGCTGGCGATGGCGTCGGCGGCGTCGGCCAGCGGGGAGTCCGCGCCCAGGTCGACGGGCTCCGGGAGGTCCTCGAGTTCGCCGCGGGCGGCGCTCAGCCACTGGTCGGCGCGACCCTCCAGGTCTCCCCGGTCCTCCGTCCAGTTCTGTGCGACGTCGTCGAGCAACTGGAGGAAGCCGGGCTGGCCCTGCTTCGGATGCTTGGGGAAGTACGTCCCGACGTAGAACGGCTTCCGGTCCGGGGTGAGGAACACCGAGAGCGGCCACCCGCCGCCGCCCCGGACGACCTGGCAGACCTTCATGTAGAGGGCGTCGACGTCCGGGCGCTCCTCCCGGTCGACCTTCACGGGGACGAAGTTGTCGTTGAGCTTCTCGGCGACCTCGGGGTCGTCGAAGGACTCCTCCGCCATGACGTGACACCAGTGGCACGCGGAGTAGCCGATAGAGAGGAAGATGGGGACGTCGTGCTCGCGGGCTCTCTCGAAGGCGTCCTCGCCCCACTCCTGCCAGTGCACGGGGTTGTCGGCGTGCTGGCGGAGGTAGGGGCTGGCCGCCTCGTCGAGGCGGTTCTCGTCCGTGGGCTGGCTCATAGCTGCGGGTAGGCGTCGGGTCCGGGTAAACCCCGGCGTCGCGTCACCGGCCGCCGACGCGCTCGTCGACCGAGAGGACGTACGCCAGGCCGGGGACGGCACCCACGAAATCCAGAGCAGCAGCGAGGCGAGCGCCGTCGCCGTCGACCGCCCCGGGTAATCACGTTCGTGTGTAGTTGGTTGATTTGGAAGGGCAACGTTTACACTCTCGTGCTCACTCTGTCGGGCTATGACAGAGCGCGTCCTCCTGCTCGGGGGCGGCGGCCGCGAGCACGCAATCGCCGAGGCCCTGGCACCCGACTGCGAGCTGTACGCCGCGGCGGGCAACCGCAATCCCGGCGTCGCCGGCCTCGCCGACGGCTTCGCGGAACTGGACACGACCGACCCCGAGGCGGTCGTCGAGCACGCCGAGGAAGTCGACGCCACGCTCGTGGTCGTCGGACCGGAGGCGCCACTGGCAGCGGGCATCGTCGACGCCCTCGAGAACGCCGGCATCTACGCGTTCGGCCCGAAACAGGCCGACGCGCGCATCGAGACGGACAAGCCGTTCCAGCGGCAGTTCATGGCCGACCACGACGTGCCTGGCCAGGCCGAGTTCGCGGCGTTCGAGGACCCCGCGGCGGCCGCCGACTACGTCGAGTCCGTCGACGGACACGTCGCCGTCAAGCCCGCCGGTCTGACGGGCGGGAAGGGCGTCCGTGTCACCGGCGACCAGGTGTCGAAAGCCGAGGCCGCCGACTACGTCCGGGAGAGCGGCCACGACGAGTGGGTCGTCGAGGAGCGCCTGGAGGGCGTCGAGGTCACGGTGCAGGCGCTCGTCGCGAACGGCGAGGCTCGAGTCACGCCGGTCGCCCACGACCACGGCCGCGCGTACGAGGGCGACGAGGGGCCGAACACGGGCGGCATGGGCAGCCTCGCCGGCCCCGGGAAACTGCTGCCGTTCGTCACCGAGGCGGACTACGAGGCCGCCGTCGACACCATCGAGGCGGTCGTCGAAGGCCTGGAGGACTACCGCGGCGTGCTCTACGGCCAGTTCATGCTCACGGCCGAGGGCCCGAAGGTCGTCGAGTTCAACGCCCGGTTCGGCGACCCGGAGGCGATGAACACGCTCCCCGCGATGGAGACGCCGCTGCTGGACGTGCTCGTCGCCGCCCGCGACGGCGAGCCGCTGCCCGACCTCTCCTTCTCGGAGACGGCGACCGTCTGCAAGTACGTCGTCCCCGAGGGGTACCCGACCGACCCCGAGGGCGGCACGAAAATCGCCGTCGACGAGGGCGGCCTCGGCGACGCCCGGCTCTTCTACGCGAGCGTCGACGAGCGTGAGGACGGCCTCTACACCACGACCTCGCGGTCGTACGCCGTCGTCGGAACCGGGGAGTCGCTCGCGGACGCGAACGACGCCGCAGACGCCGCGCTGGGTGACCTCCCCGACGGCCTGCGCGCCCGCCGCGACGTCGGCTCCGAGGCCCTACTCCAGGAGCGAGTCGACAAGATGGCCGCTCTGCGCGAGGACTGAGCCGTCAGTCGAGCAGGTTCCGGGCGTACGCGATGGGGCGGTCGAGGTACCCCGTGCCGAAGGCCGCGAGCAGCACCGCGCCGAGCGTGTTGTAGACGAGGTCGTTGACGATGTCGCTGACGCCCTTGACGGCAAGCGGCTCGTCGGCGCCGAGCGCGGTGGCGAGCGCGCCGGACGCGAACTCCAACAGCTCCCAGAACACGCCCGCCGCGAGCACGAACACGACGATGAACAGCGCGCGGAACTCGCCGGGGACGTCGATTTCGTCGGAGTGCTCCTCGAAGGTGCGCAGCGTCACGTAGCCGATGCCTGCGATCAGCACGGCCGAGACGGTGTGCGCGACGCTGTCGTACCAGCCGAACCAGTCGTAGGGGCCGAGCGACCCGATGGTGTGGATGAACACGGCTAGCGTGATCCAGAGCACGAGCAGCGGGTCCATCGAGTAGTTGTACTCGCGACTGACGAGCGCCGGCAGCAGCGTCACGAACAGCCCGAAGCCCACGCCGAGCGCGAGCCCGAGCCGAACCGTCACGAGCGTGTACGCGAACAGGGCGAGCAGGACGGCCTGCATGCCTCTGACTGCGATGCGCTGGATGCGGTCCGTCGAGTCGTCTCGTTTGGAAGTCACGTTTCTCCTGTCGCGGGTTCCTCCGGGCTGTCGTCGGTCTCGGTCCCCCGGAAGTACAGTTCGAAGACGGCGGCGACGACCACCGCCACGAGCGTCACGTAGACGAAGTCCCACTGAATCTGGGCCTGGCTCTGGACGTAGTCCGACCCGAGCCACTGGTCCGAGAAGAACCGGGCGACGGTCCAGACGCCCTGGACCGCCATCGTCGTCAGGACCGCGAACGCGACGGCGAACCGGCTGGTCATCTCCACCGCGGTGAACGCCTCCAGTTCCCCGACAGCCACGAGCGCGAACGCCGCAACGGCCGTGTAGCCGGTGAGCTCCTGGTGGAAGCCCAGCGACTGGCCGGCGAGCGCGACGGCGCCGACCAGCAACAGCGGCCACGGCACGAGCACCCGCCAGTCACCGGACACGGCCGTCGGCAGCGCAGCGAGACCGACGAACAGGACCTCGAAGCCGCTCCAGAGGAACTGACGAGTGAGCGCGCTGTGTACCGAAGAGAGCGCGATGACGCCGAGCAGCACCCACCCGAGGATGGCGTTCGTTCGGGCACCGCCTGGCCCAGCATCCGAGTCAGTCACACCACCACTTCGGGGCCGCCGTGGAAAGGTATGGGCCGGATACGCACCGTACGGCCGGCTTACTCGCGGGATGGGAGTTCCGCGACCTCCACGTCCGCGGCGGTCTCCGGGTCCCGGTCACGCGCCGTCTCGACGCTCGCCCGCGCGAGTTCGACCGCTTCGGTCAGGTCAGGGCCGACGCTCGCGCCGTCGAGGTGGCCGAGCGCCACGGACGCTCCGCTCCCGATGGCCGTCTTCTCGTCGCCCTCCAGCGCGCCGCCGCCTGGGCCGATGCGGCGGAATCGCGCCCGTCCGTCTTCGTCGCGGGCTGCGACGACAGCCTCGACGCCGACCTCCTCCGCGAGGTCCGCTGCCAGCCGCGCGAGCGACGTGAGGTCGACCTGACGACCTCCCTCGACGTCGAGCTCGCGGAGCTTCGCGTCGACCCGGCGGCCGAACTCGTCGACGGCGCCCTGGTCGCCGACGGCGCCCGCGAGCGCCTCGTCGAACGTGAACAGCCGACGCGCGCCTTCGCTAGTCACGCCGCTGTCGTCGACGGCGCCCGTGTCCGCGGCGAACACGACGCCGCCCTCGGTCTGGACGGCGACGACGGTTCCCATCGAGTCACCCCGCGCTCGAGCGGAGAACCCGGCTCATTGCTTCCTCCAGCGTCGGATGGCGCGCTGGGCAACCACGCTGGCGGCGATGCCGGCGACCGTCCTGGTCAGTCGCCCGCGGACGCTCCGGCCCTGCTTCCCGCTCGCGGACTCGGTGTCGCTCGGTTCCCCGGTGGTCGCCTGCGTGTCGTCCTGACTCTCCCCTCGTCGCTTGCTAGCTCGCCGCCGGAGGAGGTACGCCGTTCCGAGGCCGGCCGCCGCGAGTCCGAGGATTCGCCGTCGGGAGCCGCCGTCTTCGCTACCGGCCGCCTCGTGCTGCTGTTCGGTGCTCTGGTTCGACGCCGTCTCGTCGGTCGTTCCCGTGACTGTCGACAGGAGGCTGCTCATTGCAACGCCTCGGAGGCCGGCGACGAGTATAGTTAGTCACCGCCGACCGCCGAAACGTGTGGCTTACCGAACTGCTGGACGCCCCCGGACCCGGTGACGCGCCGTGAGAGCCGTCGTCTCGTCGGACCTCGACAGCCGCCGGGGCGCCCCTTACGCGGCTTTGGTGTGCCGGCCTGCACCTATCGTGCTGCCGGGCGTAGTCCCTCCGATGATTCCAACGCTGCGCTCGAAGCCGTCGACCGAGAACTCGCGGGCGTCGCCCGCCGAGGAGCCCCGGGAGCGCGGGTTCCTGCGGTGGGCGCTGAACGGCACCGTCGGCGGCGCGCTGGCGACGGTCGTGATGACCGTCTACCGGATGCCCGTGACCGCCTCGCTCCCGCCGACCGCGTCGTTCTGGGCGAAATTCGTCGCGGGCGGCGAACCCGAGGACCACCCGCTGCCCGGACTCGTCCTGCACGCTCTCTACGGCGCGTCGGCAGGCGCCGTCTTCGGTGCGCTGTTCCGCCAGTTCAGCACTCGCACCGACGGCGAAAACAGCCGAGAGGCCAGTGGCGTCGTCCTCGGGACGCTGTACGCGCTCGCGCTCTCCGTCTTCGGCGACCGCGTCGTGCTCGGCGGCCTGCTGTCGACGGACCTCGACGCGACGGAGTCGCTCGTTTTCCACGTCGGCCACCTCGTCTACGGGCTCTCCCTCGGGTCGTGGGTCGCCTCCGGGTCGACGTACGAGGACCTGAAACCGTAATCGTCCGCGTCGCTCCCGGGCCCACGGTCACGCGTCCAGCGCGTCCGGTACCTCCGGCGCGTAGAACGTCGTGTCGTCGTCCCGTCCCGGAGTGCCAGTTTCGTGGCGAACGGATCGGCCGCGTGGAAGTGCGTGTGGATGAAGCCGGGGGCGACGACGAGCCCGGTGGCGTCGATGACCCGTCCACCGGAGATGACCAGGTCGTACTGTTGCTCGACCGATGGAGCCCATTCAGAGGTGTCGAGTTCTCGGCCGACCAACGAATCGGCGGCCCCAGTCGTTGTTGTGTGCTCGCTCGCTCGTCGGAACCTCCCCTACTGCCGGTCGTCCGATTTCGGCCCTCAACTGACGGGCGCTTGCCCGGTCGCTCGTCGGCGATGCCATCGTCTACCCCTTCGACTCGTCTTCGAGGCTCTCGACGAGTCGCGAGTTCAGGGCACCGATGATCGGAATCAGGAGCAGCCAGGTGAGCATCGCCCACACTGGATCGACGCTCGCCACGACGATCGAGACGGCGAACACGATCGGGGAGGCAAAGAAGCGCGCGGCCTGAATTTCGACGGCACGGGAGGTGATTCCTTCCTCGATGAGTTGCTTTCGCGACGCGTAGACCCAGAGGGCGGCGAGGGAGAGACCGGTGAGCGCGAGGACGGCAGCGATGAAGGAGACGCCGAAGCGGTTCGGATACGTACTAAAGACGCTCGTACCGTAGGGGACGAACCCCACGAAGAGCAAGAAGAGAAGGTTGAGCCAGACGATGCCCCGGTCGTGGGCCTCGATGTGGACGAAGATGCGCCGGTGAAGCGTCCAGTAGAGTCCGATGACCAGGAAGCTCAGCACATATCCAAAGTACTCGTGCTCCCGCTCGAAGACGAGGTCCAGGAGGACCGACGGGGGCGTGTCTGTCGGCACCTCCGGGACGGTGACCTCCAGGACGAGCAGGGTGATGGCGATGGCGATGACCCCGTCGGAGAGCGCGAGCAGCCGGTCAGTCTCCGCTGATTCGCGTCTGAAAGGCAGTACCATATGGCACCCATGCTCTCTAGCAACAAGGGGCTATGCGGTGGGACTGGGCGGTGGAAGGGAGCGACGCTAGTCGCTCGTTGCTCAACAGGACCGGGGTTCGAACCGTCTGGGCGGAGTATGTCTCTTGCATCAGCCGCGGATGACGCCAGCGATGTCTCAATTGACGGGGGAGCATCCATCCCCCCCTAGCTACTCACCTGTCGCGTTTGTTAGCAAGGGTTTCACAAGACCGCTACTTTGGAACGCCTCGCTGTCCCTCCCGGGGCGACAGTCCCCGCCCGGGGCGCTCACTCCTCGATCTTCTCGACGATCCGGTCGGCCTGCTCGCGGGCCGTCTCCTCGCCGACGTGCTTGTCGACGAGCACGGACAGGATCTCCCAGTCGTCGCTGTCCTCGCGCTTCCCAGTCCGGACCTCGCTGCCCTCGGAGACGGTGTCCGAGACCTCGTCGGCCCAGTCCGGCGTGCGGATGGTCTCGAACTCCTCGGGGTCCCGGTACTGGACGTGGATGTACTCGTCACCGGTCTCGACCGCCTGGGGGGATGGGTGGTCGGCCATGTGTCAGCGTTCGTCGCCGACCCGGAAAGCCGTTTGGGCGCTACAGACGGCTCTAGAGGCGCCTTCGAGCCGCTAGAACCGCCGATAGGCGCCCCGCCTTCACTGACTTGTGGTGGCAAGCCATGCGGTCAACACGCTGCCCGGGCTAGTTCGCCCGCATGTCACTCTCAGAAATCGTCTCCCGAATCGACCACCTCAGCGACGAGCAGCGCGACTGCATCGAGATCTGCAACGAGGCCAGTCAGGTCTGCGAGTGGTGCGCTGACGAGAGCCTCGGGGACGCCGAGATGGAGCGGTGCGCGCGGCTCTGCCGAGACGTCGCCGACCTCACCGCCCTGCACGCCCGCTTCATGGCCCGGGACTCGAACTACAGCACGCACCTCGCCCAGGCCTGCGCGGGCGCCTGCGAGGAGTGCGCCGAGGAGTGCGCACGCCACGACGCCGACCACTGCCAGGTCTGCGCGGACGTCCTCGAGGACTGTGCGGAGTCCTGTCGGAACATGGCGGGGGCGTGAGCTGTCCCGCCGTGACCGCAGAGCGCACGCGACCGACGCGCCCCGCCGTCGGGCCGTCGACCGCGACGCGACCGCGCCACGAGCCGCGAGCCACCGCACCACCTATGCTCGACTGACACCGACTGGATGAACCTCTCCGACCGCGTCTATCGGTGGCGGAACTGGGTCCCCATCCCCGTCGATGGGTTCCGCATCCGTATCGTCAGGTGGCTTCTCCTCGAAGCGGACCGCCGGGCAGTCGCCGGCGCGTTGCTCACGCTCACCTTCGCGGCCACCCTCGGCCTCGGCCGCTTCTGGACCATCGAGATGCAGCAGCTGCTGACGGAGACCGACAGCGTCCAGACGGTGCTCACGCAGCTACTCAGCGGCATCATCCTCCTGGTCTCCATCGTCGTCTCCATCAACTCCATCGTGCTCACCTACGACATCTCGTCGCTGACGGTCCAGAAGGACCGCGTCGAGGGCACGATGGACTTCCGGCGCGCAGTCGGCAAACTGGTGGAGGGCGAGCGCAGCCCGACGACCCTCCAGCGGTTCCTCGCGCAGGTGGCCTCCGCGATGCGGCAGCGTGCACACGCCCTCGAGGACGAACTGGCGGACGGGGAACCCGAAGCGTTCGTCGACGACGTCGAGACATTCGTCGACCACCTGGAGGAGGGCATCGAGCGACTCGAGACCCCCGACGAGCAGGTCGGTGGCGCGGACTTCGGGACGCTGTGGGTCGGCCTCGAAGCGAACTTCGGTGACCTCTCCGACGAACTCGAGGCCATCAGACTCACCCACGCCGACCACGTCGAGGAGTCCCACGAGAAGCGCTTCGACAGGCTCGTCGAGGCCTTCGAACTGTTCGAGGTCGGCCGCGAGTACTTCAAGACGCTGTACTACTCGCGGGAGATATCCGAGTTCTCGCGCACGCTGCTGGTCATCTCGCTGCCGGCCATCCTGGTGACCGCCTGGACCATTCTAGCTATCGACGCCGGCACCATCCCGTCCGTCTGGCTGTTCGGTCTCCCGCCGCTACAGGTCTTCCTCGCGTCGACGTTCACAATCTCGCTGGCGCCGTACATCACCCTGACGTCGTACGTCTTCCGCACCGCGACGGTCGCCCGGCACACCTCCTCCAGCGGCCCGTTCATGCTGGATTGAGCGCCGCGGCGCACCGTCTACTCCTTTCCGAAGGACTCGTCGAGGCTCTTCGCGAACGCCTCGGGGTCCTCGACGGCCGGCACCACCGAGAACTCGCCGCTGGATTCGAGGACGACGGCCTCCACCTCGGCCAGCGACCCGTGGTCGTTCTTCCGGGCGGCCGTCCGGATCTCGTCCTCGGTCACGCGCTCGCTTCGAATCGCGTCCTGCAGGAACTCCCCGCGGAAGTACAGCAGCGTCGGCGGGTTCGTCACCGCTCGGCTCACGACCGGCCACCGGACCTGCAGGCGCGTGACGACGTACTGGAGGGAGACGAGCAGCGCGAACGCCCCGACGGCCTCCGCGAGCGTGACGCCTTTCGCGGTGAGTGCGCGGCCGAACGCCGACCCGATGGCGACGGTGACGATGAAGTCGAAGGCGTTCATCGTCGCCAGCGTTCGGCTCCCCGACAGCCGCAGGAAGAACACCAGCGAGACGTACATACTCACGCCGACGACCAGGATGCGGACGAGCGGCTGCCAGCCGTCGAAGAACAGTGGCTCACTCATCGTCGTAGGGCGGCCAGTGCCAGGCGTCGCTGCGCACGACGCCGAGGAGCTTCCGGCGACGGGGGCCGTAGCCGTCGACGGCCGACGCGAAGTCGTCACCCGGGACCGTCGGAACGCCAGCCTCCTGGACGCGGTCGAGGTTCGGAGCGTCCGGCGTCTCCTCGGACGGGTCGAAGAACGATTCGTTCAGCGTCTCCAGGTAGTTGTTGACGGCGCTACGGGCGTTCTCCACGAGCGCCCGGTTCGGCTGGGCGTCCCGCTCGACGCCGTACCGGAGGACCATCAGCGCCTCGTCGAGGATGGCGACCGCCATCGCGGAGGACTGGGTGGCGTCCTCGCTGTGGTAGTAGTGGAGGATGGGGTAGGCCTTGTGCTGGGTCGCCAGCGTGTCGAGCTGGGACGCCAGCGAGTTCAGCGGGAGGTGGAGCCCGCGGAAGTCGTCGTCGTCCCAGCCAGTCTCCACGACCGCCTCCGCGGAGTTGCCGAGACCGGTGACGCTGCTCGCGAACGACCGCTTGTCCGTGACCGCGCCCAGCACCGAGAACACGTAGGTGACGCCCATCGTGACGAACAGCATCCCGCTGGCGGTCGTCAGCGACGCGGCGACCTGCCAGGCGCCTCCGGGCGGGTAGAAGTCGCCGTTCCCCATCGTGAACATCGTGTACGCGACGAAGTACAGCCGGTTCACCCACGTCACGGGACTGTCGTTGCGGGCGTTGACCAGCGCGTCCTCGGCGGCCCCGAAGACGAGCGTCCAGCCGCCCCAGAGGAGCCCGACCCAGGTGACGAGCGTCACCGTGAGGATGACCGGGCCGGCGAGGCTGAGCGCGCGAGAGCGGTGGCTGCCGAGCTTCCGCAGCGCCGCCCAGAGGCCGGGTATCAACCAGGCCGAGATGGGGCCCGCGCCGCCGTCGACCCACAGCGTCGTCCAGAGGACGTCGACGACGACGAGCACTAGCACCGCCAGCCCCGCGGCGAGGTAGACGTAGTTCATCGCCCCGCTGACGCTTCGAGACTGTCGCTACGTCGTTCCAGGCGCGAGTCCATCGACACCCCAGCAGTACGTGTCAACGGCGGATAAGCCCGCGACTGGCACCTGCAAGCCCCGGTCTCAGGCCTCCTCCATCCGGCTCGGCGGCGACGGCTCGACGTCCAGCAGCCCCGCCACGTCGGCCTCGAGTCGGTGGGCCTGTTCGAGCCGGATTTCGCGTGCCCGCGACTCGCTGATGGCGTCCGCCGCCCCGAGGCGCTCCGAGAGCGGGTCGTACGCGGCGCAGTCGAAGTCCATCCGCTCCAGGTAGTCCCGGACCGGTTCGGGCGCGAGCCCGAAGTTGATGGCGACCCGACTCAGGTCGTAGAGGTCGTCGAACTCCGGGACGCCGACGTGGTCGTCGTGGATGCCGGGGTCGCCGACTTCGACCGGCTTCTCCGCGGTCTGGTCGACGAGCGCGCGGACGTCGGTGGCCAGCGAGACGACCTCCGAGGGGAGGGCCGCGTCCGGCGCCCGCCACTCCACGGTCGGCTGGCAGCGCCGCAGCCGAACGGGGTTGAGCACCGCGTCCTCGGGTTCGAACGCGCGCTCCACCCGCGACGCCGAGACGCCGCGCTCGGCCGCAATCGTCTTGAACGCCTCGAACGCCCGGTCGACGCGGTCCTCCCACTCCGCGACCGAGTCCACGTACGACCAGAGGTCGCAGTACGGGGCGAACGCCGTCCCGCACTCGCGCCGGTAGGCGTGGGCGCGAGCCGACCGCCGACCGCGCTCCCCGCAGTAGTACGGCGAGGAGCTGACGAGCGCCAGCGCCGGGTCCAGGGCGGTGAGGAGGTTCAACTGGTGGCGGGTCGCGTCGCGCTCGAAGTGGAGGTGAGTGCCCGCGCAGTTCTTCGCCGCTCGCACGCCGTCGCCGTAGATCTGCTCGAAGAGCCGCCCGCGCTCGGAGGGCGCCGCGTCCTCGACTTCCGTCAGCGGGGTGCCGAGGGGGACCAGGCGCTTGCCGTCCGCCCGCGCCGCCCGGATGGCCGTTCCGAGCACGCCCTCGAGGTCTTGCCGGAGTGCGACCTCCGAGTCCTGCGGTTCGGTACGGACCTCCAGCAGTGGTGCCACGAACTCGGGTTCGATTCGCTCGTGCGCGTCGGCGATCTGCCGGCCGTCGCACAAGCAGCCGTTCTCGTCGACGACCCATAGCTCGAGCTCAATACCCGTTGTGAGTGTCATTAGTGCTCCCCGAACGACGCCCCTCCGCTCGGACGCTTCCGAGGGGTTCGTCGTTCGTACCACGACAGAACACCGAGCGCGCGTTTGCACCCGTCCCTTTCGCCTGCAACCCCTTTAGGTGGGGTCGGCGACCGGCTGGCGGTCACTCGACGCGAGCGACGGGGAAGTCCGCCGCGACGACGTTCGCGATGGTCGAGCGGTGGGCCCGCGAGAGCCGCTCCGAGAGCGCCTGGTGGCTGACGTCGAACTCGTCGGCGAGCTCCTCGAGGGTGACTTTCCGCGGGATGTCGTAGAAGCCGTGCTGGAGCGCGGTCTCCAGGGCGACGTACTGTTTGCGGCTGAGGCCGTGCTGGCGGGAGCGCACCGACTCCGTCGGGTCGTGGACGGACTCCACGTCGACGTCCAGGCCGGTGTCCCGGCAGCCGTGGTACCAGTCCTCCATCGGGCCGCGGTCGGCGAACAGCACCCGGAAGCACCACTTCTCGTCGGCGGCTCTGGTGCGCAGGACGGCGCCCGCCTCCGGGAACATCGTCCGCAGTCGCTCCTCCGCCTCGTCCTCCCACTCCACCCGGTAGACGCACTCCTTCTCCAGGGCGGCCAGCGCCGAGACGGACGCGACGCTCGGGTCCTCGCGGAGCGCCGGCCCGACGTCCTCGTGCTGGCCGTCGAAGACGAGGACGGGCATCACCGAACTCGACCCCGCCGCCACCGCGCGGACGGCGTCGACTCTCGTCTCCGGGACCGCTCGCAGCGTCTCCCCGAGCGCGAGCTGTTCGGCCGGCACCGCCGCCTCGACAATCGAGGTCATCGACCGCTCACCCCTCGGGCCGTCGCCGCCGCGGCTCGCTTCCGTTCGGAAGCCACCTGTCGTGCCGGTGGCCGCCCGACCGGGGCGACTGCGCGCGTGTTCGACCGACCAGTGCGTCCGGAACCGTCGTCCGTGTTACCCCGTATCACCATTGTTTCCACCCTCGACGTGGTGGAATCGCTACCGGCGACAGGCGCAATGTTATTTGGAGTGTAGTCAGAGAAACGCGGTACTACGCGGGGACTCACCGGCGTCTAACCGGCCGTCAGACGGGCGCTGCTGGCGGCCTGCGCGAGTAGGGTGACGTTGTGGGCGACCGACCGCCGATAACGCCTCCCTCTCAGAGCGGACGGGAACGTAATCTGAAACAACACGTTTACCGCGAGTCGCCGTACCTGGCCGTATGGCACCCGACGAGGAGCCGGATGCCGGGTCGGATGGCGACGCCAACCGAAGCCAGGGTATCGAACTCGGCGAACTCGCCGAGGAACTGGAGTCCCACGACTACCCGACCACGGCGACAGCGCTGGTCGAGGAGTACGGTGACCACGAGATTCGGTTGCCGGGCGGGTCCCAGCACGTCGAGGAGGTGCTCGGCCTCTACGAGGAGGACGACCAGGAGTTCACCGACGCCGAGGAGGTCCGGCAGGCCATCCACAACCTCGTCGGCGCCGAGGCGGTCGGCCGGGACCACTACAGCGACCGCGGCGGGTCGACGCCCGATGCCGGCGCCGAGGACGAGGACGACGACGAGTCGTTCTGAGCGGCGGCCGCGGCCCGCTCTCGGATCGCGCGCGAACCAGCCAGCCGACGCGACACACCAATCCAGCATGAACGACACGCCCGACGACGCCGAGGAGACCGCCAGCATCGAGTCCGGAGACACCGTCTACGACGACGACGGTCGCGTACTCGGCATTGTCACCGACTTCACGGACGAGGGGTTCGCCGTCGAGGTCATCCAGGCCGGACCGTCAGTTACGGAGTCCGAGGGTGAGAGCGGCGAAAGCGGTGGAGCCGACGAGGACACCGACACCGAGGACATCCCCGGCAAGGACTTCGGCGAGGGCTACCTGATGTGGCGCTGCGAGGACTGCGGCGAGATGGGCGAACTCGAGGACGACGGCATCCCCGAGGAGTGCCCGAACTGCGGCGCGCCGAAAGAACACATCCACATGGCTCAGGAGGACTGACCACGGGCCGCCGCGCTGCTTCGTTCCCGGTCGCTCACCGCTACCCGTGAGCGGCGGCTCACCCGCTCACCACCCGCTCGGGAGCAGCGACCCGCCCCGCGACCGCCGCTTCGCCAGGTGGACGTAGTGGTACGCCCGCTGGAGCAGTCGCTGGCTCGGCCCCCGCTCGACCTTCGGCTCGACCCGGCCGTCCCGTATCGCGTCGACGACGGCCTCCGGCGTGAGTTCCTCGGCGTCGATGCGGGTGTACGCCCGTCCCGCCTCGAACGGGAAGTGGGCGTCGCTGCCCGCGACGATGGGGATATCGAGGTCCTCGGCGAGCCGTCGCACCTGATTCGCGCTGCCCGGGTGTTTGCCGTTGATCTCGACGGCGTCGAAGTCGGCCTGGGATTCCACGACGGTGCCCCGGCGGTAGGGGTGCGGGATGATGGCGGCACAGTCAGCGTCGTGAGCGATCGCCACGACCTCCTCGGGCGTCAGCGCGCGCGGCTCGGTGTAGACGGGCGGGTCGGGGCCGACGACGAGCACGTGGCCGCGCGTCGTCGACACCTCGATGCCCGGGAGGAACACGGGCGCGTCGCCGCCAGCCGAGAGCGCGCTGTAGTAGTCGTGGTTCGTCAGCGCGACGCCGTCCAGGCCCCGCCAGCGGCCCACCAGCGCCAGCGCCCGCGCGCCGACCGGGTCGAACGGCGTCGGTCGGCCCTCCGACCAGTGGAAGAACCGCGTGTGTGCGTGGAGGTCTACGTCGAACACGACACCACCTCGGCGGGCCGCGCCGCGGGCGAGTAGCGAGTCACGGCTCACCCGGGTCGGGCCGGTAGCTGTCCCCGACCGCTACCTCGACGGCCCCCGGGTCGGTGCGGACCGTCAGCGACTGCCGGGTGAGTATCTCGCCGTCCAGGCTGAACCGGATGGTGTCCGTCTCCCGGAGCGTGACCTCCAGGGCGGGCGCCCGGAACCGCTGGACGTACTCGGAGTTCTCGGCGAACAGGCCGCCGGTGACGGCCTCCCCCATCACGTCCAGCTTCGAGACGTCCTCTACGACCGTCACCTCGAACTCCCCGTCCTCGACGTCGGCCTGCGTGTTGTCGCCGCGCACGAACCGCCGCGCGTTCCCTATCAGCACCATGAGCGCATCGCCCTCCCAGGCGGTCGTCTCACCGCCGTCACCGTGGGCGTCGACGACCAGCGGCAGCGCGTCGAACTCGGAGGCCGACCGGAGCGTCGAGACGACGTACGCCAGCACCCCGAGACGCCCCTTCATCTCGCTGGTGGTGTCGCCGCTGGCCTCTGCGGTCAGCCCCGCGACACAGGAGTTCACGAACAGCGACTCGTCGGTCCGACCCAGGTCGATGCGCCGCCGGCGCCCGTCCTCCAGAACGTCGAAGGCGTGCTCGATGCCCTCCACGCCGACGTTGCCGGCGAAGCTGTTTCCCGTGCCGGCGGGGACGACGCCGAACGTGACGTCCCCGAACGCGTCGGCGTCGTCGATGCCTCGCAGCACCTCGTTGACGGTGCCGTCGCCGCCCGCCGCGACGACGGTGCCGGCGCCCGCGCTCGCGGCCTCGCGAGCGAACTCCACCGCGTCGCCGGCCGCCTCGGTCTCGCGGCAGTCGTAGCCGAGCAGTTCGGCCCGGCTCCGGACCACGTCCGCGTGGTCACCGTTGCCGCTGTTCGGGTTCAGAACGACGACTGTCTCCGGCGAGTCTGTGGCTGGCATGGTGTGTACACCGGGCCCGTGTGCGTCGCGACAGGCACCCCGGCCCGCGCGCTCGGGACGTCTCACCGTCCGACCCGGGGAACGCCCGCACCCAACGGACCGTCTCCTCAGTGTCGTGTCGGCCCGCCGGCTTTGTTATGAGCGCCGTACGCCCGCAGACCGCCGAGAAACCGTCTCTAACACTTTTCGCTGCGTCCACCCACTGTTCCGGCGTGAGCAGCGCTCCGGACCCCGACGAGATCTTCGACCGCGCCGTCGAGGAGGGCAACCGGCGGCTCCGCCAGTCCACTCTCGAGTTGCTCTCGACGAGCTTCATCGCCGGGTTCACCGTCGTGTTCGGCGTCGCCGCACTCGGCATCGTTCACGCGGCTGTCGAACCGGCGTTCGGCGAGGCCGCCGGGGTCGCCGGGTCGCTCGCGTTCGCGCCCGCCCTCGTCTTCCTCGTCGTCGGCCGCACCGAACTGTTCAACGAGAACTTCTTCGACCCGGCGGCCGCCGCCTTCGAAGCAGACGACTCCTGGCTCGTCCGCCCGCTGGTCCGCCTCTGGGTGCTCACGCTCGTGTTCAACTTCGTGGGGGCCGGCGCACTGGCCGCGTTCGTCGCGGTCGAGGGCGCGATTCCACACGGCGCCACGGCGGCGCTGGTCGACGTCGCCGAGCACCTCGTCGGCCGCTCGACCGCCGCGGTGTTCGCGAGCGCGGTCGTCGGGGGCGCGCTCGTCTCCCTGCTGTCGTTCATGCTGGAGGCCGCCGACACGGCCGGCGCCCGCATCTCGCTGGCGTTCATGGTCGGGTTCCTGCTCTCGCTCGGGCCGTTCGACCACGTCGTCGTGACCGTCCTCCACGTCTTCTTCGGGATGCTGCTCGGGGGCGCCGTGGGCTACGCGGCGCTAGCCGAAGTGCTGGCCGTCTCGGTGGCGGGCAACCTCCTCGGCGGCCTCGGACTCGTGACGCTCTCGCACGTCACGCAGGTAGTGGGGGCCCGCCAGGGCTCCGACTGAACGGACAGCGCCACGATAGCGGCGGGCCGCCCATTCACCGCCCGAGCCAGCTCGCCGGCACCCCCGCCAGCGAATCCCCGAGTTTGCGGCCCTTGTAGCCGTAGATGTCGGTGTAGCCGCACTCGGACATCAGGATGGGGTAGAAGGCCTCGTCGGCCACCAGGTCGCGGCCGTCGACCCTGGCGTAGACGGTTCCCTCGGGGACGAACTCGAAGTTCTCTACGAACAGCTCGCCGCGAGCGCCCGGCGGCTTCGGGACTGGCTCGGTCATGTGGAAGAACGCCGGGTCGGCCGGTGGCGGCTCTCCGGGGAGCGCGTCGACCCGCCGGAGGAACGCCAGCGCCTGGTCTTCGGCCATCCGGGCGGCCGCGTCGGTCCCCTGGATGCCGACCTCGACCTCCACCAGGCAGCCACACGTCGTTATCGTTCCCTCGTTCACTCCGGAGTGGTCGACGACGTGGCGCACCGGCAGCCCAGCCGCCAGGTCGTACTCACCGGGCTGGGAGCGGTGGACGAGCGCGAACGGCTCCTGCCGGGAGTGCGTGCCGTGGATGGACAGCGACGTCACTCCGCCGACGATGCCACAGAGGTCGGCCGCGAGCCGCTGCTCCCGGTCGCCCCGCGGGTCGCCGGGGAACACGCGGTTCAGGTCGGAGTCCAGGAACCGCTGGTCGGCCGCGACCGCCGCCGGGTTCGCGACGACGAAGAGCACGCCGCGCTGGAGGTCGAGGTCGGCCTCACGCAGGCGGCGCACGGCCCTGACGCCGCTCGGTTCGTCGCCGTGGACGCCGCCGACGACCGCCACCTCGGGTTCGCCGGGGCCGGCCGCGGTCACCGTCGGCGGCACGTACTCGGTCATCGCGTCACGCTCGCGTCGCCTCGTCGGCCGTCACAGCAGGAACGTGACGACCGCGAGCACGACGAAGATGATGACCAGCCACTTCGCGATGTTCATGCTCAGCCCGGCGATGCCACCCGCGCCGAGGACGGCCGCGACCAGCGCGAGCACCAGGAACAGGATGGCGAGCCCGATGAGGTCGCCACCGAACTGCATCGGCGTCAGCTGTGTGAGTAGTCCCGCGCCCAGCCCTGCCGTCGGTGTGAACACCATACCCGAGCGTCGCCCTCCAGTTAGTTTGTTACACCATGCATAGGTGGTCAGTGGCGCCGATTACTCGCGGCGGTCGACGGTGAGGTGGCCGCCGAGTTCGTGCTCGGACGGGGGGCTGACGCTGACGTCCTCGCTGGAGAGGCGGGTCTTCACGGCCGCCGTGTACGCCGAGCGGGCCTCCAGGACGTCCGTGGGTCGCGGTCGTTCGAGCCAGTAGTGGACGTCGACGAACACGACTCCGGCGCCGATCTCGTCGACGTACGCCGTCGGCGCGGGCTCGTCGACCACGGCGTCGACGTCGGCGGCGGCCTCGATAGCGTACTGGAGCACGTCCGCCAGGTCCTCCTCGTAGTCGACGGCTACGCGAGTGGTGAGTCGGTGGCGCTCGCGGCCGTACGGCCGCACGATGACTTCGCTGGTGAGTTCGGTGTTCGGTACCGTGACGAGGTCACCTCCGGGGGTCTCCACGCGCGTCGCGCGGAGCTGGATGGACTGGACGGTTCCCTCGTAGTCGCCCCACTCGATGTAGTTGCCGACGCTGAACTCGGGGTCGAAGACGAGCACCAGCCCGCTCACGAGCGACCCGAGGACCGTCTGGGCGGCGACGCCGACGGCGAGCGTGCCCGCGGCGACGATCAGCGCGGAGTTCCCGAGCAACTGACCGTAGCCCGCCACGGCCACCCCGACGATAGTCCCCAGCCCGACGAACAGCACCCGGACGTAGAGCTCGATGGCCTCCTGTATCGTGGGGTTCTCGCGGTTCCGGCGCCGTACCACGCGGCCGACCAGCGGCTCGACGACGAACCAGCCGACGGCGACGACGACGACCAGCCCCAGCAGGAACCACGCGAAGTCCACGAGCAGCGGCACCAGGTCGAGCACCTCCTCGGGCCCCGACTCGCCGGGCGTAACTGTCGACGGCGGACCGGGCGCGCGCGGTGTCGCGGCCATGCTCCTCTGCCCGAGGGAGCCTCCGACGAGCCAATGTTATGCAGTAAGTACGAACGCGACCGACACACACCACTATACGTCTCGCTCGCGTAGTTCTGGCCATGTCGAGTGACGAGGTCACCCGTCTGCTCCGTACCGCCTATCAGGACGAGATCGAGACCGTCATGAACTACATGACGAACTCCATCGTGCTCGACGGCGTGCGCGCCGAGGAGATCAAGGAGTCACTGACAGCCGACATCCAGGAGGAACTCGGGCACGCCGAACAGCTCGGACAGCGCCTCAAGCAGATCGGCGAGGCGCCGCCCGCGTCTGCCGAGTTCGTCGCCCACCAGGACTCCCTCCAGCCGCCCGAGGACACCACGGACGTGCTCTCGGTCATCGAGGGCGTGCTGGACGCCGAGGAGGACGCCATCGAGACGTACCGCTCGCTCATCGACGCCGCCGAGGAGGCCGAGGACCACGTCACCGAGGACATCGCCGTCACCATTCTCGCCGACGAGGAAGCCCACCGGACCGAATTCCGCGGCTTCCGCACCGAGTACGCCTCGGACTGAACCGCGCCCGCGCTCGCTCGGCGTGAACCGCTGGGTTTTCCGCCGGGCGGCGACTACGCCGCGAGCATGAACTCCACGTTCGTCCTGCTCGCCACGCTCGCCGGCATCACCGTCGGCGGACTCTTCGCCTTCTTCCGCATCCCCGTCCCCGCGCCACCGTCGCTGGCGGGGGTCATGGGCATCGTCGGTATCTGGGCGGGCTACCGGCTCGTGCACTTCTTCGACCTGGGGTTCGACGTCGTCGACTCTCTGGGCCTGTAGCCGCAGCGAACGAAAGAAGAGCGGAGTCGGCGGTTCAGTACGAGCGGTTCTTCGGCTCGTACGTCTGGTCGTGACCCTCGAGGAGCACCGGCCGGTACCAGAGCTCTGGGTCGCCGTCGTTCCACGTCACCATCGTGTGCTTGAGCCACTCGTCGTCCTTGCGCTCCTGGTGTTCCTTCCGCCAGTGCGCGCCGCGGAACTCGTCGCGGGCGAGCGCACCCATCGTGATGGCCTCCGCGACGTCCAGGAGGTTCCGCGTCTCGATGGTGTGCTGGAGGTCCGTGTTGAACGTCCGGGACTTGTCCGCGACGTAGACGTCCTGGTAGCGCTCGCGGGCTTCCTGGATGTCCTCCAGGGCGTCTTCGAGGTTCTCCTCCTGGCGGAACACGTTCACGTTGTCCGTCATCGACTGCTGGAGGTTCGCGCGCACGTCGGCGTGGTTCACGCCGTCCTCGCGTTCGAGCAGCGTCTCGATGCGTTCTTCCTCTCTGACTTCGGCGTCGGCGACCACGTCGTCAGGGGAGCGGGCGTCGACGACCGGTTCGCCGCCGTCCGCGGCCGACTCCGCGGAGTCCGAGTCAGGGAGGCCAGTGGGGACGCCGAGCTCCTCGCGGTCGGCCTCGTCGCTCGGCCCGGTCTCGATGAGCGGCTCACCCATGTCCTCGCCCGCGGCGTGCCGGCCCGCGAGCGCGCCGAAGACGATGAGCTCGGGGAGCGCGTTCCCGCCGAGGCGGTTCGCGCCGTGCAGGCTCACGCAGGCGCACTCGCCGGCGGCGTAGAGGCCGTCGACGCACGTCTCGCCGAACTCGTTGGTCTCGACGCCGCCCATCGCGTAGTGCTGGCCGGGCTTGACCGGCATCGGCTCCTCGAGGCCGTCGACGCCCTCGAAGTCCTCCGCGAGGTGGAGGATGTTCTCCAGGCGGTCGGTGATGCGCTCCTCGCCGAGGTGGCGCATGTCGAGGTAGACGTACTCGTCGTCGATGCCGCGACCCGAGTTGATTTCGGTGAGTTCGGCGCGGGAGACGACGTCCCGGGACGCGAGTTCGCCGTCGTTCGTCGCGTACCCGTACTCGAACATGAAGCGCTCGCCCTCCGAGTTGTAGAGGATGCCGCCCTCGCCGCGCACGCCCTCGCTGATGAGGACGCCCGTCGACGGGAGCGTCGTCGGGTGGAACTGGATCATCTCCATGTCCTCGATGGGGACGCCGGCGCGGTAGGCCATCGCGACGCCGTCGCCCGTGTTCGCGACGGCGTTCGTCGTGTGGTCGTAGGCCTGCCCGAGGCCGCCCGTCGCGAGGATGACGCCGTCACGGGCCTTGAAGCCGGCAATCTCGCCGGACTGGACGTCCCAGGCGACGACGCCGTGGCACTCGCGGTCGTTCGGGTCGGGTTCGTCGGACACGGCGAGGTTGGAGACGTACCACTCGTCGTACACCTCGATGCCACGTTTGACGACCTGCTGGTACAGCGTGTGCAGCATGTGGTGGCCGGTCTCCGCGCCCGCGTACGTCGTCCGCGGGAACGAGAGGCCGCCGAACGGCCGCTGGCTCACGCGGCCGTCGTCCTCGCGGGAGAACGGCATGCCCCAGTGCTCGAGCTGGATGACCTCCTCGGGTGCGGTCTTCGCGAACGTGTCGATTGCGGGGGCGTCGCCGAGGTAGTCCGACCCCTTCATCGTGTCGTACGCGTGGTCCTCCCACGAGTCTCCGTCGCGGAGCGCGGCGTTGATGCCGCCCTCCGCCGCCCCGGTGTGGCTGCGGACCGGGTGGAGTTTCGTGACGATCGCTACGTCTGCGCCCTGTTCCTGGGCGGCGATGGCCGCGCGGAGCCCCGCGCCGCCGCCGCCGACCACGATGACGTCGTGCTCGTACATGTTACCAGAACTTCAGGTTCTCCTTGACCGCCTCTCGCTTGAGCTCCTGGATGTGCTCGGTCAGCGGGATGTCCTTCGGACAGACCTCCGTGCAGGAGAACTGCGTCTGGCAGCGCCACACGCCGTGCTCCTGCTCGATGATCTCCAGGCGCTCCTGTCGCTTCTGCTCGCCCTCGCGCTCGTCCATGTAGAACCGGTAGGCCGCGTTGATGGCCGCCGGCCCGAGGTACTGGTTGTCCCCTGCCGCGATGTTGCAGGAGGACATGCAGGCGCCACACCAGATGCAGCGCGTCGAGAGCTTGATGTTCTCCCGGTTCTCCCGGTCCTGGCGCTGCTCCTCCAGTTCGCCGTCGGGGAGCTCGTCCGGGTCGAAGAACGGCTGGACGGACTCCATCTGGTCGTAGAAGTGGTCCATCTCCACGACGAGGTCCTTCACGACGTCCTGGTGGGGCAGCGGCTCGACGCGCACCGGCCACTCCAGGTCCCCCATCTGGGTCTGGCAGCCGAGGCGCTGGCGGCCGTTCACGAAGAACGCGTCCGACCCACAGACCGCCTGCCGGCAGGAGTGCCGGAAGGTCAGGCTGGAGTCGTACTCGTCGCGCGCGAAGATGAGCGCGTCGAGGACGGTCATCCCCTTCTCGAACGGCACCGTGAAGGAGTCGAAGCGCGGCTCCTCTTTGCCCTCGACCTCGGGGTCGTAGCGGAAGACCTTCAGCTCGACCGTCTCCCCCTCGAACTCTGTCGCGGCCTGCGCGGCGGCCTCGTCGCGGGCCTCCGCTCGGGCGCGCTTGTCGTCCATCCGGCGCTGCTGGTGGCTCTTCGTGGCCGGCGGCTCCGCCTCGGCCTCCGGCTCGGTCTCGGTCTCGGTCTCTGACTCCGGTGTCTGCGTGCTCATGTTAGAACCCCGCGAGCGCGTTCGCCACGCGGACGCCCTGGACGACCAGCAGGATGCCGGCCACCCCGAGGACGATCTGCGCGGCCCGCTTCGCTTTCCCGTCGATACCCTGGTTGACCAGAGCGTTGTAGACGCCGTTCACGCCGTGGAACGTCGCCGTCACGAGGAACAGCACCATCGTGACGTAGTACCCCAGCGTCTCCATCCGCGCCTGGCTGCCCGCGAACTCGATCTCGTAGGCGTGCGTGACGAAGTGCAGATTGAAGAAGTGGAACGCCAGCACGACCACGAGGAACGCCGCGGTGAGACGCTGGAGCAGCCACGTCGTCGACCCCGACCGGAACGAGGAGTAGCGTTCAGCCATGCTAGAACGCCCCCGCGAGGAAGGTCGGGACGCTGGCGACGACGATGACGCCCGTCAACACCAGCGACGCGTAGAAACTCTTGTCCTGTGCCTCCAGCCCAACGCCGAGGTCCACGAACAGCAGCCGGATGCCGTTTAGGATGTGGAAGACGGCCACCGCCAGCAGTCCGACTTCCAGGATGCGGACCAGTGCGAGCCCCTCCAGCCCACTCAGCGTGTTGTTGTACGCCTGTGCCCCCTGAAGCGACGTGCTCAGGACCGAGATGTGGGTGAACAGGTAGCCGACGAGAACCCACCCCGTGAACTTGTGAAACACCCAGGCCCACATGCCGGCGGAGAACTCCGTCCACCGGCCGAAGTCCTCCACGAGGCCTCGGTCGTACGACTCGCTCATACCAGTTGGATGGTCAGTCCCCGCTGCACATAGAAGTTACTACACGCTCGGCGTCATTCGGGCCCTACTGGCATCGTCCCCGAGCGGTCGTGGCGGATGGCCCGGAGCGTCGGCCCCTCCAGTTCGACCAGGTGACACAGCGGGTTCCCCGGGTAGACGAGCGGGTTCTCCAGCGCGCCGACGAGCAACCCCGTGAACGGCGCCTCGACGTCTACGATGTCCGTCTTGAACGGGTTCGTGATGGTGCAGATGCGGTCGCCCTCCTCGACGAGCGACCCCCGTCGCACGTGCATCTCGACGAGACCGCCGGCGTCCGCGCGCAGCCACGTCTTCTCGCCGGTGGAGACGACGGTGCGCCAGCCCGGCCAGTCCACGGGCTCGGCCGGGTAGAACTCGTACTCCGCGAGTACGCTCGCGACGCCGTCGATGGCGCGGTCGATGAGCTTCCGCTGGAACCGGTGGGCTTCCCCCATCTCGACGGTGATTGTGGGGACGCCGGCGCGCGTCGCCTCCCGCCGGAGCGTCCCGCTGGCGCCATCGCTGTCGATGATAACGTTGGACCCGAACGACCGCGCGAGCCGGTTGGCCGCCGGGTCGTCCATCTCCGCCCGGACGTGCAGGATGTTCGTGCGGCCCCTGGTCGACGTGTGGAAGTCCACGCCGACGTCGCAGGGCTCGACGAAGTTCCGGAACAGCGTGTCCGCGATGCGCTGGGCGCTCGTCGACTCCTCCTTCCCGGGGAACGACCGGTTCAGGTCGCGGTCGTAGACGGGGAGGTAGCGCTGCTGGGCCATGAACGCGGGGACGTTCACGACGGGCATGCAGACGAGTGTCCCGTGGAGGTTGCCGTGGGGCCACTCGTGGGCGATCTCGCGGACCACCTCGATGCCGTTCAGCTCGTCGCCGTGGATGGCCGCCGAGAGGAACGCCGTCGGGCCGTCGTGCTCGCCGTTGATGATGGAGACGGGCACCCGGACCGGGTCTCCGAGGTAGGTCTCGCTCACCGTGAACCGGATGTCGTCCCGCTCCCCCGGCTCGACCCTGCCTCCCTCGTACGTGAACGCCCCGTCGGTCATGCCCACGGGTTGGGTGTGGACACGCAAAAAGGGGTGGTCGCGCCGGCCGGAACTCTCGGCTGCTCACCGGCACCGTTTTGACGGTTCCACGTATCAATATTGACAATGGACGACTCTGTCTCTGTGGGCGTTCTCAGCCTCCACAACAGCAAGGAGACGAAGGCCATCGTGAACGCCGTCGAGGATCTCGGTCACCACGGCGTGTGGCTTCGTGAAGACAACCTCGCGGTGGACATCGAGGACGGCCGCGTCACCCTCGACCCGGACGTGGACGTCATCGCGAACCGACTGCTGCTGTCGAAGACCGAGCAGCCTGCCGAACTGCTCGGGCTGGCGCTCTCCCTGAGCCGCCTCCGGCCGACGCTGAACCGACCGGAGAACGTCCTCACGGCGTTCCACAAGTTCGCCACCGCGACCACGCTCGCCGGCTCGGACGTCCAGCTGCCGGACTCCACCCTCGCCCTGGACGCCGACCGCCTGAACGCCGAGAAAGCCAAGTACGGCGACGAGGTGGTCTACAAGACCGCCATCGGCACGCACGGCGGCGGCACCTGGAAGATATCCGCCGACGAGCGCGTGAATCCCCGGGTCGGCGACCGGTTCGCGTTCCTCCAGGAGCTCATCGACCGCGACGAGGAGCGCCACAGCGACCTCCGCGTCTACATCGTCGACGACGTCATCGTCGGGACGATGCGGCGGTTCGCGCCCGACAACGACTGGCGGACGAACGTCGCACTCGGCGGCGCCGTCGAGGGCGTCGACGACATCCCCGAGGTGGCCGCCGATATGGCCCTGGAGGCCGCCGACCTCGTCGGTCTCGACTACGCTGGCGTGGACCTCGTGGAGGGCGCCGACGGCTGGCACCTCCTCGAAGTCAACCCCACGGCGGGGTTCAAGGGCCTCTTCGAGGCGACCGACGTCAGCCCGGCGCCGCACATCGCGCGGCTCGCCATCGAGACGGGCGGCGGCGACGTCGACGACGAGGATGTGCAGCGGCTGGCGCGCACGCTCGACGACTCGGCGCCGGAGAACGCGGTCTCCGCACCCCAGCCGGCGGACACCGAGGAAACGGCCGTCGTCGGCTACACGGAGGAGGTGCTCGTCTCGGGAACCAGCGGCACCGAACGCGTCGTCGCGAAGTCCGACACCGGCGCCTCCCGGACGAGCATCGACACCCGGCTCGCCGCCGAGATCGGTGCCGGCCCCATCAAGTCCATGACGAAGGTGCGCTCCGGGAGCGTGAAGTCCGGGAAGGCCCGCCCGGTCGTCGACATCGTGGTCGGGCTGGCGGGAGACCGCCACACGGTCGCGGCGTCGCTCGAGGACCGCGGGCACATGGACTATCAGCTGTTGCTCGGCCGGGACATCCTCCAGTACTACCAGGTGGATGTCCGGCGCCGCATCGACGCGGACGAGGCTGTGACCGACGAAGAGGAGGAGGAGTAGGCCCGCCCGCTGTCCGGAGTGTTATCCTTCGTAGGCCCGCCAGACGTACAGCGACGCGTACGACCGGTAGGGCTGCCAGCGCTCGGCGACCTCCCGCATCTCGGCGCGCGTCGTGTCCTCGCCGAACAGCACCTGCATCCCCTTTCGGATGCCGAGGTCGCCCACCGGGAACACGTCCTCGCGGCCCAGACCGAACATGAGGAACATGTTCGCCGTCCACGGGCCGACGCCCGCGATGGACGTGAGTTCGTCGTGGACGGCGTCGTCGGTCAGCTCCCGGAAGTAGTCGCGGTCGTAGCCGCGCTCGGTGAACGCGTCGGCGACGTTCCGGACGTACTCGACCTTCTGACTGGACAGCCCCGCGTCCCGGAGGACGGCGGGGTCGGCGGCGGCCATCGCTTCGGGCGTCGCGTCGACGGCGTCGAACAGCCGCTCCCGGATGGCGGCGGCGGCGTCCATCGACACCTGCTGGCGGACGATGGAGACGACGAGGCGCTCGAAGGGGTCCTCGTGGGGTTCGACGACGACCTCCCCGTGCTCGTCGACCAGCGGCCCCAGGTCGGGGTCGTCCCGGAGGAGTTCGTGCGGGTCGCTCATAGCCGGTCTGTGTCGCGCCGGCGGCTTACGTCGCACGCTCTCGGTACGACCGCCGAGCACTGCCGGCGGTGAACTGCCCGACAGTTCCGTGCCGAGAACGTCGCCGCGAGTGGCGCCGAGCGCCCCGAGCGTTTCCACGCGGGACAACTCGTGGCGCGTTCACACGGCGCGAGAGGGAAAGCTTCAACGGGGCAGCCGGTGACCCTACGACCATGGACGTAGACGACATCGACACCATCGCAGTGCTCGGCGCCGGCAACATGGGCCACGGCATCGCAGAGGTCGCGGCCATGGCCGGCTTCGACGTGCACCTCCGTGACATCAAAGAGGAGTTCGTGCAGAACGGCTACGACCAGATCGAGTGGTCGCTCGGCAAGCTCGCCGAGAAGGAGCAGCTCACCGAGGAGGAGGCCGACGCCGCCCTCGACCGCGTCACGGCGTACGTCGACCTCGAGGAGGCCGTCCAGGACGTCGAGTTCGTCATCGAGGCCGTTCCGGAGAAGATGGAGATCAAGGAGGACGTCTACACCGACCTCGAGGAGTACGCCCCCGAGGAGACGGTGTTCGCGACGAACACGTCCAGCCTCTCCATCACGGACCTCTCCGAGTTCACGGAGCGCCCCGAGCGCTTCTGCGGGATGCACTTCTTCAATCCGCCGGTGCGGATGCAGCTCGTCGAGGTCATCTCCGGCGCCCACACCGACGACGAGGTGCTGGACCTCACGGAGGACCTCGCCGAGGAGATGGGGAAGACGCCCGTTCGCGTCCGGAAGGACTCCCCGGGCTTCATCGTCAACCGCGTCGGCGTTCCGCTGATGAACGAGGCGGCGTGGATGGTCTACCAGGACGAGGCGACCATCGCGGAAGTCGACTCCACGACGAAGTACGACGTCGGCCTGCCGATGGGCGCGTTCGAGCTCGCGGACTACGTCGGCCTCGACGTCTCCGTCCACGTCCTCGAGTACGTCAACGAGGTCCTCGGTGAGGCCTACGAACCCTGCCCGCTCCTGGAGGAGAACGTCGAGAACGAGAACCTCGGGAAGAAGTCCGGCAAGGGGTTCTACGATTACGAGGACGGCGGCGTCGAGATTCCGACCGACCAGGGCGACGACGACATCCAGGCGCGCCTGCTGGCCGTGATGGCCAACGAGGTCGCGAAACTCATCCAGAAGGACGTCGCCGACGCCCCGGAGATCGACAACGCCGTCATGCTCGGCCTCGGCTACCCCGTGGGCCCCGCGAAGATGGCGGACGACTACGGCATTCAGGCCCTCGTGGACGCCCTCGAGGAGGCCCACGAGGAGTACGACCACCCGCGCTACGAGGCCGCCGACTACCTCGTCGAGCTCGCCGAGTCCGGCGAGACCTTCCACGCGAGCGAGGAGGACGACGGCGACGCCTACGCCTTCGACGCCGTCTCCGTCACCGTCGACGGCAACGTCGGCCACGTCGAACTCGACCGCCCGCACCGCATGAACACCATCAGCGGCGACCTGCTCGACGACCTCGGCGACGCCGTCGACGCGCTCGGCGAGGACGACGACGTGCGCGCCATCCTCCTGACCGGCGCCGGCGACAAGGCGTTCTCCGCGGGCGCCGACGTCACGTCGATGGCGGGCAGCGCCGACCCCGTCGACGCCGTCGAGCTCTCCCGGAAGGGCCAGCAGACGTTCGGCAAGCTCGAGGAAGCCGACGAGCCCGTGCTCGCCGCCATCGACGGCTACTGTCTCGGCGGCGGGATGGAGCTGGCGACCTGCGCGGACATGCGCCTCGCCACCGAGCGCAGCGAACTCGGCCAGCCCGAGCACGACCTCGGCCTGCTCCCGGGCTGGGGCGGCACCCAGCGCCTCTCGAACATCGTCGGTGAGGGCCGCGCGAAGGAGATCATCTTCACCGCCGACCGCTTCGAACCCGAGACGATGGCCGACTACGGCTTCGTGAACGAGGTTGTCGCGAACGGCGAGTTCGAGGACCGCGCGTGGGAGCTCGCCCGCGACCTCGCTGCCGGCCCGCCGATCGCCATGAAGTACACGAAGCGCGCGATGCTCGCCGGGCGCGACGACACCGACGCCGGCCTCGAGGTCGAGGCGCAGTCGTTCGGCCAGCTGATGAACACTCAGGACCTCATGGAGGGCGTCAGCGCGTTCTCCGCGGACCGCGACCCCGACTTCCAGGGCGAGTAGTCGGTCCGGTCGACCCGATTGGAGAAATTTATAAGTGAGCGGTCGCTCGTTTCGAGTGCGAACGCTCGGTTGGTGTAGTCCGGCCAATCATGTTGGCCTTTCGAGCCGACGACCAGGGTTCAAATCCCTGACCGAGCACTTCTCTGCTACCTGCGCCGTCCAGCGACGCTCGTGTCCCCGGACGCGGAGCCGCCGCGTACGTCGAGGAAAGGGACTCGAATCCTACGAGACGTGCACAGCGAGGTCCGGCATCGGATTCGAGTCTCCGGCGCGGCTCCGCCGTGCCGCGGTCACACGCGGCGACATCTCGCCGTCGACCCTCACGGAGGCTAGTTCGTCTCGGACGGCCGACCGCCACTGTCCTGGTTCCGTAGTACTCGTCCATCCTCTGCCGTCCGCCCCCTATCGCCCGAGGGGACGGCGTGGACGATTGCGCGCCGACTGCTCGACGACCCCGCTAGCTGGACGGGGCCGTTTGTCGAACGCGACACCGCGGGCGGAACACCCCGGAAGCCCCGGCGTTAGCTAGCTAGTATCACGAGTATCGGGAAGATAACTAAACTTATATATGGGGTCTTGCTTTTACGTGACTCGAATATCAGACTTTCCCCAAGTTATCACGCGGGCGTACCGACTGGCCGTCGCCGTCCTCTCCTTGCCCATCATCCTCGGCGAGTTCTTCGACCCGGAGACCGGTGCCGAGTACGACGTCGGAACGACGGCGAAGATAGCCCTGGCAGCCCGGATGGTGTACAACAACAGCCAGATTCCGACTGGGTCAAGTTCCGTGGAGCACCTTGTCATGGCGGCCAAGATCCTCAACACCCCTGCGGAAGTCGACGGCTGCATCGTTGAGTGCGGCTGCTTCAAGGGGGGGAGCACCGCCAATCTGTCGCTCGTCGCGGGCCTCTGTGACCGAACGCTACACGTGTTCGACTCCTTCGAGGGGATGCCGGAACCGACGACGGACGACGAGGCTCACCTCGACGTGGCGTCACAGCGGATTCACTCCTACGAGGAGAACTCCTGGGACACGTCCGTCGCCGAGGTCAAGGAGAACGTCACCCGCTACGGCGACCCCGGAGCCGTGGTGCTCCACCCCGGGTACTTCGAGGAGACCATGGCCGGGTTCGAAGAGCCCTGCGTCGCCGCGTTCCTCGACGTCGGCCTGCGAGCGTCGGCGGAGACGGCGCTCGAACACCTCTGGCCGGTGCTCCAGAACGACAGCTACTGCTTCACTCACGAGGCGAAATTCATGGACATCGCCGACCTCTTCTTCGACCGCGAGTGGTGGCGCGAGACGCTCGATACGGAGCCGCCAGGCCTCGTCGGTGCCGGCAGCGGTATCGGCCTCCACCCGGGCTCGAACGGCTTCTCTAGTCTCCTCGCTTACATCGTGAAGAACCCCACAGTGGACGACTACGCGACTGTCGCCCAGATGGGCGCCGACAACGTCGTCAACGTGGGCGCGGCCGAGTCTGACTGAGCGTCGGGATTCGTCCCACCCCTCGGATTTTTCGCCGGCCGACCAGGTGCGCGCCTACCGGACGACCGCTTCAGCGAGGTCGAATCGACTCCCTGACCGGGAGCTGCTCGACCACTACCGCTCACGCGTGCGAGTCGGTCGGCATTGCCAGAGGGTTCGGAGGGCTCTGGCAAGTGGTTTGTGGGCCTATTCGCCGAACTTCGTCTGCTCGCGCTCGCGGAGTTCGATGCGGCGGATCTTCCCGCTGGACGTGGTGGGGAGTTCGTCGACGAACTCGATGCGGCGCGGGTACTTGTACGGCGCCGTCTCGGACTTCATGTAGTCCTGCAGTTCGTCGACGAGACCATCGCTGCCCTCGTGGCCGTCGGCGAGCACGACGTAGGCCTTGACGACGTTCCCGCGTTCGTCGTGGGGGCTGGCGACGGCCGCAGCTTCAGCGACGGCGTCGTGGCCGACCAGCGCGTCTTCGACCTCGAAGGGGCCGATGCGGTAGCCCGAGGAGATGATGATGTCGTCGGCGCGCCCCTCGAAGAAGAAGTAGCCGTCCTCGTCGCGGCGCGCGAGGTCGCCGGTCCGGTAGTAGTCGCCGTGGAACGTCCGGTCGTCGAGGTCGGGGCTGTCGTAGTAGCCGTCGAAGATGGCCGGCGAGTCGACGGGAACGGCGATTTCGCCGGTCTCGCCGACGTCCACTTCCTCCTCGTCCCGGGTGTCGACGATGGTCGTGCCGACGCCGGGTGCGGGCTTGCCCATGCTCCCGGGTTTCACGTCGATACCGGGGTAGTTCGTGACGAGCGCGACGGTCTCCGTCTGCCCGTAGCCGTCGCGGGGCGTGACGCCGAACGCGTCCTCGAACTCCGCGATGGGTTCGCGGTTCAGCGGTTCGCCGGCGGAGAGCGCTTCCTCCAGCGCGAGGTCGTAGTCGTCGAGGCCGTCGCGCTGCGTGAACATCCGGTACTGGGTGGGGACCGCGCAGAGTCGGGTGACGCCCTCGGACTCGAGCAGGTCGAGGTAGGCGCCGGCGTCGAACTCGCCCTCGTAGACGAACTGCGGGGCGCCGGTGACGAGCGCGACGCCGACGGGGCTCCAGAACCACTTCGCCCACCCGGTGCCGGTCGTCGCCCACAGCAGTTCGTCGTCGAAGTCGGTGTCGCGGTCGACGCCCCACCAGTAGGCCCCGTTCACGCGCTCGAAGCAGTGCAGCCACCGGTGCCTATGGAGGACGGGCTTCGGGCGGCCGGTGGTGCCGCTCGTGTAGTTGATGGACATCGGGTCCTCGGCCCGCAGGTCGGGGCCGTCGTGGTCGGGTGTCCGGTCCGCCACGAGGGTCCCATAGGCGTGCCATCCCTCCCGTTCGGGGTCGTCGTCTGCGTCGAGGACGACGACGGTGTCCAGGGGTGTCTCGGCGAGCGCGTCTTCGACCATGTCAGTTAGCGAGTCGTGGACGACCACGGTCGTGGCCTCGCAGTCATCGGCGCGGAACGCGACGTCCTTCGGCTGGAGCATCGCCGAGCACGGCACCAGCAGCGCGCCCCGCGCGAGGACGCCGGCCTGGATGGCGAACGCGTCCGGGTGCCGGGGGAACAGGTGCATCACGCGGTCGCCCTCCCCGACGCCGAGGTCGGCGAGCGCGCTCGCGAACCGCTGGGTGTCCTCGTGAATCTCTCCGAAGGTGCGTTCGGTCATCCAACCGTCCTCGTGGCGGAACCGGACGGCGAGCCGGTCGCCGAACTCGGCGGCGTGGTCGGCGAGCACGCTCGGGAGCGCGAAGTCCTCGGGTACGTCCCACTCGAAATCGGCGACCGCCTGGTCGTAATCGACTGGCATGCCAGACGTGTCGACTGGAGATTACTTCATCGTGTCGGGCGTTCCCACTCATCGGGGGGCCGGCGGCGGAGCCCAGCCACCGCCTCGCGGACCGGCCTCGTGCGAACTCGTGGCACGCCGAGGCAAAGCTTATTGTATCGGCCCCAATCTGTGGGGACGAAGCGCGACTCGTCGCCAGCGAGTCGCACCCGACCCGAACCCACCCATGACCGCCACCACACTCCACGGGCCACTCGCCTCCGCGATTAGCGGAGGGTACGAGTGCTCTCTTGGGGCGGTGGCAGCAGGGTTCGGACCGAAGACGGCGTCCGCGTCCACCCTCGCCGCGTAAAAGCGGCACACCACCCCGGGGAGGACGCGGACGCCGCCGCCAGTACTGTTACTGCCGCCGGCGTTCCCGTCCTCTCCAGTCCCGGGTGTTCGCGGACTGTCCGTCGCTCCCGACGGGCGGTCCCGTCCCGGCCGAGTTCGACTCTCGGCGGGAGCGTATGGCAACTGCCAGCCAGACGGTCCGTATCACCGCGGACCTCACGATGCAAGTCCCCCGTAACGCCACCGGCGACCTGGCCCAGGGCGTCACGAACGTCGTTCGCGGCGTCGACGCCGTCGCCCGCGTCGACCAGGTCGACGTCACGAACCTGCGCCCCCGGCTGAACGACCTCCGGGTCGACGCGACGGTCGCCGTCGAGATGACCGTCGAGGACGCGCCCGACGTCGAGCGAGCGGGCGCCACCGCGCTCGGCGACGGCTTCGGCATCGAGACCGTCGAGAACGTCGAGACCGACCGCGCGGCCGCCGACTCGGCCGAACGCGTCCAGGAGTACGGCTAGGGGCGGTCCCGCTGACGCCGCCCTCCACCTGCAGAACAGTCTCGCCGCCTAGCCGCGCCACTCGAGGGCGGTCGCCGCCCACGTGTAGCCCGTGCCGGCCGCGAGGAACAGCACCGTGTCGCCGTCGTCGACTGTTCCGGCTCGCAGTCCCTCGTCGAGGGCGAGCGCCTGGTCGACGCTCTGGACGTGGCCGTACTCGTCGAGGTAGTGGTGGCCGCCGTCGCCGACGCCGAGTTCGCTCGTGAGGTGGTCGTGGAACGACCGCTTCATGTGCGTGAGCGCGACGAAGTCCACGTCCGCACGCGCCAGTCCGGACTTCCCCAGAGCGTCGTCGGCCACCTGGAGGAAGTTCGGGCCGCTGACCGGGGCGATGCGCTCTTTCATGTCGTCGCTGGCGACGGTGAGCGTGTGCAGGCCGGCGTCGACGGTCTCCCGGCTCGCCGGCTGCTTCGACCCGCCCGCGGGCATGACGACGTCTTCGGAGAAGCTGCCGTCGGTGACGGCCGCGGACTCGTGGACGACCGCCCGCGCGCGGTCGCCGGCGTCGCGTTCGAGCACGAACGCGGACGCGCCGCTCCCGAAGTTGAACATGAAGGAGGCGTCCTCGTCGCCGTAGTCCACGAGGTCCTCCTCGCGGCTCGCCGACACCAGCAACGCGGTGTCGACGTCGCCGGTCTGGAGCTGGGCGCGCGTCTGGCGGAGCGCGAGCGGGGCGCCCGCGCAGAGCGTGTAGCTCTCGGTCGCGAACGCCGCGTCGGCGCCGAGGCGCTCCGCGACGTTCGCGGCCGCCGACCAGACGACGTGGTCCTTGTACTCGCTGCCGTGGTAGAGCACGAGGTCCAGGTCCTCGGGGGAGACGCCGGCGTCGTCGAGTGCGTCCCGCGCGGCTTTCACGCTCATGTCCGTGACGTGGTCGTCGTCGGGCGGGCAGACGTGCTTCTCGACGATGCCCATCTTCTCCACGACGACGTCTTCCGGAATCCCGCTCTCGGCGGCGATCTGCTCGCCGGTGACCGTCTCGTCGGGCGTGTAGACGCCGTAGCCGGTGAGACAGACAGTCATCGGCGGAACTTACCGAGATACGCGGGTAGCTGTTTCGCGACGGTGCCGCCCAGGCGGTTCCGCACCCAGCCCAGGAGGCCGCCGGGGACGAACAGCACGAACGCGACGAACACGACGCCGAGGTACAGCGGCGCGTGACCGTTCAGGAACACCTCGATGCCCTCACCGAGCGTCATGCCGCCGACCAGCGGTGCCTCCACGACGCTCGCCGGGAGGTACTCCCGGAGCAGCGGGAGCAGGCCGCCGCCCGCGCCGGTCTTCGAGAGGAACTCGACGACCGACCGGTCGAACAGCCAGCCGTACAGCGGCCCGGCGAGCGTGCCGAAGCCGCCGATGATGGAGGCCAGCAGCGCGTCCCCGCTGACGAGGAAGTACAGCGAGTTGTCCGGGGAGACCGAGCGCCGGACGCCGGCGAACAGCGCGCCGGCGATGCCGGCGAAGAACGCGCTCGCGGCGAACGCGCCGAGCTTGTACCGGAAGGTGTTGTAGCCGACGGCGCGGGCGCGCTCCTCGTTCTCCCGGATGGCGACGAGGACGCGACCGAACGGCGAGTGCACCATCCGCTGCATCGCGAAGTAGCAGACGAGCACGACCAGCCCGACCATGTAGTAGGAGACCTCAGTGGCCCCCAGGTCGAGGAACAGCCAGTCGACCTCGTCGCCCCGGAGCGCGCCGATGGCGAGGTTGAGGGTGTCGACGCCCGGCACCCCGATTTCGAACCCCTCGGGGTGGAGGCTGTTGCTCACAGCGACCCCGTCCCGGGGGTTCGAGGAGAGGAAGTCCCAGTCGCGCATGAAGACGTACATCACCTGCGCGAAGCCGAGCGTGATCATCGCGAAGTAGACGCCGGAGAGTCGGAACGACACCGACCCGATGACGACGGCGAGCAGCGCGGCCAGCACGCCCGCCAGCAGCATGCTCACCATGAACGGCGTGTCCGCGGGTAGCAGCGGTACCTTCCCGTTGGCGACGAGGACGACGAAGTAGCCGCCCGTGCCGTAGAACGCGGCGTGGCCGAAGGAGAGGTAGCCGGTGTACCCGGAGATGAAGTCGAAGCTCATCGCGAACAGCCCGAAGTAGAACACCGCGGTCATCGTCTCGGGCCGCGGCAGGAACGCCTCCGCGACGCCCCCGCCGAGCGCGGCCAGCACCGAGTACAGCAGCGGGTAGACGCCGAACGCGGCGACCACGAGCAGGTGCGCGACGTGGTCGCGGGCGTACTCGCGGACCCAGCTCTCGTCCGTGTCGACCGCGGTCTCGCGGTCGACCGTCTCGGTGCTAATGGCCTCCCACCTCCGCTAAGCCGGCGATGCCCTGCGGGCGCACGACGAGCACGCCCACGAGGATGAGGAAGATGGTGAGCTCCGAGATGCCGGAGAACGTGATGATGCCCTCGTTGAAGAAGTACGTCGTGACGGCGTCGACCATTCCGACGAGGCCGGCCGCGATGACCGTCCCGCGGAAGGTGCCGAGGCCGCCGACGATGACGACGACGAAGGCGGGGAGCAGCGTCTCCGAGGCGAGCGGGACGCTCGCGCCCCACGCCGGGTCCCACATCAGGAGCGCGCCGGCGAGGCCGGCGAGGCCGGCGCCGAGCGCGAACACGACGGTGAACACCCGTCGAACGTCCACGCCGAGGGCCGCCGCCATCTCGTCGTCCTCGCTGCCCGCGCGGACGACGAGCCCGTAGCGGGTCTGCGTGAGGAACGCCCAGACGGCGACGACGGTGAGCACGCCGAACGCCAACTCGAACAGTTCGAGGTTCGGCACGCTCGCGCCCAGTAGCGCGGTGTTGCTGTCGACGAAGCCGGGTTTGGTGCCGAGCGCGCCCCGCCAGTCGGCCCGCGGCTGCAGGCCGTAGAACAGCACGACGATGCGCGCGAGCTCGTCGATGACGAGCGTCACGCCGAACGTCAGGAGAATCTGGTAGATGGGCGGCCGGTCGTACAGCTTCCGGATGAGTCCGACCTCCATCACGGCGCCGACGCCGCCGACCAGGACGGCCGCGACGAGCGCGGCGACGAGGAACCAGCCGACGGCCGCGAGGCCGCTGCCGGTCGCGAACGTCACCATCACGAGGCCGGCGACGTACGCGCCGACCATCGTCAGCGAGCCGTGCGCGAAGTTCAGCACGCCGAGCAGCCCGAAGATGAGGGTGAGCCCGAGCGCCATCATCGCGTACAGCGACGCCTTCGCCATCCCCGAGACGAACACCTCCACGACGGTTCCGAGTGCGCCGGTCATGCTGACAGCCTCTCGAATCGTTCGTCGTCGGTCGCGACGCCCTCCGTCGACCCCTCGTCGACGACCTCGCCGTGGTCGACGACGTAGAAGCGGTCCGCGAGGTCGAGGGCGAGCGGGAGGTTCTGTTCGACCAGGAGGAGCGTGGTGTCCTCGGCGACGGCCTGGAGGGACTCGGCGACGTTCTCGACGATGAGCGGCGCCAGCCCCTCGCTGGGTTCGTCGACCAGCAGCAGTTCGTTCTCGTTGACGAGGCCGCGGGCGATGGACAGCATCTGCTGCTGGCCGCCCGACAGCGTGCCGGCGTCCCGGTCCGCGAACTCGCGGAGGTCCGGGAACGCCTCGAAGGCGGTCTCCAGTCCGGCCTCCTCGTCGCTGCCCGGCGGCACCGACAGCCGGACGTTCTCCTCGACGGTGAGGTGCGCGAACACCCGGCGGTCCTCGGGAATCCAGCCGACCCCGCGGTCCGCGACCTCGTGGGTGTCGAGCCCGACGAGGCTCTCGCCGTCGTAGCGGACGTCGCCCTCGCGGGGCGGCGTCAGCTGGAGAATCGACCGCAGCGTCGTGGTCTTCCCGACGCCGTTCCGGCCGACGAGCGCGACCACCTCGCCTTCCTCGACGTCCAGAGTGACGCCTTCGAGGACGTGGCTCTCGCCGTAGTACGTGTGGACGTCCTCCACTTCGAGCAGGCTCATACGGTCCCCTCCCTTTCCTCGCGCTCGTAGCCGCCGAGGTACGCCTGCCTGACGTCCTCGTCGTCGCGGACGTCCGCGGGCGGCCCGTTCGCGATGACCTCACCGCGGTCCAGCACCACGACGCGGTCGCTGACGTTCATCACGATGTCCATGTTGTGTTCGACCAGCAGTACGGCGTGGTCGGTGGCGACGTCCTCGATGAGGTCGACGATCTGGTCGACGCTCTCCGAGGAGACGCCCGCGTTCGGTTCGTCCAGCAGGAGGACGTCCGGGTCGCCGGCGAGCGCGATGGCGACTTCGAGTTGGCGCGCGGCGCCGTGGCTGAGGTTCTCCGCGGTCGCGTGCGCCTGGTCGACGAGCCCGACGCGTTCGAGTATCTCGTAGGCTTCCTCGTAGTGCTCGTCGAACGCGCCGACGTTCCGGTGGAACTGCCGGCCGGTGTCGCCGCCGGCCTGGGCCGCCACGCGGACGTTCTCCAGGACCGAATTCGTCGGGAAGACGTTCGTGATCTGGTACGACCGGTGGACGCCCATGCGGGCGGTCGCCGCCGGGTCCGCGTCAGTCACGTTCTCCCAGCCCTCGTCCGTCTGGAGTTCGACGGCGCCGTCGCTGGGCGCCAGCACCCCGGTGAGGAGGTTGAAGAACGTGGTCTTCCCGGCGCCGTTCGGGCCGATGAGCGAGCACAGTTCGTCGCCGCCGAGTTCGAAGTCCACGTGGTCGACCGCGATCAGGCCCCCGAACCGACGGGTCAATCCCCGCGTCCGTAACATCTACAGCGAGCAGTTCATCTGGTCGCTGTCCTCGGGAATCGTCGTTTCGTCGGCTGAGACCCGCGAGATGGGGTCGCTCGGCATGATGGGCGCGCCCCAGGTGTCGCCCCACTCGTCGGTCGTCGGCGTGACGTCCGCGACCGTCATCTCCGAGCGGGCCTGGTTGTTGTACTCCTGGAACGTGTACGCGTTCTCGCCCTTCGGCGTGTCCGTGACCGTCATCCCGGTGAGGCCGTCGATGATGTCGGCGGCCTCCGTCGACCCGGACTCGTCGACGGCCTGCACGATGGCCGATGCCGCCGTGAACGTGCCGCCGCTGAAGAGGTCCGGCACCGTGCCGTAGGCGTTCGCGTACGACTCGACGAAGTCGTTGTTGATGTCGTTGTCGTACTGGTTCCAGTGGTACCGGGTCGTGAACGGCCCGGCCTTCACGCCGTCGAGTTTCTCCTCCGTGAGCGGCTCGCCGTACACGCTCTTGAGGGTCTGCCCGAGGACGTTCGTCGCGATGCGCGTCGCGAACCCGCCGAACAGGCGGAAGGAGTACTCGCCCTGCAGGAACTCCGCGAACATGTTGGGTAGCGTCGAGACGGTGAAGCCACCGACGACGCCCTCCGCGCCCTCCTCCTCGGCCTGCTGGAGGAGGCCCTGCCACTCGCTGTGGCCGCGCTCGACGAAGCGCTCGCCGACGATTTCGACGCCCGCGTCCTCGAGGACGCGGCGGTAGTTGTTCACGACCGCGCGCCCGAATGAGTAGTCCGCGCCGAACAGGTAGACGCTACTCACGTCGGACTCCTGGGCGACGTACCGGCCGCCGCTGCGGGCGTCCATCGCCGTGTTCTCGCTCGCGCGGAACAACTGCTCCGAGCACGTCTCCGAGTCGGAGGTCAGGTCTGCTGCCGCCGCCGGGCCCGCCATGTACGGGATGTCGGTGGCCGTCAGGACGTTGTTGGCGACGCGTCGAGCGGCGCCCGAGGACGCGCAGCCGAACAGCACGTCGACCTCCTCGTCGCTGACGAGGTTGTTCGCGATGGACTGGGCCTCGTCGGCCGAGAACTTGGTGTCCCGGATGACGAGCTCGTAGGTCGTGTCGCCGACCTCGACCTCCTCGGTCCCGGTCTCGGGCTCTGCGATGGGGTCGGTGTCGCCCTTGTAGGCGAGCCCCGAGAGGAAGCCCCAGAGGGACTGCTGTCCGTAGTACGCGATGTCGCCCGACAGTGGTTGCATGACGCCGATTTTCATTGTATCAGGACTGCTTGAGCCGCCGAGCCCGGCACAGCCGGCGACGCCGGCGAGTCCGGTGACGCCTGCCGCGCCCGCGGCCTTCAGTACGCTCCGTCGTGTCGTGCCAAACTTCGGCATACCACCCATGTCTGTTACGCTTCGTGCAAGTACAGCCGGGTTAACATGTGAACGGCAGTGGCCTCCGGCCGGTCGCGGTGGCGGTTCGACCGGCCCGAGCAGCCGTCACTCGATGTCGTCGAGAGCCTCGATGACGCGCTGGATCATCTTCTGCTCGCCGCGCCGGAGGTTCTTCGACACCGCCGGCTTCGAGACGTCGAAGCGGTCGGCGAGCGTGCCGAGCGTGGCGTCCCGGGGGTTCTCGTAGTAGCCGTCCGAGACCGCCGCTTCCAGTGTCTGGCGCTCGACGTCCGAGAGGTCCTTGCAGCCCTCGATGAGCGTCATCGCCGCACCCGCGTTCTGCACGATCTCGTGGAGGTCCGCCTCGTCGGTGTCCTCGCGGGCGACGACGTCGAACTCGTGGCCGCGTTCGAGGGCCGCGAGCGCGCCGTCGGCCAGCCCCGGGTCGTCGAAGCCGACGTGCCAGGTCTCCGTGCCGGCCTCCGCGTAGAACGGTCCCGTGACGTAGCCGTCGTGGTCGCGGACGGCCCTCATCGCCGACGTCTGCTCGACGACGGTCCGGAACTTCGCGACGTTGTCCACCTTCGAGAACAGTTCGTAGTCGTCGACCTCGCGGTGGGTCCTGACCGCGTCCAGGCCCGACTCGAGGGTGGGTCGGTCCGCGGCCTCCGCGACCATCCGCACCTCGGTGGCCCGGGGGCCGGCGTCGCAGTGGACCGACGAGAACGCCACGTCGTGGCTGTCGCTGGCATGGACGAACGGGCAGTCGTACTGCTCGACCTCCATGCTAACGTTAATCATCGTTCCCTATCCACCTGACAATGACACACAACGGATATAACGTTTACTTCCCAGCGTCGCCGAACCCCTCCTCGACGGCCTGCCGGTCGATCTTCGACGGCCCGCTGGTCGGCATCTCGTCGACGAACGCCAGGTGGTGTGGGTGCTTGAACCGCGCGAGTCGGTCGTCAAGGAAGGCCGTGAGGTCCTCCAGCGAGAGGCTCTCGTCTCCCTGCACGACCGCCTTCCCGACGGTCCCCCAGGTGTCGTCCGGAACGCCGACGACCACCACCTCTTCGACGCCGGGGTGGTCGGCGAGCGCGTCCTCGACCTCCGGCGGGTAGACGTTCTCGCCGCCCGAGACGTACATGTTCTTTTTCCGGCCCTCGATGTAGTGGTAGCCGTCCGCGTCGACGCGCGCGAGGTCGCCAGTAGCCACCCAGTAGTCCGCGACGTCCACCGCCGTCGGGTCCGCTACTGCCGGCACGCCGAACGTCTCGGCGGTCTCCTCGGGGCTGTACCAGTAGCCCGCCGCCGCGTGCGGGCCCCGTAACTCCAGTTCGCCGACCTCGCCCCGCTCGACTGGCTCGCCGTCGTCGTCGACGACGCGCGCGTCGACGTGCATTGCGGGCACGCCGACGCTGTCGGCCTTCTCGCGGTCCCAGTCGTCGGGCATCGCGAAGTTGTTCGGCCCGCACTCGGTCAGCCCGTAGCCCTGCGAGAGGTCCACGTCGCGCTCCCAGTACTCCTCCATCGTCGCGCGCCGGCAGGGGCCGCCGCCGCTCTTCGCGAACCGCAGCGTCGAGAGGTCGGTCGCCGCCCAGTCCTCGTGTTCGGTCATCATCCGGAGCACGGCAGGCACCGCCACCAGCACCGACGCGTCGTGGTCCGCCACGAGATGGAGCACCTCGCCGGGGTCGAAGTCCCGCGCGATGACCACGTGTCCCCCGACGTGGAACAGCGGCATCGTGAGCACGTTCCAGCCGCCCGTGTGGAACATCGGGAACACCATCGGCGTCGCGTCGCCGGGACGGAGTCCCCACGCGGTCACCGTGTTCGTCGCGTTCCACGCGACCGAGTCGTGCGTGAGAACGGTCTCCTTCGGTGTCCCCGTCGACCCGCCCGTGTGCAGGAACATGAACGGGTCGTCGCCCGACAGCGTCGGCCCGTCGAACGCGGAGTCGTCCTCGGGTAGTTCCTCGCCGAACTCCTCCCACTCGTGGTCGCCGTCGGTCGGCAGCGACAGCACGTCCACGTCCTCGGGGAGCGCGCCCGCCACGTCGCCGTCGAAGGGCTCCTCCACGACGACCAGTTCGGGGTCGACGCGCGCCAGCAACGCCTCGATTTCGGGCGGCGCGAGCCGGTGGGACAGCGGCGCGAACACGCCGCCGGTCTTCCCGCAGGCGAAGACGAGGTCCACGAGCTCCGGACGGTTCCGGGACACCACGGCGACGCGCTCGCCGTCGGTCACGCCGTAGTCCGCCAGCAGTCGCGCGGTCTGGTTCGCGCGCGCATCCATCTCCTCGTACGTCCAGGACTCGCCGGTCGTCGCGTCGGTCAGCGCCGTTCGGTCGGGCGAGAGCGCTGCCCGGTGGGCGCTCCAGTCGCCGACCCAGTCGCCGCGGCCGGTCATCGCTCGCCCAGGAAGGACAGGAGGTGGCCGTTGACGGTCTCGGCGTCCTCGACGAAGAACAGGTGCGGACCGCCGTCCACGAGTTCGAGCCTGCTGTCCGGCAGCCGGTCGTGCAGAATCTCGCTGTTCTCCGCGGGAAGCACCCGGTCGTCGGTGCCGTGGGCGAGGAGGACGGGGACGTCGATGTCGTCCAGGCGCTCGCTCGCGTCGAACGCCGCGACGGCCGCGCCCTGGGACTCGCGGGCGTGCGGTGGCGCGTCCGACTCCAGGCGCCAATCGACAATCTGTTCGAGCAGGTCGTAGTCCTCGGCGAGCCGGTCGGTCATCGCCGGCGCCATCTTGTACCGGATGGCCTCCCGCTCGTCGGCGTCCTCCGGGACAGAGAACATCCGCTCCTGGGTCTCCGGCGGGGTCGGCACGGCGCCGTCGCCGCCCATCGACGTGCAGAGCAGCGTCAGCGACTCGGCCTTCTCGAAGTCGAGGGCGTACTGCTGGGCGATCATCCCGCCCATGCTCGCCCCGACGACGTGCGCGGACTCGACGCCCGCGTCCTCCAGCACGGCGTCCAGGTCCGCCGCCATCTCGGGGACGGTGTAGGGGCCCTCCGGCGCGTCCGAGGCGCCGGTACCGCGGTTGTCCGGGAGCACGAGGTCGTAGTCCTCGGCGAGTGCCTCGCGCTGCCAGTTCCACATCCAGCGGCCGTACCCCAGGCCCTCCACGAGCACGACCGTCTCGGCGTCCGCCGGCCCGTCGCGCTCGTAGGCCAGGCTCACGCCGTCGCGTGATACCGTCTCCATGGCCGATGCATGCACGACCCACGTAATCAACCCCCCGTTTCACATGTTAACCGGGGCGTTTTCGGCGGTGCCGCGACGACGCTCTGGCATGCCAGTCGCGTCTGTCGGCGACACCGCCGAGTCGGCCGTCACCGTCACCGAGGAGACTATCGAAGCGTACGCCGAACTCTCCGGCGACGACAACCCCATCCACCGGGACCCCGAGTACGCCAGCGAGACCATGTTCGGCGGCCGCATCGCCCACGGGATGCTGTCCGCGGGCCCCATCAGCGCCGCGCTCGCCGACCTCCCCGGCGACGTCATCTACCTCTCCCAGGACCTCGCCTTCGAGAACCCCGTCTACCCCGGCGACACCGTCACCGCTACCGTCGAGGTCGTCGAGGACCTCGGCGACGATCGCATCCGCGTCGACACCACCGCCGAGACCGACGACGGCACCGTGGTCTCCGGCGAAGCCGTCGTGCTCTCCGTTCCGCACGAGTCCTGACCGCACCGGGGAGAGGCGTCCCCACCCATCTGGCCGCTACACTCTTTGTCCGCGTCGTCCGAGTCCACACCGATGGTCAGCGTCCGCACGGCGACTCCTGACGACCGCTCCCGCATCCGCGAGTGTCACGTCGCCGCCATCCGGGCGCTCGGTCCCGAAGCGTACGACGAGCGCCAGGTCGCGGCGTGGGCGGACAAGGGCGACCCCGTCGAGGACTACCCGGTCGAGGACGACGGCCACTACATCGTCGTCGCGGAACGTCCACACGCCGCCGAACCAGCCACCGTCGACGACTCCGACGCCGGCGTGGTCGGTCACGGCCACCTCGTCCCGACCGAGGGGGAGGTTCGCGCCGTCTACGTTCACCCCGAGGCCAACGGTCGGGGCGTCGGGTCCGCCATCCTCGACGCGCTCGAATCCAGAGCGCGAGACCTCCGCCTGGACGACCTCACGCTGTGGGCGTCGCTGAACGCCGTCGGCTTCTACGAGCAGGCCGGCTACGAGCGTGCGGGCCGGGAGACGTACTCGACGGTCCACGACGGCGAGACCGTCGACCTCGACGTCGAGAAGATGGCCAAGCGCCTCTAACGACGTGGGTCGCGGGGCTCTTCCCCGGGCGCACCGAACTCCTCGCGCTCGCGCTCGCCCGGCAGCACGCCCGGGTCGGGGCTGCCGACCGCGTTCGGGTCCGTCTCCGTCAGGAAGTCGTGGAGCGCCGGGATGTCCGCCAGACTCGGCCCACGCTGCTCGCCCGCGAGCGCCTGCCGGGTCGCCACCGCCGCGCGCTCCCGGCCGGTCAGCGCGTCCTCGCGTCCGTCGTCGTTCGAACTGTCGTCCCCGTCGTCCGCCAGTTTCTCACGGATGCGGTCGACGGAGCGCTCGAACCCCACGGCTTCGTAGCGCTCGAGGGCAGATTCGAGGTGCGAGCGCCGCTCGGCCGGATTCCCGGTCTGGATGGCGCGGCGCTCGTGGCGCTGCGCGTCGAGGTGCGCCACCATCTCCTCGTGGCGCCCCTCGGGGACGTCCAGTTCCGCGAGCACTCTTTCGCCGGCGTCCAGCGCCGCCACGGCCGCGTCGTGGTCGCCGCGCGCCGAGTGCATGTTCGACGCCACTACCGTCCGCGTGTACACCGGCTCCCAGGCGTCGAGGAAACCGTACTCGTCGGCGACCGCCCGCGCTTCGTCGAACGCCGCGATAGCGAGCGCGTGGTTCCGGCTGGTGCGGTGGCGGTGTCCACGCGCTCGCGCACGCTCGAAGCGCGCGTGCCCGACGACCCACTCCAGGCCCACCTCGCGGCCCGCCACCTGCGCGCCGTCGAACAGCAACTCGTCCAGTCGGCTGTCCCCGCGGTCGACCTCGCCGCCCCAGTACAGCGCGTTCGCCAGCACGTACGCGAACGTCTCGTCGCCCCGGTCGGCGGCCGTCGGCACCACCGCTCGCCACGCCTCACCGCGCTCCCAGTAGTCCGCCGACTCCGCGTCGGCCTCGGCGGCGTCGAACGTCTTCTCCGCCGGCCACCCGCTCGCCAGGCGCTTCGCCGCAGCCACTCCGCCGGTGGTTGTCGCGTGCGCGAGCAGCGCGCCGAGGAACGAGCCGTCCCCGTACTCGGCCAGGTCCCGCAGGTCGAAGCCGTGGTCGTCGAGGAACGCCCGGGCGCCGCGGGGCGTCCCCGCTGCCAGGTACATCGCGTCGGCTACGACCGCCGGCAACGACACGTCGCCGATGGCGTCGATAGCGTCCAGTCCTTCGACGAGTGCCACCACGGACTCCCGGTCCTCGATCTGCGGGCCCACGTCGGTCGCGGCAATCGCTCGCGCCAGGTCGTAGCGCCGCGCGTGCAGGTCGTCGGCCGCGCTCCCCGAAGACTCGGCCACCTCGTCCAGCAGGCCCACGAGGTCGCCGGCGCCCAGAAACTCGCCAGCAGAGAGCGCGAGCGCGACGACGCCCCCGGCCTCCCGGACGAGTGCTCGCGCCGCCCCGTCGTCTCCGTCGAGCGCCGCGGTCACTCGGTCCTCGAACGCCGGCCCCGGCAGCGATACTCGTCCAGTCCCGTCGGGAACTGCCACGCGGAGTCGGACCAGACCGGCGTCGGACGGGAGGTCGACCGTCACACGGTCCTCGCCAGCTACGGTCGCGGTTCCAGCGTCCACGTCAGTGCTCGCGACTCGCGCCGAGCAGTCGACCCGGAACCGTCGCTCCCCGCCCTCCTCGGGCAGTTCGTGGTCGCCGACCACTCGCGTGACCGTGGCCGCCGCGTCGCCGGGGAGCGGACGCTCCCAGCGGAACCCCTGCGTCATCGCCGTCCCGTAGCGCGCCCGCGGCTTTCAGGCCTCCGAACTGTCGCCGTCACGCGCCGCCGAGCACGCGACTCACGCGCTCGGCCACCGCCGACTGGAAGGCCGTCTCGTCGACCCCGTCGTCGAACGCGCGGGCGTACGCCTCTCGGCCGACGACGGCGACCACCCGATCGGTCACGGCCGAGATGTCGACTGTCGCGCCCTCGTGAATCAGGTGCTCGACGGCGGCCTCGACCCGGTCCTCGGTCACCACTTCGTCGACGAGGTCTGCCACCTCACCCCGGTATGGCACCGGCTGCTGCCAGTCCCCTACCAGTTTCGCGCGGTCGCCGGTTTTGTTCCGCACGAGCACCCCCACTGCTGGTCCGTCTCGCCACGCGGACGCGGGCAGGTCGTAGTTCGTCGGGTCGAAGCTGTCGGCCCGGACTTCCTTCTCGACGGCATTCACCGGTGTTAGTCCCAGGTGCTCGAACAGCGCCTCCGCGGCGTCGGGCGGCCGGAATCCGCCGTCCGGTGTCCAGACGTCCACGCCCAGGAACGACGGCGTGTGCTCCCAGTCGTACTCGACGCCCTCGTTCCGGGTCGCGACACCGAAGAACACCGCCTCGGAGACGTCGTCCAGCGCGTCCCGGAGTCGCTGGCGGTCGAAGTCCGCTCGGATCTGCGCGACCGCCTGCTGATAGCCCGGCGGAACCGCACCGTCGTCGAACACCCGGCGGTCGTCGCCGGCCTCCAGCAGTCCGGATGTCTGGAGCCGGAACCGCAGCGGCCCGCCCGGGAGCCACTCCTGCAGCCAGAGGTGGCCGCCGTCGAACAGTGACTCCGGGGCGTCCTCGACGTCTGGTACGGGCGGGAAACTCTGCACAGCCTGTCTTCTCCCGGTCCCCGCGTAAGGATTGCGTGACCAGTCGCGCCGACCAATCGTTGCGAACGCCAGAATAGGTGGCTATCGCGCTCGGCGCCCGTCTCGTGCTCGTCGTCGCTCTCGACGTCGAAACCGGTAGAGCTCCCGGCCTCGTGGGCGGTGCTTCTCCTCTCGTTCGCCCTGGAGGGGCTGTTCAGCGCCTGAAGGTCGGCTTTTCTGCACATCCGCTTCGGCCAGTGGTTCTCTCCTTCTATATCGCAGTATGCTATTTATCGGTGGGCTCTCGGGGTCGCGTGCGAGCGCGAACAGGGAGACCGACCCGGCAGGGCCCGTGCAGCTCTGGCGCTTTGGCCGCCTCGGGGCGGTTCCTCCGTGAAGGATTCGACTGTGGGTCCGATGGGACGGCCTTCGAGGAGGACGGCTCCCGCGGCAGTCGCTCTCACCGGGCTGCCCCCGGGTCGGACCGCGCGAGTTCTCGTCCGCTCTGCACCCCCGGTCATCTGTTGGGTCCGGCCCGGTGAGGGCTGGTCGCCCGAAGCGGCTCACCCCCGTCACTGCACCCGAGAGCAATCAGCCAGTGGAAGAACGAGCCGAAAACCCGCCAGATCGGCGACGATAAATCACATGCAACGATACGGAACTTGTTGGAATCGCCCTCGTCCCCCACTCACAGGCGTCTGCCCTCTCACTTGTCGAGCGAGTGTCTGAGCGGCGGGGTCTCTGTCCCACCATTCTCGGGCCAGTACTACACTCGAGCAGTGGCTCGTCGCGCTCCGGGCAGAGCAATCGCCTCGATGACTCGGTCTCCCTGCGTAGCCACTCGCCAATCGACGACGCCCCCTCCGTCTGTGCGCTGGCTCTGTGACACAACCCGGACGCAGAACCCCACACTACCTATTGTAGAATAGCTAGAATAGCTAGCTACGCTGTCTGCCTCTGGTGGCTATTCCGCTGTTTTATGGTCGGTGCCGCAGAATCCTCGCGTGATTCGGTGACGGCACTCCGGAATAGGTGGAATAGGTGCCTGAACTCGACGAGTTAACTATGCAAGAACCACGCGCTGTCAGCGTCGGCATCCTGAAGGGGGGCTTCGCGAAGACGACCACCGCGCTCAACCTCGGGCGCGAACTCGCCCACCGGAACGACCGGGCGCTCGTCGTCGACCTCGACGACAACGGTCACATGACACTCAATCTGGGGTTCGAAGACGCGTACGCGAACGCGGAGAACCACGCTGAAACGGTCCTGCTGGAGAACGGTGACCCGCGCGAGCACGTCGTGAACGTCGCGGGTGGCCTCGACCTGTTCCCGGCCCACGAGGACCTCGAGAGCGTGCAGTCCGCGCTCAAGGAGGCGACGATGGGGACGACGCGCCTGAAACGGGAACTGGTGGAGCCGCTGCTCGGTGACGAGTACGACTACGTGGTCGTGGACTGTCCCGCGAACCGCGGGAAGCTCAACGACAACGCGATGTACGCGACGGGGAACCTCGTCATCCCGCTGCGCCCGGAGAACGGCTACGAGACCGGCCTCTCGAACACACTGGACCGGCTCGTGAGTCAGGCCCGCGAGTACTTCGAGCTCGACATCCTCGCCATCGTGCCCTCCGACCTGCGCAACCGCATCGACCAGGCGACTCGGGACCGCGCGCTGCTCCGCGAGATAACGACCCGGGACGCCATCGACCACCTCGTGCCGAACTTCGCGTACCTCTCCGCGGACGACTGGGCGGCCATCGAGAGCGGCGACTACGAGGGGGAGCTCCCCGGCATCCGGTATCGGTCGGCGATCGACGACGCCCACGACGCGGGGGAGCCGTTGCGGGACTTCGCACCGGAGTGCGACCAGCTCGGGGCGTACGACGAACTCGCTGCCATCGTCGAGCGCGGGGAGGTGGTCCGGTAATGGGCTTCGACGACCTGGAAGCGGCCGAGCAGGCACACGCCACCGACGGAGATAGCGAGAGTAGCGAAGCCAGCCAGAGTAGCGAAGATGGCCGAGATAGTCAGAATAGCCAGAATAGGCGGAGTAGTGGGGATGGGTCCGACGGGTCCCAGCGAGCGACAGAGCCGGAGACTGACCGCCGGACGACGACAGACCCCGGAACCCGCGGCGGGTCCGGGAGTGACGCGACGGGCGATCCGAGCGAGACGCCGGGGTTCGACTTCGACGAGGCGAAGCAGTCGCCGCTGTACGCGCGGCCGTCGGCCTGGCAGGCCTTCGAGGACGCACTCGACCTGGAGGTGGTGCGCGCGCTCCGGGAGGCCGGCGTCCGGAACGAAGCCAAGCGGGAGCTCCACGACGCGGCGCTTCGCGTCGCCGCCGAACACCCCGACGAGATAGCCGAGGCCGTCGAGGAAGCCCGGCGGGAGTAGGGCTTCGTGGTGCGGGCGGCCAGCGCCCGGACCGACTCCGCCCCCGGTTCTCGATTCGTGACCTGTTCGCGTCACCAGTATGTTCAAGTACGCTACGGGTGGAAGCACAGTCGTGTTCACGTCACGTCGCCGTCTCGTCATCGTAGCTGTCGCGCTGGTGGTCGCCGGCCTCGTATCCGGGGCGGTGTCCGCCGCGCCTGCGGCCGTCGCAGACGACGGGGACTCCGGCGTGACGGATGTGGCGGTGACCGGAGACGGCGCGGCGACCGTCGAGGACGACACCCAGTTCGTCTGGCGGGACGCCGAGACGGACGTGGTGGCGACGGTCGTCGACTACGTCCGGGAGTCCGACAGCCGCTACGACGACTACTGGGTGCGGCTGACTCGCGACGGCCAGCGGACGTTCCGGCCGAGCGTCGAGGACTCCATCGCCGCCGCGGAGGTGACGCTCCGGGAACTGGAGGAGCGGAACGTGACGCTGTCGGTGCCGGCCGACGGGCTCTCTGTCGGCACCCACGAACTCCACGTGTCGATGTACGAGCCGTCGACGGGCAGTCCCGTTCGGGTGGACGAGACGACGGTCACGGTGGAGGTGATTCGCCAGAGCGGCGACGTCGACGGCGACGGCCTGCGGAACGCCAACGAGGTTGCCGAGGGCACGGAGCTACTGGACTCGGACACCGACGACGACGGACTCCGGGACGGCGTGGAGGTCCACGTCTTCGGTAGCGACCCGGCCGTGGCCGACACTGACACCGACGGCGTCGCGGACGCCGAGGAGGTCCAGAACGTCTCGGCGCCCCGACTCTCGGACGGCGACGGGGACTCGCTCTCGGACCTCGCGGAGATCCTGAACGAGACCTCGCCGTCGGCCGCGGACAGCGACCTGGACGGGCTCCCGGACCCCACCGAGCGAGAACTCGGCACGGACCCGAACGACCGCGACACGGACGGCGACGGGCTCGCGGACGCGGTAGAGGCTGGCGTCTACGGCAGCGACCCGACGGCAGTCGACTCCGACGGCGACGGCCTGGAGGACGCCGCCGAGGTCCAGCGCTTCGGCACCGACCCCGCCGACCGGGACACCGACGGCGACGGAATCCCAGACGGCCGCGAGGTGCTCCGGGGAACCGACCCGACGGCGACGAACGACACGGTGTCGGCGGCGGACGTGCTCTTTGGCGGACTGACGGCTCCGCAGCAGTTCGGCGCCGACCTCGTGCGAGTGCTCACGCCGCTGCCGGGGTGGGTGGCGTGACCGCCTCCAGAACCGTCCTGGCTGCGGGGCTCGTCCTCACGCTCGCCGTCGTGGCGGCCGTCTCGGGCCTGGCCGCTGCGGCCGGGTCCGCGGACGCCGCGAGCCCGACGTACGTCGAGGGCAACGTCACGGAGGACGCGACGTGGACGCCCGGAGACGGCCCTTACGTGGTGACGACCGACGTGACGGTCGCGGACGGCGCGACGCTCACTGTCGAGGCCGGGACGACCGTCTACGTCGGGGAGGAGGTGACCGTGACGGTGGCGGGGAGTCTGGTGGCACGCGGCACCGGCGACGAGCCGGTGGCGTTCACGACGCAGCAGCCGAACCCGTCCCCGGGGGCCTGGGACACCGTCCGGTACGTCGGCGACGGTGACTCCCGACTCCGACTCGCGAACACGACCGTCGAGTACGCGACCACGGCGGTCTCCGTCGAGTCGACGGCGGGCCGGGTCGCGGTCGTGGACTCGACGCTCCGCGAGCACGTCCGCGCCGGCGTCCTCGCGACCGAGCGCGGGGGGACGCCTCGCCTGCGCGTCGTCGGTTCGACGGTCGCGAACACGGGGTACGCCGGCGTCGCCGTCGAGGTGCCGGCGACCGACCCGCACGTCGACCGCGCGGCGAACGTCGCCGTCCGCGACTCGGCGTTCGAGGACACCGGCCAGTACGGGCTGCTCGTGCGCGCGAGACACGTCGACCGCGTCTCGTTCACGGGCGGCTCGGCCACCGGCTTCGACGCCGGTGGCGTGGTCGTCTCCACCGGCAAGCGCGTCGCGGAGGTGCCGACCGAGAACACGCGGAGCGTCACGGACCTCGCGGTCGAGGGCGCGACGCTCGCCGACGGAACCGGTCCCGGCGTCTCCGTGGAGAGCGGTCACCTCGACGACGTCTCGCTTTCGGGCAACACCGTCGAGAACCTCGGCGGCGCGGGCGTCGAGGTGCTCCGCGCGGCCGACCTCGACGACGTCAGCGTCTCGGGGAACGCGGTCGGCGGGGCCGAGACGGGCGTCACCCTGACTCACCGCCGGGGCTCGGGGCCGGTGATGGGCGTCTCGGTCGAACTCTCCGGCAACGACCTCCGGCGGAACGACCGATTCGGCATCCGCGTCGACACCGACCTGCTGTCTGTCGACCGGTTCGCCGTCAGGAACAACACGCTCGACGACAACGGTTTCGACGGCGCCTTCCTCGCCATGCCGGTCCTCGAGGACGCCGTCGTCGCGGACAACGTCGCTCGCGGGAACGGCGGCAGCGGCGTGGAACTTGCCGGCGGCCGCGTGGAGGACGTGACCGTCGCAGGCAACCGCCTCGCCGAGAACGCCGACGGCGGCCTCCGCGTGCGCGCCCGGAGCGACCTCGGACCCGTGACCGTCACGGACAACGAGTTCGTGGACAACGCGGCCACCGGTGCGAGTGTCGCCGGCGAGTCGGCCGACGGAACCGTCGCCGTCCGGAACAACACGGTCCTCGCGAACACGGTGGGACTGCGGCTCGCCGGTCCGTCGCCCGTCCTGGTGGCGAACAACACGGTCGCCTTCAACACTCGCAGTGCGGGAGCCGAGGAGACCGTCGACGGGGTCGGGCCGTCGACCGGTGTGGTCGTGGCGAACGGTTCAGCCGGCGGCAGCCTCACGGGCAACGACGTCTACGGCCACATCGTCGGTCTGCGGGCGGCGACCGACGGGACCCTCGACGTCCAGGACAACTACTGGGGCGCCGAGAACGGGCCGTTCTACGCGAGCGTCAACCCCGAGGGCGACGGCAACGCCGTGGAGACGGACAGCGGCAACGCCGACGTCGTGCCGTTCGCCGACACCCACCACCGCACGCCCGTGGAGCGCCCGACCGCCGACCTCGCCGCGAACCGCACGAGCGCGCCACTGGAGGGAGCAGTTCAGTTCTCGGCGGCCGGCTCGGGAGTCGACGGCGACGCGACCTACCACTTCGCGGTCGACGGCCGGCGGTACCCGGCGCAGTCGTCGCCCGTGCTTGCGACCGCCTTCGACTCGCCCGGCCGCTACGAGGTCACAGTGACCGTCGAGGACGGCGACGGCATCGAGAGTATCCCGGCGGCCGCCGCGACCGTCGAAGTCTCGAACCAGACTGCGACGACGACGCAGACGGCCGGCGACGGCACCACGACGCCGACCACGACCACGTCGGCCGGACCCGGCGGGGACGGCAGCGACGGCGAGCAGGCCACGCTCGCGTCGAGTCTCCGCTCGCCGGCCGGCCTCGTCGGCGACCTGTTCTGGCTGCTCGCGGTCGTCCTCGGCGGCTACGGCGTGCTCCTGTCGATGCGCGGCGAGGACCCGCCCGTCGGCGGCCTGGTCGTCCACGGGCTGGCGGCCGGTGGCGCCGTCGCCTGGGTCGTCGGCGGCCTGCTCTGGGAGGGCCCGCTGCTGACGGCGGGCGTCGGAGCCGGCGTGCTCTGGAGCGCGGTCACGGGCCTCGTCGTCTTCGCGGCGACGCGGTGAGCTGACGGCGCCGACGCGGTGTCTGGAGAAGCGGGGTACAGAGGCGTTTACTGCAGTTCGACGGCGTCCACCGGCTCGCAGCCGTCGGTGCGGCGAGGGCGGCGATTCCCGGCGCCGGCCACCTCACACCCGACGACCGGGACGCAGGTGTGCCACCGGGTCAGCAACTCTGGAAGCGGGGGCCGTCGCCGCCGGGAGCGGCGGTCAGCCCCAGGTCCAGCGCGCGTCGAGCACGAACCGGTAGAGGCCGCTCACGACGATGGCGACCGCGTTCGAGAGCAGGTACGGCACGCTGCGCCACTCGACGAGCACGAACAACACGGCGAGCTGGATGGGGATGGCCGTCCCGCGCACGACGTTCGTCTTCACGAGTCCGCCCAGGTACTCGGCCGCACCCGTGTTCTGGATCTCCTTGAACGTCCACGCGTTGTTCAACACGTACGTCATGACGATGGTTATCTCGATGGCGATGACCGCGCCGACGAGGTAGTTCAGGCCGCCCGCGTCGACGAACAGCCACAGCAGCAGCATCTGGACGCCCGCCGTGAACGCCCCGACGACGACGAAGCGCCGCAACTGGGTGGAGACCGGGCTATCCAGGAGGTCCCGGATGAACGTCCGGAGCATCACCGCCACCCGGACGTCCGCGTGCACCACCCGGCTGGCCGCCCCTCGCTGGTCGCCGCCGCCCCTGTCCCGTGAACCACGATTGTGCACATTGAAGGGGTGGCGTGCTGTTTCACGCTTTCGATTCCGGCGGCCTCAGTAGCTCCGGACCGACGACGTGTAAACCTAGTGTCATTACGCCGGCTTTTTACTGATATCGGCCGTGGCTACGCACGGGGACTTCTCCGCTGGCAATGGACGAACACTCGATTCGAACGCCGTGGGCCGCGTCGTCCGACGAGGTCGTAGCTCGGTACGAGGTCGCTGTCGACGAGGGCTTGAGCGAGGACGAAGCCGAACGGCGGCGCGAACGGGTCGGCCCCAACGTGTTGCGGGAAGCGGAGCAGCGGGGCTGGTGGGGGATTCTGGCTGACCAGTTCGAGAGCTTCATCGTCCTGTTGCTGGCGGTGGCGGGAGTGGCAGCCTTCGCGCTGAACGAGAACGTCGAAGGTGTCGCCATCTTCGTCGTGCTCCTCCTCAACGGACTCATCGGATTCGTCACCGAGATGCGGGCGCTCAAGTCGATGGAGGGGCTGCAGGAGATGGTCGAAATCGAGGCGCGCGTTCGCCGGGAGGGTGAGGTAGAGACGGTGTCCGCTGCGGACCTGGTGCCAGGCGACGTCGTGATACTCACCGCCGGGAACGTCGTTCCGGCCGACCTGCGAGTGATCGACCCCTCCAGGCTCCAGGCCGACGAATCGGCGCTCACCGGCGAGTCCGTTCCCGTCGGAAAGACGAGTGACGCTCTCGCGGAAGACGCGCCCCTCGCCGAACGGGAGAACATGCTCTACAAGGGCACGAGCGTGACGCGAGGCACCGCCGAAGCGGTCGTCGTGTCCACGGGGATGGACACGGAACTGGGCAAGATCTCGGCGTCGCTGCAGGGCGCAGTCGAGGAGAAGACGCCGCTCCAGCAGAAACTCGACGAGCTCGCGCAGAAGCTCGTTCCGTTCCTGCTCGTCGTGGCCGCAATCGTCCTCGTCTCGGGCTGGCTCCGGGGACAGGACCTGTACCTGATGGTCGAGACGGCCATCGCACTGGCCATCGCGACAATCCCGGAGGGGCTTCCGGTCGTCGCCACGCTCGTGCTCGCGCGCGGGATGTGGCGGATGGCGGACCGCAACGCCCTGATCAACGACCTCGCCTCCGTCGAGACGCTCGGCTCGACGAACGTCATCTGCACCGACAAGACGGGCACGCTGACGGAGAACAAGATGACCGCCAGCCAGTACGAACTGGCGACCGGGTCGGTCGCGGTCACCGGCACCGGACTCGACACCGAGGGGGCGTTCCAGCACGGAGACGGAGCGCCAGACGAGCCACGAGACCCCGTGCTGCAGGAGGCTCTGGAGGTGGGCGTCCTCTGTAACAACGCCTCCGTGACCGAGGACGACGAGACGACCGTATCGGGTGACCCGACGGAGGCGGCCCTCCTGATTGCGGGGTTGAAGGGCGGCGTAGACCGGGACGAACTCCTCGAATCGATGCCGGAAGCCCGCGAGGTGTCCTTCGACCCGTCCGTCAAGATGATGGCGACCTACCACGAGGCGGGCGGGGGATACAGGGTCGCCGTGAAAGGGGCGCCGGAGGCGGTCGTCGAGTCGTCCACGCGACTGGTGTCGGGCGACGGCACCGAGGCGCTCTCGGAGGCTGACAAAGAAGCGTGGATCCAGCAGAGCGAGCGCATGGCCGAAGACGGATTGCGAGTTCTCGCTCTCGCCAGGAAGGACGTGGAGAGCACGGAAGCCCGACCCTACGAATCCCTCTCGCTGCTCGGACTCGTCGCCATGCTCGACCCGCCTCGGGAGGAGGTCAAATCGACCATCGAGAACTGTCTGGACGCGGGGTTGCGAATCGTCATGGTGACCGGCGACCACCCCGGAACGGCCAGGAACATCGCGCGGAGCGTCGGGCTGATGGACCCGGAGGACGACGAGGTCATCCAGGGGAGCGAACTCGACGACCCCGAGAGCCTGACCCAGGACGAACTGGACCGGTTCGCGAACGCGTCCGTCTTCGCGCGCGTCGCTCCGGAGAACAAACTCGACCTCATCGGAATCCACCAGGCAGTCGGCTCGATCGTGGCCATGACTGGCGACGGGGTCAACGACGCGCCGGCACTGAAGCGGGCCGACATCGGCGTCGCCATGGGCCAGCGAGGGACGCAGGTCGCCCAGGAGGCGGCGGACATGATACTCCGTGACGACAACTTCACGAGCATCTATCACGCCATCAGGGAGGGGCGGATCATCTTCCGGAACATCCGGAAGTTCGTGCTGTATCTGATGTCCTGTAACCTCAGCGAACTGCTGGCCATCCTGATAGCCGCACTGCTCGGCTTTCCGCTCCCGTTGCTCCCGCTCCAGATCCTCTTTCTCAACGTCGTGACCGACATTTTCCCGGCGTTCGCTCTGGGGGCGTGCGGCGGGAGCGAGGAGATCATGAACACACCGCCGCGGGACTCCGACGAGCCGATACTGACTCGAACGCACTGGACCGAACTCGGGATGTACGGGACGATGATCTCGGTCTCGACGATCGGCGCGTTCGTGATCGGGGGCGGCATGTACGCCGGCGGCATGGGGGCCGACGAGGTCGTCACGATGTCGTTTCTCACGCTGGCGTTCGCCCAGCTCTGGCACGTGTTCAACATGCGGGAACTCACGTCGGGTATCGTCCGCAACGAGGTCACCGAGAACGCGTACGTCTGGGGTGCACTCGGCCTGTCGGCCCTGCTGGTTGTCGGCACCGTCTATCTGCCCGGCGTCTCGCTGGCACTGGGCACCGCACCCATCGGTCTCGAGAGCTGGCTGGTCGTGCTCGGAACGAGCCTGCTCCCCCTCGTCGCCGGACAGACCGTTCTGGAGTTGCGACGCCGGTTCGGCACGCCGAACCTGGGGACGCGGCTCGCAGGTGTGTTGCCCGACTGACGGGGGACGGTCAGTCAGCCGCTCTCGCTCTCGTCGATCTGGGACCAGGTGTCCAGGCCGACGCGGAGCGCGGCTTTGAGGGCGCCGAGGACGACGGGACCGAAGAACAGTCCCATGACCCCGAACGCGTACGCCCCGCCGAGGATGCCGAGGAGGATGACGGCGGGATTGAGTTTGGCGTACCTGTCGACGGCGAATGGCCGGAGATAGTCGTCGGTGAGCCCAACCACGATGACGCTGTAGACGAACAATCCGACGGCGAGCAGCGGTTCGTTCGTGAGGTACAGGTAGACCACCGCCCCGCCCCAGACAGGTATCGCACCGACGAGGGGGACCATCGCGAGCACTATCATGACGGCCGTCCAGAACACCGCATTGGGGACACCAGTGGCGACGAACCCGAGTCCGGCGACGACTCCCTGGACGATGGCGACGAAGACGTGTCCGAAGAGCACCCCCCACATCACGTCGTTGATCTCGGTGTAGAGGTCACGCTGAGCGTCCCTGGGGAGGGGGACCGTCTGGTGGAGCCAGTCGAGCAGGTCGTCGACGTCCTTGAGAAGGTAGTAGACGAGAAAGAGCGCCAGCGCGACTCCGATGAGGTGGAAGGTGATCGTACCGAGCGCCTGGGTCGACTGTTCGAACACGACCGTTCCGAGTTCCTGTCCCGAGCCGACGAGTTCGCCGGCGATGTCGACCTCCCGTCCGGTGAGTTCCTCGATACGGGATTCGACGACCTCGACCTGCACCGAGTCAGTGTCGAAGTCCTGGAGCACCCGTTCGGCACTGTCCACGACCGTCGCCAAGATGACCACGAACGGCGCGACGAACCCGACAACTGCAAGAACCACGAGCGAGAGCGCGGCCACCATCGGCGACACGTGCGCTTCGAGACGGATCTGCAGCGGGTAGAGCACGTAGGCGAGGAGGACGGCACCGAGGACGTACTGGAGAAACGGCTGGACCAGTACGGCCGACAGCGCGAGGAGGGTGACGACGAGGGCGAGGAGAAACCCCTTGCTGAGGTTCACAACCGAGATTGTCAATCGAGGACAAAAAGATTGGCTCTGCTGAACTTCCCGAGAGGGCACATGTTCGGCGCGTGGGAACTGCTTTCTGACTGGTCGCCGTAGCTGCCGGCAGTAGGATGTACGACTCGATTCTGCTCCCGGTCGACGGCAGCGAAAACGCGACCAAAATCGTCCATCACGCGGCCGAACTCGCGCAGTGGACCGACGCGACGGTCAAGGTGTTGTTCGTCGCCAACTCGACTCGGGACAGCGTCACCGTCGTCGACGGGTCCCTCGTCGACGCACTGGAACAGGAGGGCGGAACCATCGTCGCGGACGTCGCGGAGACGCTCGCCGCCCTCGGTGTCGAGCACGGAACCGACGTCGTTCAGGGCAGTCCGGCGCCGACCATCGTCGACTACGCCGAGCGATACGACTACGACCTCATCGTCTTGCCCACCCGCGGCCGGACCGGTATCTCACGCTATCTCCTCGGAAGCGTCACGGAGAAAGTGGCACGCTTGTCCGACGTCCCCGTGCTGACCGCTCGGATGCAGTCCGACGAACAGTTGACGTTCCCGTACGAGAACGTCTTGATTCCGACCGACGGGAGCCCCGCTTCGACCGCTGCCGCCAGGCACGGCCTGGCGCTCGCGGCGACGCTCGATGCGACTGTCCACATCCTCTCCGTCGTGGACGACACGTCGCTGGGTCCCGACGTGCGCTCTGTACTCTCGGAGGAGGAACTCGAGCGCCCGGCAACTGAGGCTGTCGACGGCGTGGCCGCGGAAGCCGCTGATTACGACGTCGCGAACGTCGAAACGTACGTCGAACACGGGTCGCCCGCGGAGGTGATCAGAGAGCGGATCGAACCGAGCGAGATCCACGCCATCGTGATGGGGACCACTGGCCGGCACGGGGCCGACCGCATCCTCCTCGGGAGTGTCGCCGAAAAGACGGTCCGCTCAGCGCCCGTTCCGGTATTCACCGTCCGCGAGCAATCGTAGCCGACGGCGTTGACTGCGACTCCTCTCCTGCAAGCCCTGTCGTCGCTGTACACGCGGCACCACGCCCAGCGACAGAACCGTCGCTGGTCGAGGTGAGTAACCGAGAAGTGCTCCGTCAGGGATTTGAACCCTAGTCCTTGCCGTGAGAGGGCAAGATGATTGGCCGGACTACACCAACGGAGCGCGTCCACTTCCGGATAGCCGGGATGCACAAATAACGGTTTCGTCTCACGGGCGGACTGCTACGGTGTCCCGTGACTCGGGCAACCAACGCAGTCCACACTGGGTCGCGACGCCCAGTAGACACTTGATGGCCCGTGGAGAACTCTCAGATATGTACGAGCCCTCCCCACGACAGCGTCAACTCGCGGTCGTCGCCGTTCTGAGCGGAGCGCTGGCGGTCGCGCTGCACGTCCTCGGTGGCACCGCTGTGGAACAGGTGACCGGCGTCTTCGTCGGCGTCGCCGCGGCGGCAACCCTCGGCGTGCTCTACATCCACGGGCAGACGCGCGAGCGCGGCGACACCGAAGACGAGGACGAGGTCGACGAGAACACGAAACGCCGCCAGAAGGAACTCGAGGGCGAGAAGGGCGGCGCAGGCCTCAACTGACGGCTATCTCTCGTATTCGTGGCGTTCAGGGCGCGAGGCGGTTCTTCCGGTGTTTCATCTCGGACTCGTAGTACTCGAAGATGTGCGGACACCAGTCCGAAGCGATGTCTAACAGCTGCTCGGTGAGCTCCCGAATCTCCCACTGGGCGTCGGCCGCGGCGCGCATGTCTGCGATGTGCATCAGCGACCGCGGATTGAGGGTGACGACGATATTCACCTCGGTGCCGATGGGGAGGACGAACCGGGCGTCCTCGGGCGGCATCCCGAGGTCGAGCAGCTCCTGGTAGTCCTCGACGGACTGCCGGACGGACCGCTGGAAGACCTCCTCGCGCTTCGCGACGGTCTCCTCGTCGACGTCGCCGACGTCCTGGTTGCGGCCGACCCAGTCGGGGTCGGTCGCCGACGGCGGCGTGACGACCATCTCGCCGTCCTCGACGTCGGCGGGGTCGACCTCGTCGAAGGCGACGTAGCGCATCGACTGCACGTCGAAGCTCGCGTGGCGGTGGCGGGTGAGCTGGGCCATGCAGGAGCGGCTCACGCCCTCGATGGCGAACGTCGCGCTCGGGTGCTCGAAGGGGCCGTAGTGGCCGCGCTTCATGAGCTTCGCGACGAAGTTCGCGATCTGTTCGTCGGTCGTGTCTCCCTCGACGCCGGCCATGGCGTCCTCGAAGGACTGGTCGCCGACCCACTCGCTCATGTAGTCGTTGCGGGCGCCCAGACAGACGAGTTCCTCCGGGTTCTCGGTCGCTTCGAGGAGGCGTACGCGCATGCTCGGGGTTGCTCTCCCCGTGGGCAAAACGGTTCCGACCCTGTTCGCGGAACCCGGGTCGCCGGCAGCGTGAAGTGTCGGCGAGACGTACTGTCGCGCGTGCCGTACCAGACCACATCCATCGAGGAGGTCGGCTCGGACCTGCCCGACGAGGCGGGCGCGGACCTGTACTTCATGAAGGACGGCCTCGACACGGAGGAGGTCGCGTTCTCGGTCTACCGGATGGAGCCGAACGCGCGAGGGATGGAACACGACCACGCCGCCTCCGGTCAGGAGGAGGTGTACTACGTCGTGAACGGCGGCGTCGACGTCCAGTTCGGCGAGGAGACCGTCTCACTGGAGGAGGGCGAGGCGATCCGCATCGACCCCGAGGACCAGCGCCGAATCCTGAACCGCGACCACTACTCCGAACTCGTCCTCGTCGGCGCGCCGCGCTGACGGGAGCGCGCCGAGCCGGCAACCCCTAAGTGGAGGCCGGCGTAGCCGGTAGCATGATCGAGAACCTCTCTACGGGCGTCCGGGCGTTCACGAGCAACGCCTTCCTCGTCACGGGCGAGCGCACGGTGCTCGTCGACCCGGGCGCGAACTACGACGTCGTCGCCGCAGTCCGCGAACGGGTCGACGACCTGGACGCCGTACTCGTCACGCACCCGCACCCCGACCACGTCGGGAACCTCGCGGCCGTGACGGAGGCGTTCGACGTCGACGCCTGGGGGTTCGACGCCGACGCGGACGGCATCGACCACGAACTCGCGGACGGCGACACGGTCCAGATCGGCGACGACCAGTACGAGGCCCTGCACACACCCGGCCACGAACCCCACCACCTCTGCTTCTACTCGCGGCCTGCGGGCGTCCTGTTCTCCGCGGACCTCGTGTTCGGTCGCGGGGGGTTCGGCCGCACCGACCTCCCCGGCGGCGACCGCGAGGTGCTCGTCGACAGCATCGAACGGCTGCTGGACGTCGTCGACGACCTGGACGCGATGCACCCCGGCCACGGCCCGAGCGTCACCGACGACGCGTACTTCGACATCGAACTCGCCGCGCGCTCCGCAAAACTGCAGTAACGTTCGCGTCCGCGCTCAGCTCGTGTCGACTCCGTAGTAGCCGGGTTCGTCGTCGTCACGGGGTTCGGCCACGACGAGGTCCTCGGAGTTGACCATCACCCAGGGAATCGCCCAGTCGAGCAGGACGTTCTCGACGTCTCGGTCGATGTCCGCGTCCGGCTCGAGGTCCTGGAGGAGACGCGCGATCTCGTAGACGGTGTACATCTGCCCCTCGTCCATCAGTTCGGCGGGCTCGTAGAAGTCACACGGGTACAGCCCCTCGAAGTCGTCTTTCGGAATCGGCATACGAACGCTCGGTGCCACAGCACCGAAAAACCCCCGGGGTCGGGGGAACGCTTAACCGTGCGTCTGGTGGCTGTAGGGACACGCAATGCCATGACGGGCAACGGCACGCGAGTCAGGTCGGACGCCGGCGACGCGAAGCCGGCGCTGGTCGACGCCATCGAGGACTCGGTCGGCGACAGGCTCCGGGACGTCTGGGTGCTCGACCAGCGCATTCAGGAGCCGCTGTTCCTCCGGGAGGACGTCGCCGAACGCATCTCGGACGTGGACGTCGAGAAGTACCTGGACAACGAACGCTACGGCTTCGTCACCCGGGAGACGTACGACCTCCTGCACTACTCGGAGTTCCGCTACACCCACCGCGGGTTCGACACCTGGGAGCTGTTCCGGACGTTCGTCGACGACGGCGACCAGCAGGTCGGCGTCGTCGTCGGCGTCGACGCCGACGGCACGAACTACGACTTCGGTGGCCTCACCGACGAGGTCCACGACATCGCCGACGAGTACGGCGTCTCCGCGCTCGTACCCGTCGCTGACGACGAATAGCTCCGAAAGAAATGCGGTGGGGTGGACCCGATTACTCGAACAGCGAGACGACGTCGTCGTAGTTCTCCGCGACCTCGTCCCAGTCGACGACCTCGAAGAAGGCGTCGACGAAGCTGCCGCGGTCCGGGCCGTAGTCGTAGTAGTAGGAGTGCTCCCAGACGTCCAGCGCCATGATGGGGTGGCTTCCCCAGAGGGCGCCCTGGTCGTGCTTGTCGACCGCGACGTTGCGGAGCTGCTTGGCGACCGGGTCGTAGACGAGGAGCGCCCAGCCACCGGCGGCCGAGGCCGCGGCCTCGAACTCGCCCTTCCAGCCCTCGTAGGAGCCGAAGTCCTCCTCGATGCGGTCGGCGAGTTCGCCGGACGGCTCGCCGCCGCCGTTGGGTGCCATGTTCTCCCAGAACAGCGTGTGGAGGTAGTGCCCACAGCCGTTGTGGGTGACGCTGCCGAGTGCGCCGGCCGTGGACCCGTAGTCGCCGGACTCGCGGTTCTCGGCGAGCGTCTCCTCGGCGCTGTTCAGTCCGTTCACGTAGCCCTGGTGGTGGGTGTCGTGGTGCCACGTGAGGACCTGGTCGCTGATGTGGGGTTCGAGTGCGTCGTAGTCGTAGGGGAGCGGCGGTAGCTCGTGCTGGCTCATTGTACTGTCACCAGCGAATAGGTCGCAGCGTATCGTGTTAAATCTTGGTGGGGTCCGCGTCACTGTGTACCACGAGTTACCGGCAAGAGCCACCGTCTGCGGTGGATTTGGGGGGTGGGTGCTGTACTAGCGAACGCGTGTCGTCCTCAAGAGAGTCGTGGCGTAGTGTCGGTCTCGTGGCGGGCTGGCAGCTCACCGCGAGTCTCGCGTTCTACGCCATCTTCGCCGCGACGGCGTTCGTCCGCGACACCTTCGGCGTCTCCCGGGCGATGACCGGCGTCGCCATCACCGCCATCATGCTCGGCTACACCGTACTGCTGTTCGGGGCGGGTGCGGTCGTCGACAGCTACGGCGAACAGCCGGTGATGGTCGTCGGCCTGCTCGGGATGGCAGTCGGTGCAGTGGGCGTGACGTACGCGCCGACGTTCGCGCTTCTGCTCGTCGCACTCGTCGTGCTCGGACTCGCGTACGCCAGCGCGATGCCGGCGACCAACCGCGCCATCGTCGAAGCGGCGCCGGAGGGCCGACGCAACCTCGCGATGAACGTCAAGCAGGTCGGCGTCACCGCCGGGTCGGGCCTCGCCGCGGTGTTGATCACCGGCATCGCAGCGACGCGGTTCGGCTGGCGGGCGGGCTTCCTGGTCGTCGCGGGCGTCGCCGTCGCGGTCGCCGTCGCCTTCGCGCTCGGCTACGAGGGCACGACGGGGTCGGAGGCGCTCTCACTGCCCGACGTGGGGCAGCTACTCGACGACGACGCGTACCGCGGCCTCGTCGTCTCGGGGTTCTTCTTCGGCGCGGCGGTGTTCACGACGACGGGGTACGTCGTTCTCCACATGACGGAGTCCGTCCGCGTCGCAGCGGGGGTCGCGGGCGCGGTGCTCGCGGCCGTGCAGGTCACGGGGAGCGCCGGTCGGCTCCTCGGCGGCGAACTCGCCGACCGAATCGGTGGGCCGCCGGTGCGCGGCCCTGCGCTCGTGTTGACCGGGCAGGCCTTCCTCTCGGCGGCGTGTTTCCTCGCCATCGTCGTCGCAGACGAGCCACTCGCGGCTGCCGTCGCGTTCCCGCTGCTCGGACTGTTCATCCTCGGCTTCCCGGGCGTCTACTACGCGACCCTGACCGCCATCGTCGAGGACGACGCGGTCGGTGCGGCGACCGCCGGCGGGCAGACGTCGCTCAACGTCGGCGGCCTCGTCGCGCCGCCGCTGTTCGGACTCGTCGTCGACTGGTACGGCTACGACGTGGGGTGGACGCTCGTCGCCGGTGTCGCCGTGCTCGCCGGCGTCGTCGTGTGGACGCGGGTCACGCCCAGTCGGTGAGTCGCGCTCTCAGGCCTCGTCGCCTCTCGCGCGCTCCGCCATTCCGAGGACCGACTCGTTCGCTCCGCTCAGTCGTCGCCCCTCGCGGCCTCGAACATCGCTATCGCCTCCTCCCGCCGCTCGGCGTGGTCCACGATGGGGTCCGGGTACTCTGGCGCGTGCTTCCGGCGTTCCGAGACGGAGCGCTCCGGCCAGTCGTGAATCACGTCCGCGGGGGCGTCTCTGAGTTCCGGGACGTACTCCCTGATGTACTCGGCGTCCGGGTCGTAGCGCTCGCCCTGCGTCGTCGGATTGAACACCCGGAAGTACGGCTGGGCGTCGGTGCCCGTCGAGGCCGCCCACTGCCAGCCGCCGTTGTCGTTCGCGGTGTCGTGGTCCGCGAGCTTCTCCCGGTACCAGTCGTAGCCCGCCCGCCAGTCCAGCAGGAGGTCCTTCGTGAGGAACGCCGCGACGACCATCCGCACGCGGTTGTGGACGAACGCCTCCTCGCGGAGCTGGCGCATCCCCGCGTCCACGATGGGGTAGCCAGTCTCGCCGTCCTTCCAGGCCTGCAGGGCCTCGGGGTCGTCGCGCCACTCGATGGGATGCCGGTAGTCCTTGTAGTTCTGTGAGACGACGCGCTGGTCGAAGTACAGCACCTGCGCGTAGAACTCCCGCCACGCGAGTTGGCCGACGAACTCGTCGACGCTCTCGCGCTCGTCGTCCGAGTCCGCCGCAGCCTTGGCCTCCTGTGCGCGCTCGTAGACCTCCCGGACGCCGATAGTACCGAACTTCAGGTGCGGCGAGAGCCGTGACGTGTTCCCGTCGGCGGGGTAGTCTCGGCGGTCGGCGTACCGGTAGATGTCGTCCTCGCAGAAGTCGTCGAGGAGCGTTCGCGCCTGCTCGGTGCCGGCTTCGGGGACGTCGGCTTCGGGCCCGTCGAAGCCGAGGTCGTCGACAGTTGGGACGGTGCCGCCCTCCACGCCGTCGACCGATTCGGGGTCGGCAAGCGCCACAGCGTCCGGCGCTGGTGCCGGGTCGTCCTTCTCGCGGTCCCGCCACTTCTTCCAGAAGTAGGTGTAGACGGAGTAGGGGTCGCCGGCGTTCGTCCGGATGTCTCCGGGTCGGTGGTGAACGGCGTCGTGGAACTGGTCGTGGGCCACGCCGTCCTCGTCGAGCGCGGCGCGCACGGCCTCGTCGCGCTCCGTCGCGAGCCCCGAGTAGTCGTGGTTCCAGACGACCCGGTCGGCCTCGATGGTCTCGGCGACCGCCGGAATCACCGCCGACGGGTCGCCGTACCGGACCACGAGGTCGCTCCCGAGCTCTCGGTAGCGCGCTCGAAGCTCCCCGAGAGCGTCCAGCATGAACGCCACCCTGGGCGGCCCCGCGTGCTCCAGGACGGCGTCGTCGAAGCAGAACACCGGCAGCACGCCGTCGTCAGCATCACCGCCGCCGTCGACGGCGTCGGCCGCGGCCGCGAGTCCGAGATTGTCGGTCGTGCGGAGGTCCCGCCGGTGCCAGAACAGGTCCATGCCGCTGCGTTGGGGTGCCGACCCCCTGAAGGTGCGGGGTCAGTCCGAGCGGAAGACGCGGAACGAGCCGCGTCCGACCGCGACCTCCGTCGCTTCGTCGCGGTCGTTGTCCTCGCGTGGCTGGGCTTCGACCGTCACCTCGGCGACGCCGACGGTGGAGCCGACGCGCACGACCTCGGCCTCGGCGACCAGGTCGCCACGGGCGGGGCGGAGATACGAGACGTTCAGGTCGATGGTCGCGACGCCCGCGTCCACGGGGTCGTCGAGGGAGGTGCGGACAGCGAGCCCGCCTGCGGTGTCGATGAGCGTCGCGGCGATGCCGCCGTGGACGTCCCCGCGGCCGGGGCCGTGGTTCGTGAGCTTCTCGTGGTAGGGGACGCGCATCGTCATCTCGCCGTCGTCGACGTGCTCCACGGAGAGGTCCAGGAAGGAGAGGAACCCGTGGTCGTCGACGTAGGACTGGATGAACGCTCGCGCGTCGTCCGCGTCGAACCCGGTCATGCTCCCGAATCCAACGCCGGTCCGCATAAGCCCACCGAGGCCCGCCGACGGACACGTCCGGGCGAATCTATCGTACTACGTGCTAGCACACCACGCAACCGTAAGTAAACGATAAAGCGCGTGGGTTCAGAGTAGGGAGTAGTGACTGGGGAGGTGGCCGGGACGATACTCGTGACGGTGGATTCACTGCGCGCAGACGCGCAGTCCAGAGCCGAGACGCCGGCGCTCGACCGACTCGCCGACCGCGGGACCGAGTTCGAGCAGGCGTACGCGCACGGGAACTGGACTCCCTTCTCCTTCCCGAGCATCCTCGGCGGCAGCCACGTCTTCGAGGACGACGGCGCCATCGGCGTGGCGTCGCCCACGCTCGCCGAACGCCTCGCCGACGAGGGCGTCGACACCGGCGGCTTCAACGCCGCCAACGGCTTCCTGACGACCCACTGGGACTACGACGAGGGCTTCGGGACGTTCGACGCGTTCACGGACACGAACTCCTGGTTCGGCCGGAACCTCGCGGCTCACCCGACCGTCCAGGGGTGGCTGCAGGTCGGCGCGTCGCCGTTCCGGCGGCGCGACGACGACCGGGAGCGCGTGGACGCCTCCCGGATGCTGGACGTCGAGGACCGCGCCGTCGAGTTCCTCGACGACAACGACGGCGACGACCAGCCGTTCTTCCTCTGGCTGCACTACATGGACACGCACACGCCGTACGTGCCCGCACCGCGGCACCTGAAGGCGACCACCGAGCGCCGCGGCGCGATGCTCGGGATGCTGTACGCCCACCTCCGCGTGGGCCTGGGCGCGGGCGTCAGCGAGGGGACGGCGGCTGAGCTCCACACGCTGTACGACGCGACCGTCCGGCAGGTCGACGGCAGCATCGAGCGCGTGCTGGACGCCCTCGGCGACCGCCGCGACGACACGATGGTCGTGGTGGCGGGCGACCACGGCGAGGAGTTCCTCGAACACGGCCACCTCGCGCACTACCCGAAGCTCTACGACGAACTCGCCCACGTCCCGCTCGTCGTGGACCACCCGGAGGGCGCCGGCGAGAACGTCTCGTCGGCCGTCGGGCTCGCTGACGTACCGGCGACCGTTCTGGACGCGATGGGCGCGTCGACCGAGGGCTTCAACGGACAGAGCCTCCTGGACTCCGTCTTGGAAGGCAGCGAGCCGGACCGCGAGCCCGTCACGTCGGTCGCGGTCCGCGGGGACTCCGTGACACAGCAGCCGATTCCCCGGCGGCTCGCGGACGGCCGCCCCATCGTGAGCGCGCGGGACGACCGCTGGACGTACATCTTCGACCCCGAGCGCGACGGTCACGAGCTCTACGACCGGGACAGCGACCCGGGCGAACGGGAGGACGTCTATCCCCACGACGAGGCGCCCCTCGACGACCTGCAGGCTGCAGCGCGGCGCCGCCTGGACGCGCTCGGCGGCCGCGCCGACGACGACGGAGCCGACGCTCCGGACGACGTCGAGCGGCGGCTCGCCGCGCTCGGCTACCGCTGACTCGGCACCCGACACCGGGTGCGCTTCCGGAACCGGCACCCCTGCCCCCTGGCCAAACGTATTTGCCACAATCGTGCGTGGACGTTAGTGTTTCATGTCGAACCTCGTCACCAACGTCCAGTCTACCGTCGAGGAGTACCCGGAGGAGCCGGCCGTCGTCTACGAGGACCACGAGCTCTCCTACGCCGAACTGTGGGCCCAGACCGGCCAGTTCGCCGCTGCGCTCCGCGAGGAGGGTGTCGAGGCCGGCGACCGCGTCGCGCTCTACCTCCCGAACCTCCCGCAGTTCGTGGTGGCGTTCCACGGCGCGCTCCGCGCCGGCTGCGCGGTCGTCCCGATGAACCCCCAGTACAAGAGCCGCGAGATCAGCCACCTGCTCTCGGACTCCGGCGCGTCTACGGTCGTCGCGCTCGCAGACGTCGTGCCGTTCGTCGAGCAGGTCCGAGACGACACGGCGGTCGAGCGCGTCGTCACGGTCGGCGGCGAGACCGACACCGGGACGCCGTTCCGCGAGTTCCTCACCGAGGGCGACGACAGCGTCGCCGAGCGCGCCGACGACGACGTCGCCGTCCAGCCGTACACGTCGGGGACGACGGGCAAGCCGAAGGGCGTCCAGCTCACCCACCGGAACCTCGCGACGAACGCCCGGCAGTCGATGGGCATCGTGCCGGACGGCCTCAAGCACACGGACCGCAAGATCGGCGTACTGCCGCTGTTCCACATCTACGGGATGACGGTGGCGATGAACGCCGCGCTGTTCGCCGGCGCGTCGTTCTACCCGCTGCCGGCGTGGGACGCCCAGGAGGCGATGGACCTCGTGGCAGAGGCCGAGCTGACGCTGTTCGACGCCGTGCCAGCGATGTACAACGACGTCATCAACCAGCCGAACGCCGAGGAGTTCGACCTCTCCTCGCTGCGCCAGTGCACGGTCGGCGGGTCCGGCATCCCCATCGAGGTGCTCCAGCGCTTCGAGGAGCTGTACCCGGTGGACATCTACGAGGGGTACGGACTGACCGAGACCAGCCCCGTGACGCACTTCAACAGTCCGAACTGGGGGCGCCGCGTGGGCTCCATCGGGAAATCCCTGGAGGGCATCGACGCCCGCATCGTCACTGGTGACTTCGAGTCCATCGGCCCGGTCGAGGAAGGGCCGGTCGACGAGGCCGAGGTGGACATGGACGAGATCACGGGCGAACTGGTCGTCTCCGGCCCGAACGTGATGAAGGGCTACTCCGGACTGCCGGAGGCGACGAAAGAGGCGTTCACGGAGGCCGACGGCAAGCGCTGGTTCCACACCGGCGACATCGGCTACCAAGACGAGGACGGCTACTTCTACGTCGTCGACCGGAAGAAGCACATGATCAACACCGCGGGCTACAACGTCTACCCCCGCGAGGTCGAGGAGTTGCTCTTCGAGCACGAGGCCGTCGCGGACGCCGCCGTCGTCGGCATCCCGGACGACCGGCGCGGCGAGACGGTCAAGGCGTACGTCGTCCGCACGCCGGACTCGGACGTGACGGCCGACGAAATCAGGCAGTACTGCCTCGACAGCATGGCGGAGTACAAACACCCCCGGGAGGTCGAGTTCGTCGATGAACTCCCGCGTACGACCACCGGGAAGGTCCAGAAGTACGAACTCGTCGAGGAGTAGTCGTCGGTGCCGACTCGCGGCACACCGTCGCCGCACCACTTCCAAACCCCACGAGCGTTGCCAGTCGTTGACACAGTTTTATGCGGGGAGGCGCGGAAGCTACGCTCATGCCAGACAGATTCTCGGTCTCCGGGACGTCCGTCGTCACCGGAGCGTCCAGCGGCATCGGCCGAGCCGTCGCCGAGCGCTTCGCCGCGGACGGCGCCGACGTCGTGGTGTGCTCGCGCGAACAGGAGAACGTCGACCCCGTCGCCGAGGGCATCCGCGAGGACGGGGGGAGCGCACTCGCCGTCGAATGCGACGTCACCGACCGCGACGCCGTCGACGCGCTCGTCGAGGCGACCGTCGAGGAGTTCGGCGGCCTCGACGTGCTCGTGAACAACGCCGGCGCGAGTTTCGTCGCGGGCTTCGACGACATCTCGCCGAACGGCTGGGACACCATCATGGACGTGAACCTCGGCGGCACCTACCACTGCACGCACGCCGCCGCAGACCACCTGAAGGACGGCGAGGGCGCGGTCGTGAACGTCGCGAGCGTCGCCGGCCAGGAGGGCGCGCCGTACATGAGCCACTACGCCGCCGCGAAGGCCGCCATCATCAACCTCACCCGCACCCTCGCGATGGAGTGGGCGGGCGACGGCGTGCGCGTGAACTGCATCGCCCCCGGATTCGTCGCGACCCCCGGGCTGGAGGCCCAGATGGGCGTCTCCGCCGACGACGTGGACCGCGAGGAGGTCGACCGCCGCATCGGCGTCAGCGAGGAGATAGCCGACGCCGTGCGGTTCCTCGCGAGCCCCGCGGCGTCGTTCGTCGTGGGCGAGACGCTGACTGCTGGCGGTGTCCCGCAGGGCGAGGAGGTGCCGTCGCTGTGACCCGAACCACCGTCCACCTGCCGGTCGCCGCCCAGGCGTCCATCGGCGACTTCACGGACATCGCGGAGCGAGCCGAGGAACTCGGCTACGACCGCGTCTGGTTCCCCGAGACCTGGGGCCGGGACGCGCCGACGGTCCTCGCCGCCATCGCCGACCGCACCGACGACATCGGCATCGGGACGAGCATCGTGAACACGTACTCGCGGAGCCCCGCGCTCGTCGGCCAGACCGCCGCCACCCTCCAGGAGCACTCCGACGGCCGATTCCGCCTCGGCATGGGTCCGAGCGGGCCCGCGGTCATCCAGGGGTGGCACGGCCAGGAGTTCTCGCGGCCGCTGCGCCGCACCCGGGAGTACGTCGAAATCGTTCGCAAGGTGCTGGCGGGCGAGCAGGTCGACTACGACGGCGACATGATTCAGACTCGTGGCTTCCGACTGCGCCAGGACCCGCCCGAGCCAGCGCCCGACATCGACGTGACCGGCATGGGCCCGAAGGCCGTCGAACTCGCGGGGCGGTTCGCGGACGGCTGGCACGCGCTGATGTTCACCGAGGACGGCCTCACTGACCGGCTGGACGACCTCCGCCGGGGCGCCGACCTCGGCGACCGCGACGTCGACGACGTGCAGACGACGCTCGTGCTGCCGTGCTGTGCGCTCCCCGACGGCGACGCCGCCCGCGACCTGACGCGCCAGCACCTCGCGTTCTACGTCGGCGGCATGGGCGACTTCTACCGCGACGCCCTCTCCCGCCAGGGCCACGAGGACGCCGCCGTCGCCATCCACGACGCGTGGCAGGACGGCGACCACGAGCGCGCCGTCGGCCTCGTCGACGACGACCTCCTCGACGCGCTCGGTGCGGCCGGTACTCCCGAGGAAGTCCGGGAGCGCTTCGACGAGTTCGCCGCCATCGAGGGCCTGGACGCCATCGCCGTCTCGTTCCCGCGGGCCGCCGACCCCGATGTGGTGGATGCGACGCTGCAGGCGGTCGCGCCCGACCGATAGCAACTCCCCGCGGATTTCCGGGGGTTTGCCCTCTCTTTTCCGGCTGGCCGACGTATCCGAGTCCGTGCTAGCAATCGAAGCCTCCGAGTTCGGCGACGACAGTGTGCTCCGCCAGGTAGAGCGCGACCGACCCGAGCCGGGTCCCGGCGAGGTACTGCTGGACGTCGAGGCGGTTGGCGTGAACTTCGCCGACGTGATGCAGCGCCGCGGCCACTACCACGGCGGCCCAGAGCCGCCCTACGTGCCCGGGATGGAGGCCGCGGGGACCATCGAGGCGACCGGTGACGGCGTCGACCGGGAGGTCGGCGAGCGCGTCGTCGCGATGCTCGACGGCGACGGGTACGCCGAGTACGCGACGGCGCCCGCACAGGCCCTCTTCGACGTCCCCGAGTCGGTGTCGTTCGTGGAAGCAGCCGGCTTCCCGGTGCAGTTCCTCACCGCCTACCTCTGCCTCCACGACTGGGGCGACCTCGACGAGAGCGAGTCCGTCCTCGTTCACGCCGCTGCGGGCGGCGTCGGGACTGCCGCGGTTCAGCTCGCGAGCCGCCACGGCGCCGAGGTGTACGGCACCGCGAGTACCTCCGAGAAGCTCGCCCTCGCGGAGCGACTGGGCTGTGACCACCCCATCAACTACACCGAGACTGACTTCGCCGAGGAGACCGCGGACCTGACCGACGGCGACGGCCTGGACCTGATTCTGGACGGTGTGGGCGGCGACACCTTCCGGAAGAGCGTCGACGCGCTCGCGCCGTTCGGCCGCATCGTCGCCTACGGCGCCGCCTCCGGCGAACCCGGCACCGTCGACACCGCGACGCTCCTGTTCGGGAACAAGTCCGTCGAGGGCTTCCACCTCGGGCGCGCGATGCAGCGGGACCCCGAGCGCGTCTTCGCCGCCGTCCCCGAACTCTCGGCGATGCTCGCGTCCGGCGACCTGGAGGTCGTCGTCGGCCAGACGTTCGACCTCGCGGACGCCGCCGACGCCCACCGGGCGCTGGAGAACCGGGAGACCACCGGGAAAGTCGTGCTGGAGCCGTAGGCAACAGCCGCGACTTGACTCACCCCCGACGCTTTACGCTCGTTCCACGAGCATCGGGTATGGTCGACACGAGACGCGCGGCCCTCGTCGCCGCGGCAGTCGTCGCGCTCGCCGCCCTCGCCGGCTGCGGAGCGTTCACGTCCGAATCGCAGACGAATCTCCTGCTGGTGAACAACGACAACACCGGTCACGACGTGACCGTCGAAGTAGTCGACGACGGCGACGTCGTCTTCGAGGAGCAGCAGTCCGTCGGGCCGGAGACAGACAACGAGTTCGGCACCGTCGAGGTGAGCGGCGAGCACACCGTCCGCGTCACTGTCGACGGCGAGACGACCGAGCGCACCCACGAGTTCGGCGACGAGAGGACGTTGTCCATCGGCGTCCAGAACGACGGGTCCGTCATCGTCGGCTGACCGCTCGGCTCCGTCCGTTCCCGTCAGCGGACCGCGTCGATGTCGTCCCGGCGCCCGTCGAGCACCCCGAACCGCTCGTCGCGCCGCGATTCGAGCCAGTACAGCAGTCGCTCCGCCCAGTCGAGTTTCTGCGCTTTCTCCGCACTCACCTCGGCGTCGTCGAAGTCCCAGCCCGGGAAGACGAGCGAGTCGGCGCCGAGGTGGTCGGCGAGGAACGCCGCCCGGTCGCCGTCCGTGAACCCCCCGAAGTTCCGGACGGGGCCGACCGGCTCCGCCTGCGTCGTCCCGAGTACGTGGTCCGTGTCGAAGGCGGGGACGTGCTCGCGGACGGCCGCGACGTTGTCGCCGTGCGCGTGCGCCGCGACCGGCGTTCCTCGCTCGGTGAGTCTGCGCGCCGTCCCCGGGTTCTTGTCGAGGTCGGTGGCCATCAGGTCGACGTCGACCCCCGATTCGGCGAGTACGTCCGCCGCCGTCGAGGCGGCGAACACGCGGTCGGCGTCGGCCGCCAGGCTCGTCTCGTCGGCGAGCGACGGGCCGCCGCCGGCGACTGCGACGGTGTCGCCGGTGCAGTCGAGTCGGTCTACGTCGAAGGGGACGACGTACTCGGCGAGCACGTCCCGGGCCCGCTCGTCGCCGGCGCGGTCGTAGCCGAAGTCCGCGAGAATCGCGTCGTAGACGGGCGCCCAGTTGTCGTACTCCATGGTCGTCACTACGCGGCTGAAATAATGAGGATTCCGTGGTCCGAGCCGGGACGCCCCGCAAAGTACCCCTACCCGACGGGGGTCCGGCTTCCAACTTCGCGTTTTTGCGCCGTCGGTATAAGCTTTCCCGTTAGTTACCGGCTTCCCGCAGGGTAGCAGCGAGGGCCCCGAGAACGCCGTTCTCGCCGGCGAGCGCCCGGCCAGCCATCCGGAGCTCGCGGGCCGTGCCAGCTACTAGCGTGGGGGCGCTGCCGGTGACGGCGACGCCAGTATCGGCGAGCGCCTCGCGGTCGTCGTCGTCGTCGAGCCCTTCGACCTCGTAGGCCCGTGCGACGGCTGTTTCCGCCTCTCCGTCGTCTCCACCGAGGCGGTCGACGTGGCGTTCGGCCTCCCGGAGGGTCGTCACGTCCAGTTCCTCGACCCGGGCGGTGCTGACCCGCTCCCGGGCGAACTCGTGGCCGATCAGGGCTGCGTCCCGCGTCTCGGCGACGTCGTGGGTGCGAACGACGTGTGCGCCGCGCTCGACGGCCATCGAGGTCGCAGCCAGCGAGACGGGGAGGGCCTCCTCGGTGTCTCGGCCGGCGACCTCCCGGAGGAAGTTCTTCCGGTTGATAGAGACCAGTATGGGGTGGCCGTACCCCCGGAACTCCCGCAGACGGTCGAAGGTCTCCCGGTCGTCTTCGAGGGTCTTCGCCTCGCTCCAGCCGCCGAACGCGGGGTCGACGATGGTCTTGTCAGTGAAGCCGTTCAGCGCGAGCGCGTCGTAGATGTCGTCGACAGACTCTACGGCGCCCGGGCGTTCGAGGTCCGGTGGGCTCGCCATCTTCGCGACGGCGACGTCGTGGGCCTCGCAGACCGCGGGCATCTCCGGGTCGGCGAACCCGCAGACGTCGTTCACCATGTCGAAGCCCCGGGAGAGCGCCTCGTCGGCGACCTCGCTGTACCGGGTCTCGATGGAGAAGACGGCGTCGCCGTCGACGCGCTCGACGGTCTCGATGGCGGTCTCCAGGCGGTCGAGTTCCTGGTCGGCCGAGAGCACGTCGAAGTCCTTGTTCGCGGACTCCAGGCCGACGTCCACGATGTCGGCGCCCTGTCCGATCAGTTCCTCCTCGACGTAGGCGGCCGCCTCCTCGGGGTCGTCGTAGACGCTCGGGTCGTACGGCGACTCCTCGGAGACGTTCAGCACGCCCATGATGCGCGGCGGGTGGCCGTCGCCGATGGGCAGTCCGGCGGCGTCGACGGTTCGCATACCACTACGGCGGGCCGGCACGACCAAAGGTGGTGTGGAACCGGCGCCGGCTTCGGGCGGCTTTTGTGGGTGCGCGGCCAACTCGGGGGTATGACGAAGGTGAGCATCGGGTTCCGGGGGTGGCGCTTCGAGGAGCGCGAGGTGTTCGAGGAGGACGGCAGCTACCGCCCGCTCTCGGAGATGGGCGAGGACACTCGCGAGCGCATCGAGCGCATCCCGACGCTCTCGGACCAGCCCTGCGACGTCTGCTACCTGGAGGACCAGGCCGGCGAGCGGGACAGCCGTAACGAACCGACGGCCGTCTACGGCGAACCGGGCGCGGAGGTGCTGGTCTGCGACGAGCACGAGGCGACGTTCTACTACTGGTTCCTGGACGCGGGCGGCGACGCCCACGAGGGCAGCCCCGAACTCCAGGACGCGTTCCACGAGTGGGTGGCCGCGGGGAACCGCGAGCCCGAGCACTACGAGGGCCCGGACCACGTGGAGACGGACCCGGAGAACATCCCCGCGCCCGAATCCGGCGACCTCGAGGGCCTCCCGGTCGAACTGCCCGAGGAAGAGCAGGTGCGTCTCGACCTCCTCGAGGGCCACGACCCCGACGACCTGGAGGGCGACCTCGACCTGGACGTCGACTACCCCACGACCGATGAGTGACCGCGACGCCGCCGGGGGCGACCGGGAGCCGCCAGCCGTCGCCATCGTCGACGCGAAGACCTCCGGGAACGTCGGCACCATCGCTCGCGCGATGAAGAACTTCGGGTTCGAGGACCTCCTGCTGGTCGACCCGCCGTACCTCGGCCGGGACTCCGAGGCGTACGGCTTCGCGGGTCACGCCCGCGAGGACGTCCTCCCCGACGCTCGCGAACTCACCTTCGACGAACTCGCTGCAGAGTTCCACACGGTCGGCTTCACCGCCATCACCAACGAGGACGCCACCAGCCACACCCGCTTCCCGTTCCGGACGCCCGCGGAACTCGGCGAGAGCCTGGCGGACGTCGAGGCGCCGACCGCGCTCGTCTTCGGCCGGGAGCGCGTCGGCCTCACGAACGACGAACTCGCGCGCATCGACGAGGTGGCGTCCATCCCCGCGAGCGCCGAGTACCCCGTGATGAACCTCGGGCAGGCCGCGACCGTCGCGCTGTACGAACTCCGGGACCTCGCGATGGACGACACCCAGCTCCCGGACGTCGAGCGCCACCGCGCCGAGGAGGCCGAGATAGAGCAGTTCTACGAGCACGCCGCCGAGTTCCTCGACGCCGTCGACTACCCCGAGGAGAAACGCGAGAAGACGATGCGGATGCTCCGTCGGATGCTCGGTCGCACGCACCCGACCGGCCGCGAGGTCAACACCGTCCACGGGCTGTTGCGCCGCGCCGAGAACCGGATGGAGTGACGCACGTCTCGGTCGGGACCTAGACGCGGGCGGCTGTATTGCCGTGTTCGATGCTCTCGCCTTGAGCGATAGGGACGCTACGTAAAGGTACCCGCCACTAACCCTCGACTGTCTGTACCGACCGTGAGACACGATGACTGATGCAAACTGCTCCGACGTCGATGTTGGAACCGACCCGGGTCCAGTGATACGCAGCCGCGAGGCCGGCGATTCACCCTCCGAGAGCGTGATCCGCGCGGTCAGCGAGGCGACCGGGACGGACCCCCTGCAGATGCCGCGACTGGGGAACGTCATCGACCCGGACGCCCTCGACGCGCTCTTCTTCGCCGACTCCGCGTGGGCCGAGTCGGACGGGGACGACGGAGGCACCGTGAGCTTCCGCTTCGGCGGCTGCGACGTGACCGTCCACGCCGACGGCCGCACGGTCGTCTCGCGGACGGCCGAAGCGTCGCCCTGAGCCGTCTCACCGGGTCGTCTGCTTACCGCGTCTGGGAGTCCAGCGGCTCGGACTGCTCGAACAGCACCGCGAGAAGCTTCCGTTCGGCGGTGCGGACGTGCTCGGAGAACGTCGCGGACGCGATACCGAGTTCCGCCGCGACGTCCTCGCCCGTGACCCTCCGCGGCCAGTCGTAGTACCCCATCTCGAAGGCGGTCTCCACGACGTCGAGCTGGCGGTCGGTCAGGTGCACGCGGAGGACCTGTCGCACCCCAGACTCGCTGAACGGCGGCGTGATCGCGGCCTTCTCGCGTTTCGTGACGAGTTCCGACTCGGGATTTTCTGCGAGGAACGCCTCCGTGATGGCGGGGGCGTCCCGGTGCGAGGGGATGTCGGCGAGGATGCGTCCCTCGCCGTCGCGGGCCCACACCGTCTGCGGGAGGGCACCGAGTTCGGCGAGGTGGCGAGCGGGGCAGTCACCCGAGACGTGGAACTCGACGAGGGCGGCCTCATCGTCGGTCACGAGTAGTTCGGCCTGGACCGTTTCGTGGTCCTCGACGAGGCCCGCTATCTGGTCCGCGTCGGCGCCGTCCACGGTGAAGAACTCCGCGTACGCGCCGCCCTTCCGGGGGACCATCTTCGCGAGGTCGAACGTACACGAGGCCTCGGCGGACCCGCGGACGAACGGGTGCGTCGGGTTCTTCGTGTGGAACTCGACCTCGACGACCGGGTCCGTCTCGCCGTCTGGAGCCGTCCTACTCATTGTCCTTCGACGACGTGTTCACCCGGTTCGCCGATGAGCCTTGTGGCTAGAGGTACCGAAGCACGCTAGCCGGTCACTCGCTGGGGTTCCGGCGCGCGTACAGCACGATGGGCTGCATCGTGAGCTTCGGCTCGCCGTCCTCGTTCGCGGTCGTCAACTGGGTCCGGACGGTGCCGCGGTCGGGCTTGCTCTCGGAGGGCGTCTTCTCCAGCACTTCGACGGTGACCGACAGCGTCTCGCCGGGGAGCGTGGGGTTGGGCCACCGGAGTTCGTCGACGCCGACGGCGCCGTAGCTGGCGGCGTCGGAGAAGTGGTGGTCGACCAGCATGCGCATCGTCATCGACGCGGTGTGCCAGCCGGAGGCCGCGAGCCCGCCGAAGACGGACTCCTCGCTGGCGCGCTCGGGGTCGGTGTGGAACCACTGGGGGTCGTACTGTTCGGCGAACGCGAGAATCTCCTCCTCGGTCACGTCGTAGCCGCCGAACGAGCGCTGCTCGCCGACGGTCATGTCCTCGAAGTAGTCGGTCACACGGCGGGATTCGGCGGCGGTCGCGTTAGCTGTTGTGTCGCCGGCGACGCCTACGGCAGAACGGCGTCGCGGGTGTCGCGGGCGACTGCGCCGACGTAGCGGTGTTTGACGAGCGCGAACCCGAGGAAGATGACGGCGAACCCGGCGAACGCGGTGGGGGCGATGAGGTCGCCGAGGAGCAGCCAGGCGACGGCCGCGGCGCCCACCGGTTCGAGGTAGGAGACGAGGTTGATCTCGGTGGCGCCAACGCGGTCGAGCAGCACGAAGTACAGGAGGTAGCCGCCGGCGCCGGCGACGAGCGTGAGGTACACGAGGCTGGCGAGCGCGGTCGGCGTCCAGGTGACGCTCCCGATGGCTTCGCCGCGGGCGCCCGCGCCGACCCAGAGGACGAGCGAGCCGACGAGCATCGCCCACGCCTCCAGCGTCTCGAGGGGGAGACCGCCGCCGGGGAGCTTCGCGGTGAGGACGCTGCCGAGCGCGAAGCTAGCGGCCGCGAGGAAGACGAGCGCGAGGCCGACGAGGTGGACGCCGCCCCCGGTGGGGTTCGCGACGATGACGACGCCGGCGATGCCGGCGAGCAGGCCGGCGGCCTGCGTGCCGTCGATGCTCGCGTCCGTGTAGAGTTTGCTCGCGAAGCCCGCGGTGAGGACGGGTGCGAGACTGACGACGATGGCGGCGACGGCGCCGGAGACGTGGCGCTCGCCGAGGTAGAGGGCGCCGTGGTAGACGGCGAAGACGAAGACGCCGACGACGCTGACTGCGAACCACTCGCGGCGGCCACGGGGCCGCCAGCGGTCGGTCGTGTAGGCGGCGTACGCGAGTACGATGGCGCCGGCGACGGTGTACCGGAGCGCGGCGAACGAGAGCGCCGGGATGCTGTGCAGGCCGACTTCGATGGCGACGAACGAGGTGCCCCAGATGGCCGCCAGCAGGACGAACAGCAAGGCGGTGGGCGCGGTGCCCAACGTGGGTCGGTGGAAGCTCATGAAAACTCCAAACAGGCACCACTACTTTAGACTTATCTTCAACACTGGTGATTGTATTGGTTCTTCACGCCAAAATGGATGGGTGGTTTGGGCGTGCGTCTCACTCCCACAGGCTTTTGTCCGCGCTCACCCACCTCTCAGGAGATGGACGAACGCGACGTCACGCTCCTGAAGGCCATCGCGGACCTCGGCACCGGCAGCCCCGAGGCACTCCACGAGGAGACGGACATCCCCGTCTCCACCATCCACTACCGGCTGAACAACCTCCGCGAGGACGGCGTCGTCACCAACGACCTCTACGACGTCGACCTCGACGCCGTCGGCCTCGACGTCACCGTCGTCCTCGAGGTGCTCACGAGCTACGACGGCAGCTACGAGGACGTCGCCGACCAGATCAATCAGATAGAGGGCGTCACGCAGACGTTCTTCACGATGGGCGAGACGGACTTCGTGGTCGTCGCCCGCCTCCCCGACTCCGACGAGGTCGAACGCCTCATCTCCGACTTCGAGGCGCTCGGCGTCGTCGACAGGACCAACTCCACGTTCGTCATCGACCGCCAGAAGGACTCCCAGCGCGCCCTCGAGAGCTACAGCCTCGACAGCCTGCTCGACGCGCTCGTCGACGAGTAGCTACGACCGCGCCTGAATCTCCTCGCGCAGCACCTCGCTGACGAGGTCGCCGTCCGCCTTCCCGCGGAGCGCGCCCATGCACTCACCCATCAGCCCCGAGAACGCGCCCATGCCCTCGGCCTCGACCTGCTCGCTGTTCCGCTCGACGACCTCCACGACGGCCTCCCGGACCTCGTCCTCGGCGGCCGACCCGAGTCCCAGTTCCTCGGCGAGCGCGGCGGGGTCGCTGTCGGGGTTCTCCGCGAGCCCTTCGAGGAGGTCCGGCACGCCCTCCTGGGCGAGGTCGCCGTCCGCGACGAGGCCCAGGACGCCCCGGAAGTGGTCGTCGGTCAGCCGGTCGACGGGGACGTCGTCCCGGCGCAGTTCCGTGACCGTCGACTCCAGCGTCTGCGCCGCGAGTGTCGCGTCCACGCCCGCCGCGACCTGCTCTTCGAACAGCGGCCACCGACGTCCGAACGCCACCTGCTCGGCGAGCCCGGCGCCGAGCCCGAACTCGCTCTGGTAGCGTTCGACCTTCGCCGTCAACAGCTCTGGCGTCTCGACCTCGGAGGGGTCCGGGTCGACCGGCGGCACGTCCGTCTCGGGGTACATCCGCGCCGCGCCCGGGAGCGGGCGCAGGTAGCGGGACGTGCCGTCGTCGTTCGCGCCCCGGGTCTCCTCGGGAACGCCCTCCATCGCCGTCTCGGCGCGTTCCGAGACCGCCTCGATGGACTGCGCCGCGGTCTCCGGGTCGTCGGCCACGATGGCGACGGCGTCCTCGTCGCCCGCGTCCACCGCATCCCGCAGCGCCGCGACTTCGTCCTCAGTGACGCCGTACGCCGGCAGTTCGTCCGTGTGGAAGATACCGCCCGCGCCGTGTCGCTTCGCGTGGTCGGAGAACTCCGTGCCGAGCCGGCGGTCGTCCTGCAGTTCGCGCCCGACCAGTCCGTCGAAGCCGAACAGCGGGACTGCGTGGACCTCGCCGCCGTCGTCCAGCGCGCCACGAATGACGCCCGAGTCCGTGTCGGCGAACAGCTCCGTCACGTCCTGCGTGTCGCCCACGCTCGCGTCGCGGTCGCCGAGCGCCTCGGCGATGTCCAGCAGTTCGACCTGCCGGCGGACCTCCTCCCGCACCAGGTCGTCGATGTCGTCGAGACTCTGGACGCCCTTCATCTCCACGCGCGCGCCCTCCGCGATGGAGACGTTCACGTCCTGGCGGATGGTTCCCAGGCCGCGCTTGACCTTCCCCGTCGAGCGCAGCAACATCCCGATTCGCTCGGCGGCCTCCCGGGCCTGCTCGGGCGACGAGATGTCGGGCTTCGTCCCGATCTCCACCAGCGGGATGCCCAGCCGGTCCAGCGAGTACAGCACGCCGTCCTCGCGGTCCTCGACGCGCTGGGCGGACTCCTCCTCCAGCATCAGGTCCTCGATGCCCACCGCCCCCTCGCTGGTCTCGATGGCGCCCTCCTCGGCGACCAGCGACGACCGCTGGAAGCCGCCCGTGTTCGAGCCGTCGATGACGACCTTCCGCATCACGTGCGCCCGGTCGAGGGCGTCCATGTCCAGCAACTGGGCGATCTCCATCGCGGCGTCCAGGGCCTCCCCGTCCAGCCGGTGGGGCGGCTCGTCGTCCTCTTCCACGAGGCAGGTCGAGTCGTACGCGAGGTACTCGAACTCGCGTTCGACCTTGCTCTCCTCAAGCGCGGCTTCGTCGATCTCTCCCAGCTCGGAGCGCGTCGGGTGGAGGTACCGCGTGAACGACCGCACGGACTCCTCGGGCTCCCGGAGGTCGGTCGGACACGCGCAGAACAGCTTGGTCGCCGTGTCCAGTTGCTGGTGTATCTCCAGCCCGGCGACCAGCCCCAGCTCGTCGTAGTCGAACTCGGTCATTACCCGACCGTGGGACGGCGAACGGTAAAAAACCGTTCAGTCGCCGGCCGCTGCCGGCGACACCGCACGTAAAAAACCGTTCAGTCGCCGGCCGCTGCCGGCGACACCGCACGTAAAAAACCGTTCAGTCACCGCCTGCTGCGGCGACACCGCACGTGAAACCGTTTAGTCCGCGTTCGCTGGGACCGCTCCCGTTCCTGTGTCCGCACCCTCGCTCCGCACGCCCACGGCCACGAGCGCGCGGTCGATGACGCTCTCCGTGAGCGCGTCGGCCTCCCCGTCGTCCCGGTCGACGGCGACGGCGCCGCTGCCGGAGATGGACCGCGAGCCCGCGGTGTCGACGAAGACGCTCGTCAGGTCCCAGCGCTGCTGGAATATCGTCTGGCGCTCGATGATGGTCTGGACGCGGTGGTTCGGCACGACCGTCGTCTGGCGGCGCCACCACCCCTGCTGAGTGACGACGTGGTGGTCGTCGACGTCGAAGCCCCGGGTGGCATGCGCGCGGCGGGCGGCCGGCACCGCCAGCGGCACCAGCGCGACCAGCACGTACCACGGGAACGACGCGACGAACCGGTTCACGAGGAAGCCGGCAGCGACGACGGCGAGGCCGGCGAGCGCGTACCGCCGGACGTAGCGCTTCCGGGCGCGCTCCGGCGGCCGCGAGAGGTCGTAGTCGCCGAACGGCTCGACGTCGCGGGCGAGCGCGAACACGTCCTCGACTGGCGCCAGCGGGATGGCGGCTTCCGACCCCCCGCTCGGGGACTGCCCGGGCGCGTAGCCCGCCGTCTCGACGGCCAGCGACGCGAAGCCGTACCGCCGCATCAGGACGTTCTCCTCGACGGAGACGGTCTGGAGCTTCGACAGCGGGATGGTGCCGTCCCGGCGTTCGAAGAGCCCGCGCTCGTACCGGAGGTCGTCGCCGACGCGCCGCAGCTTGAATCCGTAGAACTGGACGATTCGAAGCGCCGCCGAGACGAGCCAGACGCCGACCGCGAGCGCGATTACGCCCGCGCCGAGCACGACGAGACCGAGGTTGGGAATGTCGACGCGCCGGCCGAGGCTCGGGACGGCGAACGTCGCGAACGCGATGACACCGGAGAGCAGCCGGGGGTCGAAGGACAGCAGACCGTACAGGAGGAGGTCGCGGTCCGAGAGCTCGAAGAGGAGCTCGCCGCGGCCGCCCCGCAGTGCACGCTCCTCGTCGGCGGTCGTCTCGCCGTCGGCGAGGTCGGCCTCCTCACCCGCTGGTTCGGCGGCCTCGCTCCGGCGCTCCCGTCCACGTTCGCGGGCGGCGCGCCGTTCCCGGACCTCCTCCTGGAGCCGGCCGGCCTCCTCGCGGCTGACGAACCGAAGATTCGCCTCGGTGCTGCCGCCGCCCGCGGTCTCGACGTCCACCTCGGCGAGGCCGAGCAGCCGGGCGACCAGCGAGCGCGTCACGTCGACGTTCTGGACGCGCCGCAGCGGGATTTCGCGCTCGCGCCGGGAGAAGACGCCCGAGGCGATGTCGAGGCTGTCCTCGGTGAGTTCGTACTCGAAGCGCCGGTAGTACGCGAGCTCGTAGCCGACGACGGCGGCGACCGCGAGCACGGCCGCCACGACTGCGCCGCCGGTCAGCACGGGGTCCCCCTGGGAGAGCGCGACCCCGCCGATGAGGAACGCCCACGCGAGCCCGATGCCCCGGGAGACCGCGCGCAGCGGCACCGACAGCGGGTGGAGTCTCATACCGCGTCACCCTCGCCGTCCTCGGGCTCGCTCTCGATGGCGAGCCGGCGCAGCGTCTCCTGGACGTCGTCCACGCGTGCGGCCGCGAGTCCGGGGATGGAGACGTCTGCACCCCGCGAGCCGGCGGTGTAGACGACGACCCGGCCGAGCCCGAGGACGCGCTCCAGGGGACCCCGCCGGGAGTCGACGTGCTGGACGCGCACGTACGGGACAGTCGTGCGGACGCTCACGAGCACGCCCCGCTCGATGTAGAGTGTGTCCTCGCGGACGTCGAAGCGCCACGCGCGGTACCGCAAGGCGACGTGGAGGCCGCCGACTGCGGCGACGACGGCGAAGACGCCGGCGGCCGCGACGACGCGGTCGACGCCGGGCTCTATGACGGTGACGGCGGCGGCCGCGATTCCCGCGAGCACGGCGGCGAACACCGCTACTCGCCACAGCCAGACGACGACAACCCTCCGGTCGAGTCGCTCCATGCCCTGGCGTCCGGACTCGCGGTACAAGAAGGTAGGCGGGTGACCGCAGGCGCCGTCAGTCGTCGCCGGAGAGGATGCCGCGGTGGGTCATTCGCTCGGGGTCGAGGACGTCCGCGGCCTCCTCGGCGTCGAGGTAGCCCTTCTCGACGACGACCTCCTTGACCGTCTTCCCCTCCTTCAGCGCGGCCTTCGCGACCTCGCTGGCCTTGTCGTAGCCGATGGTGGGGTTGAGCGCGGTGGCCAGCGCCATCGAGCGCTCGACCTGCGCCTCGCAGGCTTCCTCGTTGGCTTCGAGTTTCGCGACGAACTTCTCGCCGAACGTCTCGCTGGCGTTCGCGAGCATGTCCGCGGACTGCAGGAAGTTGTGCGCGAGCACCGGCTTGTAGAGGTTCAGGTCGATCTGGCCCTCCGCGGCGCCCGCGGAGACGGCGGCGTCGTTGCCGACGACCTGCTTGTGGACCTGGTTGACGGCTTCGGCCACGACGGGGTTGATCTTCCCGGGCATGATGGAGGAGCCGGGCTGGTTCTCGGGCTGCTCGATCTCGCCGAGGCCGTTGCGGGGCCCGGAGGCGAGCAGGCGGAGGTCGTTCGCGATCTTGTTCAGGGAGCCCGCGACCGTGCGGAGCGCGCCGTGCGCCTCGCTCATGGCGTCGTGGGCGGCCTGCGCCTCGAAGTGGTCGTCGGCCTCGCGGAACTCGACGCCGGTCTCCTCGCTGATGTACTCCGCGGCCTTCTCGGGGAAGTCGGGGTGGGTGTTGAGGCCCGTGCCGACTGCGGTGCCGCCGAGCGCGAGCTCCGCGAGGTGCGGCTTCGCGTTCTCGACGCGCTCGATGCCCTTCTCGACCTGCGTGCGGTAGCCGCCGAACTCCTGGCCCAGTCGTACTGGCGTGGCGTCCTGGAGGTGGGTGCGGCCGGTCTTCACGACGCCGTCGAACTCATCGGCCTTCGCGTCGAGTTCCTCGGCCAGCGTCTCCAGGCCGGGCTCGACGTCCTTCACGACGGCCTCCAGGCTCGCGACGTGCATCGCGGTCGGGATGACGTCGTTGCTGGACTGGCCGTAGTTCACGTGGTCGTTCGGGTGGACGACGCGGTCGCCGATGTCCTCGCCGAGAATCTCCGCCGCGCGGTTGGCGATGACCTCGTTGGCGTTCATGTTCGAGGAGGTGCCGCTGCCGGTCTGGAAGACGTCGACGGGGAACTGGTCGTCGTGCTCGCCCGCGATGACCTCGTCGGCGGCCGCCACGATAGCGTCGGCCTTCTCCTCGTCGACCAGGCCCAGGTCGCGGTTCGCCTGCGCGGCGGCCTTCTTCACGACGCCGAGCGCGCGCACGAACCGCCGGCCGAACGTGATGCCGGAGATGGGGAAGTTCTCGACCGCCCGCTGGGTCTGAGCGCCCCAGTAGGCGTCGGCCGGTACCTGCATCTCGCCGAGGCTGTCCTGCTCCGTTCGGTAGTCCTCGCTCATACGTGAAGCGTCTCGCGGAGCCGCGTAAAAGCCATCGGAACCGGCGGCTGCCGCTCGACCACGTCAGTGTATATCATTGGTTTACTCGATACCGGATTAACGAATGGACAATGATTAAGTATCCCCACATTGATTTGCGAATGATTACCCCAGGATGTCCGACAACGACCTTTCACGGCGACGTTACCTCAAAGGAGCGTCCGCCGCTGGCGCCGCCTCGATCGTGGGACTGACCGGCTGCCTCGGCCTCGGTGGCGGCGGCAGCGACCCCGTCGAACTCCTCCACGGCTGGTCGAGCGGCGACGGCTCCGCGGCCTTCGAAGCGATGCACGAGGGCTTCCAGGAGGCCCACGACACGGAAACTGACGTGAACGCCATCGGTGGCAGCGGGAACACGACGCTCAACGCCCGCATCAGCACGCGCCTCGGCAACGAAAACCCGCCGAGTTCGTGGGCCGAGTGGCCCGGGCAGAACCTCACCCAGTTCACGAGCGAGGACCTGCTCGCGGACATCGAGGAGGACGTCTGGGGCGAGAACGACATGAAGGAGGCCTACCTCTCCGGGCCCCAGGAGGCCGCACAGGTGGACGGCCAGTACGTCGCTGTGCCGACGAACATCCACCGCATCAACAACCTCTTCTTCAACAAGTCGGTCGTCGAGTCGGCCAACATCGACCCGGCGAGCCTCGAGACCCCGGCCGACCTCGTTGAGGCGGCCGCGACGGTCGAGGAAGAGACGGACGCCATCGGGTTCGCGCAGGCGATGACGAACCCGTGGACGACGCTCGAACTGTGGGCGTGCGTGTTCCTCGGCGAGCACGGCGAAGAGGCCTACACGAGCTTCATCGAGGGCGACGGCGACCGAGACGCCGTCCAGTCCTCGTGGGAGACGGTCGTCGAACTCAGCGAGTACTTCAACGACGACGCCGGCACCATCAACTTCCAGCAGGCCAACCAGTACATCCTCGACGGCGACGCCGCCTTCTTCGACAACGGCGACTGGGCAGCCCAGCAGTACATCTCTCAGGAGGACTTCGCCTTCGAGGAGGACTGGGGCCACGTCGCGTTCCCCGGCACCGCGGGCATGTACTCCCTGAATATGGACTCGTGGGTCTACCCGGCGAACGCGCCGAACCCCGAGGGCACCAAGCAGTGGCTGCGCTACCTCGGCACGAAGGACGCCCAGGTCCGGTTCAACACCCGGAAAGGCTCCATTCCGCCCCGCAGCGACGTGTCCACTGAGGAGTTCGGTCCGTTCCAGACCAGCCAGATGGGGGACTTCCAGGAGTCCGAGGCCCAGCCGCCGTCCATCGCGCACGGCCTCGCGACCACGCCGGAAGTGCTCACGAACCTCAAGAACGCGGTCAGCAACAACTTCAGCGTCGGTTCGATGGACTCCGCCTCGTCGACGGCGGACGCGTTCATGAACGCGTTCTGAGGGTCCACCCCACCCACGTTCTATGTTCGACCGCATACACGACGCCGTAGGGACAGGTAAGGGGGACGACGAGCAGCGGGTGGATGCGCGTACCGACGGTGGGACGGCCACCGTCAGCGACGAGGACGACGGTGGCTTCTTCGACTCAGTGAGCCGGGACTTCCTCGGCAGTCTGCCGTTCTGGCTGCCACCGTTCGTCCTGATGGGGTTTTTCGTCTACGGCGCCATCGGCTGGAACTTCGCGCTGTCCCTGGTGAACGTCCAGCAGTTCAACGACCCGAACTACGCGCAACTGGACTTCGAGCAGTACGCGCGCGCTTTCGGCGACCCGACGTTCATCCAGGCGGCACAGAACACCGCCGTGTTGCTCGTGGCGTTCACGCTCGCGTGTCTCGTCGCCGGGCTGCTGGTCGCCATCCTGATCGACCGCCACATCCGCTTCGAGAACACGTTCCGCACGGTCTACCTGCTGCCGTTCAGCCTCTCGTTCGTGGTCACGGCGCAGTTCTGGCTGTGGCTGTACAACTACCAGAGCGGCCTGGTGAACGTCGTGACGCAGGCCGTCGGGCTCGGCCGCTACCAGTGGATATCCAACCCACAACTGGCGCTGGGTGCGGTGGTCTTCGCGCTCATCTGGCAGTTCAGCGGCTACGCGATGGTGGTGTATCTCGCCGGTCTGCGGGCGATTCCCGACGAGCACTACGAGGCGGCGCGCGTCGACGGCGCGAGCACGCTGAAGATGTACTGGCGGGTCATCGTCCCGCAGTTGAAGGGCGCGACCATCTCTGCGAGCGTCGTCCTGATGGTGTTCGCGCTGAAGGCGTTCGACTTCCTGTACGCGCTCGCTGGCAGCTACTTCCCGCCGAACGGCACGGACATCCTCGCGACGATGATGGTCCGACAGGCGTTCTCCGCGGGCCAGCGGTCCTACGCGGCAGCTATCGGAATCATGTTGTTCCTGCTCGCACTCGCCGTCATCGCACCGTACCTGACCTACCAGTACCGGCGGGGTGAACTATGAACTACGACGCGAGACGCCTCGGCCTCTACGGCGTGCTCGGCGCGCTCGTCGTGTTCTACCTCGTGCCGCTGGAAATCGGCCTGGTGACGTCACTGAAGGCGAACCCGCTGGCGACGCTGCCGTTCGCGCCGCCGACCCCCGAGGGGTTCACGCTCTCGGAATGGACTCGCGCGTTCGGCGCACTCCAGAGCGGCCTGGTGAACAGCCTGCTGCTGGCGGTTCCGGCGACCATCTTCTCGGCTCTGCTCGGGAGCATGGCCGCCTACGGGCTGACGTCGCTGGACTGGCGGGGCCAGGTCGGACTGTTCACTCTGTTCCTCGCCGGCATCTTCATCCCCTACCAGGCGGTGTTGCTGCCGGTGTCGCGGTTCTGGGCGGTGTACGCGCCCCTCGAGGAGTGGCTGTCGGTGCTGTGGCTGCTCCCCGTTCTCGAGGAGTACCACGGGGAACTGCTGACCCTCGTCATCACCCACGTGGCGTACGGCATCCCCATCTGTACGCTGCTGTTCCGGTCGTACTACAAGGAGCTCTCGACGGAGATGGTGGAGGCAGCGAAACTCGACGGTGCGACGGCCTACACCATCTACCGGCGGGTCATCCTGCCGCTGTCGGTGCCGATGTTCGCGGTGACGCTCATCTACCAGTTCACGCAGGTCTGGAACGACCTCCTGTTCGCGCTCATCATCATGGGGCCGGGCGAGGGGGCTCCAGTCACCGTCGGACTGACGAACCTCGGGTCCAGCCTCTCGGACCCCGGATTCGCGGTGAAGATGGCCGGGGCGTTCATCGCGGCGCTCCCGACGATGATCGTCTACGTGGTGTTCGGCGAGCAGTTCGCTGAAGGTGTCGCGACATGATATGGAGACCAATCAATGGCTGAACTCGTACTCGACGGCGTAACGAAGTACTTCGACGACGACGGCGACCGCATCGTGGCGGTCGACGACGCGAGCATCGACATCGAGGACGGGGAGTTCCTCGTCCTCGTCGGCCCCTCGGGCTGCGGGAAGTCGACGACCCTGCGGATGATCGCCGGCCTGGAGACCGTCAGCGAGGGCGAACTCCGGCTGAACGACACGGTCATCAACGACCGCGCGCCCGCCGAGCGGGACGTGGCGATGGTGTTCCAGTCGTACGCCCTGTATCCCCACATGACCGTGCGGGAGAACATGGCGTTCGGCCTGGAGGAGTCGACAGAGATGGACGACGACGACATCGACGAGCGCGTCTCGGAGACGGCCGCGATGATGGGCATCGAGGACCTCCTCGACCGCAAGCCCCGCGAACTCTCCGGCGGCCAGCAGCAGCGCGTCGCGCTCGGCCGCGCCATCGTCCGCGACCCCGAGGTGTTCCTGATGGACGAGCCCCTGTCGAACCTGGACGCGAAGCTCCGGTCGACGATGCGGACGGAGCTCCAGCGCCTCCAGGAGGACCTCGGCGTCACCACCGTCTACGTCACGCACGACCAGACGGAGGCGATGACGATGGGCGACCGCATCGCCATCCTGAACGACGGCCGCCTCCAGCAGGTGGCGACGCCCTTGGACGCCTACCACGAGCCCGCCAACGAGTTCGTCGCGGGCTTCCTGGGCGAGCCGTCGATGAACTTCTTCGACGCGAGCGTCGAGGACGGCAGCCTGGTCACCGACCAGTTCACGTACCCGCTGTCCGAGGGCACGCTCGCGGACCTGGACGGCGCGAGCGAGGCCCGCCTCGGCGTGCGCCCGGAGGACATCGAACTCGTCGAGGAACCGGTCGACGAGCACGACTACGCGGTCACGGTCGACGTGGTGGAGCCGCTGGGCGACGAGAACAACGTCTACCTCGAGTTCGACGCCGACGGTGACGACGGCGACGGCAGGACGTTCACCGCCGTCGTCGACGGCACGCACCCGGTGGCGGCCGGTGACGAACTCGGTGCGCGAATCCCCGAGTCCGCCATCCACGTCTTCGACGCGGACACGGGCGTCGCGCTCCACAACCGCGACCGGGACTCCGACGAGCAGGTCGTCCCGCAGTAGCACGGCCGCCGGCGCTCCGGTTCTTCCTCAGTTCTCCCGTTCTTCCGCTTCCTCGGGCGTGTACGTCGTCAGTTCGAGCGCGTGAATCTCCGTGGTCATCGCGTCGCCGAGCGCGTCGTACACCATCTCGTGCTGGGCGACCAGCGACTCGCCCTCGAAGGCCGGCGACACGACGGTCGCTTCGAGGTGGTCGTCGTCGTGGTCGCCGCGTGCTCGCGTCACCGTCGCCTCGCAGTCCTCGATGCCGTCCTCGATCCGCGCTTCCACGTCTGAAAGGTCCATACGTCGGGGTCGGCGGCCCGGAAGAAAACACCCGTGGATACCTGCCGTCGCGCGTCAGCTATCAGGTCCACTGGTCGAGGCCGGTCTGGACGACCGACTCCTCGATGCGCTCGAAGCCGCGAGCGACCTCGTCGGCGTCGACCTCCCACTCGTCGGTGACGTACGCGCGGGCCGCGTCGACGTCCGGCGAGACGTCGGTGTGGACGCTGTAGTCGTCGGTGACCTCGGGGTTCAGGAAGAGTTCGCGGATGCGGTCGCCGTACTCGACGTGCTCGCCCTCGGCCTCGAGGACGCCCCAGAGGTCGCCGTGCTCGTGGATCGCCTTCAGCGCGGTCTTCGGGCCGAAGCCGTCGATGCCGGGGTTGAAGTCCGTGCCGCAGAGGATGCCGACGTCGACCAGTTGCTCCCACGTGAGGTCGTGCTCGGCGAGCGTCGCGTCGAAGTCCATGCGTTCGGGGTCCCCGGAGCTGGTGAGCTGGCGGAGGGTCACGGGCGACCCGAGCAGCAGGCAGTCGTAGTCGTCGCTGCCCGCGCAGTCCACGTCGTCGTCGACGCGGGCCATGTACGAGGCCTGGGCTTCGCCCTCGGCGGGCGCCTCGACCTGCGGGACGTCCAGCAGGTCCAGCAGCTCCCGGGTGGTCTCGTGGATGGTGTCGGTGAGCCGCTGGGTTCGGGCGTCGAGCCGGGCGGCCTCGATGGCGTCGCCCTCCTCGCGGGCCTCCTCCAGTTGCTCCTCGTAGCTCTCGCGCTGCTCGCGGCGCTCCTCGATCTCCTCGTCTTTGAGTTCGGTGACGCCGCCGTCCCAGACGAACACTGGCGTGAGGTCGTTCTCGAAGAACTTCGGGAGCCCCTGGACGACGCCGACGAGGTTCGCCACCTCGGTGCCGTCGCTCGTGGTGTAGATGCCCTCGCTGGTCCACTGGACGGTCGTGGTGAGGTACTTGTACAGCCAGTTGTGGGCGTCGACGGCCACCACGCTCCCCTGGAGGTCCGCGAAGGGAGTTTCCTCGATGACCGCGAGCTGCCGGAGGTCCGCGTTACCCATCACCCGGAGTTCGGGCTCCCCGGATTTAACCGTTGAGCACTCCCGGCAGCCCGAATCCGATGGTGACCAGCGAGATACCGATGGACGTGACGCCGGCGCCGAATCCGCGCCACTCGCGGCGCCCGCCGATTGCTTCGGCGTACCTCGGCGGGAGCCGGGCGCGGACGAATCCGGGCGCGAGCAGCGTCGGAATCCCGGCGGCGAGGTGGACCACGCCGAGCGAAATCAACGCCATCGAGAGCACAGACACGCCTGGAGGTCCGGACCGCACTCCGAAAAAGCTACCAGTCGACTCGCGCCGGGGGCACCTGCCCGCGCTTACGGTGGAGGAAGGACTCCTCCTCGGGCGAGAGGTCGCGCTCTCGGTACTGGTCGAGGCCGTCCTGGTAGCCAGACGCCCGGCTCTCACAGGGTCGCTCCAGCACCAGTTCCGCGATGCCGGTCTCCTCGCCCGTGAACCCGAAGCCGGCCTTCTGGAGCGCCTCGAACGCGAACGGATTGTTCACGGCGATGCGAACGCGCTCGTACTCCTCGAGGAGGCGGTCGGCCGCGAACGCACAGAGGCGAGCCCCCACGCCGTCGCCCCGCCGGTCGTCGCGGACGGTGACGTACCGCAGCCACGCCGTCTCCGGGTCGGTGCGGTCCTCGTTGAAGGAGACGGCGCCGACCACGTCCGCGACCGGTTCGTCGGCCTCCCTGGCCGCGGGCGGCCAGCCGTCGCGGTCCGCGACTGGCTCGCCCTCGTAGACGACCGCCTTCCCCGTGTTCGACATCACGAACTTGCCGGCGTAGCTGAACGACTCCCAGTCCAGCAGGAGCGTCGGGCCGTCGTCGGGGCCGCCGAGGACCGCGTAGCGCACACCGGCAGTTCGTCCGGGGAGGCAAAGTATTGCGTGCCTGGCGCGCGTCGGTGGTGGTGTGCACGACGTCCCGTACTTCGACCGGTTCGCGCCGCTGTACGACCTCGCGATGCCGGCGGCCGACCGGGCAGACCTGGACCCGGCGCTCGGGCTCGCCGACCGCCCAGTCGAGCGCGTGCTGGACCTCGGCGGCGGCACCGGTCGTGTCGCTCGCGCGCTCGGCGGCGACGCCGTGGTCGCGGACGCCAGCCGCGGGATGCTCGCGGAGGCCAGGGAAGCCGGCCTGGCGGCGGTCCAGACGGACGTCCGGCGACTCGCCGTCGCCGACGAGTCCGTCGACGCCGTCGCGATCGTCGACGCGCTCCACCACTTTCCCGCTCGCAGCACCGCAATCGCGGAGGCGACCCGCGCGCTGCGTCCCGGCGGCGTGCTCGTCGTTCGGGACTTCGACCCGAGCACGCTCCGGGGTCGGCTGCTCGTCGCCGGCGAACACCTCGTCGGCATGGGGTCGCGCTTCGACACCGCCGACGAGTGCGCGCGCCGACTGGGCGAGGCCGGCCTGGACGCTAGAATCGTCGACACGGGGTTCGCGTTCACGGTCGCGGGCGTGAAACCGGGACAGCCTTGACCCACCCGTCCGAAGCCCGGCCATGAAGCTGACCGACGTCGACGAGCGCGCAGTCACCCGGTTCCTGCCCGGCGACGTGCTCGCTATCCTGGCACTCGTGCTCGTGGGAACGATCGAACACGGGTCGTTGAGCCCGCAGCGCTACGCCGGCGTGCTGTTGCCGTTTCTCGTCGGCTGGCTGGCGGCCGCGCCGTTCGTCGGCGCCTACAGTTCGCGGGCCGCGGAGTCCTCGCGGGCGGCACTCCTGCTGGCGTCGGGGACGTGGCTGGTCGCGGACCTCGTCGGGCAACTGCTCCGGAACACGTCGCTGTTTCCCGGGAACGCCGACCCCGTCTTCTTCCTCGTGATGTTCCTCACCGGGACAGTGCTGCTGTCGGTCGCCCGCTTCGCGTCCCTCGTGGTCGCGGACCTCACCGGGAACTGAGCCAGGCCGCGATGGCGGAGGCGGCGACCGCGAAGCCCGCGAGGATGGCGAACAGCGTCGGCGCGTCCGCGTACTGGAGGACGGTGCCGGCGATGGCGGCGCCGAGCGCGCCGACGCCGAACACGCCGAGGTAGGTGTAGCCGTAGGACAGCCCCCGGGTGCCGGGCGGCGTGTAGGCGGCGACCGTCGCCTGGTAGAGCGGTTGGACGACGAACAGCGCGAACCCGAGGAGCACGCCGACAACGAGCAGGGGAGCCAGACCAGCCTCGGCGGCCGGGAGGAAGACGACGGCGAGCACCGCGAGCAGGGCGAACGCGCCGGCGAGCGCGCGCTCCGTCGGGAAGCGGTCCGTGAGTTTCCCGCCGGTGTACTGGCCGAGCACGCCGACCAGCAGCAGCCCCGAGTACGCGTAGCGGTACGGCTGGAGTTCGCGGCCGGCGAACTCGACGGGGGCGAACGACGGGAACGCCGACAGCACGTCCGGGAGGAAGGTGAGCACGCCCCGGTAGTAGAGGCCGGAGAGCATCACGACGAGGAAGACGGCGGCGAACGGACCGAGGAGCAGCGTCTTCGACTCCGCGACGAACTCGCCGAGGGAGCCGACGCCCACGTCGGACTTGGAGTCGCCGCCGTCGGTCTCCGCCGTCTCGTCGTCCGCGTCTGGGGCCTCTGTAGCGGCGTGCTCGTCGAACCGCACTCGGGTGGCGACGACGCCCGCCGCGACCGCCGGTATCGCGAGGACGGCCGTCACGGTCCGCCAGTCCGCGACCAGCAACAGCAGGGTGACGGCGAGCGGACCGAGCGCGATGCCGACGTTGCCCGCGATGCCGTGGTAGGCGAAGGCGTCGCCGCGGTCCTCGACGCCCGTGCTGATGAGCGAGAGTCCCGACGGGTGGTAGACGCTCGCGCCGGCGCCCCAGCAGACCAGCGCCAGGGCGACGACGACGACAGATGGCGCGACCGACAGCAGGAGGAACGACCCGGCCATCGCGAACAGGCAGGCGGCGATGAGCCGGCGGGAGCCGATGCGGTCCGAGAGCACGCCGCCGGGGAGTGCGCCGAGACCGAACAGCCCGTAGCCGACGGCGACGACGGCGCCGACGGTCGACTTCGTGACCGGGAACGCCTCCAGCCAGAGCGGGATGAGGATGGGGATGGAGAGCTCGTAGGTGTGGACCATCGCGTGCGCGAGGGAGACGAGGCCGACGATGGAGCGGTCGTTCCGGTTCACGGCTTCTCGATGGGAGCCACCGCTTCCTGGGGTAAAGACCTGTGCAATACCCCCAGGGTTCGCCGCCGGGGCCTCAATCCTTTTCCTGCAGTCGGCCGAACAGTCGGCCATGACAGGGACGCTGTTCCTCTCCGACGACGACGTCGCCGGACTCGCGGACCCGGCGGACTACGTGGACGCCGTGCGCGAGGGCTACCGACAGCGCGGCGAGGGCGCGCCCGCCGAGCCCCGGACCCGCCTGTTCGAGGACGACCCGCCGGGGATGCTCACGGGCTACTCCGCCATCCTCCCGGAGACGGGCGCGATGGGCGGGTACACGTACACGGCGGGGTTCGGCGGCGAGGGCGCGTGGTTCGTCACGCCGCTGTTCGACGCCGACTCCGGGGCGCCGCTGGCGGTGCTGGACGGCGCCCGCATGAACCCCTTCAAGACGGGCGCGACGGGCGCCGTCGGCGTGGACGCGCTCGCGAGACCCGACGCCTCGACGATGGCCGTTATCGGGAGCGGTCCGCAGGCGAGAGGCCAACTGAAGGCGACGGCGACCGTCCGCGACCTGGAGACGGTGTGGGTGTACTCGCCGACGAAAGAGAGCCGGGAGGCGTTCGCGGCGGACCTGAACGAGACGCTGGACGCCTCGGTCGCGGCGGTGGCGTCGAGCGCGGCCGCGGTGGAGGAAGCGGACATCGTGGTCACTGCGACGAACGCCAGCGAGCCGGTCTTCGACGGCGAGAACCTCGAAGACGGCGCGCACGTCACCGCGATGGGGCAGTACCACCCGAAGAAGCGCGAACTCGACGAGACCACAATCGAGCGCGCGACCTACGTCCCGGACCTCCGCGCCCGCGTCAGCCAGGACGCTGGCTCGTTCCTCGCGGCCGTCGAGGCTGGCGTCGTCGACGAGGACCACGTCCACGCGGAACTCGGTGAGGTCGTCGCCGGGAAGGTCGAAGGCCGACAGGGTCCGGAAGACGTCACCGTCTTCGACAGCGGCGGCACGGGTATCGAGACGGTGGCGGCCGCCCACCTGCTCTACGAGCGCGCCGTCGAACAGGGCCTCGGGACCGAGATTCCGTTCGCGCCCGCGAGCGAAGCGCTGACCGGGGAGTAAGCAGACAGCGGGACTCAGACGTACGGCGCGAGCCCGAGCGCTTCTATCAGCGGGATGCCGGCGGCGAGCGCGCCGACGAGGTAGCCCGCGATGGCGCCGCCGTTCAGCAGCGGGAGGCCGGCGTGCGCGCGGCCCTTGAACACCATCCGCATCAGGACGAGCAGACCGAGGAGCGTGCCGACCATCGCGGTCAGGGGGGCGAGTTCGACGCCCGGGAGGACCTCGGGGGTGTCGAGGAAGAAGGCGGCGCTGGCGACGAGAATCGAGGGCATCACGGCGTCGCCGAGGCCGATGAAGTACGCGGGCCGTTCGGCGGGGTGGCTGGCCTCGCGTTCGCCCTCCTCGGCCTCCTCGGCGGTGTCTTCGGCCTCCTCGAGGAACGAGTACTCGAAGGTGGTGGGGACGACGAGCACGATGGGGAGCCGGAGCTCCATCACGCCGGAGGCGAGCGTGAGCATGTGTTCGGTGCCGTAGACGCTGATGGCGTCGTAGACGGCCAGGGCGACGAGCAACACGAGCGCGGGGAGGATGCCGAAGCTGATGCCGAACAGCGCGGCGGCGCCCATTCCCATGATGGCGCCCGCGGAGTCGATGACCCACCACTCGGGGTAGGCGTAGAGAGCGACGACCAGGGCGACGGCGGGCACCCAGACGGCGAGGTTCACGCCGGCGACGGTGACGGCGGGGAAGACGACGGCGAACACGTAGGAGGCGACGACGCCGCTCGTGAGGAGGATGAACCCCTGGAGCACCCACTGCTGGTCGTACTTGATGACGAGCAGGATGCCGCCCGTCGCGACGAGCAGGAAGGCGACGTAGAAGATGCTGTTCAGGGGGTTCTGAGGGTTCTCGGTGGACTGGAGGCCCGCGCTCTGGAAGGGTTCGACGAGTGCGAGCGCGCCGACCTGGACCACGACGAACAGCGCGACGACGCCGGCGAGCACGCCGGCGACTCGCGTCGAGTCGTTCATGTCCCCTCCCTCGGAGCGCTCCCGTTTTGCCTTTTCCGTCTACCGCACGTACAGCGTCTCCCCGACGAGGCCGGCGAGGTGGACGCCGGACTCGGGCGTCAGCGCGAGGTACGGGCGGTCGACGGGCCCGAAGACGTCGACCACGCGCCCGACGACGTCGAGGTTCTGGTCGACGAGCGCGGCCCCGATGCCGGGGTGGGCGTCGTCGTCGCTGCGCACGACGGCGACGTTGCCCGCGGTCCTGGTGACGCTGCCGGCGCGCTCCATCGTCAGGCCCGGAGCGCGCCGACGTAGGCGGCGACGGCCTGGACGAGGTCGTTCTTCGAGTCGTCGGCGTCCTTCACGAGCACGCGACCCGAGTCCTCCCAGTGACGGCGGGGGTAGGCGACGTCGCGCTCGACGACGGCGTCGTAGCCGACCTGCTGGACGGCCGTCGCGATCTCGTCGACTGTCGGCTCCTCGACGGCGAGGTCCTCGGGGACGCGGCGGCCCTCGCGCCGCGAGAGCGTCGCGTCGAAGTAGGCGGGCCAGATGACGTTCTCGACCATACGACCGGATATCGGTCGGAGGAATGAAACGGTGTCGGCCTACCGGCGCGCAATCAGAGCGGCACCGACGAACGCGACGACCGCGGTGGCGGCGCCGAAGCCTGGCACGGAGCCGTTCGACGAGCCCTCGCTGCCGTCACCGCCGTCCCCGGGCGACGTGGTGGTGGCGGCGGTAGTGGTCGCGGCGTCGGTCGTCGTCTCGGTCGTCGTTGTGGTCGTCTCGTTCGCCTCGGCGTACGCCTCGGGGTGGAACGCCTGGGCCATCTGCGTCACCGGCTCCACGACGCGGGGCGCGGGCTGGCTGATGTGGTTGACGTTCACGGCGACGACGTTGCCCTGTTCGTAGGCGGTCGTGTTCCGGACGACGGAGTCCTCGGGGACGAGTTCGGACTTCCCGGCGTCTAGCTGGGCGGCGGACACGCCGACGACGACGAACTCGGGGTCCTGCTCGGCGACGAACTCCTCGGAGAGCTGGGGGTAGGGGCTACTGCTGTTCGCGTCGGCGGCGATGTTGTGGCCGCCCGCGACGTCGATCGCCTGCCCGATGAACGTCTTCGGGCCGGCCGAGTAGCCGCTGCCGGTGCCCCAGAGGACGCGGGGTTCGTCCTGGCCCTCGACGGCCTGACTGACGGTGTCGAGGCGCTCGCGCATGTCGTCGACCGTCTCCCGGGCGCTCTCGCACTCGCCGGTGAGCCGACCGATGGTCTCGGTCTTCTCGGCGACGGCGGTCAGCGAGTCGGCGGCCTCGGCGCGGTACGCCGTGAGACCGGCGTCGCGGAGCTGGCTGACGGTGTCGTTGGTGTAGATGTTCGCGACGAGGACGAGGTCCGGTTCGAGGGTCAGGACCGCCTCGACGTCCACCTGTGCGGGGTTTCCGGCGGTGACGACCTCGCGGTCCTCGGCGCCGTCGAGGTAGGTGGCGAACTGGGAGACGCCGACTACCTTCTCGCTGGCGCCGAGTTCCCACATCGTCTGCGTGGCGCTCCCGCCGAGCGTCACGACGCGTTCGGGTTCGGCGTCGACGGTGACCTCGGTGCCGGTGGCGTCGGTCTCCGTGACCGGGAACTCGCAGGTGAGGTCCTCCTGGGCGGCCGGCGCGTCGAAGGCACCCGCTCCTGGCACCGCGGCGCCCAACGTGAGTAGAACTATTCCAACTACGATTGCACTTCTGCGCATACCTGGTAGAGCCAACTAACGCAATAAATATTTGGCTAAAGCAAATAGGGTTGACCAACATGGACGTCTACGCGAGGGCGACGGTCTGGACTGCGGCGTCCGCGGGCCTGCTCGTCGCCGTCGCTCTGGTGAGCGCCACTATCGGCCACGCCTCCATCTCGCTGCCGACCGTCGCGCTCGCCGCCCTCGACGTGTTCGCCGTCCCGTCCTCCGTCTCCGTCTCTCTCCACGACCACGCCGTCCCCGCGCTCGGCGGCGTCCCCTGGCCCGCGTTCGACGTCGGCTACACGTCGCCGCTGGACTTCGACGTCCCCGCGACCCACCAGTACATCGTCGGCCAGCTCCGCCTCCCCCGCATCGTGCTCGGCGCCACCGTGGGCGCCTCGCTGGCCATCTCCGGCGCCGTCATGCAGGGGTTCTTCCGGAACCCGATGGCCGACCCCTCCATCGTCGGCGTCTCCTCGGGCGCCGCGGTCGGCGCCGTCGCCGCCATCACCGCGCCCGCCGTCGTCACCATCGGCATCCAGCCCGCGGCCTTCCTGGGCGCGCTCGTCGCCGCGTTCACCGTCTACCTCGTCGCTACCGAGAACGGCCGGACGCCGGTCGCCACGCTGTTGCTCGCGGGCGTCGCCGTCCAGACGCTGCTCGGCGCGCTCACCTCTTTCCTCATCGTCAACTCCGGGCGCGAGATTCGCGAGGCCATGTACTGGCTGATGGGGAACCTCCACGGCAGCCGCTGGCACGAGGCCGAGGCCGCCCTCCCCGTCGTCGTCCTCGGCAGCGTCGTCCTGCTCGCGTACGCGCGGGACATGAACGTCTTGCTGGCCGGGGAGGAGGACGCCCACACGCTCGGCGTCGAGGTCCAGCGCACCAAGCGCCTGCTGCTCGCCGTCGCCAGCGTCGTCACCGCTGCCGCCGTCTCGTTCGCGGGCGCCATCGGCTTCGTCGGGCTCATCGTCCCCCACGGCGTCCGCCTCGTCGTCGGCCCCGACCACCGCGTCCTGCTGCCCGTCAGCGCGTTCGTCGGCGGCGCGTTCCTCGTCACTGCCGACACCATCGCGCGCTCGGGAGCGGGGAATCTCCCCGTCGGCATCGTCACCGCCTTCGTCGGCGCGCCGTTCTTCCTCTACCTGCTCCGCGACCGGGAGGTGCACGCGCTGTGACTCTCGACGTCAGCGGCGTCGACGTCGAACTCGGGGCCACCCAGATTCTCGACGACGTGAGCGCGAGCGTCGCGGACGGTCGCCTCGTCGGCGTCGTCGGACCGAACGGCGCCGGGAAGTCGACGCTGCTGCGCGCGATGAACGGCGTCGTCGACCCCGACGCGGGGACGGTGCTCGTCGACGGCGAGGACGTCCACGACCTCTCCTCGAAGGCCGCCAGCCGGCGCATCGCGACCGTCCCCCAGGACACGCACGTCTCCTTCGACTTCACCGTCCGGCAGACCGTCGAGATGGGGCGCCACCCCCACCAGCCCCGGTTCGGCACCGACGGCGACCCGGATGCGGTCGACCGCGCGATGGAGCGCGCGGAGGTCGCGCGGTTCGCCGAGCGCGACGTCACCTCGCTGTCCGGCGGCGAGACCCAACGCGTCCTGCTCGCCCGCGCGCTCGCTCAGGACGCCCCGGTGTTGCTGCTGGACGAACCGACCGCGAGCCTGGACGTGAACCACCAGATTCGCACGCTCGAACTCGTCCGGGGGCTCGTGGACAGCGACGACCGCGCCGTCGTCGCCGCCATCCACGACCTCGACCTGGCTGCGCGCTACTGCGACGACCTCGTCCTCGTCGCCGACGGCGAGGTGCTGGACAGCGGACCGCCGGCGGACGTGCTCACGCCCGCCGCCATCCGGAGGGCCTTCGACGCCCGTGTCGCCGTCGGCACCGACCCCGCGACCGGCGCCCCGACCGTGACGCCGCTCCCGGACGCAGACGACGAACTCGACGCCCGCGTTCACGTCCTCGGCGGCGGCGACACCGCGACTCCCGTCGTGCGCGAACTGGTCGACGCCGGCGCCGACGTCTCGGTCGGTCCCGTCGTCGCGGGCGACACCGACCACGAGACGGCTCGACGATTCGACCTCGACTGTGTCACGGTCGAGCCGTTCACGTCGCCCACCCAGGCCGCCGAAGCCGACGCCCGAGCGCTCGTCGAGGACGCCGACACCGTCGTCGCTCCCGCCGACGCCGCCGACTGGGGCGCGAACCCCGGACTCCGGGCCGCCGCCGGTCGCTGCGTCGTCGTCGGCGGTGACGGACTGGCGACGACCGACCCGGGCGGTGGCAGCCCCCGGGTGGCGGCCGGCGACGTGCCGTCGGCGGTCGCCGCGCTGGCCGACCCCGACGAACGGCTCGCAGTCGCAGACGGCGGCAACGACTAACCTAGCCAGACGCCCTATGGGGCTCGCGCTCAGAGTGGAGTGCATGCATCGCGCGGTCGTGGTCGCCGCCCTGCTCGTCGTGTCGCTCGCCGCCCCGGTCGCCGGTCAGCCGGTGCTCTCCGCCGGCGACTCCTCGCTCCCGGCTGTCGACGAGGCTGCTGCCGGGCCTATCGACCAGTCCCCGGCGGACGCGACCGGGGTCTCCGGCACCTCGTCGGACGGCCAGACGGCCACCATCGACAAGCGCGTCGAACTGTTCCTCACGCCCGAGGAGCCCGGCCGAATCGACGTCGTCGTGGCGTACACGCTCCCGGACGCCGTCTCGTCGCTGTCGGTCCACCTCCCCGACCGCACCGTCGGCGTCGAGACCCGCGACTTCGAGGAGACCGACGACGACTACGAGTGGGACGGCGAGGGCGACACCGCGCGGTTGCGCGTGACCGTCGACGCCAACCGCAGCGCGCGCGGGTCGCGGTCCGGCGCGCTCGCCCGGGACGCCGCGGAGGGGAACTCCGCGAGCCCTGGGCTCGCCGCACCCTCGCTGCGCTCCGGTAGCGCGCTCGCCCAGGACGGCGAGTACTCGTTCCTCGACGCCGGCGACTGGGCGCTCGTCGCCGTCCCCTCACTGCGCACCGCCTGGGGATGGTCGGGCCCCGAGGATCTGACCGGGGGCATCTCGGAGACGACGGGGGTCGCCGGCGACGGGTCGACCGGTGGCGAGGTGGCGTTCCTCGGCGACGCCACCGAGTACACCAGGACGGCGAACGGTCAGACGTTCACGCTCGTCGTGCCGGAGCGGGCGGACCTGGCCGCGGACACCGAGGACGTCCTCGACGCGCTCGCCGCCGCCAGCGGGCGCATGCAGGTCGGCGCCCGCGACGAGCGCGTCTGGATGGGAGTGGCGCCGACCGACGCCGACTGGGGCGTCCGCGGCCTCGAGTACGGCGGCAGCGACGCCTGGGTGCTCGCGGACTCCCGGCTCGACGAGCCGTCGAACGTCTGGCTCCACGAGTACGTCCACACCCGGCAGGGCTACGACACCGCCGAATCCGCGCGCTGGACGATGGAGGCCGCAGCCGAGTACTACGCGGCCGCGCTCTCCCTCGAACTCGGCTACGTCGACTTCCAGCGGTTCCAGCAGTACCTCGGCTACGGCGAGCGCGACCCCTGGCGGGACGCCGTCCTCGTCACCCCCTCGACGTGGGGCTCGGGCGCGAACTACCTGAAAGGCGGTCTCGTCTGGGGCGAACTCGACCGCCGGACGCGGCTGGCGACCGACCGCGGCGCGGCGATGCGTGACGTCCTCTGGTCGCTGAACCGCCAGGACGACGCGGTCACCAACGAGGACGTCGTCGGCGCGGTCCGGAACGCCTCCACCGGCGAGGTCGCCGACGCCGCCCGGCGGTTCACGACCACGGAGGACGTCCCGGGAATGTGGTCGAGCGGCGAGCACTCGACCGCCTTCGGGGTGGAACCGCCCCGGATGACCTACGACGCCAGCGAGTACCGCGTCACCGGGCCGTTCCGCAACGAGACGTTCCAGGAGCCGCCGACGCTGTACGTCGGCGAGACACTGACCGTCACCGCGGCGGTGACCAACGAGGGCGGCACGCGGGGCGACTACGAGGCTCGACTCGACGGCAGCAGCGAGACGCTCGCCACGGACGTCGGGTCGCTCGCCGGCGACGAGTCCGCCGCGCTGGCGCTCCAGCACACTCTCGCGTCGGCGGGGACGTACAACCTCACGCTCGGCCGGGACACCCAGTCGGTGGCAGTGCGGCCGCCCGCGACCGTCCGAGTCGACGACCTCTCGGTCGAACCCGACCGCGTGCAGTCCGGTGGGAGCGTCGCCGTCACCGCGACGCTCTCGAACCCGAGCACCGACCCCGCCAGGGGTCCGGTCGCGGTCACGCTCGACGGCCGCGAGGTCGCCTCGCTGAACGCCACGCTCGCCGCGGGCGCGTCGACGACCCGCGCGACGAACGTCACGCTCTCGCAGTCCGGCCGCTACGAGATCAGCGCCGGCGACCGCATTGCCACGGTGCGCGCGGGCGAGACGAGCGCCACCGTCCCGGGGCCGGGGCTCGCGGGCGCAGCACTCGCCGTCGCGGCGGCCGCACTCGTCACGGCACGGGGGCGCCGATGACGGCCGCCACCTACCGCGCGGTCGCCCTCGCCGTCCTGGTCGCGCTCTCGGGCTGTGCCGTCGACGTGTCGCCCGGCGGCGACACCGCCCCGACTGCGGGCGAGCGCACCGCCACGGTCGTCGAAGTCGTCGACGGCGACACGCTCGACGTCCGATTCGCGGACGGGAGCGAGGACCGCGTCCGCCTGCTCGGCGTCGACACCCCCGAGGTCCACGCCGACAACAGCCCCGGCGAGTTCGAGGGCGTCCCCGACACCGACGCGGGCCGGGCGTGTCTCGCGGACTGGGGCGAACGCGCCACCGCGTTCGCCGAAGGTCGGCTCGCCGGCGAAACGGTCGTCGTCGAGACGGACGCCGAGGCCGACCGCCGCGGCGGCTACGACCGCCTGCTCGCGTACGTCACCGTCGAGGACAGTGCTCGGTCGTTCAACCGCGCGCTGCTCGCCGACGGCTACGCTCGGCTCTACGACTCCGAGTTCACCCAGCGCGACACCTACGCGGCTACCGAACGGGGCGCCATGGAGAACCAGACCGGCCTCTGGGCGTGCGCCAGCTGACCCCGCTCCGGACTGTCAGCGCCGGTATCGCGGGTGGTCGACGTGGTCACCGACGTCGCGTTCCAGGTGTCCGACTCGGTTGGCGAGCCGGTCGTGGCCGTGTCGGAGCTCCCGGAACTCCCAGTCGAGGTCGTCCGCCAGCGAGACGAACGCCAGCTCTTCGGACTCGACGTCGTACTCCTCGCGGTAGCACGCCGACGCCACCCGGAGCGCGAACGCGCGACGCATCGCCGCCTCCCCAGACTTCAGGCGGGCCTGTGCCTCACGGAGCGCGTCGCGAGCGTCGTCGACGAGCCCCTCGAAGGACTCCTCGCTCTGCACGCCACCCATCTCGTTCCGGTACTTGAGCGACTCCCGGGCCTCCTCGGCGGCCGTCTCGCCGTCACTCCGGTGCCCGCGCGCCTCGCGGAACGCCGCTTCGGCGGTCTGGAACCGCGCGAACGACTCGAGCAGCAGTAGCTCCGCGAACCGGCGCGTCGCCGTCCGGAACGCCGCCCACGTCGACCCCTGCTCGCTGCCGTGCTCGCCGAGCGTCCTGAACCACTCGTCGTCGTACTGCGCGCGAACGAACTCGTGGAAGTGCTCGACCGCGTCCTCGTCGTCGAGAGCCGCACCTGGGACGTCTTCGCCGTCGGCGACGGCCCTCGAGACGTCCGCGCTGTGCTCGCGCAGCACGTCGAACAGCGCGGGCGTCTCCTCGGACAGCGCCTCAGCGCAGGCGTCAGCCGCTCTGCTGACCGCCGTCTCGTCGTCCGCCAGTCCCACTCGCTCGTCCGGCTTCACGACCATCTCGCAGGGAATAGCTATGGAGTTTACATAAATCCACGGAGAGGACCGCAGTGACGGCCCCCGGGGTCGAGTCGCCCCACGAGACGACAGACACTGGCCCGGGCGAGCCGTCAGTTATCGACGCGGAGCACGGGCGCTCGTCGCGCTCCAGTATCGGCGTCTGCCAGCGAGCGAAGCCCCTATCCGAGGAGATTCTGCAGCGTGAGGACGACGAAGAGTGCAATCACCGCCTCGGAGATGACCCACGTGTTGTCGTTCATCCAGTCCCGAATCTCCGGGAGTGCTGCTTCCGCCCGCTCGCCGAGGACGAACACGCCGAGCGACGGCAGTGAGAGGATGAACAGCGTGAGCAGGACGAACCCGGCAGCGTCAGTGACGGGGGCGCCGTTCGCCGCGAGATAGGTGCCGACGGTCACCGAGGTGACGAAATCCGTCGGGAAGAACCCCAGCAGGAGAAATCCCAGTCGGAACGACAGGCCGCGCGACGCATCGGTCAGCTTCCCCATCCAGGCTGGCGGTTCCGAGACGTCCCGTTTCCGGTAGGTATCGACCGCCGCGTAGACGAGCAGCACGAGGACGACGAGGTTCAGCAGTTGCTTCCCCGTTGCTCCCAGGAGGCCACCGCCTCCACCGAGACTAGTCCCGAGGAAGTACCCGACGGTCACGACGAGACTGATCGAGAGCGCGGCACCGACGAGGTAGGCCGCGGAGTTCGCCCGCCACTGGTCGCTCGTCGCGAGGAAGACGGGGGTGAGTATCTGCGGCCCGGCGATCATCACGATTGCCAGTGGGAGCACTTCGACGAGGCTCATGGGTTGACCCACCTGCGATTCGCGGTGCTTTCGACGCCCAGCGAGTTCGGTCTCGGCGTCGGTCGTTCGACCGTCCTGGTCCGAGAAGTGTGTTCGCGCGAACCGGGTTCCCACGTGCGTCCCTCGCGTCCTCCGCTGTCGCGGCGAGGGGGCCGAGGTCGAGAGCGGCGTCCTCGAACGCCAGCCAGACCGGTCATGTGTGTGACTTACCCCCGGTTTCAGTGTCGGCAGGCGGGTCGCCCGCCAGCGGTCGCGTCTCGGCGTACCCGTCGAGTGTCTGTTGTGCCGTGCCTGCCGTCCGCTCTCGCTCCGGGTGCGCCAGCGTCGGGAGAACTCGTCGCATGAACACGACGGACACCACCAACAGGAGGGGGCCGAGGAAGATGCCGTACCACCCGAACAGGCCGGGACCGAGGAGGTAGGCGAACATGACGAGTCCGGTGGCGAACACCCGTCCCGAGAGGGACGGCCGGATGTAGGTCCGGACGAGGTTGTCGAAGGCGACCCCCATCACGAGGAGGAACACGACCGGGTACCAGAGCAGTCTCGGGTCGGCCGAAGTGGCCTGGATTCCGAGGAGCGCGGCGATGAAGAAGTACACGATAGACCGGCCGACAAGCGGCACCAGCGTGAAGATACCAGTGACGACGGCGAGGAGTACGACCGACGGAATCACGATGCCGGCAGGTGCGACGGTGTTGAACAGCGTATAGAGCAGCGCCGTCAGCAACATGATTGCGACAATCGTCAACGTGTAGCCGAAGTAGACCGACCTGAACCCAGCGTCAAGCCCCCGGAAGTACTCGATCGCGAGAGAGTCCGTCCCGAAGATTTCGGTCGTGAACCACCCCGCGAGACGGCGGTCGCTGACGAGCAGGAAGAACGCCAGGAGTATCGAGAGGTTGACGTTGTAGACCGTGGCACCGATGACGCCGACCGTCCCGCTGACGGCCCCGACAGTGGACTGGACAGACGGATCTTGGGCCAACACGACGGCCGTCTCGTAGACGGATTCTGGCGTACTCGGGAGTGGGGTGGGGACCTCGAAGGGGAGCTGATCGACGAACGCTTGCACCTGAACACCGGCCAGTGCGTTCGAAATCTGCCCGAGGGCGACCACGAAGAACGCCGCCACGAACGCCACGAAGGGAACCACGAGCAGGAGTATCGTCGTGGCCGCGGCCAGACTCGACGAACCGAGACGGGGTTCGAGGCGTCGAGTGATCGGGCGTGCGACGTAGTACACGAACAGTCCGAACACGATCCAGGGGAGGTAGTTGTACGCCACGAACGCCGCGACTCCGAGGAGGGCGACCCCGAGTAGCCACCACACGAGCTGGTCGCGTGGCATACTGTATCGGGCGGATTCCGACGCTGGTCCGTCGTGAGACATGCGTATTCTCCTCGGTTGGGTCAGTGCTGGAGAGCGAATCAGTCAGCCCGCGACTTCTCCGGCAGCGAGGGTGTTGCGGCGCCGCGTCTCGTCGTCGAATGCGAGAACTGCGGGTGAATTCACGTAGGGCGGTTCGCTCGTGTCGGACTTAGTAATAGACCGGATATTCTCCACCGGGGGTTCGGCAGTACAGCTCTGATTGCCGCCCGTCCAGATAGGGCGGCATTTAATCGCACTCAGCGCGCCTACGACGCTCGTACTCTCGGTCCCCGGGAGAGGTCTGACGCGTCGGTTCGCGGCCGTTCGAATCTGCTTGTCACCCGCGACTAACTGGTGGGGGCCCGCTCGTAACCGCGCTCGCCCAGAGAGTGTGGCGTCGGTTATCGTCGCTGGCCGGTGTGTTCTATCGAGATTACTGTCGTCTCTCTCAGGTAGGACACCCTGTCTCCCCAACGCGACGCCGAGGACGGGCCGTATCGACCGGATACGAGTGACCGCTGTGAACACTCCCATCGGCTGTCACGCGCTCCGCGCTGGCGGAGTGGTGGACCGGGTACGTCGCGGTCGTGCGGGAGAGAGTCCCCGTCCGAATCAGGACTCGCCCTGGCTCAGACCCTCCTGCTCGCCTCGCTCCGCACCGTAGTTCGCCACAGAAGCAAGCCGGTGGAGGGATTTGAACCCTCGGCCTATTCCTTACGAAGGAATCGCTCTACCGCTGAGCTACACCGGCACAGCGCGACAGTCCGTCGCACGCCGACTCCTCTTCGCACCCAATCGTAGCCGCATACGAGAAATAAGGCTTGCGAATCACCGGCGATTCAGTCGGACGTCCAGCACGACGTTGAACTCGTGTGGCGCGTACGACCGAACCGTGTGTCGAGTCTCGACCGTCACGTCGTACTCGGGTTCGGCGGCCTCGCGGATGGCGGCCTCGCCGGCCTCGAAGCGGCCGTCCTCGTGCTGGATGTCGTAGTAGTGCAACACGCAGTCGTCGCCCGCGAGCGCGACGGCGGTGTCGAGGAACTCCCCCGCGGTGTGCGGGAGATTCATCACGATACGGTCGGCCCAGTTCTCGTAGTCGCCTGCAGTCTCTCTGACGCCGTCACTCCGCTCCGCTCGTGACGTGCCCGAGACTGCGTCTCGGACGTCTCCCGCGATGGCGGTCACGCGGTCCTCGACGCCGTTCCGGCGCGCGTTCTCGCGGAGGTACTCGATCGCCGTCTCGTTCACGTCGGTGGCGACGACCTCTGCCCCAGCAGCGGCCATCGGGACGGCGTACGGGCCGACGCCCGCGAACATGTCGAAGACGCGTTCGCCGGCCGCGACCTGCTCGACGACGCGGTGACGTTCGGTCGCCAGCCGGGGCGAGAAGTAGACTGCGTCGAGGTCCAGGGCGAACTCGTGGCCGTACTCGCGGTGGACCGTCTCCGTGGAATCGCCAGCGAGGACGTCCCAGTCGCGGACGCGCTGCTCGCCCTTGATCTTCGACGCGCGGTTCAGGACCGTCTCGACGGGGATGTCCGAGTCGACGACCGCGTCCGCGATGTCCCGGGCGCGCTCGGGGTCGTCCTCGTCGACGACCACGATGCCGCCGAGGCGCGCGTACGAGGGGTCGAAGCCCAGAATCTCCGCGGGCGTGGTCTGGGTCCGTCGCTCGGGTGCGTCGAACGCCACGACGTCGAGGTCCTCGGGGACGGCGTCCGGGTCGGTGACGGGGACGTAGAGGAAGCCGTCGTCGCCCGTAATTGCGTGGTCGGCATCCACGAGGTCGGCGTCGGCGAGGCGCCGCCGGGTGGCTTCGCCGTCTTCGACGGGGACGCGGACGCAGGGCACTGCCATCGCCGGCACTCGGTCGGCGCGGGCCTTACCGGTGTCGCTTGCGCCACGGTCGGGCCGCCGCGACTCGAAACCCATAGGGACGGCCCGCGCGAAACGGGGGTATGCTCACGTTCGTCGGACTCGGTCTCTACGACGAGCGGTCGGTCACCGTGGCGGGACGGGACGCCATCGCGGCCGCCGACCGCGCGTTCGCCGAGTTCTACACCAGTCGCCTCGTCGGCGCCGACGTCGACGACCTCGAGGACTACCACGACACCGACATCGAGGTCCGGGACCGCGCGGGCGTCGAACAGGACCCCGACCCCATCCTGGACGCCGCCGAGGACGGCGACGCCGTCTTCCTCACCGCGGGCGACACGATGATTTCGACGACGCACGTCGACCTCCGCCTGCGCGCCGAGGACCGCGGCATCGAGACGCGGGTCGTCCACGCGCCGACCGCCGAGTCCGCCGCGTCGAGTCTCACCGGCCTCCAGAACTACCGGTTCGGGAAGGCGACGACGCTGCCCTTCGAGTGGGCGCACGGCGCCGACGGCGTCCCTGGCTCCGTCACCGAAACCGTCGAGGACAACCGCGAGCGCGGCCTCCACACGCTGGTCTACCTCGACATCAAGGTCGACCACCCGAGCGTCGACGGCGACGCCTACATGACCGCGAGCGAGGCCGCCGGTCTGCTCGCCGAGCACTGGAACCCGGACGCGCTCGGCGTCGTCGTCGCGCGCGCCGGTGCCCCCGACGCGACCGTTCGCGCCGACCGCCTCGCCGCGCTCGCCGACGAGGACTTCGGCGACCCGCTGCACCTGCTCGTGCTCCCGGGCGACCTCCACCACGTCGAGAAGGACGCGCTGGTGGGACTCGCCGGCGCGCCCGAGGACATCTGAGTCTGGTTCTGCCGTCTCTTCTGCCGTCTCGTCTCAGTCGAGCGCCGGCTTCAGGTCGAGGACCGGGCTGCCGTCCAGCATGTCGACCCCCCGGACTGCGAGTGTTCCGTCCTCGGCGTCGACGGCGACCAGTTCGCACTCGGTGATGCAGATGGGGTTCGGGCGCGCGGGCGAGCGCGACGAGAACACGCCCCGCTCGCCGTCCCGCACGCGCAGAACGTCGCGGTCGGCCTCGTCGGCCCACCACACGACGACCACGCGGTCGCCGTGCGCGAACTCGCCGATGCCGTCCCGGAACTGCTCGTCGACGTGGACGTTCCCACAGTAGGCCGTCTCCTCACCCTGGCGGGGGGCCTCGCCAGTCGTCTCGAACGGCGTCTCGACGTGGCCGATGGGTTCCACTCTCATCGCTCCTCGAACATCTGGTACGCGAGGAGAGCCATCACGACGACGCTGAGTCCGGCGACCGGGACGGCCCACAGCTGGCCGCCGAGGCCCTCGCCAGCGAGCACGCTCCCGCCCCCGTATCCGACTGCGAGGAACAGCACGCCGAGCGCGACGAGGAACACGCCCCACTCGTTGCCGTCGGTGGCCGCTGCAAACCGCTCCCGAAGCGGGGTGTCTGCCATATCGGGCTGCACGCTACCGGCCTACTAAAGAGAGGGGGTCGGTCGCGTCGCGCGCGAGCGGTTCGAGTTCGCGGTTACGAGCGGTCCATCGGCGACGCTTCGGGGTTCAGGACTTCTATCTCGTGGCCGTCCGGGGTCTTCGTGAACGCGTAGTTGTCGTCGCAGGACTCGGGGTCGCGGTAGTCCGCGGACTCCCGGGTCATCAGCGTCTCCCAGTCGTCGTGGAGGTCGTCGACGCGCACGGCGAGGTGGCCCCAGCCGTCGCCGAGCGTGTAACTCCGACCGTCGTAGTTGTACGTGAGTTCCACCGCCATCGCCTCGCTGCCGGCGTCCTCGGGCTTCAGGAAGTAGTTCGCGAAGCTGTCGGCCTCCCAGCGGCCGGTGTGCTCGTACTCGAACTTCCGCGTCCAGTAGCCGAGGTGCCGGTCGGCGTCCTCGACGCGCACCATCGTGTGGTCGATGCTCCAGCGCGGGCCCTGCTCGCGCTCGACGAGCTCGATCTCGTGGCCGTCCGGGTCCTTCACGAAGGCGTAGCTGCCGCCGCAGGACTCGGGGTCGCGGTAGTCCTCGACGCCCGCGTCCATGAGTTCCTCGTAGGCGTCGAAGACGTCTTGGACGCGCACGGCGATGTGGCCGAACGCGTCGCCGTTGTCGTACTCGTCGGTGTCGTGGTTCTCGGTGAGTTCGAGGAACGCGCCGTCCTCGCCGGGGTCCTCGGGGCCGAGGTAGACGTTCGTGAACGTGTCGGCCTCCCAGCGCGCGTGCTCGACGTAGTCGAGGTGCTCGCCGTACCAGTCCAGGGCCTCCTCGAGGTCGCCGACGCGCATCATCACGTGGTCGAGTACGAACTCTGTCATGGACGGAAAATGTCGTGGCGCGTCGAAAAGCGTACCGGAGCCGGAACGGGACTCACCTACTCGCGTCCCCGCGCGAACGCGTAGACGGCGGCCGCACCGAGTGCGAGCGCGCCGACGGGGACGCCCGTGACGGACTGCTGGCGGGACAGCGCCAGCGACAGCGAGACGACGCTCCCGGCCGCGAGCGCGAGCAGGCCCGCGGTCAGCCGGCTATCCCTGTCCCAGACCGCGGCGGCGACGCTCGCCAGCCAGAGCGTCGTGGCGATTGGCCACGCCCGGAACTGCGGCGGCACGGTGCCGGCGCGCTCGGCGTACGCCGGCAGGGACGTGAACGTCAGCGAGTCGGTGTAGAGGAAACCCACGGAGAACAGGGGGTAGGCACCGTTCTCCCACGCGACCACGACCCAGGGGACGAGGCCGGCGAGAACGGCCGCCGCGACGACCCGACGCCTCGCGGTGTCCAGCCGGTCGACGGGCATCTACCGGCGGGCGACCACGCGCAGCACGTCCTCGTCCTGGAGGACGTGGTCGCGGCCGACCTGCTGCTCGTCGTGTATCGCCGACGACCCGGTGACGCGCGCGAACCGGAAGCGCTCGTCGAGCGTGCCGCCGAGATTGTGGAGTGCGTCGTCGACGGTTTCGCCCTCCCGGATGATGAGTGGCTCCTCCCGGTCGACGCCCCGGCCGGGCTTGTCCATGTAGATGCGGATGAGGCCGAGTTCCTCCCACATCTGCTCTTTGAGCGAGTCCAGGCCCTTCTCCTCCTCCGCGGAGATGAAGATGGCGTCCTCGGGGTCGATGTCCTGCTCGCGCAACTGGGCCTTCATCGTGTCCACGTAGGAGGGCTCGATGAGGTCGACCTTGTTCACCGCGACGAGCGACGGCATGTAGACGCGGTTGTCCATTACGCCGTCGATTAGCTCGTCCACGGAGGGGTTGCCGCGGATTGTCACGTTGGCGTTGATGAACCCGCGCTCGCGCAGAATCTCCTTGACGGTGTCCTCGCCGAGTTCCAGGTCGCCGGACGTGTTCACGTCGATGCCGTCCTTGCCTTTCCGGCGGACAGTCACGGACGGGGGCTCCTCGTCCACGCGGATGTTGACGTTGTACAGCTCCTCGGCGAGGCGCTCGTACTGGTCGATCTCGAACGCCGATAGCATGAAGATGACCAGGTCGGCCGCGCGGATGACGGAGAGAATCTCCTTCCCGCCACCGCGGCCGCCGGCCGCGCCCTCGATGAGTCCCGGGACGTCCAGCAGCTGAATGTTCGCGCCGCGGTACTCCAGCATCCCGGGGTTCACGTCGAGGGTCGTGAACTCGTAGGCGCCGACCTCGCTGTCGGCGTTCGTCATCGAGTTGATGAGCGAGGACTTCCCGACCGAGGGGAACCCTACTAGCGCCACCGTCGCGTCGCCGTGCTGCTCGACGGCGTAGCCGCCACCGCCGCCGCTGCCCGCCTCCTGGGTCTCCAGCTTCTCCTTCTTCTCGGCGAGCTTCGCCTTCAGGCGGCCGATGTGGGCCTCCGTCGACTTGTTGTACGGCGTGCTGGCGATTTCTTCTTCGAGCGATTCGATATCCTCCTCGAGCCCCATCACTCGCCCGTAGACCGCAGGTGCCGAAAAGCGCTTTCCTCCGCGGGCCCGTGAATTCGTTTCGACACGTTAATACGCCGGCTGAAGCCATCCGGAAGTGATGAGCGACCCCTCCACGTTCCGGGACAGCACCCAGATCGTGCTACCGGAGGCGACGCTGGAGGGTCTCGACACCGACCTGGAAGCGGAGTTCGTCGTCTCCGTCTTCGAGCCGGAGGACGCCGACGTGGTCCGCATCATCGGCAGCCCCGTCGTCATCAAGGAGGTCAGTGACTTCCTCGCCCGACAGGGCGTCCACCTCCCCTGAGACCAGTTCCAGCTCGCGGCAGACCGCCCCGGCTTCCGCGAAAGACAAGGGTTAAACCCGCGGCGGCGGTTTCTCGGAGTATGGCTGAGACGATTGAAGTGCTCGTCGCTGGTGGGCAGGCCGATCCCGGCCCGCCCCTCGGTCCCGAGCTCGGTCCGACCCCCGTCGACGTACAGGCGGTCGTCCAGGAGATCAACGACCAGACTGCGGCGTTCGACGGGACGGAGGTCCCCGTCACCATCGAGTACGAGGACGACGGCTCGTTCTCCATCGAAGTCGGTGTCCCGCCGACGGCTGCCCTCGTGAAGGACGAGGCCGGCTTCGAGACGGGCTCCGGCGAACCCCAGGAGGACTTCGTCGCGGACCTCTCCATCGAACAGCTCAAGACCATCGCGGAGCAGAAGAAGCCCGACCTCCTCGCGTACGACACGCGGAACGCCGCCAAGGAGGTCGCCGGCACGTGTGCCTCTCTCGGTGTCACCATCGAGGGCGAGGACGCACGAACCTTCAAGCAGCGCGTCGACGACGGCGACTACGACGACGTCCTCGGCGAGGAAGCGGCAGCCGCATAGACGGGCTTCCGACCGGATTCGGTTTCTCTCGGTACTCCGCTCGCCAGCCGCCGGCTCGTCCTCGTGGGGTCGCGTGGACGGCTCTCACGCCGGATGCGCTTCGACGCTTTTAAGCCCGGGATGGCCGTCTGTCGAAGCGAGACAGGCTTCGCCTGTTTCACTGACCCGTAGGAGATCCGACCTTCACAGGGTCACGCACTACGGAGGTGAAAGATGGCAGACAACGATATAGAAGAGGCCGTATCCCGCGCACTCGACGAGGCCCCAGAGCGGAATTTCCGCGAGACCGTGGACCTCGCTATCAACCTGCGCGACCTCGACCTCAACGACCCGTCGCAACGTGTCGACGAGGGCGTCGTACTGCCGTCGGGCACCGGACAGGAGACGAAGATCGTGGTCTTCGCAGAGGGCGAGACCGCGGTTCGCGCCGAGGAGGTCGCCGACGAAGTCCTCGACGAGGACGACGTCGCCGACCTCGCAGACGACACCGACGCCGCGAAGGACCTCGCAGACGAGACGGAGTTCTTCGTGGCGGAAGCACCCATGATGCAGAACATCGCGGGTGCGCTCGGTCAAGTGCTCGGCCCGCGCGGCAAGATGCCGACACCGCTCCAGCCCGACGACGACGTCGTCGAGACAGTCAACCGGATGAAGAACACCGTGCAGCTCCGCAGCCGCGACCGCCGCACGTTCCACACGCGCGTCGGCGCGGAGGACATGTCCGCGGACGACATCGCGAGTAACATCGACGTCATCATGCGTCGGCTGCACGCGAACCTCGAGAAGGGCCCGCTGAACGTGGACTCCGTCTACGTGAAGACCACGATGGGGCCCGCCGTGGAGGTAGCCTAGATGTCCGCCGAAGAACGCACCACCGACGAGGTTCCCGAGTGGAAGCAGCGGGAGGTCGACGAGCTCGTCGACCTGCTGGAAGCCCACGACAGCGTCGGCGTGGTGAACGTTACGGGCATCCCGAGCAAGCAGCTCCAGGACATGCGTCGCGGCCTGCACGGCCAGGCGGCGCTCCGGATGAGCCGGAACACGCTCCTGGTCCGCGCGCTCGAGGAGGTCGACGACGGCCTGGAGGACCTCACCCAGTACATCCAGGGTGAGGTCGGGCTCGTCGCGACCAACGACAACCCGTTCGGGCTGTTCCAGCAGCTCGAGGCGTCGAAGACGCCGGCCCCGATCAACGCCGGCGAAGTCGCGCCGAACGACATCGTCATCCCGGAGGGCGACACGGGTATCGACCCGGGCCCCTTCGTTGGCGAACTCCAGACCATCGGCGCGAACGCGCGCATCCAGGAGGGCTCCATCCAGGTGCTCGAGGACTCCGTCGTCACCGAGGAAGGTGACGTGGTCTCGGACGACGTGGCGAACGTCCTCTCCGAGCTCGGCATCGAGCCGAAGGAAGTCGGCCTGGACCTGCGCGGCGTCTACTCCGAGGGCGTCCTGTTCACGCCGGACGAACTGGAGATCGACGTCGAGGAGTACCGCGCGGACATCCAGTCCGCTGCGGCCCGCGCACGGAACCTCTCCGTGAACGCGGCGTACCCGACGGAGCAGACCGCGCCGGCGCTCATCGCGAAGGCCCAGGGCGAGGCGAAGAGCCTCGGCCTGCAGGCCGCCGTGGAGAGCCCGGACCTCGCCGACGACCTCGTCAGCAAGGCGGACGCCCAGGTGCGGGCGCTCGCCGCGCAGATCGACGACGAGGAGGCGCTCCCCGAGGAGCTCCAGGACGTCGACGCGCCCGCGGCTCCGGCCGAGGGTGGCGACGACAGCAGTGAGGAACAGAGCGACGAAGCAACCGATTCCGAGGCAGACGCCGACGACTCCGACGACGACGATGACGACGACGGAGACGCCGGCGCCGAAGGCCTCGGGGAGATGTTCGGATAACCATGGAATACGTCTACGCAGCACTCATCCTGAACGAGTCTGGCGAAGAGCTGAACGAAGAGAACATTACCGGCGTCCTCGAGGCCGCCGGCGTCGACGTCGAGGAGTCCCGCGTCAAGGCCCTGGTGGCCGCGCTGGAGGACGTCGACATCGAGGAGGCCGTCGAGCAGGCCGCCGCCGCGCCTGCCGCCGCGCCCGCCGCGTCCGGTTCCGCCGACGAGGCGGAGGCCGACGAGGGCGACGACGAGGAGGAAGCCGACGAGGCCGCCGAGGCCGAGGAAGCTGGCGACGACGACGACGAGGAGCCCAGCGGCGAGGGTCTGGGCGACCTCTTCGGCTAATCCGGTTCCGACACACCACGAATTTTCTTTCGCGCGCTACGTCCACCAGCAGCAGCTAAAGTGATAGCGTCTAATCAAGACACATGCTCGACATTTAATTTATTTTGAGCTTGGCGTATAAGCGAATAGATGATGTAGAAATCCCGCTGCTCATCGTCCCCCATTATAGCAAATAACTCAGCTAGCGGTGATTTCGATTCGGTTGAGGATATCTTGGATGAGCTTCGCAGATAGCCCTGCAGAGATTAAGAGAAGAGCTACCTCAAATGCAAAGATTTGGATCCTGGTAAAGCCGCCTGAATCTAGTGGAGGTGTCATCAAGAAAATAATTGGCGTGAACACGCCAACTAACAGAAGACTCACAGAGGTTAGAATTACAGATTTCACTTCAGGCTCGTATCCTACTAATGTGTTACCACTTTTCGAATCAATTTTGCTCGCGTCCTTTTGAAGCTCCCGGGTAACTCGACTGACCGTCCTTAGATCTAGAGAATCACCGTCAAATTCAGTATGGCGCTTTTTAGATAACCAACTATTAATGCCAGAGACTGATGAAGCTACTCCTGGCGGTTGGTTTGTATCATCGTCTATGAATTCTTCTTGGATTCCAAGTATTTCGGCCCTATTCATATCCTGATCTGAAAATCCGGATAATTCAACTAATGCATTGCTGAGTCCATCATCTTCAAAATTACTAGCTAGTTGATGTAATATCTGAGCCTCCTCACGTAACTCAGTTAGTTCAGCCGAGTCAAGTAGATAATCCTCCCGAGGGTTTTTAGAATAATCCAGTGATTCAATTTTCCTATGAAGTGATAGTGCAGTATTAGCAAATTCCAATGCAGGTTCGTACTCCTCAATATTCTCTGTCAAAATGACCTGATCATCTATTTCACTCCATTCAATCGGTGGGAAGGTTTCTATCATCAAAAACTGGAGATCCATCAGAACAATCCGGTAGTCTTCTTCAAAAGTAGACAAAATCTCTCGAAGTTCTTGTGTACGACGTTCCCGTGTTTGACGCTCAAGCTGATGAATCACTGCAGTAAATGCAATTATAAATCCAATTATGGCCGCGCTTGACTGAGCAAGAGTTGAGTAAAACCAAGCTGGATTGACCATATAAATCAATCTAGGAATCCCTCAAAAAGTCCTTCGGTGGTTAGCTCTTGAAAAGTATCGGCCTGTAACCTACCTTCATTTTCGAGTAGAATACATCACTCTCGAGACTAAATATAGAACATACCTATACTACCATCTTAGCGCACGCTACGTCGGCCCGCGGTAGCTCCAGCCGTCGCGGACTCCCAGCGTACGTAGCTTGAAGTGCGGGAGCGCGGCCACCTGACGGCGATGGACGTCCTGGGTGTTCGGTTGCTGGTGTCACCGACGGGGACAGCAGTGGCGCTGGCTGCAGTCTCGGCGGGCGTCGCGCTCGGGACGTGTTCGGGGCTGGTGCCGGGCCTCCACGTGAACACGCTCGCGCTCCTCCTCGCAGCGGCAGCGCCGCTGGCGCCCGGTCCGCCCCATCTGGTCGGCGCGGCGCTGCTGGCTGCGGGCGTCACCCACTCGTTCCTCGACGTGGTTCCGATGCTCGCGCTCGGCGTGCCGGACGCCGCGATGGCGGTGAGCACGCTGCCCGGCCACCGCCTCGTGCTCGGTGGCCGGGGCCGGGAGGCGCTGCGGGTGTCGGCGCTCGGCAGCGCGGCCGCCGTCGCCGTGGCGTTCGTCCTCGGCGCGCCCGTCACCTGGCTCGCGGTCCGGGTCGCGCCGACTGTGTACGCCCACCTCCCGCTGGTCGCCGCCGTCCTCTTCGCGACACTCGTCCTCCGCGAAGACTCCTGGCGCGCGCGAGTGGGCGCAGTGCTCGCGGCGGCCGCGAGTGGCGCTCTCGGAATCGTCGCGCTCCCGATGCGACCCGAGGCGGTCGTCCCGACCGGTGACGTGCTCTCGCCGCTGTTCGCGGGACTGTTCGGCGCGCCCGTCCTGCTGGCGGCCTACCGCGGCGCGGGCGTCCCGGAGCAGGACGATTCGGCCGTCACCGTGTCTCCCCGCGGCGTCGTCCAACCGGGAATCGCGGGGAGCCTCGCGGGTGCGGCGGTGGCCTACGTGCCGGGCGTGTCGGGCGCCATCGCCGCCATATTCGCGCTGGACCTGACCCGCGCCGACGGCGACCGGGCGTTCGTCGCGGCGCTCTCCGGAGTGAACACGGCGAATACGGTGTTTGCGCTGTTTGCACTCTTCGCGCTGGGCTCGCCTCGAACGGGCGTGCTCGTCGCGTTCGAGCGCGCGAGCCTCCCGCGGACGCTCCCGCTGCTGCTGGCGAGCGTCGGTCTGGCTGCCGTCGCCGCGGCGGCGATGGTGCCGGTGCTCGGCGACCGCTACTTCCGGCTGGTTCGGGCCGTCGACCACCGGCGGCTGACGGCCGCGGTCTGCGTGCTGCTGGTCGCGCTCGCCTGGCTGTTCGCGGGAATCACTGGCATCGCACTGCTCGCGGTAGCGACGATCGTCGGGCTGATCCCGCCGACGTTCGGCGCGCGCCGCGTCCACCTGATGGCGGTCCTGCTCGTCCCGATAGCGTTGCAGTCGACCTGAACTGGAGGTAGCTCTATCCGGCCGGCCTTCGACGTTCCGCTGTGCAGACGCCGAATCGGCGCGGACGTCCCGGTCAGCGGTATCCCGTCGACCGGCCGATGGCCCACGTCTACGACGCCGCCTACGCGGGCGTGCCGAACTGGGACATCGGCCGGCCGCAGCGCGCGTTCGTCGCCGCGGCGGAGGCCGGCCTCATCGGTGGCCGCGTCCTCGACGTGGGCTGCGGGACAGGTGAACTGTCGCTGTTCCTCGCGCGCCGCGGCCACGACGTGCTCGGCATCGACCTCTCGCCGCGGGCCGTCGAGTGGGCGCGCGAGAAGGCGCGCTGGCGGCGCGTGCGCGCGGCGTTCGTCGTCTGGGACGCCCTCGACCTGTCGGGGCTGGCGAATCGGGGCTTCGAGTTCGACACGGTCGTGGACTCCGCGATGTTCCACGTGCTCGGCGACCGGGAGCGCGACCAGTTCGTCGCCGGTCTGTCGACGGTGCTGCCGGCTGGCGGGTCGTACGTCGTACTGGGTGACGCGCGGCGGCGTCCCGACGAGATGTACGGCCTCTCGCCGTCTGAGCTCCGGTCGCGGTTCCGGTCGGCGGACGGCTGGCGGGTGCGGTTCGTGGAGCCGACGGTCTTCGAGCGCCGCCACAGCGTCAACGACGCTTTTCTGGCGCTCGTCGAGCGCGCGTGAGCGGCAGCGAGCCCCGGGAAGCGTGTCGCCACGCAAAGGAAAGACGTCGCGGTCCGGAGTCGGAGAGAAGAATCGCTGGCGTGGGGCGCCGCAGGCGTCGCGGCTGCCGTCGCACCGAGCACGGCATCGAGGCTGAGGCACCCGCGGCGGCGCGTGCGGTGCTACCGCGGCGGGCGGAATGTCGAGTACGCGGCCGGAATCCGCCGGTAGGATGGGCTTACCGGGCGGTTACGGCGTCAGCGGGGTCAGACCATCGTCTCCAGGTCGACGATGTCGTCGGCGTCGGCGACCAGGAACGCGTCGTTGCGGAGCATGTCCTCGTCGGCGGGGAGGACCAACACCTGGTCGCGCTTGCCGGGGTCGTGGTGGATGACGTCGAGGTCGACCAGTTCGTAGTCGAGGTCGTCGTGGGCGTCGGGGTTCTGGCCGACGTCCCACCAGTTCGCGTCCTCCTCTTCCTCCGTGGATGTGGCTGGCGACATCGTCAGTCGTTCCGTTCCATGTAGACGGCGGCGTCGCCGTCGACGGTGAAGTCGCTGACCTCGCCGCTGTACTGGAAGACGTCGACGCCGTCGCCGACGAGGCCGACGACCTTCCCCTCCTGGGCGACGTCTTCGATGGCGCTCCAGGTGAGGCCGTCCTCGCTGGACGTGCTGTTCTCGACGTCGCGGTGGACGTCGCCAGAGACGGTGAACGTGTACGTCGTCACGTCGCTGTCGGACTGGCCGTCGATGACGATGGACTTCGGCAGCGAGTCGTCCGTCGAATCCCCGCTGGTGTCCGTCGAGCCGTCGGGCGTGCCGGAGCCGTTGTAGTCGAACTCGCCGCTGGTGAGCTCCTCGAAGGTTGCCGTCTGGCCGTCGACGGAGACGGTGTACCCGTAGCCGTCGTCGACCACGTAGTCAGTGACCTCGCCGTCGAACTTGAAGGAGTCCAGTTCGTCCGGCATGAGGTTGTTGACCGAGATGGTGGTCGAGCCGTCGGCGTTCGACGTGATGTTGTCGGAGCCCGGTTCGGCGTCCTGTCCGTAGTCGGCGGCGCCGGAGACGGTGATGCGCATGTCGAAGTCGCCGGCGACGGCGTCCGCGGACAGCGGGTTCTCGGAGTCGCCGTGGAGGACGAGCGTGTGGTCGTAGCTCTTCTCCTCGGTCGTGCCACCTGAGCTGGTGGCGTCGCCGCTAAAAGGGCCGACGTCTGGGCCGATGCCTTCGATCTCGTCGGCGACGTCGTAGCCCGTGATTTCCGACGGTAGGGGCACCTTAACGGACTTCTCCGTGAAGCCGTTGCCGTCGTAGCTCGGCTGGACCTCGCGGTTGCCGGAGCCCGTGATGGTGCAGTTCTCGATGGTGACGTCCATGTCGCCGCCGGACTTGTCGCGGACGATGCGGCCGCCGCTGTCGTTGTAGAAGTGCGTGTTCCGAATCTCGACGGTGGAGCCGGCGGCCCCGCTGTGGAGCTCGACGAGGTCGGCGGTGCCGTCGACGTCGAGGAAGACGACGTAGCAGTTCTCGATGATCAGGTGCCCGGGGTGGCGCAGTCGGATACCGCGGGAGTGCGAGCCGGCTTCAGCGTCGTGGCGCGGGGTCTCCGTGACCGCGACCAGGCAGTTCCGGATGTACGTCTTCTGCTCGCTGGGGTTCGACGTCGCGCCGCGGTGGCCGACGCGGATGTTCGCGATGTTGTTGTTCACCGCGGCGACGTTCTCCATCGTGACGGGCGCCTTGTCGATGTAGGCGCCGTTGTTCGCCATCCAGGCCATCGCGGAGTTGCGGACCTCGGTCCGGCTACCGCCGTCCGGGTGGTAGAGCGCGCGGTCCTCGTTCTGACCGCCGCCCTCCGGCCAGACGAACCCGTCGATGACGCCGCCGGGCGCCAGGTTGATGCCCGCCTTCGCCTCGGGGTTGTCGCCGCGCACGACGACGTTCTCGAGTCGACCTTCGACGGTCCCGTCCATGGACCCAGAGTTCAGGTTCAGGACGACGTCGCCGGCTTCGCCGCCCCCGACGAGCGCGTCGCCGCTACCGACCGAGAGGCCGTCGCCGCTCCAGTCGTACTCGCCGGCCGGGAGCTTCTCGGTCCCGTCCGGGGGGAGGTAGCTGCCGAGGGACTCCTGGGCCGAGGCCTTCCCGAACAGGGAGGCCGACCCGCCAACGGTCGCGGCGGCGGCGAGCCCCTTCACGAAGGTTCGGCGCGTGGTAGTCGCGTCCTTCTCGTCGGTAGGCTGGTTGTTACGCGTCTCGTCGTCGGGATTGGGTTCCGACATGGATGCGTAGAGCCCCGTTACCCAAAAAGGAATTCTGACGATATCGGGGCATAGAACCGGTAACTGGGCCCTACTTGCAGACAAATGGGTCCCAGATAATGTCTCGATGGGTACGAGATGCTTACCAGTCGCCGTACGAGTGTCCTACTCGAGAGTAGGGCACGCGAAACGACGGTAGGACTTACCAAACTTCGGTAGGTTGTCGTGAACGCCGAACCCGGGGCGCCGCCGGTCGCTCGCGAACATCGGGGCCTTCCCGGAAGCTGGCGTTAGGACTGTCCTGCCGGGCGAAATACGGTCCTACCACCGGTCTGCCCGGCTACTAACAATGCGCGGACCGCCGGACGCCTACGGTGTGAGTGAGACATCCGGCTTGCGGACGCTGCTCGTGGGACTCGGCGGTGTCTGCGAGCGAACGCTCCGCCCGCACGTCGAGGCCGGGCGCGCCTCGGCGATCGGCGACCTCGTGGCGACCGGAACGGCCGCTCCGCTGGCCTCCCAGGTGGTGCCGCGGGCGACGAGCGCGTGGCCGTCGCTGTACACCGGCGTGAACCCCGGTCGCCACGGCGTCTTCGGCCGCGTCGCCTTCGAGGGTCGCGACTGGCGGCGCGCGACGTTCCGGGACGTCCGCGAGCACGCCCTCTGGGAACTCCTCGACCGCCGCGGGCGCTCCAGCGTCGTGGTGAACGTCCCCGTGACGTCGCCGCCCGCGCCGTTCGACGGCGCGCTCGTCTCTGGCTGGGGCGGCCCGAACCGGCCGGCCTGCCACCCGGAGGGCGTGCTCGCGGACGTCGACGACGTGCCGGGCGGCTACCGGGTGTACGTTCCGGAGGACGCGACGAGCGGCGAACACGCGGAGTGGTCCCGACGGCTCGCCGCCGCCCGGGCGACCGTGTTCGCCAGGCTCGTCGACCGCTTCGACCCCGACTTCGGGTTCCTCGGCTTCCACCAGACGGGGACCGTCTTCCGGGAACGACCGGACGACGAGGACGCGCATGCGGCGGTGTTCGACGCCGTCGACGACGCCGTGGCGGCCGCCGTGGAGGCGACTGATCCGGACACGGTGGTGCTCGCCAGCGACCACGGCCTGGCGCCGCTGGACGGACCGTCGTTCCGCGTCAACGACTTCCTCCGCGAGCGAGACCTGCTGTCGGCGGCGCGCGGCGGCGGGCCGCCGCAGCCACGACCGGACGCGGGTCGAGTGAACCAGCCCGGCGACCCGGGACTCGCGGAGCGCCTGGCCGCCCTGGCCGCGAGCGCGGGCGCGACGAGCCAGCGCGTGGCGTCGGTCCTCGACCGCGTCGGTCTCGGGGACGCCGCGGCGGGCGTCCTCCCACGGCGCGTGGTGTGGGCCGCCAGCGAGCGCGTGGACCGCGATTCGTCGGTCGCCTACGCGCGCTCGGGTGGGCGGTACGGCGTCCGGGTCAATCGCGCCGGTCGCGAGCCCGACGGCGTCGTCTCGCCCGCGGAGTACCCGAGCGTGCGCTCGGACCTCGTGGACGCGCTGCGCGCGGTGCGGACGCCCGACGGTCATCGCGTCTTCTCGGCCGTCGGCCCGGCAGAACAGTTCTTCGGCGGCCCGCACCTCGACGCGGGACCGGACGTGGTGACGGTGCCGCGGCGCTTCGACGTCCACCTGGACGCGACGCTGCACGGCGACCAGTTCGGCGACCCGTCGACGGCGTACGCGGCCGTCCCGCGTGGCATGCTCGCGCTCGTGGGCGAGGGCGTCGATGGGTCCGTGGACGTCTCGGACCCCCACCTCTTCGACGTGGCGCCGACGGTGCTCGCGTCACTCGGTGTCCCCCCGAGCACGCGCATGGACGGCGACGCGGTCGCGGCCGTCGACGCCCCGGAACCGACCGAGTACGCGCCGTTCACCGACGGTCCGGGCGGTGACGGGGGAACGGACCGGCGGCTGTCGAGGCCAGAACAGTCAGACGGCGAGGAGTACTGAGCGACCGAAGCGTTACTGCCAGACCTCGACGACCTGCTGGCTCACACGGACCTTCACGTCCTCGTAGGTGAACGACACGACGAGCTCATCGGCGTCGGTGTCGTCGAAGATGCGGTCGAGCGCGTCGGCGTCGATCGTGTATTGCAGCGGCTCGAGGTCGGTCTGGTCGCGGTCGGTCGCCGTCGCGACGGCGACCGACCGCAGTCGCTGGGCTGTTGTACGCGGCCCAGTCGACCGAGACTACCTCCGCTTCCGCGCTCGCGCCGCCGTCGTCGAGTTTGTGGTCCGGGCTCATCGGTAAATCGGTCAGTTGATGGAACTACTATTGTTCGTGTTATATATTCCAGGGATTCGGAAGTACGGGTGGGTCAGTCGCTCCAGGCGTGTCGGGCCTCGACGCTCCCCTCGGCGTTCGAGGCGGCACCGTCGTCGAGCTCCGCGTTCGGCACGCAGCTCATGCAGTTGTGGACGATGTCCTGGTTGTCCCCGAAAACCTTGGCGAACTGGACTGTCACGTGACTCTCGCAGTTTCTACACTGGGGCATCGTAGAACAACGCAGGCGCCACCGGTTTGGTTATACACCGCCGAAACGCCTACAGGCCCGGATTACGGCGTCTCCCCGTCGTCCAGCACTGCCCGCTAACAGTCGCTATGCCGCCGCTGTCGGCTCTCGGCTGGTGGCCTAACTGCCCCATAACGAACACGAACACGTCCGTTCCAAAGGACGCCCCTACCCGGGAGGTCCGCTCTGGACGCCCCTCGCGGCAGCAGAGCCGGGGGGTCACGGCCGGCGCCCGGGTCGAGTAGCGCCGGCGCCGCGCTCGTAGCCGTGTTATTACAATGCCGCCTCGCGGCCTGGTCCCTGTAGCGGCCTGACGGCCGCAGAGACAACTATGGCACGAGCATTCAGAGACAGCGACGAGGGCATGACAGTGGTGACGAGCGACGGCGACGAAGTCGGCACAATCGCCGAGGTACACGGAGACATGGCGTACGTGAAGCCGGAGACCGGACTGGGCGAGAGCATCCGACAGCGCCTCGGCTGGGGAGACGACACCGAGGACGCCTACGAACTCTCGCACAGCCGCGTGCAGTCGTTCTCCGGGAACAAGATCCACCTCCGGGACTGAGGAACGCGCCCGGCAGACTGACACGGGTACACCCGACTACGCGCTTGCGAGCCCCCCGATAGCGGCCGCCGGAGATAGAGTGACTGGGCGGCGGCCCGCGGGGGGACGCCTTCTACGAGCCGACCGTCAGACGCCGGGAATCTCGTTCTCGACGCCGTCCAGGTGACTGAACCCGACGACCGCCACGACCAGTTCGTCCTCCGCGAGCGCGGCGATCCGGCGCCCCATCTGGCGTTCCCGGACGGTGTCGAGGACGCGCATCGCGGGCGGCGGGTCGAACGCCCGCAGCAGCGACGTGCTGCGTTCGAGCCGCGTGGCCTCGTGGTCCGCCTGCTCGCGCGCGGAGTCGGCCGCCGAGCAGTCGTACTCCTGGGAGCGGTCGAACTCGCCGCCGAGCCACCGCTCCGGGACGCCCGCGGTCCGGAGTCGGTCGCGCGCGGCGTGAACACCGATGCGGCCGAGGTTCCCGAGCGTGCCCGCGACCGCGCGGGCGTCCGGCCGGTCCGCGGCCAGGACCGCAGCGAGCGAGCGCAGCGTCCCCCGGCCGGGGGCGTCCACGCCCACGACGTCGGCGTCCCCGGCCGCGGCGACGGCGGCGGTCATCTCGCCGCCGGTCGGCTCGTCTTCGCGCGCGTGCGAGGCGAAGGTGGGCGTGACCGCGTCCGGCGCTTCGAGCGCGACGACGTCCGGGTCGAGCGTCGCCACTGTGTGGCGGGCGCGGTGGACGCTCGCAGGGTGGTCGTGGACGACGCCGACCAATACCACCGGCTCGGGCGTCGCGTCGATAAGCCTGACGTACTGTCCGTCGAGTCTGGGGTCGTTCCCGGCGGCGTCGTCGAGTCGCCGGCGGACCGCTGCTGTGTCTGTCGTCACGGGAGGGTCGGTAGTGACCGTTACGTACGACTATCGGCCCGACCTACTTACGTTTCTCGGCGGTGTACGCTCGGCTTACCCGGTTTTCTCCCCCTCTATAACAAACCCGTCTGGATGCCTGGTGACAGACGATAATGCGACGCCGGAAATTCCTGGCCGCAACAGCAGCGGCCGCTACAGTCGGACTCGCCGGCTGCGGCGACCGCAGTCCCGATTCGACGACTCCAGAGGGCGGGCCGTCGGAGTACGAGGGCGACCAGACGGGCACGCCGGCGGAGACGGGCCCGTACCCGGCTTCGATAGCCGAGGAGTGGGGCCTGGATCGCGTCGTGAACCTCTCGACGGAGGGCGCCGACCAGTCGGGCGCCCGCGAGACCGCGGACTACTTCGAGGACTACCTCCAGGACGGCAATCTCGTCTACCTGCCGCCCGGGCGCTACCAGCTCGGGCGGACGGTGACGGTCGACGCCGGCTCCGTCGGCGTCGTCGGCGAGAACGCGACCATCGTGCCGCCGGACGGCTTCGACAGCACGCTGTTCGCGTTCGGCTACCCGAACCCGCTCTCGGAGGTGCGCATCGAGGGCGTCACCTTCGACTACCGGGCCGAGAACACGGGCGCGCGTCCACTGTACGCGATGGCCGAGGACCGCATCGTCGCCCGCGAGCTCGCGGTCAAGGGCGAAGTCGACGTCCCACAGGACCAGTTCCGCTTCGACGTCACGGACCCGGACGGGACCGCGCTAATCGAGAACATCCGGCTGCCGGACGGCGCGAGTCACCCGAGCGTGACGGGAATCGAGGTCGGCGACCAGAACCACGGCGACCTGACGTTCGTCGACTGCCACGTCGCCGGCTTCCCGGACAACGGCCTCTACGCCAATCCGCCGGAGGGCGAGGTGTCCGTGCTCGGCGGCTACTACCTCAACAACGGTATCTCGGGGGTCCGCATCGAGACGAAGGACGCGAGCGTCGTGCGCGGCGTCCACGTGCGCTGTGACGATGCCAGCGGTTCGGGCCAGAACATGCGCGGCATTCGGCTCCGCAGCGGGGAGTCGCTGCTCGTCGAGGACTGCCTGGTGGAGATGCTGGAGGTCACGTCCAGCGACGGCGGCATCGTGTTCTCCTCGGAACTGGGGTCGGCGACCGTCCAGAACTGCCAGGTGCGAGTGGACGCCGACGACATCAACGCCATCCGCATCAAGAGCCCGGGCGACGGCACGACCGAGGAGGCCCACCACGGCCCGTTCCGCTGTGAGAACGTCTTCGTGACGGGGAACGCCGCGGGCGGTGCGGCCGTGGCGGCGTCGAACCGCCAGGGCTGCGAGTTCTCGAATCTCTGTGTCCACCAGCCCGGTGAGCGCCGCGACGGCATCGTCGCCCAGGACGTCGGCGGCGAGGTACAGAACTCCTACGTCTCGGTGACCGGCAGGCCGCTGGCGTTCACACGGTCCTCTATCAGCCAGCAGAACGTCGTCGTGAACCGTTCGCCCCAGAACGGCGGGAGCAGCGAGAACCGCCGCTGTTCGGCGCCATCGGGGGAGTAGCCAGGCGGCTGCTAACGGCCGCAAACGCGTCTATAACAATGGCCCGACGCTGGCATGCACCGACAACCGCCGGTACGGTGTTCACAATGCAGGAGTACTCAGCGGAAGACGCGCGAGGACAGAGCAGACAGCAACGCGGGCCGTCCAGGGGCGACGATGACTGACGCGGGCACGAGACCTGCGGGCGTCCACCCGGACGCCGCTCTCGGGGAGGCCGGCGAGGGCGACCCGACCATCGGAGCCGACCCGACCATCCGCCGTGGGACGATCGTCTACGCCGACGTGACCATCGGCGACAGATTCACTACCGGCCACGGCGCGGTCGTCCGCGAGGCCACGACTATCGGCGACGACGTGCTCGTCGGCACCCACGCCGTCGTCGACGGCTCCTGTCGGCTCGGTGACGGGGTCAGCCTCCAGACCGGGGTCTACCTGCCGACCGGCACGACCGTCGGCGACCGCGCGTTCTTCGGGCCGCACGCGGTCCTGACGAACGACCCGTACCCGCTGCGGGAGGACTGCGAGCTGACCGCGCCGACCGTCGAGGACGACGCCTCCATCGGCGCGAACGCCACGGTGATGCCGGGCGTGACCGTCGGCGAGCGCGCGTTCGTCGCCGCGAACGCCGTCGTCACCGAGGACGTGCCGCCCGAGACGCTGGCCGTCGGCGCGCCTGCCAGCCACGAGCCGCTGCCGGAGGTACTCCGGGGAGGGAACACGCAGCGATGATTCCGATTGCAGACCCCCAGCTCGGCGACAAGGAACGGGAGGCCGTCCAGAAGGTCGTCGACGACGGCCAGCTCGCGGACGGCCCCGTCGTCCGCCAGTTCGAGTCCGAGTTCGCCGACCACACCGGCGTCGAGCACGGCGTCGCGACGACGAACGGCACGACCGCCCTCCACGCCGCCTTCGAGGCGCTCGGCGTCGGCGACGGCGACAAGGTGGTGACGACGCCATTCTCGTTCGTCGCGAGCGCGAACGCCGTCCGACTCGCGGGCGGCACCCCCGTGTTCGCGGACGTCGACCCCGAGACGCTCACCCTCGACCCGGACGCGGTCGCCGACGTGGTCGCCCGCAACGACGACGTGGTCGCCATCCTCGCTGTGCACCTCTACGGCACGCCCGCCGACATGCGGGACCTCCGGGACCTGGCCGACGACCACGGGCTCGCACTGGTCGAGGACGCCGCCCAGGCCCACGGCGCGACCTACCGCGGCGAGCCCGTCGGGTCGCTGTCCGACGCCGCGTGCTTCTCGTTCTACCCGACGAAGAACATGACCAGCGGCGAGGGCGGGATGGTCACGACGGACCACGACGCCGTCGCCGAGCGCGTCCGCCGGTTCTCCGACCACGGCCGCACCGAGGGCTACGCCCACAGCCACGTCGGCCACAACTTCCGGATGACGAGCCTGTGTGCCGCCATCGGGCGCGAGCAGCTCCGCCGGCTGCCGGCGTTCAACACGGCGCGCCGCGAGCACGCCGAGCGACTCACCGAGCGCCTCGAAGACACGCACGTTCAGACGCCGACCGAGCCCGCTGACGCCACCTCCGTCTACCACCAGTACACCGTCCGGTCGGACCACCGCGAGGACCTGCGCGCGCACCTCGCCGACGAGGGCGTCCAGTCGGGCGTCTACTACCCGACGCCCATCCACGAGCAGCCCGCGTACGAGGGCTGGGACGGCGACTTCCCCGTCGCGGAGCGTGCCGCCGATCGCGTGCTCTCGCTGCCCGTCCACCCCGGCCTCGACGCCGAGGACGTGGACGCCGTCGCGAGCGCCGTCGAGTCCTTCGACGCCGCGGTTCTCGAGGCCGCCGAGCCGGAGGTGGTCGACTCGTGAACGCCCCGCTGCAGGTCGGCGTCGTCGGCGTCGGGAGCATGGGCCGCAACCACGTCCGCGTCTACGACCAGCTCGCCGGCGCCGAACTGGTCGGCGTGGCGGACGCGGACGCCGAGCGCGCCAGCGAAGTCGCAGACGTTCACGCCACGCGGGCCTACGACGTCCCGGCGCTGCTGGAGGCCGCGGACGCCGTCTCCGTCGTCGTCCCGACCGCCTACCACGCCGACGTGCTCGCGGACTGCATCGACGCCGGCGTCCACGCGCTCGTCGAGAAGCCGTTCGTCGCCGACGTCGAGACCGGCCGCGACCTCGCGGCGCGAGCCCGGAACGCGGGTGTCACCCTCCAGGTCGGTCACATCGAGCGGTTCAACCCCGCGGTTCGCACGGTCGCGGACATCGTGGACAACCTCGACGTGCTCGCCGTGGACGCCCGACGGCTCGGCCCGCCGCTGGACCGCGACCTCGGGTCGAACGTCGTCCACGACCTGATGATCCACGACCTCGACGTGGTCTGCGCGCTGCTCGACAGCACCCCGGAGTCGGTGACCGCCGCGGGCGGCCACGACGGCCAGTACGCCACCGCGACGTGCACGTTCCCCGATGGCGTCGTCGCGTCGTTCACGGCCTCCCGCGTCACGCAGCGGAAGGTCCGCCGGCTCGCCATCACCGCCCGCGAGTGCCAGGTACTCGTCGACTACACCGACCAGTCCGTGGAGATTCACCGGTCGTCGGCGCCCGAGTACGTCGCGGGGAGCGAGGGCTTCCGGCACCGCACCGAGAGCGTCGTCGAGCGCCCGATGGTGGACAACGGGGAGCCGCTCGCCCACGAGCTCTCGGCGTTCCTGGAGGCCGTTCGGGACGGCACCGAGCCCGTCGTCTCCGCGGCGGACGGGCTGCGAGCCCTGGAGCTGGCGACGCGGGTCGACGACCTCGCCAGCCGGCGGGCGACGGAGGTGGCGCCGTGAGCCGCGCGCTCTACGGCGCCCGCGCCGGCGAGGAGGTCCAGCGCGGCTGGCTGCGCACCGCCGAGGTGCCCGTGGCCGTCTACGGTCTCGGGAAGATGGGGCTGCCGCTGGCCGCCGTCTACGCCGAGACCACCGGGAACGTCACCGGCGTCGACATCGACGAGTCCGTCGTCGACGCCATCAACGCCGGGGACTGCCCCGTCGAGCGCGAACCCGGGTTGCCCGAACTGGTGTCCTCGCTGGTCGGCCGCGGCGCGCTCGCCGCGACCACCGACGGCCCCGCGGCGGCCGCCGACGCCAGCCTCCACGTCGTCATCGTCCCGACGCTCGTCGCTGACGACGAACCAGACCTCTCGGCCGTCGAGTCCGTCGTCAGCGACGTCGCCGCCGGCCTGGACGCCGGCGACACCGTCGTCTTCGAGTCGACGCTCCCGCCGGGCGCCACCGAGGACGTCCTCGTCCCGCTGCTGGCCGAGGAGAGCGGACTCGACCCCGACGCGTTCGGCGTCGCGTTCTGCCCCGAACGGACCTCCAGCGGCCGCGCGCTCCGGGACGTCCGGGGCACCCACCCGAAGGTCGTCGGCGGCACCGACGCCGAGGCCACCCGGGTCGCCGAACTCGTCTACGGCGAACTCGTCGACAACGAGGTCGTCCCCGTCTCGGACGCCCGCACGGCGGAGGCCGTGAAGGTCTTCGAGGGGCTCTACCGGGACGCGAACATCGCGCTCGCGAACGACCTCGCGCGCCTCGCCGACGACCTCTCCGTGGACATCCGGGAGGCCATCGACGCCGCGAACACCCAGCCGTACTGCGAGATACACACGCCCGGCCCGGGCGTCGGCGGCCACTGCATCCCCTACTACCCGTACTTCGTGCTCGGCTGGCTCGACCGGGACGTCCCCCTGGTGCGGACCGCCCGCGAGGTCAACGACGCGATGCCCGGGTTCGTCGTCGACCGGGTCGCCGAGGGGCTGGCGGCCGACCAGCGCGCGGCGGCCGACGGCGGTTCAGCGAGCGGCGCGAGCGGAGGCCGGTCGCGGGAGCACAGCGACCGCGACGACGGTGCCACGGCCGCCGACTTCGACGACCTCGCGGACACCAGCGTCGTCGTCCTGGGGCTGACGTACCGGGCGGGCGTCAAGGAGACGCGAGCCAGCCCCGGCGTCGACATCTGCGAGCACCTCGCCGAGCGCGGCGCCACGGTCCACGCCGCCGACCCGCTGGTCGACGCCGACGGCATCCCGGCGACGGACGTGGCCGTCGAGGACCTCTCCGTGCTGGACGTCGACGCCGCCGTCCTCGCGACCGACCACGACGAGTTCGACGCCGTGGACTGGCGAGCGTTCTCCCCCATGGTGGTCGTCGACGGCCGGGACGCCGTCGACCTCGACGGCACCGACCACCGCCACTACGTCGTGGGGAGGGGGTGGCAGTGACCGAGGCCTTCACGCACGCCGCCTACGCCGACCTCCTGGACGCCATCGCCCAGGCCGGCTGCGAGACGCTCACCGTCCGCGAGTACCTCTCGCCGGGCCGGCTGCCCGAACGATTCGTCGTGCTGCGCCACGACGTCGACCGGAAGCCCCGGCGCGCGGAGGCGCTGGCGCGCCTGGAGGCCGACCTCGGCGTCTCGTCGTCGTACTACTTCCACCCGAGCGCGTTCCGGGAGACCCGCGTCGAGCGCGTCGAGGGCCTCGGCCACGAGGTCGGCTACCACTACGACGACGTCGCGACGGCGCGCGGCGATCGCCGCACCGCCCGGGCGCTGTTCGCGAACAACCTCCGGGTGTTCCGGCGGGCCTGCGACGTCGATACGGTGAGTCCGCACGCCGCGGCGCTGTCGCCCCACGACAACGCCAGCCTCTGGGAACACGGGCTGTCCTTCGAGGACTTCGACCTGCTCGGGGACGCAGACCGGTCCGCGGACTACGTCGACCTGTCGTTCTTCTCGGACGCCGGGCGGACGTTCCGCGACCGGCCCGCGGACCGCACCCGGGCGCTCGGCGAGCGCGACCAGACCGTCACCGCCGACACCACCGACGCCCTCGCGGCGCGCTTCCGCGAGGGCGCCGTCGAGCGGGCGTGCCTGCTCACCCACCCCCGGCGGTGGACGAACTCACTGCCTGCCAGGGTGCTCTCCCGGTCGCGGGACCGCGCCGCGACGCTCGTCCACCGGGGCGCCCTGCTGTTCGACGACACGGGGTCATGACCGACCGCCTGCGCGTGCTGGTGGACGTCACCCACCCCGCGCACGTCCACCTGTTCCGGAACGCCGTCGACGCCCTCGAAGCCAGGGGCCACGACGTCCGCGTCGCCGCCCGCGAGAAGGACGTGACGACCGACCTCCTGGACGCCTACGGCCTCGACTACGCCGTCTGCTCGGCGAAGCGCGAGGGGCCGCTGGCGCTCCCCCGGGAGTGGGCGCTCCGCGAGGTCAGCCTCTACCGCTACGCCCGCGACTTCGGGCCGGACGTCGTACTCAGCCACCTGAACCCCGCGTCGGCCCACGTCGCGGCGGCGGTCGGCGCCGAGAGCGTCGTCTTCCACGACACGGAGGTCGCGGGCGCCGTCGAGCGGGTCACGCTCCCGTTCGTCGACACGGTCTGCACGCCGACGGAGTTCGCACGGGACCTCCCGGGTGAGCACGTCCGGTACGCGGGCTTCCACGAACTCGCCTACCTCCACCCGGCGCGCTTCGACCCCGACCCCGGCGTACTGGCCCGGAACGGGGTCGACCCCGAGTCGCCGTTCTCGGTGGTCCGACTGGTCTCGATGGACGCCCACCACGACGTCGGCACCGACGGCTTCGGCCGGGAGACGGTGCAGCGGCTGGTCGACGGTCTCGGCGAGCACGGTGACGTCTACCTCTCCACGGAGGGGCCGCTCCCCGAGGAGTTCGCCGACCACGCGCTCCCCGTGGGGAGCCACGAGCTCCTGGACCTGCTGGCGTTCGCGGACTGCTACGTCGGCGACTCCGGGACGATGGCGACGGAGGCGGGCGTCCTCGGCACGCCCGCCGTCCGCTACGACCCCCTGGACGCCGAGATGGGGAACTTCACCGCGCTCGCCGACTACGGACTCGTCGAGTCCACCACGGACCAGGCGGCGGCCGTAGAGCGCGCCGTCGAACTCGCGGGCGACCCCGACGCGGGCAGGCTGTGGCGGCGCCGCCGCCGGAACCTGCTCGCGGACAAGGTCGACGTGACGGCGTTCACCGTCGCACTCGCCGAGGAGGTGGGCGACTCGTGACCACCGACTGGCAGCCAGACGGCGACGGCGAACGCCCGATTCCCGACGGCCACGACTTCGCGTTGCTGCTCACGCACGACGTCGACCGGCCGTACAAGACCCACCAGTCGCTGTACTACGCGCTCACCGAGGACGGCCGCCGTCTCCACCACCTCCTCGACCTGCTGCCCGGCCGCAACCCCTACTGGCAGTTCGACCGCGTCAAACGCATCGAGGACAAACTCGGCGTGCGCTCGGCGTTCTACCTGCTCGACGAACAGCCCCTCCACGAGCGTCCGCCCCGCGAGTGGCTGTCGATGGACGCCTGGCGGCTGTACGGCGGCCGCTACGACCTCGCCGACCCCGACATCTGGGAGGTGGTCGACGACCTCCGGGACGGCGGCTGGGAGGTCGGCCTCCACGGCTCCTACGAGTCCTTCGACGACCGCGAGCGCCTCCGTCGGGAGAAGACCCGCGTCGAGTCCGTGCTCGGCGAGTCGGTCCGCGGCGGCCGCCAGCACTACCTCAATCTCGACGTCCCCGAGACCTGGGAGCACCACCGCGCGCTCGGTCTCCAGTACGACGCCAGCCCGGGCTCCAGCAGCGAGTACGGCTTCCAGTACGGGCACGGCGTCCACCGTCCCTTCGACGACGAGTTCGTCGTCTTCCCGCTGACGCTGATGGAGTGTGCCCTCCCCGACCCCGGCGAGGACTACGACGCCGCCTGGGCGGTCTGCGAGGACCTCCTCACGGAGGCCCGCGAGCACGGCGCCGTGATGTCCGTGCTCTGGCACCCCCGGTACTTCACCGACCGCGACTTCTCCGGCTACGCCGACGTCTACCGCGACCTGATCGCGTGGGCGCTCGACCACGGCGCCTGGGTCGGCTCGCCAGCCGAGTTCTACGACGCCGCCGACCTCGGCGAGCGCGCCGAACCGGACGCCCACGCCCCGTAGTCGGGCCATAACGATGGGGTTGCCGTCCCCCCTGACTGCCAATGGACATCGAGGTCCTCACGCTCGACGAGTGGGCCGACGCGCTCCCCGACTCAGGGTTCGAACTGTTCCACGCGCCCGAGGCACTCCGCGTGCTCGACGAACACACCGCCGGTGAGATGCGGCTCTACGGCGGCTTCAAGGGCGACCAGCCGGTCGGCCTCTTCCCGGTCTTCGTCCGCGAGCAGGCCGTCGGACGCGCCGTGCTCTCGCCGCCGCCGGGACGGGGCGTGCCGAGACTCGGCCCGCTCGTGATGCCGAGTTCGCCGAAGCGACGCAAACGCGAGAAGGTCAACGGCCGGTTCGCCGAGGCCGTCCTCGACGAGATCGACGTCGAGGACTCCCTGACGGTGTTCCGGATGGTCTGTCCGACCGCCTACCCCGACCCCCGGCCGTACGTCTGGTCGGACCTCGACCTGGACACCTCCTTCACGTACCACCTGGACGTCCCGGACGACACCGACGCGCTACTGAAGTCGTTCTCGAAGAGCCTGCGTCGCGAGATCCGCGACGCGAAAGACCTCGACGTCACCGTCGAGGTCGACGACGACGACGGCCCGCGGGCGGTCTTCGAGCGTACGCGCGACCGCTACGACGAACAGGACCGGCCGTTCCGGCTGACGTGGCCGTACGTCGCCGACCTCACCGACGCGCTCGCCGAGGAGGACCGCTGCCGGACGTACCTCGTGAAGGACGCCGAGGGACGCCCGCTCTCGGGCATAATTGTCCTCTACAGCAACGACGCCGCCCACTACTGGCTGGGCGGCGCCCGCACCGTCCACGACGGCGTCAGCGTCAACAGCCTGCTGCACTGGCGCATCATCGAGGACATCGCCAACGGCGTCCCCCGCGAGTCCGTGGACACCTACGACCTGATGGGCGCGAACACCGAACGCCTCTGCCAGTACAAGGCGAAGTTCGGCGCCGACCTCGTCCCCTACTACAGCCTCGAGTCCGGGGGCGCCGCGACGGCGGCCGCCAAGACCGCCTACCGACTGGTGTCCCGGTAGCCGTGCGAGTCCTCAATCTCGTGACGACGCCGCGCTCGCGGTTCTACCGTCAGCAGGTAACAGAGCTCACCCGGCAGGGCGTCCGGGAGACCACGCTCGCCGTCCCCGGCCACCACGAGTACGGCGAGGAGGGCAACGGCAGGGACGCCTTCGACTACATGCGGTTCCTGCCGACCGTGCTCCGGCACGCAGCCGGAAACTACGATCTCGTGCACGCGAACTACGGACTGACCGCACCCCACGCCGTCCTCCAGTACAGGCTGCCGGTCGTCGTCTCTCTGTGGGGGTCCGACCTCGCCGGCCGTTACGGCCACGTCTCCAGGCTGGCCGCCCGGTTCGCGGACGCCGTCGTGGTGATGTCCGAGGACATGGCGTCGGACCTCGGCCGGGAGTGCCACGTCGTCCCGCACGGCGTCGACCTCGACATGTTCCAGCCGGGACCCACCGACGAGGCCCGCGCCCGCCTCGGCTGGCGCGAGGACGCCCACCACGTCCTCTTCCCGTACCCGCAGGGGCGAGCGGTCAAGGACTACCCGCGGGCCGAGCGCGTCGTCGACGCCGCTCGCACCCGGGTCGACGGCGACCTCGTCCTGCACTCCGTCAGCGGCGTCGACCACGAGGACATGTCGACGTACTTCAACGCCGCCGACGTCCTGCTGCTCACCTCGCGCCGCGAGGGCTCGCCGAATGTCGTGAAGGAGGCCCTCGCCTGCAACCTCCCCGTCGTCTCCACGGACGTCGGGGACGTCCGCGAGCGCGTCGCCGGCGTCACGGTCTCCCGGGTCGCCAACTCGGACGACGAACTCGCCGCGGCCGTCGCCGAAGCGGTCACGTTCGACGGCACACCCGACGGCCGCGAGGCCGCTCGACAGGTCGGGAAGGAGCGCTGTACGGAGCGATTACTCGACGTCTACCGGTCCGTCCTCGACGACGCCTGACCCTGGGGGCGACCCCGTTACGCGCGACCCCGCCGGACCTACGCTCCGCATAACAATCCCCCGACGCACCGGATTGACACCAACCACCCCACGGGGAGACACATGGCACGCCTCACACACCGACTCTCGAAGCTCGTGCTCGCCGCCTGTCTGGTCGCGTTCGCCGCCGGTATCTGGGCGGCCCACCAGGCGCCAGCGTCAGGCTACGAACTATCCCTCTACGCCGCCACCCCGGACGCCACCTGGGTCGGCGTCGGCGCAGCCCTCGTCGTCGGCGGCGTCGTCGCGCTCACCGCACCCCGGGAGAGCCGGCTCCACGACACCGGCCTCGTCGCCGTCGGCGTCGCCGGCCTCGCCGTGTTCGCACTCCCGATACTCCGGGGGTACGCCCACTACGGCTCCGGCGACTCCCTCACCCACCTCGGGTGGGCGTCGGAGCTCGCCGACGGCAGCCTCCCGGTCACCGAACTGCTCTACCCCGGTGTCCACACCACCAGCGTGTTCGTCGCGGAGACGGCGGGCGTCGACCTCCGGCTAGCCGTCATCTACGTCGTGCTCGTGGCCTTCCCGCTGGTGTACCTCCTGTTCGTCCCGCTGACCGTCCAGGTGCTCGGCGGCCGCCGGCGCGCACTCGCCGCCGGCCTGCTCGCCGCCGTCCTGTTCGTCCCTATCAACAACATCAGCGTCCACCCCGTCGCGCACCCGACCAGCCAGGCGATCATGCTGGTGGCGTTCGTGGTGTACCTCCTGCTGGCGTACGTCTCGGCGCCGGCTGCCACCAGCACCACCGCCAGCCCCGCGCCCTCCGGAACGACCTCCTGGGTTGGCGGGGTCTCGGGTCTCGGCGTGCTGCTCGCCGCGGCGGCCGTCGCCGTCGTCTTCGTCCACCCCCAGCAGGCCGTCAACCTCGCGCTCGTGTTCGTCGCGGTCGCGGCGCTCCGCGCACTGCTGCGGCGGTGGACGGACGGTATCGCCGACCAGCACCGCGCCATCTACGCGCAGACCGGCGTGCTGGTCGCCGCGCTCGCCGTCTGGGCGCCCCGGTTCGAGCGCGTCGGCGGCACGACGCGGGCGACGTTCGGTAGCCTGCTGTCCAGTGGCGCCACGGCCGGCGGGGTCGTCTCCCAGCGCTCGACGTCGCTGACCGAGGTCGGCGGCAGCATCGGAGAGCTGTTCGTGAAGCTGTTCCTCCCGACGACGGTGCTCTCGGTGCTCGCAGCCGGTCTCGTCGCGCTCGTCGCCTACCGGCGGCTGAGCGGCGACGACGACACGCTCGCCAGCTACGTCGCCGTCGGCATGATTCCCCTGAGCGGCGCCTTCCTCGTGATGTTCGCCGCCGACCTCGGCGACCAGTACTTCCGCTACCTCGGCTTCCTGATGGTGCCAGTGACAGTGCTCGGCGCCGTCGCCGCCGCCCGGATCGCGGACGGCCTCGACACGCGCTCGGGCCGCCGCGTCGGCACTGTCGTCGTCGTCGTCCTCCTGGTCGGCATGCTGCCGATCGGCGCGCTCGCCCTCCACCCGTCGCCGTACATGTACCAGCCGAACAGCCAGGTGACTGAGACGGAGTTCGGCGGCTACGCCAACACGTTCGAGACCCGCGAGAACGGCGTCGCGTTCGCGGGCATCCGGGGCGGACCGCGGCGGTTCGTCGACTACCACTACGGCAGCGAGTACACCGACGAACAGCTCGAGTTCCCGGGTGACAGGGAGGGCGTCCCCGAAGCGGTGTTCAGGGCCGGCAACTACACCACGGCCTACGACGCCGACCGCTACCTGACGGTCACCAGGGGAGCGTACCTGCGTGAGGTGGTGCTGTACGAGAACTTCCGATACCCGGCGTCCGGATTCGCCGCCCTGGAGGCCACGCCCGGCGTGAACCGCGTGCGCTCGAACGGCGGCTACACCCTCTACCGGGTCGACGCCGAATGACGCTCGCCGACCGCCTCGCCAGCGGCACGAAGGCCGTCTTCGGCGGGAACCTGATCGGGATGCTCGCGCAGGGCGGCCTCGTGCTCGTGCTGACGCGGGTGTTCATGACGCCGGAGGAGTACGGCGAACTGAACGTCGCGTTGTCGGCGTTCGGCGTCGTCGTCATCCTCGCGACGCTCGGCCTCCCGAAGTCGGCGGCCCGCTACGTCACCGAGTTCGCCGAGCAGGACCCCGGCCAGGTCCCCCACGTCCTCCGGCTCTCGGTGGGTTACCTCGCCGCGCTCGTCGCCGTCGTCGCCGGCGGGACGCTGCTGTTCGGCGGTCCGATCGCCCGGTTCGTCGACACGCCGTCGATCCTGCCGTTCATCGGACTCGGTGCGGTCTGGATCGCCGCCCGCGCGTTCACGTCGTACTTCAGCGCGCTGTTCCAGGGGTTCAACAGCGTGCAGTGGAGCGCGACGCTCCGAGTGGTCACGCGCGCCGGCCAGTTCCTGTTCGTCGTCACATTCGTCGTCCTCGGGTTCGGCGTGGTTGGCGCGTTCGCGGGCTACGTTGCCGGCCTGGTCGTCGCAGCCGTCGTCGGTGGATTCGTGGCGTACACGAAGTTCTACACGGACTACGAGGCGGCCAGCGAGCCCGCGGCGGGGCTGTCCCGCCGCGTCCTCGAGTACAGCGTCCCGCTGACGGCGACCCGGAGCGCGAACGTCCTCGACAAGAAAGTCGATACGCTGCTGGTCGGCGCCATCACCGGGATGACGGGCGCCGGCTTCTACACCGTCGCCAAGCAGGTCTCGAACTTCGCGTCGATGCCCGCGGCCTCCTTCGGGTTCACGCTCTCCCCGGCGCTCGGCGAGCAGGCCAACCGGGAGAACGGGGAACGGGCCGCCCGCCTCTACGAGCAGTCGCTGTCGTACGTCCTGCTGGCGTACATCCCCGCGGCCGTCGGGCTCGTGCTCGTCGCCGACCCGATGGTGCGGTACGTCTTCGGGACCGACTACCTCGGGGCCGTTCCCGTCGTCCAGGTGTTCGCGGGCTTCGTGCTCGTCAACGCCGTCAACAAGATCACGACCGACGCCCTCGACTACCTCGGCCGGGCCCGCGCCCGCGCAATCGTGAAGGGCGTGACCGCGTTCGCGAACCTCCTCCTGAACCTCCTACTCATCCCGATCTACGGCGCGGTCGGCGCGGCCGCCGCAACCGTCGCGACGTACACGGCGTACACGCTCGCGAACATCTACGTCATCCACGGCGAACTCGGCGTCCAACTCGACCGCGTCGGCCGGCGATTCGGCCTGGCGTGTCTCGTCTCACTCGGGATGGCGTCGGCCGTCGTGCTCGTCCTCCCGTACGTCTCCGGCGTCGTGACTCTCCTCGCGACGGTCGGCCTGGGCGCCGGCATCTGGGCCGTGCTCGCGGTCGCCAGCGGCGCTCTCGACCCGGACGCGGTCAGACGGTTCGTCGCGTAGCCGGGGCATAACAATTCCCGCGCTGGCCGACCCACCGGTCATGACAGACACGCCACCACAGCGGGCCGACGCAGCCGACCTCCGAGACCAGACGGTTCTCGTCACCGGGGGCGCGGGCTTCGTCGGCAGCCACCTCGCCGAGGCGCTCGTCGACGACAACGACGTCCGCGTTCTCGACGACTTCTCGACCGGCCGCCGCGAGAACGTCCCCGACGGCGCTTCGGTCGTCGAGGGCGACATCCGCGACCCCGAGACCGTCCGGGAGGCCGTCTCGGGCGCCGACGTCGTCTTCCACCAGGCCGGCCTCGTCTCCGTCCCGGCCTCGGTGGACGACCCGCTCGCGAGCCAGTCCGCGAACGTCACCGGCACCCTCCACGTGCTGGAGGCCGCCCGCGAGGCCGACGCCCGGGTCGTCGTCGCGTCCAGCGTCGCCGTCTACGGCGACCCCGTCGAGACCCCAATCTCGGAGGACGACCCGAAACAGCCGCTGTCTCCCTACGGCGTCGACAAACTCGCAATCGACCACTACACGCGGTGCTACCACGACCTCTACGGCATGGACACCGTCGCGCTGCGGTACTTCAACGTCTACGGCCCCGGCCAGCAGGCCGGCGACTACAGCGGCGTCGTCTCCGCGTTCCTCGAACAGGCGGGCTCCGGCCAGCCGTTGACCGTCCACGGCGACGGCGCCCAGACCCGGGACTTCGTCCACGTCTCGGACGTCGTGGCCGCGAACGTCGCGGCCGCCACCACCGACGCCGTCGGCCGCGCGTACAACGTCGGCACCGGTGACAGCATCCAGATCCGGGAGCTCGCCGAGCTCGTCCGGTCGGTCACCGGCGCGAACGTCGACGTCGTCCACACCGAGGCCCGGGACGGCGACGTCGCGCGCAGCGAGGCCGACGCCTCCCGGGCGCGTCGGGACCTGGACTGGGAGGCCACGGTCGACCTCTCCGACGGCCTGCGCGGGCTCGCGGAGACCGCCGCCCGCGTCCACTAAGCCGAGCCTACTGATTTTGCCGCCGGCTACTGATAGCGACTGGATGCGTCTACCGGAGCATGGAACGCCCCCGTTACCGGGCGCTGGTGCCGACCGGGAACGACGCTCCGGCGTACACCTGCGTGCGGTCACTCGCCAAGCACGGCGTCGGCTCCGTCGTTGCCTCCGAGAAGTCGGGCCCGCCCGCCGCCGCCTCGAAGTTCTGCGACGAGGCCGTCGACCTCCCGCCGCCCCGCGAGGACCTCGTCGCTTACCGCGACGCGCTCCTCGACCACGCCGCCCGCGAGGACGTCGAGACCGTCGTCCCCATCCGCTGCGAGGACGGCTACGTGCTCTCGAAGTACCGCGACGCCTTCGAGGAGCACGTCTCGCTGGTCGTGCCGCCGATGGACGTGCTCGCCAACGTCCACGACCGCCTCGCGCTCGCCGACGCCGCCGAGCGGGCGGGCGTGCCCGTACCGGAGACCCGGCTGCTGTCAGCGGCCGGCGACTGGGACGACGCCCGCATCGTGAAGTCTAGGTACAACGTCCTCACGGACGCGTACGTCGACGGCTTCGGCGAGCGTGACGTGGACGTCGTGAAGGACCTCCACCACGTCGAGGCCGGCGAGCGCGTGGACGCCGCGGCTGTCCGCGAGGAGATGCACCACGACCCCATCGTCCAGGAGTTCGTCGACCGCGACGGCGAGTACATGGTCGCGGCGCTCTGCGAGGACGGGGACGTCGTCACGTCCTTCCAGCACCGCCAGCTCCGCGGGAACTCCTACACGGGCGGTGGCGGCGTCTACCGGCGCTCGATGTACGACCCCGACCTCGAATCGGTGGCCGTCGACCTCCTCGAAGAACTGGAGTTCCACGGACTCGCCTGCATCGAGTACATGCAGGAGGCCGGTACCGGGGACTACGTCCTCACCGAGATCAACCCCCGGATGTGGCAGTCACTGCCCTCGACCGTCCACGCGGGCGCCGACTTCCCGTGGTACTACTGGCTGGCTGCCACCGACCGCACGGACGAAATCGAGGACGACTACGAGATAGGCGTCGGCACCCACTACCTGCACGGCGAGGTCGGCCACCTGGCGAGCGTGCTCACCGACGACTCGCCGAACGTCTCCCGGCCGTCGCTGACCGGGACGGCGTGGACCATCCTCGCGTCGATAGCCGCCGAACCCCACTTCGACTACCTCAAGCGCGACGACCCGGCCCCGTTTTTCGCCGGCCTCCGCACGGTCGTCCAGAAGTAGGTCGCTCCGGAGTCGGGCTTCCTGACGACGGTTCGTCCCTCGCCACGTGCCTCGAAACGGCGGCTACTACGAGAGAGCAGCGCGGGCTTATCTCGGCAGGTCCGGATGTTCGGGGTCGACGTCGACGGTCTCGCCGCGAGCGTGTGCGTCCCGAGTCGCCTGCCAGTCCTCGTGGCGCCACAGGACCCGGACCGGAATCTCGTCGAGGTCCAGCAGCTTCGCGATAGAGAGCCGGTTGCGGCCGTCCGCGAACAGCGGCTCGCCGTTCCGGCCGACGTGGACGGCGACCTCGTTCTTCCGCCGCTCCGTCGGGAGGTCGGCCGGGCTCCCGAGCGTGCAGTCGTCCGCCTCGACGAGTTCCGCCTGCGAGCGGAATCCCTCGGTCGCGATGGACTCGTAGAGGTCGTCGAGGTGCTCGCAGCGCGCCTCGAAGGCCGCCCGCGAGTCACAGCCCCAGCGCGTCCACCCCGACTCGATCTCCGCGACCACTCGGTCGAAGAAGTCGGTCTCCTGCCACGCCACGCCGTCCTCGAAGTGCGCCTCGTACGCCCGGTAGACGTCGGTGTCCTCGAAGCGCTCGTCGACCAGGTCCCAGTCGCCGCCGCGAACGACCCCCGCCCGCCGGTACATCGGCCTGGCGTCGCCGACGACGCGCTCGATGCGCGCCGGACTGAACTCCACCAGACGGTGGGGGGCCGGGGGCGCGTCGTACCGGAGGCGGTTCCGTAGCCTGGTGTTCGCCTCGTACGCGCGGGCGTACTTGTCCCGAGCGGCGACCAGTCCGGGCGTGACACCAGGCGCGACGTCGGCGACCTGTCTACCCACCTGGAGGATGACCGCGTCCAGTGACCGGAACACTGACCCTAGCGTCATCTGTCAGTCGTCGTCTGCAGTCGCCCCGACGCTCTCCTCGACCATCTCCGCGTCCCGGTCGGCGGCAGCCCGCACTTCGGTCATCAGCTGGACCATCCAGCGGGACTCCTCCAGCGGGACCGGGAGGTCGCCCTCGCCCATCAGAGCGCGGGCCTCCGCGTCGGTCTGGTAGTAGTGGGGGTTCAGGAGGCGCTTGGACTCCCAGCTGTCGTCGCGCTTCCGGCGCAGCACCGCGCGCACGTTCGAGACCGTGCCCGCGACCCGGTCGGTGACCTGGTCGACGTTGTTCATCGCGCGGGCCGCCGCCGACGCCTTGTAGTCGCGGTCGTGTTCGAGGAGTGTCTGAGAGATCAGGTCGACGGTGAGGGACTTCTCCGAGCCGTGAATCAGCACCATCCGCACCGGCTGGGTGTCACCGAGCACCTGCACCGAGCAGAGTACGTCGTCGTCCGTGACGAACTGGAGCTGGGTGGCGTCGTAGGAGAAGTCGCGCTCGTACTCGTCCTGGAGCGCGGTCATCGCCTGGATGGCGCTCTCGTCGCGGGGGTAGCCCGCCGCCCGCAGCCCGAGGTAGAACGGGTGCGGGAGCCCCTCCTCGAACTCGCCGCCCGCCAGCTCGAAGTTCCACGGGCCGCGGTTCGGGTCGTCCGGCCGACTGGACGCCGTGTAGACGACGTCCACGCCCCGGACCTCGCCGAGTTCGCCGTCGCGCTTCTGGGCCATCGCCGCCCGCATCACGGGCACGAAGTTGTGGTTGTGGACCTCCGTCACTGGGACGTCGTGGCGCTCGCTGTGCGCGGCCAGCTCCTCGAACTCCTCGATGGTCTCCGTGATGGGCTTCTCGATCTGGATCGGGACGCCCGCCTCGATGGCGAGCTTCGCGATGGGGAGGTGGCTCTGTACGGGCGTGCAGATGTGCAGCCAGTCGAGGTCGCCCTCGTCGAGCAGCTTCTCGGTGTCGTAGTAGGCGTCGATGCTCCAGTCGGCCGCGATGCGGTCGGCCGTCTCCTCGTCCAGGTCGCAGATGGCGACCAGGTCTGTCCGGGGGTTGTCGTCGAGCGCAGCGAGGTGTTTCCCCGAGACCGTGCCGCCACCGACCACAGCAGTTCGCAGTGTCATCGTCGGAACGACCCGGCGTCACTGCATTGTTATAGAGCCGTTAGCCGGCTGCCGGTCGGCGGTAACTCGGTCGAAATCGGGCGGCCGAGTGCACTCCGGCCGCAGTCAGGACTCGGCGGTTCGCGGGAGGAGCCGCCGTCGGAGCGCGCTCAGGACCGGGGTGCCGTCGGCGATCCAGACGGCGAGTGCGGCGGCGAGCAGGCCGACCTCCGCCGCGAGGTAGACGGCGCCCCGGGGCGTCGCGAGGAACGCGACGAAGGAGTCGAGGAGCACGTACACGTGTGGCAGCACGCTATCTGCACCGCCTCGGACCGGGACGAGCGGCCAGAACAGGAACCCCACTCGGAGGTCGCCGCTGACGACAAGCGGGTAGACGACGTCGCCGGCGAGGTGGCTCGCGTAGCCGACGACGAACGCGGCCGTCACGCGCTGGGAGCCGCTTCGGGCGCCGAGGACGGCGGCGAGGCCGGCCAGCGGGGCCAGCGTGAACAGCGAGTGCGCGAGGGACTTCCCCGACGGCAGCACGCCGAGCCCCCACGCCAGCGGCTTGTCGACGAGGTCGGGCGCGACCGCAGCGAACCCGACGACGAGCGCGCCCCGGGTCGACGGCGTCTCCCCCCAGAACAGCCGGCTGAACGCGGAGTACGCCAGGTAGCCCACGGCGAGGTGCTCCCACGGCCACATCTCAGGCCCCGCCGACGGGCGAGACGTCGACCCAGAGCGTAAGGTGCTCGGTCGCCGACGCCCCCGTCGGGTCCGCTGGCGGTTCGCCGGCGTAGACGAGCACGCGCAGGCGGAGGTCGTCCCCGAGGAGTTCGGGCGCCACGGAGACCTGGCGCTCGGCCCGCTCGCCGTCCTCGACGGACATCGACTCGCGCGTGAGTTCGTTCTGCTCGAGGACCGTCACCGACTCACCGTCGGTCTGCACGCGCTGGAGGACGACCACCGCCGTGTAGTCGGCCGCCGCGCCCTCGTGGTTCTCGACCGCGAGCGTGAACGACGAGGGCTCGCCCGCGGTCATCTCAGTCGGGTAGTCGCCCGCGACCAGTTCGCCGTTTGACTCCGTGAGCAGCGCGGCCTCGGTGTAGGACTCGCCGCTCTGCGGGGCGGCCAGCCCGACGGCCAGGGCGGCGACGGCGACGACCACGGCGAGCGCGAGCGCGACGTTCAGCGCCGCGTCCACCCCCGAGTCGGCGTCGACGGTCGCCGCCCGCGCCTCGAGGTGCCAGCGGTCGACCGGAACAGTCGCGCGGTCGGCGGGCGCCAGCCGCGACCGCCGTCCGCCCGCCACCAGGGCCGCGACCGCCGTCAGCGCGACGACGACGGTCACCAGGGGCGCCGCGGCGAACGACGGCCACGCCAGCGACAGCGCGACCGCGAGCAACACGAGCACGACCACGGAGACGGCCACCGAGAGCGCGGCGCGCTCGGCCCACTCGACGCCTGGCCGGCGCAGCACCGTCGCGGAGAGCACTTCGCCGTCCCGGGCGCTGTCCGGCGGTTCGGCCGGGAACAGCGCCGACACGACCGCGTAGCCGGGCAGGAAGAACAGCAACGGACCGGCGAGCAGCACCCGGACGGGGCCGTCGACGAACCCCGCAAGCACCAGGAAGCCCGCCCCCAGCGCGTACGCGAGCGCTACGCCGAGGTCGCCGAACTCGCGGAGGAGTCCCTTCGCCGGTCCGAAGGCGCCCTCGGTCGCTGTCGCCTCCCTCATCGCTGTCTCCCCTCGCATCCATCGGTCGCGTGCCGGAGCATCTGAACGTCGGAGTGCAGGTCCACCGGGTGGTTTGTTATGAAGAGCGTACCCCGTCGAATGCCCGCCCCGAGCGGACAGTCGCCCCACCTGTGGCTCCGGCTCAGGACGCGCCGTGGGCGGCCTGCGGCGCCGACGCGCCAGCACCGCGTAAGGTCGCCTTTCCCGAGTTCGCGGCACACAGGCCTGGAGAGTCCGAAAGTTCTGGCTTACAATGTGGGCTTACCACGTCGAACCGGTGTCGTATGCTCGACATACACATCCCCGGGGGCCGCGGCACGGCGGCGCTGGTCGTCGCAGCGCTCGTCGTCGCCGCCGGAGTCCCGGCCGCGACCGCCCACGGCACCACTACGGCGACACAGGTCTCGACCTGCGGGACCATCGACTCGCCCGGCATCTACCAGGTCACCGCGAACGTCACGGACGCGCCGGCCGAGGGCTGCCTCGTCGTCGCCGCCGACAACGTCGTTCTCTCCGGGAACGGCCACCAGATTGCCACCGCGAACGGCACTGGACCGGCCGTCCTCGTCACGAACGCCACCCGAGTGAGCGTCAGCGGTCTCGTGCTCGACGGCTGGGAGACCGGCGTCGCGTACCGTGGCGTCGACGGCGGCGGCGTCCTCGACCTCACCGTCCAGAACGCCTCGACGGGCGTCAGCCTCGCCGACGGCACGACTGACGTCACCGTCGACTCGGTAACCGTCACCGACGCCGAGACCGGCGTCAGCCTCGCTGGTGGCGGCGACAGCGTCCTCTCCCGGAGCACAATCGAAGCCTCGAACGGCACCGGCGTCGCCGTCCGGGCCGACGACACGGCCGTTGTCGGCAACGACATCGCGGACGCCAGCACCGGCATCCGCGTCACCGACGCCCGCAGTGTCGACGTCGCCCGGAACACCATCGCGAACGCCAGCACCGGCGTCGCTGCCGAAGCCACCGGCGACCTCAGCGTCTCGGCGAACGACCTCGTCGACGTCCGCGGTCGGGCAATCCTCGTCGACGGCGACCTCCCGCCCCGGTACACAGAACCGGGACTGGGCCTCGATGGCACGCAGCGCTTCGACTCGTCGGCGTTCCAGTCGCTCGACGACGGCCACGACGTGACGAACAACACCATCGCGGGCGGCAACGACTACGGCGTCCTCGTCGTCGACGCGGTGGGCGCGACGGTCACCGGCAACGACATCAGCGGCACGGAGGACGGCGTCGGCCTCGGCGGCACCGAGGACGTCCGCGTCGCCGACAACACCATCGCGGGCGTCGGCGACGACGGCGTCCACCTCGCGAACGCCAACGGCAGCGTCGTCGCCTGGAACGCGATCGATGGCAGCGGCGACGACGGCGTCTACGCCGTCGGTCACGAGAACCGCGTCGCGAACAACACGATCACCAACACGAGCGACGACGGCGTCGACGTCCAGAACAGTACGCTCGCCGCGCTCGTGGACAACCACGTCGCCGGCAGCGGCGACGACGGGCTGTTCCTCCGGAACACCCACGACGCCACCGTCGTAGCCAACGACCTCGTGGACAACGGCGACGACGGCGTCGACCTCCGCGGCGTCACGCGGAGCACCGTCGTCGACAACCGGCTCTGCGACACCGGCGACGTCCCGGTCGTCCAGCGCCGCGGCGCCGGAAACAACACGGTCGCGAACAACACCGTCGGCTGCTGACCCGCGTCAACCGGGTCGACGCCCGTTAGCAGCCCTCCGCCGCTATTCTCGCCGTCCGAGCGCCAGCGCGACGGCGGCTACGACGCCGGCCAGGGCCACGACTGGCCCGAACCCTGGCGTCTCCGCCGCCGACTCCAGGACGGACTCGTTCGCGGGTGCGGTCGCTCCGTTCCCGGCGTCGCCGGTCACCTGGAACTCGGCGGAGGCGTTGTCCACGACCGCCTCGTAGGTGCCGGGCGCCTGCACCCGCCGCGTGAACGACACCTCCCTGGTCTCCCCGGCCGCCAGCGTCACGTTCTCGACGGCGACTACTTCGCCGAACAGCTCCAGGGCCACTGGCAGACTCCCGTTCGCGTGGCCGACGTTGCTCACGACGGCCGTGATAGTGACGTCCTCCCCGGCGGCCACCGTCCCGGGCGCGACCTCGACGGTCGACACCGAGAGGTTCGGCCGGCGCTCCCCGACGGTCACGAACCGGTTCACCCCGGAGTCCACCTCGAAGGTCTTGTTCCCGGGCGTCTCGAAGACGTACTCGAAGGTCACCGTCCGGGTCTCCTTCGGCTGGAGCACGAAGGTCCGCCGGTCGACGACCTCGTGTTCGACCTCGAACTGCACGACCTTCCGGCCCGCCTCGGTGCCCACGTTGGTCGTCGTCGCCTCCACGACCAGCGGCTGGCCGACGACCTCCGGTGTCCGTAGCACCGTCACGTTCGCCCTGCCGACGTCCGGGCCGCCCCCGGCGGCCCCGGCTCGGGTCGCGTTCCCCTGTCCGTCGTCGTCCTCCTGACTCCCGTCGTCCTCCTGGGCGTCGACGCGAACCGACCGGTCGTCGGCTGTTTCGTCTGTGTCTGTCTGGTCTACGTCAGCCGGGTCGTCGTTCGTGTCGTCGGCTGTTTCGTCTGTGTCCGTCTGGTCTGCGTCAGCCGGGTCGTCGTTCGTGTCGTCGGCTGTCTCGTCCGCGTCCGTCTGGTCTACGTCGGACTCCTGGCCGCCGTTCGACGCGGCCTCGCCGTCGCTGTCCTCCGCGCCGCGCTCGTTGTCGGTTTTGGCGTCGCCGTCGCTTCCATCACTCCGGTTGTCGTTTCCGCGGTCGTCGCTGCCTCTGCCTTCGTTCCCGCGGTCACCGTTTCCGGGGTTTCCGTTGCCCCGTTCGGCGCCGCGGTCGCCGTTCCCGGGATTCCCGTTGCCACGCTCGGCGCCGCGGTCACTGTTCCCGCGTTCGCCGCGCTCCCGGTCGTCCTCGCGGTCGTCGTCACTCCACCAGCCCCACCAGTTCTCGTCCTCTCCTTCGTCGTCCTCGCGCTCGTCGTCGTCCCAATCCAGGTCCCACTCGTCCTCGTCCTCCTCCTGCTCTTCGGCTGCTTCGTCTGCCTCCGCTCGCTCGTCGTCCCCGTCTTCGCGGTCACGCTCGTCGTCTCTGTCGTCTCTGTCGTCTTCGTCTTCCTGCTCCTCCTCGTCATCTCTCTCGTCTTCGTCCTCCTCTTCTTCCTCTTCCTCATCTTCATCGTCCTCGTCGTCGAATGCGAAGGACAGCCAGTCGCTCGGCCCGTCGTCCCAGGCACCGCTCGAATCGTCCAGGGTCGGTCCGTCGACGGCGTCCGCGGACGTCGCGACGCTGGCGCTGGCCGACGACGGAGCGATACCGGCAGCGGGCGCGGTGGCGACCACCGCGACGACGGCGACGACGAGGACCGATCGAACCCGGGGGTGCATGCCGAATCACTCCCGGCGAGCGAGGCTTTGTTATGAGCGTGTTTCACCGAGCCTATCCCGAACCATCCGGCCTGTCGGGCGTATGCGGCCGATATGGGCTGTTCGTGCACTCGGCCTACGTCGCGAGTAGCATCCGCCGAACTCGGTGCTCAGCCCTCCAAGCGCTCGATAACAATACGCTGGCCAGGTCTACCTCGCGGCGACAGCGGAATGTACAGAGCACACACTGTCGGAGTCGTCGTTCCGGCGTACAACGAGGCGGGGTTCGTCGGTGACACCATCGCCTCCGTCCCCGAGTTCGTCGACCGCGTGTACGTCGTCGAGGACGGCTCCACTGACGGCACGTGGCGGGAGATACGGGCGGCAGCGCGCGCCGAGAACGACCACCACGACGGCGGCGTCTTCCCGGAGCGCGTGGTCCCCATCAGGCACGACGAGAACCGCGGCGTCGGGGGTGCTATCAAGACGGGCTACCTCCAGGCCCGCGAGGAGGACGTCGACCTCGTGGCGGTGATGGGCGCCGACGGACAGATGGAACCGGACGCGCTCGCCGACCTCCTCGACCCCATCGTCGACGACCGCGCGGACTACGTGAAGGCCAACCGGTTCCTCGGGCGCACCTCCCGGGGAGACATGCCGAAGCTTCGGTTCGTCGGGAACGCGATGCTCGGCGCGCTCACGAAGATCGCCAGCGGCTACTGGCAGACCGGCGACCCGCAGAGCGGCTACACCGTCATCTCCGGCGAGGCCCTGGACGCCGCCCCCATCGAGGACATGTACGAGTTCTACGGCTACTGCAACGACCTCCTCGTGAAGCTGAACGTCGCGGGGATGCGCGTCCTCGACGTCCCGCATCCGCCGGTTTACGGCGACGAGGAGAGCCACATCAAGTACCACACGTACATCCCGAAGGTGTCGGGGATGCTCGCGCGGAACTTCGTCTGGCGGCTCTCGAGGAAGTACCTCGTCTTCGACTTCCACCCGCTGGTCGGCGCGTACGCCGCCGGCGCCGTCTCCTCGGCGGTGGGACTCGCGGGACTGGTGTGGGCGCTCCCCGGCGTCGGGAGCGTCGCGTCGCCGCTCGCCCGCTTCGGCGCGGCGCTCTCCTTCCTGCTCGTCGGCGCGCTGGCGTTCGTCGCGGCGATGTGGATGGACATGCGAGCGAACGACCACCTCGGCGGCACGGTGCTGCCGAACGACCCGGAGCCCGTCACTTCGAAGCCCGAGCGGAATCAGGCGGCACCGAGCGACGCTACCGCCACTGAGGATGCCACGAAGCAGGTCACGGAGCCGGAGCCGGCGTCAGTGTCCGCGAACGGCGACGGAACGGTCTCGGTAGAGCTCGCGCCCGGCGAGTGGGCGTCCCTGCTCGACGCCGCCGTGACCGACGGCGGGGACGCCGACGAGGCGGCGGCCGCCAGGCGGGTCAGGGAGCGCGTGAGAGCCCGCATCCGGGACGAGGAGCGTGCCGCCGACTAGCTACGCGGGGACTAACTAACTCGGTTCCCGGTGGCAGTTCGGGCATGTTCGGAACCAGCGGTATCCGCGGCGAGTTCGGCACCGACGTGACGGCGGCGCTCGCGCTCGACGTCGGCCGGGCGCTAGCCTCCACGGGTCGGTCCCGGGTCGTCGTCGGACGCGACCCCAGGGAGACCGGGCGACTGCTCGTGGACGCGCTCGCCGCGGGGCTCCGGGAGTGCGGCGCGGACGTGGCGTACCTCGGCGAGGTCCCGACTCCGACGGTCGCCAGGGCGGTCGGCTGGCTGGACGCCGACGCCGGCGTCTCGGTCACGGCGTCGCACAATCCGCCCGAGGACAACGGCATCAAGCTCTGGGACGCCGACGGCTCGGCGTTCACGGGCGGCGACCAGACGGCCGTCGTCGAGCGCGTGGAGCGCGACGCCTACGAGCCGGTCGGCTGGCGGGACGTCGGCAACCGGTGGATGGAGTCCGGCGCCCGCCAGCGACACGTCGACGCCGTCGTCGAGGCAGTCGACGTGGACGGCCGGCCGGAGGTGGTCGTCGACGTCGGGCACGGCAGCGGCCGGCTGACGGCGACGGCGCTCCGCAGGCTCGGCTGCGAGGTGACGACGCTGCACGCGCGTCCCGACGGGTCGTTCCCGGCGCGGCCGAGCGAGCCGACAGCCGAGCACTGCGGGGAGCTCTGCGACCTGGTGGCGGCCGGCGACGCGGACTTCGGGGTCGCTCACGACGGCGACGCCGACCGGATGCTCGCGGTCACCGGGGACGGCGAGTTCGTCTCCGGCGACGTCCTGCTCGCGCTGTTCGCGCGCCGAGAGGCCGGTGCCGGCGACCAGGTCGCCGTCCCCATCGACACGAGCATGGCCGTCCGGGAGGCGCTGTCGACGGTCGGTGCCACGGTGACGTTCACCCGGGTCGGGGACGGCTTCGTGGCGAACCGCGCGAGCGACGACGGCGTCGCGTTCGGCGGCGAACCCAGCGGCGCCTGGATCTGGCCGGCGCTCTCCCTGTGCCCGGACGGCACGCTCGCCGCCGCGAAACTCGCGTCGCTGGTCGCCGACCGCGGGCCGCTGGCGGACCTCGTGGCTGGCGTCCCGTCGGTCCCCATCCGCCGCGAGAACGTCCCGGCGGCGGACAACGACGCGGTCGTCGAGCGCGTGCGAAGCCGCATCGCCGACCGCTACGAGAACGTCACGAACGTCGACGGCGTGCGCGTCGACCACGACGACGGCTGGTTCCTGGTGCGCGCCAGCGGCACTCAGCCGCTCGTCAGAATCACCGCGCAAGCGGACGAGGACGCCCGGATGGAGGCACTGTTCGATACCGCCAGCGAGCTCGTCGAGGCCGCCGTCGACGACCTCGGCGCGGGCGTCCCGCAATAGCGCGCGAATAACGAGGAGCGTTCCGGGCGTCCCGTCGTTCGTCATGCAGACAGTCATCCTCGCTGCGGGGCGCGGGACGCGGATGCGTCCGCTCTCGGACGTCACACCGAAACCGATGCTGCCGGTCGGCGACCGGCCGCTGGCCGCTCACGCGGCCGACGCGGCCGTCGCCGCCGGCACCGACGAACTGATCTTCGTCGTGGGCTACCGGGCGAGCCACGTCCGTGCACACTTCGGCCGCGAGTACAACAGCGTTCCCGTCCGCTACGCCACCCAGTCCTCCGCGGAGGGGACGGCGGACGCCGTGCGGGCCGCCCGGGAGTTCCTCGACGGCCGGTTCGCCGTCCTGAACGGCGACAATCTCTTCGACGAGGCGAGCGTCGTCGACCTCTTCGACCAGCCGGCCGCCGTCGCCGCCCACCGGGTGGCCGACCCCTCCGAGTACGGCGTGCTGTCGACCGAGGACGGCGCGGTCACCGGGGTGGTGGAGAAGCCCGACGACCCGCCGAGCGACCTCGCGAACGCCGGCGCGTACGTGTTCCCGGCGTCCGCCATCGACGACCTGGACGTCCAGGAGAGCGAGCGCGGGGAGCGCGAGCTCACGGACGTGCTCGCTACAGTCATCGACCGTGAGGACGTGGCGGCCGTGGAGGTCGACCGGTGGCTCGACGTCGCCCGGCCCGGGGACCTGCTGTCGGCGACCGAACTCGTGCTGGCCGACGAGAAGTGCACGGGCGTCGCGACGGGCGCCGCCGTCCACCCGGACGCAGCCATCGAGGGGCCCGTGGTCGTCCGGCAGGGCGCCGAGGTCGGCGCGGACGCGACGGTGACCGGACCGGCGGTCGTCGGCCCGGATGCGACGGTCTCGGGCGGGGCGTCGGTCGAGCGCTCGGTGCTGCTGGCGGGCGCCGCCGTCGACCCGGAGGTGACGCTACGGGGCGTTGTGGTCGGACCGGACTGCCGGCTCACGGGCAACTGCATCGCCGGAATCACGAGAGAGAACGGCTACGGGGCGGCGTCGGTCGTGGCGGGAGAACCGGGTGTCGGTCCGCTCCGGTACTAGTCCCCGTCGAAGAAGTGCCGCCAGCAGGACACGCAGAGGACGAACGTGAGGAAGACGACGACGAGCGCGGTCGCGAGGGTCGCCGCGCCGGCGGCCTGCGCGGCGAAGAACAGAGCGGCGAACCCGAGGGAACTCCCCAGGTAGACCGGCTCCAGGGACCTGCTCTCGACCTCTTCGCCGACGTCGAGGTAGTCGTAGAGCCCGGTGACGTTCGCGCCGGGTTCGATGCGGCCGCGGTTCTGGTCGAAGTCGATGACGCCCGCGTCGTCCATCTTCGGCAGGTGGCACTGGTAGAGCCCGATGTAGACGCGCTTTCGCTGCTGGGCGTTCAGCTGCTTGACCGTGATGTCGTTCTCGATGGCGGCGATGTGTTCGGCGAGTTCACCGATGGTGACGGTGTCCTCCGTGTCACGGAGGTACTCGAGGACGAGCCGGCGACGCCTGTTCTTCAGCACCTCGAACGTTACGTCCAGCGGTAGTTTGTCGGTCTGTTCGGCCTCCTCGTCCTGACTTTCGTCGACGTCTGGGTTGTCGGGCGTGTCCGGCGACTGCGTCGCTGGTTCAGCCTAGCTCCCCGAGTCGACCGTTTCGTGAGTTCCCTCGAGCATTGTTGGATCGGTGTCGTCATTGGCTGTCGTCGCACTGTCCCCTGGTGGCTGGTCTGTCGCCATCTGTTACCCCTCCTGTACGCTCCTGTCTCTGGTGAGTACTTCGCCAGGGAGGGTCGTGGCGCCCGGCCCGACCGTCACCCCCGCGTTCAGTCGCGTGCCGATGCCGAGTTTCGCGCCCTCGCCGACGACGGCGCCGAACTTCCGGCGCCCGGTCGACACCCGGTCGCCGTCGTGGGCGACCCGGACGTCCGCGTCGTCGTGGCGGAGATTCGCCACGATAGTGCCGGCGCCGAGGTTCGCCCCCGGGCCGATCACGCTGTCTCCGACGTACGAGAGGTGAGGGATGTCGGCGTCGTGGAGCACTGTACTGTTCTTTATTTCGACACTATGTCCGACGTGAACGTTCGTGTCTAGGAAGGTGACTCCCCTGACATAAGCGTTTGGCCCGACTGTCGCCCCGCGCGAGATGTACGCCGGTCCCTCGACGACGACGCCGGCGTCGACCTCGGCGCCGTCTTCGACGACGACCGCCCCCCGACAGTCCGCGTCCGGGTGGACGTCGCCGTCCAGTGATTGCTGCTCGTCGGCGAGAACCGATTCGGTGGCCGCTAACAGGTCCCAGGGCCGCCGCACGTCGAGCACCGACGCGGGTGTCACGCGTGCGCGCTCTGGAACCGACCGTCCGACGGCCGCGAGGTCGTCGGCAGTCTCGACGCCCTCGAAGGCCGCCGCCGGTGCGGCGAACGCGGGCGACGCGGGCCCGGAGCCGCCGTCGGCCGCCGCCTCGTCGGCGGACGCCACGGCCGCAGCCGCGGCCCGGAGTGCATCCGTCGGCACCAGCGCCGCATCGTCGACCACGACGACGCGGTCGTAGTCACCGGCGAACTCCTGAATGGCGGCCGGTTCCCGCGCCACCGCGTCGACCGGCGCATCTGTCTCCGCCACCCAGGACTCGATCCGATCGTCGTCCGACACCACCAACACCTCGTCGGTCCCGGCTCGCGCCAGTCGCACTGCGCCTCGCTCCACGACGGGGGCGCCTGCAACGGGGCAGAGCGCCGCCGGCGTCGACGGGGCGAACGCGGGGCCTGTGTTCCGCGGTAGTCGCATCACACCCAACATCTCGTCAGACAAAGGTCAGACTACCCACTTAGTTATCCATCTATTTACTACTGGTATTGTCTGACAAACGGGGGCTTTACCCTCGGGAGTTCCGGGGCCTCGACCGCTCACGATACCGATTGGCGGAGGTAGCCGTCAGCCAACCCGACGCAATCTCCGAATAACAATGCCCGGAAGCCGTGATTCGAGAGTGTTGTCTGACACGGCGACCGCGCCCGACCTTACCATGACCTGGAACACACCAAACCCCCGCGCGACGACGCCCAGGCCGCTGACTGACGCCCTCGTTCCCGGGCGTGACTCCGGCGACCGGGCGGCGTTGTACGTGCCGGCCCACCGGCAGGGAGGCACAGCATGTGCGGAATAACGGCCTGCGTCGCCGACGACGACGTCGTCGACACGCTCCTCGACGGCCTCCGGAACCTCGAGTACCGGGGGTACGACTCCGCGGGCGTCGCCACTCGCAACGGCAACGGCGTCACCGTCGTCAAGCGCGAGGGCGGCATCGACGAGCTCTCGGAGGCCGTCGGCGTCGTCGAGCCGTCCGGGTTCGCCGGAATCGGCCACACCAGATGGAGCACCCACGGTGCGCCCACGGACGCGAATGCCCACCCGCACACTGACTGCGGGAACCGGGTGGCGGTCGTCCACAACGGCATCATCGAGAACTACCAGGCGCTCAAGGAGGAACTCGGCGCGGACGGCCACGCGTTCACCAGTGAGACGGACACCGAAGTCGTCCCCCACCTCGTCGCCGAGGAGCTGGCGGCCGGCGCCGACCCCGCCGCCGCGCTGCGGGCGGCCGCCGACCGCCTGGAGGGCAGTTTCGCCCTCGCGATGGTGGTTCGGGGCGAGGACGCCGTCTACGCCGTCAGACAGGGGTCGCCCCTGGTGGTCGGCGTGGCCGACGGCTGCCGGTTCCTCGCCAGCGACGTCCCGTCCTTCCTGGAACACACGCGCGACGTGGTGTACCTCGAGGACGGCGACGTGGTGCGCGCGACCGCCGACGGTCACGAGGTCACCGACCGCGCCGGCCGACCGGTCGAGCGCGGCGTCGAGTCCGTCGACTGGCAGGCCGAGGACGCCGAGCGCGACGGCTTCGAGCACTACATGCTGAAGGAGATCCACGAGCAGCCCTCGGCCCTCGAGCGCGCCATCAACGGCCGCGTGAGCGCGGACGGCGACGTCCACCTGGAGGAGTTCCCGGTCGGCTGCTTCGCCGGCGTCGACGACGTCCAGTTCGTCGCCTGCGGGACCTCCTACCACGCGTCGCTGTACGCCCGGCAGCTACTCGCCGAGCGAGGCGTCCCCGCCCAGGTGTTCACCGGGGGCGAGTACGCCACCACGCCCGCGCCGGTCGACGAGAACACGCTCGTGGTCGCCGTCACGCAGAGCGGCGAGACCGCGGACACGCTGGCGTGCGTGCGCCGAGCGGCCGCGTCCGGTGCGCGCACGCTCGCAGTGACGAACGTGGTCGGGTCGACGGCCGCTCGCGAGTGCGACGACGCGCTGTTCATCCGGGCGGGACCGGAGATCGGCGTCGCCGCGACGAAGACGTTCTCCTCGCAGGTCGCCGTGCTGTCCCTGCTCGTCGAGCGACTCACCGAGGACGTCACCGGGTCGCCCGGCGAGGACCGCGCCGACCTGCTGCGGGCGCTCGACCGGCTGCCCGGCGACGTCCAGCAGGTGCTCGACCAGTCGGGGCCCGCGAGGCTCGCCGACCGATTCCGCGACCGCGAAGGCCACTTCTTCATCGGCCGCGGCGTCGGCTTCCCCGTCGCGCTGGAGGGCGCGCTGAAGTTCAAGGAGATCACGTACGAGCACGCCGAGGGGTTCGCAGCCGGCGAACTCAAGCACGGCCCGCTCGCGCTCGTCACGCCGGACACGCCCGTGTTCGCGGTGTTCACGGGCCGCCACGACGAGAAGACCCTGCACAACGTCGAGGAAGTGCAGTCCCGCGGCGCGACGGTTGTCGGCGTCGGGAGCGAGGCGAACTCGGAGGTCGCCGCGACCGTCGACGAGTTCCTGCCGATTCCGGACACCCACCCGGCGGCCGCAGGGGTGCTCGCGAACGTCCAGTTACAGCTGGTCTCCTACCACGTCGCCGACCTGCTCGGGCGTTCGATCGACAAACCGCGGAACCTCGCCAAGAGCGTGACCGTAGAGTGACACAACCAGGACCGCCAGCGACGCCGCGACGCCGGCCACGCGCCGGCGCGACGGAGCCGGGACGGCACCCGGGAGTTCAGCGGCCGCCTCAGTGTCCGCCGACTCGCCGACTCCACCGATGTCCAAGCAAGACCAAGACTCGTTGACTCAGGGCGAGGTCTACGACCTCCTGAGCAACGCGCGCCGGCGGTTCGTCATCTCGTACCTGCGGGACCGCGACGAGCCCGTGGGGCTGAACAAGCTCTCACGGGACGTTGCGGCCTGGGAGAACGACACCGACGTCGAGAACCTCACCGACCAGCAGATCAAGCGCGTGTACGTCTCCCTCTACCAGACGCACGTGCCGAAGCTCAGCGAATCCGGCATCGTCGAGTACGACCAGGACTCCGGCGAGGTGGCACTGACGTCGAACGTCACCACGCTAGACACCTACCTCCCGGACAGCGGGACGGACGGACGGTCCTGGCAGTTCGTGTACGCCGCCATCGCGATCGTCGGGCTGGCGGCGTACGCCGCGGTCTCGCTGTTCCCGGCGGCGTTCGCGTGGGTGTCGCTGGCGTGGCTCGGCGCGGCGCTGATGGTGGCGTTCGGTGCCGTCGCCACCGCACACTACCTGTACGGAGGTCCATCGTGAACCACACAACACCACGGAGGCGACGATGAGCCCGGACTGGGACGTGGTCGGTTACGTCATCAGTTCCGACCACCGAACGATGGTGCTCGGCCGGCTCGCGGAGGGGCCGGCGACGCCCACACAGATAGCCAGCGACGTCGACCTCTCCGTGACGCACGTCTCGCGAGCCCTGAGTTCGCTTCGGGACCGGGAGCTAGTCGAGCTGCTCGTGCCGGAGGACCGGCGCAAGGGACGCGTCTACGGCATCACGGCCGAGGGGACGGAGGCCTGGGAGACGATACAGACGAAGGACCTCTCCAAGTAGCGGAAAGAACGGGGATGGGGGAGAGAGCGGTGGGTCCGGTCGGGGACGGATGGGGAGTGTTCCGGGGGAGAGCGGAACGGGGTGCTCCCCGGCTGTACGGTCGTGTTCTCGCCCCATTGTTAGTAGGCGGCTGTCACGACCCCGCGAGAACGGCGGCGTTCCTGGCCGCGACGATCACGTGGAACAGCGACGGCAGCCCGTAACCCACCAGACGGAGCGCTAGCCGGGCGTCCGGGGAGGCGTCGGCGAACCGGGAGACCGCCAGCACTGCGACCTCCGTGACGGCGCCGACGACGCAGACGACGGCGACCGTGACGGCGACGAGCGCCGGCAGGGTGCCGTGCGCGTGGACGAGGCCGGCGACCACTGGGTTGGCCTCGCGGACGCCCGACACGAGCTCGAGGCCGGCGTACGTCGTGGCCGCGTCCGCGAGCTTCGTGGCCGCCAGCACCGCGAGGAACGGCGTGGCAGCCCGCGTCGCCACAGCGTGAGACACGTCCACACGGGCGGGCGCTGTGGCGATTGTTATAGAGTCGGCTACGCGCGGCGCTCCCGCCGGAAGCCGCGGTATAACGAAACCCGAGGCGTGCCTCGGAACGACTGCAATGCGCTTCAAGCTCGCAGCGATGTCGGCACTCGCCGCCGCTGCACTCGTGATGGCACTGTTCGCGGAACGCCGGACTCGCCCGACTCTCGCAGACGAACACGGCGACTGACGCCGATATCGGCCCGACAGCTTTTTTCAACGAACTAGTAGGAATCCCTCATCGCGGCCGCTAGCGCCACGCACAGACAACGGTAACACCGGCTTACGAGACGGGTCCGCGAGTGCCTCTCGCCGTCACACTGCGGGGTCTACGCGGTGCAGACGAGGCGGTCGAACGGCCGGGAAACAACCTCATAACTCCTCTACACGTAAATTATCCGAATTATTACTATACCTTCGGTGTGTCTAGTAGGCGTCGATGTCACACCGCATCACCGAGTCGGAACAGCGGCGGATGGAGGAGTTCGCCAGCACGCCCAAGTACCGCCGGGGACCCCACCTCCTGCAGCCCTCGTCGACCGAAGACGACGAAGCGGAGACCAGTCAGTAACGATATGAAAACGAGCCCTAGTCGAACCGCACGCCGAAAGTAACCACGGCCACGAGCCCTCCCCTCTCTTCTTTGGCAGCCGATAATTCCCGCCAGCGGCCACGACACTACCGCCGGGCTACTGGAGACACTCGCTCGCTGTGGTGACGGTAGCGAACTCGCCGGCGAGGTGCGCGAGCGCCGTCCGGTGGACGTCCTCCGCCGGCAGGTCCGTCCCGTCGAAGCGCCGACCGAATGTCGCCGTCGCGTCCCGCACGAGTGTCACGTCGAACCCCCGGTTCTCTGCCATCCGGACGGTCGTCGACACGCAGTGGTCGGTCGTCAGCCCGCAGACGACCACCTCCCCGACGTCGCGCTCGCGCAGCCACTCCGCCAGCCCGGTGTCGACGAACGCGCCGTTGACGGACTTCACGAACTCGCGTTCGCTCTCGTCTGCGCCGGGCGCCAGCCCCTCGGCGAACGCGAACCCCGGCTGGCCGCGACGCAGCGGCGACTCGGGCTCCGTCGAGTCGTGGCGGACGTGGGCGACCGGCGCGCCGCGCTCGCGCCACGCCGACAGGAGCTCGCGGGCACGAGCCTCCGCCTCGGGGTTGTTTCGGTCGCCCCACGAGGGGTCGGAGAACCCCGCCTGGAAGTCGACGAGGACGAGCGCCGCGTCAGTCATCGGCGCTCTCCCCCGCCGCCCGCTCGCCCACCAGCGGGTCGACGCCCGCCGTCGCCTTCGGGTGGTCGCGCGTGAACGTCACGGGACACTCCTCGGGAGCCTGCTCGTCGTCCTCCCGGAAGAGGTACTGGACCCACTCGCGGTCGCCCTCGACGCCCCAGTCCCCCAGGTCGGCGTGCGGGCACTGGCCGTCGTACCCCTCGATGCGGCCCTGGATGACGTCGCGGGCGCGCTGGCCCGCCTCGGTGTCGGCGGTGATGCCGTCGAACAGCGCGCGCGGCTGGAACGTGATCTCCAGGCCCACAGGGCAGTACCGCGAGTAGCGGTCGTGCTCGTCGTAGAACGGCGCCCGGCAGGTCGGGAACAGTGGCTGGCCGCCGAAACAGAACTCCCACTCCGGGTGGTCGGTCTCCGTCGGGACGTTCTCGGGCCACGGCTCCGGGTCGTGGACGTGCAGGAAATTCAGCACGTGCCAGAGCGCCTCGTGGTAGTCCGCCTCCGAGAAGGGCTCCTCGGGCGGCTTCCAGAACGTCACGAACGACGCGAGGCCGTCGCGCTCCGGGTAGACGTCGAGGTACTCCAGGAGCGCGTCCCGCAGCCCCAGGAGTGCGTCCGGGTCGGTCAGCGACGGGACGACCGTGTACAGCGGTTCGCCGTTCGCGACGGACTCGGCGCCGAAGTGACACGGAAACGGCGTCCCGTCGCGCTCGCCGGTAACGCCGTCGCGGAACGACTCCCAGTGGCGGCGCACCCAGTCGGGGTAGTCGCCGGCGGCGACGCGGTCTGCCAGCGTCGACTGGTCGACCACTGCCTGCTGGTCGGCCTCGTTCATACAAGAGACTGCGAACGTGTTCGGATTGAGTGTTGCGGTCGGTCTCTCAGCCGGAACGGACGGTCCGTTCGAGCCCCCGACAGGATCACCACGGTCCGGACGCGTTCGACGCGGCGTCGCCCCGCGGTTACCTGGCGGTCACTCCCACAGTTACGTGGGTTCGAGCCAACGCTCACACATGACCGACCCGTTCGTCGTCGTCGGTGGCGACGCAGCCGGCCTGAGCGCAGCCAGCAAGTACCGACGCGAGGCGCCCGACCGCGACGTCGTCGTCTTCGAGAAGGGCGACTGGGTGTCCTACGCGCAGTGCGGGATGCCGTACTTCGTCAAAGGCGACGTGGACTCGATGACCGACCTGCTCTCGCTGTCTCCCGAGGCGGCCCGCGAGCGCGGCATCGACCTGCGGCGCCGCCACGAGGTCACGGCCGTCGACCCGGACGCGAAGACGGTGACGGTCCGCAGCGAGGACGGCACGTTCGAGCAGCCCTACGGCGACCTGCTCGTGGCGACCGGCGCTCGCGCGCGGTCCGCGCCGGTCCCCGGCACCGACCGCTCGGGCGCGTTCACGCTCCACAGCATGGACGACACCGCGGCGCTCCGCGCGTTCCTCGTCGACGAAGCCGAGGCCGAGGAGATCGCGAGTGTCGACTACGTCGACGCCGACTACGTCCGCGAGTACGGCGCCCGCGACCCGCCCGAGACGGCGGCCATCGTCGGCGGCGGCTACGTCGGCGTGGAGATGGCCGAGGCGTTCGCCGCCCACGACCTCGACGTCCACCTCTTCCAGCGGCCCGAGCAGCTACTCCGGCCGTTCGGCGAGGCAGCCGGCGACCTGGTCGCCGAGAAACTCCGCGAGCACGGCGTCACCGTCCACCTCGGCACCGAGGTCGAGGCGCTGACGGGCGACGACGGCGCGCTCTCGGGCATCGAGTACGACGGCGGCCGCCTCGACGCCGACGTCGCGGTGGTCGGCATCGGCGTCCGCCCGAACACGGACCTCCTCGAGGGGTCGGGCGTCGAACTCGGCGACAGCGGGGCGGTGGAGATCGACGAGCACGGCCGCACGAACCGCGAGCACGTCTACGCCGCCGGCGACTGCGCGGAGATGCGACACGCCGTCACCGGGGACGCCGACTGGGTGCCGCTCGGGCTGACGGCGAACCGCGCGGGCCGCGCCATCGGACAGACGGTCGCGGGCGACCCGGAGCCGGTCGGCGACATCGCCGGCACGGCCGCCGTGAAGGCCTTCGAACTGGAGTGTGGCCGGACGGGCATCCTCGACCACGAGCGCGCTCGGGACGCGGGCTTCGACCCCGTCTCGGAGACCGTCACCGCGGGCTCGCGGTCGGGCTACTACCCGGGGAACGAGGACACCACAGTGACGCTGACTGCTGACCGCGAGACCGGCCGGCTACTCGGGGGAAGCATCGCCGGCGAGGACCGCGCCGCCGTCCGCATCGACACCGTCGCCACCGCTCTCGAGAGCGACCTGACCGTCCCCGAGGTGGAGCGCCTCGACCTCGCGTACGCGCCGCCGTTCAGCCCCGTCTGGGACCCCGTGCTCGTCGCTGCGAAGGTGCTGGCTAGCGACCTGGACGCGGAGTGAGAATCGACCGCAGGCGCGGTAACGGCCGGATGGTGACCGGACTCGCCTAGTGCTGGAGGCCGGCGAGCAGGTCGTCGACGGTCTCCTGCTCGCCGTCGAGGGCCTGCGGGTGGATGGCGACGCCGACGACGTAGTCGCCGTCGTGTTTCACCTTCGTGACGTGGACGTAGACGTCGACGGTCGAGCTGCCGATGGACGCCTCACCGTCGAACTTCGTCACGTTCGCCGACTCGCCGAGCACCGTGACGCTCCGGGTGCCGACCTCGTCGCCGACGGTCAGACCGCTGTACTGGTCCTGGGCGAGCGCCGCGAGTTCGCGGTTGGAGTAGTCCTCGACGGGGTTGAACGACTGCCCCAGCACACTCACTTCGGGAGTCGCGAACGCGCCGAAGACGGCCGCGCGCTGCTCGCCCACGACGGGCACGTCGACGCTGCGCTCGTACATCGCGACGTGGTTCGTTACCGTCACGTTCCGTGACTGGCCGGCCGCGGAGAACTCCCGGGTCACCTCCTGCTCGGAGACGTTCGCCTCCTCGTAGCCGGTGTCCTCCAGGGTTGCGTCGTCGACCGTCGCGGGCGACGCAGAGAAGGAGAGGTCGCCGGTGAGCATCCCGCAGCCGGCGAGTGCGACGAGGACGGCGACCGCTACCGCCGTGAGCGTGGTGCGTTGCATACCCGACCGGAGCCGCCCACCGAGAATAACCCTTATGGCCTGCCTACCGCGGTACGGCTGGGCGGTCAGCGGTGGCCGAACGCGCCCGCTTCGGCGACCCTACAGCCGGAACGTCGCGCCGTCGTCGGTGTCCTCGACGGTGACGCCGAGGGCCTCCAGGCGCGCCCGCAGGTCGTCGGCGCGCTCGTAGTTGCCGGCCTCGCGTTCCTCCTCGCGGACGTCGAGCACGAGGTCGACGACGTCCTCCGCGATGGAGACGTCGCCCCCTACTTCGGCGTCCCCGAACTGGAAGCCGAGCACGTCGCCGCCCAGGTCCTCGAAGGTCTCGATGGCGTCCACGAGCCCCCGGTAATCGTAGGCGTCGTGGGCGTCAACGTGGCGGTTCACGGCGGTCGCGAGTTCGAGCAGCGCGGACACCGCAGCGCGGGTGTTGAAGTCGTCGAGCATCGCGGCCTCGAACGCCTCGCGGGCCTCGGCGACCGCCGCGCGGAGGTCCTCGTCGACGACCTTCGCGTACGCCTCGACGTCGTCGGCGGCGTCGGTCGTGCGCTCGTAGGCACGCTCCAAGCGGTCCCAGCGCTCCTCGGCCTCCGCGATGGTGGCCTCGGAGTACGTCTGGCGCTGCGTGTAGGAGGTGGAGACGAGGAACATCCGGACGACGTCCGCGCCGAACTCCTCGACGGCGTTCTTCGCGGTGAAGAAGTTCCCCAGGCTGGAGGACATCTTCTCGCCCTCCGTCTCCAGCAGGCGGACGTGCAGCCAGTAGTCCGCGAACCGCTCGCCGGAGGCCGCCTCGCTCTGCGCGATCTCGTTCTCGTGGTGGGGGAACACGAGGTCCTGGCCGCCGATGTGGACGTCGATGTGCTCGCCGAGGTGCGTGGTCGCCATCGCGGAGCACTCGATGTGCCAGCCCGGCCGCCCCTCGCTCCACGGCGACTCCCAGGTCTGGCCGCACTCGTGGTCGAGTGGCGGGAGGGTCTCGTCGCGGTGTTCGTTGGCGTCCTCGGGACTGACGCCGCCTGCCTTCCAGAGCGCGAAGTCCGCGGGGTGGCGCTTCTCCGCCTGCTCGTCGTCCGGTCCCTGGGCGTCGAGTTCGTCGACCTGCTGGCCGGAGAGCTTCCCGTAGTCCGCGAAGCTGGTCACGTCGAAGTAGACGGAGCCGTTGGCCTCGTAGGCGTAGCCCGCCGCTATCAGGTCCTCGACGAGCGCGATTATCTCGGGGACGTGCTCGGACACCCGGGGGTAGACGTCCGCTCGTTCGAGGTTCAGCGCGCGCATGTCGTCGATGACCGACTGCGTGTAGTGAGCGGCGACCTCGGCCTCCGTGTCCCCGAGGTCGTCCTCGCCGACGCGCGCGACGATCTTCTCGTTCACGTCGGTGAAGTTCTGGACGTGTCGCACGCCGTACCCGGCGTGCGAGAGCCAGCGCGCCACGACGTCCGACTGCACCCAGAGGCGAGCGTGCCCGAGGTGGGCGTCGTCGGAGACCGTCAGGCCACACGTGTACACGAGCACGTTCTCGGGGTCGCGTGGCTCGAAGGACTCTCGCTCGCCGGAGAGGGTGTTCGTCACGTACTGCGTCATCCCCCGAACCTACGGCGCCCAGCGCTTCAAGGCGTCGGAATCGTCACCTACTGCGGGCCCCCGGGGACGGCGGTCAGCGCGTCCTCCAGGAGCCGCAGCGCGTCCGCGCCGTCCCGGCGCTCGACGACGACGACCAGCGCGTCCGCGACGCCCGCCGCCACGGGGTCGACGTCGGCGACGTGCAGGCGCTCCAGGGCGACCGCCAGCGCGCGCGTGTCCAGGTCGCCGGCGGCCACGAGCGCCGTCAGGCCGCCGCTGCTGCCGTCTGCCACGAATCGCTCCTCGCCGACGACGAGCAGGCCGTCGTCGCCGTCCTCGGTGCGGGACACGCCGGACTTCATGGACACCCTGGCCCGAGCGTCTCCCGTCTCGAAGCCCGGCAGGTCCTCGGCGTACCGGCGGACGGCCGCCGCCACGGCGTCCTCGTCGCCGTCCACGTCCAGGAAGCGCGCAGCGGCAGCGTGGTTCACGACGCCCGCGCGCAGCGCCCGCCGCAGGAACGGGTGGTCGTCGACCGCCGCCCGCGTCTCGCCAGCCAGCGTCATACCGGCGACTCGGCGCCGGGCGGAGTTAACTGTTGTCAGGCGCGAAGCCGCCCTCCACACCGAACGACGGGGGGATTGCAGCGACCGAGTGCTGTCAACTACCGGAACGGAGTCTCGGTGCCACAGCAGACCGCTGGGCGCCCTGCGGACGCGGCCGTGGTGGAGACAGCGCCAGTCGCAATCACCAACTCTCGGGAGACAGGCAGATGTCGACGGGAACCGGGGACGCCGGTCACCGTCTCACAGCGAGTCCCTCACCCGGTCTTGTTGACGGTGATCAGCGCGGTCGGAACGATGATGGCGATGGTCAGAATCGCGCCGCTGATGACTGCGAAGGGCGCAACCGCGGCCACGGGGTACGCCAGTAAACTGACGGCTGCCCAGTTGACGACGGACAGGATAATCGTATACGCGACGGCTGCGAGCAGTACGACGACGCTGAACGCCCCGAGAACGACTCCCACGAGGGGCGGTGACGAGCTGTTCGCGTTCGAATCGAATCCCATTGAGGTGCTCTGTGGCAGTATAGTGGAAATCGGACATACTTAAGCGGAGCGAACCCGGAGGGGATTTAGGTACAGTGCGCTCAACTCTCTCGAGAATAGCCGGAGAGTAGGCGTATCAGCGCGCTATTCTGGTGGCTGTGGGATTTCACTGCTGGCGTCTCTTCGTCTGCTGGCCGTAATATGAATTTACAGAAATCCCAATACTGTACAACACACCGTTCTATCACGCAATCGCCTCGCGGTATCACGGTGCGAGCTTCGGCGGACGCGACAGTCGCCGTCCCCGCAGCGTTCACCGCGTCCGCGGCGGCCAGTACACCACTGAGGACGCGACCACGTGGCCGTCAGGGGTCGAACCACCGCGCGGGCCCCCTCTCAGTGTCTGCGACTCGCGGGCTGCGTTTAAATGAGGGGAGCGTGAATCGGGGCTGTGAGCGAGGACAGCGACCCGACGGCGGTGCTCTCCGTGCTCGACGACGAGCACGCGCGAGCCATCCTCGCCGCGGCAAGCAGTGAACCAATGTCCGCGAGCCAACTCAGCGAGGCCTGCGACGCGTCGACCGCGACCGTCTACCGGCGCATCGACGACCTCACCGACCTCGGCCTCCTGGAGGAGTCGATCAACGTCCGCCCGGACGGGAACCACCACAGCGTCTACCGCGCGACGCTCACGCGGTTCACGCTCGAACTCGCCGACGGCGAGTTCACGACCGAGGTGGAGGTCGAATCAGAGGACGTCGCCGACCGATTCACGAGAATGTGGGAGGGACTATGACCTGGTTCGCCGCCATCGTCGTCGTCTCGATGGCGTCGACCATCGTCGGCCTGTTCATCGGCTACCAGGCCTACCGCGGGTTCCGCCGTCACCAGAGTCGGTCGATGCAGTACCTCTCGGTCGGGCTCATCCTCCTGACGGCCGTCACGAACACGGCGGCGTTCGTCGGCACCGGCCTGCTGCACCTCGGCGTCATCGACGCCGGCCTCCAGTCGCCGCTGACGCTCGCGGTCCGCCTGCTCCAGTTCGCCGGTCTGGCCTGCATCGCGTACTCGCTGTACCGACGACCGTAGCCGGCGGAGTGGGGATTCTGCAGTCTGGCTACTGGCAGGCGGCCGACTCGGCGACCACCAGCAGTTCCTCGCGGTCGAGTTCCGTCGCCGTCACGCTGTACCGGACGTCCTCGCAGGCCCAGGTCACGAGCTTCGACTGGGTGGTCAATAGGTAGCTGGCGCCCTGGCCGGCGACCGTGACGTTCTCGCCGGCGTCGAACCCGGGGTCGGCGCCCGACTCGTCGTGGTCGGTGATTACCTTCGAGACGGTGACCGTCTCGCCGTCCGCGTCGGCGTACTCGACTACCACCTGCGTGACGTTGCCGCGGGTCACTCGCCCCGATTCGAACGCGTACCCCTCGGGCGGGTCGGGGTCCGGAACCGGGAGCGGGGCGGCCGCGGCGAGCGCGTCCATCGAGTCGACGCGCTCCGTGTCGAACCCGACGGTGTCCTCGGTAGCGTCCGCGGGTGGTGTCCAGCCGAAGGCATCGGCCGGGAGGTCGGCGTCGAAGCTGACGTCCTCGAGGTGCGTGCTGACCTCGTACGTCTGGTCGTCGAAGACGACCGTCTGATCGCTGCGCAGCGGATAGTAATACTCGGCGTCCAGCCACAGCGTCCGGTTCAGGTCGACTGCGGCTTCGGTCACCGCCGTCATCCGGAAGCCGTGGGCGGTGCGGTCGGCGACCCGCTCGGTGCCGAGGTACTCGACCTCGTAGCCCTCGATGGGCTCGGACGCCACGGCGTGGCCGGTGGGTTCGACCGGCACGACGGGCAGCGGCGAGACGCCCTGGCCGCGCGCCGTCACGGTCGAGTCGTTGCGCGCTGCGGCGACGATGCTCGCGTAGTAGTCGCCCTGGTCACCGAGTGAGACCGCGTTCTCGGTCTGGGGGATGCGCGTGACCGCGTTCTCGCTGGCGTCGTAGAACAGCGACTCCTCACCGCCGACGACGGTGACGTCGCCGGTCTGCGCCTCGGGTTCGAGCACGCGGCTGAACCGCCGGATGCTGTCCTCGCCGGCGGCGATGCGGAGTTCCGTCCGCGTGCGGTTGGTCGTGCCGTTCGACTCGATGCTCGACACCCGCGTCGCCGACAGCGTCTCCAGGTCGCCGAGAGCCGCCGACACGTCGTCGTCGGGTGGTGAGTCGGGGCCGGCGTCGGGCGCGGGGAGGGAAGCACAGCCACTCGCGGCGACTAGCGCGGCGAGCGCGAGCGGAATCCAGGAGGGCCTGTCCATCGATACCCGAACGTATGTGTCAGACAAAATAAAAGGGGCGAAACCTTCCGCATTCGCGCGCCGACTCCCTGCATGCGGTGCCTCTCCCGAAGTCCCTAAGGACGTGTCGTCCCAATCGTTGGACATGCAAGCGCTGGTCATCGTCGGACACGGCTCGCACCTCAACCCCGGCTCCTCCGAGCCGGCGTACGCGCACGCCGACACCATCCGGGAGTCGGGCGCGTTCGACGAGGTCCGCGAGGCGTTCTGGAAGGAGGAGCCGTCGTTCCGGAACGTCCTCCGCACCCTCGAGTCCGAGGAGGTGTACGTCGTCCCGCTGTTCATCTCGGAGGGCTACTTCACCGAGCAGGTCATCCCCCGGGAACTCCGCCTCGACGACTGGGACCCCGAGGACTGGGATTCGGACGGCACCGACGCCGACCACGTCACCCTCGACGCGGGGGACGTCGAGAAGACCGTCCACTACTGCGGTCCGGTCGGCACCCACGACTCGATGAGCGACGTCATCATCCAGCGCGCGAAGTCCGTCACGGGCCGCGAGACGTTCGGCGACGCCCCCGAGACCGGAGACTCGGAGGCCCGTCGGACCGCGCCTGACGGAGGCTTCGGGCTCGCCGTCGTCGGCCACGGCACCGAGCGCAACGAGAACTCCGCGAAGGCCATCCACTACCACGCCGACCGCATCCGCGAGATGGGCGTCTTCGACGAGGTCCAGGCGGTGTTCATGGACGAGGACCCCGAGGTCGACGACGTCACCGACTTCTTCGAGAGCGAAGACATCGTCGTCGTCCCGCTGTTCGTCGCCGACGGCTTCCACACACAGGAGGACATCCCCGAAGACATGGGGCTCACCGACGACTACCGCACCGGCTACGACGTGCCCAGCGAGGTCGACGGCCACCGCATCTGGTACTCGGGCGCGGTCGGCACCGAACCGCTGGTCGCCGACGTCGTCCTCGAGCGCGCGGCGGACGCAGGCGCGCCGGTCGGCGACGCCGTCGAAGCAGTCCGGGAACGCACCGGCGGCGCGGACGCCGCCGCGGGGGACTAGATGTCGGTCGCCGACGCGCTCGTCGACGCCGCGGACGACGGCGTCGACTTCGACGGCCTCACGGTCGAACCGTACCGGGACGCCTACCGGTTCGCCACGCCCGACGACGAAGCCATCCTCGCGGGCGAGGAACTCCGCGAGCGCGCGGACAGCCCGTACGCGACGAACTGGTACTACTGGGAGCACGAGGTCGAGGGCCACGGCACCGCCCGCCGAGCATTCCTCCGGTGGCTGGAGGGCGGCAGCGACCTCGGCGTCCCCGAACGCTACGACGCCCTCCGGGACGGCCACACCCGCCACTGGGGCGAACTCGCCGTCACCGTCGTCCTCGACGCCGAGGGCCGCCGGCGCTACGAGGTCCGCCACGAGGACGACCTCGGCGAGGACGTTCGGAAGACGACTGAGTCGTCTTCCGCAGCCCATCAGAACGCAGAGCGTTCTGAGGACGTCGACGCCTACACCGACCCACTGGAAGCGCGCGAACTCGTCAAGCACGACGACGACGGCCGCTACCGACCGCTCTCGACGGCGCCGTCGCTCCCCCACGGCTGGGCGTTCGTCGACCTCGACGGCAGTGACCTCGTCGAGACGGTGGAGTACATCTACCCGGCGACGGTCGCGAACTGGCACCGCGAGCGCGAGGGCGACCTCGACGTCGACCACTGGGAGGACGCCGCCGGCCGCCAGACCGGCATCTACGGTGTCGTCTCCGAACTCGACGACGACGCTCTGGAGTGGGCGGCCGAGGCCTGCTGCGTGGACTCCCAGTGCCTGAAGCGCCGCGAGTGGGACCGGAACGGCGAGGAGGACCTCGACGTGCCCCGGGGCGACGGCGAGTTCCCGTGCCGGGAGCCCTGTTCGCTGTTCGTCGCCGCCGCCCGGAAGTTCACGACGCTCGAACGCGAGGAATCCCGGGAGTACACGTTCGAACTCACCCCCGCCGAGAAGGAACAGGTCGAGGACATCGTCGACGCCGTCGCGGACGGCCGCACTGACGAGATCCGCGAAGCCGACGTCTACGAGGGCGCGAACCGCTACCGCGCCCGGTTCCTGCGCGCGAAGCGCATGGACGAACACGGCCTCTCCGGGACGCCGACGTACCCCGAGGACCACGAGGACGACGGCGACGACGACCACTGAGGGCCCCGCTGGCGGCGCTGCTCGCGACTCTCCCTCTCGCTGCGAGAACTCTCACCCGAACAGCTCGTAGACCGCGACAGCGACGCCCGCCAGCACGCCCACGACGCCCACCGCGAGCGCACCGGCGTCCGGAATCGCAATGGCTACCGCCGCCGCGACGACGACCACGGCCGCCGCGAACACCACGGGCGTCACGACCTTCGTCACTGACGTCGTGGTGGCCTGCTCCGCTGCCGTCTTCTCCGCGAGCGTGTCGTCCACCGCGACGTCCGGCCCGCCGTCCTTCCGCTCGCTCGTCACGGAGACGGCCACGGTCGCCTCCTCCGCGCCGTACCCCGTCACCACGCTCAGCGTCCCCTCTACGGGACCCGACTGCCGGGGGACCGAGACGTCCACGCGCCGCGTCGCGTCCTCCTCGACGTACAGTTGGGTCTCCGCGGGCGTCACCACGCCGTCCAGCGTCTCGCTCGGGTGCACGTGGACGTGCAGCGGCTGGCCGTGATTCACGAACTCCAGGACGAACGACCGGTCGGTCTCCAGCGCCGCTCGCGCCACGTCGAGCTCGCGCGGACCCTCGCGGTTGAGGTGGACCGACAGCGTCTCCGGCACGCTCGAAGCATTCCACCCACGCGACAAAAAGGTTCCCTGCCTCAGGCCGACGCTTCCTCGCGCATGTCCGGCGGCAGCAGGTTCGGGATACCGTCCTCGATCGGGTACGTCTCCCCGCACTCCGTACACGTCAGCGTCCCCGCCATCACCTCGCCGTCCTCCTCGGCGTCCACGTCCAGTTCCAGGTCGTGTTTGTCCAGCGGACAGCAGATGATGTCCATCAGGTCCTCTTTCATACCCGAAGTCTGGCGGGCGCCCGGCAAAAACGTGCGGGTTCCTCCCCGGGGTCGTCTGGGCGCAAGCGCACGAAACGCCCGCTGTGGACGTACCCTCGAAAGCCCCCGCTGTTCGAATACGCGAACGCGGTCGAAGAATCGAGGTTCGCGGTTACTCGAAGGGGTTCTGGCGGACGACCGACTCCTCGCGGCCGGGACCGACACCGAGTACGTAGGCGGGCGTGTCGAGTTCGTCCTCGACGTACTCGACGTACGCACGAGCCTGCTCGGGGAGCGCTTCGTAGCCGTTCTCGGCGACCTCGGCGGGGTCGAACTCCGGCCAGCCGTCGAAGGACTCGAAGACCGGCTCGCAGTCGCCCCAGCGCTCGGTCGTCGCGGGCATCGAGTAGACGGTCTCGCCGTCCAGTTCGTAGGCGTGCCCGACCTTCACCTCGTCGAGGCCTGCGAGCACGTCGAGGTGATTGATGACGAGCCCCGTGAAGCCGTTGGCGCGCGCCGCGTGCCGGAGCATCGGCATGTCCAGCCAGCCGACGCGGCGTGGGCGCCCGGTGACGGTGCCGTACTCGCCGCCCTCCTCCCGGATGTACGTCGCGAGGTCCTCGTTCTCGCCCTCGCCCTGCTCGTCGTAGCCGGGCGTGTCACCGACGACGCCGCCCAGTTCTGTCGGCATCGGACCGCTCCCGACGCGGCTCAGGTACCCCTTCACGATGCCGAGGACCTCGCCGCTGCCGACGACGCCGGGGCTCAGGCCGGTGCCCGTCGCGGCCCCGCCCGCGGTCGGGTTCGAGGACGTGACGTAGGGGTAGTTCCCGTGGTCGATGTCGATGATGGTCCCCTGCGCTCCCTCGAACATCACCTCGTCGCCGCTGTCGAGGCGGTCGGCGAGATAGTTCCCGGCGTCCACGGTCATGTCCTCCTCGGCGAGTCGCTCGCCGTAGCGCGCGTACTGCTCGTGGAGGGCGTCCACGTCGAACTCCGCGCCGGTCTCCACACCGAACACGTCCTCGGCGAGGCGGCGCTTCTGTGGCACGACGTACTCCAGTTTCTCCCGGAGCGTGTCGGCGTCGAGCAGGTCGGCGACCCTGAGGCCCCGGCGACCGGCCTTGTCCTCGTAGGTCGGCCCGATGCCGCGGCCGGTCGTTCCGACTTCCTGGTCGGATTCGCTCTTGACGTCCTCCTCGATGCCGTCGAGGACGCGGTGGTACGGCAGAATGACGTGAGCGCGCTTCGCGACCCGCACGTCCGGGTCGAGGCCGCGCTCGCGGAGGCCGTCGATCTCCTCGAACAGCGTCTCGGGGTTGACGACGCAGCCGTTGCCGAGGACGCCGGTCTTCCCGCGGACGGCCCCGGAGGGAACGAGAGACAGCTTGTACTCGTCGCCGTCCACGACGACGGTGTGGCCGGCGTTGTCGCCGCCCTGGTATCGGGCGACCACGTCAGCGGCGTCGCCGAAGATGTCGACGACGCCTCCCTTGCCTTCGTCGCCGAGTTGCGACCCGACGATGGTGACGGTCATGCTCGAAGATTCACCCACGGTCGTGATACCGGTTACGGTCTCCCGGCCCGAAGTGTCCACGAACGCGCACACAAGCCGGCCGTATCGGCGGTCTGGTGCCGGGAGCGCAATCGTTAATTGCTAGCACTCTCGTACTCTGACGTGACGCGATTCTCGCCCGCCGGTGTGACAACCTTTAAAGCCCCGCCCTGACAAGTTAACAAACGTCATGATAGACCGGCTTGAGAAGGAAGTCGACATGCTGGAGCGCCATCTGCAGGTCCTCCGAATGGTCATCGAGAACGAGCCAATCGGCATCGTGAAGATGTCCAACGAGACCGGCTACCCGCACCACAAGGTCCGCTACTCGCTGCGCGTCCTCGAGGAGGAGAACCTCATCGAGCCGTCCAGCCAGGGCGCCATCACGACCGAACGCACCCACGAGTTCGTCGACGAACTCGACGGCAAAGTCGACGAGATCATCGACAAGATGGAATCCATGAAGATCGACGCCGCCGCGGAAGCCGAGTAACTCGTTTTCTGCCTTCTGAGACCCTGCGGTGAGAGAACCGGGCTGCTCCCGTTAGAGCTCCGGCACGGTGAGGTGGAACGCGTCGTTCCGGTCCTCGACGAGACACAGGTGGTAGCCGGCCTTGCGGCCGACCTTCACGAAGCTCTCTCTGTCGCTACGCGAGAGGAAGCCGCCGCCAGCCGTCTCCTCGTCTGCCGTCTCCAGGGCGGCCGGTTCGAAGAACGACCCCGTGACGTACATCGCCGCCGAGAGGTCGTCGCTGCCCTCGCGGATTGCGGTGGCGTCCGAGACGAGTGCGTCCATCTGGTCGCCAGTCACTGGGTCGCGGCCCGTGTTCACGTCCGCGACCACGAGCGGATTGCCCATGCGGTCGCGTAGCACCACGTCGAACGTCCGCGAGACCGACGTCTCGTCGTCGGGTTCGACTTCGACGGTGCCGTTGAGTTCCGCCCGGTCGACCGCCGGCAGCGCGTCGTAGAGGCCCGCGAGCCCCGACTGGTGGCCCGAATCCCGGACCTCGTAGGGGAGCGCGCGCACCGCCCACGACACGAACCGGTAGACGGTCGTCCCGTGCAGGAACGACTCGAACGGCTCGCCGTCGACGGTCGCCGACGCTGCGTCGAACTGCGTGTGGTGGTCGATGCGGAGGTTCTCGTTGACGGCGTCGGCGTCCGTCGTCCGGTCGAGTTCGTCGAGTGTCGGCTTCCCCTTCGAGTCGTAGCGCACGAAGAGGTTCGTGTCCGAGAGCGCGTCCGCCGCGTCCAGGTCGGTCGCCGACGGCTCGGCGTCGCTGCCGGTCGCCTCGATGGCGGACAGTTCCGCTTCGAGGTCGTCGACCTCGGACTGGAGGTTGTCGCGTTCGGTCTTCAGAGCCTCGACGTGCTCCTGGAGTTCGTCGCGCTCGCCTTCGAGGGAGTCGATGCGCTCGCTGGCGGCCTGGAGCTTCTGCTCGCGCTGCTTGACCGCCTGCTTGAGCTTCTCGACCGTCGACTTGCCACCCGTCCGGGAGCGCGAGCGCTGCGTCCGCTTCCCCGAGGACTGCTTCGCGCTCCGACTTGACCCCCGGGACGACGGCGCGCTCGCGTCGGTGTCGTCGCTGCCGCCCTCGCTGTCGTCGGGGTCGATGGTCGGTACCGACGTGGTCTTCCGCCACTCTCGTTCCTCGTCGAAGGCCTGGTCGCCGTCCTGGGTCGCCGTCCCGCCGTCGTTGGCGGCGACCGACTCGTCGCCGCTCACTGCCGCCCGCGGCTCGCTCGTGCCCGCCGTGTCTGCGTCGCCGCCAGATGCGTTCGACGGGCTGGCGTCCGCGCGCTCGCTCCCGGCGGCCGACGACTGGCCGGTCGCGCCGGACGCACCGGCCGAGCGAGCGGGCGACTCGTCGGTCTCCGGGACGTCACTCTCGGGGGGTTCGCTCGTCGTCCCCGAGGAACCGCCGCCCACTGAGCCAGTGGCTGAGCCGTCTGGGTCAACTGCCTCGTCCTCGCTGCCGGTGGACAGCGCCGTGGTCGAGTCAGCCTCGTCGGCGTCCTCACCGTCCGCCGACGCCGCGGTCGCGGCTCCAGCGGCTCCCGCGGCGTCTGGTGTATCGACTCCGTCCGCCCCCGCGTCGTCCTCGAGTTTCGGCAACTCGGTGACGCTCACCGGCGCCTTGATGACCTCGTAGACGCCGACCTCGTCATCGGCGCGCTCGAAGGCCTCGTCGCCCGTAATCAGCTCCTCGCTGGCGCCGACGAACGCCGCGCTCATCGAGCGCCCGCCGTAGTAGACGACGTAGTAGTCCCCGGAGAGGACGTTCTCCGAGAGCTCGACGTAGCCAGTGAAGCTCGCGTCCGCGAGCGTCTCGCCGGCCTCTGACAGCGGCGTGTCGTTCGTGTAGTACTTCGCCTGTGTCTCCCCCCCGCGCTCCTGCATCGAGTACAGCAGCGCGAGCGACTCGTGGGGCGCCTCGTAGACCGTGCCGTCGGCGTCGGCGACGTCCTCGACGTCGCCCCCGAAGACCCCGATGACGCGACCGTTCAACAGGAACAGCCACGTCCCCCCGACGGACACCGCGCCCGAGAAGTCAGCGTCCGCGAGCTCGTGGAGCTGCCGGACTCCGCCCGTGAACGGCCGGGAGCCCCAGGACTCCACGCGCTCGACAGTGCGTGCCTGCATGTGGGGGAAAATGCGAGGGCCGTGTATAAGCCTTTTCGGGCCGGACGAGCCGCTCAGAACGTGTCTCGCTGGAAAGACGAGAGGCGGGGTCGGGACCGACTACAGCTGGTTCGAGGCGTCGTCCGCGAGCTCCTCCATCCGCTTGCTGATGCGGCCGGCGCTGGAGAACTCGTCCTCGCTCATCGCGGCGGCGAGCGAGTTGCCGAGCAGGAAGACCGCGTGCTTGTGCTCGCTCTTGGACTTGTGGACGTGCGAGGGTTCGACATCGAGTTCGTCGTAGGCCGCGAAGGCGTCGTCGTCGACGTGGTCGAAGCCGAGAAACTGGTCTTTGATGTCGACCATCTGTTCGTGCAGTTCGAGGAGCTCGTCCTTGTGCATTGGGTCAGCGTAGGGAATTCGTGGTGTTAAGCGTTCTCCGGGACCGGTTCACACGCTAGAAGACGTACTCGTCCTCGTGGCCCATCATGCCGCCCTCGCTCTCGAGGCCGGCGCCGTCCTCCTCGTCACTCGGGCCACTGGTCTTGTAGGCTCGAATCCCCGAGGACAGCAGCTGCTCGACCGCCTCCTCCCGGCTCACGAACTCGCCCTGCTCGACGAGCTGGGCGATCTGCATCTCTATCTGGTCGGGGATGTTGATTTCGACGGTGGGCATCGTAACGGGAGAGGCTTCGACGCCTCCATTGATAAGCCTGACGGGGATGAATTCTTCCGGTAACCAGAAGTACAGTACGAGAACCCCGAAATCATGTTATCGAATCCACACAGTCTGGTCGGCGTTCCGGTAGGAATACGTGTCCTGGCCGGCTACGACTGGCCATGACTGTCGACGACGTGACCGACCTCTACCGGGAGTTCGGGGACGACCGACTGCCGCCCGGCCAGCGAGAGACGTCGAAGTTCCCCGTGCTCTCGAAGGGCGACACGCCGAACTGGGACCCCGAGACCTGGGAGTTCACGGTCACGGGCGCCGTCGAGAACGACCGCTCGTTCTCCTTCGAGGAGTTCCGGGACCTCGACAGCGTCACCCAGCGCCAGGACTTCCACTGCGTCACCGGCTGGTCGAAGTTCGACTGCGAGTTCACGGGCGTCACCTTCCCCCACCTCGCCGAACTCGCGGGCGTGTCGGACGACGCCGTCCACGTCATGTTCCACGCCCTCGACGGCTACACGACGAACCTCCCTCTCGAGGACTGCATGCGCGACGAGGTGCTGTTCACGTGGGCGTTCGACGGCGAGGACCTGCCGCGCGAGCACGGCGGCCCGCTGCGCGTCGTCACCCCCCACCGGTACGCCTACAAGGGCGCGAAGTGGGTCGACGGCGTCCAGTTCCTCACCGAACCCGACCGCGGCTACTGGGAGAAGCGCGGGTACTCGAACACCGCCGACCCATGGAACGAGGAACGGTACAGCTAGCGCGAAGAACAGCCTATTTGGCGCGTCAGTCCTAACGACGGGTAATGAGTTCGCTTGCCGGGGAGGCGACCGTCGACGGGCCGGTCGTCGCCAGGAGCTGCCGGGTCGCCGACGTCTCCTACCGGGCGTTCCTCGCCGCGCGGGACGCGCCCGGCTTCCACTGGGCCGACCCCGACGGCCTCGAGGTGTCGGGGGCCGGCACCGCAGCCGCAGTGACCGCGTCGGGCGATGACCGCTTCGAGGACGTACGGACGTGGGCCGACGACCTCTTCGAGGCCGTCGACTACGACGGCCCGGAGGCCGCCCGCCCCCGCCTCCTGGGCGGGTTCGCGTTCTTCGACGACCACGAGTCGGGCGCGCCCTGGACGGGGTTCCCGGCCGCCCAGTTCGTGCTGCCGGAGTGCCAGCTCGCGAGCGTCGGCGACGAGACGTGGCTGACGGTCGCCCGCGTCGGCGAGGACGCGACTGTCGAGGGCGTCGAGCGCGCGCTCGCCGACGCTCGCGAGGCTGTCGAGTCGCTGCCCGCGATGCGACCGAGCGGCCCCCGGCCCGGGGTCGAGGCGACCACGCCGACGCCGGACAGGGACGAGTGGACGGCGGGCGTGCGGGACGCGCTGGCGCGCATCGAGGCCGGCGACCTCCAGAAGGTCGTGCTGGCGTCCGCGCTGCGCGCCGACCTCGACGCGCCCGTCGACCCCCGGGACCTCCTCGAACGCCTGCGTCAGCGGTACTCGCAGTGCTTCCGCTTCCTCGTCGAGCCGACGAGCGACGCGGCGTTCCTGGGTGCGACCCCGGAGCGCCTCGCGACGCTCCGCGACGGCCGCGTGGAGACCGTGGCGCTCGCCGGCTCCGTCGGGCGCGGCGACTCCCCCGAAGAGGACGCGCGGCTCGCCGAGCGCCTCCGGGAGAGCGACAAGCTACGACACGAGCAGAGTGTGGTCGTCGACACCATCGCGCGCCGCCTGGAGGCCATCGGGGACGTGGCGGTCGGCGACCGAGGGGTACGCAGGCTGTCGAACATCCAGCACCTGGAGACGCCGATTTCGGCGGCAGTCGACGAGGACACGCACGTCCTCGACGTCGTGGAGACGCTGCACCCGACGCCCGCTGTGAACGGCCTCCCCCCCGCAGTCGCCCTCGACACCATCCGGGAGACGGAGACGTTCGAGCGCGGCTGGTACGCCGCCCCAGTCGGCTGGTTCGACGCCGACGGTGACGGCACCTTCGGCGTCGGCCTGCGGTCCGCGGTCGCGAGCGGCGAGTCGGTGACGCTGTTCGCGGGCAACGGCATCGTCGCGGACAGCGACCCCGAGGCCGAGTGGGAGGAGGTCCAGCTCAAGTACCGGCCGATTCTGGACGAACTGGAATGACCGCACCGAATCGGAACACCCTCTGGGGGCGCGCCGTCGCCGAGGAGCTCGCGAGAGCGGGCGTCGAGGCGGTCTGCGTCTGTCCGGGCAGCCGCTCGACGCCCCTGACTGTGGCCGTGGACGCCCACGACGACCTGACCGTCTACTCGCACCTCGACGAGCGCTCCGCGGCGTTCTTCGCGCTCGGCCGCGGGAAGCGCACCGGCGAGCCGACGGCCGTCGTCACCACCTCGGGCACCGCCACCGCGAACCTCCACCCCGCGGTGATGGAGGCGAACCAGGCCCGCGTCCCGCTGCTCGTGCTGACCGCCGACCGCCCGCCGGAGCTCCGGGACTCCGGGGCGAACCAGACCGTCGACCAGCAGAAGCTCTACGGCGACGCGGTCCGGCACTACCGCGACCTCCCGGAGCCGGAGGCCGACGACCGGAAGCTCCGGTCGCTGCGCGCGAGCGTCTGCCGGGCCGTCGGCGAGACGACGGGCGCGAACCCCGGGCCAGTCCACCTGAACGCCCCGTTCCGCAAGCCCCTCGAACCGACCGACGTGCCGGGCGACGTCCCCGAGGACTTCGCCGACGAGTACCCGCTCGCCGAACGCGGGCGGGACGACGCGCCGTTCGTGTCCGTCGACCACGCCCCGGCCAGGCCCACCGACGCGACGCTCGACGCGCTCGCCGCCGCAGCGGAGGACGCCGAGCGCGGCCTCCTCGTCGCCGGCCCGGAAGACGACGGACTCTCGGGCGACGCGGCCAGCGCGCTCGCCGAGGCGACCGGCTTCCCGATGCTGGCGGACCCGCTGTCGGACCTGCGGTTCGGCCCACACGTCGGGGACGCACTGGTCGTGGGCGGCAACGACGCGGTGCTCGCTGCGGACCCCCCGGCGCTCGACCCCGGCCCGGACTTCGTCCTGCGCTTCGGCGCGTCGCCGACATCGAAGCCGCTCCGGAAGTACCTCGCGGCGTCGGACGCCCGGCAGGTCGTCGTCGACCCGGCGGGCGGCTGGCGAGAGGCCGAGTTCACGGCCTCCGACCTGCTCGCCGCCGACCCGGACGAGACGGCCCGGGGCATCGCCGAGCGCGTCGACTCGGGGCGGGACGCCTGGACCGAGCGAGTGCTCGACCTCGATGCACGGTACTGGCGGACGGTCGCGGACTTCGACCCGGACGCGCTCCTGGAGGGCGACGTGGCGCGCGTCGTCGCCGCCGACGCGCCCGACTCGGCGACGGTGTTCGTCTCGAACAGCATGCCCGTCCGGGACGTCGACCGGTTCGCAGAGCCCCGGACGGCCGACCTCACGGTGCTCGGGAACCGCGGCGCGTCGGGCATCGACGGCATCGTCTCCTCCGCGCTCGGCGCCGGGAGCGCCACCGACGACCCGCTCGTGCTGCTGACCGGCGACGTCGCGTACTACCACGACTCGAACGGGCTGCTCGCGCTGGAGCGCTGCGGCGTCGACGCGACGGTCGTCCTGGTGAACAACGACGGCGGCGGCATCTTCCACATGCTCCCCATCGAGGCCTTCGACCCGCCGTTCACGGGCCAGTTCAAGACCCCCCACGGCCTGGACTTCGCGCCGACCGGCGACACCTACGACCTGGAGTTCGCACGCGTCGAGACCATCGAGGGCCTCCGCGAGGCGTACCGGCAATCCGTGGGCGCGGCCGGGACGCAGGTACTCGAGGTACGGACGGACGCCGCGGCGAGCCACCGGGAGCGCGAGCGCCTCCAGTCACGCCTCGCCGACCTGTGACTGCGCGACGGCGACCGCGAGCGCGCCGGCGAGTCCGAAGACGAGCGCGTACGCTGTGGTGTGCAGCGCGACCGTGACGGGGTCCGGCCCGACCGTCACCGACGCGACGCCGAGGCTGCGCTCGTAGGTCGCGACGCGGAGCGTGAGGACAGCAGCGGCGACGTAGCCAGCCGCGACCGCGAGGCCGGGCTGCCAGGCCCGCGAGAGGCGGTCGACCTCGGCGAGCGCGACGACGGCGGCGCCGGCGCCGAACAGCACGACGGGCGGGAGGTAGGCGAGCGCGCCGTCCCAGACCGACAGCGACTGCACGTCGACGCTCCGGTGGACGGCGTTCCCGAACGCTTCGGCGTCGACGTCGAGGGGAACCCGGTGGCTGGCGTACGCGAACCACGCGACGACCTGGGCGGGGTCGGGCTCCAGCCAGTCCGCGATTCCAGAGAGCACGCTGCCGGCTCCCGGACCGAACGCCACCGCGAGCGCGTCCACGAAGTCCGCCGTGTCGGCCGCCCGGTCCCGCTGCCGGAGGGCGGTGACTGCCAGCACCGCGACGAACCCGAGCGCGCCGGCGAGCAACCCCGCCACGGTCGCTCGCCACCCGCCGGTGGTCGCGCGCGACCCGCCCGTCGTCGCCCGGGCGTCGTCCATACGTTCGAGTCGACTGCGGCGCACTTCAGCGTGCGGGTGGGAACCCTTTTGCGGGCGCCGGCCGACCGCCCCGGTATGGTCTCGGACACCTTCGACGCCGACGCGTGGACGCCCGTGTCGGGCTTCGACTTCGACGACGTCACCTACCACCGCGGGGTGGACGTCCCCGCTGTCCGCATCGCGTTCGACCGCCCGGACGTCCGGAACGCGTTCCGGCCGGGCACCGTCGACGAACTGTACACGGCTCTCGACCACGCCCGCAAGCAGGCGGACGTCGGCTGCGTGCTGCTCACCGGGAACGGCCCGTCCTCGAAGGACGGTGGCTGGGCGTTCTGCGCGGGCGGCGACCAGTCCGTCAGGGGCGACTCCGGCTACGAGTACCGCGGCGACGACGAGGCCGCCAGCGACGACGACCCGCAGGTCCAGGAGGCGAAGGCGGGCCGACTCCACATCCTCGAGGTCCAGCGCCTCATCCGGACGATGCCCAAGCCCGTCGTCGCCGTCGTCCCGGGGTGGGCGGTCGGTGGCGGCCACAGCCTCCACGTCGTCTGCGACATGACGCTCGCGAGCGAGGAGCACGGGCAGTTCAAGCAGACCGACCCGGACGTCGCGAGTTTCGACGGCGGCTTCGGGTCGGCGTACCTCGCCAAGCAGGTCGGCCAGAAGAAGGCCCGCGAGATCTTCTTCCTCGGGAAGACCTACGACGCCCAGGAGGCCGCCGACATGGGAATGGTCAACGAGGCCGTCCCCCACGAGGACCTGGAGGAGACGGCCCTGGAGTGGGCCGAGGAGATGACCGGGAAGTCCCCGACGGCGATGCGCATGCTGAAGTACGCGTTCAACATGACCGACGACGGCATGGTCGGCCAGCAGGCGTTCGCCGGCGAAGCGACCCGTCTCGCGTACATGACCGACGAGGCCCAGGAGGGCCGGGACGCCTTCCTCGAGGGACGGGACCCGGACTTCTCGGACCACCCGTGGCACTACTGAGCCGTCCCGCGGCCGACGCCGCCCGGACCGCCATCACTTAGACGGACCTCCCCGTACGCTCGGGCAATGACAGAGACGGCCGACGTGTCGAGGCGGCGGGCGTGGCTGATGGCCGCCCGCCCGCACACGCTCCCGGCGGCCGCCGCACCCGTCGCCGTCGGGACGGGGCTGGCGGTCCACGCCGACGTGCTCGCCGTGCTGCCCGCGCTCGCGGCGTTCGTCGGCGCGGCGCTCATCCAGGTCGGGACGAACTTCGCGAACGACTACTACGACGCCGTCCAGGGCGCCGACACCGACGAGCGCGAGGGGTTCACGCGCGTCACCGCGGGCGGGCTCATCGAGCCCGAGCGAGTCAAGCAGGCGACGTACGCGACGTTCGCGCTCGCCGTCCTCGTCGGCGCCTCCCTCGTCTACGTCGGCGGCCTCCCGATTCTCGTCATCGGGCTCCTGTCGGTGGCCTCCGGCGTCGCGTACACCGGCGGCCCCTACCCCCTCGGCTACCACGGCCTCGGCGACCTCTTCGTGTTCGTCTTCTTCGGCGTGATCGCCGTCACGGGGACGTTCTACGTGCAGGCGGCCGCCGTGCTCGCCGACCCCCTGACGACCACGATTCCGGACGGGACGCTCCCGCTCGCGGCCGTCGTCGCGAGCCTCCCGGTCGCCGCCATCTCCACGGACATCATCGTCGTGAACAACGTCCGGGACAGGGAGGAGGACGCGACGACGGGCAAGCGCACGCTCGCCGTCAGATTCGGCTACCGGTTCTCGCGCCTGGAGTACGCCGGCCTCCTCGGCCTCGCGTACGTCACGCCCGCCTGGTTCTACCTGGCGGGCTACGGTCCGGCCGTCTTCCTGCCGCTGCTCACGCTCCCGCTCGCGGTCTCGGTCACCCGGACGGTTCTCGAGCGCACGGATGGCGAGGCGCTGAACCCCGCGCTCACTCGAACCGGCCAACTGCTGGCGGCGTACTCGGGACTGTTCGCCGTGGGGTTGGCGGTATGATTCGACCGTTCACGCTCGACCTGGCCCTGCCGCTGTCGACCGCGAGCGGCACCATCGACGCCCGCTCGGGATTCCTCTTCGACCGCGACGGCGGCCTCGGGGAAGCCACTCCCCTCCCGGGCTGGACCGAGTCCACCGAGGACTGCGGGGAGGCGCTCCGCGCGGCCGACGACGCCCCGGACTGGGACGGCGCGCTCGCCGCCTGCGAGAGCGCCCCAGCCGCCCGCCATGGCGTCTCGCTCGCCCGCCTGGACGCCAGCGCGAGGGCGACGGAGCACTCGCTGGCGCGCGAACTCGGCGACGACCCCGCCGACTCGGTGGCGGTGAACGCGACGGTCGGCGACGGCGACGTCGCGGACACCAGGGACGCCGTCGTGGCTGCCGCCGACGCGGGCTTCGAGACGGTGAAGGTGAAAGTCGGGGCGCGCCCGCCCGAGGAGGACGTCGAGCGCCTGCGGGCGGCCAGCGAGGCCGCGGACGTGGCGCTGCGGGCGGACGTGAACGGCGCCTGGAGCGCGAAGCAGACCCGGGAGCTCGCCGACGACCTCGCGGACCTCGAACTGGAGTACGTCGAGCAGCCGCTGTCGGCGTCGACGCTCGACGGCTACCAGGGCATCGAGGGAGTCGACGTGGCGCTCGACGAGGCCCTCGTCCACCACGACCTCGACGATGTCCTCGCGGTCGCGGACTACGTGGTGCTGAAGCCGATGGCGCTCGGCGGCGTCGACCGCGCCCGCGAGGCCGCGCTCCGGGCCCGCGAGGCCGGCGTCGAGCCCGTGTTCTCGACGACCATCGACGCCGCCGTCGCGCGCGCCGCGGCCGTCCACCTCGCCGCCAGCGTCCCGGACGTTCCGGCCTGCGGGCTCGCGACCGCCGACCGACTCGCTGACGACCTGGCCGACGACCCGACGCCGGTCGTCGACGGCCGCATCCGGGTTCCCGAGGGTCCTGGCCACGGCGTAGAGGTCGATTCGGATGCGTGACGAAGTACACCTCCAGGCGACCGCGAACCCCGACCAGACGGCGCTCGTAGACGCCGAGACGGGCCGCTCGTGGACCTACGCGGAACTCGACGACGCCGTCGAGGAGACGGCGGGACGGCTCGCGTCGCTCGGTGTCGAGGCTGACGACCGCGTCGGGGTGCTACTGGAGACACGGCCAGCGTTCGCCCGACTGGTGTTCGCGGCCGCGCGCCTCGGCGCCGTCCTCGTCCCGCTGAACGCCCGTCTCTCCCGGGAGGAACTGGTCGCGCAGGCGGAGGCGGTGAACCCCGTGCTGGTCGTCTGCGGGAGCGACACCGAGGCCGACGGAGCGGCACTCGGGCCGCCGGCGGTGAGCGCGGACGGAAGCGAACGGGTGCGCGAACTGAACGGCGTCGACTCCGCTCCCGTCAGTCACGTGGAGTCGGACTGGACCGACACGAGACTCCTGCTGTTCACCTCGGGAACCACCGGCGCCCCGAAGGCCGTCCGGCTGACGTACGGGAACCTCGGCGCGAGCGCCGTCGCGTCGGCGTTCCGCCTCGGCGTGCTGCCCGACGACCGCTGGCTCTGCCCGCTGTCGATGTACCACACGGGCGGCGTCTCGGTCGTCCTGCGCTCGGCGCTGTACGGGACGACGGCAGTGCTCGTCCGCACGCCGGGGTTCGACCCGGGGGGTGTACGAGACGCGCTCGCCGACTACGACTGCACCGGCGTCTCGCTCGTGCCGACGATGCTCGACCGATTGCTAGAGACTGGTGGCCTTCCGGACTCGCTGCGGTTCGCGCTCGTCGGCGGCGCGCCCACGCCGCCCGAACTGGCCGAGCGCGCGCTCGACGCCGGCGTTCCGGTGTGTCCGACGTACGGCGCGACGGAGACAGCCTCGCAGGTGGCGACGCCGCGCCCCGAACAGGTCCGGGACCGCCCCGACAGCGTCGGACGGCCGCTACTCGGTACCCGGGTCACGGTCCTCGACGAGGGCGGCGAACCCGTTCCTGCAGGCGAGACCGGCGAGCTCGCGGTCTCTGGGCCGACGGTCACGCCGGGGTACGTCTCGGCGGACGCGACTGCCGACCGGTTCTGCGAGTACGGCCTGCTGACGGGCGACCGCGGCTGGCTGGACGACGACGGTTTCCTGCACGTCGGCGGCCGGCAGTCCGACCAGATCGTGACGGGCGGCGAGAACGTCCACCCCGCGGAGGTGGCCGACGTGCTCCGCGACCACCCGGTCGTCGCCGACGTGGCCGTCGTCGGCCTGCCCGACGACGAGTGGGGGGAGACGGTCGGCGCGCTTGTCGTGGTGGACTCCGAGCACTCGACAGGCGAGGTTTCGACCGGCGACCTGCGGACGTTCTGCGAGGGTCGGCTCGCGGGCTACAAGCATCCCCGGGTGGTCGCGGCCGTCGACGAACTCCCGCGGACGCCGTCCGGGACCGTCGACCGGGAAGCGGCGAGGGAGCGCCTCGGCGGCGACACCTAAGTGCGGGCGCCGCCTACCCCGGGGCGTGTGCACGCTCGCGTTCGCCTGGCGGGAGTTCGAGGACGCGCCGCTGGTCGTCGCGGCCAACCGCGACGAGGCACTCGGTCGCCCGTCGGAGCCGCCGGCCGTCCGGCCCGAGCACCCCGGAATCCTGATGCCGCGGGACGAGGAGGCCGGCGGGACGTGGATGGGCGTCACGGACGACGGCCTGTTCGTCGGGATAACGAACCGGCGCGCCGAGGTCGAAGGTGAGCGGTCGCGCGGGCTGCTCGTTCGGGACGCGCTGGGAGCGGAGAGCGCTGCCGAGGCGGCCGAGGTCGTCGAAGGGGAACTCGACGAGCGCCCGTACTCGGGGTTCAATCTCCTGCTCGCGGACCGCGAGAACTGCCTGCTGTACGTCTGGGACGGCGGCCTCGAACGCCGCGACTTCGACCCCGGCGCCCACGTCGTCGTGAACGCCGGCTTCGACGACGGCACCGAGAAGTCCCGGGTCATCCGGGAGGCGCTGTCGGGACACGGAACCTCGGGGGAGTGGCTGTCGGCGGCCCGGTCGGCGCTCCGGGACCACGAGACCGACGCCTGCATCCACCGGGACGGCTACGGCACGCGGTCGTCGTCGCTCGTGACGCTGTCCGCGGACGGCACCGTCGCCTACGAGTTCGCCGACGGCCCGCCCTGTGAAGCGGCGTACGAACCCGTGAACGACCAGCTTTAAACGGGTCGCGGACGGTGTGGCGTACATGAGCGCCGAAGTCACGGAGGCCGACCTCTCGGAGGACGAACGCCGCGGCCTGGAACTCGTCCGCGAGGAACTCGGCATCCACCAGAGCGAGTTCTGGAAGGCCCTCGACGTCTCCTCCCGGAAGGGCAGCCGCATCGCCTCCAAGCTGGAGGAGAAGGGGTTCGTGGAGCGCGAGGAGACCGTCCACGGCGGGAACACGACCTACTACATCACGCCGGTCGTCGACGAGAGCGACCTCGAATTCATGCTGCTGATGGCCGGCGAGATGCTCTCGCCGTTCGTCGGCGAGGAGGAAGTCGACCCCCAGGGCGACGCCTTCTCGCAGTGGATCATGAGCCTCGCCTACGAGGACACGCCGAGCCCCGAACCGCAGGAGTAGCGAGCGGCGTCTTCTCGGCAGCGCGACTGACTGAGCACTTCTCGCCGAAGAGCGCTCCTGCGACGCGGCCGGCGGCGAGCGCTTCGACGAGACCGCTGCACTCCTTTCGTTCGCCGACTGGCCTGGATGCCATCGCGCAACTCTCTCTTCTTGGCGACACGACGCCTCGGTACGCCCAAGTGGACCCCCACCCAAGCGCCTGCCGTGACCGAACACACCACCGTTCTGGTGGTCGGCGGGGGCGCGACCGGCGTCGGCGTCGCCCGCGACCTCGCGCTGCGGGGCGTCGACGCGACGCTCGTCGACCGCGGCGGCCTCGGCAGCGGGACGACCGGGCGCTCGCACGGCCTCCTGCACAGCGGCGCGCGCTACGCCGACACCAGCCCCGAGGACGCTCGCGAGTGCGTCCAGGAGAACGAGACCCTCCGGGCGGTCGCGGGCGCCTGTGTCCGCGACACCGGCGGCTTCTTCGTCCAGCTCGCGGGCGACGACCCCGACTACTTCGAGGCGAAGGTCGCGGCCTGCGAGAACGCCGGCGTCCCCGTGTCCGTCGTCGACGGCGACACAGCACGCGAGCGAGAACCGGCGCTCGCCGACGACGCCGAGCGCGTCGCCGTCGTCCCGGACGGCGTCGTCTACCCGTCGCGGCTCGTCGCCGCGACCGCCGCCGACGCCCGCGAGCACGGCGCCGGCATCCGGACGCACGCACCCGTCGACTCGCTGACGACCGACGGCGATCGCGTCACGGGCGCGCGCCTCGCCGACGGCAGCAACATCGAAGCGGAGCACGTCGTGAACGCCGCGGGCGCGTGGGCTGGCGACCTCGCCGCCACCGCCGGGGTGGACGTCGAGATGCACCCCGCGAAGGGCGCGATGGTCACCGTCGACGCCCCCGGCGTCGACACGGTCCTCAACAGGTGCCGTCCCGCGAGCGACGGCGACATCGTCGTCCCGCACGTCGACGCCGCGGTGCTCGGCACTACGAGCGTCGAGGTGTCCGACCCGGACGACGCGACGGCGACCCGCGAGGAGGTCGAGACGGTCCGCTCGGAGTGCAGCGCGCTCCTCCCCGCTGCCGCCGACGCCCCCGTCGTACGGACGTACTCGGGCGTCCGGCCGCTGTACAGCCCGAGCGACTACGGCGAGAACGCCCGCGGTATCTCCCGGGGGTTCTACGTGCTCGACCACGCCGCCCGCGACGGCGTCGCCGGCCTCACGACTGTCGTCGGCGGGAAACTCACGACGTACCGACTGATGGCCGAGGCGACGACCGACCTGGTCGCGGACCGTCTCGGCGTCGACGCGCCCTGTCGGACGAGCGAACAACCGCTCGCCGCCCACGACGACCCCGAGCGGCTCGACGAACTCGTCGCCGAGTTCGACGCCGGCAATCCGGCCGACGCCGACCTGCGCTGAACGCCGACTGTTCCTCGGTCACTCGACGCGCGACAGCACGAGCGTCACGCGCTCGGCGTCCTTCGGCTCGGTTTCCCCGACGTCCGCGGGCGTCTCGGTGCCGTGGAGCGCGCGCAGCGCCGGCTCGACGTCGTCCCTGACGCCCGCGCGGTTCGTGACGTCCCGCCAGACGCGCTCGGGCACCCGGAGCACCCAGGCGGTCGGCGACTGCTCCACGACCGGGTCGTCGGCGAACGCCTGGCGCCACTCGTAGACGAGGCCGTCGACGCTCACGCCCGGGTAGTCCGCGATGGCGTTCTGCACCGACCGAGCGCTCTCGCCGAGGTCGGCCTCGCGCACGCCGAGGGTGTCCGCGAGACGCGAGACTGTCCGGTCGTCGAACGGGCCCTGCATACCGGAGCGTACGACGTCCGGCGAGAAAAGTTCAGTAGTCGAGGTCGTCGGTCGTCGCGTCCAGCGCGAGCACCGCGCCCGCGCCGACGACGCCCGCGACGAGCAGCGGGACGACCGAGGCGGCCGTCCACGCGCTCGTCGCGTCGCCGATTTCTATCGCCGGTGCCCGGAGCGCGCCGGCCATCAGCGCGACGAGGAAGGTGAGTGTCGCCGCCCGGTAGTGATCGAGCGCCCACTCGACGGCGCGCGCGAACGTCAGGATGCCGACGAGCGCGCCGAACGAGAACACCACGAGCGTCGACAGCGGGTCGACGGCCTCACCGAGCGCGCCGGCGAACAGGGCGTCCGTCACGTCGCTCACCGCGCCCGTCATCGTGTCGTACTTCCCGAGCGTCAACAGGATGAGCGACCCCGAGACGCCCGGCAGCACCATCGCGCAGATGGCGACGGCGCCCGCGACGAACATCACCGCCAGGCCGCCAGGGAGCATGTTCCCCTGGGCCTGCCCGCTGAGGACGAACGCGAACGCGAACCCCGTGACGCCGGCCATGATGCGGCCCGGCGTATCCGCCGAGACCTCGCCGAACAGCACGAGGACCGACGCCGCAATCAGCCCGAAGAAGAACGCGAACGTCAGCCCGGGGTAGTCGTGGATGGCGACCTCGACGAGGTTCGCGACGGTTATCACGGCCGTCAGCACGCCCATGCCGAGGACGAGCAGGAACGGCACCTCCATGTCGGTGAGCGCGTCGCCGAGTTCCCGGCGCGCGCTCGCGTCGCCGAGTCGCGGGAGCAGCGGGAGCAGCGCCAGCGCTTCCTCGGGGTCGAGCGCCGCGATGGCGCCCACGAGGCGCTCGTAGATGCCCGTGATGAGCGCTATCGTTCCCCCGGAGACGCCGGGGACCGCGTCCGCCGCGCCCATCGCCGCGCCCTTCAGATAGACCGCGGCCCACTCCCGCACCGCCATCACCGAAGCCGGCCGAGCGCCACGGCGCCCGCGAGCGCGGGCACCGCACCAGTCGTCAGGTCGACGCCGCTCGACTGCGAGTCCTCGCTGTCGTCGGTGGACTCGGTCAGGTCGGCGGGCGCGGTCAGTGACTCGCTCGTGGAGTTGTTCGCGCCCTCGGGCTCGTCGACGACCTCGCGCTCCAGGTCGACGGTGACGGGCGCGTCGCCCTCACCGAGTACCTGGGCCTCCGAGACGTCCGCGGAGTCCGCGTACTCCACGACGGTCAGGCCGTCGTCGGCGGTCCGGTTCCCGGTCGTGAACTCGTAGGCGCCCGCGGCGCGCACCGAGACGTTCGTGTGACCGTTCTCCGGCCCGTAGTTCTCGTAGCCGGTCGTCGAGTACGGCAGCGTCATCGTGAACTCGCCGTCCTCGCCCGTCTCGGCGTACTGCGTGTACGTGAACTGCGGGTGCTGGCCGTCCTGGCTACTCATCTGGGAGATGTTCATCGTCACCGACGCCCGGACCGTCTCGTTCGCCGGACCGGTGCCGGTGACCTGGGCACCCTCGACGCGCTCGAAGAGCTTCACGGACGTCGGGTAGTACGCCGGGTTCAGCTCGCCGCCGAAGTACCAGAGGTTCGCCGGCGCCGTGCTGTCGTCGCTCACGCCAACCATCCGGTAGTGCTCCAGCGCCGCCACGTCCTCCTGGGGCAGGTCCTGGAACCCACCGATCTGTGCGGACGTGTCGTTCTCGACGTACGCCTCGGCTTCCGCCATCGTGTCGAACTGGCGGGTGTTGTTCGTCGCCGCGTCGAAGACGTTCGCCGGCCCGTTCGCGGTGTTCACCGTGCGCCGCCAGTCCATCACGATCGGCTGGGCCTGCTTCGCGGAGCCGTGGTAGCGGTACAGCCGCACCATCATCGACTCGAAGTACGCCTGCTTCTTCAGCAGCGGCGACTGCTGGAAGTACTGCGCGTTCGTGATCTGGTTGTTCTCCCACTGTGCGTTGTACGCCTGGTGGTAGAAGTCACTCGACGAGAGGTCTCGCGGGCCGTCGTAGAACACGATCGGCGCGCCGAACTTCGACTGACCGGCTCCGAGATCCGGCCGCGGCGGCATGATCATCTTCCAGTCCACCGCGACGTAGCGGTTCTTCGCGTCGTCCTCCTCGATGCCCTCGAGGACGGACTGCGCCTGACTCTCGTTGTTCGCCAGCAGGAAGTTCGCGGCCGTATTCGCACCCTGCTGGAACGGGTTCGCGTGGGGCACGGCCTCGCCCTCGACGGTCATCCAGTGGCCGTAGTCCCACCAGGACATCACGCCGAAGGCGCCCTCGGGGTAGTCGAAGTCGTCTGTCTGCGCGTACGTCCCGTAGTACTCCATCTCGTCGGCGTTGTCCGCACCGCCGAACGTCCCCTGGTCGGGCGTGTTCGCGTCGTACCACTCCATCGCGTCCGCCCAGTCGGTCACGTCACCGGGGCCGTTGTTCTGGCCGATTGTGATGGCGGACTGCAGCGGGACCTGCTGGCCCTGGCTGTTCGTCAGCGTGATGGGCGTCGCCGATCCGCGCTGGGAGTCGTTGTTCGTCGCCTCCGCGACGGCCGGTGCCGCCACCGGCACCAGAATGAGGAGGACGACCATCGTCACCGTCCCGACCTGGTGCCAGCTCACGTCCTCGATGGCCGACGCCGGCTTGTCGAGGTTCACGAGCGCGAGCACGCCCTTCAGCACGTACGCGTTCAGGACGACGACCGGCACGATGAGGTAGTAGTTGAACCGCACCTGCGTGAACGCCGCCGACGTGAGGAACGCGCCCCAGACGACGACAAGGAGCTTCTCCGCCTCGTACTCGCCGGTCATTGCGACCGCCGCCAGCGTCGCCGCGACGAGCAGGAGCGCCGTCAGCTGGCCGTCGATGCCGAAGATGCCGCCGATGGCTGCGGAGAGTGGCGGCGAGACGAACAGCAGCGCCACGAAGCCGACCGCGGCCGCGGCGCCGGCGATGCGGCGCGGACTCCCGCTCGTGAGGTGGGGCTTCAGGAGGATGGCGACCGCGCCCGCGAGCGCGGTGAAGAACGCCAGCCCGTACTCGAGGAAGATGACGCCGAACATCCCGAGACCGTACTGGCCCTCGCGAGCCAGGAACGGCTGCGCCTCGCCGATAGTTCGCCTGCTGGCGTTGGCACTAAGTCCAAGATAATTCAGCAGTTGGTTCTGGAGTGTCGACCAGAAACTCGGCGCGACCAGAGCGAGCACACCGATGCCCACCACGAGGATGCCGAAGACCGCACCGACGTAGCCGGACCGGGAGAGCTCGCGGTCGTCGAACTCCCGGGCGAGCCACGCGAGGAACACCGCGCCGAACGCGACTGCCAGCGAGAACAGCGGCTGGAGGAGGGAGAATCCGGAGACGCCGAACCCGCTTTCGCCGAACGGGACGAACATGAGGAGGCCAGTCGTCGTCATCGAGACGGCGCCGACGACGGCGACGTGGTCGGGGCTCGTGCCCGTTACGTAGTCGCCGACGAGCTTCACGAGGAAGTACGCGCCGAAGATGCCGACCAGGAGCACGCCCGGCGGCCACACCCACATGTAGACGGCGGTGGCGACACCGGCGAGGACGCTCCAGCCGACGACCCGGCGGAGCCCCGCGACGTCGCGGTCGGAGAACTGCTCGAAGACCGGCTTCTCGCGCTCCGCGACGGTGAGCGCGACCATCAGGCCGAGGACGGCCAGGGACATGAACAGCGGCTCAGCGCCGTTGTGGTCGGCGGCACCGGCACGCGTCCGCAGCATGAAGTAGCCGGGGAGCAGGCCGAGGATGACCGCGGAGAACACGCCGCCGAGGCGGCCGCCCAGGCGCTTCCCCATGAAGTAGACGGGGATTGCGAGCAGCGCGCCGAAGACGGGCGGCGCGATTACTAGGACCATCCCGATGGTGTTCTCGGAGGGATTCCCGAGGCCGACGACCAGCGCGACTGTCGCCAGAATCTGGTCGAACAGCGTGCCGAACTGGCCCGCGAGCGTGCCGTTCGGGAAGTTCGTCCATGGGTCGAACGGCATCGTCTCCGGGTAGTTCTGGACCGTGTACGTCACCTGCCGCAGGTGGTAGTACGCGTCGTTCCCGGAGAGATACACCTGGCCGTCCCGGGTGAAGTTGTCCCACGCCTGCACGCGCACCCAGAACATGAACGCGAGCACCGCGCCCAGGGCGGGCACGTGGTACCAGTCTTCGAGGGCGTCGAGGGCTGCGTCGACGGAAACGGAGGAGAGCCCCGACGCTTCGGTCTTCTCACTCATTGCCCGTAGGG
>Ga0208138_100006_pt1 | contig 317339 bp, 335 predicted proteins | sample AntRauMetaRauer3_FD_184786 | JGI IMG/M metagenome (GOLD analysis project Ga0208138, IMG submission 184786) | Saline lake microbial communities from Rauer Lake, Antarctica, in enrichment culture - Antartic Rauer Lake 3 Metagenome Rauer3 (SPAdes)... ... | reverse complement strand
CCGCCGGTCACAATTCGGTGGCAACCTTCGACGGGTCACGCGAAAGCGTACTTGCACCCCGAGGAAACGCGCAACCCGAATATCCACTTCGTGGATTCCCGCGTCTTTAGGCGCGGGAGGATGTCAATGATAATGCCACAGACATACACGTCTCTGATGAAGTATAAATCTATGTGGCTGGCAACTGCTACCCCGCCTCGTTCTCGAAGCAATCATTGACCGCCCCGGAGGCGCTAAACGTGTGGTAGCTCCCTACATGACGGTGGTTCACTCGGATCACTACCGGTGGTGAGTCCGTTGTAGAGTCATATCGAAAACTGTGCTATCGCAGTCTTATTATATACCCACCGTCGAACAGTAGATGACAACCCGATTTCGTATCCGTTGATGACTCACTCCGATACCTCTTCGTCGCTCTCTCGCCGCGCAGTCCTCGCTGGAGCTGCCGCTTCGACAGCCGCGACCGCTGGCTGCGTGGGCCAGCTCCGGAACGTCGCCGACGAGGACGAGCGGTCGCAGCTCTCGCTCGAAATCAAGACGCTTCCCGTCGACAGCGACCCCTACGGGATTCGGATCGCCCAGCAGCTGCGGTCGAACCTCGAAGCCGCCGGCATCGATGTCCGCCTGCGGTTGGTCAGCATCGGGCAGTTCACCGAACAGGTACTGTTGAACCACGACTTCGACATCTACGTCGGCCAGGCTCCCTTTAGGCTGCCACCGGACCCCGACGCGCTGTATCCGCTGTTCGAATCGACCTACACCGCCGACATCGGCTGGCAAAACCCCTTCGGATTTACCAATCTCACCTGTGACGATTTGCTTGCGACCCAGCGGTCACAGGCGGGGGATGAGCGACAGCAGACAGTCACCGCGCTCCAGGAGGCGCTGGCCCGCAACCAACCCATGTCGCCGCTCGTCGTCCCCGAGCGGCTCACGGGAGTTCGGACCGACCGATTTACCGGCTGGGACCCCGACGACCGCGAGTCGACCCGTGGCGGCCCAACACGGCCGCACAACCTTCTGCTGTTGGAGCGCGCCGACGACGCAGCCGACGACGCCAGGACGCTCCGGCTGGCGACCGCCAACGACCGGCTCACCTCGAACCGGAACCCGATTTCGGCGGCCTACCGGCAGGAGGGGACGCTGCTCGATCTCGTCTACGATTCGATCGCCCTCAGACACAGCTCGGAGTACGTGCCGTGGCTCGCCCGCGAGCTGACGTGGGTCGACGGTGACGGGCCACCCGAAGTCGAGATCGAGCTCCGAGACGAGCTGCGGTGGCACGACAGCGAGCAGCTGTCGGACGACGGCCAGCAGCTGTCGGCCTACGATGTCGGCTTTACCTACGAGTTCCTCCAGGACACCTCGCTCGGTGCGGCGAGCCGACCGATCCCGACCGAACGCTTCCGCGGGGAGATCTCGCTCGTCGACGACGTGACAGTCGAGAATGCCAGCCGACTCCGGCTTACGTTCACCGACACCACCCGATCGGTCGCCCGGCGGGCCCTCACTGTACCGATCCTGCCGGCAGAGATCTGGCGCGACCGGACACAGCTCACCACCGGATCGAACCGCACGAGCCGAACGACACTCGCACTCACGTCAGCCAACAGCGAGGCCGTCGGGAGCGGTCCACTGCAGTTCGAGACGGCTGGCGACAGCAGTGTCGAGTTTTCCGTGTTCGACGAGCATTTTCTCTGGCCGCCGGCCGTCTCGGAGGGAGCAGGGAGCACAAACGAAACGGAGTCGGAAAACGACTGGTGGGACTCGATTCTCGACGGACAGGACGGCGACAGCGACGAACCGGTTACCAACCGCACGGCCTCCCAAACCGACCAAAACGAGCAGACAGTCGCCGACAGCGCTCAAGGGCCGGAGCCCTACGCCGGACGCCCACCGTTCGAGACCGTCACCATGGAGGTGGTGTCGACGACTGGTGTGGTTGGTCTCGTTGAAGGAAGCAACGCTGACGCGACAGTAGGACCGATCGACACAGGGGCTGTAGCGGTCGCCGAGAACAGTGCCAACATGGAACTTGTCGAGAGCCAGCCAAACGCGTTTTATCATCTCGGATTCAACACTCGTCGAGAGCCGCTTCGGAACCCGAACATCCGGCAGTTCGTCGCACGACTTCTCGACAAGTCGGCGCTGGTCGAAGAGAGCTTCGACGGTTACGGGACGCCAGCGACGAGCCCACTGGCCGGGACCGACTGGCTCGCCGACTCTCTCCAGTGGAACGCCGATACCGATCCGATGGTCCCGTTCCTCGGCACTGACGGAGTGCTGTCGGTCGAAGACGTACGCAAGCAGCTCCGCGAACTCGGCTACCAGTACAACAGCGACAACGAACTCGTTTCATAACTATGCTACGCGCAATCCTCCTCGAAGTCACGGCCGTCGTCGCCATGTTCTGTGTGGTCGGCGCAGTCACGCTCGTCGGGCCGAGCCGACTCGCAGCCCTCCGAACTGAGCTCCGCCCTCGACTCCGTGAGTCGGCTCCCTACCTGGCAGTCCTCATTGTCGTGTTGATCCTCAACTCGATTACCCGCGACTCCGCCCAAAGCCTCTCCTGGCAGATCGGCTACGAGATCACATACCTGTTGGCGGAGTACGACACCGGTGTTGTAGCGACGATTCAGTCCTTCGAATCCCAAGCACTGACGACATACTTCTCGTCAGTGTACGTCTATGGCTACGTGTTCGTGCTGGTCTTCCCGGTGTTGGCCTACGTCGCGCTGTCGGACCGCAAGCACTTCCAGCGGCTTGTCGTGGCCTACAGTATCAATTACTTCGTCGGACTAACGTTGTACATCCTCTTTGTTGCCTACGGCCCGCGAAACTGGTATGGAATAGAGGTCGGAGCAGAGGCAGCGAAAGTAGTCTACGAGAACCAACTGTATGGGCTGACGGGGGAGGATACTGTAAACGAGTTACTCACAAGCGAGGTCAACAGCCGAACCAACGTGTTCCCGTCGCTTCACACCTCGCTGTCGGCGACAGTTGCGATCTTCGCCTACAGAACACGCGAGACCTATCGGGCGTGGTTCGGGATCGCGACCGTACTTGCGGTCAGCATCATCATCTCGACGATGTACTTGGGGATTCACTGGGCCGTCGACATCCTCTTCGGCCTCGGACTCGCAGGGCTCTCGGTGTACGTCGCCGAGCGATACGTCGACTAACCCGACCTCCGGCTGTCGTCCTCAGTTGAAATCCTCTAGCGAACTGAAATCGTCGACCGGCATCACCGAGTAGTCGACCGACAGCGTATCCTGTGTCGCCCGGATCTTGCCAACGAAGGTAGAAATCTCGTCGAGCCGGCCTTCGAGGACGAACAGCTCCATACAGTAGTGGTCGCCGACGTGGCTGTGAAAGTTCGATGAGACGAGCTCTTCGTGTTCGTGCCGTAGATGCATCATGCGTTCCTCGACGCTGGTCGTCTCGTAGTTGAACATCACCGTCACGATCGAGATCAGATCCCTGTCTTCGAGCCGCTTGTCCTCAAACTCGCCCAACAGGTTCCGGGCGGCCTCCCGGACGACCTCGCTCCGACCCGTATAGCCGTGTTCATCGGCAAAGGAGTCGATTCGACTGAGCAGATCCTCCGGCATCGAAACGCTGACTACAGTCATATATTAACACACTGCCCGTCGAATAATAGATCTTATTATTAGTGTGGTTGACAGGCGTGACTGGCTGAAGCTCGGGCTGTTATTTGACGGGACGCCGGGTCGACAAACAGCGAAGGGTAGTGGTGGACGCTACGCGCCGTAGGTGTCTTTGAGATACGTCGAGATCTCGCCGCTATCGGCCAGCCAGCCGTCGGGGTGGTCGTCGTCGACCAACACCGGCACACCTCGCTGGCCGCTGATCGATTCGAGTTCGTCCCGGTCGGTTTTCGACTCGGGAACGACGATCTCCTCGTAGTCGACCTCCAGGACGTCGAGCACGCGACGAACGCGTTTGGAGTACGGACAGTCCGGCCGATCGTAGAGTTCGAGTGCTGCCATGATTCCGCATATGAGAGTGTCAATCATATATGTATGTCTTCAATGTATGAACAACACACAACCGATAGGGAAGGGCAGACACAGCAGTCAGCGACTGGGAGGCTGCTGTAGTCGAAGCTTACGCTTCGTCAAACAACGTTTCGCCGTCGACCATGTGTTCCTCGACGGCGTCCATGTCGAGAGTCACGCCGAGGCCCGGCTCTTCGGGAATCTCGATGTAGCCGTCCTCGATGACGTCCTCTTCGACCAGATCCTCCCACCAGCCGAGTTCGTAGCTGTGGTACTCGACGGCCAGCGAGTTGGGGATCGCCGCGCCGACGTGGGCCGAGGCCATCGTCGCCACCGGCGAGGAGACGTTGTGCATCGCCACCGGAATGTAGTACTGATTGGCGACATCGGCGATCTTCCGGGTCTCGCGCATTCCGCCGACCTTCGGCAGGTCGGGGGCGATAATGTCGACCGCTTGGTTCTCGATGAGGCGGCGCTCCTCGGTGACGCGGTAGCGGTTCTCACCGACCGTGATCGGCGTGATCGTGGATTTGGTGACCTCCTCCTGGACTTCCAGATTCTCCGGCGGGACGGGGTCTTCGAGCCACCAGACGTCGTACTCCTCGAGTTCGGCCGCGAGTCGCTTGGCGCTGCCACCCGAGAACGTCCAGTGGCAGTCGAAGGCCACGTCAGCCTTGTCTTTGACGCGTTCGGTCACGGCTTCGACGATCTCGGCCTTGTGACGGATCTCGCCCGGCCGGAGGTGGCGGTTGGCCCGATCCTTTTCGAGCCCCGAGGGCACGTCGAGGTCGAACTTCAGGGCGTCATAGCCCAGTTCCTCGACGACGCGTTCGGCCTCGTCGGCGCAGGCCTGTGGGTCGGCCTCGTCGGCGGTGTGGCAGTCACAGTAGACCCGAACCTTGTCGCGGTACTTGCCGCCGAGGAGCTGGTAGGCCGGAACGCCGAGGATCTTGCCCGCCAGATCGTGGAGGGCGATCTCGATGCCGGAAATCGCGGTGACAGTAATACCCTCGACGCTCCCCTCACCGGACATCTTCTGGATGAGGTGCTCGAACAGGCGGTCGATGTCGAGGGGATTCTCGCCGATGACGAATGGTTTCATTCGCTCGATGAGTTCCGGGACGCCCGCGCCCCAGTAGGCTTCGCCGGTGCCGACGACGCCCGCGTCGGTGTAGACACGCACGAGGGTCCACGGGAAGTTGCCGTCGACCATCGTCGTCTGTACGTCGGTAATCTCGACGTCGCGGTCGCCGCCGCGCTCGCCGGTGACACCCATCGTCTCTGAGGAGAGTTCCCGCATCGTGTACTCCGCGTTCGGATCGTGGAGTTCGTCGTAGCTGACCATACTCCGGTTTCTATCCCCAGCGGTAAATAGTACTGGCGTTCGTCGACAGGCTCCGTACCCCGCCTATACGCCCGGTAGAGAAAATTTATTATACATTGAGTAAATATTTCTATCTTAGAGACCCGTCGCAGCAGCCCCGTCGACGAACCCGAAGATTCACTCCCACGGCAGCCTGAACAATACCAATGAGCGGTACGGAACTCTCACAGACCCGTGCGTGGGTGTTGGCGGCCCGACCCCAGACGCTGCCAGCGGCGGCCGCACCCGTCGTCGTCGGTGCCGGGCTCGCGTGGCACGACGGCGTCTTCGCACTCCTGCCGACGCTGGCGGCGTTCGTCGGCGCGGCACTCATCCAGATCGGCACCAACTTCGCCAACGACTATTACGACGCCATCCAGGGCGCGGATACCGAGGCCCGCGAAGGGTTCACCCGTGTCACTCAGTCGGGGCTGATCGCCCCCAATCGGGTCAAACAGGCGATGTATCTCACCTTCGCCGCCGCGATCGGCATCGGGAGCTATCTCGTCTACGTCGGTGGCCTTCCCATCTTGGTTATTGGCCTCCTATCGGTCCTCTCAGGCATCGCCTACACCGGCGGCCCCTACCCGTTGGGCTACCACGGACTCGGCGATCTGTTCGTCTTCGTCTTCTTCGGCGTGATCGCTGTCATGGGGACGTATTATGTACAGGCTACCGCCGTGCTTGCCGATCCACTGTCGACCACGCTCCCCCCAGAAACTGTCACTTGGGTCGCGTTTCTCGCCAGCCTCCCGGTGGCCGCCCTGTCGACGAACATTCTCGTTGTCAACAATATCCGGGACCGGGAGGAAGACGCCACGACAGGCAAACGAACCCTTGCAGTGCGGTTCGGCTACCGGTTCAGTCGGCTCCAGTTCGGTGGCCTCGCTGGACTCGCCTACGCGGTCCCGGTCTGGCTCTGGCTGGCCGAGGGGTTCGCTGCCACAGTGCTGCTCCCGCTGTTGACGCTCCCGATTGCGGTGGTGGTCACTCGGACCGTCTGGACGGAGACCGGCGGAGCGACGTTGAACCCCGCACTGGAGACGGCCGGTAAACTGCTCGCGGCCCACGCCCTGCTGTTCGGCATCGGGTTGGCAGTCTGATGTGGATCGACCCGTTTTCGCTCCGGCTCGAATCCCCACTCGGGACCGCCGCAGGCCCCCTCACTGACCGTCGTGGGTTTCTCGTCGGACTCCAAGAGGACGATATCCAGGGCATCGGCGAATCGACCCCACTGCCCGGCTGGACGGAGTCATACGAGGCCTGTCGAAGTGCCCTTGATGAGGTTACAGAGTCCGTGTCGACGGATCCGATCACCGCAGTCGAGACACCCGATCCGACTGAGACACCAGCGGCCGCCCACGGCGTCGACCTCGCCAAACGCGATGCAGTCGCACGGCGCGATGGTCGACCGCTGGCCGCGGTGCTCCGTAAGAACGCTTTCGACACCGACGGACCGATCCCCGATTCGGTGCCGGTCAACGCCACCATCGGGGACGGTACTGTCGAGGAGACTGTCAGCGCGGCCACCGCTGCCGTCGACGAGGGGTTCGACTGGCTCAAACTGAAGGTCGGTGTTCAAGAGCCAGAGGAGGATATCACGCGAGTGCAGGCAGTACATAACGCAGTCGACGAGGAGATTAGCCTCCGCCTAGACGCCAACGGTGCGTGGGATCGACCCACTGCGAGACGGCTGGTCGATCGGCTGGCCGAGATCGGGATCGAGTATCTCGAACAGCCGCTTCCGGCCGAAGATCTCGCTGGGCTCGCCGAGCTCGGTGGCCGGGGCGTCGACATCGCGGTCGACGAGTCGCTGGCCACAACCTCGGTCGACGCGGTCATTGGCGCGGGGGCGGCCGACGTGGTCGTCATCAAGCCGATGGCGGTCGGCGGCCCGAACCGAGCAGTCGAACTCGCAGCTGTCGCCCGTAACGCCGGGATCGAACCGGTGGTGACGACGACCATCGACGGCGTCGTCGCCAGAACGGCTGCGGTCCATGTCGCGGCCGCGATTCCGAACGTGACTGCCTGCGGACTGGCAACCGGCTCGTTGCTCGCTGCGGATCTCGCGGCCGACCCCGTCTCGATCACAGATGGACGAGCAAGCCTCCCGGCAGGCCACGGACTTGGCGATGGGTTTGATGCGGTACGACGCGGGGAAGATGATTTATAAAGAGTAAGTGGCTGTCCGGCAGGCACCGTGATAACGATATATAAGTAGACGGTAGCTACTCGTCGACGACTTCGATGACGCCGAGCATTCCCTGTGTCCGGTGTGGCGTACAAACGTAGCGGTAGACGCCCGGCTCGGAGAACGTGTGGGTGAACTGCTTGCCCTCCCTAGTCATGAGGTCACTCTCGAAGAGCCCGTCTGCTTCGACGACGTTGTGGCCGCCGCCGAAGCTAGTCCACTCCCAACGAACCTGTGTTCCTGTCGTCACCCTCACTGCGGCGGGATCGAACGCGTAGCCGGAGCCAGCACCGACCGCGACCTGTACCTCATCTTGACCCGTCCGGTCGACGACCTCTTCGAAGTTGTTCGCACTGCTGAGCCATCCGCCGTAGGGGCCCTCGTCGCTGTTGCCGCCGAGACAGCCAGCGGTCACCGCCAACCCACTAGCAACGGCCGTCAGCACGGTTCGTCGGCGTGGTACATCGTCCATGAGTGGGGTAGTGTCCGACTACCTATGAGTCATGCTTTTTCAAGCGGTCGCTATCGATCCCGTAGGCTGAAACAGTCGGCGTTCGTACTGGTCTTATGAGCCACTGGACAGATGCGATCATCGGCGAGCGAATGGCAGTCGACGGGTCGTTCAGCGACCGGGTGGCCGCCTCGCAGTTCTCCACGGCCGAGTGGGACCTGATTATGACGGCAACCGATCTCGACATGGCCGAGGCCGACGATCCAGAGTCCGCACGGATCGTCGCTGACACCGACGACGTGGCCGCGATCATCCCGGAACTCGAATCAATTCGTTCTCAGACCGCGGCAATGGCCGGACAACCCACTACAGAGGATCAAGCAGCCAGCCGCGGTGGGGTCGTCGACTCGATCAAGCGCGCGCTCGGATTGGGAAGCAGCGGCGAGGACGACAGCGACGATGTCGATCACGAAAAACTGGCGGCCGCCGAACAGCTCACCGCCGAGTACGCAGAGGTGTTACAGACGCATCTCGAAGAGGCCGACCGGTTCGAGCAGGCCAGGCAAGCCTATCTCGACCGTTAGCCGTCGCCGCTTCTGAACATCGTGAGCTCCTCGGCCTCGTAGATGTTCAGCAGTTCGGTGACGATTTCGTCGTACGTTTCGTCGTCTTCGCGGAGCCCATCAAGCCGGTCGACAGTCTCCTCGTCGAGTTCGATCTGAACCATACGTACACTACTGCCGCCAGTTGCTTATATTGCGTGGCGGATTGGCACACCGCACTCAGTTGGCATCTACACTCGCCGCCTGTGGCGACCGATCACCGGAGGCACGCGGCAGCGTCAGAATGATGCGTGTTCCCGTCGGGTGATCGTCGATCGTGATCTCGCCGCCGAGCAACGAGACGGTCCAGTAGACGAGCCACAGCCCCAGTCCAGTACCGTGTTGGAGCGGCGTCTCTTTGCCCGTCTCGATAGCCCGCCGCTCGTCGTCAGGGATGCCGGGGCCGTTATCGATGATACTGATATCGACCCAGCTGTCGGCCGGTTTCGTCTCGGAGGCATCGACCGAGACGGTCACGACCGGCTCCGGCTGATCGTTGTGGACGACGGCGTTGTCGACGAGCTCCATCAGCGCCATCTTCAGGCGAACGTCGGCCCAGACGGCGACCGGATCGAACTCGTCGATCCGCAGCGTCGCAGACGGATGTGTCTCCTGGAACTCGGATTCCAGCTCCCCCAACAGCTCGCTCACGTCGCAGGTGACGTTTACTTCCCGCCCCTGATCGAACAACGAACGGACGGTCCCGGCCTTCTCGCTGAGCTGTTCGAGGTTCGTAACGCGCTGTTCGATCGCTGTCACATGCGCCTGGAGCGCCTCGTTGTCGATTCCGTCGCTGAGTAGCGAGGTATTGCCCCTGATGACGTTCATCGCGTTCCGGAGGTTGTGGCGTAACACCCGGTTGAGCACCGCCAGTTGCTGTTGGCGTTCCTTCCGTTCGGTGATGTCCTGGAGCGCCAGCTCGAAGACCGTCTCGCCGTGTTCCTCGACGGCGATCCCGGAGACCTCACACCACACCGGGTTGCCGCTGACCGTCTGGAGCCGGAGTTCGACCCCGTCTACCGACCCCTGTTCGAGCAACTGGTCGCTGAACCGCTTGCGTTCGTCGGGGTCGACGTAGATATCGGTGACCGACAGCTCCTGGAACTCGTCTCTGGAGGTGCCTTCGAGGATGTCGACCAGCCCCCCATTGACCAGTCGGAACTCGCCTTCGGGGCCGGGGGTCGTCCGGTAGACGCCAATCGGGAGGTTCTCGACGAGCCGCTCGTAGCGTTCCAACTCCTCTTGGCGCTGTTTTTGACTGGTGATGTCGACGTAGTGATGGATGTACTCCCGGGAGTCCGGGGTGTCGACCGGCACCCGCCGAAAGAGGAACTCGCCGACGCTGTCGGCGGTCTCACATCGGACCTCTCTCGGCTCCGAGCCGTCGTGGAGGCTGGTGGGAGAGCCGTCGGTGGCGGTCTCCACCTCGGGATTGATGAGATCGTCGATCGGGCGGTCGCGGGCCGTCCGTTCGTCGTAGCCGAAGGTGGTCTCGAAGGTCCGGTTGACCCGCTTGACGCGTTCCTCGCCGTGTTCGATCACTGTGTTGGCGACCGGTTCGGGGATCGCATCGAAGACGGCCTCGAACCGGTTGCGCTCGGTCCGGAGCTGTCCCTCGACCAGCTGACTGCGGCAGGCCTCGGCGAGCTTCTCGTTGAGCGGTTTGAGCGCCGATCGCGTGATTTCGTCGATCTCCCCGCCCCGTTTCCCAAGGACGAGCACGCCGAAATCCGGCAGTTCCATCAGGTAGTAGTGGGAGCCGTTGTCGGTCGCTCCTGTAACCGGGAGGTCGGTGACAAACGACAGCTGCTCGTCGACGGTGTCGGGCAGGTGGTCGATCGCGGCCCGCAAGGTGTCGTTGCCGTATGGGGAGGCCGGAATCGTCGCTGTGACCTCGTAGCGAATCCCGTCGTCTTCGAGCGTCCGCTGGAAGATCGCACCGACAGAACAGTTCAACTTCTGCAAGTAGCCCGACAGTGCGTTGTCGGCGGTGGCTTCAAGCGTCTCTTTTGGCCCGATCGAAAGCGAAATCTCGTACAGTGCCTGAATCCGTTGCTGTCTGTCGATCATTTACCTGAGAGTGCGCCAACGACGGCCGTTTTGTTGTAGTAGTCCAGATGCCCAGACCCGTCGTTGGCGATCTCGCCGATCGTCAGGGCACCGAACAGCGGCAACGTTTCGGACCGCAGGGCCGCCAGTTCGCGGTCGAACTCGTCTTCGAGATACAGCACACGTGACACACAGTCGAAGACACACAGCGCCTCGGGGTCGGACTCGCCGCCCAGCGCGTGCTCGTGAGCCGTCTGGGCAGCCCCGACCAGCGAGTCGGTATCGCCCTCCAGGACCGAGACGAACTCGCCTTCGGGCATCTCGCCGAAACAGGACATCGAGCCGTCGCTCACGCTGTAGGGGTCCCGAACGATCTGCTCGGCGGCCATCCGACCGATTCCGAACGGGTAGGATTTGGCGACCTCGAAGAAGTTCTCCTCGGTGACGGTCTCGCCGGAGGCCTCGGCGATCACGTCACGATACACCGAAAACGCGGGTTTGCCGTCGAGCGCCTTGAGCGTCGACCCTTCGGCGTCGGTCACCCTGAAGGGGCCAGCGATCTCCTGCCAGCCGTGATTGACGCCGATCTCCATCGGCTCGGGGATCGTCGCGACCACGGCCGCATCCTCAATGACGCCCTCGTTGGTGAACAGACAGGGCTGTTGGGCCTCCAGGGTACCAGCGCCGCCGCCGACGAAGTTCATCTCGACGCTGTAGGTGCGGAACAGCGCCTCGATGAACGCCTCAATGGTCGTGGCGTAGGTGTCGGCGAAGACGAAGGCAGTCTCGTACCCTCGTGTGGGGAGATCCGGATCGAACAATTCCCTGAACGCTGTTTCGGGATCGCTGAGATCCGATACCGTCGTCACGACCGGCTCCGACGGGAGTCCGACGGTCACCGCTCCCGTCTCTTTTTTCTGTCCATCGTGTAGTATCTCGGGGAAGATCCCACCGAAGATCGGCACGTCGAGATCCCGTAGCACCGACTCGAAATCGTCGGACAGCAACGCCGCATCGGGAGTTGCGAGCAGTAAAATCCCGTTGACCGACGCCGAACCCGCCGTCGACGCCAGCGTCTCCCGAAGCCCGTCGACGGTCGAGTCGTACGTGATCTCCATTGTATACGATCATTCACGATAAACAGTAATATAATTGTGGTGAACGCTCGCATACTTACCTCGGAGCCGCACGGCGCGAGGTCGACAGCACCGAATCGATTGGAGAATCGGCTTACAGTCGATCGACGATGGCGGCAGTCATCTCTTTGGTGTCGGCGTCGCCGCCGAGATCGCCGGTTCGCGGCCCCTCGGCGAGCACGCTCTCGACAGCCGTTTCGACCCGCTGGGACTCCTCGCTGTAGCCGAGATGGTCCAGCATCATTGCGGCCGAGAGGATCGCCGCCGACGGGTTGGCGATTCCCTCACCCGCGATGTCGGGGGCGGTGCCGTGGACCGGCTCGAACAGGGCGTTGTCGTCGCCGATGTTCGCGGAGGGCAGCAGGCCGAGCCCGCCGACGAGTCCCGCCGCGAGATCCGACAGCACGTCGCCTGCGAGGTTGGGGCAGACGATCACGTCGAACTGCTCGGGGTCGAGACAGACGTGGGTCGCAAAGGCGTCCATCAGCACCTCGTCGGTGTCGACGCCGCGGTCGTCGGCCACGCCAACCACGCCGTCGCGGAACCGACCGTCGGTCTTCCGCATCACGTTGGCCTTATGAACGACGCTGAAGCCGTCGTGGTCGTCGCTGTCTTCGACGTAGTCACAGGCGAACGCCGCGAGCTTTTCGGAGGCCGAGGTGGTGACGACGCGGGTCAGAGTTGAGAGATCATCGGAGAGGTCGTCCTCGTGGCCCGAATATACCCCTTCGGTGTTCTCCCGGAGGAAGACGAGATCGGTCTCCGGGCGGACGGCGTCGACGCCGGGATAGGCTTTCGCTGGTCGAATGTTGACAAAGGAGTCGACCGCATCCCGGAGCGGGAGGATTACGTCGGCGGCGGTCTCGCCTGCCGCGCCGAACAGCGTGGCGTCGGCGTTGGCCGCGAGGTTGTAAGTCCCTTGGGGGAGTGCTTCGCCGGTGTCGGCTTTGACGGCGTCGCCGGCCTCGCCCTCTACAAATTCGAGATCGAGATCGAGCGACTCGAGGACCTCGATAGCTGCCGGAATAACTTCCTGTCCAATGCCGTCGCCTTCGATGACGGCGATACGTTCACTCATGGAGTACTCTCTACGGAGGAATATAAAGAGAATGTCGATGTGTCGACCGAGTAGCTGAGCCAACTGCGTGTAGTCAGTTCTCAGTCGTTAGCCGGAATCTCGCTGTCCCGAACGTAGGGCAGCGATTCGGCCTTCTCACGAACCGTGTTCGCGTTCGACTTCATCAGTGCCGTCGTATCCCAGACACCCTCAACAAGGGCCTTCCGCTGGGCATCGTCGACAGTCGCCTCAACGATCGTCTCGCCGTAGGAGACGGTCTCGTTCTCGACGTCGACATCGATTTCGGCGTCGGGGTTTTCGTCGATGAAGTCCTGGAGTGCTTCGGCCTCGTCGGGCGACACCGTCACCGTCGGAATACCGAGCGCCAGGCAGTTGCCCGCGAAGATCTCGGCGAAGCTCTCGCCGACGATGGCGTCGATCCCCCAGCGCATCAGCGCCTGTGGGGCGTGTTCCCGCGAGGAGCCACAGCCGAAGTTGTTGTTGACCGCCAGCACGTTGGCGTCCTGGAACTGCGGCTCATTGAACGGGTGGTCCTTTTCATTGTCGTCGTCATCGAACCGCAGGTCAAAGAAGGCGAACTCGCCGAGGCCCTCGAAGGTGACGACCTTCATGAACCGCGCCGGGATGACCTGGTCGGTGTCGATGTCGTTGCCGCGGACCGGGACGCCGGTTCCAGACACTGAGGTCACGATCTCTGCTGGACCGTCGCTCATACGGTCACCACCTCCTCGAGGTCGCGGACATCAGTGACCTCGCCGGTCACCGCGGCGGCCACGACCATGATCGGACTCATCAGGATCGTTCGGCCATCCTTCGAGCCCTGTCGACCGACGAAGTTCCGGTTCGACGACGAGGCACAGGCCTCGTCACCTTCCAGCTGATCCTCGTTCATGCCGAGACACATCGAACAACCCGCACCGCGCCAGTCGAAGCCAGCCTCCGTGAAGATCTCGTCGAGACCTTCCTCCTCGGCGGCGGCCTTGACGCGCTGGCTGCCGGGGACGACCATCGCTCGAACGTCTGGGTCGACCTCTCTACCCTCGACCAGTTCTGCAGCTGCGCGCAGATCGGGCAGTCGGGCGTTCGTACAGGAGCCGAGGAAGGCGACATCGATCGGATAGCCCTCCATCGACTCGCCCGGTTCGACGCGCATGTGTTCCATCGAGCCGCGGGCGGTCTCCTGTTTTTCCTCAGACAGCGTTTCGGGTTCCGGAATCGGCTCGGAGATACCGATCCCCTGGCCGGGGGTGGTCCCCCAGGTGACGACCGGCTCGATCTCCGAGCCGTCGATGGTGACGACATCGTCGTACTCGGCGTCGTCGTCGCTGCTGATCGACTCCCAGTACTCTTTGAGTTCGGCGAACCGCTCGGGTTCGTCTTTGAACGCGTCAGTTTGTTCGAGCCACTCGTAGGTGGTCTCGTCGGGATTGACGTAGCCAGCGCGAGCACCGCCCTCGATGGACATATTACAGATGCTCATGCGGCCCTCCATTCCGAGGTTCTCGATGGCCTCGCCGGCGTACTCGTAGACGTAGCCGACGCCGCCGTCGGTACCGAGTTTCCGGATGATCGTGAGGATGATGTCTTTAGCCGTGACGCCCTCACTGAGTTCGCCGGTGACCTCGATCTTTCGGACCTTCTGTTTCTCCATCGCAATCGTCCCCGTTGCGAGGACATCGCGGATCTGGCTGGTGCCGATCCCGAACGCGAGCGCACCGAACGCGCCGTGGGTTGAGGTGTGGCTGTCGCCACAGACAATCGTCATTCCGGGCTGGGTGATCCCCTGCTCGGGTCCAATGACGTGGACAATTCCTTGATTGCCGGTGTCGGGGTCGTCGAAGACGATGCCCGAGTCACGGACGTTCTCTTCGAGTTCGGCCATCATCGTTTCGGCCGCGTCGTCGCCGTATGGTCGGGACTGGTCGGCGGTTGGAACAATGTGGTCGACGGTCGCGTGGGTTAGTTTGGGGTAGGCGACATCGAGTCCGCGCTCCCGAAGCATGCCGAAGGCCTGTGGACTCGTCACCTCGTGAATGAGATGCAAGCCGACGAACAGCTGTGTCTGTCCGGTCGGCAGTGTCGTTACCGTGTGTCGATCCCATACTTTGTCGTACAGTGTTCCCTTGCTCATCTGTTGGCTCCATTCTGGGCACCGTGGGTGGTCCCGCGGTCCCAGATTCGTTCGACCGTCCGGTCGGTCGACGTCTCGCTGACTTCGTTCATCGTTCGTTCGTCGCTCATGTAACTATTCCTCGGCCCACGAGAACAGTCCGCGCAGCTCCTCGCCGACGGCCTCGATCTCGTGGTTCTTTTCGGCGTTGCGGATCTGGTGGTAGCCCGGTCGACCGGCCTGGTTCTCGAGGATCCACTGGCGGGCGAAGGTGCCGTCCTGGACCTCTTCGAGCACCTGCTCCATCTGTTCGCGGGCGTGCTCATCGACCACGCGGTCGCCGCGGGTCAGGCCACCGTATTCGGCGGTGTCGGAGACCGAATCCCACATCTCACTGAGGCCGCCCTCGTACATGAGGTCGACGATCAGTTTGAGCTCGTTCATACACTCGAAGTAGGCCATCTCCTCGCTGTAGCCTGCCTCGACGAGCGTCTCGTAGGCCTGTTTGACGAGGCTGGTGACGCCGCCACAGAGGACGGCCTGCTCGCCGAACAGGTCGGTTTCGGTCTCCTCGCGGAACGTGGTCTCGATGGTCCCCGCGCGGGTACAACCGATTCCCTTCGCGTAAGCGAGGGCACGCTCCTTTGCGTCGCCAGTTACATCCTGATAGACTGCGACCAGTCCAGGAGTCCCTTCGTCGGCCTCGTAGTTCCGCCGTACCAGGTGGCCCGGCGATTTCGGGGCGACGAGCGTTACGTCGATGTCGTCGCGGGGCTGGATCTGGCTGTAGTGGATGTTGAAGCCGTGGGCGAACTGGAGGGTATCTCCCTCGTCGAGTTCGTCTTTGATCTGGTCGTAGACGGCGGGCTGGACCGTATCGGGGACCAGCACCGAGACAACCTCGGCCTGGGCTGCGGCCTCGGTCGGGGTTGCGACGTCGAGGCCGTCGGCCTCGGCGGCCGCGCGCGAGGACGACCCCTCGCGGAGGCCGACAACCACGTCGACCCCGCTGTCGTGGAGGTTCTGTGCGTGGGCGTGGCCCTGACTCCCGTAGCCAAGGACTGCTACTGTCGTGTCGTCGAGATAGCGCTGGTCTGCGTCGTCGTCGTAGTAGATCGTCGCGTCGAGTTCGTCTGCCATGTATGTGTGAAATATAGTCGCTCTTAGTTGGTGGTTTCGGCTTGGCTCTCTGCCTCGCCGTCCTGTTCAGTGCCGCCATCCGGCTCGACACCGACCGCCGTAGCCTCCGCAGCGGGCTTCTCGCCCGGTGTTGTGGGCCTGTCGCCCCGCGAGAGCGCGGTCGGGCCGGTTCGGGCGACCTCGATGATGCCGAACTGCCGGTAGGCGTCGAGTGCGTCCTCGATCTCGTCGTGTTTGCCGGTCAGCTGGATGGTGATCGTCCGCGGGCCGGCATCCAGCGTCTCGCCGTCGTACATCTCGGTGATCGCCTGGACCTTGTCCGGCTCGCCGCCGTTGACCTTCAGGAGAACGAGTTCGGAGCGGACCGCCCGCTCTTCGAGTTCGCCGACCGAGATGACCGGCTTGAGCTTGGCCAATTGTTTTTTGATCTGGTCGATACCGGGCTCGGTCTCCTCGACGAGCAGCGTCAGTCGCGCGTTGCCCTCGACGGTCGTCGGGCCGACAGTGAGGCTCTCGATGTTGAACTGTCGACGGCTGAACAGTCCCGAGACGCGCGCGAGCACGCCCGGTTCGTGTTCGACCAGCGCCGAGATCATCGCCGTCCGGCTGTCGGGTTCGGCCTCGACCTCCGGGTCGATCCGAATCCCCTGACTGTTGCGCCGTCCGTCCGGGTGTGGCCGTTCCTCCGGTGGTGGGCCTTCGAGGCCCTGTTCGTTCTGACTCATAGCTGATCCTCCGAAAGTGCGAACTGTCCATTGGGTGCGCCGCTTGCGACCATCGGGTAGACGTTGGCCTCGGGGTCGATGTGGAAGTCGATGACCGACGGCCCGTCGTAGTCGAGGGCCTCCTCGATAGCGGGGGCGACCTCGTCGTAGTTGTCGACGCGCCAGCCGCAGGCCCCGAAGGCCTCGGCGAGTTTGTCGAACTCCGGCATCCAGTTGTACTCCGAGGCCATGTGTCGGCCCTCGAAGAAGGCGTCCTGCCACTGCCGGACCATCCCGACGTACTCGTTGTTGAGCACCGCGATCGTGATATCGAGGTTTTCACGAACCGCGACCGACAGCTCCTGGAGCGTCATGAGGAACGAACCATCGCCGTCGAAGCAGACGACATCTTGGTCAGCATCTGCTGCAAACCGTGCGCCGATCGTGGCGGGGAGCCCGTACCCCATCGTTCCGAGTCCGTGGGAGGAAACCCACGTTCGGGGCTCGGTGAACTCCCAGTACTGGGCGGCCCACATCTGGTGTTGGCCGACCCCTGAGGTGACGATGGTATCGTCAGCGGTCGCCTCGTCGAAGGCTTCGACGATGAACTCGGGTCGCAGGGGAGCGTTCTTGTCGACCGGGTAGTCCATCGGGTAGTCGTTTTTCCACGTCTGGCACTGCTCGCGCCACTCCCGTGCGTCGGGCGTGTGGTCCATCTCGTCGGTCAGCTGATCGAGCACCGTCCCCGCGTCGCCGATACAGGGGTAGTCGGCGTGGATATTTTTCGAGATCTCGGCGGGGTCGATGTCGACGTGGACGACCTCCGCCTCGGGGGCGAAGGTGTCGATGCCGCCGGTCAGCCGGTCGTCGAACCGGGTGCCGACGCCGATCAAGCAATCAGTGTGGGTGATCGCCATGTTGGCGTAGCCGGTGCCGTGCATTCCGGCCCACGAGAGACACAGTTCGTCGTCCTCGGGGAAGGTGCCGATACCGGGCATCGTCGTCACGACCGGAATACCGTGATCGCGCGCGAAGGCGCGGGCGGTCTCGGTGGCCTCGGCCTTGATGACGCCGCCGCCGAGCAACAACAGCGGTTTTTCGGCCCGCTCGATTGCGCTGGCGGCGGCCTCAACGTTCTCGGAGTCGGCCGTCGTCGGTGGGTCCTGGCCCGGTGGAAGCTCCGGTTCGCCGGGCTCGACATCGGTCTCCTCGAAGCTCACGTCCTTCGGGAGGTCGACAAGCGTCGGGCCGGGTCGACCGGATTCGGCCAGCGCGAAGGCGTTGCCGACCGTGTCGCCGATCGTGTCGGCGGAGTCCGCGAACCAGTTGTGTTTGGTGATCGGCATCGTGACGCCGGTGGTGTCGGTCTCCTGGAACGCATCGGAGCCGACCATGTCGCTGGGGACCTGGCCGGTCAGTGCGACCATTGCATCCGAGTCCATGTTGGCGTCGGCAATCCCGGTGACGAGGTTCGTCGCGCCGGGGCCGGAGGTCGCCAGGGCGATCCCCGGCGAGCCGGCGACGACGCCGTAGGCGTCGGCCGCGTGGGAGGCCCCCTGTTCGTGGGCCATCGTGACGTGTTCGATGTCCGAATCCCACAGCGCGTCGTAGACGGGCATGATCGCCCCGCCCTGGACGCCGAAGGCGTGTTCGACGCCCGCGTTTTCTAGGGCGCGGACGATCGACGACGAGCCGTCGGTGACCGGCTCAGTCTCGGTGGCTGCCTGTTGGTCGGCGTCGGCGTCGGTTTCCGCGTCGGCCTCGGGATCGGCAGTCGTCTGTGCGGAGTCGCTCATCTATGCCCTCCTCGATAGGCTGCTGTCGATCGGGTGGCTGTACGTCTTGGCTGGATTGGGTGTGTGGGTTGTCTCATCTGCTGTCGACTCTGTATGGGTAGCTGACCACTGGGTGGCCTGATGGAAATTCGGTTCGTCTCGGTGGGAAAAAGTGTGTAAGGGGCTAGTTGGCCCCTACAATACCGAGGACGTCGACAGCAACCGCTCCGCGGAACAGTGGGCCGGGAGTGCGGTTCGACTGTCGCATTGTATTCGACCGAACAACGTCTGTCATTATAATACTTACGCGTTCGGCGGCGCGTCGCCGGATACTGCTGTCGCTCACCGGTCGAAACTACCCCGACGAGGGCCATCAGGTTCGGACCTCCTCGGGCTCCCGCTTGACACCGACCTCGTCGGCAAACCGCTCGATAACGCTGTCGGTGACTTTCTGCTTTTCGGCACCGAACTCCTTGACGAGCTTGGTGACCGCCCGCACTTCGGAGTCGCTCGGCTCGTAACCGTTGTCTTCGAGCCGCTTCCGCACCGAGTGGGTCCCGGTGTGTTTCCCGAGGACGAACTCCCGGGAGGCCCCGACCATCTCGGGGGTCATCACGCCGGGTTCGAACGTGTCGGTGTTTTCCATCACGCCCGCGGCGTGAATCCCACTCTCGTGGGCGAACGCGTTGCGGCCGACAACCGCCTTGTTCACGGGGATCGGGATGTCCGACTTCTCTTCGACCAGCCGAGCCAGCTCCGTGATCCGGGTGGTATCGATCCCGGTATCCACGTTGTAGAGGCTCTCGGCCGACATGACGACCTCCTCGTAGGCGGCGTTACCAGCGCGTTCGCCAATGCCATTGACCGAGACCTGTGCCTGATGGGCACCGGCCTCGAAGCCCGACATCGCGTTCGCACTTGCCAGCCCGAAGTCGTCGTGGGTGTGGACATCGATCCGTGCGTCGGTGTGTTCGCCGACCAGCCTGATGAGCTCCGCAAACCGCGAGGGGGTTGCGACCCCACAGGTGTCGGGAATGTTGATCCAGTCGACGCCAGCCTCGCTGACTGCCTCAACTACTTCGACGAGGAACGACTCGTTGGTTCGCGTCGCGTCCATCGGCGAGAACATGACCTCCAGGCCCGCATCGCGGACCATCTCGACGCAGTGGACCGCGCGATTGATCGCCTCGTCGCGGCTCGCGTGCATCGAGTCCTGGAGCTGCACGTCGCTGGTGCTCACGAAGACGTGAACCATATCCACGCCCGCGTCGATCGCCGCCTCGACGTCCTTGTCGACCACCCGGGCGAGGCCACAGGTCGTCGCGTCGGTCGCCGCCGCGATGTCCGAAACTGCCTCGAACTCCGGCTCGGAGTTGACGGGGAACCCGGCCTCGATGACGTGGGTACCCATCTCGTCGAGCAGCTCGGCGATGGCGCGTTTGTCGTTGTAGTCGAACGATGTGCGTGGCGACTGCTCGCCGTCACGCAGCGTCGTGTCGAAAATTCGTACTGACTCTATTTCGTCAGTGCTGTCTAATGTGCCCTCGAAGAACTCGATCCGCCGGGGAATCCGACGAGTCCTCCGTGTCGTTGTGAGACATGTACTTGATGGCATGGCCGAGGGCGTATATAAAAGCACCGTTTCGCCGAACCGGTCGACCGCTGTCTGTCACTGCGACCGAACGCTTTTCGTCTCCCCTGACAACGGATGGGTATGACCGATTTCGATCTCGATCTGCGGGACGCGGAGGCGGAGTTGGGTGACCTCCCGAGCGATCAGGTTGTACTGGGCGTTCTCAACGGCGAGACACCGGCCGACGAGTGGGTTCAGGCGGTCAGACAGGGAAACATCCTCGTGTTGTCGGTGGAGGGCGATCTCAACACCTTGGCGGCCGGCTTCGCCCGTGAAGTCAAAGACATGGGCGGCGAACTCATGCATTTCCGGGAGTTCTTGGTCGTCACCCCGGCAGAGATCCAAATAAATACAGACCGGCTGTAGCCGACTCGCCCGCCGAGAGCCCGGTTTTAAGCCTGTTCGGCACTTCCATTCACTCATGCCGATGAAAGGAGACGGGTCGACGGCGCTCCGCGAGATAGACCGCTTCGATGGCGGCGTTGGCTGGATCGCCTACCCGGAAGAGACGATGCAGCGGGCGAGCCACGCCCTCGATACTGACGACGGCCTGTGGCTCGTCGACCCGGTCGACGCCGATGGCCTCGACGACCTACTGGCCGAATACGGCGAGGTCGCCGGGATCGTAATCGGGTTGGACCGCCACAAGCGCGATGCGGCCGCGATCGCCCGTCGACACGGCGTGTCGGTCCACGTGCCGCGGTGGATGACCGGCGTCGCGAGCGAAATCGACGCCCCCATCGAGCGGGCGGCGGGTGAACTCGGCGCGTCGGGCTACGAGCTGTTCCGGATTCGCGATTCCTCGGTCCCGCCATGGCAGGAGGCGGGGCTCTACAACCCCGACAACGGGACGCTCGTCGTCCCCGAATCGGTTGGCACAGCCGACTACTTCCTCGCCGACGGCGAACGGCTCGGCGTCCATCCGATGTTGCGGCTAACGCCGCCGCGAGCGGCACTCACGGAGTACACCCCCGACCGGATTCTCGTCGGCCACGGCGAGGGCGTGCTCACCGATGCCGCGGCCGCACTCGACAGCGCACTCGACTCGTCGAAGAGCAATGCGCTATCGCTGTATGGAAAGACCGTTAGGCAGTTCATAACGGGGTAGTAGTGGCCGTCTACGCCACCGATGGACTCCTCGAAGTCCTCATCGAGTTCGCTGCCGACCGCGAGCCGGAAAAAGCGAACGTACCGATTGCCGCGACACCCGCCGGCGAACTAACGGGCGTCGACAGTCAGCTCGCTGACCTCGCTCCAGAAATACCGGTCCTCACCCATTTTTATTTGCCCGATGCGGCTGGCTCGGTCAACGCCGTCTTCGGGGTAGATCTGGGAACGCCCTCGGGCGGGGCCCAAGCGCGGTTCGTCTCCCATCCGACGGGCCCGCGGGCAGTAACCAAAACGGACGATCTGGCGGGCGTCGTCCTCGTTGCTGTGCCGCCGTGGGAGGTTAGGACAGTCACTGCGTTCGACCGCAACGGCACGGAGCTGGAACTGCGCCGGCTCGACGCGGAGCCGCCGGTCGAACGGATCGAGTAGCTACTCCAGATAGCCGAGATCGCGGAGCTGGTCGGTGATCTCGGTAAACTGGTCTTCGCTCAGTTTGCCGTCGCTTTGCTCGGCCTCCCGCTGGTTCCGCTGGTGTTGGATCACGATGCTCCGGAGGAGGAAGCGGACCAGGTCGCTCGTCGAGGTGAAGCTCGTCCCCTCGATCGTCTCGTCGACGCGTTCGGCGAGATCTTTCGGAATTGAGACCGTCGTATAGTCGGCCATACCAACCACACAGCCAGCCCGCCGAATAAACCACGCGTTTCGTCCCACTCGCCACAGTGTGGCTGGCTTTTTAGGAATCGAGTCCGAACACCGGCCAATGGGAGCCAGACCGCCGCAGAACGACACCTCGGAGCCGGATGTCATCGAGTTCGGGATCGCTGCCCTTTCGGCCCGGCTCGACGAGGCCGACGTGGAGTTTCCGACGACGAGCACCGAACTCTGTGCAGCGGTCGACGACACCGCGATTCCGGTCGACGGGGCGGGGAGTACGATGGAGCTACAGCAGGCACTCGACCGGGTGCCACAGGACAGTTTCGACAGCGAATCGACGCTGCTCGATCTGTTGCATCCTGTCTTCGAAGAACACCGCAAACAGGCTGGAGAAGGCGTCTTCGGCCGACTCCGGACACTACTACCGTTTTAATTCCACCAGCCGAGCCACTGGGCCTACTCCGTGTTCCGTGGTGGCGACCGCGAGGTTTCTACTGATTCGTTAGCAGTCGAATCGGAATCGTTAGTCGTTGACTCCGATGTGGTGTCGGCTTCGAGCCTGTCGATTCGCGTAAGTTGTTCGTGGTGCAACGAGAGGATCAGATCCGCGAGCACGCCGAACATCAGTAGCTGGACCCCGAAGAGGATCGCCGCCGTCGCCCCGACTGCGATGATCTCGTGGCCGATGTTGTCGCTGACCCACCGGAAGATGACGAACGCGGCCAATCCAAGGCCAGTGACGGTCGACAGGAGGCCAACGCTACCAAAGTAGAACAGCGGGTTGCTTGTTTTGGCTTTCCGGTAAAGCTCCAGGAAGATGATCCCGCCGTCCTTGATCGGGTGAAGGTTCGTCGAGGAGCCGTCCGGTCGCTCCCGGTAGGTGATGGGGACAACCTCAGTTTTAACGCCGTTTTTCGCGCATTCGACGGCCATTTCGGTTTCGATCCCGAAGCCGTCGGCCGACAGCGTGAGCTGTTCGAAGGAGTCGGTCCGAAACGCGCGGTAGCCCGAGAGGATATCTCGGTAATCCTCGCCGTGGATGAACTGAAAGCCGCGATTGATCAACCTGTTGCCGATCCGGTTGAGCTTCGTCATCGCACCGGGCTCCATGTCCGCAAACCGGTTGCCGATGACGTGTTCGAAATCGCCGACGAGCAGCGGTTCGAGCATCCGTTCGGCGTCTTCGGCCCGGTATGTCATATCCGCATCAGCCATGAGGACGTAGTCGGCCTCGATCTGTCCAACGGCCTCACGGATCGCCTGTCCCTTCCCCTCTCCGGACTGTGTGATCACCGCTGCGCCCGCCTCCTGAGAAAGCTCGCGGGTATCGTCGCCCGAACCGCCGTCGACGACGAGAATATTATTAAATCCAGCCTCCTGATAGGCCCGGATCACGTCGACGATCGTGGCGGACTCGTTGAGCGTCGGCAAGAGGACACAGACATCCGCGCTCGGTGGCATTACCGTGTGTCACGAGCGGGTAGGTAAAACTGTGTTTGTTTTGTAGGTATCGCAGAGCGAACAGCTTCCGCTGTACGCGGCCGGGGATTTCATAACATATTATAATATGGTTTGAATTTGTACATGAATCATCAAATGGTATAAGACGTACCGAGTGAAATCAGTGATCGATGTACGATCTAACCGGGTTTCAACGTGATCTGATCTACACCATCAGTGGCACTGAGGAACCCTACGGGTTAGCAATCAAAGAAGCCCTCCAAGAATACCGAGACGAAGAGATCAACCACGGTCGACTGTATCCGAATCTCGACACACTCGTCGAGAAGGGGTACGTCGAAAAAAGCGCGAAGGATCGGCGGACGAACCTCTATACGCTCACCGAGAAGGCGATGTCCGAAATCGACGTCCGGCGGAGCTGGGAAGACAGTCAGCTCGCGGACTGACGCCGACAGAAGGAAACGCCTTTTAATGTCTGCCGGATACGGGTAGGTGAGGGCTGGTAGCTCAGTTTGGCAGAGCGACGGACTCTTAATCCGTCGGTCGCGTGTTCAAATCGCGTCCAGCCCGTTTTCCTGCGTCGTCGTGGACATCGTGAGCGACGGCTCGAATCGGCTTGCCGTTTTGACGAACACGATCGTGAGGTGACGTCAATACCGATCGGTATCTCGGGTACAGAACCTACAACGGTCGACACCGATACCGTCCCGAACACAGTCCAACTACACACCACATATCATTCTATTGGTACGAACGTCAGTAACTATCATCGCAAACAGGGTTATCACCGTAGAGGCACTAGCGAGGTGTATGAACGGACAGCCCTCCACAAAACAGACTCCAGCCAGACGGAAGACGGTCCTTTTCTGTCGCGGCTGTGAGTATCAGGGACCGCCTGATGGGCCGTGGATCATCCACCGAAAGCCCGACTGCGACGTCTATCTCTGTCCGAACTGTAACACCACAGTCACTGTGCGTGATCGGTTCGGCCAAGCCGAGTAGGTCGTACAGCCAGTTGTAGACAGTTCCCGACCGCCTACCGTGCGGCGGTCGAGACGATACCTTCCTCCAACAAACGGCCTCAGTCGCTACTCGCCGACTGTCTCGTCGGAACCGTCTCCATACTCCCGCGAAGTCGCCAGCCAACAGCGACAACGATGCCCAGCGCGAGGAGATACAGCGCGAAGTTGATCCGCTGGACTGCAGCAGTATAGAGCACTAAATCTCGCCCGAGAAGCATCGCGCCGAACTGGACGCCGAGTGCGCCGCCCGCCAGCCACGCGCCGATTCGGTCGACTGCCGAGAGCCAAAACACGGTTGCGAGCAGTGCGCCGACGGCGACGAGCGACACCGCGTAATACCACGCCTGTGCGCCCGGCGAGTAGTTCAGCAGCGGCACGCCACGGCTGAATAGTCCACTGACGAGCAGTGCTCCGAGAGCGACACCGACGGCAAGTCGGCTCCGAACCCGTGGCGGCCGTCGGTGGTGCTGCCGGACGGCAAACAGCGTTGTCAACGTCAACAGCGTGAAAATCGTCAGCGCGACGATGAGGTGAGCGGCGTGGGTCGGCGGCGAGTAACCACCGGGGACGAGGCCGCCGATAGTTACCGTGATCGCACCGACAGTGATCTGCAGCGGGAGCAGCACAACCGCGAGCGTCGAGGCGATTTTGGTCCGCCGGTCGCCGCGTTTCCACGCCCAGCCAGCCGTACCGAGGATGAAAAAGCCGGTAATCATCGCCACGACCCGGTGGAACCACTCGATGAAGTCCGGATTGATCGTCAGCGCAGGGATCAGTTGATCCGAACACAGCGGCCACTGTGCCTGACACGCCAGTCCCGAACCCGTCGCTGCAGTGTAGACACCGAGGGTGATCAGTGACAGTGTGAGGGCGGTCGTAAACGCCGCAAACCGACGAAAAGACAGCCAGTCGAGGCGGTCGGTCATTAGCCCACAGTTGGGCCGCAGGCTACTTATCCCTATCCACCTGAGCCAACGATCTGGCCCTACTGTGCCTCTTGTGTCGGCGAGACGTACTGTTGTTCCCACCGTCGACGGTCCTCGATCAGTTCGTCACCCTTCTGGGTGAGCTCGTAGTAGTTGGTTCGCTGGTCCTGACTCCCCTTCTCGACCAGCGAGTGTTCGACAAGCGCATCGAGGTTCGGATACAGGCGCCCGTGGTTGACGTTATCGACGTGCTGTTCCATCTCTCGGCGGATCGTCTGTCCGGATGGCTGATCGGAGCCTGCGATGACGTACAGGAGGTCGCGCTGGAAACCGGTCAGTTCGAATATCTGAGTCATACAGGTGATATAGTGTGTAACCCTGTATTGTTAGTCGGTGTGAAATGTGAATAATGGCTGAAAAACAGTACCACGGATCTATTTTTTTGATACTACCGCGCAACGCTTCGCTCGACGGCTGTACCGAGTGAATCCCGGTCAAGTAAACGCTTCCTACTGGTGGTAGGAACCAATTAATCGACGGATAACGTCGGTTTCACCGCGATGCGTATCGTGCGCTGAAGCGGTCCGAATTGAAGTAGCCAGCGGCTGTAGCCGATCGTATGTCTCCCTCGTCGAGACGGACTGCCGAAGAGTTGAACGAGCGCCGGGGCCGAATCACGACGTTCCTGGATGACCGAGATATAGACGCCCTCTGGCTGGGGCGTCCCACCAACTTCGCGTGGCTGACTGGCGGCTCGAACGTCGTCGACCGCGCCTCGACAGTCGGCGTCGCGGCGGCTGGCTACAGCCGCGAGGAGGGGTTTCGTGTCCTCACGAACACGATCGAGGCACCACGACTGCGCGACGAGGAGCTTCCCGAAGCGTTCAGCGTGACGGCCGCCAACTGGTATACTGACTCGCTGGCCGAGTTCGTCGCCGCCGAATCACCGGCGTCCGCGGCCGCCGATTTCGACGTTCCAGGACTCGCCCAATCGGACCTCTCGACGCTCAGACAGCCGCTTTCGGCCGCCGATATCGACCGATACCGTGCGCTCGGTCGGGAGACCGCAGCCGCCGTCGAGGAAGTCTGCCGGGAACTCTCTCCGACGCGAACCGAACAGGCGGCGGCAGTCGACGTCCGGACCGCACTCGAATCACGGGGAATCGAAGCACCGGTCGTGCTCGTCGGTGGGGGCGAGCGTGCCCAACAGTACCGGCATTACACACCGACTACCGCCCCGCTGGGCGACTATGCGCTGGTATCGGTGACCGCCCAGCGCGGCGGGCTGTACGCGAGTACGACACGGACAGTAGAGTTCGATGCGCCAGCGTGGCTCGACGAACGGTTCGAGGCGGCCGCACGCGTCGAAGTATCGGCGCTCGCGGCCACACAGCAGGCCGTCCGCAAAGGGTCGACCGCGGGCGACGTGTTCGGTGCGATCCAAAGCGCCTACGAGGCGGTTGGGTGGCCCGAGGAGTGGCAGCACCACCACCAGGGCGGTGCCGCGGGGTTCGCGGGCCGGGAGTGGATCGCGACACCGACGGAGTCGTCGATGGTCGCTGCGCCACAGGGGTATGCGTGGAATCCGACGGTACAGGGGGCCAAAAGTGAGGGAACGGTGTTGGTGACCGGCGACAGCGTCGAGCCGCTGACGATGACCGACTCGTGGCCGACCCAGTCGGTGTCGGCTGTTGATGCTGATCTCACCCTTCAGCGTCCCGTCCCACTGTCAGTGTAGCCCGGAGTAACTACGATACGGATTTTATAAATCAACAACCTATTTTTTCGTTGAACGGAAACGGTGGGCTATGTCTTGGTACGCCATCGAGAGCGTCGACGAGGCGATCGATACGACCCGGTCGTTCTTGTTCCCTATCAAGCCCGGTCAGTGGGTTCGACTGGCACTAATCGCCCTCTTTGTGGGCGTCGGTGGCGGCGGTCTCTCGACGATCTCGAACGCAGGCGGGCTCCCGTCCGGTATGCCCGCCGGTCCTGCCCCACAGGAGCCCACTTCGGTTCCGCCCGAACCCTCCCTAGAGGCGCTTCCGGTCGAGCCCGCTCTCATTGTCGCTGCCATTGGGGCTATCTTCCTCGTCGGCCTCGTGCTCACACTGCTCTCGGAGACGCTTCGGCTCGTTCTCTACGATGGCCTCCGTACGGGAACTGTTCGGCTCCGTGGCCCGGCCCGCCGACGGTTCGGACAGGCGCTCCGGTTGTTCGGATTTAAATTGGCCGTCAACATCGCCTTCGGGCTTCCGTTTGTCGCACTCGGCGCAGCGATCGTACTGACATCAGTCGACGTCGGGAACGGGGCCGCGCTGATCGTCGGCGGACTGCTTGCGGCGGTCGGGCTCCTGCTGTGGTTCGTCGGCTATTCGATCATCATGCGGGTGACAACCGAGTTCGTTGCTCCAGTGATGGTGCTAACAGACACCGGTGTGCTCGCGGGGTGGCGACGGTTCTGGCCGGTCCTTCGTGGGAATCTCGCCCAGTTCGGCGTTTACGTTGTCGCCCACTTCCTGCTGCTGTTGGCGATCTCGATCGGCCAGACGATCGTCGCGGCCATCGTCTTCGGCATCATCGGCACCCTCGGTGCGCTCGTCGGGCTGGTGGTGGTCCTCGGCGTCTTCGGCGGGCTTCAGGCGGCGCTCGCGTCGACGGCTGGTGTGGTTGCCCTCGTCGTGATCGTGCTGCTGACTGTGCTTGTGGCTACCGTCTGCTACCTACCGATCAAGATCGTCGTCCTGGCGTATGTCTTCAGCTACGAACTATCGGTTCTCGGAGCTGCCGACGAGGAACTCCGATTGCTACCTGTCGATGACGACACCGGGACAACGGCGAACCCGACCTGAGAGCAGGCGCACCGGGTTCGACAGTCGTCGAACCTGACAATCGACGCACACACACCTTTTTCAGGTGTCCACCGAACCGCTGTTGTATGGGACTTGACGACGACGCACGGGAGTATCACCGGCGTGATCCACCGGGGAAGATCGAGATCGCAACGACAAAACCGACCAACACCCAGCGGGATCTGAGCCTCGCCTACTCGCCGGGTGTCGCCGCGCCCTGTTTGGATATCGACGACGACCCCGATCAGGCCTACAACTACACGGCCAAATCCAACCTCGTCGGCGTTGTCTCCAACGGCTCGGCCGTCCTCGGGCTGGGAGACATCGGCGCACAGGCCTCCAAACCCGTCATGGAGGGCAAGGGCGTCCTCTTCAAGCGGTTCGCGGACATCGACGTCTTCGATATCGAACTCGAACTCGACGACGCCGATGCGCTGGTCGAGACGGTCGCCGCCATGGAACCAACCTTTGGTGGCATCAACCTCGAAGATATCAAAGCCCCCGAATGCTTCGAGATAGAGCGACGGCTCGGCGAGCGGATGGACATCCCCGTCTTCCACGACGACCAACACGGGACGGCGATCATCTCGGGGGCCGCCCTACTCAACGCCACCGATATCACCGGTAAATCACTCGACGAGCTCGATATCGTCTTTTCGGGCGCGGGCGCGTCGGCGCTCGCCACCGCACAGTTCTACGTCTCGCTGGGGGCCGACCAGTCCAACATCACGATGTGTGATTCCTCGGGCATCATCACCACAGACCGGGGCGACGACCTCAACGAGTACAAACAGCAGTTCGCCCGCGATGTCGACGACGGGAGCCTCGCGGATGCGATGGAGGGCGCCGACGTGTTCGTCGGTCTCTCGGTCGGTGGGATCGTCTCCCAGGAGATGGTCCAGTCGATGGCCGACAACCCGATCATCTTCGCGATGGCCAACCCCGACCCCGAGATCAGCTACGAGGACGCCAAAGCCGCCCGCGAGGACGACGTGATCGTCGCGACGGGGCGGTCGGACTATCCCAACATGGTCAACAACGTACTGGGGTTCCCGTTCATTTTCCGCGGCGCGCTCGACGTGCGGGCGACCGATATCAACGAGGAGATGAAACGCGCCGCGGCGATGGCGCTGGCGGATCTGGCCAAACAGGACGTCCCGGACGCAGTAGTCAAAGCCTACGGCGACCAGCCGCTCCAGTTCGGCCCCGACTACGTGATTCCCAAACCGCTCGACCCGCGGGTGTTGTTCGAGGTCGCCCCCGCGGTCGCCGAGGCCGCCGTCGACAGCGGCGTCGCCAGAACCGAGATCGATATCGAAACGTACGCCGAGACCCTCGAAGCCAGACTCGGCAAATCCCGCGAGATGATGCGTGTCGTCCTCAACAAGGCCAAAAGCGACCCCAAGCGGCTCGCGCTCGCGGAAGGCACCGACGAGAAGATGATCCGGGCGGCCTACCAGCTGGAAGAAGAGGGGATCGCCGAACCGATCCTGCTGGGTGACCACGAGGAAATCAACCGCATTGCCTCGCAGTTGGGACTGTCGTTCGATCCAGAGATCGTCGATCCCGCCGAGCGGAGTCTTGAGGCCTACGCCGATCGGCTCTACGAGCTTCGCCGTCGGAAGGGAATCACTCGCGGGGAGGCCGCCGAACTCGTCGAGAAGGACACCAACTACCTCGGCAGCGTGATGGTCGAGATGGGCGATGCAGACGCGATGCTGACCGGACTGACCCACCACTATCCTTCCGCGTTGCGGCCACCGCTACAGGTGATCGGCACCGCCGAGGACGCCGAGTACGCCGCCGGCGTCTACCTGCTGACGTTCAAAAATCAGGTCGTCTTCTGTGCGGATACGACCGTCAACCAAAACCCCGACGCCGAGGTGCTCTCGGAGATCACGAAACACACCGCCGAGCTGGCCCGGAGTTTCAACGTCGAGCCGCGGGCGGCGATGTTGTCGTACTCCAACTTCGGCAGCGTCAGAAACGAGTCAACGGCGACCATTCGGCAGGCCGTCGCGGATCTCCACAGCGATTCGGCCGTCGACTTCCCCGTCGACGGCGAGATGCAGGCCGACACCGCCGTCGTCGAGGATATCATCGACGGCACCTACGGCTTCTCCTCGCTCGACGGTCCGGCGAACGTGTTGATCTTCCCGAATCTCGAATCGGGTAATATCGGCTACAAACTGCTCCAGCGGCTCGGCGGCGCGGAGGCGATCGGGCCAATGTTGGTCGGGATGGACAAACCGGTCCACGTCCTTCAGCGCGGCGACGAAGTCAAAGACATCGTCAACCTCGCGGGCGTGGCCGTTGTCGACGCACAGGAAGAGTAGAGCCGATCTCTAATTATATATGGTACATATTTATATCTACATTACTGACTAGAAGCTAGCATGGCCGAGCGAGGTCCCGATCTCACCGCACCCGAACGGATCGAAAGCGGTGACTTCTCGGGTGCGCTACGGATCGGATCGAAAAACGAGGCGGAGGTCTACTGGTACGTCCCGAAAAACCAGATCATCGAAACCACTGCGCCGAAGTCGACACCCGACGACGCCGAGACATACCGGCTCTCGGAAGAGACTGTCGGCGAATACATCCACCGCACTGAGCGTGACGGCAGTCGGTGGTCGCTGAACCAACTAGGGGAGTTCCTTCGGAACGTCGCCTCGTTCCGGGACGTCCGAATACTCACCCTCCGACAGGAGGAAGCATACGCCCTCTGTCGGATCTCGGGTGTCGACAAGGAGACCGCCGCCGCCCTACTCGGGATTTCCGAAACCTTGCTCGCCGATCACCTGTCGACAGCCCAAAAGAAGATCACCTGTGCGTTCAATCTCGTCGAAGCGGTCAATAAACACTGAACAGCCAGCCGTTGTCTCGCTCGCCCCGTTTGTTCATTGGTAGTCAGTACCTACTCGGCAGACTCGGCTGCGACGACCGCGCCGATCATCGACCACCCCTCGTCGTCGGCTTCGCTGCGGCCGACGAGGATCGACTCGTTGTCCTCGCTGGAAACGAGTCGGTAGTCGGCGTCCTCGTCTCGACGCGTTGCTTCGGCCTGAAATTCCTGCTGGAAGAACTCCGTCCAGGACATCTCGAAGACCGCCTCGGTGCCGTCATCGAGCGTGAGCCGAACCGGTTTCGGCGTCAGATTGTGAATCCGCTTTGCGATCGGGTTGAGATCAGCCATATGCGGCTGTTGGTGTCGGCTCGGATAAACGTCCCCGATTTAGGTGCCGGTAGTCGCTCTCTACTATCGGTTGGTTACCATCTCAGTACTGATTGGGAGTTTCAACAGTACAGATACGAATAGTATACAGAGCCTACTAGTCGTGCAACAGTCACAAGCAGTGCAAACACTGTTGCGGGTATTTGTGGTTGGCCAACAGTTTCAACCGTAGTGGTCCCACAGATGTCGCTCCCGCCCTCGCTCAGCCGCCTCGGTCGCGTGGTGTACAGCCTACCAATCTCCATCGGCCATCTTTTCGCCTCAGCCCGCGGTATCGCCTTCTGGACTGCAGTGGCTCTCCCGTTCAGCTACCTGCCACTGTTCGGTCTCGACATGGTTGAGCTCACCATAGAGATGTTCGTGCTCCTGCTGGTCGTTAATATCGTCGCCCTCGTCCTCGGCCACTCCTACCACCGGTAACCGATCCACAACGTTCGCATACTCCGGCTACTATTCCGGACCGTCACCACCATTTGATGGGAGCTTCGAAGATGGTCGGCAGCGTGAGTCGACGACCGGTTCGACCGGTCGCCCCGGAAGGTCGGTGCCGATCGACGCGGAGACCACATCCAATGGGGTTAGGTTGCCTCGGGACAGAAGATGGATAATGACAGACAGTGACGACGCGACGCCGGAAGACACCGACCGCTGGATGGCCGAGGTCCGACAGATGCGAGCCGACAAAGACGAGTTCTTTACTGACCATCCGCAGTCACCGATCCAACCGGAGCACCGCGACGAATTCGAGGGGCTGAACTACTTCGAACCGGACCCCGATTTCCGGGTGCCAGCCCGCGTTCGCGTCTACGGTAATCCCGATCCGATCGAACTCGATGTGACCGCCGGCTCGCCGATCCGGTATCTTCGCTCGCTTATTTTCGAGTTCGAACTCCGCGGCGAACGGATCCAGATGGCTGGCTACCGCCAGGAGAGCGACGACGACCGGACGATCTTCATCCCGTTCCGCGACAAAACGACCGGCCAACAGACCTACCACCGCGGCCGTTACATGGAGATGGAACCCGACGAGGACCTCGTCAACGGCGACGTGGTGACCCTTGATTTCAATCTCGCGTACAATCCCTTCTGTGCGTACGCCGAGACGTTTGCCTGCCCGCTACCACCGGAAGAAAATTGGCTGGAAGTCGTCGTTCCGGCCGGCGAAAAGAAACCGCCGGAAGCGATCGTCGACGACTAACGATGGTCAGACGACGGTGAGACTCAGGGTCGACTGAAGGAAAACGCTCAATATCGTTCGCTCGTGAGAACGGTATATGGTAGATGTACCGAACCAAGCAGGTGTGGGTATCGGACTGATGGTCGTCGGGATACTGCTTTTCATCCCCGGAGTCGGGATCGGCTCCGGCGGGGTCGTCCTCGCCTCGCTCGTGGCTGCAGCACTGTTGTTGACCGTCGGCACCTATTTGTTCGGCACCAGCGAACCCGGCCGCTCTGTCTGAAAACTACTGTCGACACCGCTGTTCGGTACAGACGTTTTGTAGTCCTCGACGACGAGCCGCTGGCTCACGTAGACCGTTCCAAACTTCCGTTCTCACCGTTTGAAAATCGCCGGAGAGAGTACTGCCGCTCAAGAATGTAAAATCATGGCCGGGGTGGGCTCCGAACCCACGATCTCCGCATAACCCAGGTACGAGGCTCGGCAGGCCTCAATGGGGCGGACGCTTCCAAGGCGGTAACCGCACCGAATCTCAGTAACCCTATGAGTGCGGCGCTATGTCCAGCTAAGCCACCCGGCCTCACCTCTCCATAGCCCGATTGCACTCTTTAACCTTCTCATCTGCGACGGCCTCGTGGTGTGCGACCGGGTCACTCCCAAGAGGTCCGATCCCGGCCGGATATCCATCCGCTCAAACGGGTCGACGCCGACACACCGAGCGAAACAGCACGAAACACTGATAGTCATACCCGCGGATTTATCAGCCACGGACGGTACTCCCTCACAATGAGCCTGCCCGAGCTACTCGAATCCGCCTTGGACGGTGAACCATCGGTTGCAGAGGTCCAACTCGGCGGGGAAGACGTGCTGGTCGTCACCCCGAACCGGACGGTCGTCTACCGCGCGGACGGACTGCTGTCGGACGAATCGATCGAGAGCTACCCCCACGAGGCCGAGAAGGTCGACCTCTCGGTCGGCCGCCGCAAGGCCAAACTCACCCTGGACTACGGGCTCGACGGCAGCGAGACGCTGGCGTTCCCGGCCAAGCGGGTCGAAAAGGTACTCCACCCGATTCTGGCAGGCGTCATCAGCGCGGCGGGGATCACCGAGGCCGGTGAGACGGTCCACAAGACGTTCCGGTTCAGCGATCTCACGCTGATCGTCACGAGCAAGCGCGTCATCAAACACATCGGCTCGGCGGTCTGGGACACCGACTTCGAGGCCTTCGAGTACAGCGGCCTGACCGACGTCGACTTCGAGGAGGGCAGCGTCGCCACCTCGATCGTCCTCACCCACAACGGCCGCCAGAACCGATTTAAAACACCCAACAGCGACGCCAGAGCAGTTCGTGAGGCCATCGTCGAGGCCGTCTGTGAGTTCCACGGCGTGACCAGCATCCAGGAGCTCCGCGAGGCGATGGCAAGTCAGGAAGACGCCGACGGCAAGGGCGTTGATCCCGAGTCCATCGACCGGCTGGATTTCGGTGACGGGCCCGATCCGCTCAGCGCCGAGCCAGGGGAACTCGAATCCCAACCGACGAACGCGACCCAGACGGAGTCCAACACATCCGTCGACGAGGGGCTGGCTGCCTCGCTCGACGAAACCGACACTCAGTCGGCTGACACAGCACAACCGACCGAGGCCCAGTCAGTCGATCAGCAGACCGAGACAGCCCAGTCGACCGACACCGCTCAGCAGACCGAGACAGCCCAGTCGACCGACACCGCTCAGCAGACCGAGACAGCCCAGTCGACCGACACCGCTCAGCAGACCGAGACAGCCCAGTCGACCGACACCGCTCAGCAGACCGACCAGCAGCAGGCCGTCGTCGAATCCTCTCCGAACGGAGAGCAGGCCGACGCCGAGACGTTCGATGCCTTCGAAGGCTCGCCGTTCGAATCCGCTGGCCCGGTCGACGAGGACGATATTTCGGCGCAGATCGCCGCGTTGACTGAACAGGTAGACCAGCAGGAACGGCAGCTCGCCCGGCAGGCAGAGCTCATCGAGACGCTGATCGAAGAGCTTCGCCGCGGCCGGTAGCCACCGCCTACTCCTCGCGGCCGACGACTTTTCGGATACACGACGAGCCGAACGGCCCGAGTTCGCCCGACTCGAACTCGATAAAGTGGCCCGTCGAGAGTCCTGCCCCACAACGTCGACACTCGAACTCACCCTCACGAACAGTGGCCTGACTCTCGAACCGCACAAAGGTGCCACCGCGGCGGGTCCGAATCCGGCCCTCCTCGCGGTCGATGATTCCCCGCTTGTCAGCTGTATCGAGGATCTCTCGTGTGAGCGTGGGGTTCGTGGTGACGGTTTCGAGCCGGTCGATGGTCGCCGCAAGGTCGAGTTTATCGGTCTCCAGATGGGCCAACAGGTCGACGCCGAGTTCGATTTTCGACTGTCTGCTGGTCGGTAGTGGACCGTCCTCATCCCTCGGCGTCTCTGTCACAGTCCGACGTTTTACGCCGGGTTACATAATCGTTCGTTTGGCGTCGAACACAAAGCGTATGACTGTGCCTGAAAGCCGACAGGTATGCAGCGACGAACACGTCTCGCAGTCGGGGGTGTGACACTCCTCGGTGTCGGCCTCACGGCGTGGTTCGTCTCGCCTGCGGTCGCTCTCGCCCGGTTCGAGGCGCTTGCGAGCAGACCGCTTGCATTCACGGCAGTGGTTCTGGCGGTGGCCCTCCTCCGTCCGGCCTGCGCGTGGCCCACGCTTCTGTTGTCGACGGCGGTCGGCTTTGCGTACGGGCTTTCCGGCCTCCCGCTTGCACTGGGCGCGCTCGTGCTCACGAGCCTGCCGCCCTACTGGTTCGGAGCCTCGACAGCCGGGAGCGGTCGACTTACGACCGCTGGACAGACCCTACTGGCCGAGACTGGTGGTGTCCGCGGTGTGACTGCCGCCCGGTTGTTGCCACTGCCGTCGGACGTGATTTCGGTGGGAGCCGGAGCGATAAACGTTCGATTGCGGCCCTATCTGGTCGGGACGGCCCTCGGGGAATTCCCGTGGGCAGTGCTCGGCCTTACCGTGGGGCGATCAGTCGACCATCTCTCGACCGGTGAGCTCTCGGGTGCGGTCGACCCGTGGCTGCTGGCCGGAATGACCGCGACGGCGATACTGCTGTTAGCCGGTCCCTGCTACCGACTGCTGTCGACGCAGTGGTCTCTGGAGTTGCCAGCCGCCGAGTAGGCAGCGACTACTCCAGGAGCGATTCGCCAGTCATCTCGTCGGAGGGATCCAGTTCCATCAGTTCGAGCAGTGTGGGTGCCAGATCACAGAGTGCCCCACCGGAGCGGACGGTTCGGCCGCCGTCGTCGCCGTCGGGAGTGAGGTAGATCACCGGGGCCGGGTTGAACGTATGGGCCGTGTGTGGATCATCCGGCGTCCCCATATCGTCGGCGTTGCCGTGGTCGGCCGTGATTAGGGCGTGACCGCCCGCGTCCTGGATGGCCTCGACCAGCCGACCCAACTGTTCGTCGACGGCTTCGACGGCCGCGATGGCAGCCTCGTAATCCCCTGTGTGGCCGACCATATCGGGATTGGCGTAGTTGATCACCAGGAAGTCGCGGTTGTCGGAGTCGATCACCGAGATCGCGGTGTCGGTCACCTTCTCGGCGTGCATCTCCGGCTGGAGGTCGTAGGTCGGCACGTCGGGGCTTTTGACGATCTCCCGGCGTTCGCCCTCGAATTTGACCTCCCGACCCCCGTTGAGGAAGTAGGTCACGTGGGCGTACTTTTCCGATTCGGCGAGCCGGAGCTGTGTCAGTCCGGCATCGGAGACGATCTCGCCGAGGGTATTTTCGGGCTGTTCCGGCGGGTAAGCCACTGGCAGGCCGAAGGTCTTGTCGTACTGTGTCAGCGTGACGAGTTCGATATCCGGTGGGCTGGTGCTGATCTCCCAGACGGGATCGATGTTTGCGAGCATCCGAACGATCTGTCGGGCGCGGTCCGCACGGAAATTGAAGAAGATGATCGAATCGCCGTCGTCGAGTGCGGGCTCACGGCTTTGCCGTTCGCCATCCGAGACGCGAGGCGTCTCGCTCTTGACCAGCGTCGGCTCGATGAACTCGTCGGTGTCGCCGCGTTCGTAGCTGTCTTCGACCGCGTCGACTGCCGTCGGAGCCGTATGCTCGGCCTCGCGGTTGACGATCGCGTCGTAGGCGCGATTGGTTCGCTCCCAGTTTTGGTCCCGGTCCATCGCGTGGTAGCGGCCCGAGACGGTGGCGATATCGCCGGTCCCGTGTTCCTCGACCATCTCTTCGACCGCGGCGAGATGGCCCGCGCCCGATTTCGGGGCCGTGTCACGACCGTCAGTGAAGGCGTGGGTGACCGCCTCGACATCGCGGTCGCCCGCGAGTTCGATCAGGGCTTCCAGATGAGTGATGTCGGAGTGGACTCCGCCGTCGCTGACCAGCCCCATCAGGTGGACCTTCCCGTCGTGTTCGGTCGCATAGTCGAGAGCCGAGTTGAGCGCCTCGTTCTCGCGGAAGCTCCCGTCGGCGATGGAGTCCTCGATTCGTGTGTAGGACTGTTTGACGACCCGGCCACCGCCGATGTTGAGGTGGCCGACCTCGCTGTTGCCCATCTGGCCGTCGGGGAGGCCGACGGCTCGACTGTGCGTCTGGAGGGTGCCGAACGCGCCGGTTTCGCGGAGTCGATCGAACGTCGGTGTGTCGGCGGCTCGGACGGCGTCGAGATGGTCGTGGTCGCCGAGTCCCCAGCCGTCGAGTATGATAAGTGCGCCTCGCATGGGTGGATGTCTCCCGCCCAACTAATTACGTTTTGCTTCATTCGGTCGACTGTCCTGGACGGAAACCGGTTTGCGTCGGCGTACCGAACCCCTGACCATGTCGGACCGAGAACCCCAGTCGCCGACGCCTCGTCGACCCCTTCCCTATCGGTACGCCGAGGCCTATCTCTCCGATGGCCCGAGCCTCGTCGCGCTGCTCGTCGTGACGGCGACGGCGTTTCTGGTCGGCGTCCGGTTCTACGTCGAGACCATGCCCGCCGTGTCGACGCTGCTGTGGCCGCTGTACGCCGACTCACCGACCGCTATCGCGCTGGTGACGCTGTCGCTGGCCTCCTTGCTGCCGAATTTGGGGCGTCGACTCCGCGAGGCCCCGATCAATCGGCCGCTGGCATATCTCCACACGCTGGCGTTCGTCTGGCTCGTTAAATACGGCCTGTGGACCGCCGTCGCGCTCAATCTCCGACCGGCGTTGTATTTCGGATTCAGCGCGGGAGCGCTCTACGACTACTGGTTCATCATCGGCACCCACCTGCTGTTCGTCGTATTGGCGTTTGCGGTTCTCCACTACGGCCGAACGACACGAGGGGCGCTCGGCCTCTCACTTTTGCTCCTACTTATCAACGATTTGTTTGATTACGGACTCGGCCTCCATCCACCGCTCCGGTACGAGCCGGGGTGGCTGTTGGCTGGGGTCACCGTCGGGCTCTCAGTCGGGGTCGTCGCGCTGGCGGCGTGGCAGTTCGACCCACTTACGGCTGAGGAAGACAATCAAAATCAACGGACAGTAGCGTAATCCAAGACGAGACCGTTGTCTATCACTTGCGAGGTAGACAACGTTTTATTTACGCTCACGTAATCCCGAGTATGGATTCGGCGGTACTCTTGGATCTCCTCGGCAACGAGAACCGTCGACGGATTCTCCGGCTGCTCTCGCAGAAGCCCTGTTATGTCACTGAGATTAGTGAATATCTCGGCGTGAGTCCGAAGGCGGTTATCGACCACCTCCGCAAACTGGAGGAGGCGGGGTTGATCGAGAGTCGAGCCGACGACCAGCGCCGGAAATACTTCAATATCACCCGAAGCCTCCGGCTGGAAGTCGATGTCTCGCCCCACGGATTCGGGGCGAAAAGCGCCTATCCGGCCAGTTCGACGCTGGATATGTCCGGCCGGTGTCCGCACCTCTCTCTCGACGAAGTGGCCACGAACGGGAACAGCGAGACCGAAAGCGACGCCGCCGAGAGCGACCGGAGCGATATCGAGGAGCTCGCCGCCGAGTTCGGGCGGCTCCAGTCGCTGGATCGGGAGCTGTCGCTGGCCCAGCGGTGGGTCCACGGGCGACTCACCGAGACGCTCGACGAGCTGACCGAGCGCACCGGAATCGATGCTGACTGCCAGTTCTACGCCAAGATATTGGCCGCTGTCGTCGATACCGATGGCTCGACCGAGGCGGTCGAAGCAGCCCTCTCTGCCCCACCGGAAGCCGTCGACCAAGCCCTCAGTCGGCTCGCCGAGGCAGGGATACTCAGCTACGACAGCGGGCAGTGGTCGATCCGCTAAGGGCTATATTTCTTGGGTCAATCCGTCGCGGAGATCGCGGCCGAAGTAGTGACCGACGACCGCGAGTAGGGCACCGATACCGACACCCACACCTCCGAAGGCGAGGCCGTACTCCCGGAAGAATCGCATTCCGACCGGCAGGACCCCAGTCGACAGCAGGCTCAGTGCGAAGCTCGCCCCGATGATCAGGCCACCGGCGACGGCGGTTTCGAGATACCGGCGTTCGGAGGCGATGAGCCCGCCGACGAACGTGGCGACGAACAGGCCGCCCAGCGAGCCGAGGGTGCCGACCAGCGGGATCGCCCCGCCGCCGACAACACCGACAGCGATCAGCGCCGCCGACAGCAGGAACGCCTTGGGTGAAAACAGCCCCGCAAGTCGGCCAGCGGAGTCATCACTGGACGTACCAGTCTCGGAGCCGGCCCCCGAGTGGTCACTGGACTCCTCGTCGCTGCGTATATCCTCGTCGACAATCTCGTCGAGAACCTCCTCGTCGGAACGCGCCATACCCGCCCTTCGCGGGCCGGATGTATGGCTGTTATGCCCCGGTCGACGGCGAGTGTCGGCTCGAAAGGGTGGTTTCAAGTCGGCCGCTGGGCAACCCTGCGATATGAATCCAGGAGACCGTATCCGCGTCGAGCGCGGCGGCGTCGACAACGAGGGCGTCCTGATGCCCTCCTCGACAGCCGACCATCTCGTGCTCAAACTCGATGGGGGCTACAACATCGGTATCGACCGCGAGGACGCCAGCGTCGAGGTCCTCGAAACGGATGTCTACGATGTCGAAGACGAAAGCGAACCGGACGATGGCAGCGTCTCGGAGATCGAGTTCGACGACGATCTGCCGACCATCTCGCTCATCTCGACCGGGGGGACGATCGCCTCAACGGTCGACTACCGCACCGGCGCGGTCACCGCCCAGTTCACCGCCGAGGACGTGCTGCGGGCGGTCCCCGAACTCGCCGGACGCGCCAACTACCGGGGCCGCGTCGTCGCCAACATCCTCAGCGAAAACATGGACCCCTCGATCTGGCAGCAACTCGCCCGCGCGGTCCACGAGGAGATCGAGGCCGGAGCCGACGGCGTCGTCGTCATGCACGGCACCGACACGATGCAGTACTCGGCCTCGGTACTCTCCTTTATGTTCGATACCCCCGTGCCGATCGTCTTCACCGGCAGCCAGCGGTCGGCGGATCGGCCCTCCTCTGACAACGTGATGAACGCAGTCTGTGCGGTCGAGGCGGCCAAAGCCGACTGTGCGGAGGTGCTGCTCTGTATGCACGACTCGGCCAGCGACGACCACTGCGCGCTCCACCGCGGCACTCGCGTGCGAAAGAACCACACCTCCCGCCGGGATGCCTTCGAGACTGTTGGCAACAAGCCACTGGCCCGAATCGAGTACGCGGCCGCCCAAGACGACGGCGCGGACGGCGAGGTGGCCGCCGATGCCTTCGATTTCAACCGGGAGTACACCGACCGCGGCGACGTCGACCTCGCACTCGACGAGGAACTCGACCCCGATGTCGAACTCGTCAAGTTCACCCCCGGCATGGACCCCGCGGCGTGGGACTATCTCGACGACAAGGCGGGTGTCATCATCGAAGGAACCGGCCTCGGCCACGTCCACACCGACCTGATTCCACGAATCGAGGAACTGGTCGAAGGCGGCACGGTTGTCGCGATGACCAGCCAGTGTCTCGAAGGCCGAGTCTGTGATCGGGTCTACGACACGGGTCGGGATCTCCTGGATGCCGGTGTCGTCGAAGCCGGAGATACCCTGCCGGGGACGGCGAAGGTCAAACTGATGTGGGCGCTGGCAAACCTCGGCGATGCGAGCGAGGCGATGGAGCGCTCGCTGGCTGGCGAAATCACCGAAGAGTCCCAGCCGTGGCGGTAGCCACCGGCTACTAGTCGGCAAACCGCTGGGTTCTTTCCTCTCTCCGAACAGAGATAGGTATGAATCACGTCGCCGCTCCGCTCGTCGTCTCGGTCTTCCTGGATCGGCCGATTTTGGCCGTGATCTATCTGATTACGATCGCCGTCTCTCTGTGGCTGTTTCGTGACGCGCTCCGCCGCGGAAAGCCTGTCATCGTCGCCGCAGGCTGGGCTATCGGCGGGGTCGTCCTCCCGGCGATCGTCCACTTCGCCTATCTGTATTTCCGGCTCAAAACCGAAGGGAGCATGACCGAGCCCCCACTCGACGGCTCGGACTGATATTTAACTAGTCGACAACTACTCTTCACCAACCGGGAGCATCACGACCGGCGTGTCGCTTTTGGCCAGCAGCGAGGTCCGCACGCCACCGGCGAGCAGATCGAACCACGCGCTGCCGCCGCGGGAACAGAAGACGATCGCCGAGGCCTCGGCTGCCTCGGCAGCCTCGATAACAGTGTCGGCGATGGAGTCACCGCGGTAGACCTCGGTGTCGACTGTCATCCCGTCGTTGGCGGCCCGCGACTCGAACCGCTCGAAGGCCTCGCGGGCGCGCTCTGTCTCCGCGTCGTCCGCATCCGCGGCGAGCACGTGAATCACGAGCGGTCGACAATCGGCCGAGTCGCTGTGGGCGACCAGCGCGTCGTAGGTTGCCTCGGCGTCGTCCGCCCCGGCAACGGGAACGATCGGGTTTTTAAGTAGGTCGTCGCTACTCGACATGCGTCAGTGCTCCTGCTGTCGACTGGTGGGGCTGGCTCGCGTGCATACGGACTGTTCAGTCACGAGCAGCATATTTCTTTGTTCTTTATAAAGAGCCCTCGCCGTCGACGATCGCTCGCAACTGCTCGGTCGCGGCTTCGTCGAACCACAGTCTGCGACGCCACCACGGCCCCTTGCCGGAGTCGTTCGACCACTCGGTGACCAGCCGGTTGGCGGTGGACCCACCCTCGGCCGAACTCAGCGGGACTGCGCGGTCGAACAGCTGCGAGTCGTCGGTGCCGACCACCAGCACCTTCGCGTCGAAGGGATCGCGTTTGCAGTGGGCGTTGGTGTCGACGCCGTGGGATTCGAAGTCGACCAGCGACTCGCAGGCCGCGGCATCGTAGACGCGGTCGACCCGGAACTCGCCGATCAGATACGCCCCCCAGTCGGGAGCGACCCAGTCGACGGGCGGGCCAGTGTCGAGGCCGTCAGGTGGTTCGTGGCGGCTGAGGGTGGCATAAAAATAGAGCGAATCGCCCGCCTTGAGCTCCGCGAGCGGCCCGGCCTTCACACCGTGTTCGTCGCCGTAGGTGTACTGCGAGCAGGTAGGATATTCGGCAAACTCGGGGTCAAGGTGGACTCTCCGATCGCGGAGATCGTCGTCGACTGAAACCGGGAGGGGACCGAGTTCGGCGAGCAGATCGCCGTACGTCGGCACCGCTTCGGCGGTCGGCTCGCGTTCGGGGATCGGTATATATACGAAGCTCCCATCAGGATAGATCGGACCGCGAAACCCGGGAAGATTGGTGTTTGCGGCGACGTTGATGGCGATGCTTCGGGCCACGGGAGGGAGTGCTTATTCGGCGTCCGGCCCGCTCGACCCCGGCTCGGGGTGCTCGGCGGGCGGCCGTTTGGCGTCCGGCGGCGACAGCGACCGCTGGAACTCGTCGAAGATTTCGACCTCGTTGTCGATCTCGTATTCGATCTCGCGGTCGCTCCCGTTGGTTTCGAGCCGTCCGTCGTCGATCGGTTCGGCGGTCGACTCCCAGTCGGGTTTGATTTTGACGCTCTTGGCGGGCATCCCAACGACGATGTGATGGTCGGGCACGTCGCCCTGGACGACGGCGCGGGCACCGACGATCGAGTTCTCACCGATCCGGCAGCCAGCCCGCACCATCGAGTCGTAGGTCACGCGGGCGTTGTCCTCGATGATCGTGTGGTAGTTTCGCACGGAGGTCTGGTCGACGATGTCGTGGTCGTGGCTGTAGATGTGGACGCCGTCGGAGATCGACGCCTGGTCGCCGATGGTGAGCTTGCCGCGGTCGTCGAGGTGAACATCGTCGTGGACGACTGTATTGTCGCCAACGGTGATGTTGTGGCCGTAAGTGAAGGTGATGCCCTTGAAAAAGCGGCAGTTGTCGCCACACTCCTCGAAGAGGTGATCGGCGAGCATCCGGCGGAACTGGAGGGCGAACTCGACGTTGTCGGCCATCGGCGTGGCGTCGAACTGCCGCCAGAGCCACTGAAGGTGTTTCGATCGCTCGAATTTCTCCTCGTCCTTTTCGGCGTAGTATTCGGCCTCGACGGTCGTGTTGCACGGGTCATACCCCTGGAGGCGAACCCGCGTGGCCGGCGAGACCGACTCACCGGCCTGCCAGGCCTCGTAGGCTTGCCTGTCGCCGAACAGGTCAATGAGGACATCCTCGACGACCTTGCAGGTTTCTTCGTCCGAGGACAACCGTTCGTCGACCTCATCGATGAATCCTCGGACACCCACGGCGGCGTCCGCGGGTAGTGACACGTGTCGCTTCGTCATTACACCCCGATTGACCGCGAGTATGTAAAGGAATTCGGTTGTGTATTCGGGCTGTCCAGCCACCGGACGACAGGGAGTAAACCACACAACCTGGGCCAGTGCGCCGAAAAATCAATATAGGTAGCCCGAGATTTTCTGAGGATGCGCGTCAAGGAACTGATGAGTCGGGAGATCGTGACCGTTCCCGTCGGGGCCACAATGAAGGGGGTAGCCGGACAGATGCTCCACAACGATGTCGGCAGCGTGATCGTGATGAACGACGGGACGCCAGCCGGGATCGTCACCGAGATGGACGCCCTCCGGGTCGGCTACGCCACCAACCGCCCGTTCGAGAAGGTGCCGGTTCGCAAAGTTATGAGTCGACCGCTCGTGACGATCGAGCCGACGAAGACGATCCAGACCCTGATCGGGCGAATGCGCACGGAGGAGGTCAAGAAGCTCCCGGTGGTGTCGGGGTTCGATCTCGAGGGGATCATCACGATGACCGATATCATCCTGAACCACGGCGAGCTACTGTACGAGGCTCGCAACCTCGAATCCGGCCACGGAACGCGTGACCCCGACGAGTGGCGCGGCGGCTGACCGTTCTCACCCAGTGACAACGAACCAGTTTCGCTAAGTGGACCGATCACGTAGTGGAGGTATGCGACAGCAAACGCTCGGCGAATCCGGTGTCGAGGTCAGCGAGGTCGGCTTCGGCGCGTGGGTCGTCGGCACCGACTGGTGGGGCGACCGCACCGAAGACGAGGCCATCGAGATGGTCCACCACGCCATCGACGAGGGGATCACCTACTTCGATACGGGCGACGTTTACGGCCACGGCAACTCCGAGACTGTCCTCGGCAAAGCGCTGGCCGACCGCCGCGACGAGGTCACGCTGGCCACCAAAATCGGCTACGACTTCTACAACAATCCGCAGGCAGGCCACGGCGAACTCCCCAAGGAGGTCACCCCTGAGTACATCCGGGAGGCCACCGAGAAGAGCCTCGACCGACTCGGCGTCGACTCCGTCGACGTCCTCCAATTGCACAACGCGGATGTCGATGAGGTCGATGAAGACATCCTGGAGGTCTTCGACGAACTCAAAGAAGAGGGCAGAATCGAGGCCACGGGCTGGGCGCTCGGCCCCTCGATCGGCTGGCTCGCCGAGGGCGATATGGCGATCGCCGAGGAGTTCGATTCGCTCCAGTTGGTCTGGAACCTCTTCGAACAGGAGGTCGGCAACCACTTCCTCGAAACCATCGAGAAGACCGGCTCGTCGACCAGTCTCATCCCACGCGTGCCGCACTCCTCGGGGCTGCTCAACGAGCAGGTCACCCCCGAGACCGAACTTGGCGAGGGCGACCACCGCGGCTTTCGGCCCGACGAGTGGTACGAGACCGGCTGGGAGAAGCTCGAAACCTTGCAGTTCTTGAAGGGCGGCGAGGATGGCGTCCCCGAGCGCACGATGGGCCAGGCGTCGATCGCCTACCTGCTGAGCCACGACCCCGTGGCGACGGTCACCCCCACCTTCCGGACGAAAGCCGACATCACCGAGTGGGCCAACGCCTCCGAGGTGCCGCTGACTGACGAGGAAGTAGCACGCGTCGACGAACTGTACGAGACGAACTTCGGGATCGACCGGTTCGACGGGATGGACAGCCTCCGCTCGTCGGTCGACGGCGAGGACCTCCGTGATGCCGGACTGGCCCGAAAAGTAGCGGGCGACTAACGATGCGCCGGCTTCGGTCGCTCCTGAAACTGACAGCCGTCATCCACGCGCTCCTCGCAGCGGGGGTGGTCGCTCACAGCCGACTGACCGACCGCAAGGCCGGGAAGTGGCTACCGCTCACGCTCGTATTCGGTCTGATCGGCGTCGCGGGCTACCTGTTGGATCGGTAGCCGAACCCCCACGGTTCGCTTCGAAACCCGACGACTGCGACCGAAGCGATCACTGACTGACTACTTTCACTCCGGATTGGCACTGCCTAGATAGCGCCGCCTACGCTGACTCGACGAACTGGACATCAAGCGGATCCTCGACATCGCCGACGACCGCTTCGAGAACGTCGGTCGCGGTAATGAGGCCGACCACCTCGTCTTCCCCAGTGTCTTCGACAACTAAGGCGAGCTCTTGGCCTTCGTCTTGGAGCCGGTCGACGGCGTCGCTGACGTTCATGGCGGCCGGGATACGGAGCAGGGGAACAGCCACCTCCTCGAAAGTGGTTTCGCCTGCCCGGAGCTCGTCGATGGCGTCGACAATTGTCGGGACGTAGACCACGCCGACCGGCGTCTCGTCGTCCTCGCCGAGTACTGGAAACCGGGTGTGTGGGCTCGCTCCGATGCGGTCGAGGTTCGCCTCGACCGATGCGGCCGCAGAGAGGAAGACGATATCCTCGGCGTGAGTCATCACGTCGTCGACCGGGATCTCGCCGATCGTGAAGGCGTTGAGAACTTCCTCCATGCGCTCCCGCGGGAGGTTTCCGCCCTCAAGCAGCGAAGTGAGGCGGTGGCGGAGTTCCGCGCGCGTCTGGACCGTCTCGGAGTGGGTATCGAGCCACGCGCCGGTCATCTCGACGCCGAAGAGTTTGAGTGTCAATTTAGCGACGCTGTCGCCGACCCAGATGGCGGGGTAGATAACCTTCGTGAACCAGTAGAGGAAGGGCGTGCCGTAGCGGGCGACAAAGCGGGTGCGTTCGACGCCGAGGTAGGTCGGCGTCTGCTCGCCGTGGGTCAGATGCAAGAGGTTGATGATCCCAAAGGAGATCAGCCCCGCTGCTCCAATGGAGGCAAAGACCGTGTTCTCGAAGAACGGCGACAGTACCGTCGACAGCGCGGGTTCGGCGACGATGCCGACGGCGATACTGGTCGCACTAATTCCTACCTGACAGCTCGTCAGATAGATCTCCAGATCGGTGGTCATCTCCCAGGCCCGCCGGAGGCCGGGCGAATCGAACGCCGACTTGTCGTACTGCCGAACCCGCGTCAGCGCGAACTCGGTGGCGACGAACACCGCGTTCGAGCCGATAAGGGCCAGCCCGGCGACCAGTCGAAGACCGATTTCGAGGCCATTCATACGTGAGGCGACGCCACCCAGCCGCAAGAAATCCGGTGGCGAGCCGCCTACGCGAGGATGGCGAGCCGATTATGCGAGGAAGACGTGCCGAGGACGATCGGCCAGTACGTCACGACCCCACTCGACGGTGTCGCGGAACGCCTCGGAGCCGAAAAAGCCCATCGCGTCCTCTTGAGACTCCCACTGGCTGGCGATGAACATGTCATTGTCGTCTTCGTGGTTGACCATCAGATCCGTCTCCATGTGGCCATCGATCTCTTCGAGCACGTCGCCGACGGTGTCGAACTTCTCGACGAAGTCCTCGCGCGAGTCGGGTTTGACGGTGTAGAACATCCCCATCGTCCCGAAGCCGGACTCCTCGCCCGCCCGCTCGACGATCTCGGGAAGCTCCGAGAGGAAGCCCGCGGCGGTGTCGGCGGCGCTGGCGGTCTCCCAGATCGAGACGACCGCCCGGCGGCTGCCGTCTTGGGCCCCGTAGACCGCGGTTTTGACGTGGGTGTCGTAGTGGTCGAAGTTCGACCGGAGCCCGTCGACCTCCTCGAACAGCTCCTCGGTGTCGGCTTCCGAGTACAGGACTGTCGCGTAGACGTCCTCGCCGTGGGGTTTGCCCGCGTAGATGTCGAGATCCGCCAGCTCGCCGCGGATCGACTCCTCGTCGGCGGGGTCTTCCTCGGCTGGCTCCTCGTGGTGGTCGCCGCCGTGAGCCTCACCGTGTGAGTCGTCCGACTCGCCGTGTGAGTGACTGTCGCCGTGATGGCTGTCAGCGTCGCCGTGGCCGTGATGGTGGCCCTCCGACTTGCCGTGGTGGTGGCCGCCCGACGCGGCGTCGCCGGTCGGGACTGTCTCGCCAGCGAGATAGGCCCCCAAGTCCTCGGCAGGGAAGCGTCGACCCACGTAGAAGGAGCCGAACTCGCCGTACTTCGAGGAGACGTCATCGAACCGCATCTCGTAGACGATGTCCTTGATGTCGGTCGGCTCACCCGCGAACAGCGTCACACCCCACTCGTAGTCGTCGAACCCCACCGACGAGGAGATGATCTGTTTGATCTTTCCGGCGTACTGCTTGCCGGTCTCGCCGTGGACGGCCATCATCTCCGCGCGCTCGTCGAAGGAGAGATCGTACCAGTTGTACTCCTCGCCGCGGCGTTTGCTCATCGGATAAAACGAGACGTACTCATCGTCGGGGAGCTCCGGTTTGAGTTTGCCCTCGATGTACCGTTCGAGTCCGGCGTCGACCTCGCCGTCCTCCTGGAAGTAGTCGTCCGAAACGTAGCCCGAGACCTCCGTGACCGAGACGTAGGAGGTCGGCTGGTCGGTGACCCCGGCGAGGGCGGTCCGCTCGAAGGCGCGTTCGGCCGTCGACACCGCATCGAGGGTCGGCCGGAGATGCAACACGAGCAAGTCGGCCTTGTGGCCGATAATCGAAAACACCGCGGTCGTGCCCTCCTCGACGGAGGCCTGCTCGGTGAGATAGTCGACGCCCTCGTCGATCGCCCGCTGTCGGTCGGCCGCAGGGGTCTCGCGCCACTCGTCCCAGTCGATCGTCCGGAAGTCGTGCAACACGTACCAGCCCTCGTCTGTCGGTGGGACTTCTGCCATGTCTCCGCCTTCGCCCGCCGGAAGTATGGGTTTTGCGTGTTGAATCCGTCAGCAACTGTCTCCGGTCGACTGACGCTGATCAGTTCAGCAGCCGTGGGCCGAAGACCATCAGCACGAGGCTCACTAACATGATGAGACCGATACTGGTCGTGATCGCCCGTGTGAACGCGGGCTTGGAGTCGACCGGGAGCCGCGAGACGATCGATTCCGCGGAGGTCCGGAGGATCCGCCCCCCGTCGAGGGGGAACGCCGGAATGCAGTTGAACAGCGCGAGGTTGAAATTGACCCAGCCGGTCCAAAACAGGACGTTCGCCAGCAGGAACACCCCGCCCTCGCCGAGTACCGACAACGGGCCGACGACATCGTAGAAGCCAGCGTTGGCCTCGACGAAGCCCGCGAAGTTGAAGCCGAAGTTGGGATCGATGATCGAGGCGAACGGAAGGATGAGCAGGAACAGCAGCGAGATCGCAACGCCATCACCCACGTCGCCGGTGAGAATCGACAGGAAATTGTCGGCCGGGTACGGCATCACGCCGACGCTGTCGACGCCGATCCCGCTCAGCGGCGCACTCCCGACGATCCCGACGAAGGCCTCATCGGCGTCGTCGGGGTGGCTGCCGAGGTCGACGCTGTACTCGGTGGCCTCGCCGTCGGCGTAGGCGACGACCGAGACGGTGTCGCCCGGCGCTCGATCTTCGAGTGCGGCGGTCACGTCATCGAACCCGATGGTACGTTCGCCATCGATGCTTGTGATGACGATCCGCTCGTCGGTCGGCACACCCTCGGTAGCCAACGGACCGTCCTCGGAAGGGGTCGTCAACACGCCGAGCGGGCCGGTTGTGGTTCGTTCTTCGCCCGACGTTCCGTTGCTATAGGTCAGGGTGACGGTCGACCCGTTTGCGGCCGCCGCCTCGATCTCCGCCTCGGTCGTCACTGGCGTCCCATTGACGGCGGTGATCGTATCATTGGTTGCGAGCCCCTCGCCGCCCGCGAATGGCGAATCCCCGGCCATCGAGGTGACGAGTGCCGAGCGTTCGAGCATCACCGTCCGCCCGTCGGCGAGTTCGACCGACAGCGTCTCGTCGTCGCTCGTTTCGAGGGCCGTCGTCAGGTTCGCCGGAGAGTCGACCGACTGGCCGTCGACGGCGACGATCCGATCGCCAGCTCCGATGTTTGCATCGGCAGCAGCGCTTCCCGGAAACACCCCGCCGACGGCCGCACCCGGTGAGGCGGCGATAGCGCCCCCGACCGGGCCGAACAGCAGCGCGAAGACCAGCGCAGTGATGATGAGATTGTTAAGGACTCCGGCGGCGAACATTCGGGTTCTGGCCCCGCGGTCGGCCGCTTCGGCACTTTCCTCGCTCGGCTCGACGAACGCCCCGATGGGCAACAGCGCGAACAGCACGACCCCCATCGAGTCGATGTCGATGTCCTCGACGCGGCAGAGTAGGCCGTGGCCGCCCTCGTGGACGACCAACCCGACCAGCAGGCCGATGATGATTTCGGGGGCGACCGACAGCGGCAGGAACTCGTTGACGCCGGGGATCACCAGCGCGTTCCGTGGGTTCTGGAGGACGGTCTCGGTCGGCGGCGACTGGATGATCGTCACGCTCTGGACGATGAGCATGAAAAAGGTGCCGACCATTGTCACCAGCGCGATTCCGACACCGACGTTGGCCAGCGCGCGCCAGCCGCGTTTCGGCGTCGCAAGCCGGGTGAGCAGGGCGCGTCCGCGTCCGGTGTGGATCGTCAGCAGGGGGCCGGAAACCTTGAACGAGTCGGGCAGTATCCCCCGTCTGTCGAGGGCGACCGCCACGGCCGAGTAGGCCAAGATCCCGGTGAGAATCCAGAGTAGCGTACTCATTGCCATCCCTTGGTTTCCCCAACAGGAAAGCGGTTCGGGTCTGGCTCGGTCGACCGTCGACACCTGAACACACATATACCGGGAGTACAAAACGGGGGATATGAACGCGTTTATCGACTTCATCGTCCGCCTGTTGACCGACGCGATCCAGATGCCGGGGTTGCTCGGCGAGGTCGCGCTCCGAAGCCCGCTGTCGGCGATCATCGTCGCCACCGGAACCGTCTTCATCCTCTTGTCGGTCGGTGCGCTGGGGTACAGCGCCCTCGGCGCGCTCGGCATCCCGCTCCCGAACCTCGGTCGCGGTCCCAACGAACGAATCGAGTAACGGGTCGACCGGAGCGGAGAGTGCGGGTTTATTTATAAATCGACCAGTTCGTCGTCCCCGATTTTCCTGTACGGTATTTATAAACACCGCCAAGTAACACGGATGTAACCACCTGACACGAGTGTCCGCGAGCGCTTAACACGGTCTCGGTGCTACTTCGAGTAGGTATCTTATGTCTCAAGAGAAAGCCGAGTACGCAGCCGAAACCGAGGTCGATGAGACGCTTGACCAGCAGCCGGACGACGAAACCATCGAAGCGACGGTCGAAGCCCTCGAAGCCAACGGGTTCGAGGTCGTGGTCGTCGACTCAGCCGACGAAGCCCTCCAAACGGTCCAGTCGCAGATTCCCGCCGGGGCGTCAGTGATGAACGGCCATTCGACGACGCTCGAAGAGATCGGCTTCGTCGACTACCTGACCGAGGGTGACCACGAGTGGGAAAGCCTCCCCGACGAGATCTGGGGTATCGACGACGACGCCGAACGGCAGGCCGCCCGCCGCAAATCACAGACCGCCGACTACTTCCTCGGCGGGATCAACGCGATCTCACAGACCGGCGCGCTCGTCGCGGCCGACCGCTCGGGCAGCCGGATCGGTGCCTATCCGTTTGCCGCAGGCAACGTCGTCATCGTCAGCGGCGTGAACAAGATCGTGCCGACGCTCGACGACGCGCTCGACCGGCTCGAATCGGTCGCCTATCCGCTGGAAAACGAACGCGCCAAAGAGGCCTACGGCGTCGAGTCTGCGATCGCCAAACAGCTCATCTTCCGACAGGAACTCGACGAGGGACGGACGACCGTCGTCTTGATCCGCGAGTCGCTGGGCTACTAATCGGACGTCGCGAGGTCGGCCAGCGCGTCGACCGGCCGCAACCATCACAGTTCGTCGATGATCTCGTCGGCAAACGTCGACATCGCTTGCTGTGGTTGGTCGGACTGAAGGCCGACGATGACGTGATCGAGGCCGAACGATTCGAGTCGGCTGAAGTACTCTCTGAACCACTCGACGCCAGCCCGGTAGCCGAGATGCAGGTGTTCGGGGTCGGCCGCCGGATCGTCGGCCAGTTCGACCTGGACGGCGATCACGAACGGTTTGTCGTCCGTGAGGGCCCGCCAGTCGTCGAGATACGTCTGCAGTGTGTCGTCCGGTAAGTGATAAAACAGCCAGCCGTCGCCGTGGTCGGCGATCCACTCGATCGACTGCCGCGCATAGCCTGTCGGGAGCAGTGGGAGGGTATCGGTCGTCGGCTTCGGCAGCACGTCGAGGTCGCCGTCCAGTTGGCCCCACGAGCCATCGAGCGTCGGATACTCCTCGCTCCAGAGGGCCCGCAACGCCTCGACGCTCTCCTGGACCAGTTTGCCTCGCTCATCAGGGTCGACACCAAAGGCCGGATACTCGGGATCGCGGTCGCCCGAGGCGACGCCGAGGACGAGCCGCCCGCCGGAGAGCCGGTCGACGCTCGCGGCCGATTTGGCGACGTGGATCGGATGCCGCAACGAGAGGACGACACTGGAGGTGCCGAGGGCGATCTCGTCGGTGTGGGCGGCCATATGCGAGAGCAGCGGCCACGTGTCAAACGCGCCGCCAGCGTCGCCGAACCGCGGCCAGTAGGTCGGCACGTCCCGCGCCCAGAGCCCATCGAAGCCAACCGATTCGGCGTGGCTCGCCAGCTGGATCTCCTCGTCGATAGCCGGTGTCGACTCCCGCTCGCCGGTCAGCGGGAACCCGAGTCCGAAGGAGAGCTCCGAGGAGTCAAACAGCCGTCGATACCCTGCGTTCGCACACCCGAGATCACTCATCGAAGACGCTTATTGATGGAGCCGTATGTGTACTCGGTTGCGCACCGGGGTGGTGGTGGCGGCGCTCGCTATATTAAAATATTATATAAGAATACAGTCGCTACGCGGGTCGTAGGCGGCGACTACTAAGTTATTCGACCCGGTCGTAGGCCTCGGCTGCGAGGTCGATTGCGCTCTCCAGGTCCGGTCCGAGCGGCGAGCCGACAACGATGCTGTCAGCGTGATTCAAGACGGTAGCCATCCGCTCGCTGACCTCGGCGACGTCGCCGGCGATACAGAACGCCTCGATCATTGCCGGTGTGACGCGTTCGAAGGCCTCGGAGAACTCGCCCGCACTGATGTGATCGCCGATCTCGCTGGCCAGTTCTTGGTCGATATCATGTCGGTCCAGGACCGGTGGGGCCGCCCCGGCTGTAATAAAGGCGACCGGCGGCCGAGCGGCCTCGCGGGCCGCCTCGGGGTCCTCGTCGACGCTCACGCTGGCGTAGGCGGCCAGATCGAACTCGCCGCGGGAATCGGGACGGTCGGCGAGTCCCTTCTCGACCTGGTCGCGGGCCCACGCGAGGTCGGCCTCGTGGGAGCCATTGAAAAGAAGCCCCCCGGCGTGTTTGGCGGCCATCCGGCACATATGCGGTCCCTCACCGCCGACGTAGACAGGGATGTCCGCGCCGCTCGGCGGTTCGTAGTTGAGCCCGGCGTCGGTCGCCTCGAAGGTGCTGTCGGTGTCGACGCGCTCGCCCGCCCAGAGTTTCTGGGCTGTTTTAAATGCCTCAAGAACCGGGCGGAGCCCGCGGTCGTCGGCGTAGCCGAGGTTCGAGAGCGTCGAGGGGTCGCCCGGTCCGATGCCGAACACGGCCCGACCGCCGGTTGCCTCGTCGATGGTGGCGACCTTCGAGGCCAGCGTCACGGGGTGGATCTCGAAGGGGTTAGCGACGCCCGGCCCAATGCGGAGGTCGTCGGTGGCCGCACCGATGTGGTGGAGCGCGGCGAAGGCGTCGCGGTTGTTGTAGTGGCACGACGAAAAGAGGGTATCGTAGCCGGCTTCTTCGGCCCGCACCCCGAGATCGGTAAGCCGCTCGATGGGGTGTTCGGGCGTGAGTTCGATACCGAACATCAGGCCTCACCTCCTGTGGGGCTGTGGGACCAGCCACGCAGGGCCTGGCGGACGTAGTCGCCTTCGAGGTCGCGGAAGTGGTTCTGGCTCCCCGGCAGGTCGCCAAACTCGAAGCCGCGGACGACGACCACGGGGGTCCCGCCGTCACCCTCCCCGGCGACGAGATTGGCCGCCGCCGCCAGTTCGTCGATCACGTTCTGAACGGTGACGCCCATCTCACGACCGTCGCGGTCGAGTTGCCCCCGCCAGTCGCGGCTGGCGGGCATGCCGTCCCAGCCGATGGCGACCCCACGCTGGCCGTAGCGGAACGGTCGACCACAGGTGTCTGTGACGATCACCTGGTCGGCGGGGAGTTCGGACTGAATTCGGGCTGCGCTCTGATTTGGCCGCTTGGGGAGCAGGAGGAGATCGCCACCCGGCACGTTCGAGCGGTCGATTCCGGCGTTGACGCCGACGTGACCGAACCGGGTTTCAGTGAGCAAAAACGGCGACTCCATGACGAGTTCGACGCTCTCTTCGAGCACGGCTTGCGCGAATCGGGGGTCCTTCTCGCGGTCGTCGAGTTCGGAGAGAGTGGCGGCGATCTCGCGGGCCCGCGGTCCGGCGGGGAAGTCTTCGAGGTCCGCAATACGACCTTCGGCCTTCGAGACCACGGTGCTGGCGACACAGACCACGTCGTCGGGCCGCAGGTCGACCCGCTCGCGGATGAGGGCGGCGAGATCGTCCCCCGGCTCGATTTCGGGGATATCGTCGACGGCGAATAGTTCCATAGCTCGTGTTGGAGTGTCGACTCAAAAAGGGCGACGATAGGGGCCGGTCGAACCGGTGTTGCTCGCCCAGCGGAAATATCAATTATTGTGAGAATGGAAACCATGGTATCGGTCGGGGACAACGGTATGATGATGAGCGAGATCGTCACTGCGTTCGTCCGAAACCGCGGTGCGGTGTTGTTGACCCGGCCAGCCGACCCGAAGCACGACCGTTGGGACGGACTCTCAGCAGCCAGCGAGGGGAATTCGGCGACGCTGGCGGCCCAAGCGCGGCGGATCGTTCGCGGGGCCACCGGGCTCTCGTCGCTGACACTGGCCTACGCGGGCGAGTCGTTCACCGTCGACGTCGAGGGCGGCAAGCGAACGATCCACCCCGTGTTGTTCGACACGGGCACCCGCAAGATCGGCGAGCTGGAGGGCGTCGAGGCTGTCGAGTGGGTGCCGCCGACAGCGATCCGCGACCGAAAGACCGTGCCGGGGCTCTGGGAAGCCTACGAGCAGGTCGCCCCCTCGCCGACGACAATCGCGGCCGATACGGTCCACGGCGCGGCCGCGCTATCGATCCGGGCCTTAGGGGTGTTACGAGACCGGGCAGCGGTCGCCGACGAGTTCGAGGAACTGGTCGAGATGGCCCTCGAACTCCAGGACGCCCGACCGAGCATGGCAGTGTTGGAAAACCGGCTCAACCGCGTGATGAGCGGTGCCGAACGCTCACCGCAGGCCGTCCACGACCGAGCGATCGAGGAGATCGGGGCCGCACTCGATGCCGACGCGACCGCCGCGGCGACCGCCGCCGACCGCCTCGACGGCCCGATTGCCACGCTGTCGTGGTCGGGGACGGTTCGGGACGCACTGACGGAACTCGACGATCCAGTGACGGTTGCCGAGTCCCGACCCGACCGCGAGGGGATCGACCTCGCCGAATCGCTGGCCCGAAGCGGTGTCGACGTGACGGTGACGACCGACGCGGCACTTCCCGCGGTGCTGTCGGATCGGGAGTTCGGGGCCGTGCTCGTCGGCGCGGACACGATCCTCCCGAACGGTGATATCGTCAACAAGGTCGGCACGCGGATGCTCGCGCTGGCGGCCGATCGGGCCGACGTGCCGGTGTACGTGGTTGCTGCACGTGATAAGGTCGCCACCGACGACACCTTCCACAGCGAGGAGGGACCGGCGAACGTGGTGTACGATGGCAAGGAGGAAATCGCGGTCCGGAACCCAACCTTTGATCTGACGCCCGGAGATCTCGTCACGGGCGTGCTAACCGAAGACGGCCTGTTGGATCAGCGTGGGATCTCGGTCGTCGCCGCCCAACACCGGTCGAACGCCGAGTGGGTCGACAAGCTCTGAGCTGATCGTCGACCCCACTCAGTCGTACTGCCGGAGGCCGCAAAACGCAGTCACTACCGCCTGTTCGGCTTTTCTGAGGTGTTCGGCGGCCGTACTCGTCGAGCAGTCCAGTGTGTCGGCGACAGCCTCGACACTGCCCTCGCGGGGGACGGTGTAGTAGCCGGCGTCGACGGCGGCCTGAACCGCCTCGCGCTGGCGGTCGGTGAGACTAGGGTCGAACAGTGACTGCCGCCAGTCGTAGTCGCCGACACGCTCGACGGTCACGTCGACCGCGGTCGGAAGCGACTCGAGCGTCTCCTGGAGCGCATCCGACTCGCCGACGACCGTAAGCGTGGCCACGCCATCGGGGAGGAATTTGATCGGCGGGATGACGATCACACCCGTTCGCTGGAAGGCCGCAAACGTCGCCTCGTCGACATCGGGCCGCCGCTGTCGCAAAAAGGTGTAAAAACTCCGGTCGTCGATCCCGGTGATCTCGAAGTCGACGACGCTGTCGGCGGCCGCCAGTGCAGCCGCGTAGGGCTCGCGGTCGCCGACGACGTAGAACAGGAAGGTATCCTCGTCGCCGAGGGTGTTGCCGTGGACGAGCACGTCCCGGTCGACGGCCTCGGAGGCGTCGATGAACTGGTGGATCGGATGCCGCACCTCGGGAGCGAACCGGAGCCTGAGGTCGAGGTAGTTCACACCGGGCTTTTTCCATCTGCTTATAAATAACCGGCTGAGTGGGGCAGAACTGTCGGGTAGACGGCCGGGAGTTCATCTGATATGTCGAGCCACGCCGCGAGCCAGTCTGTGGTGGAGTCGGACGTTCCAGCCGTTCTCGGGCCGGTAGCGGATCGATTACAGGGTCACGAGGAGCACTGCAACGCCCCTGCCGGGCGAGTGGCCCGGCAGGACGTACCGGATGTGCTCAGTACGCTCAAAACCGAAGCCGGGTTGGACTATCTCGCCTGCGTCACCGCCCAGCAGTATCCGGATCACTACGAGACGATCTACCACCTGCGGGACTACGACGACCCCACGCGGGAGGCGAGCATCGTCGTCCCGACACCCAGCGGGGAGCCGCGGTCGACCTCGGCGGCTGGGGTGTTCCGGACGGCCGATTGGCACGAACGGGAGGCCTACGACCTCGTGGGAATCGAGTACGACGACCACCCCGACCTCCGCCGAATTTTGTTGCCGGAGACGTGGCAGGGCCACCCCCTCTCCCTCGAATACGACGACGACCAGCCCCAGATCGTCCCGCTCCGCGAGCAGGACGGGAGTCTCCACGACCGTGTTGCCCAAGGGGGCGAGGGCACGATGTTTCTCAACATCGGCCCCCACCACCCCGCCACCCACGGGGTGATGCACCTCAAATGCAGCCTCGACGGAGAGCAGGTCGCGGCCGTCGACCCCGACATCGGCTACATCCATCGCTGTGAGGAGCAGATGTGCCAGCAGGGAACCTACCGCTACCAGATCATGCCCTACCCCGACCGCTGGGACTGGGGCGGCGGCGGCCTGCTCAACGAGTGGGCCTACGCGCGAGCGGCCGAGAATCTGGCCGATATTGAGGTACCGGAATACGCGCAGGTGATCGGGACGATGGCCGCCGAATTCAGCCGCATCCTCTCGCATATGCTCGCCATCGGAGCGTACGCGCTCGATGTCTGTGGGGATTTCACGGCGACGTTTATGTACGCGATCCAGGAGCGCGAGCGCGTCCAGAACATCCTCGAAGATCTGACCGGCCAGCGACTCATGTTCAACTATTTCCGACTCGGCGGTGTCGTTTGGGACCTCCCCGAACCGCGTGCGGATTTCTTCGAAGACGTTCGAGGGTTCGTCGACGGGCTGGCCGAGCGACTCACAGACTTCCACAACCTCTTGACCGGCACCGAGATCATCCAGACACGAACGGTCGACACGGGCGTCATCGACGCCGAAACCGCAAAGGACTACGGCTGTACCGGCCCGGTCGCCCGGGGGTCGGGCGTCGACTACGACCTCCGGCGGGACGATCCGTATGGCTACTACGACCAATTGGAGTGGGCTGTGGTCACCGAACCCGACGGCAACAACTACGCCCGGCTGCTGGTCCGCCTCCAGGAGGTCGAGGAGTCGGCTAAAATTATCGACCAGTGTGTCGACCTCCTGGAGAGCTGGCCTGAAGACGACCGGACGATCCAGTCGAACGTCCCACGGACGATCGAGCCCGCGGCCGACAGCGAGATCTATCGAGCCGTCGAGGCCGCCAAAGGTGAGCTTGGCATCTACATCAGGTCTGACGGCACCGAGACGCCAGCGCGGTTCAAGATCTGTGGGCCGTCGTTTTCGAACCTCCAGGCGCTGCCGGAGATGGCCGTCGGCGAGCAGGTGCCGGATCTGATTGCCACCCTCGGGAGTCTGGATACGATCATGGGCGAAGTCGACCGCTAACCACGTCGCGGCACGGCGTCGGATGCGTGGATTCTTACTTTGGGAGTCCGAACAACGGGTGGTGGCAGTGACGACAGTTACCCCCACTGAGCCCTTTGCGACGATAGCTTAATCCGAGCCACCATCTTTCATGCGGTAGTGTAGATCCTTCGGGCGTTAGTCGAAATAGAGGGGCTGAGTACAACTCACTGCGCCATCTCGACCAGTAGCTTCTGCTCGAACGTATTGATTCGGCACTTCTGGAATAGTAATTTCAGATCCGGTATCGACTGTCTCACCGTCGGAAATCCAAGATATCGTCGAGGCGGATGGGGCCTCAAGTCGAATCACGTCATTGTCGACACCGACCGACTCGATTCGTGGAGCAGTCCCTTCGCTATTGTGTTGCACGTAACTGTGGCCCTGCTGCAGCGCCTCGATCACGCTCGATTGGGATCGGTCCTCAAGCAGGAGTACCGTGCGTGACTGATCGAACCGCTCGGTGCCTGCTGGCCGTGGTCTGGCATGATAGTCATCGTTTGCGACAGCCCAGACCGGCCGTTGGGCTCCGAACTCGGTAAGCAACACATCCCAAATCGCTCGACAGTCAGGATACCGATCGTGTGCGTTGAAGACTTCAATCCCTAACAGTGAGTCAACCTGTTGAAGCAACTCAACGTACGACTCAACGGAGTCTGGGTCGAAATACTTCCCAGGATGAGGAAGAAACGAGACGCCATCACGCTTTCCGATTTCAGTGGCAACCTCCTGGAGTGACCGTTCTCGGCCGTGTCCCAAGTCAGTCCCGAGATTGACGATGTCATGAAGTCTGTCGACGCCATCGATCGTCCCCCGCAACTCCGCACCCTGTATCGGAATTATCTCACTGGCATCGCCGTCTCGGTCCCACCGGGACCAGGGCCAACTGGTTACGTCAAGCCCATCAAAGAACGGTTCGCCTTTGTGTTTCGTTCCGTCGACGTAATACTCGTGTTCGGTGATCGCCAGCGCCCCGTACCCCGTGTGCTGGTATTTGTCGATTAGCTCGCCGGGCGTCGACCGCTCGGCGTTTTCGGTGTCTTCCCCGGGAGGCGGATCGTGACGTTCCGAGTGGTGATCAATCCGATTGCGAGGTTCGTGCAGATGGAACTGTGAGAGGCACTGGGTTACCTCCGTCCAGTTCACATCGGCGTACGGGTTGACTGTGATCGAGCGACTGTCGAGTTGGGTCCGGTTTGTTGTCATGGGTGGATGATCTGTTTATATGTGGACAGCAGGTTGTCAGACGCCAGCCGACTCCTTCGGCTCGGAGCCAACACCGGTCGACGGTGGAGCACGGATGTCGAGGTCCGGATGGTGAGCCAGCAGGTCACGAAGGGCAGGGAGCCGTCGACCGATCTCGTCGAGAGTATGGGAATCCGTTCCGAGCACGAATCTGATGTTGCGGGCGGTAAACATATCGAGCACGACAGGGTCTGGATGGACACGGCCGAGTGACTGAAAGACTCGGCCAGCGTTGATCTCCGGAATCGTGCGTGAGTTGGCAACTGCATCGACAACGGCTCGGTAGTGGTCGGGGGTCGTCATCCCGCGGAGGTGGTCGTGTCGCTCCGGAAGATCGAGATGGGCAACGATGTCGAACAGTTCCGACTCAATCAGCTCGACGAGCGTCTCGTAGTACTCGTCGACGGCGGCCTGTACCCCCTGGTCATCACGGTTCACGTACGATGCACTGGACGTGTAGTCGTTATCTCCGGCGAAATGAACGGCCCCGATGCTGTAGTCGAACGCGGCCGTGTCGAGGAAGGAGCGAATGTCTGGCTCAGTTCCGGGGACGTAACTCATCTCGACCGCATCGAACACCCGAATATCGGTCCTGGTGCGGAGTTCTTCGATCTGCTCTCGTCGCTGCTCGTAGGTGTTCACGAGATCGTATTTGTCTCGTCTGCCGAACTCGTCGTCGACGAGGATGCAGTGATCGGTAAGGCCGATTCCGTCACAGCCAGCCTCGGCTGCGGCCGACACCATCTCGTCCATTGCCGACCCATCAGAGAACCGCGTATGCGTGTGAAGATCGTAGACGGCGTCGATCATTCCGTTCTCTCAGCTTCCGAGACGTCGACCAGTCGCTGTCCATCTAGTTTCGGGATCGCCATCCGGGTGTTGGTAGCGACACTAAATTCGAGGAGATCACGGTACCGGATATCGGCCTTCCGTTTGTACTTCGCAGCCTTGCCAGCGACGATGAGCTCCCGGTAGCGATCCAGTTCCTCGTCTGTCGGCTCGTCGCCCGCGAGATACCGTTGGATAACGACTGCCCCGACCGTATCTTCTGGCGACGGTTTTCCCTTCGATCCGGCAGCAACCGTTATCAGCGGCTTGTCTCGGTCCCGAAGATAGTCGGCTATCGCCGCCGCGTTCGACAGCGATCCGACATACACGTCGACATCCGAGTCGCCACGCTGCCGGAGGTCGGTGATGGCCGCCCCACCGTTCGAGGATGTGAGGGCTGTCGGTCGTCCATCGACGTCGACCGACTGTACCGAACTCGGTGAGTTGAAGAAGTCGTATCCTTCTTTGGGCGTGTAGTCGGCACTGCTCCCTCCACCAATGCGCGCCTCGGGATGCTGCTCCTGAAACGCGAACTCGGTGCCTCGCTCCGTAGGCACGTGGACACACGACGCACCCGACCGAAACAGCTCCAAGACTGTCGTTGAGAAGTGGGTGACATCGATGACGACGTAGTTCCCTGGCCGCGGATCGTCGGGAATCCCGGCACGTGAGGGAATCATCCGGTCGACGTAGGGATCTGTGGTCGATAGCTGCTGTTCTTGTAGCACAGGCGGAAATCGAGAGCAGAAAAAATGAAGCTGTATAAGTGTTCTATTGAGTGATACATATCTGTATAAATTGAATGAGACACCGGCGAACTAGTAGCGATATATAGGAGACAGAGAGATACTGGGACTGACGTAGCGGTTGGAACGTATATATGTAAATCTTATAAGAGTATTTCAAATATCTCGCGGTTTCTACAGTTGCATGTCGACGGCAAACCAGGAGACCGAAAACTGGTACAGTTTCGACAATCAAGACATGATGGTGTTCATCCTCATCATGTCCCTCCACGGACTACAGATGATGTTCGCCGAACTGTTGCCGTCCTTCTCGCTGGGCGGCTTGGAGTTGGAGATCGGACCGTTCCTCTTTATTTCGTACACGCTCGTCTTCCTTTTCCGATCGTTCTGGGGCTGTTTAGCCGTCCCTGTCGGTGGTATCGTCTTCGGTGAGATCCTGATCGGCGACTTCAGTGCGTTCGGCGCGGTCGAGAGCCTACTCATGATCACGATCTCGCTGTGGCTTGCAACGACGATGATCACCGACCCCACCGACGTGAAGTGGCTCGCGGTGCTGGCGGTGGTCGCAAAGGGGATGGAGGAACTCGCCGCGCAGTTCATCGATGTTGGGAAGTTCTATTTCGGCGTCGAATCGCTGGAAGCGATCGAGTGGCTCCCGGAGACGATCTGGTTCGTCGAAGTTGCCGGTGCGACCACACAGGTCATTATTGCAGGGATCATTTTCGGTGCGATTCCGATGATGTACTTCTACCCACGGATGCGAGGGAAGATAGAACCGTTGCTTGGGATGGAGCCGGTCAGTGGCCACCCCAGCGGCAAACGGTTCAACCGTGATACGGTCAAAGCACTCGCCGCATGGGTCGTACTGACGCCGATCGCGTTCGTCTTCGAGGCGTTCAGTGAAACCAGCGGCGCGTTCCTCGTCTTCGAACCACAGTTCGTCGAGAACTACGGTCAGATCTTCTTCGCAGTGCCGATCGTCGCCGCCGCAGTCGTCGCCTACGGCGTCGTCTTCTACCGACAGCAGCGCGCCGCGTAATCAGCCTCGGCTCATTTTATTATAATGTCAACAAAACAAATAACCGTCGAAAATCTGACGTTCCGGTATCCGGGGAGCGACGACCCGGTGTTACAGAACACGAACGTCCACATCGATACAGACGAATTCACCGCCATCGTTGGCGGCAACGGCAGCGGGAAAACGACGCTCTGCAAGACGTTCAACGGGTTGGTCCCCCACTTTTTCAACGGGACGTTCGAGGGTTCTGTCAGGGTCGACGGCACCGAGACGACCGACTCGGACGTGTCGGCGCTCTCCCGAACGGTGGGCTACGTGTTCCAGGACTTCGAGAACCAACTCGTCCAGCCGGTCGTCCGCGACGATGTGGCGTTCGCCCCGAAGAACCACGGGCTGGCGGACTACGAAACCCGTGCACAACAGGCCCTCGAAACTGTGGGCCTCGGCGATGCCGCCGACCGATTTATCTGGGAACTCAGCGGCGGCCAACAGCATCTGGTCGCCCTCGCCGGCGTGCTGGCGATGGACCCCGAGTTCATCATCGTCGACGAGCCAGCAGCCCAACTCGATCCACACAACGCCCGCGAGACGTACGAACAGCTCCAAGAGATCCAGCGGGAGACCGACGTGGGCGTCATCGTCATCGAACACCACACCGAGTTCATCGCCGACTACTGCGACCGACTCGTCATGGTCGCCGACGGCGATGTAGCCTGGACCGAGCCGGTCGACGTCGGGCTGAATCACGTCGACGAACTGCTGGCGGAGGACATCCATCCACCACAAGTCACCCAGATCGCCCGCGAACTCCCTGACGACCGTGGGCGACTGCCGAACGGGCGGTATCCCGTAACCGTCGACCAGGCCGCTCGTTGCTTTCGGACTGTCGCCGACGGCCAACGCCGCCGAGCGACACCGGACGGCCGCGGCTCCGGCGATCGCCTCATCAGTGTGAGTGACGTGACCCACGGCTACCCGACGCTCCGCGAGGGGCGGAAGACGGTTCTCGAGAGTTTCGATCTGGAGCTGTACGCCGACGACCGCGTCGCGCTCGTCGGTGCCAACGGAGCCGGAAAGTCGACGCTCCTCCGACTGCTAACCGGCCTCGAATCACCGGACGACGGCACCGTCACAGTCCTCGGACAGGACACCAACGAGACACTGCCCGAGGAACTGGCCGACGAGACGGTGTACATTCACCAGAACCCCGAAGAGATGTTCGTCGAGGAAACTGTCCGCGAGGACATCGCTTACTACTTGAAAAGCCGTGAGGTGCCCGATACCGACCAGCGGGTCGACGACGTGATTTCCTTCCTGGATCTGGAAGACATCGCGGACCGCGACGGGCGGCTGCTTAGCCTCGGCCAACAGCGGCGGGCGTCGCTGGCCATCGGGTTGGCGACCGACCCCTCCATCGTGTTGCTGGACGAGCCGACCGGGAGCCTGGATCTCCAGAGCCGCCGCGAGGTGACCCGGATGCTCTCGCGGTCCGACTCCCGGACGGAGACGGTCGTGATCGCAACCCACGACCTCCAGCTGGTGGCGGCGTGGGCTGACCGGGTTATTGTCCTCGGTCCAAACGGAATTCTCGCTGACGAACCGGCCCAAGCAGTGTTCGAGCAGCCCGAGTTACTACAGCAAGCAAACCTTCGTCCACCACAGGTCGTCGGCCTCAGCGAGCGGCTCGGCGTCGAGTCACCGGCACTCACGGTGTCGGAGCTGGTCGATCAGCTGACTGCTGCGGAGGTGCGGTAATGGGGTATCTTGACGCACTTCGGAACATCACCATTGCTGACATCAAGGTCGACCTGATGCGGACGGCCTACGACAATGACAACGCTCTGTTGAACAAGTTCGACCCACGAGTGGTGATCATCTGGGCGGCCATCTTCGTCATCGTGCCGTGGTTCTTCTACGAGCCCGAGCCGCTGTTTGCGATGCTCGTGGCCGCACTGTTGTTGGCGTACCTCTCACAGACCAGCATCTATCTACTGGCACTGCTGATCTGGGGAAGCCTGACGAACATCGGCTTCATCGTCGTATTGAGTTCGGTCGTCTACTGGTGGCAGGGCGGCTCCGGCGGGCTCCGAGGTGCGGTCGTCGACAACAGCGTCGCGCTGTTGCCGTTCACGCTGAAGCTGACGGTGATCTCGGTTGTGAGCTTGGCGGCCTTCTCGGCGATGAGTCCGAAGAAACTCGCCAAAGGATTACTGAGCCTCGGCGTCCCCCGACCGTTCACGTTTGCCATCGCTTACGGCTACCGGATGATGCCGGTCCTCTTAGAGGAGTATCACGATCTGGTCAACTCACTGCGGCTCCGAAACAAAGCGCCCGAAAACCGTGGGCTGCTGCGGTGGCGCTACTTCCTGTACCTCCTCAAACTCTCGATCAAAGCGTTTTATCCGATGGCGTTCAATGTTGCCAAACGCTCCCGCGTTACCGTCGAAGCAATGGAGACCAAGGGGTTTTCACACTCGCTGGGCGACGAGGCAAGCCGAGCGCTCAGACTCGGTGATCTCGAAATCCAACCACGAGATGTGAGCTTCGTCACCGTCTCGTTACTGTTCGTCGTCGTGGTTGCAGTGTATCTCTAAAGATAGCAGCGAAAGTTCCACAGGTTTCGGAAAACGGACGTTTTCGACTTTCGCAAACCACATCCGCTCAACACCCGACTCAGAGGACATTATAGGTGACAGCTACTGCCAATCTGAGAATTTTGTAGGTTTTTAATTTCTGTTTCCGAAGTAACCTGTAGAGTATCGATTCATAACAATTTCTGGAATAGATCTCTTGACGATGAGAGATTGTGTATCTATTAATAGGTACTGTGTTACCCCCACTGAGCCCCTTGTGACGAGGTCTCACACTGAGCCACCATCTACTTCCGTCAAATAGGCTCTGTATCACAGGTGCGCCTGTATAAATCGTCTTGATAAAGAAGTTCCAAACTCGGTTAGTTGACTTGAATCGGTGAAATTCTGGAGTAGGATTCAGAGATGCTACATAAGATCTAATAACTTCTAATACAAATCAATACACAAGATGCCGATCTCTAAAGACAAATTCCAGACCATCGGTGAGGACGGCCCCTCACTGCCGGACCTCTCGCCGGACACCACCCAAGGGACAGTGTATCGCTTCCTCATTGACCATGCTGATCAAGCGTTCCGGCAGCGTGAACTCGTCGACGCTATTGATGTCCCTGAGGGAAGTATCGGACCGACACTCAAACGGCTCGAACAACACGGGCTTGTCGACCACCGAGATCAGTTTTGGGCGATTGCAGATGCCGAACATGCTGTCGCCTCGGCTGGTCTCCACGGTGCTGCGACGGCCGGCGAGATCGATGGTGGATTCTCCGATGATGACGTCGACTCCTGGATGGAGACCGCAGTCAACCCCATCGACAGTGACCCAACCGACAGCGACCGGAGAGAGTGATTATCGGTGGTAGATCGAGGAACGGTGATGTGGGCACCCGATCCGTTCAAAACTGACGGCGGAAACCCGCGCCCATGGCTGGTCGTCTCCGATGAGCGGATGCCGTATCCAGAGAAAGAATCTATTGCCGTGGCATTCACAACACAATCACATCATCCGGGGAGCATTACCGTCCCGAATGAAGCGTGGGTACGTGGCGAACCGGGCCAGCAGAGTTACGTCTTACCGTGGACGGTGGCGATTCTCAAGGACAGCCTCCATATCGTTGGTACCCAAGGTTCTGTTACGGATGAGTTCACTGATCGCGTTACCACCGCTACAATCTCTTATTTCGATAATTCGTAGCTACATCTTGCAACTGTATCATCATATTCGGGCAATGTAATCTATTAATAGATTCTGTGTTACCCCCTCCGAGCCCCTTGTGACGAGGTCTCACACTGAGCCACCATCTACTTCCTGTACAGCGGTTCTGTGACCGTAAACAGTTGAACTCAAAGTGTCACCTACCCAGTAATGGTATCCCGTGTAGCAAACACGGATAAAAAAGTGGATCGCGTTCGCTATATAAATAAACCGGCTGAGACGTATGAAGTTTAAATAAGAGGCATAACGTATGATTCACTATGCAAAGCAGCTCGAATGTATTTCCCGAGAATGGATCACAACTTCTCCTCGATATCCCGACCAAGAATACGGATCTATTCAGGAGCCAGACGGTTCATGATCTCCTTTCGTTTTTATCTCGATATCACACCGAAGAGTTCTCTATTACCGAACTGGCTGATGCTGTGGAGTACTCACAACCCAGCGTGTCCAAGGCTGTCGACGTCTTGGCCGCCAATGATCTCGTCGTCGACCGCCGCGATGGCAACACTCGACTGGTTCAGATCAACGCCAACCGACTCTCCCGTCCGGACGATCCGGTCCTGCAGATACCCCAAGGAGAGTTCCAGCCACCAGTCCGAGATGCAGTCGACCAGTTGCTTGACGAACTCGACACTGTCATCGGAATCGTGCTGTACGGCAGTGTCGCCCGCGGTGAGGCTGACCGACGGAGCGACATTGACCTGTGGGTACTCGTCGCCGAAGATCGGATGGCGAATCAACGAACGGCGAACCGAGTTCGGCAGGACCTCGAAGACAAAGAGTTCGATACTGGACGATACGCATATGAGATCGATGTCGAGGGACTCCCAGCCGTTCCAAACTACGTCGACGAGCTTCGGGAGATCCTCAGTGACGGCCTCGTCGTCCACGACACGGAGAAATTCGACACTGTTCAGAGCATGGTCTTCCACGGTGATCTCGATGAGTAATGGGTCTGACCCGAACGCCATCACCGAGGCACTCGACGCAGCTATCGATGCGTTCAACGAAGAAGGGTACGGCGTCCCGACCCGAGAGGCCAACATTGACCCGGATGCGGACTGGAAAACACAACTGACGAAAGCCTGTCGACTCCTCGCGGCGGTCGACCACATCGCCGAACAAGGTTTCTACACCGCGACTATCGAGTTGTGTTTCGGTGCAACCGAACGATCCGTCGAAGCCTTCGCATTAGCTGAAGGCGGTGACGATCTCAACGACTTCCACGACCACACCTACTGTTACGACCGTGCAACTGCCCTTGGATTACTCTCCTCTGCAACAACTGAGAACCTTCGACACCTGTACGACACGAATCGCACCGACAGTTATTACGGTGGTCGACGGCCCACCGAACGGCAGGCAGACACGATGCGGCAACTCTCTCGAAGCGTTCACACGTACGTCACCGATCAAATCCGAGAAGGCGGTGTGTGCGTCTGCGATTCTGAGTAGTCGAGAGAGCACCAGTAGTATATAAAGAATCTATTAATAGAAATCGTGTTACCCTCTCCGAGCCCTTTGTGACGAGATATTATACTGAGCCACCGTCTTTCAGGTATACGTACGCGGGCGTCGAGTACAAGCAGGGACTCAAAAGCGTCTGAAACGTGTCGTCGGGACGAGTCGCTACGTCTGAAGGGTAACGGTAAACACACTCCCCTCGGGATCGTTGTCGCCGGACTGCGTCCGGCTGCTTGCGGAACTCCGTTCCGCTCTGTCTTCGAGGTCGACCGAGCCGTCGTACATCTCGACGAGCGTATCGACGAGATACAGGCCGATCCCGGAGCCGGAGCTTTCGAGTCCCATCTCGCCACGGCCGAAGATCTCGTCTTTCTGACTGTCCGGAACCCCCGGGCCGTTGTCCGCGATCGCCACCGAAACGGTCTCGCCGTTGTCCTCGACGGTGACAGTGATTTCCGGCTCCGACTTGTCGTTGTGAGAGACGGCATTGTTCAGGAGGTTCCGAAACACCGACGACAGCAGGTCGGTGGCGACGACTTCGAGTTCATCGTGGGGGTCGCCCGTGACGGTGATCGTCGTCTCGTCGTAGGCTGAGCGGGCCTTTTCGATCTCGTTTGTGAGCACGCTTTCGAGGTCGACCGGATGGAGTTCCGGTTCGCCGTCGCTTTCAAGCACATTGAGGAAGTCACCGACTGTCTCGGTGATGTTGGTGATGTGTTCGCCCGCGTTCAACATCCGGTCGAGATAGGTCTGGCCATCCTCGTCGACGTGGGCTTCGAGCCCGTCGCCCCAGCCCAAAATGACGGCCACGTCGTTGCGGATATCGTGGCGAACGACTTGATTTAACAGGGCCAGCTCAGCGTTCCGTTGCCGGAGCTCCTGTTGCTGTTGTTCCCGGCGGATCGCATACCGGAGCGTCTGTTGAAGCAAGCGTGGTGTCACGTCGTCCTTGACGAGGTAGTCTTGGGCACCGTGTTCGACCGCATCGACCCCCACGCGTTCGTCGTCAAGTCCGGTCATGACGACCACCGGCGCTGGGATGCCGACAGCAAGCACTTCGTCGAGTGTCTCGACGCCGGAGCTGTCGGGCAGCCCCAGATCCAGGAGGACGACATCAATATCCTCCGTGAGTGCGTCACGAGCGCTTGAAAGCCGCTCGACGTGGTCGACCGTTGGGGCGTCGGCCTCGATATTCGGCCACGGCTGTTCGGCGAGATACTCCGTTATCAGGCGGGCATCGGCTGGATTGTCCTCGACGAGGAGGACGCGTGTGAGTGCTGTGTTAGTCATTGGTTGATGATATGACAGTCGTGATCCAGAAGCCGACGGTCGCGTCGATCATCTCGATGTAGTCGTCAGGATCCGCTGGCTTCATGACGTACGCGTTTGCCGACAGGTCGTAAACGCGGTTGATATCGTCCGGGTTCTCCGAACTCGAAACGACGACGACGGGCACGTCCGGAAACGCGGTCTCGTTGTGGATCGTCTCGAGTAGGTCGAAGCCCGATTTACCAGGTAGGTTCAGATCGAGTAATATTAAATTCGGGTGATCTTCGGGGCTGTCAGCCCCAATGGCGGTGAGGCGTTCGGCCGCCTCTCGACCGCTGTTGATCACCGACACCTCGATGTCCACGTCCGTGACGTCAATGCCCTCTTTGACCAACCGGACGTCCGCGGGGTTGTCTTCGATAACGACTATTCGTGGCACCGACGAGTCTGAGACTGGCTTATACATCTGAATCCTCATCCTCCGGAAGCGTGATCGTGAACGTCGATCCCTCGCCCGGTTGGGACCGCACCTTGATGTCGCCGCCGTGACGGTCGACGATCTTCCGGCAGATCGACAGCCCAATTCCGGTGCCCTCGAACTCCTCGCGTGTGTGGAGCCGCTGGAACACCTCGAAGATCCCGTCTAACTGGTCGGCTTCCATACCGATCCCATTGTCCGTAACGTCGAATCTGACCATTCCGTCTTGATGACTCACAGACACTTCGACCGCCGGCTGGCCGGTATTGTACTTGATGGCATTGTCGATGAGGTTCTGGAACAGTTGGGCGAGTTGGCTTGGATCACCCCGGACTGTCGTGTCAGCCGACGGCGTCGAGACTGTCGCGTCGGTTTCGGCGATCTTGACGCTGAGATCACCCGTGACGCGCTCGAAGAGCTCGGCGACGCCGACTGCCTCAAAGGAGTCGCCGCGGGTGTCGACCCGCGAGTAGGCCAACAGCGCCTGGATCATGTTCCGCATCCGGTCGGCACCGTCGACCGCAAACCCGATGAACTCGGCGGCATCGCTATCGAGATCCTCGCCGTACCGCCGTTCCAACAGCGTGAGATAGCTCGATACCGTCCGCAGCGGCTCCTGGAGGTCGTGGGAGGCCGCATACGCGAACTGTTCGAGTTCCTCGTTTGACTGTTTGAGTGCGGCTCGGGTTTCGCGCAGTTCCGTCTCGCGTTCGGCACGGGTGAGGGCAGCCTCGACGGTCGATGACAACACTTCCAGGAGGTTGAGATCCGTCTCGGAGAAATTCCGGTATTCGACCGATCCCGCACACATGACGCCGTGCTCACCCAGCGGGATGATTGCCTCGGAGTTGAGACTCGTCTCCTCGTTGTGCAGCTCGTCGACTGCATCGAGGTCGTCGTACACTCGCATTTCGCCGGTGTCGAAGGCCTCCCACGCGAGTGCCGTTCCCCGCTCGAAGACCGGCTGTTCGGCGATGTGTTCGGTAGCCGCCTCGGTCATCCGCTCGGGAACGAGGGCGTCGCGGTCTTCGTCGTACCACCAGACGCCGGTCGTCGGCATCTCCAGGATCGATCGGGCGCTCTCGACGGTGAGCGACGCGATCTGTGCGTTCGATTGGGCGGCCATGAGCTGTTGGGCCGTCTCGTTGATCTCGTGGAGCTTCGTCTCGAAGGCTGCGGTCGAAAGCTCGTGGCTGATCCACTGGATCAGGAGCTCCACGAACGCGCGCTCCGAGGAGTCGAACTCGTGGTCACGGCTCTGGTCGGCGGCGAAACAGAGCGTGCCGTACAGTTCGCCGTCGACGATGACACTTCCGCCGATGTAACAGCTGAGAGTGGACAGTTCGTAGGCCGAATCGTCTTCCCACCCCTCAGCGACGGCGTCTCGAATAGCCAGTGGCGTCGGCTGATCGATGGCTTTCTGGCAGTACGTCTGGGGTTTCGGGGTCGAAGTCCCCGTCTGGAGTTCGGGGTGATCGCCAACGGCTTGGACGACGTGTTGTGTGTCGTCTTCGAGACGGTTCAAAAAGCCGTACTGGAGCCCCAGCCGTTCGGTTCCGAGTTCCAGCAGCGCCGTGAGTTTGGCTTCGAACCCACGGTCGGTATCCGAGGCGATACTGGTGAGTTCCCGAACCGACTGTTCGCTCTCTCGAAGCGAGCCTTCGAGGCGTTTTTGCTCGGTGATATCCCGAGCAACAGCGATATATTGTGGGTTGCTACCGACTTCGACTTTGTTTACCCAGACCTCGACAGGGAACGTCGCACCGCTCTGTCGACGGTGTTCGCCCTCGATTTTGAGTGTCTCGTTGGGCTCCATCCCAGCCCAGACGGAGACGAGTTCCGACCGGTCGATTCCCGCCTCGAATTCGGCGACGTTCATCGACATGAGTGTCTCCCGGTCGTAGCCAAGCGACTCGACGATGGTCTCGTTGACATCAAGCACGGTTCCGTCGGCGTCGTGAACCACAATGCTGTCCGGCGAGTTGTCGAACAGCGCTCGGATCCGGGTTCGCTGCTGTTGGAGTTCCTGCTCGCGCTGTTTTTGGGCGGTAATGTCCCGATTCGTACAGATCAACTCACCGCTGTCCAGGAGCGCGAGACCGAGGTCTTGCGTGACGGGAGTGTCGTCCCGTTTGCGGCCGACTGTCTCCCCACGCCACGATCCGGTGGCGGCGAGTTCCGGAAACACCTCGGCTTCGAGCCGTTCGATCTCCGCGTCCTCGTAGAGCTCACGCCACTCACAGCCGAGCAGTTCCTCGGGGTCGTAGTCGAAGATATCGGCGTGGGCCTGATTCATATACACGTACTCGTCGTCATCGAGGATCGCGATGCCATCCATCGCTATCTCCATGGCCGCCGACTGGAGTTCGATCTCGGCATCACGCTCCTTTCGCTCGGTAATATCCGTCGCGATCCCGACCAGTCGACGGTTTCGGTCGCCTCGTTCGACGAGTTCGGCGCGAGCTTCGACCCAGCGTTGGGTGCCGTCGGGCCGAGTGATGCGATACTCCTGTTGGAAACTCGTTTGGTTCTCGATAGCGTGATCGACTGCCCGCTTGACGGCAGGCAGATCTTCCGGGTGGACGTAGCTCTCAAAGGCCTCGAACGTTCCCTCGAAAGCATTGGGTTCGATGCCGACGAGCGACGCCATCGACTCGGTCCATACGACCGTTTCGGTTTCGATATCCAGTTCCCAGACACCCGTGTTCGTTCCCTCTAGGGCGACGTTGAGTCGCTGTGTCGTTTCTTCGAGTTCCCGCCGTTGTTCGGTCATCTCGGTGATATCGGTTGCAACACCCAACACCGCCTCGACATCGTGGTCGACTGGATCGTACGGGATTTTTGTCGTCTGTAGCGTCACCGTCTCGCCGTCGGCTCTGGTCAGTGGCTCCTCGGGGATGTGTTTCGGTTCCCCGGAGTCGATCACGGCGAGATCGTCCTGTCTGAACTGTTCGGCTTCGGCCGCCGAGGAGACGAAGTCAGCGTCGGTCGAGCCTTCGACGTCTTCGACAGTCGTGCCGTAGGCGTCGGCAATCGCCTGGTTCGCCAGGATGTATTCGTTGTGCCTGTCTTTGGCGAACACCAACTGCGGTAACAGATCGATGATCTGGCGCAGCCGATCACGGTTTGCGTCCGCCCGCTGTTTGTTCCGGTGTCGGCTCAGTTCCTTGCCGATCCACTGGGCGAAAATGCGCACGATGGTTCGTTCACTCTCGGTGAAGGGGCGCTCGCGCGGGGCTGTCTGCGAGAAATTGAGCGTCCCGTACCGCTCGCCGTCGACGACGATTGGCGTCCCGATATACGATTCGAGGCCCTGGGCACGGTAGGCCGGATGGTTGGCCATCTCGCTTCCGGCGTTAGCTACGGTCACCAACGCCTTGCTGTCGACGACGCGTTCACAGAACGTCTCGCCGAGATCGAACTGCTCGCCCGGCTGAATGCTGTCGTCCGGCGTCTCGACCTGTTCGACAGTGTACTCGGTACCCTCGATAGTCGAGAGAATACCGATATCGAGATCCAGATAGTCCGATCCGAGTTCGAGGATTCCATCGATCCGCTCGTCGACCGACCAATCACCGTCGGTCACAATGTCGTGAAACGCTTGGAGCGCGTCGTTGTGAGCTTCGAGTGTCTGTTCGTACTCGATCTGCGCGCTGACATCTCGGATCGACCCGAGAAAGCCCAGCGTCTCGTCGTCGGCCCCATCGAGCGATGCCCCGAAGGTTTCACCAATAAACGTCGTGCCGTCGGCCCGTTCGTATTCGGTCAGATACGTCTCTTCACGGGCGTGGGTGTGTTCGTTGAACCGTCGGTTGCCCTGACGAACGTACTCGTCGTCATCGGCATACAGTAGACGAGTCTGTTCACCGAGGACGTTGCTGGCATCGTATCCGAACAGTTGTTCGGCCGCAGGGTTGAAATCGGTGATCCGACGGTCGGTGTCGGCAACCACGAGGGCCTCTTCGGTCTCCTCGAAGACGGTCTCGAACAGTCGACGTTGCCGCTGTAAATCGAGTTGCGTGCCGCGTTCGTCGGTGATGTCGTTGAAACACGCTGTCGCACCCTCGCTGTCGGGATAGATGCGGATTTTGAACCACCGTTCGAGGTCCTCGTTGTAGCGTTCGAACCGGGCCGGCGTTCCCGTCGACATCGCCTCCTGGACCTGCTCGCCGACGACCGTCTCAGTAATACTCGGAACCATCTCCCAGAGTTCTTCGCCAAGCAGTTCGTCGGGTGTATGTTCCAGCATCGTCGCCGCCCGGTCGTTGACGAACGTGATTTGCCAGTCGTCGTCGAACGCACAGATCGCCTCCTCGACGCGACCCAGAACACGCTCGGCCGAGGTCTCACCGAGGGAGTGGATCCGCGAGTCAGCACTCATTGGGGGCTCCCAACGGCGGCGCGTTCGAGCGTTTCGGCGTCGACTTCCTCGAACGTCCCGCCGCTGGCTTCGAGTTCGTCGAGTCGGCTCCGGAGGCGTTGATACAGTTCGTGTGTTTCGAGTGTGTCATCGGGGTACTCGGCTCGCAGCAGTCCGAGTTTCGACTGGAGCCCGAGATACTCCTGGAGTTGTGAGCTGTAGGCCCGGCGCTCGAAGAGATCCACAACCACTGCCCGGAGTTCGTCTCCGCGAACGGGTTTCGTGAGATACTCGTCGAACCCCATATCGAGAATATCGAGGTCGACGTCCTCGGAGGTCACCATGACGACGCGAATGTCGTACCATTGGGATCGGATCCAGTCGAGAACCTCGCCGCCGGAGAGCCCCGGCATACGCCGGTCGAGGACGACGACGCCGACATCGGTATCGAGGTTTCGGAGCGTCTCCTCGCCGTCGCTGGCCGTTCGGACGGTGTAGTCGTCCTCCAGCCACGCGGTGTGCATCGTGTTGACGCGCTTGTTGTCGTCGGCGACCAAGACGACCTGTTCGGTCTCCGGCTCGGCGAGATGGGTTTCGCCCCAGTCGGCAAGCGATTCGATCACGTCGTCGAGTTCTTCGCCCCGTTCGGTCAGCGTGTAGTTGACCCGCAGGGGGCTCTGGCTAACCTCCCGGCGCTCGATGATTTCGTACTCCTGGAGTTCTTCCAGCGCGTCGGTCAACACCTTCGCCGAGACGCCATCGAGTCGACGTTCGAGGTCGCTGAATCCCTGGCCATCGGTGCCCGACAGACAGCGGACGAGAGCCGGATGCCACTTCTTCGAGAGCAGCGAAACGCTGTCGAGAAGCGAGTCCGGTACCACCGGCGTCTCGCGTGCGTGAGAATCGGTCATACTCATAATTCTACGTATCAGAATATAAGGACTCTGCCGGGTACTGTGCCCATTCGAACCAGAACCGTGTGATCGAACGGACGAGGTCGACGTAGTCCTCGGTGGTATCCGGGGTGCTGACGTGTGCGTTCCCGCCGGTCCGGTAGGTGCCCTCACTGTCGGTGTCGTCGGGATCGAGGACGACGACCGGCGTCGCTCTGAGGCGCGGACTGGATTTGATTGCGTGGAGGACGGTCATCCCGTCGGGCAACTCAAAGTCACACTGCAGCAAGACGAGATCGGGTCGCGTCCGGCTGGCCGATGGGTCGCCGGTCGCCGTGAGCCGCTGGATGGCCGCTCGACCGTCAGTGACGACATCGATGTCGACCGGGCGAGTACACTCAGAGTCACACGCCGCCTGGAGGTCGACTGACGGTGACCCGACAAACAGCACGGTAAGTTCCCGCTGGGTCTGCTGGGGTGTGGCTACGTGTGGCATCGAACCCCGCCGTTGTTCTGTCCGCTGGTTAGATAGTTCATGACTGAACTACTGTAATGTGGCACATATATTGTCGCTAACGCTCAGGATACTACCCTACTTACTTTCGAGTTAGCTAGATGCTTACTCAGCAGTTTGGTAGGGCTTATTATAATGCTCGACTCATGAAATATTGTAATCAAAGCAGTGACAATCACCACTGCAGATTCGTGATCGAAGATCGTTGTCCCGGTCGTCTGTGGGCTCCTCGTGGGTCCAACGGGCTGTGGAATACTATTCGATCAGATCCGTCGACGATACGCAGTGACACAGGCTCCTACAGATGCACGACACCCGACTCACCGCCCACACCGTACGCACACGCCTCGACGAAATCGTTCGTCGAGACACATCGATCCAGGAGAAAATAACGGACGCGCTCGATCTCGGGGTGGCGTATCTGGGGACCGATTTCGGCTACCTCGCGGTGACCGACGAATACACCGACCGGTGGGACCCTGTCGTCACCACGGAGCTTCCCGAGGGTGTCCCGGAGCGCACTCCCCGTGATCTCTCGTCGACCTACTGTCGGCGGACGGTCAAAGGCGAAACACAGGTTGCCCTCCACGATATTCCGGCTCAGGGGTTGGCCGACGATCCAGGATACCAATCGTTCGGCTGTCACTGCTATCTCGGCACGCCGGTCGTTGTCGATGACACACAGTATGGAACGGTCTGTTTTATTTCCGAAGCGCCACGAACCGACCCGTTCGATGACGCGGAGTTGTTGTTCGGCCAGCTCTTGGCCCGAGTGCTGGGACAGGAACTCAAATGCGACCGAAAGGAACAGAAACTCCGCAACCAGGCCAACCTCACGACTGTGCTCAACCGGGTGCTTCGGCACAACCTCCGGAACAATATGACCGTCATCCGGGGCCATACGCAGGTGATGGCCGACCAGTTGGGCGACAATGACCACAGCCAGCGAGTCCTGCAGAACATCGACGAACTCATCGAGTTGGGTGAGAAAGCCCGCGATCTGGAATCGGTTGTCGATCAGACGGTCCCCAGAGAGCCAACCGATATCGGATCGCTTGCCGCGTGTGTCGCCAGTACAGTCGAGGAGTCTACCCCCGGCGCATCAGTCAGCGTCGAGGCCACCGGCGAGGTCACGACAGCCGTCCGCCCGAGCTTCGAGCAGCTGCTCACAGAACTGATCGAAAACGCTGTCAAACACGGCGCGAAACGCCCAACGGCCAGGCTGTCGGTCGAACGGACGCCGACCGATGTCGTCGTGCAGATCACCGACAACGGGCCGGGACTCCCTCGACAGGAACGGAAGGTGCTCGAACACGGGGCTGAAACGCCACTCGTCCACGGCAGTGGCCTCGGCCTCTGGCTCGTCCACTGGATCGCCACCACCCACGGCGGCAGCGTCGAGTCGACAGTAACCGGGGATGGAACCCGGATGACAGTCTCGGTGCCATATGTCGAGGGCCCGGTCGCTGAGTCGACCACGACCGACAGCCAACTGCCCGAACTCACGCGGGCCCGTGATCAGTACCTCGCCGCGTTCGAAGAGTCAAACGAGGCAATGGTGATCACGGATGACGACGCTCGTGTTCTCGATGCAAACGAAACCGCCTCGACGCTGTACGACCTTCCCAAAACGGAGCTTCGCGGCCGGTCGATCTCCGAGATCGTCCCCGAGGGCGTCGACTTCGAGGCCCGCTGGGAGACATTGAGAACGGACGGTACTGTGCGGGATACGGTGACAGTCCTAAATGGAACTGATGAGAAGCGAGTCATCGAGTACGCCGGCACCGCCGACATCGTCCCGGGCCAACACCTTGTCATCGCCCACGATATTACAGATCGAGTACGGCGCACTGCTGAACTGCGGCGCAAAACACTGGCGATAGATAACGCGCCGATCGGAATCACGATCAGTGATCCACATCAGGCGGACAACCCACTCATCTACGTCAATGATGCGATCTGTGAGCAGACCGGGTACACCAAAGCAGCGATCCGTGGGCGCAACTGCCGATTTATGCAGGGCCCAGAGACCGATCCCGAGACCGTCGACAGGATCCGAACGGCGATCCGAGACGAGGAGCCGATCACCGAAATCATTCGGAACTATCGGCAGGACGGCACGCCGTTCTGGAATCGGCTCACGATCGCACCGATCACCGACGAGGCGGGGCGTCTCACGAACTATGTCGGGTTCCAGGAGGATGTTACCGACTACGTCAAGCGTAATCAGATGGTGACGAGCCTGGAGAAAGAGCTTGATGTCTGGAAGTCTATCCGATGATTCCCTTCCGGGCCCAAGTTTGTCGGACTCCCGCGCAGTGTCGACTTGACGAACGGATTTCGAGCGAGGAAGGGCTCGCTGGGCAGATCGCCGTAGACCCGAGACACGGAACCGGGTGTGTAGTCAGCTGATTACTACGCTCTCCCGATTAGTCGTCAGTTTCGCTTAGCTGTTGTCTCACCTGCTCCAGTTTGAGATACGTCGCCATCCCGATGATCGTCGCTGGCCACAGGCCGACGAACTGTCCTCGCTGCTCGTCGCCACGGACATAGTAGTAGTACAGGGCGAGGGCGACAGACCCGATCGAGGCCAACCCGGCCGGACCAAGTCCGCTCTCGTCGACTTCTTGTGCGATTCCTCTTGAAGGGGCTTCTTCTGAACTCATTACATTCTTTATTGGTTACTCACAAACATAAAACCCCCCTGCGAGATCTGTCTGATCAGCAAGTATCGACAGGAATCGAGTAGGAAGACAGTAAGGCGTGTTACGACGCGCTTCGATTAATTGCACTTACTATTCGGTAACTAACCCACTAACTTATCAGTTAGCTTATATTTATGTGTGTTTCCCGTCTATAACAGTACGTAATGTCACAACTTACGAAAACACTACTCGTGGCGGGCATTCTCCTTGTTGCAGGGGTTTCAGTCGGAACGAGTGCGTTCACCACGGCGCAGGTCGACCGACAAGCAAACGTCGACGTCGTCGCTGACGAGGCTGGACTGCTCGGTCTCACTGATGGGACCTCCGGCGAGTTGGTGTTCCAGGACGGCGAAGGCCAACTCGGCATCGACTTCACTGCGGGTACAGCAGGCGGCGCAAACACGAACGCCCTGTTCGAACTGGGCAATCCAGCCGACCCGACCAACTCACAGGCGTTCATGATCACGAACAACGACGTCGAGTCCCACGTGATCAACACCGAATACCGGGCCAACACAACCGATGCAACCACTGAGGACAACCTCAAGTTCGAGGTCTACGACGGCAGCGGGGCCCTCGTCGACACGATCAGCGCCTCGGGGACGACTGCATCGTGGGAGGCACCGGCGAACACTGCCTACTACGTGGTCGTCACCGTCGACACGGGCCACAGCTCCGATCTCCTCGGACCGGATGCTGACCTCTCGGGGACGCTCGGCTTCAGCATCGATGACACCGTCGAAGGTGGTGCCTAATCCCGTCGCGAGCAGCTACTGAATAGCCGCGCCGACCGCTTCCGTTCCCCACGTTTCCGACACCAATGATACAAAAGGCAGGCATCGCTATCGGGCTCTTCGTTCTCGTAGCACTTGCTGTGCCAGCCGGTGCACCCCTCCAGATTTCGTACGTCTCCTCGGACAGTATGTCGCCAACGATCGACACCAACGAGGGGTACGTCCTCGTCCCGGTCGGGATGGTTCACCCGGGTGACGTCATCACCTTCTACTCCGAGGAACGGGCGACGTACGTGACCCATCGGGCGACACAGGTGACCCCCGACGGCATCGTCACCAAAGGCGATGGTAACCCCTCGACCGATCAGGCATCGGGCTACCCCCTCGTCCAGCCGTCCGACGTTTCGGGGAAACTGCTGACTGTCGGCGACAGTGTCGTCGTCATCCCGTACCTCGGAACGCTACTCGGAACGATCACGAGCAACTGGTATCTCGTCGTCGGCACACTCGCGGCCTACCTCCTGCTCGGCGGTTCGGGCTCTGACAGACGACGGACCCGGACACACGTCCTGCGAAGCCGGGAGATCGTCCTCCCGGTAGTGGTGTTGGTGTTCGTTGCGGGTGTCGTCTTCGTCTCGCTGGGGGCCGTCCAGGAGACGGAGGTCTACACCGTCACCGAGCAGCCGACACCCATCCCGTCGACGCTGACCGTCGGCGAGGCGGCAACCGAATCGATCTCGCTTCAGATGACGAAATCTCCATTCGCGCACGTCGTGACTGAAACCGATGGCATGGAGATCGTTCGGACGACGCCGGAGCCGGGCACGGCTGTCGACAGCCAACCACCAGCGGAAGCCACAGGCTGGCTTCCATGGCACCCATTCGAATCGTCGACACAGACGATCGAATCCCGGATTCCGGCACAGGAAACCGAAGGGCCATACGCGACCAGTATTCGGATGCACCCTTACCCTGCGGTCCTGCCAGGCGAACTCATTACGCTGCTCCACGAGATTCACCCATTGGTTGCGGCGATCTCGACGGTCGGAACTAGTATCCTGCCGCTGTCGCTGGCCTACTGGCTGTTCGTCGACACGACGGCACCGCTTCGGAACGGCCGCAGTCGGCTCGAACGAACGCTCGGAGGCCGCCGATGACCGTCGGTCGACGATCACGCTCGCGGTCCCGAAACGGATCGAATAGTCGGGCACTGTTCCTCGTTGTCGGGCTCGCAGTTGGGCTTCTCGTCGCCGGGTTCGTGGTCGCACCCTCGGCGGCGTTTACGACCGGCTCTGTCGACCGCGGAACTGCGGCCCCAGTCACAGACGACTCCGAGGGGTTCCTCGGAATCGACGTGGCAGACGGTCTGCAGGCGGGTACTGAGGGTCCGCTCGTCACCGTAACGAATAATCTCAATCGGACGCTGACTGTCGACGTCTCGGCGGCGGCGTCGCTGTCGAACAGCCAAGCAACGCTCGCTCCCGGTGACTCACTAACGACAGCCGCGACTGTCAGCTGTGAGTCGCCGCCGAGCGACCTGGATGTGACGATCGCTGCGAGCACGAACGGGCAGTTCAGCGGGCGTGCGACTCGATCGGCACCGGTCGACACGAGCGGCTGTGCGGACTCGACGCTGGCCTTCGGGACCGTCGAGATTATCGATCAGACGACGAGCGCGAACGGCGGGAAAGCAGAGTATGCTGTCAGCTACAGTATTGAGGGCGAGACCGGGTCGTTCGACCGGGTGAGCGCCGACTTCGAGAACATCGACCGGAACGACGGCGTCGAGACCAGAGAATCGAGTGCACAGATCAACACGATCGGCTTCACAAGCGGTGGCCAGCGGATCGGAGAACCCTTCGAGATCACGATTCGACTGTTCGACGACACCGGAGAGATACAGAGCGAACGGATCGTGGTCACCGATACGGCCGACGGCAGTGGAACGGTCTACCAGTCATCGTAGACAGATCGGGAGGCCGTATCGGTGACTACTGCGGCGAGAGCTTCGACCGACTTACCTGGTCGTAAGCAGCCTGCTCACGACGAGGTTAGCATACGCTTTTTGACACGTATGGCGGCTGTAGTAGTATGGACGATACACATACGATCGTGGAGGCGATCGGATGAAGAGCGATTTGGAGCTTCGAGCGAAATACATCTGCGGCAAGTACTGGCACCGTCTCGTCCCAGCGTTGCTTCTCGTCGGCGTTATTGCGGTCGCCACTGCCGTCGGTGGCGTCGCCTCGGAGCCCGAACCGCAGCAGATCACCGTCGAGACCGATTCGATGACCGTCGAGACGACGTTATCGACCGAGGCGACAGTAACCGGGAACACGTCGCTGTACAATCGGAGCGAAACGCTCACCGATATGCCGGTGTACCTCCGGACGGCGACTCCGGAGGTGGAGTTGATCGCCGTCACGTCGACGCCACCCGATCGACCCATCTCGGTCACACAGCAAATCGTCCTGGAGCTGTCGGCAACGCGGAACGGGGAGGTATTCTGGCGGGATAGCCGGACGCTTGCCATCGACAGCCAAAACGTGACCGACGGTACGGCACGGACGCAAGTCACACTCGATGTCCAGCAGCTCGCCCGCGACCAGTTGGCGAACGTGACTGCCGAAGCCGGAGATATCGGCACGATCGAAGCACAGGTCTCGGCTATCGCGCTGTACGAGTCCGGCAGCTACAGTGGGAAGACGACGGCTGAGACGCCGCTAACGATCACCAACCGCGCATACGAACTCCAGACCCCACAGCAGGACCAACGGACCAATGCGACGACCGTACAGCAAGCCGTCGGTGGAGGTGGAACGGCGAGTGGGTTCTTCGGCCCTCGTGGCCGTGTTTCACCGCGTGACTTGGGGACCGGCCTCGGTGGGATTGGCGCGATCGGCCTTGCAGTGGCCGTCTGGCATACCAAACGGCAGATCAGAGATTTCGATACGTTCCGTCGACAGTACGAACGGGTGCGGTACGTTGAGTGGATCTCTCGGGGAACGATCCCGGCGACGGGCAAGTATGCCCGCGTGCCGGTCGAAGCGTTGGTCGACCTGGTCGACATCGCAATCGACTCCGAAAAGCGAGTCATTCACGACACAAGCAAGGACATCTATGCCGTTGTCGACGGGAACCTGATGTACGAGTACCGCGACGGCGACGACGGGAATACCGACGAGTTCGGGTTCGCCTCGTTTACGCAGTCGACGCCGTCACAGTCGTTCGATCTGGAGACAGAGCCGCTGGGTCAGGACACCACAGACCGGCCGACCGAACAGTAGGGTGTCACTTCGACAGCTACGTCGATCAAAGCGCGGTGAAGGTAGATGATTCATTCTGCTCTTGTCATTAGCTATTTTTAATAGCCAGTCACGATGACCAAATGGGATCCCGGATCGTCGAAATCTATCAGTAGATATCGTGTTACCCCTCCGAGCCCCTTGTGACGAGGAAGTACCCTGAGCCACCATCTACTTCCTACTAACGAGAGCAGAAATGCACTACACCATCTCGAATGCCACCAACGACAAGCGTCGGGTGGTCGAGTTTGCAGCGATTCCACACACGATTTTTACCGAGTCACAACTCGCTGGTGTCGGGTCGACCGAGAGTGCTACTGCTTTCCGAGAGTGGAACCAGCATGGTAAGCGAAGAGAAGGCGTGCGATGAATCGCGGGTGATTACGCCGAGTTAGAAGGTAATGACTTCGTAGCCGTCGGCGACGAAGTCCCGGACACTAGGGTGGCCCTCGTACTCGTTGACGAGCGTCAGTCCGGACTCGTCGCCGTCGGTTTCGACGAACTCCTTGGCGGCTTCGAGCCCGTTTGCCAGCCGCCGTAATCGGCGTGCGATTCGTTGCCCGTCAGAATGAAGATTGCTGCGTTTGCCACATCCGTCTTTGCGTTCCAGTCCATCTTATACCGAGGCTGTTGTGTACGACCGACACCAAGCCGTCGACTACCGGGTATGAATACTGCCATTTTTTATATACTGCAAAAGAGCCAGTGACGAAACACCTGTCTGGCCCGAGACGGCTCGTGCGTCGGCTGTGCACAACGAACTAAGCTATAATCCGTCGGCGATCACAGATTGTGATACGGTACCAAATATGAACCAGAAAGAGATGGCGCGACTCCGCAAATCATGTGTTGAAGGAAACAGCCGGGCATGTGATACGCTCGAACAGCTCTGTGAGGGAGGCTACACGGAGATCTGTCACTACGTGCCGTGAGTCTCCCCGTGCTTGCTGTCCGAACTGTATCCACTGAGACGCAGTCTCATCGAGGCACTAGTCGATGTCCGTCGGCGGAGACCAGTATGATCTCCCAGCAGACGCCCGCGGTTCCGGGCGATCAATGTCTGTACTCCGGAAGCTCCCGGCAGCAGTCGTCTCTTCGGTGGGCTCGCTGGCCGCCGGTGTCTCCAGGACACGGTGTTGCAGTCCCGTGGATATGCTCGTCGTCGGAGTGGAACTGTTGGCGTGAATCCAGGATCCAAATCGGTATCCGACTGCCGGGCGGGCATCCCGGTATGTGTGCGTGCCCAGGCAGCAGGCGAGACGAGGATAGATGGGTCGACGATGAGTGACAACGGTGACGACGAGTCGTTTCTCGGTGCGCTGTCGATCATCGGCGCGATTAGCTTCTGTTGTATCGGGTTGGGGACTGTAGTCGGGACGGCCGCACTGGCAGGCGGGTTCACTGGGACCACCGTCGCAATCGGAGCCGCAAGCCCCCGCGGATCGCTTATCAGTGCTCTCGTGACCGCATTGACGGTCGTTGCCGTCGCGCTCGTTGCCCGCTGGTACTACCGCTGAACGGTCTCTCGAATCGAGTAGTTAGGTCCGAACCGTTACCACCGAGCGAACCGTCCGACCAACCGATGCCATTCGATCCCGACCGCGTTTCGACAGTGACCTTCGACTCCTACAGCACGCTGGTCGATGTCGACGCCGCCGAGCAGGCCCTCGCCGCGCGCGTCGCGAATCCCGAACCAGTCTCGAAACTCTGGCGGTCCCGCTCGCTGGCCTACACGTTCGTTGCCAACCAGATCGGTGCCTACCAGCCGTTTTACGAGATCAACCGCGACGCGCTCCAGTACGCCCTGGACGCTCACGGCGTCGATATCTCGACCGACGAGCGCGACGCGATTCTCGCGGTCTACCACGAACTGGATGTCTTCGACGACGTGCGAGCTGGGATCGAACGCCTCCAGGAGGGCGGCTACGACTGCTATGTCGTCTCGAACGGGAACCCCGCAATGCTCGATTCGATGGTCGAACACGCCGAGATCGGCGATCTCGTCGAAGACACGATCAGCGCCGACGAGATCCGGACGTTCAAACCGAACGCCGACCTCTACCGCCACGCCGCCGGGCGAACCGGCACGCCGATCCAGGAGATCGCCCACGTCACCGCGGGCTGGTTCGACGTGATGGGCGCGACCCACGCCGGAATGCAGGGTGTCTGGGTCGACCGAAAAGGCACGCCGTGGGAGACGTTCGGCACCGATCCCGATCTCATCATCGAGACGTTCTTCGAACTAGCCGACGCCCTCGGAGTCTGAGGATACGAGACGACCACTCGGCTCACGACCTCTAATAAAAGGAGTCGGGACTGTGGTCGTCCTGCCACGCGAAGGCGAACAGTCGGCGAGCGGGAATTCGGGTGGGTCGACGGTCATCGTCGTTCTCAGCGGTTGCCGGTGTCCAGAACAGTGTTGTCGCCAATGAACCGACTGTTGCCCACAGTGCTTACTGTTCGATCTGTCGGTCGAGCGCCTCGCGGTTCACCGTTGACTCCGGCAGCTCGCCCTCATAGACGGTCCGGACGTTCGCTGCGGCCGCGCGACTCATACGGGCTAAGGCGTTGTACGTGACACCACCGACGTGTGGCGTGAGGAGCACGTCGTCACGATCAAGCAGTGGATTGTCCTCTTCCGGGGGCTCCTGTTCGAAGTTGTCGAGTCCGGCAGCCGCGATCACGCCATCCTCGAGGGCCTCAAAGAGTGCTGCCTCGTCGACGATCCCGCCGCGAGAAGTGTTGATAAGTACGCCCCCATCGCCGAGTGCCTCCAATTGTGGCGTCGAGACGGCGTGTCGCGTGTCTTTGACCAGCGGCACGTGAATGCTCACGGTATCCGAGCGGGCGAACAGCGCCGTCAGGTCGTCGATCTGGTCGATTTCCCCGGGAACGTCGTCGGCCGGGACGTACGGATCATAGACGACGACATCTTGGCCGATCCCCTGGGCGATCATCGCCGTCTCCTGGGCGATGGCGCCGAACCCCATCAGTCCCAGCGTGTCACCCTGCAGTTCGTGGCCGGTGTAGGCGGATCGATCCCAGCCGCCGTCGCGGACGTGGCGGTCGGCGGCCGCGAGGTTTCGCTGGACGCCGAACTGCAGGGCGATCGCGTGTTCGGCGACCGATCGGGAGTTGACCCCCGGCGTGTTGCAGACCACGATCCCGTGTTCGGAAGCCGCCTCGATGTCGACGTTGTCGAGGCCGCTGCCGTGTTTGGCGATGACCTTCAGGTTCGCGGCGCGCTCGATGACCTCGCGGTCGAGTTCGGCGACTCTGACGATGACCGCGTCGTAGGTAGCGATGTCGTCCAGCGCGGCGTCGACGCTGTCGTACTCGTCCATGCCAGTACACTCGGCAAAATCAGCGATCGATGATGGCCCGGATGGGTCGATCTGGGTCGGCAGAAGTATCTGCCACGGTTCGGACATATCGGCCTATTTTAACCAGAGGGTCAAAAGGGAACCTAAAACAGTCCGTTCGGCCCGGACCGCCGGGGTTCGGTCGGACGCCAAATGTACGGTCACGTCTTCACGAGCACGAAAATCCCGACTGCGAGCAGTCCCACCCCCCACCAGACGGAGTCGCCGGGGAGTGCGGTCAACAACAACGTGACGAGTCCCGAACTGATCAGCGACCAGCCTGCGGTCGTGTTGCGAGCCATACACCCTCATCGACCGCTATCGTCTTCATGGCCCGGACCGTCAGTGTCGACTGAAATTCAGTAGTCGACGACTACTTTTTAACGAACGTTAGCAGATCGTCGCGTTTGGCCTCATGCAAATGGTTCGACAACACCTCGCGGAGTGCGTTGATCCGACCCTTTTTGGCCGTGATCGGCGCGATCGTGTCGTCGTCCCACTGCTGCCACGGCGGAAAGAGGCCGAGCCGATCACACAGGTCGTTAAGTCGCTCGTCTTTGTCGTCGACCTTGTCCATCTTATTGACCGCAACCACGACCGGGATATCGAGTTCTTCGAGGAAGTGGAACATCTCGACGTCGTGGGGGATGTTGCCCCGCTCGCTGTGGCGGTCGATAATGTCGATGACGCTCTTGCCGTCGACGACCAGCACAGCCGCCAGAATCGAATCGGCGTTGTCCTCTAAGTAGCGGACGATATCCGTTTGGATCGCGTCCTGATGCTCGCCTTCGACGCCGGACATGAAGCCGAATCCCGGCAGGTCGCTGAACATGAAGCTCTCGCCCGACCAGTCGAAGTGGTTAGGTTTGCGGGTGACGCCCGGTTTCTTGCCAGTGGGGACGGCGTGGCCCGTTAGCTCCCGCATAATCGTCGACTTGCCGACGTTCGACCGGCCGACGAGAACGATCTCGTTGTCGCGGTCGGGGCGATCTTCGAACATACAGAAGGTTGGGCTGCCAGCGGGTAAACGGCTTGCGTGTCGGCTTCCGGCCCCTCAACACCGATCGGTGACCGGTCGGTAGCACTTTTGTCGGGCATCGGTCGGATCGACCGTCTCGCGGACGACACCGCAGTCGACCAGCAACGAAATCGCCCGCTGGACCGTCTTGCGGTCGAGTCCCGTCTCCGCGGCAAGCGCCGATTGGGTGTAGGGGCCTTCGTGGCAGAGCACGGTGTAGCACAGTTTCGCGCTGGCGGTTGCGGCGGCGACGCAGTCCCGGCCGGTCGTCGTCTCAGTCTGTTCGGCTGCCATCTTACTGCGAGAGTACGAGGTCTTCGAATAAAGCGTCGACGCGAGCCTCGATGTCGTCCCGGATCTCTCGGACCGAGTCGAGACCCTGCCCGTCGGGGTCGTCGAGATCCCAGTCGCGGTTCTCGCCGTTCCAGGCGGCCGGACAGACGCCCTCGGCCGAACAGCCCATCGTGATCACAAGGTCCATTGCCCGCAGATCGTCAGGGGTCACTTCCTTCGGAACCCGATCCGAGAGGTCTATGCCTTTCTCCTTCATGACCTCGACGACTTCGGGGTGAACGTGGTCGGCAGGCTGGGTGCCGCCGGTTTCGATCTCGAATTCGTCTCCGGCGTCGTGTTCGGCGCGGGCCTGTTCAGCGAAGGCGGTTGCCATCTGACTCCGACCCGCATTCTGGACACAGACGAAGGCGACCTTGGTCGACATACCCGGAGTTCGGTTGGCTGCCTCTTTGCGATTCCGGTCAGAAATTATATACTGCTCAATAACTCTCGGGAGGCAGAGCCGACGGTCGACGAACGTCTTTTAAATCCGAACGCAACCACACCAGTATGACCAAAGACGACCTCCGGGAGCGGATCTGGGACCGCCTCGAAACGGAGGGGCTAGCCCGGTTTCCCTTCCCGCCCCACGGCCGGATTCCGAACTTCGAAAACCACCGCGAGGCGGCCGACAGACTGGCCGACACTGAGGCATGGAAAGAGGTCGACACGCTCAAATGCAATCCCGATGCGCCACAGCTGCCAGTCCGTCGACAGGCCCTCCGTGACGGAAAAACTGTTTATATGGCAGTACCGCGGCTCCGCGACGAGCAGCCGTTTCTTCGGCTCAACCCCGACGAGGTCGACGATATCGACGCCGCGACGACCGTCTCCGGCAGTTCGAAACACGGGGTGCCGGTCGACCCAGAAGCAATGCCACATATCGACCTCATCGTCGCTGGCAGCGTCGCCATCGACGAGACGGGGAGTCGCGTCGGCAAAGGTGAGGGGTATAGCGATCTCGAATTCGCCGTGTTGCGGGGGTTCGACCGCGTCGACGACACCACCACGGTCGCTACGACAGTCCACGACTGCCAAGTCGTCGAGGGAATCGAGGCCGACCGCCACGACGTGCCGCTGGATCTGATCGTGACGCCAACACAGACCATCGAAACCGAGTCGACTGCGCTCCGACCCGACGGGCTCTACTGGAAGGATCTCGATGCTGAGACGATCACGGAAATTCCCGTATTGGGTCGACTCCAACCCTAGTGCAGTTCTGTCCGATCGGTAGAAAATCACCCGAGGTCGTACTGAGTTCTTTAGGCGACCGCATGGAGTGATGAGTCGTGCGACTCGTACAGGTCAGGATCCCAGCGGGGAGCCAGCAGAAAGTCACCGAGACGCTCGACGATGCTGACGTCGACTACGTCGTGACCGACGAGATCAGCAGCCGCGAGTTCAGCGCAGTCGTCACCTTTCCGCTACCGACGAACGCCGTCGAGTCCGTGCTGGCAGACCTCCGGGAGGTGGGGATCGACGAGAACACCTACACGGTCATCGTCGAGGCTGAAACGGTTATTTCGCAGCATTTCGACGAACTCACCGAGGAGTATATGCGGAAGGAATCAGGCGAAAACAAGGTCGCCCGCGAGGAGATCCAGACCGACGCCAAGAACCTCGTGTCGGGGCCACGGACCTATCTGGTGATGACGGTCATCAGCTCGGTGGTTGCCACCGCGGGCCTCCTGCTGGATTCGGCCGCCACCGTCGTCGGCTCGATGGTGATCGCGCCGCTTATCGGTCCCGCACTGGCCGCCAGCGTCGGCACCGTCGTCGACGACCACGCGCTGTTCCTTCGGGGCGTTCGGCTCCAGATCACCGGGATGCTGGTGGCAGTCGGCAGCGCAGCCCTCTTTGCGGCAGCCCTCCGCTTCGGCAACCTCGTCCCGCCGGGGCTCGATCCGCTGACGATCGGTGAGGTCCGCGAGCGGCTAGCCCCGAACATTCTCGCGCTGGCGATCGCCCTCGGCTCGGGAGTGGCTGGGATTCTCAGCCTCATGACTGGCGTCTCGGTTTCGCTGGTCGGCGTGATGATCGCCGTCGCGCTGATCCCGCCCGCCGCAGCGATGGGGATCGGCATCGCCTACGGGCTTCCCTCGTTGACGCTCGGCTCCGGCGTGTTCGTCCTCGTCAATGTGTTGTCGATCAACCTCGCGGCACTGCTGGTGTTGTGGTACTCCGGTTACCGTCCTGAAGCATGGTTCCGGGTGCCCGACGTGCGCAGCGCGGTGTTCAAGCGGATCGTCGTGCTCGTCGTCTCGATCCTGATTTTGTCGGTGTTTCTGGGCGGGATCACCTACGACTCCCACACCACAGCCGTCGAAGAACGGGCCGTCGAGAACGCGGCTGAAAACGTGCTCTCGCAGCCACGCTACGACGACATCCGCGTCGACGACCTCACGCTGAGCCGCACCGAGGGAATCCTCTTCAGCGAGGTCGACCATGTGGTGATCCGGATCTCGGTCCCGACTGACCAGCCACTGCCATCGGTCGCCACCCCGGTCCACGATGCCGTTGTCCGGGCGCTGGGCTACGAGGTCTCCGTCGAGGTGCAGTTCGTCCAGGTCGAAACCGTGAGGTAAGAGAGGTGTCGATCAGTCGTCGTCGGCCGTCGAGCCCTCCGCACCGGACTGCCGGGTCCCGTAGGACGGCGCGGCCTCGCGTGCCGAGCCCATCCACCGGGCGATGTTCTCCTCGACGTACTCCCGGCCACCCAACCCGAAGCCGATGCCAGCACCGATAGCGATAGCGGCGGCGAGACCCCACGCGAGGGCTCGGGCGAACACGTAGAGGATCTCGACGTTGATCCCCATCGTATCGAGGCCGATGACGATGGCCATGAAGTAGAGGAACAGTTTGGTCCCGGCCGCGAACGCACCGGCGTAGGCGCTCTGTGTGGCTGCTTGAGTCCGCTTGATCGCGTCACCGAGGAAGTCGGCGACGACGAAGCCGAGAACGATCACCAACAGGCCAGCAATGAACGCTGGCAGGTAGGAAACCGCGGTCGCGACCCACGTCGACAGCGTCTCGATGGCTAGGGCGTTGGCAGCCGCCAGCACTGCGAGGGCATAGACGAACCACGCCGACAGCGTGCCGAAGGCATTCGAGACGGCCTGTTCGGTGCCCCCGAGCATATCGCCGATGGGGGTGCTGAGGACGGCCCGGTCGAGTTCGACCGCATCGGCCAGCCGACCGACGACTGTGGCGACCGCCCGGCCGACGACCCAGCCGACCAGCAGGATGACGACTGCGCCGATCAGTCGGGGAATAAATGCGAGCGTCGTCGCGACGGTCTCCTGGAGCCACGACGGAACCGTCGCCTGAGCGACCGCCACACCGGAAGTCATCGGTGCTCACCTCCAGCCGGGATGGACGCAGCGGCCGGTAGTCCAGCGGTGGCGGCGCGTGTCGTTGGTCGCTCGAAGGAGTATGCTTGGATGTGACTCATACCATGGAGCCTTGTCGACGAATGGGTTTTGTTAGCACCCAACTGTACGTCGTGACCGCAGCGACAGTCGAGTAAGCGAGAACCTGTATACCCACGCGACATCGGATATCTGGACGAAAAGCGGCCCCATCGGAGGGCGTGCTTACCGACACCCGATGGGCAGAGTAAGCATAGCTTTGCTGTCGGATGCGGACGGTCGGAAGATTACTCGCCGCGAGAGGGAAGCTCCGGTTCGAAGCCGACCGCCTCGATTGCGAGCTCCAGGACGTCCTCGACACCCTCGTTGTTGGTGACGCTCATGTAGGCGTCAGCCTCGACATCGGTTGACTGGTCGCTCTTGTTACAGATCGTCAACACCGGAATGTCACGCTCCTCGAATCGGGCTTCGACCGAGTCCCGCAATTCCAACTGCACGTCGAGCGGATAGCCACAGTCACCGGAGGCGTCGACGAAGAACAGAATCGTGTCTGCGAGATGCTCGATTGCACCGGCGGCTTGACGCTCGATATCGTTTCGTTCGTCCTCTGGTCGGTCGAGCAGTCCCGGCGTGTCGATCAGCTGGTACCGGATGTGGTCGCGCTCGACGTGGCCGATCTGGACAGCCCGCGTCGTAAAGGGATACTCGGCGATCTCATTGGAGGCCCGAGTGACGTGGTTGACGAACGAAGATTTGCCGACGTTGGGGTAGCCAGCGATGACGATGGCGGGTTCGTCAGGCCGGATGTCGGGGAGGTTCTTGAGCGCATCGCGTGCGTCGCCGACCGCCCGGAGATCGTCTTCGATCTGGTTCATGATATCCGCGATCCGCGCGAACGCCTGCTTGCGGTGTTTGCGGGCGACTTCGGGGTCGGTCTTGCGGAGTTTGGGCTGATACTCGCGGCCGAGGTCTTCGATCTGTCGGCTCGCCCACGTCACTTTTGATAGCGACTGTCGGAGTTCGTCGACGTCGACGATGGCATCGGCCAACTCGTAGTAGAAGGGGTCGATGTATTCGAAATCGGGCCACGCGGTGACGACGTTTTCGAGGTTGTCGGAGGTGATGTTGACAGCGATCGTTAGCATCGACTGCTGGGCTTCGAGGCCGCCTTTGGCCTTGCCCGAGCGGGCGGCCCGTGAAAAGGCCTTGTCGATGAGTTCCTCCGACCGTGGTGTCGTCGGAAGGCTCTCGAAAATCATATTCCGTTGTTAACCGCCGCGTACCTAAAAGCACGTCCGTTTGGTGGTGCGGCCGCTCGGCGCACAAATGGGCTGAGAGGAGTAAGCCCCCTTCTGTTTCGACCCGACATTCGGCTGAGCGTCCGTCGTCGTGTTCGGACTACCTCGACGGCCAGCCGTCGACCCGCTGTCGACGACCGACTGTCTGACGCGGACTTGCACCGGTGAGGATTCACCGTTCCATCCGTTCCTGCCCGTCTGCACGGCGGTAGAACCGCCACACGTTCTCGCGGGGTAACCCCCGCTCGATATAACGTGGTGCTACGCACCACGCTTCCCTCGGTGGGTTAACTCCCTTCCCTTACGGGTCGGTTCGCGCACTCGCGGCGGGGCCACAAGCGCCGTCGACCGCCTATGGCGGTCGCACGCACCTCATCGGTCAAGGCAGGTGGTCTCGTTTCTGTTTCAGCGCCAGCCGTCTCCGACTCCGGGCTTGTGCCCGGTCACCTGTCCGAACGGTGGGGGGACTTTCCTCATGGCCTCGGTCGTGTAATCGAACTGATCACAGTCGACCATGGCCACGGGGATCGGGCTCTCTCTACCCTGTTAGTCTACGGCTACGGCTCAGATAAGACGTTCGATCACTGGAAAAGAGTCCCTAACTCTGTTCTAAACAAATGGGAAGAATTGAAGTCGGTCCCACTCATGAGTACTGTTATGTCCGAGGCACAGACCGTTCAGCTGAGTTATGATGACGGCGCACGAGCAGTCGAACTCGCACGAGAAGCAGTAGAGTCGTATGTTCTTCACGGCCAGCGGGAGCAACCCGGCAGTATGCGGGATGCCTTCTATGCGAGAACGGGCGCGTTCGTCCGGATTCAGTCGACTCGCGGGCGGGGACGGCTCCGGGGCTGTGCGGGCGCCTATCAGGGCTCCGATCAGCTCGGTCACGCGATCGTCGACGCCGCAATTCAGGCATCCTCGGCGGACTCGGCGGGCTCGGAGATCGGCTCGAAAGAATTGGACGATCTTTCGATTTCGGTCTGTGTCGTTAGCAACACCCTACTGACGAACGACCCCCTCGAAGATCTGGAACTCGGTACTCACGGTGTCGCCATCGACACCGGCAACAAACACGCGTGGCTGTATCCGACACTGCCGGTCGAGCAAAACTGGAGCAAAGAAAAGTATCTCTCCCTCGTCTGTCGAAAAGCCGGTGTTTCGCCGGTGTCATGGCAGGATGACGACACGATGATCACACTCTTTGAGGGTCAGGTCTACCGCGAGCGACCCGACGGCGGCAGCGTCGAAGAGCTCTAGAAGCCGACGAGCGACGTGTCCTGTTCTGCGTGTTCGGTTGCCGTCTCCAACGAGTAGTCGAAACTATCCAGGACGGTTCCGTCTCGAATGAGTGGCTCCATTAGCTCTTCGCCGTCGGCAGGTGCGTCGGTCCCGCGGAGGCCGACGTGGTGACCACCGTCGGCGGTTCTGTACACTGATTTGATACCGGAGAGCTTGCCGCGTTTGGAGACCGCCTCGCCGTCGACAGCGACGATATCGAGCGCGAAGTCGACCGGGTCAGCGTTCGAGATGTAGCCGCCGACACCGAAGCCGTCGGCGACATCCCGAAGTTCGCGGAGCTCGGACGGACCGAGGCCGCCACTGACGAAGACGTCGACGTCCTCGTGGCCGCGCGCGTCGAGTTCCCACCGGACCTCGCGGATGATGTGGCGGAAATCGCCGCGCCGGGAGCCAGTGGTGTCGATCCTGACGCCGTCGAGTCGGTCGCCGAGGGTTTCGGCCGCGCGGATCACCTCGTCTTTCTCGTCGCTAAAGGTGTCACAGAGCGCGATCCGGGGCACGGATTCGGGGACCGCCTCGTCGAAGGCGCGCCAGGCGTCCTCCTGGTGGCCCTTGCCGAAACAGAGGAGAAGCGCGTGGGGCATCGTCCCGCCGGCCTCCCGGCCGATGATATCGCCGGCAGCGACGTGCGAAAAGCCGTCGACGCCGCCGATAAGGGCGCTCCGTTCGACGACCGCCGCGATCGACGGGTGGACGTGGCGCGCTCCAAAGGAGAGCACCGAGGACTCGGGGGCGGCCCGCCGGGCTTCGAGCGCGGCGGTCGCGATGCCGGAGGCATGCGAGAGCAGGCCCAGCAGCGAGGTTTCCAGCCGGGCGAACTCCAGATACGGTCCCTCGATCCGGAGGACCGGGCCGCCATCGAACAGCCGACCCGGCGGAATCGCATCGACGTCGACCGAGCGGTCCGAGAGGAGGGCGGCGGCGTCCTTGATTCCGGCCAGCAGTTCGAACTCGCCGTCGGGGAACTGGTCGGCGGTCACCTCGGCGGCGACGTGTGGGTTGCGGTCCGCGGCCCGCAGCGTCGACTCGGTGCGGTCGAAGTAGGCGTCGGTCGCCTGTCCGGATCGGATCGCTTCGGGAGGGACGATATCGAAAGTCGGGTCGGTCATAGCTCCGGATTCGGGTGGCTGTCTCAAAAAGGAGACGGGATGGCCCCGTCAGCGCAGCCGCCGCCTGGCAGCGACGAACGCGACCAGCGCGGCCAGCGCAGCCGCCACGCCGAAGCCGGGAACATCGTCTTCGAGCGGTGTCGGACCCCCGCCGTCGTCGACCGCCGTGGGTTCGAGCGACGGTCGCAGTTCGAACAGCCCCGCTTCGGTGGGCGCGTGGACGATCGTGACGCGGGTGTCGGTGACGTCGACCGCGTAGGCCCCGCTGAACGACCCATCCGAGACGACGTAGGCACCCGAATCGGTTTCGGTGGCGTCGTGGGCATCCAGGATCGCACCGTAGGCCTCAACGAACTCCGTGGCATCTCGGGCTGACTCCCACTGGGTCGTCCAGACATAGCCGTCGTCCTCGCCGCGTTCGTAGGGGTAGAGCTTGTCACCGGCCCAGCCGTCGGAGGGCGCGGCGGAGTAGTTGTACTGGTCGTACGCGCCGGTGGCCTGCCGCAGCGAGTCGGTATCGACCGTATCGGCCCCGTACTCGGCGGCCTGATACCAGAACATGACGTAGATCGAGGCCTCACCGACGGTTTCCGCGCCGCCGATGCCTTCGTCAGCATACCGTCGCCAGCCGTCGGTCGCCTCATTGGTAACGTCGAGCGACGCCGCCTCGGGTGGCTGACCGTGGATGATGGTACTGGTCGTCTCGGGTGGCTCGGCGACACGCTCGCCGACGCCGTCCCATCCTTCAGTTGTCCTGACCTCGTGGATGTAGGCCGGACCATCGGAGTACGGCTGGAGCAAGGTCAGCAGGATGCCCTGATTGCTGGGCGAGTCACTGTTGCTGCCCGCGGTCGCTGGTTCGTCGAGACACTCCCACTGGCCCGCAGCACAGCGCTCCTCGTAGCGCGCTTCAATGTAACCCGCTTCGCCCTCAACGACGCCGTCGACCGCGAGATCAGCGTCCTGTGTGTCCGCGCGGTACTGCGGGCTCGTCAGATCGTACTGTTGGTCCTGGAGCGCGTGGACGAGTTCGTGGATCAGCGTCTGCTCGCTGACCGACGGGGAGTCGGGCGTCGAAGAGACGATGACGATCTGGTCCGCTGATGGCATATAAAAGCCGTTGACGGCCGCGCCGACGGTCGAATCGATCGCCTCGGCCGAGCGTTGGTCCTCGCCGACGACGAACAGCGCCTCCCAGACCTGATCGTTCCACTGCTCGAAGCTATCGGTCCGTGTGGAGTTGGTCAGGACGCTATCGTCGCGGAACGACTCGCGGCTGCGGACCTCGACGTCGACCGACGACTCGAACTGCTGGCCGCGGAGTTCCTCGACGCGGGCCATCGATCGGTCGACCAGCCGATCGAGTTCCTCGTCGGTGAGGTTGGTCGGCTCGTCGAACCCGAGTTCGTCGTCGTGGCAGACCCCGTCGACACAGCCGAGCCGTGAGTCAGACCCCGAATCGGTCGCTACTTGCGGTGTCGAGGCGGTCGTCGACAGCGACGAGATGGACGATGGCGACTGGGCCGACGACAGCGACTGAGTCAGCGACAGCGATCCAGAGTCGACACCGGCGGAAGGAGAGAGTCCGGCAGTGGGTGCGGCTCCATCGGTAGCGGGTCCAGCGGTCACAACCGCCGGGGCGACTCCGGCCGACAGGAGCAGGAAGGTCGTGAGGAAAACGGCGAGCCGGGTCATTAGGGGCTATTAGTCGCCGAGGGATTACTCGGTTTCGGCCCACTCGCGGGCGGCGTCCTGGAGCTCGGCATCCCGATCGGATTCGACAGTGAGTTCGGGTACCGGAGTCGGTTTGCCGTCGTCGCCCAGCGCGACGAAGACGAAGACGCTCTCGGTGGTGAGGGTTCGCTCGCCGCTGCGTGGCTGTTCGCGGAAGGCCCGCAGCCGAACTTTGATGGACGTCTCGCCGTGGTCGAAGACGTAGGCTTGAATAAAGGCGGTGTCACCCTGCGGGATCGGTCGACGGAAGTTCATCTGGTCGATGCTCGCGGTGACGCAGGTCTCGCCCGCAAACCGCATCGCCGCCATCGCGCCGACCTCGTCCATCCACTTCATGACGATCCCCCCGTGGGCCGTCTCGTAGTTGTTGGTGTGGTTTGGTTGGACGCGGTGACGGTTCTCGATGAAGGTGTCCTGGACGGTGGGCATGGTTTTGTTAGACAGAGGCTACTTAAAAAGGGCCGTCGACCCGATGGAAACCGTCTTTGGGGTGTTGGGCGTTGGGTCGACTGGCCGATGACGAACGCACCGCTCCGAGACGGGGTGGCACCTGTCGGTGACGAGCCCTATGAGTGCCGAGGCCAACTATACTGACCAACCGTTCTCCCGTTGTATGGTAATTTTGAGAAACAGACAGCAATAAAAACTTGAGTATAGACATCTCACGCGCCGACCCCCAGGAATTATTCAGATGCGTCGGTCGAGTCGTCGACATCCGGAATCTGCCGCGGTAGGAACGTCGACGCCACAAGCAATACCAACACGAGCAACACCAAAAGCAGCAACGCCGCCTGTTGGGCGTCGAACATCGCCGCCTCGAAGATCCCCTCCAGCAGTTGCCGCTGGGTCGGCGGTAGCTGATTCAAAAACTGCTGGCGCGTGGCTTCGGTCGCCGTCTCGGCGAAGTCTTCGAGCGCGATTACTAGGTCGGTTCGCTCCGCCGCCGAGACGGTCTCCCCTTCGGCGCGGAGGACGCCGTCGACGACGCTCCTGTAGAACTGCCCGAGGAAAAACGAGCCGACGACCGCCGTCCCCAGCGAGTAGCCGATGGAACTGCTGACATTGAGAACGCCGGAGGCCGCCGCGGAGTCGACGGTCGGGACCGCCGACATCGTCATATTAGATATCTGCGCGAGGATGAGTCCGACACCGGTGCCGACGACCGCCACCGGCAGCGCCATCCCGATGATCGTCTGGCTGGGGCCGGTCTGTTCGTACAACACCACCAGTCCGACGCCCATACAGACGATGCCGACCTGAATCAGCGTCTTCGGCGAGACGTACTTCCGCCAGCCGGTCGTAAACGCCGCGAAGCAGACCGACGCGATAGAGTACGGCAACAGCGCGAGCCCGGTGTCGAAGGCGGTGTAGCCGAGGACGGCCTGCAGATACACCGGGAAGATGAAAAAGAAGCCAGCCGAGATGATCGAGCGCAGATTGTAGGCGATCACCCCCGCGACGAACGGCCGGTTGGTCAGCACCCCCAGCGGCACCAGCGGCGATCCCCCGGCGCGTTCCAGCCTGCGCTCGTACTGCACGAACGCCGCAAACGCGAGGAGACCCACCCCGAGCAGCCAGATCGCTGGCGACGTCCCGAACGGATTGAACTGCGTCTCGCCGACGACGAACGCCCGCCGTTCGAGGAGCCAGCCGTACTTTCCACTTAACAGGAAGCCAGTGACCAGCGACGTCGACCCGATGATCGACAGCACTGTCCCACCCTTGTCCAGCGAACTGTCGGAGTCCGACAGCGGCTTGGGGGTCACGTACTGAACGAAGTAGAGGATGACCGCCACACCGACGAGTTGGAGCGCGAACCCCCACCGCCAACTCGCGTACGTGGTGAGTGCGCCGCCGATGATCGGGCCGAGCGTCGACCCGACGCCGCTGATGGCAGCCAGCAGTCCGAACGCGGTCGCCCGGTCGTCGTCCTCGTAGCTGACCGTCAACACGGTGTACGTCAGCGGAAACAACACGGCCGCGGCCGCCCCCTCGATGAACGCCCACCCCAGATAGAGGACCGCCGTGTTCCAACTGATCGCTGCCACCAGCGTCCCGGCAGCATAGACGACCAGTGCGACGGCCATCACACGCCTGCTGCTGCGTCGCGACGGTAGCGTCCCGGCCGGGAGGACCAGCGCGGCGATCACCAGCGAGTAGAGGGCGACCGCTCCTTGGATCACGGTGACAGTGGTCTCGAACTCGTCGACCATCGTGGGGATGGCCACGTTCATGAGGGATGCGTTGACGACGATGAGGAACGCCGTCAGACTCACCGCGAGTGCTGGAGCCCAGTGCTGGAGGCGCGTCGCCCCGTCTGGAAAGCGTTGAGAACTCCCGTTGGAAGGAGACCCTCCCGAGGGCATACAGCGGTGTACCACGTCGACCCTCAAATAGCGTGGACCCAGTCGGCGAGAACAAAAGATGCTACTCGGCTGTCCCGAGTGGAAGGGATGTCAGTTCTCACGGAATCACTACTGTTGGATGTTGTCCGTACAAAGACAGAGGCCAGTCGGAAACCAGCTGCTTATGAGACGTGTTCGGTTTTGATAGCCGATTCGGCACGCTCAACAGCGGCCAGTATCCGTGGTTCAAGGGCTGCAACAGCGGCATCGCTGTAAGGTTGGTCTCCACTCACCAGCAGTTTACGCGCTTCAGTGAGCAACGAAACCACCGTCGACAGCTGCTCGTTGGCCAGTCGACCGTCGCCTCGCTCGGCAGCGGTGGCTGCTCCGGCCGTCTGCTCGTGAGCGCGCGCGAGTCGCTCCAGTACCTCGCTGTCCTCACGATCAGTAAGTCGACGCGCGACGTCACGTATCCCCACGAATTCGTCGGCGAGCGTGTTTATAAGCGACTGCTTGCCGGTTTCGATCGCCTCACGGACTGCCTCGCCGTCCTCGTCGAAACTCTTCGGGCCGACTCGGAAGGCACCCAGCCGACCGTCTCCATCCTGGATCTCGACCGTGTACCGCCCGGCGCGGTGGACCGCCACCGCGAATCGATCGTCCTCGACCGGTCGACCGTCGTAGACGACGCCGGCGTAGTCCTCGATCACCCGAAGGCGAGCGATCCCGTTGGTCGATCGGCCGTCGCCGCGAATCCAGCCCGCGTCCTCGCGGGCGACCAGCGTCAACGCGCCGTCGGCTCCCACCTGAAACAGCCCGCCCTCGTGGACGAAGCGGTGGGCGAGCGGGGCGAAGCCGGGCCCGTTGACGACCAGCTGGTGCTCGCCGGGGGCGACGTGAAGGAGACCGAAGACACCATCCCGCGTTACCGTCGCCTCCGGATCGCTAGCCAGTCGCACCGCGACTTCAATTGGGAGCCGATAGAGCGAGACGTCGACCACATCCTCCAGCGCTTCGCGGGCGGCCCCTGAGACGCCATCGAGAGCCCCGCTCGCACCCGACCCGAGATACCGAACCCGTCCGGCGACGCGATTTATAAGCCCCGGCGAGCGGTTGCCGTCGATCCGGTGACGGTGGGCAGGGTCGGTGACGTCGGCGAGCGGGTCGCTGTACCGCGGCTGGTCCCACGGGATGCCGACCGACGTGATGTGGCTGGCGTACAAGTCTTCGGCGAAGCCCGGAACCGCGAACTCGAAACTCAGTTGTGGACCGACGAAGTCGTCGACCGCCTCGCGGACGCTCGCCATCGGTAGGAGCCGGTAGCTCACGTCGGCCTCGGTCGGGCTGTCGGGGGCGGTGATCACGACCCCCGGCTCGCGGAGCGGGAGGTCGGTCGGCGGCCGCGGCAAGCCACGCCAGTCGTCGACGGTCACCCGCTCGTCGATGAAATCACTCCGGTCGACCGACAGCGAAGGATGCTCGTCGAGGCGATAGCCGTCGAGTTCCGGCATCACGAACGGCAGCCGCGCGCCCTCGTCGCGGGGGAGTCCGTAGGCAAAGGGCGTCGACACTGACTGGGAGACGTCGAGCAGGTCGTTGGTCACATCCGAACTCCAGTCGTCGGTCGGAAGGCGCTCGAAACTCGGGAGCAGTGCGTTGACCTCGCTGGCGCTCGAATGGGAGCCGACCTCCGCGAGAATCGCGGGCCTGCGGTCGCCCGACAGATCGGGGTCGAGAAACTCGTTGTTGGGACTCCCTCGGGAGTGAGCACTCGCCGACAGTAAGAGCGGGGTGCCGGTCTCGCGGTCGACGAACACCTGCAGGAGTTCCCAGTCGTGCCAGTGGAAGTTAACAGTGAACTGATCGAACGGCGAGTAGAGCCAGTACTGGATCGCGTCGACGCCGGCGGCGGCCTCGACAACCCGATAAAAAACGGTCGGCGCTGGCGGGGCTCCCGTTTCGTGGAACGCCGCCGTGTACTCGTTGAGCGCGGTGTAGCCGTCGACGACCGAGCCACCGACCGTCTCGATGGCGTACGGTCGGGGATCGGTAGGGTACCACTTTTCGAGCGCCCCGAAGTAGAGATCCGGCGCGTACCGGGCGACGGGTTCGGGCACCGCCTCGGGGATCGCCTCCATCGGTGCGGAGGTTGGGTCCGACGGCGCGTTGGGTTGCGAGAGCGTCCATGCCCCGGCGAGCCCGGTGCCGCCGACCGCGGCGAGTGCCGCATAGGTGAGGACGCGTCGCCGACCGCCCTCGGGCCCGTCGTCTCCATCTTTGTGCATCGGTGCCATACGTATCTGCGTCTGATAGGTGTGAGGAGTATAACTGTCTTCTCCAGGAGCCAGTGGTCGACCACCGATCCGACAGAGACGTGGTTCAAGCAGCGAACGAACCATGAACTGCCGGTCGGCAGTGCCAGGGTCGGCCAGTCATCGGCAGGCTCGTCGCTGTCGATCACTGGAATCGGAACGGAAAACGGCCAGCCCTGCGCACCGTCGGCTGGGGTCGTATTACTCGTCGGACTCGTCTTTCGGCGTGCCGTCGAGGTGGTACTCCGCGGAGTTGTCCCGTGGTTCGTAGCCCAGAATCTCGCGGGTCGGCTCGATATCGTAGTACTTCCGGTCGTTGTCGGAGATGCCGTAGACGATCTCGTAGCCGTAGTCGGCTTTCACACAGCAGTCGAACAAGTGGGCGCAGTCGGTGTAGGAGAGCCACATCGCCTGGCCGCGCTCGTAGTTCCGCGGCGGGTGGGATTCGGTCAGATTACCGATGCGGACACAGACGACCGACAGGTCGTGTTCGTCGTGGTAGTAGCGGGCCAGCGTCTCGCCGGTGGCCTTCGAGACGCCGTAAAGGTTCGTGGGTCGCGGGAGTTCGGTACCGTCGAGGCGGAAATCGTCATGGTCCCGGTAGAGGTCGGGCTTGCGTTCCTCCTCGTAGAAGCCGACTGCGTGGTTCGAGGAGGCAAAGGCGACCTTGTCGACGTCGACCTCGACGGCGGCCTCCAGGACCGTTTGGGTGCCGTCGATGTTGTTCCGCAGAACGCTCTCCCACGGTGCGTTGGGTCGCGGATCGCCTGCGAGGTGGATGATCACCTCACAGCCACGGGCAGCCTCTTTGACTGCCTGTTTGTTGGTCACATCGGAGACATAGACGTCACTGTTGTCGATTCCGTCCGGGAGTTTCCCTCGGGGAAGCGGCTCACGATCCAGCAATCGCCAGTCGTGGGCGTCACCCAGATCCCGAAGGATGGCTTGCCCGACCCGACCGCCAGCCCCGGTCAGCAGCACAGATCTCGCCATTCATTCGGCAAAGCGTGTACGATGCCTAAGTATCGCGCGGTTCGGTTCCGCCAGTGCGACGTGTCGACACGCATCCATCCCCGCTCCGGAAGCAAAGCCAACAGCCCTTAAGCCGCCGCTCCGAAGGGGACGTATGGTTACCGACGCCCAACAGGCCTGTTTCGAGGCCGGTATCAAATTCGGCTCGCTGTACCACCAGTTCGCCGGCACCCCAGTCAGCCCCGACAGCACCCGCAGTCTCGAAGCCGCGATGGCCGAGGCCATCGAGAACCAACCGTACTGTGAGTCGGTCACTGTCGAGATCGACGACGACCGCGTCGACGAGGCGATCGACCACGAAAACGGCTATACGGAGCTCACGGGACGCCTCATGACCGTCGAGATGCGGATCGACTACGAGGGTGTCACCGCTCGCACGCGCATGGCAATGGAGGACGGTTACCCCCTGATGAAGCTCCTCGACGTCGACGAATAGTCCCGTCCGCAATCCCCGTCTCATCCGCCCAGCGGGCAGGTTTCACTTTCACTTTCGGGCTCGTTTTTATACCATCGGGGAGCAATCATTATATATGAGCCAAACCAGTTTCGATGACGACGACCTGTTCGGTGAGGCCGCCGAGGAAATGAGCGCGGATGTCGAAGAGCATCTCGCCGAAGCCCGCGCCGAACTCCCGACCGCCGACTCGATCTGGGAAACAGAAGCGGACAACGTTCTCGGCGTGCTGAACGGCCTCAAATCCGCCCTCGATGTGGGCGAGGCCGCCGACCACCTCCGGCAGGCCAAAAAGTGGTTCACCCTTGGCTCCCGGGCGGATGCCTTCGAGAATCCCGAGGCGCTCCAGGAGGAAATCGAGACTGTCGAGGAACTCCTCGAAACCGTCGACGAAGCCAGCGACGAGGTCAGCGGACTCACCGCGACGATTCCGGCCCTGCGCGGTGATCTCCAGGATGCCCATGAAGCCGCCGAAGACGCCGCCAGCGCGGAGTCGAGCGGTGAGGCCGCCGAAGCCGAAGAAGCGGAGTAGCTGGCGCTGGCTGCGACACTTGATTGTTGTGTCCGATAAAAGGCCTCACGCCGAGTCGTGACTCCGGCTTGAGTCTTCCTCGTCATCAGCATCGGATTCCGTCTCCGCCTTCTCACCGGCCGGTCGATGGCCCTGTTCCGGTCGATCACTGTGGCGCGGTCGAGCGGTCCCGTCAGGTCGCGTGCTCTCGGCTGGTCGACCACTGGCCACAGTTGGCTCGGTCTCCGACTCACGCGGCCGCCGTGGGTTCGGTCGACCAGTCATCGAGCCGCCGGGAATCGGTGCGTGTGACCGCCGCTGGCGGCGCTGTTGGAGGTCCCACTCCTCGAACATGCCGTACTCCCGCATCGTCGTCAGCCCTGCAATCGCGGCCCGAAGTTTGATCCCGACGAGCGGAATGTCCGCGATCCCGATGACGACATCGGCTTCGAGGACGACGCCCTTCTGGAGCAGCACGTCCAGGAGATCGACGATCACGTCCTCGGAGTCAGCGGTCGGTTCCATCCGTCCCTCCCTGACTGTCGATCTCCGGGGCGAACGTGTACGGCGGCCACGGGCCGGTAAACCGCACCTCGACGCCGGGCTCGGCGGCAATCTCGTCGAGTTCGTCGCCCAGTGTGTCGGCCCCCTCATCGGTTGCGAGCACGGCAAAGCGGGCGATCGGCTCGGTCTCGTCGTCCTGGCCGGTGTCGATGTCGACGCCCGCCGACCGTCGTTTGCCGAGCGATTCGAGCGCATCCACGTGGGGGGCGATCCGGTTGGCCAGCGACCGGGCCTGCTGTTGGCGGTGTTGGCGGAGCCGTTTGTTGAGTTCCTTGTCGTACTGCTGTTCGAGCAGATACGAAGTGCCCGAGCCCGCATCGTCAATCCGCTCCTGGAGCGTCGACAGCTCTTCGTCGGCCTCGCTGATTGCTGCCCGGGCGTCTTCGTGATGGGTGACCTCGATGCGGTATTCCCAGTGGCCAGCCAGCGCCGCGAGTTCGGGTTCGAGCCGGTCGGACTCCGACCGGAGCCACTCGCGGACCGACTGGTCGCCGCCGGTCAGAATCGTATCGAACTGGAACGGAATCGGCGTGCCGAATTCCTCGCCAGCCTCGTCGACGACTCCCTGGTGGCTCAGGAGCCACTGCTGGATCGTCTGGGGGTCATCAGTATCATACAGTGAGTCACAAGCGTGGACGACCGCGCCCACGTCTCCGGCGGTGATGACCGACACCGGTTCGTCTTCGATCCCGTCGGTCGACCAGTCGGAGTCGCCCTCGCCGTCAGCATTCTCGTCAGCCGACGGGATATAAACCAGACAGTAGAGATACCGGCCCTGTTCGATCTCAGTCATTCGACCCCTCCGAGGACGATGGTCGCTGGTCGGGCTGCTCCGACTGGTCGGGCTGCGCCGGCGAGGGCGTGCTCACGTCGTCGAGAAACGCGAATCCAGGATGTGGCTCGTCTTCGTCGACGCGCTCGATGGCATCCTCGACGAGATCTGAGAGACTCGTCCGGAGCTGTGAGACGTCGTCCTCCAGATCGTTGTCGATTTTTAGTTGCGCGATTTCCTCGTGGAGCGCGGCCAACTGCGCGCCGAGTCGCTCGATCTCCGCGTCAGTGAGTGAGCCGGACTCCATCCGGCGGATCGCCTCCCCTTCAAGGGCCTCGATAAGCAGTTCCACGACTGCGATTACCAGCGCCAGCAGTCCGTCGCTGGCCTCCTCGCCGTCGAGATCAATCGTCTCCATCGCCCTCCTCCGTCGACGCCGCCTCTGTCTCGCTATCGCTCTCCGATTTCGTCTCTGACTCACCCGCATCAGTTGCTTCGGTGGCTGCTTCGTCCGATTCGTCGTCCGGCGTGGGCGATTCGTCGCCCAGGGTGGACGGTTCGGTTGCGTCATCCTCGCGGACGACCACCGGTGGCCGGACGGTCCAGGTCGCGGTCTCGTCGTTTTCGTCGATAATGTCCGGCTCGCCGCCGGTCGCCTGGACTGTTTCGAGATGGTTCCGCCGACCCGTGATCTCGTCGATCCGGTCGGTGTCGGTGCCATCGGGGAACTCCAGGCCGTATTCGGCGGCCGTCTCGAAGGAGGCGATTGCCGCCCGGAGATGGATGCCGAGGAGTTCGGTTTCGCCGATGGTGACGATGATGTCGGCGTTGACGACGATCCCCTTGTCCAGGAGCATCTCGACGACATCCGCCAGCGAGTCCTTCTTGCGCATCGGGCCAGCACTCATCAGTCCTCACCGCCCTCATCAACCGATTTTTCGTTCGTTTTCTCCTCGTCGACCGTCTCTTCGTCGGCTTGTTGTTCCGTCATGAGTTTGTCGAACCGTCGGCCGTAGATTCGGCGTCGACTCGGCCCCGTCGAGTGGCGGACGTTCCGTGGTACTGTCGAGACTCGTGAGGCGTCTTTCGGCGCCCCTCGGTGTGTCGTCAGCGTCGAGAACGCCGTCGGATTCCGCGAACTCGGCTGGTCGACGCCGTCGAACCGCTCTTCGTTCGCCGCCCGAAGCTCGTCGAGTCGGGCATGGGTTTCGACCAACAGATCCCGGAACCCCTCGATTGCGGTGTCGAGTTGAGCCTGTGTCGCCGCCTGGATCATTTCGGGGTCAGTAAGGGCGCCCATCTCACCGTCGTCGTCACCACCAGTGAGATCCTCCATCTCTAGACCGCCGAACAGACCGCCATCTTCTCCCTCTTGGTCGCCAGTCAGCGAGTCGATGGTGCCCGAAATCTCGTCTTTCGACCCTATGAGTTCGGTAAGATCGACCGCATCCCATAGCTGGCCGAACTCGATGAGTTTGCGCAAGTTCTTGAGTTCGACCGCATCGACGACATCGCCCGATTCGAGCGCCTCGGGCAGCGAGTCGAGATCGACAACCTCGTCGAGTTCGTCGAGGTCGAGAGTGTCGAGCAGTTTGTTGACGTCGTTCGTCTTGAGCACGCCCTGGATGAGATAAACGAGGTGCAAGAGGGCCTGTACTTTCCCCGCCGCTGGATCGTCCTCGCCCTCCGTCACTGACTCGAGTATCGAGATACCCAGCTCGACAAGTGGGCCAACCTGTGTGAGGTCGAGCTCATCGGCGTCCGGAAGGTCGTCCGTATCAAGCGCTTCTACACTGTCGACCGCGTCGAGGTCGAGGTCGTCGACGGCCTCCACATCAAGCAGGTCGTCGTCCGACTCAGTCATCGAGCGTCACCTCCGAGTCACTGCGCTCTAGGAGAATCTCCAGGACGCCGTTGTTGTAGGTCGCCGTCCGGATGGTATAGTCGTCCGCCGGAAGCGTGACACGGGCAAGTCGCTCCTCGTCGGCCGCCACCACGAGCCGTCGGCCGCGAACGCCCGCCCGGAGCATCTCGAGATCGACCGCCGGGAGATCGACTGTCACACTCGCGCCGTCGAGGGTCTCCTGGACACTCACGGGATGGTTCGGCTCTGTGGTCGCATTGCTGCTGTCGGCTGTGTCGGCCGCTCCGAGCCCCATGTTGACACTGTACTCGTACTCGAACGCAGTGTTGCCGGAGCGTTGACGACCCCGACCTTGCTCGACTGATCGGCCACTCTCGTCGAGTCGTTGAATCGTTTCGAGGAGCTGTCTGAGCAGTCCCGAGACGCCGCCGCGCCGAGATGCTGTGTTCTCGGTTTCGGACTGGCTGGGGTGTTCTGGCTGGTCGGACTGGTCGGACTGGTCGTCGTCAGGTGGCGGGGTATCAGTCATCTCATGACCTCCACTTTGCCGCGAGTCTGTTCATGTGCCTCACGCGCGATTTCGAGCTGTGCTTCGAGTTCGTCGTTCCGCTGTTCGTACTCGGCCTCGGACCGCTCGCCGAGTTCGTACAGCAGTCTGTTTTCCTTGATTTCGTTTTTGATTTCGGCCGTGTCGTACAGTTCGCTGATCGCCATCGAATGGACGGCCTCCAGGATCGAGACGAAGGGGTTGATAAGGAGGTCGTCTACAACGAACATCAGCGACCCTCCGCGCCGATCTCGATGTCGACGAAGTTGTAGGGGGCCCACGGCCCGTTGTACTGGACGTGGAGATCGTCCCCGTACGTCTCTCGGATCTCGGCCACTGCGTCATCGAAGGCCGTCTGATCGTCGCGCTCGACGAGATACGAGCGGTTGAACACCAGCCGGTCGCTGTAGAGATCGTTGCCCGCTTCGGTGTCGGCCACCTCGCGGAGTCGTGTGGCGACATCCTCGACGACGGCGGGGCGGTCGACAGTCGCTTCGTCCTTCGTGACGAGTTTGACGCCGAGTTCGACCATCCCGTCGAGATCGTTGAGCGAGCGTCGGAACGCCACCCGCCCGTTGCGGAGGATGTTTTTGAGCGCGTTCTCAGTTTTAAATACCATCCCGAACCGCATGGGGACGACCGTTCGGCCGCCATCCGACTGGAGGACCGCTCGGAGTACCTCGTCGTGAGCAGTGGCGTTCTCGTCGGTTCGTTCGGGCTCGATCGTCTCGATCTCGCTGATGACCGCGGACAGCGAGCGGTAATCGACGGTTTCGATCGGCGCGCCGTCGACGCCCGTCACGTCGAGATCGAGTGGTGCCTGCTCGATGATGCCATAGGTGTAGCGGTTCGAACTCATTGGTTGTCGATGGATCGACTGGTCGGTCGGCAGTGGTAGGGGCGTGTGGGGAGGGCTGTCGGGGAGGGATCGAGTCTCATCAGTGGTCTGTGAGTGACTAGCGCGCCAACACGCTAAACAATGACGGCAAAATGGTATGTTCGAACGAAAGTAGGCTATGCTGATTTCTTAATAAGTACGTAATTCACCCGATAGAGGAGTTTAGTCTGGACATTCGTCGGTGCGGCCACGATACCTAAATACCTGACAAGACTTGCTCATGGTATGGCATCAGACCGACCCGGTGCGGACAGTCTGGCGGACGTACTCGACCGTATCCTGGACAAAGGTGTCGTCATCGACATCTGGGCACGGATTTCGGTCGTGGGGATCGAAATTCTCACCGTCGAAGCCCGGGTCGTGGTGGCATCGGTCGACACGTTCCTCCACTACGCCGCCGAGATATCGAAGATCGAAGAAGTGACCGAGGAGGGCGATTTGGAGGATCTCCAGGACCTCGAAATCCGGCGGACGCCCGCGACCCAGGCCCAGTACCCCGAGGCGACCTAATCCACCACCGCGGCGTCTCGGACAGTCTGGCTAATCACCAACGAACACCAGTTTGCTATTTTACACACTGACCATGGGACACGATTCCACAGACGACAGGGACGAACCGAGCACGCAAAAAGCGAGGGTGCTACTCACAGACGGTGGCTCCGAGGCCGAGCAGGAAGCCTCCGACGAGAGCGACGAAAGCGAAGAGACGAGCGAGGCCGCCGAGTCCGAATCGGAAGCGGCGTCGGAACCGACTGACGAAGGCGAGGAGGCTACTGAAAACGACGGTGACGAGCAAGACGTCTCCGACGAAAGCCGAGAGCAAGACGCAGACGAGGGTGACAAGCAAGAAGAAACTCCCGAGGAACCCGCCCAAATCGAAGCCGACGACGAGGCAGTCGCCGAGCAGTCCGGGGATGTCGGTGTCGAACCCCAGGATGACGAGTCGACGCTCTCTCTGGATGGTGAGGGTGATACGGCGAGTATTATCGAGATCAGGAATCAGGTCATCGAACTGTCGACCGACGTGATCGGCCGCGGGCTGGATGGCATCATCGAGGTCTCACGGGACGAGGACAACTGGCGAGCAGTCGTCGAAATCATCGAGCGCCGATCGGTGCCCGACACGCAGGATATTCTCGGCCAGTACGAGATCGAACTCGACGAATCCGGCGAGGTCATCGGCTACCGTCGACTCGAAAAATACCGGCGGAGCGACACCGGTCCCAGCCAGCACTGAGGCTGTCGCAACTACTGGACTACCGTTTTGAAACGGTCGACCCACGCACCGAGGAAAACCGCCCCGGCCGTCGACCGATGTCCCGTCGACCCGTACTCGGAACCGTCGAATGGGTCGTTCGCTGTGTGCCGCCGCCAGGTCGCCAACGCGTGCCATCGCTCTTTCTGGTCGACTGATTTTCGTGGCTCTCGCCCGCATCGGCAGTTTCTGTTTGTTCCTCGTCGTCCCCGCCGAGACCGCCAGTGAGCGTCTCTCTATCCGGAACCCTATCGAATATGCCGTGTGTCTCTTCGAGCTGTGACTCCAGGAGCTCCCGAATCGGGGATGGCGACTCTTCGTCATCCCCAGCTCCCCTCTCCGTTGGCGCTGGCGCATCGCTCGCAGCGTCGCTGGTCGGCTCAGCGTCGTCTCCGGTGGCCTCACTGGTTGGCTCATCCTCCGCTGATGAGTTTCCCTGTGCGACCGCCACGAGCGACTGCAGTTCGTCGACGAGTGCTACGCGTTGGTCGTCAGCAGCCCTCGATACCTTCGCGGCTGTAAGCAGCGACCGGAGTCTGGCGACGTTTTCGGGCGCTCCCGAGGCGACTGCTGCTGGCAACGGTGCGGGCGGTTCGGCTTCATTACCGAGGCCACTCGCACCCAACAGCTCGGAGAGCTCAGTGACGGCCACGAGTTCGTCGGCCCGGTCGGCAAGCTCGTCGAGTGCTTCCGGATCGGGCTGGCCGTCGGCGGTCGATTCGTCCCCAAACGTCGAAGCGAGGTCGGCGAGGAGTTCGTCGACCTGCTGTTGGGTGTCGGTCGCCATCGTCAGGACTCCGATTCAGTCTCGGCCGACTCAGTCCCGTCGTTCCCGTTTGCGCCGACGAACTGCTCGATGATATCGTCGACAATCTCCTCGTGGCTCTGGTTAGCTTTCACGCCGACGGCTTTAGCCGTCGATTGGAGATCGCGGTACGACATCACTTCGAGTAGGTCGCGGATCGTCTCCCGGCGGAGTTGGTCGACGCTGTCGGGGAGCCCTGGAATCGACTCTGCAGCCTCGCTGGGCGTCTCAGCGGTGTCCGCCGCGGTGTCGGCTGTCTCCTCGTCACCCTCCTCAGTCTCCTCGGTGACAAGCGACCTCGCTTCCGTTTTGAGCTGTGATTTGAGTTCGGAGACGACACCACTCGGCGACGTCCCGCCGCGCAGTGCGCCGAGCAGTATCGCCGGGAGTGCCTTGAGCGTGTCACGGAGTGCCCGGCCGATGGCAGCGCCAGCATCGAGTCGGGAGCGAAACCGCCCTTCCATCTCCGCGCCGACCTCCTGGCCGACCTGCCGACCGGCCTCCTCACCGTAGGAGCCACCGACCTTCGTGGCTAACTCACTTTCTTTGAGTTCGTCCCGAAGGCTGTTCGGCAGGTTCTCTTTGAGCACGTCGAGTGTGTTGCCGCTCATTGTCTCTCACCTCCAGACGTCGTTTGGCGAGTACTCATTCGGCATCCGCCTCCGCTGTCTCCTCGTCAGTCTCGTCTGTGGACTCCTCTGAGTCGGCTGCCTCTCCCACTATATTGGAGTCACCATCGTGAGCTTCGCCTTCTGCTTGCTCGCCTTCCGTTTCGTCATCCTCCTCGGTCCCGAACAGCTCGTCGACAAGCAGTTCCTGGGCGACCTGTCCCAGCGCCATCCCGACAAACCGGCCGATAATGGCCCCGAGCCAGCCACCGAGGATACTGCCGACTCCCTCTTCTCTGCTCGTGTACTGCTCGAACCGGGTTCCCTCGAAGGCGCTGTCGAAGTCGATATCGCTGACGAGTCGACCGTAATCGAGTCGGCCGTTCGTGTCGCTCATGACCCTTCACCGGAGGCGTCCTCGCCGGATTCCTTTTCGGAAGGTTCGAGCAGCTGTCTGATCACCCCGGCGATGACCTCGATGAGCAGCTGTTTGACCGGGAGACTCGGAACCGAGTCCCGAACCGTGCTTGCGGTCGACGAGAGGAATCCGTCCCCTTCTTCCTCGCCTTCTTCACCCTCACCACCCTCTTCGCCTTCTTGACCGCCGCCGAGACCAAGCGCGTTTTTGATCCCGTCCCCGCCGGGGAGCATCTCCGAGAGACCACCTTCCGGCATCATCTCCGAGACATCGGGCAGTAAATCCGAGAGCCCACCCGGATCGGTGAGGCCAGCGACCGACGACAGCAGATTGCCCAGCAGGTTGCCGTCGCCTTCGGTCGCAAAGACGTCCAGGACGAGCTGATGGAGCTCGATTTCCAGGCCGAGCAGGTCGAGATCGAGCCCATACAGGTCCAAAAACAGCACTGTCGTGCTCTCGTCTTCCTGCGCACCCACGCTTTCGACATCGCTCTGCGGGACGTCGACAACTCCCTCCGCTTCTTCCGCTTCGGCTTCCTCAGCCTCCGCCTCTTCCGGCTCTTCTGCCTCCTCAGCCGCTGCTTCTTCCGGCTCTTCTTCCGCTTCGGCCTCCTCGGCGTCTGCTTCTTCCGGCGTTTCTTCCGCTTCGACCTCTTCAGCCGCTGCTTCTTCCGGCGCTTCTTCTTCGGCTTCTTCGACACCGGCTTCTCCTTCTTGTTCGGGTGGTGCCATCTCCTCGTCACCGCCCTCACCCCGCTCATCACTTCCGCTCTCCTCGCCACTCGCACCGCCTTCGTCGGCGGACTGGTCCTCACCACCATCAGTCAGCAGCCGTCGACCACCGTTCGATCCACTGTCCGCGGTCGACTGCTCGACTGTGTCGTCCTGCCGCGAGTCGGCGAACAGACCCGTGAGAGGGAGTGTCGGTGCTGTTCGACGCAGTTGCTTTGAGAATTTGTAACACATTTGTCAGTCTACTAATAGAGGCCACGCCCAGCGGAAAATGCGTTTGGGCCACCTCTAAGGCACTGAAAACTACGTATTTTTGAGACCATCAGTGGCAAATACTCGTTTCGGTCATACCACTGACAAACCCAGAATATTGTTCACGGAGGGATTCCGAGAGGTCAGTGCCGCTGTCGCTGATCGGCCCGAATCCCGGTGGCGACAGGGAAAGAGCCTTGAGTCGGCTGTCGAAACCTCCAGCATGACACTCGCCGAACTCGTCGGCGACCTTCGTGCGGAGGCCTGCCGGGCGAACGAGCGCCGACTGCTGGTGCTCACCGGACCGAGACAGGCGGGCATCGACGCCGCCTACAGCGTCATTGAGTCGACCGACGTCGATCCGGAGGGCGTGAGTTTCGTCACCACACGCGATGGGTTCCGGTTTCACCGGCTCCCGCCAGCAGGCGCGGCCGACCTGCTCGGCACCACCCGCGAGATCGTCGTCCTGGACTGCCACGAGGAGTTTTCGGCGAACACGCTCGGACAGGTCGCCGGCGCGGTCGACGGCGGCGGCCTGCTCGTCTTGCTTACGCCGCCGCTGGCCGAGTTGCCCGACCAGCTCGATGCTCTCGTCGATCGGGTCGCCGTTCCACCGTTCGACCGCTCGGCGGTCGGCAACCGCTTTCGGCGTCGGCTCGTCGAGACGCTCAGCACCCATCCAGGAGTCGCCATCGCCACCGTCGAAGCGGCGGGCAGTGCCGACGGATCGCTATTGGTCAGCGTCGACCGCAATGGGCTCACCCAGCCAACGATCGAGCAGCGACCGGAAAACCAGCGCTCGGCCGACCGACACGGAACACCGTTTCCGACTGCCGCCTTCGCGGCCTGCCTGACCGACGATCAGGCCCGCGCGGTGGCCCACCTCTCGGCGCTCTCGGAGCCGGACCAAGCCGTCGTTCTCGAAGCCGACCGAGGACGAGGCAAATCGAGTGCCGCGGGGCTGGCTGCGGGTTCGCTGGCGGCGGCTGGTCGCGACGTGCTCGTCACCGCCCCCGCTTTTGAGAACGCGGCACCGATTTTCACCCGTGCTGAGCGACTCCTCGACCGGCTCGGAATATTGTCGACGGCCGCCAACACCGACCTCCCGAACCTCACCACCACCACTGGCGGGCGTATCAGGTTCCGAACCCCGCCGGAGGCGACCACGCTCGCCGACGCGGTCGACGTCGTCATCGCCGACGAGGCCGCCACGATCCCGGTCGAGCGCCTCGAATCGTTGCTGGCGGCTCCCGCCGTGGCGTTCTGTACGACCGTCCACGGCTACGAGGGGACCGGCCGCGGTTTCGCCGTGCGGTTCCGCGACCGACTCGCCGAGAGCCGCCACCGCGTCGACGATGTCGAGCTCCAGGAGCCGATCCGATATGCCCGTGGCGACCCCGTCGAGTCGTGGCTGTTTCGGACGCTCCTACTCGATGCCCAGCCACCGGTCGACCAACTGGTCGCGGAAGCGACTCCCGAAAGCGTCGACTACCGACAGCTCACCCAAAACGAACTCGCGGATGACGAGCAGCTCCTCCGCTCGGTCTTCGGCTTATTAGTAGTCGCCCACTACCGGACCGAGCCGACGGATCTGGTGCGGCTGCTGGATGCGCCCAACCTAGAAGTTCGGGCGCTCGAACACGACGGCCACGTCGTCTCAGTTGCCGTCTTGGCCCGCGAGGGCGGACTCGACGCCGACCTGCGGGCGGCGATGTACGAGGGCCAGCGCGTCCGTGGGAATATGCTTCCGGACGTGCTCACGAGCCAACTCCGGGACGAAGCCGCCGCCGAGCCGGTCGGCTACCGTGTGATGCGGATCGCCACCCACCACGCGGCCCGGTCATCTGGGCTCGGTTCGCATCTCCTAGATCGGTGCTATGCGGAGTTCGACGACCGCGTCGACTGGCTCGGCGTTGGCTACGGGGCGACCCCGCGACTGCTCGATTTCTGGCGGGCCAACGGCTACCGGACGGTCCACCTCTCGATCACCAGCAACGACCGGAGCGGCGAGCACTCGGCACTGATGTTGCGGCCCTGTTCGGCGGCCGGACGGGAGCTGACCGATCGCCACGTCGACCGGTTCCGCGAGCGAATCGGCGCGACGCTGTGCGACGCGCTCTCGGATCTCGATGCAGACATCGTCCGTGGGGCACTCGCGGCCGCCGGACCACCCGAGGTCGACGGACTCGGAGAGTTGGACGACCGCGACTGGCAGACGATCGCCGGTGTCGGCTACGGCCCGGGCACCTACGAGGCTGCCCCCCACGTGTTCCGCACGGTAGCCATGGCCTACTTTGTAAACCCAACCGGCGAGCTCTCGGACCGCCAAGCACGGCTCCTCGTTCGGAAAGTCCTGCAGGGCGAGCCGTGGGAATCGGTCGCCACGGGGCTTGAGTTCCCGTCGACGAGCCAGTGTATGCGGGAGATGGGGGCGATCGCGCGAGTGTTCTGTGAAGCGTTCGGTGGCGATGTGGCCGACGCCGAGCGCGAGCGATACAGCTGACCCCTCACTCGCCGACAGAAAGGAGTTAGAGGCCGCCTACTGAAGTAGGATATTTAAAAGAACCCGTAGTCGTCGACGACCTGTTCGTAGCAGTCGACGTACTGGTCGATGACGGGATCGTGGTCGTACTGCTCGTAGTTGGAGTTGACCGTCCGGTGGTCCATCTCCTCGGCGGCGATTATCTCGTCGGCTAGCTCCTGTGGCGTCGAGACCATACTACCGCGGGTTCCAGGAAGCCGGGATTTGTGTTCGATCAGTTCGTGGGCCGCCGAGTCGACCTGATACTCCGCGATGCCGACACAGCCGCAGGCCAACCCCCACAGCAGTTCGGTGGCGAACGGCTCGTGGGTCGCGGTCTGGGCGAACACCTGCGCGCTTTTAAATATAGGAACCCGCTCGGCTTCGGGGAGTTCGCCGAGGAAGGCAACCCGATCCTGGATGCGGAGGTCCTTGGCGGTACGTTTGGCGTCGTCAAGAGCCGGACCAGAGCCGATGACCGCGGCCTGCCACTCGCGGGTGCGGAGTTCGGCGAGTGCAAGCAGGAACGTTTCGACGTTGGCGTCCTCATCGAGCCGACGGCTGTAGACGTAGTCGATCCGGTCGTCGACCGCCGCGGATTCGACGAGGTCGAAGTCGATACTCGGCGGGATCACTTCGATGTTGTCTTCGGGGGCGTCGTGGCCACGGATCACCGTTTTGACCGTCTCCGAAGGGGCGATCACTGCGTCAGCGCTCCGGGCGACCTTCCGGTAGTCGGCGTCGGAGTCGCCGACCCCATCGGCCCACCAGTCGACGACCAGCGGGGTGCGGAGGAGTCGGCAGGCGGCCTTGGCCGCCCGGGCGTGGCCGACCGGGCTGTTGGGGACGTGGACCACGTCGGGGGCCGTCCGTCGGAGGGCGAAGGGGAGTTTGGAGACGAACAGCCGAGAGGAGAAGTCGCCGTCGACCGCCCGATACGTGATATCGTCCTGCTCGAAGGTCGGATGGGAGCCGTCCCACCAGCGGCCACAGAGCACGTGGACATCGTGGCCGCGATCCGCCAGCAGCCCCGAAAGCCGGGCCAGTCGGCGGGTGACATCGGTGTCACGCGTGTGGAGCGTATACATCGATACGAACGCGACACGCATTGTTCGGTCCGACGAATGCGGGCGGTAAAAACCCCGGCGATCCGACCCGAAACGGTTTGTCGACGGCCCACCTCTACCCCCTATGTACGACATCGACCGCTACCTCAACGTCCGTAGCGCCTACGGGCCGAGCTTCGGCCCCGAGGGCGACCGGCTCTGCTTCCGGCTCAATACGACCGGCACCCCACAGCTCTGGAGCCTCACCGACCCCGGCGCGTGGCCCGAACAGCACACCTTCTTCGAGGAACGGGTCACCTTCGCCGACTACTCGCCCGAACGGCAGGAGGTCGTCTTCGGGAAGGACGCCGGCGGCAACGAACGCACTCAGTTCCATCTCCTGGATCTCACCGACGGCACGATCGTCGACTGCACCCAACATCCCGACGCCAAACATCGGTGGGGTGGGTGGAGTCACGACGGCGAGCAGTTCGCCTTCGCCTCGAACCGCCGGGACGAGTCGGTGTTCGACGTCTACGTCCAGGACCGCGACGGGATCGGGGACGATGCCAAACTTGTATTTGAGGGCGACGGCTGGCTCAGTCTCGCCGGGTGGAGCCCCGACGACAACCGACTGATCGTCCATCAGGCCTACTCGGGATTCGACGGCGACCTCTACGTCCTCGACATCGATTCCGGCGAGATCGACCATCTGACGCCCCACGAGGGTTCGGTCCGGTACAACAGCGCCAGCTGGGGTCCCGACGGCGAGAACATCTATCTCGTCACCGACCGTGAAACCGACACCCTCCGGCTCGAACGGCTCGCTATTGAGTCCGGCGAGTTCTCTGTTGTCGATACCGAGCGCCGCGACCGCGCGGGCGACGAGTGGAACGTTGGCGGGCTGGCGGTCGACGAGGACTCTCGGCGGCTGGTTTACGGCCGGAACGTCGAGGGATACACGGAATGGACGACGGGCGAACTCGTCGCCCCCGACCGGATCGACCCTTTCCCAGACCCCGACCTCCCGAAAGGAGTCTCCGGCGGGGTGAGCTTCGGCCCCGATGGCGACCAGTTCGCACTCACGGTGACGGCCGACACCGAGAACGCCAACGTCTATGTGGTCGACATTCGGTCGGGCGAAACCGAACGCTGGACCGACGCCCCGACAGCCGGGATTCCCCGCGAGACGTTCGTGCCGTCGGAACTCGTGCACTATCCGACGTTCGACGGTCGAGAGATTCCAGCGTTCTTCTCGCTGCCGGAGACCGACACCGGCTCCGGCGAAACGCCGGTGATCGTCGACATCCACGGCGGCCCCGAATCACAGCGCCGCCCCTCTTTTAATAGTGTCAAACAGTACCTCTTGGCCAACGGCTACGCCGTCTTCGAGCCGAACGTCCGGGGGTCGTCGGGGTACGGCAAATCGTACGCCGCCCTCGACGACGTCGACAAGCGGATGGATTCGGTCACGGATTTAAAAGCCGCCGTCGAGTGGCTGCACGACCATCCGGCGGTTGATCCCGACCGGATCGTGGCGATGGGTGGTTCCTACGGCGGATTCATGGTCCTGGCGGCGATGACCGAGTATCCCGAGCTCTGGGCCGCCGGCGTCAACATCGTCGGTATCGCCAACTTCGTCACGTTCCTGGAGAACACCGGCGAGTGGCGGCGGGAACTCCGGGAGGCTGAGTACGGTTCGCTCGCGGAGGATCGCGACTTTTTGGAGTCGATCTCGCCGATCAACAGGGTCGATGCGATCGACGCGCCGCTGTTCGTGCTGCACGGTGAAAACGATCCCCGCGTACCGGTCGGCGAGGCCGAACAGATCGTCGCGGAGGCCCGCGAGCAGGGCGTTCCGGTCGAAAAGCTCGTCTTCGAGGATGAGGGCCACGGGATCACCAAACTCGAAAACCGGATTGAGGCCTACCGGGCGATCGTCGACTTCCTGTCGACGCACGTCGAATAGGTTACCGTCCCACGATTAGGTCGGGACACCGAGGGCCTCGAAGCCGACGAGGCCGAGGCTACTAAGAACGACGAGCGTGGCGACCGCCACCAACCACGCGACCAGCCCGATTCCGGCGGCCGTTCCCCAGCCGCCGGGGTACTGCCAGTTGATGATACCCACCCATGCGACGAGCGTCAGCAGCGGCCCCAAAAGCGGGATAAACCCGAAAAAGAAGCTCACGATAGCCCATGCCAGCGCACCGAGCAGGGCCGTGACGGCCGCCCGCCCGACCGCGGTGTCGGCATCGATGACCAGCCGCGCACCGGCGTAGATCGCGATCGTCCCGATAATCAGGTTGACGAGCAAGACGATCAGCGAGCCGGTGAGTGATTGGAGGATCATTCAGCGTCACCGCCTTCGGTCGACTCGCCGCCCTCTTTCCAGCTGAGTTGTATGGTCACTTCGGTAATATCGTCGCCAAGCAGCCGCGAGCGCTCGTCGACCGTCGTCTCGACGGTAAGCTCCGCCCCGGGGTGGACGTCGACCGTTTTGTTCCCGACCGGCACGATCCAGGACTGCCGATCGTCGCCGAGGCCGACCCCCAGCGATTGAAGATACTCCGCGGCATCCGACCGTGACAACGTCGCCTCGTGGTTCGTTTTATCGGCCATATTTGTCCGAAGTACCACAGCCAAACTAATCAGTATATTGGCAATTTCCGTGTCTGTCTTCGATCCCGATATGCCTCACTGGCCCGTGGGTCCCTGCCAGCGACCGTTTCGTGAGAGTGTTTATCAGGATCGAGGATCTATCGGATCGTATGATACTCCGTCGACTCGCCCGTCGGCTCGTAGCGGCAGTCGACAGCGACGGGTCGGCGGGCGAGTCGGCGGGCGAGTCGTCGGTTCGAAGGCGGTCGACAGGCGGGCGGGCGGCGGAGAGTGAGTCCAGCGGGCAGAAAGCGGCCCGTGGGCAGTCGGAGTTGGTGGGAACCGTGCTGATTCTCGGGCTCTCGATGGCGGTCATCGGCACCTCGGTCGGGCTGGGTGGGGTCGCGCTGGCCGATCTGGTGTCGACAGCCGAAGCCGACAACGCCGAAAACGGGCTGTCACATCTGAGTTCGAAAGTGAGTTTGGTCGCGCTGGGTGATTCGGACTCACAGCGGTTCAGTCTCGGGCTGATGCGCGAGGGAACAGTGTCAGTCCAGCCGGAGGCGGGATCAATCACAATATCCAACGTGACGGACGACTCGCGGGACGAACTGTTCAACTCCTCTCTGGGCGCGATCGTCTACGCCGGGGAGAGCCGCGAGGTCGCCTATCAGGGCGGTGGCATCTGGACGAAACACGGTGACAACAGCAGCCTTTCGTCGCCGCCGGAGTACCACTACCGCGGGACGACGCTGACGCTGCCGATCATCCAGGTCACCGGCGAGGGGGCGGTCGGCGGCCAGCCCAGCGGCCGGATCACGCCGGTCGATGTCGCCACTGACGCCATCCCCGATGTGTCGACGCCCCTGGAGAACGGCACCATCGAGGTGAAGATCCAAAGCGAGTACTACCAGGGGTGGGACGAGTACCTCAGCCAACGCACGGAGGGGGAGACGGAGGTCTACCACAGCAATCAGACGGTCGTTTCGCGGCTCACCGTCCCCGACACGGTGCGGTTCGACACGGCGCTGTCGGTCCAGACATCGTACGACCCGGGCGGCAACGTCAAAATCAACGGCCCGGCTGAACAAAACGTCCCCCACCGGTCGGCGAAACCCCTTATCGAATCGAAAATCCAGGAGGCGAAAGACAGTACCGGCCCGGGCTGTCTCGACGAGACTACGTGTACTCTCACCGCAGGGACCTACTTCGTCGACGGCAATCTGACCCGGGACAACGATCTCGAAATCGATACCAGCAGTGGCAACGTGACCATCATCGTCGATGGAACGCTCGACATCAAGAACAACGACGTGAGGCTGACCGACACCACGACGAACAACGGCGTCAGCTACTACGTAAGCGAATCACTTCTGGCCCAGGGCAGTGCGTACGTCGGGACCGACAGCGCGGATACAGAGGCGGAACGAAACGTCTTCTACGTGGGTGAGGGATTCCTCGATCAGGGGACTGGGGGAGCGACGTTCGAAGCGATTATTTATGCCCCTGATGCTGTCGTCGACTCCGCGGGCGGAGCCGAAATCAGGGGCTCGCTCGTCGCCTATCGTGTCGAAGCCAACGGGAACATCAACATCAACTACGATTCGGATCTCGAAGACGAGGTCCTCGAGATCACAGGGGCGGCCGATCTGCTCAGATACCTCCACGTCAGCCACAACGAAGTCCGCGTCGACCTCGATTGACGCAGTCGGGACTGCTCACAGTCACTATGCACATCGACTGAGAAACCACTGTCGTGAAACCGGAAAAACTGTTAATCGACTCACGGACGTAGACAGGCTATGAGCCGGAGACGGCCGCTCGCGTTGCTCCGCCCGCCGCCGCGGCTCGTCGACTGGTCGATCTTCACACTCGTTTTGCTGGCCGCAGGGTCGGGCTCCCTCTCGTTTCTCGGCGTCCGACCGGCGTGGATTCCTGTTTTCTGGTTCCACCGAACGGTCGGCCTGACGCTGCTCGTCCTTTTAGGCTTTAAATTCGCTCGCGTTCGCTACCGACTCACCAACCGCGAGCAGTGGCAAGCGTCGACCGCGCTGTCGGTGCTGACCGCGCTGGCCGCGTTCGGGACTCTCGGCACCGGCATCGTCTGGGTGTTCGGCTACACGCCCGAGGTGCCGGTATTCACGTTTTTAAGCGTTCACGTTGGCTTCGGTATCGTTCTGGTCGTGCTGATGATTGCGCATCTGAAAACCCGGTTCCGGCTCCCGCGGCGCGTCGACTTCGACCGTCGGCGGACTACCCTGCAGTTCTCGGCGCTGTTCGTCTTCGGGGCGGTCACATATCGGATACAGGAGCTGCTCAACGCAGTCTTCGAGACGCCCGGCACCGACCGTCGATTGACGGGCTCGCGTCGGCAGGCGGGATCGGGCAACGCTAGCTTCCCAGTCACCTCGTGGGTCGCCGACGACCCGGAGCCGGTGAGGCTGGATGAGTATCGGTTGACGGTTCGGGGTGCGGTCGACGAGCAGTTGGAGCTCTCGTACGGCGAGCTCGATCCCGACAGCGAAACCGCGGCGCTGTTGGACTGTACGAGTGGCTGGTACACCGAACAGGAGTGGCAGGGTCTCGACGTGGGCTCGCTGCTGGATCGGGTCGGGCCGACAGCCGAGGCGACGCATGTCCGGTTCGTCTCGGTGACGGGGTATCGGTGGAGTCTACCGATTGAAGAAGCGCGGGGAGCGTTGCTGGCGACCCACGTCGGCGGCGAGCGGCTGCGTCACGGCCACGGGGCTCCGGTTCGCTTGGTCGCACCGGGTCGACGCGGCTTTCAGTGGGTGAAGTGGGTCGAGCGGGTGGAGGTGCGGACGCAGGGCGATCCGGCCCAGTGGCTGGTGACGCTGATCAGCGGGTTCGACTGAGCCACACGTATCAAGGATGCAAAACGGTGGGAGGAGGGGGCCGTGAGTTGCATACTAGCTTCCCCTCTACTATGCAACTAAACACTCCCAATAGGTCATGTGGCTCTGCAATCACATATACTGTCTCCGTTTTTATTTGAGGCGTGTTTTTGAGTAACTGAGTTACAGGTTCGGGTCGACGCGGCTTTCAGTCGACGATGGCATAGCACTACCAGTTTCAGCAGTTGGACGTCGACGCCGAATAGTTCTGGGTAGGCTATTTATCAGCGAAACACGTTAAAAATGCTTGCTGCCAATGAGAGCCAGCCAGCGGTTCCTAGGCCTGATACGATGAATGTGGTAAAATCGATGGAAAATGTAAACACGAAACTAAGTAACTGTGGTATAAAGTAGAGAGGGCCCAAGAAGAACATTGTCGTGACGTCGACCATGTTCAGAAGGTCCCTCTCTTCAGGGTAGTGCTTATATTTGTCTTTCTACTCAACACTTTTCGTGTCGATATCGTGTATTGCCTGTTCATAGGCGTATCAATAGAGTCCCTGTGTAAGTATAAAAATAATAGATAGTTCATCAATATTATATTTATGCAGGACGCTCTGCAGATTGCATTTCAGGGGAAACAACCTTGCAGATGCGTCTGCAAGAGTGAATAATTCAATCTAATATCCAATGAATAGTGAACTAGAGCGATTATACAGCCGGTTTGACAGGGCAGATCAGGAGATTAAGCGAAATATAGGCAAATATGTCCACCAGAGGCCCGCCGAGTGGATTCCAAGGCGTGAGATCATTGATGAATTCGATATTGACGAAAGTGTCGTTACCAGACACATTAATTCAATTTACGATAATGGATTTATTTTATCTAAGAAAAAAGACGGTCAAAGATATATACAGTGGAATGGAAGAGGATCTGGCGGGTTGAAATATTGGGTCAAGAAATCGTTACCGCCACAAATTTGGCAGGCTGGTAGTGAGTTACGACCACTCTTTACAATTGATAGACTTGGGGGAGCTTATGTACCAATGTTTATTTTCACCTGTTTGATCGTGATTGGGTTTATGACAGGGATACTTACAGTTCTGATAGCTTACCATCCGTCGGATTCAGTTTTTGGTATAACAGTGATTGAATTGATTGTATTTTCTGGCATGGTAACTGTAGCAGCCTCAGTAGCATTTCTTTTAGTGCCTACCTCTAAATTACTCGAAATGGTTCTATCCAAAGGTTGGTATTGGATTCTCAGCATTCGCAAAAACTAACAAAAAGAGTAATTTACGACATAGAAATTCGTTTGCGAAGTAATTGCCTGAGTTCGTCCTACCCAACATCCTAAGCGAACAGGTCCGGCTCCAGATTCCACGCCCACGGCGCAGCGTCGTCAGGATTGGGCTCTTTGAGCGCGGGTTCGAGTTCTTCGACCGTCCCGCCGAACAGCCGATCAGTCGGGGCGTCACTGTCAGCAGGCCAGTTCTCGAAGCAGTCGACTTCCTTCTTCGAGTGCTTGAAGAACGCCAGCGTGAGCAGTCGCCTCAGCTCCGGGTGGAGATCCTTCCCGGTGTGGCCGACCGTCGCGAGGACATCGATTGTGACTACGCACCGCTCAACGGTTGAAGAATCAAAAAATGGGTTTGGGCAGATTGTGAACCACGGTCACTTCACTCGCTACGCTCGTTTCGTTCCCTGATTCAAATCTGCCAGCACCCATCTCGATTTCACGGACTCCTCGCTCCGCTCACGGCTACGCCATTCGCTCCGCTCGTCGTTGCGAGAAATCAGAGAATGGGTTTGGGCAGATTTGAACTGCCGGCCTCCTCCATGTCAAGGAGGTGTCATAACCAGACTAGACCACAAACCCGATCTGGTGTTGCTTTCTGACGCAACTTAGTGTATCCCGGGGATGTAATTTAAGGTTTCGAATCTTCGCTCTGGCTGGTGGTTTTCCACATGGTGCCACACCACGACCCCACAGCCGCCCAGACCGTCGACACACCCCTCCCACACACCCCATCAACCACGTCGACTGCCACCACGACCCAAACACACAGATCGCCGATAACGTTTTACCAATGTACAAACTTGTACATCATAAGACGATCCCATACACTGGTGACTAACAATGCAGGATTATATTCGGCGAGTGACCGAGGGCGAGGACTTGACACAGAACGAAGCACGCGAGGCGGCGACTGCCGTCTTCGATGGAGCCACCGAGGCCCAGATCGGTGCGCTACTGGCGGCGCTGCGGGCCAAAGGCGAGACCGAAACCGAGATCGCGGGCTTCGCACAGGGGATGCGCGATGCGGCCCGGACCATCGACCCCGACCGCACGCCGCTGGTCGACACCTGCGGCACCGGCGGCGACGACTACGACACGATCAACGTCTCGACGACTAGCGCCATCGTCGCCGCCGGCGCAGGCGTCCCCATCGCCAAACACGGCAACTACTCCGTCTCCTCGTCGTCGGGCAGCGCGGACGTGCTCGAAGTTGCCGGGGTCACGGTGGACTCCGAACCGCCAGCCGTCCAGGACGCCATCGAGGCCGACGGCATCGGGTTCATGCTCGCGCCCGTCTTCCACCCCGCGATGAAGGCCGTCATCGGTCCGCGCAAGGAGCTCGGAATGCGCACCATCTTCAACGTCCTCGGCCCGCTCACGAACCCCGCAGCGGCCGACGCCCAACTGCTCGGCGTCTACAGTCCCGAACTCGTACCCGTCATCGCCCGCGCGCTCACGCAGATGCCCGTCGACCGCGCCTTGGTCGTCCACGGCTCCGGCATGGACGAGATCGGCCTCCACGACGAGACCACGGTCGCCGAGGTCGACGGCGACGAGATCACCGAATACACGCTCACACCCGAGGACCTCGGCCTCGATTCGGCCCCGATCGCCGACGTGGCTGGCGGCACCCCCGAGGAGAACGCCGCCGATCTCGAAGCGATCCTCACCGGCGAGGAACAGGGTGCCAAACGCGACCTGATCCTCGCCAACGCGGGCGCGGCGATCTACATTGCTGGCGAGGCCGACTCGCTGACTGACGGCGTCGAAGCCGCCGCCGAGGCGATCGAAAACGGCGGCGCAGCGGCCAAACTGGAAGCGCTGCGCGGCGAGACCGTCGAGTCGACCGAAGCAGACGTGGAGGCCTAATGGCCCGCGTGAAGATCTGTGGACTCACCGACCCCGCCGACCTCCGAGCCGCGATCGAGGCCGGTGCCGACGCCGTGGGGATCATCTCCTCGGTTTCGGTCGACACCCCACGCGAGGTCGACCGCGGCGTCGCGGCCGAACTCGTCGCCGAGGTGCCACCGTTTGTCACCGCAACGCTCGTCACGATGCCCGAGGACGCCGACCACGCGGTCGACTTGATCCGGGCGATCCGCCCCGACGCGATCCAACTCCACGGCGAGTTCGATGCCGACGATATCGGCTACATCCGCGCCGAGACGGGGATCAAAGTCGTCCCGGCGATCGATCACACAGACACCGAGCGCGCCCACGAACTCGACGCCGCGGCCGACGCGATTCTCGTCGACTCGACGACCGACGAGGGCGCTGGCGGCACCGGCAAAACCCACGACTGGGAGGCGACCGCCGACCTCGCCGAGACGCTCACCTCGCCGGTCATCCTTGCGGGTGGCCTCACTCCCGACAACGTCGCCGAGGCGGTGCGGACGGCCGCGCCGTTCGCCGTGGATGTCGCCTCGGGCGTCGAACGTGAGCCGGGGCAAAAAGACCACACCGCGCTGGCGACGTTCGTCCAGAACGCGGGCCGCGAGCTGGAGGTACCGGTATGAGCACCGCAGCCGACCGGATCAACCTCGACCGTGATCGGGAGGCATTTGTCGACCTCGTTGGCGACCCGGAGGAGCCCGTCGTCGCCAGGGTGGCCGTCACACTTGACGTCGACACCTCGCCGCTCGCCGCCTACGCCGCCCTGGCCGACCGGAGTCCGTACAACTTCCTCCTGGAGAGCGCCGAAAAAACCGCCTCCTCGGACCCCGACGGTGCGTTCGCGCCCGACACCCACGCCGATCGCCACGCCCGCTACTCGTTCGTCGGCTACGATCCCGAAGCCATCGTCTCAGTCTATCCCGACCGCACCGAGATCGACCGCCTCGGCCCGGCCGCCGACCTGTTGGTCGAGTCCTACGCGGGCGAGGCCGAAACCCACGGGGATGTCCTGGACCGCCTCCGGCGCGGCTTGCCTGCCATCGACCGGGTCGGCTTCCCCGAGACGGATCGTCGACAGCTCTCCGGGGGACTGGTGGGATTTCTGGCCCACGAGACCGTCTACGACCTCGTGCTCGAAGACGTGGGGCTCGACCGCCCCGACTCCGGACTACCCGATGCCCAGTTCGCGCTGACGACCCGAACCGTGGTCTTCGACGACGCCGAGGGCACTGTCCAACTGGTCTTCACGCCCGTGATCGCTTCCGAGGACGACCCCGGCGAAACCTACGACGACCTCCGCGCCGAAGCGGTCGACATCGCCGAGACGCTCGCGGCAGCAACTGACCCCGAGACGGGCGGCTTCGAGCGCACCGGCGAAACCGCGGGGCCACAGGACGCCTACGAAGAGGCGGTCCGGACGGCCAAACAGCGCGTCCTCGACGGCGATATTTATCAGGGCGTGATCTCGCGTCGTCGCCAGCTCACCGGCGAGATCGACCCGATCGGCCTTTATAAAGCCCTCCGGGAGATCAACCCCTCGCCATATATGTACCTCATGGCCCACGACGACCACTCTATCGTGGGTGCGAGTCCCGAAACCCTCGTCTCGGTCCAGGACCGCGAGATCGTTTCGAACCCGATCGCGGGCACCTGCGCGCGCGGGACCAGTCCGGTCGAGGACCGCCGCCTCGCGGGCGAGATGCTCGCCGACGGCAAGGAGCGCGCCGAGCATACGATGCTCGTCGACCTCGCGCGGAATGACGTCCGGCGGGTCTCCGAGCCGGGCAGCGTCACCGTCGAGGAGTTCATGAGCGTCCTGAAATACAGCCACGTCCAGCACATCGAATCGACCGTCACTGGCCGCATGGCCGAAAAGTACGACGCCTTCGATGCCGCCCGCGTGACGTTCCCCGCCGGGACGCTGACCGGCGCGCCGAAGGTCCGCGCCATGGAGATCATCGACGAACTCGAACTGACGCCGCGGGGCGTGTATGGTGGAGGTGTGGGCTACTTCTCCTGGAGCGGCGACGCCGAACTCGCGATCGTGATCCGCACGGCGACGATCGACCACAGCGGCGACGAGGACGAGATCACGGTTCAGGCGGGAGCCGGACTGGTCGCCGACAGCGACCCGACCTCGGAGTACGAGGAGACCGAACAGAAGATGGACGGCGTCCTTGCGGCCATTGACCGGATCGAGGGAGGTAAGGGAGAATGAACGTCCTGTTCGTCGACAACTACGATTCGTTTACCTACAACCTCGTCGAGTACGTCTCCGAGACCCGCGTCCCGGACGGTGACGGCGGCTACCAGCCGATCGACGTAACGGTGCTGAAAAATACGGCGTCGCTCGCTGAGATTCGGGCGGCCGAACCGGACGCGATTCTGATCAGTCCAGGACCGGGCCATCCGAAAAACGCCCGCGACGTGGGCGTGACGATGGATGTGCTCCGAGAAATCAGCACCGAGGTGCCGACTCTGGGTGTCTGTCTCGGCCTCGAAGCGGCGGTCTACGAGTACGGCGGCAGTGTGGGCCACGCGCCGGAGCCGATCCACGGCAAGGCCTACCCGATGGACCACGACGAGCAGGGCGTCTTTGTGGGCCTCGATCAGGGTTTTCAGGCCGGTCGGTATCACTCGCTGATCGCCACAGACGTTCCCGAGTGCTTCGAAATCTCGGCGACAACCGATCACAAAGGCGAGGAGTTGGTGATGGGTGTCCGTCACCGCGAGCACCCCATCGAGTGCGTTCAGTTCCACCCCGAAAGCGTGCTCACGGCTGTTGGACACGATTTGATTCACAACTTCCTGACGGCGGCAGCAGAGTTCGAAAAACGGGCCGTCGACGCCGACGCTTAAATGAATCCGAACTGCGTGAGGAGCAGTGCGGCACCGACCAGCACCACGCCGATGGTGACGAGCCGCCAGGCGATTTTGAGGACAACACGGCCGACGACCAGCACGATCAACATCCCGATCAGAGCGACGAGCAACTGCCCGAGTTCGGTCCCGAGCAGGCCCGTCTGTGAGAGGGCTCCGAGGAGGCTATTCAGTGACATACCGGCCTTCATCGGTGAGTAAAAATAAACGTGTGGGTAGCTGATGTATCAGCTACACTACTTTCACTATGTACTGAATCGGTAGCCCGCCAGTCGGCGGCAATCGTCGGCCGTCTCCAGACTGTTTAGGTGATTTTTACTTTCACTCTAGATCACGTAGTCTTATACTGGCTGCCCCCGTACTGCTCTTACTGACCGGAAGTCGATACTGTCGACGTGATGGTCATCCCGCATTTCCCCCTAGCGACTGCGTTAGCGAATGAAACTCGAGTTTCGCTACTACAACCAAAGCCGTTATGAGGGTCCCGTGGGTACCACATTCCCGTCCCAAATGAGTGTTCAACTGATGAGTACATCGACTGAAAACCCCGTCAAGCCCGTCACAAACGCCGAGGAGTGGTCCGCGTGAGCCGCACCGATCTCTCGGCCGACGAACTCGAACTGCCGATCAAACGCACCACCGGCGACAGGCTCGAAGACCGACTGACGAGCAACGCCTACAACAACATCCTCCCTGCCCGGTATCTCCGCAAGGACGCCGACGGCAATCTCGCCGAGAGCCAAGAGGAGCTGTTCGAACGCGTCGCCCAGAACGTCGCCCTCGCCGAGGCCGTCTTCGAGGCCGACAAACAGGACCTCGAAATCACGGTCACCCCCGACCAGATCAAGCCCGACCATCCCCGCCGCGACGAGCTCGCCGCGGAGGTCTTCGGCACAGGCACGACCGCCGACGATGACGCCGAAGCCACGCTGTCGGTCTACAACGTCAACAAGTTCTCCTACGAGACGATCGTCCCCGAACTCCCCGACTCGGTCGCGAGCCACGTCGAGGAGGTCGCCGACGAGTTCGAGGAGCTGATGACCCAGCTGTCCTTTATGCCGAACTCGCCGACCCTAATGAACGCTGGCGACGAACTCCAGCAGCTGTCGGCCTGTTTCGTCGACTCTCCTGGCGACGACATCACCGACATCCACCAGACGATGAAGGAGGCCGCCGAGGTCTTCCAGAGCGGCGGTGGCATGGGGTATGCCTTCTGGAAACTCCGTCCCTACGGCGACTCCGTCGGCTCGACCGGCGGCATCGCCTCCGGGCCGATCACCTTCATGCGCACCTACGACCAGATGTGCGAGACCATCGCCCAGGGTGGGGCCCGACGCGGGGCCCAGATGGGCGTCATGCGCGTCTCGCACCCCGACGTCATCCAGTTCATCCACGCCAAGAACAAGGACGTCTCGCTGGCCCACTCGCTGCGACTCAACGACCCCGACGACTTCACGCACAACTCCTTTGCCGACGCCCTCGAAGAGGCCCGCGATCTGATCGACGAGGACGGCAAAGTCCCCAAATACCTCCGGAATGCCGTCGAGGGCCACCTCTCGAATTTCAACATCTCGGTCGGCGTCACCGACGACTTCATGGAGGCGCTGTTCAACGACGAGGAGTTCACCTTCACCAACCCTCGCACCGAGGAACCGCACATCGCCACTCCCGAGACGAAGGAGCTGTACGACCTCCACGGTCTCGGCGAGCACGTCGAGGTCGGCGAGGAGCTGTCGATCCCGGCCGAAGAGCTGTGGCAACACATCGTCAACGGGGCCCACGAGAACGGCGAGCCCGGCATCATCTACCTCGAACGCGTCAACAAACAGCACTCCTTCGACGTCGAGGAACACCCCGACCACGAGATCCTCGCGACCAATCCGTGTGGCGAGCAGCCGCTCGAAGAGTACGAGGCCTGTAACCTCGGCCACATCAACCTCTCGACGCTGGCCGACACGGACTCGCCCGACTGGCGCGTCTGGTACGACAACCACGGCGACGACTACAGCGACCTCAACGAGGCTGCCGAAGCCTTCATCGACGAGGCCGTCGACATGGAGGCGTTCAACCGTCGCATCGAATCGGGCACCCGATTCCTCGAAAACGTCGTCACCATGTCCGATTTCCCGGTCGACGAAATCGAGCAGAAGGTCCGCGAAATGCGGAAGATCGGCCTCGGCATCATGGGGCTTGCCCAACTCTACATCCAGCTCGGTGTGCGCTACGGCTCCGAGGAGGGCAACGCCATCGCCGAAGAGCTGATGACCCACATCAACCACGAGTCGAAGTGGGCCTCCCACGAACTCGCCGAGGAGCGCGGTCCGTTCGCCGACTACGAGGAGTCGAAGTACGCCAACCCCACCGACTACCGCGAGTGGTTCGAACACCACACTGGTGAGGACGCCGACGAGTGGGAAGACGGCTTCCCGATCCGGAACCACAACACGACGACCATCGCGCCGACAGGCACCACCTCGATGATCGGCAACACGACCGGCGGCTGTGAGCCGATTTATAATGTTGCCTACTACAAGAACGTCTCCGACGACGTCCAGGGCGACGAGATGCTCGTCGAGTTCGACGACTACTTCCTCCGCGTCCTGGAGGAAAACGACATCGACGTCGACGCGGTCAAGGCTGAAGCCCAAGCACAGATGGCCGAAAACGAGTTCGACGGCGTCGAAGGCTTGGAGACGGTCCCGAAGGCCATCGGCGAGCTGTTCGTCGTCACCTCGGATCTGACCGGCAAGGAACACGCCGGGGTTCAGTGTGCCTGTCAGGCTGGCGTCGACTCCGCGATCTCGAAGACCTGTAACTTCCCGAACTCCGCGTCCGTCGAGGACATGGACGAGGTCTACCGCTACATCTACAACAACGGCGGCAAGGGCGTCACCGTCTACCGCGACGGCACGCGCTCGAAACAGGTCCTGACCACCCGCGCCCAGAACACCGAATTCGCCGACGACGGCGAGGCCGCCGAACAGATCACCACCCAGATCGAGGAGGTCTTCGGCGGCATTGAGGGCTTCCTGGACAACGAGGAGGTCCGCGCGGAACTCGGCACCGAACTCGACGAGCTGTTCACTCAGCCCGACCAGAGCCAGAGTCAAGAAGGCCTCGGCAAGAAGCGGCCACGGCCTGATGTGCTCTACGGCGTCACCCAGCGCGTCGACACCGGCTACGGCAAAGTGTACGTCAACATCAACGAAGACGAGAACGGACAGCCGTTCGAACTGTTCGCCAACATCGGCAACTCGGGTGGCTTTACGGCCTCCTTCACCGAGGCACTCGCCAAAACGATCTCGACGGCGCTCCGGTCGGGCGTCGATCCTGAGGAGATCGCAGGCGAACTCAACGGCATCCGGTCGCCGAAGGTCGCCTGGGACAAAGGCGAGCAGATCAACTCCATTCCGGATGCGATCGGCACCGCCCTCAGACGGTATCTCGACGGCGAGATCGACAACCCGTATCCGAAACAGCAGAACCTCTCGGAGCTCGCCGACGGCACGCCGACGGCCCACGAGACCGACGGCGGCGCGGTCTCCGACGACACGACCGCCAACGGCGCGACGCCCGGCCCCGCAGCCGAGCCAGCGTCGGCGGAGACCAACGATGCAACCGACGACCTGCTCGCGGCGGGTGAGTCGCCGGAATGCCCCGAGTGTGGCAGCATGTCGCTGTACTTCTCGGAAGGCTGCAAGACCTGCGAATCGTGCGGTTGGTCGGAGTGCTGAGTAGCATCGAGTAACTCTTTATAAAAGACAGGCTCGTTGCAGTCGTTTTTTCGGATCGCTATTTGTTTTCTACTGTCTCCCTCGTTTGTGCGTCGACAGACGGTCGTTGCCTCGGACCCGTATCGTGGCCGACGTGCTGTGATAGTACGGGAGGAAGGCGAGATCGAGTGAACCGAGAACGACCGGAAGTCCGGTTCCGACGGGGACACCGACAGTGAATTTCAGCGCAGTCTGCCACGACTGTTCAGTGAGTCCATAGAACAGCAATCCGATCGGTATGGAGGCAAGAGAGATGGCAGCCCACCCTGGGAGATACTGGAACAGATCGATCCGAAAGTAAAGCAAACTACAGACGACGCCGCCAACGAAGGCACCGATTCGGCGCCACCGAACGTCGGACCACTGGAAGCCGCCGGATGGCCCATCTCTACCGATGAGTTCTCGCTTCGTCGGCATACACTACGGTGGTTTTCTGACACTAAACTAATAGTTTCGGTCAATCGTAACAGTCACAGGATGACCGTCTCGTTTGCTCGATCGTTCAGGACGTTACCATCCACGTCGTGCCTGAGGAGTAGCCCCATTTTTCGATCGAAAGGTCGACATTACTCTCGACCAGCGGCGGCATATTCGTGCCCACTTCCTTGGCGCTCATCCCGAGTTCCTCGGCGATGAGCCGGGATTTGAAGTAGGTCTGTGTGTCGGCCTGTTCGCGGAGGTAGGCCAAAATTCGCTGCTGTTTTGCGGAGAGATCGGCCTCGCAGTCGGCGGGAAGGGCTGTCGACCGGCTCTCGGGTGTCGGTGAGGTGCTCATAGCTGTACTGTGCGGAGAGAAACTAATAGGGAATTTGGTACGACCGGTTAACACGCTCTCGTCTGGCGGTTTTTCGGCGTCGAATACGGTTCCCATCCCTCGCGGCTCCGGCTCCAGGTACGGTTGCCTAACAGTGGGTATGTGTCACAGAGACGGTGCGACCGTTTTTAATAGACCGAGGCGGAACGGTTGGATATGCAAGCCAAAGCCGAGACCTACGGGCAACTGGTCGACAGCGGCGTCGTCGCCGTCCTGCGCGGTGCCGATCCGGATACGCTGATCGACATCACCGACGCCCTGCTCGAAGGCGGCGTGACGGGGATCGAACTCACCGCCGACAACCCCGACATCTCCGAGCTGTTGGCGGCCCTCGATGGCTCGTTCGACGACGAGATCACTGTCGGCGTCGGGACAGTCCTGGATGCCGAGACGGCTCGGATGACGATGCTGGCGGGTGCGGAGTTCGTCGTCAGCCCGAGCCTCCACGAGGACGTGATCGAGATCTGCAACCGCTACGGGACGCTTGTTGCGCCGGGCGTGATGACACCGACCGAGGCGATCTCCGGCTACGAGATGGGTGCCGATCTCGTCAAAGTATTCCCTGCCTCGTCGCTCGGTCCCGGTCACCTGAAATCGATCAAGGGTCCGTACAGTCAGATCCCGCTGATGCCGACCGGTGGCGTCGACCTCGACAACGCCGCCGACTATATCGAAGCCGGTGCCGAGTGTGTGGGTGCCGGGAGTGCGCTGGTCGACTACGACGCGGCCGACCGCGGCGACTTCGAGGCGATCACCGAGCGGGCACGAGAGTTCAGGAGCATCATCGAGGCCGCCCGCCAGTCCTAACCCCGCAGCACTTATTTTCGAGACGGCGAATCGTCGTCGGATCGGTCGACATCCGACGGGCTGTCATCCGATCGGTCGATATGCGACTGGTCGACATCCTGTCCGTTGCCCGACTCCCCTGTCGAGTCGGGTCGCTCCTCGGTGGTGCCGGTCCACTCGAAGGCTGTCGGCCGCTGGCGGTCCCAACGGCGTTCCGCAAGCGCGGTGCGGAAGCGTTCGGTCAGCGTCTCGCGGAGCCGCGTAGCGTCCTGGTGGTCGATGTCGACCGCGGCCGCCCCTGTCCCGAGGATCGACAGCGAGCCCGCCGTGTCGGCGATGACGGTGGCGACCGACCATCGTCGCTGGAAAATCGTTCGGGTCTCGATTACCGTCTGGATCCGGTAGTAGGCGACCTGTTTGGTCTCACGGGACCAGAAGCCGTTCCGTGTCACCAGGTGGTCCTCGCCGAGCCAGTAGCCGCGGTGAAGCCACTTGTAGTGGGCCGCGAGCGGCGTCCCGAGGGCGGCGACCACCGGGAGATACCACGGCATCTCGTTGGCGAGATCGAAGACGGTGAGTCCCGCATACAGCAGGCCGGTCAGTCCGGCGATGGCGAGCAGATACCGGACGAGATAGCGCCGCCGGATGCGTTTTGGCGGGCGGTTGAACGTCGGCTCTTCGATCGAGGAGATCTCGTCGGCCAACCGGTCGACGCGGTCGCGGCTCCCGATCGGGACCGCGGCCTCGCTGCCACGGCCGTCGGTTTGGCCCGGAGCGTAGCCAGCCGTCTCGACCACCAGCGTCGCGTAGCCCGCTCGGCGTTTGAGCGGGTTATCGGTGATCGTGATCGCCTGGATCTTGTCGAAGGGGATCGTTCCGCTGTAGCGCTGCAACAGCCCGCGTTCGTACCGGAGTTCGCCCTCTGAGCGGGTGAGGCGGAATCCCCAGTAGTTGACAATCGCCGAGATCGCCCCGACGATCCACGCCAACACGAGTCCGGCCGCGAACAGCACCGCCAGCAGTCCGAAGACGATCAGCGGTGGCGCGTCGAACGGGATAATCGGTGAAATGAACGGGACAGACCCGGTAAACAGCGCGATAAGCGCGCCGGGAACCCGTGGATCGAACGAGAGAATTCCCGCAAGAGCGAGCTCCGAGGGGGCGATCTCGAACAGGAGTTCCTCGTCGTCGACTGCGCGGTCGCGGTCGAGATCGGGGTCGGCGACGGTGGCTCCCTCGGCGTGTGACTCCGGCGACTCGCCGCGTTTGTAGCGGCGGATGTCGAGCTGGAGGCGTTTGGCCTCGAAGGCGGTGACGTATCGGAGGGAGGCCTCGGTCGAGCCGCCGCCCGCGGTCTCGATGTCGAGTTTCGAGAGCCCGACCAGCCGCTGGAAGATGTTCCGCGAGATGTCGACGTTCTGCACTCGTCCGTAGGGGATCTCCCGCTCGCGGCGGTTGAACACCCCCGACCGGATATCGAGAGTGTCATCGGTGAGTTGGTACTCGAAGCGGCGGTAATAGGCGACCTCGTAGCCCAGCGAGAGGAGGAAACTCCCAACGGCGACAAGCAGGAACTGCGGCGGCCCTACCGGGATGCCGATCCCGATCGAGGCGATAAACACCGCCGAGATGAGGAGCGTCGTCGTCTTCTGGAGCGCCCGGTAGGGGACGGCTTTGACGGCGAGTTTCACACGGCATCCTCCCCGTCGCTTTCGATGACAAGTCCTTTCAGTCGCCTGCGGAGGGCGTCGGCATCCGCCGGCGTCAGTCCTGGAATAGTCACGTCCGCCCCGCGAGAGCCCGCCGTGTAGACGACGGTGCTGGCGAGCCCCACGAGACGTTCGAACGCCGACCGCCGGGAGTCGACGTGTTGGATGCGGACCAGCGGGACCTCGGTTCTGACCTGTGTGAACACGCCGCGTTCGAGATAGATCGCATCCTCACGGACGACGTAGGCCCAGTTGCGGTAGCGCAAAATTGCGTGGATCACACCGACGATCACCAGCAAAACGGCGAATCCGACCGGGGGCAACTGCGAGACGTCGAAGAAGGTCGCCATTCCGACACCCACGGCTCCGACAACGACCGCAACGACGACCGCCCGGAGAATCCAGATCACTCTGATCCGTGGATGGAGATCGTTCATCCGCTTGCCTCCCGACCACGTCGGCGACACCAAAACATACCTGATGTAGCGGCGGGGGCCGTATAAGTCTCAATATCAGGACAGGGCTGCGTCGGCGATCTCGGCGAGCCGGTCGGCCGTTTCGGGGTCGGGCGCGCCGACGTACCGGCCGTTTTCGGCGACCGTGTCGACGGGCTCGATTCCGCTTTCGGCCGCAAGCAGACTCCCGGCGTGCTGTTCGTAGCCGTCGGGATGGAAACAGACCAGCCCCTCGATCGCGCCGCGAGCGAGCAGCCCCCAGTCGACACAGGGGGACCACGTCGTCACGACGCGTTTGCAGTGGTCCCGCAGCGCGCCTTCGAGCCGCTCGGCCTGCGGGGCTAACTCGGGGTCGGTCACAGCATCGAGGCCGATCACGAGCGCGACCGTGCCATGGGGCAGCGGGAGCGACGAGCCATCGGCCGCCCGAACCGGCTCGCCGTTGAGCGTGGCCCCCCCATCGCGTTCGGCGAGGTAGAGGTCGTCGACCAACGGCTCGTATATGGCGGCCACTACCGGCTCGCCCACATAAAGGACGGCGACTACGGAGGCGAATTTCGGGAGGCCGCTGGCGAAGTTGTTAGTGCCGTCGAGCGGGTCGACCACCCATCGATAGTCGCTTTCGATCCCGCTCGGGTCGGTCTCCTCGCCGTCGAAGTCGTGGTTGGGGTAGTGGGTGTCGATTACCGACCGCACGCGCCGTTGGGCTTCGCGATCGACGGCCGCCTTCACGTCGAGGCTGTCGTAGTCGCCGTCGACGGGGCCATCTCTGAACGCCCCGCGGAGATAGTCGCCGCTGGCGCGGACCGCCTCGCTGGCGACTGCCGCGAGGTCCGCCGTCGACTGCTCCATAGAAGGCATCTCGGGGGCGCTGTGTATGATCCCATCGGTCGACGAACTGTCTGTTCGGTGGTTGTGGTGCTTAAAAAACAGAACGTCGGAAAGGCCGGGTTATCCTGCGCTGGGGTCGTAGTCAGTACCGACGTTTATCGATTCAAGGATCTGGACACTGTCGGCCGTCTCCTCGAACGGACTGGTACCGGCTTCTGCCTGAATACTTTCCTTGATGTCCTGGTCCAGATTGATCGCCAGCCCGATTTTCTCGACTTCGCCACTCGTAACAGTGACCTCGTTTACTGGATCCGAGGAGTTGTTCGCGATATCGCTACCGGATCCGTCCGGATCCGGTGAAATGATGTTCCCATCGTTGTCGTGGAACTGGAACAGGTTCGCAACCTGATTTTCGGTGATGTTGCCGTTACCGACAACATCAGTGTTGTAGTTCAACGTGATTGCGATGGTTTCGTCCGTGTCCCCGAGATTAGCGACCTCGAAGAACCCCTCACTGTCTACAGTATACTCGCTGCCACCACTCGCATTCGGAGCATGGTACTGGTCGAAGGTCGTCTCGTTCGTGTTGTTCAGCGCGAGCTCGGCTCCGAGATTGTCGTTTTCGGTTTCGTTGACGTACGCAACGACATCGGTACTGACGTTGCTCGTCTCGTTTGCGAAGTCGAGGGAACTGTTAGCGAAGTAGTCGTTGCCTGAGACCGTATCGTAGTTATTGAGTCGACGAACGACCAACTCGGCATTTTCGGGAACGATCTGGAAGTTCGTCGTCGGATTCACTTGATTGGTGAACGATGCTGCCGTCACTGATGCCACACCACTGATGGTAGCGACTGTCCCAAGTCCCACCACGAAATTACGCCTGTTCATGCTACACTGACAGTCATTGTAATCTACATATATAATATCTTCTATTGATAATCATGATTTAATAATTCAGTTATTTCCGGTATGAAACTACATAAACGATGTTTTAATCGGTACAGTACACATCCATCAGATTGAAAATACTATTTACGTGAATATCTAGCACTGATGTGTTTCCACGGTCGAAACAATTGTTCTGTCGATTCACAGCGTCAGTATACACCGTTTTTGTTCGACGGAGTCATCGACGCTGCGGCCGCGAGCAACCGATCAGTTCGTAATCGTAAACCCGACCGTTTCGGTGTAGGAATCGTCCCCATCAAGCGTGATCGTTCCGATGTAGTCGCTCTCTTTCGGGTTTTTGATACTGTCGATCTCGACGATCACGTCGCCGTCGATATCGGTTGCTTGGTTCGGATCGAGATCGAAGGTCGCACTCGATTCGCTGGCAGCGGTGTTAACAACGTTGATTTCTGTCGGAGTATCCTCCCCACTTCGTTCGATCTGAACAGTCACATCGCCGCTGGTGAGGCCGCTGAGATCGAACCCTTTGTTGCCGTTGCCACCGCCACCACCACCATCGCTCGTGTATTCGACGGTGATCTGGCCGACCTCGCCGTCGTAGCTGTCGAGGAAACCAGTCGCCCACGTGTGGATCGCGTCCTGCTTCTTTTTATACGTCGAGAGGTCCAGTCCGAACTCGCCACCGATGGCGACGGTCTTACTGCGGCTGCTGTCGTCGTTTTCGATATTGATTTCGGCAGTGACGTTGGGAGTATCGTCGATCGATGTGCTATCGTAGGTGAGCGTTCCTGTCGCCGTCTCGCCATCCCCAAGCTCTTCGAGTTTCTCGTCGACCTCCGTGCCGTCGATGTTGAGGACGACGTATTTGTTCCCCAACTCAGTGTTGACGTTCTCGATCTTGTAGTCGACGGTAAGTGAGTTCCCAACGACGACTTCGTTCGGTATGCTGTAGCTGAGGAACTCGAAGTCGGCCGCATCGGAACTGATTCCCATCTCGGCGTCGACTGTGACGGAGGTCCCCTCGACATCGGTGAACGTGAGCGAGGGCGTGTAGGTGCCCGTACCCGGGTTCTCGATGTCGACGATCTCGATTCGGGCATCGCCGAGGAGTTCGGCGTTGTTGTCGGTAATGTTGAGCGTTGCGCTGGAGCCGGTGTAGTCGGCCTTGTCGAGTTTGATCTCGTCGAACTCCCCGTCGGCCTGGCGGAACTCGACGGTCACCTCACTGTCGGTGACGGCGTCGAAACTGGTGCCGGGAGGGTAGTCGGCGGTGATGGTGTCGACGTTGACGTCCGACCAGACCTCCTCGGCGGTCCAGTCGTGGGTCGTAACCGTGTTTTCGGTGTTGTCGGTCACCACAAGGGACGCCGACGGTTCCTCGGGGGCGACGCGAAAATCGGCCATCGACGAGACATCGTGGGTGAACGACGCCGATGTAGCTGTCAGGCTGAGGCTGATCGTTCCCAATGCACCGCCCCACAGCACGAACGTTCGTCGTTTCATATGTATTGGCTGGTCGTCCCCTCCACGAGACACGAGCCGACCGACCACTGATCCCGTGAGCTGTCGGTCGGCGCCGCTGTTCTGTTTCCTCTAAGAGTAAGAGTTATTTAATTGTGTTTCTCCTGAACATCAGTAGTAAAAATTAGTCGGAAGATACAGGTGTTCGGCGACAGTAGGGGGAGCCAAACGGGTCGGCGGATGAAACGTCCATCCGCCCCATCCGTTTCGGATCCACCGGGAACCAATGGGTGCTATCTCTGTCGTTCAGAAGTCCATCACGGCTGTGCTAGTGATAATAGCGGTGACGCTGGTAGTCGGACAGCTACTCGGTCAGCCGCTGTTGGTCGGATACGTCGCAACGGGCAGTATGGAGCCAACGATTGCGGTCGGTGACGGATTTATTGCGATTCCGCCTGTGCTTGCAGGCGGGGTTTCGCCCGGCGACGTGATCACTTTCGAGGCACAGTCACTCGACGGCGGCGGCCCCACGACACACCGTGTGATCGAGGAGACCCCAGAGGGGTACATTACCCAAGGAGATGCGAACTCTTTCACCGATCAGGCAGCCGGAGAACCACCGGTAAACGATGCACAGGTCTACGCCGTCGCCTTACAGATCGGCGGGGACGTCGTCGTCCTTCCATCCCTCGGCGGGGCTGCAACAGCGGTGCAGAACGGCGTGAGTACAGTAACTGAGTCCGTTGGTGCCGGTAGCGGTGGCCAGATCGGGATCGTCACGAGCGGGTTCGGAATAGTATTGATTACGCTTACATTGATATACGGGTTTTTGACCTCGGACCACAGCCGACAGACCAAACGGTCGACCAGACGGAGCAGTGTGGTGAGTGGCCGAGTAATCGTGGCTGGTCTCGTGTTGCTGCTCATGCTCCCGGTAATGACGAGTATGATGCTGCCGAGCGAGACGGAGACGATCAACATGCTCAGTGTGAACCCGTCGGTCGATGACGGCAGTTCCCGGATCATAGCCGGCGAGACGACGGCTCTCCCCTCCACCGTGGAAAACAATCAGTACGTCCCGAAGGTAGTCCTCGTCGAAACGAAAAGTCACGGTATCGGAGTGAGCAACTCGTCTATTGCAATCTCGCACGGTGAAAGCAGTTCAGTGGGACTGACAGTCACTGCACCGGACGAAACCGGGCCGTTTTCACGGTCGTATTCGCAACACCACTATCTGTATGTTCTCCCGATACCAATCATTACACTGTTGCACGCGATTCATCCGTTCGTTGCGATGGTAACGATCTCACTGCTGTCGACAACACCGATTGTCCTCCTGTATGGGTTTCTCGTCGGGATCAGACCGATCTCGATCCGGTCGACTCAGCGCTGACCGGCCTCCGAGGAACCGACGTTCGCCCAGAGTTCGATGTTCGTCGGCTCTCTGGCGAAGTAGTAGATCAGATCGTCGTCGACGACGACGTAGGCTTTGAGATCCTGATCGTGGATCACCCGTTTGTCGGCGTCGATTCCGATATCGACGAGGTCACCCAGCGAGTTGACGTAGACGTACTGCCGGTCGGGATCAACGACCAGCTCCCCCTCGGAGATCCACTCGCTGTACTCCGCGTTGTACATCTCGATCCGCAACTCGTGTGGGTCGTACTCATTGGATTTGTGTATCGTGACCCCGGCCAGCCCGATCAGGCCGATCCCACCCAGCGACAGGAGGAACACACGAAAGTAGTTCGGGGGTTGTTGGATCGGATCGGGGCGTTCAAGCCGGGTTTCGCTGGCGCTGTCGCTTCGGCTCCCAGAGAACCAGTAGGCGTTGGCTGTCGACTCGAACCGCAACGAGAGGCTCAACCGTCCCTGATAACGTTCGCCTTCGACCGGCTCGGTCCGGTAGGTCGTCTCTAGACGTAGATCGGTCGTTGGGGATGCGATGCTGCCGAGAGTGTTTCGAACCTCCGTCTGGTTGCCCCCGATATCTTCGATATTGATCGAGAGGTTCGTCTGGCTTCTGCCGTCGGTTACTCGTTCCTCGTTGGTCAACACAACTCGTTCCCGACTCCATAGCTCCTCGCCGCCTCTGGTCGCCTCCTCGGTGAGGATGAACCGCTGACTAATGGTTACGTTTCGGTCGTCACTGCCGGAAACGGCCGTCACGAATGTGATCTCCGGCGTCGCATTGGTGAAGTAGGCCGGTTTCGAGCGGAGCACCTCACCGGTTTCGTACAGCGGGTTCGAGTCCTGGACGACTGCACGCTCCGAGAGACTGAAATCGATGTCGTAGCTGTCGACCTCGACCGGCTCCTGCTGTTGGACTTCGGGTGTCGTGTAGACGTGACCTGCAGCCGCAAACAGGAGGAGCCCGGCGATAACACACACCGCCGCCAGCTCCAGGCCGTTGTTCGCGACGCGGAGTTTGAGACGCGGATACATCGTTAGACGGCCCTCTTCTCAATCGATAGTGGTCGCGCTGTCGGTACAGCTGCCCCGTTTGCCGCGGTCGTCAGCCGTACCGGTGAAGCGGCCAACTCGGCCGACTGTATCGCTTTCCGTCGAAGACACGCCCGGACCGATCCGTCTCTCCCACCCACTGCCCGACGTATCGGACAGCAAGAATATAACGATACTGATTACCGAACCGGACGGAGCGAACTGATTGCGTGTTGCTCGATGGTCGACCCGAGCTACCGAAGGAGGGGATGATAGTTGATCTTCATATCGTGTTGAATTACCAGTACATTTAACAGCAGTGAGTAACTACTCGTCACAAGAAACTAACCTGAATTAATATGTCGAATGACTCCTCTCCCGTCGGTGGCGCTCACGGGTTCGATTCGGATGCCCTCGAAGAGTGGGTGGCTGAAACAGCCAGACAGAAGGGTGTCTCCAAGCAGAAACTGCTCGACGAGATCCTGTCTTCCTACTGGGTGCTCGAGGAGTTGTCCGGCGTCGTTACCGATTCGAACGTCACCGAGGAGTCCCGACAGTCCGAGGGACAGCTGCCGGAGGAGTCGGAGGCCCATCACGCGCCGACTGACAGCTGCGTCGACGAGGAGGCCTCGCAGTCGGCAACGGCGGAGTTTTCGGAACTTAAATCCGAGCTGCAGGGTCTTCGGGCGGCGATCGAAGGGCTCTCTCGGGAACAACGAAACGAGGAATCTACCGACAGCTCCAGGAGTGACCACGAGGTTTCGGCGCTCGAAGGCCAACTCGATGACCTCTCGTCGGCTGTCGTCGAACGGCAGAGCGAAACCGACGAGACAGTCGAGGTGCTGTCCGACCGGATCGACACCCTCAACGAACGGCTCGGCGCGATCGAATCCCGGCTCGACGAGGGGCTGTCGCTGGCCGAACTCGAAGCCGCTGTCGAGCAGAACAGCGCCGACCACGCCGATCTCGAAGCCCGGCTCGAATCCGAGTTCGACAGTATCGAACAGGTGTTACAGCATCTGTTGGATACAACTGACAACATCGAGTATCGCCTCGGCGCAGTCAGCGACTCCCGCCAGGAGGCGCTGAAACCGATTCGTGCGCGCAACGAGATGCAGGAGGCGGTGGCGGACCTCAAACAGGAAGCGATCCGACACGGGGTTTCGAAGGGAGCCTGTGACAACTGCGGCCAGAAGATCGATCTCGGCCTGTTGGAGGAGCCGAGCTGTCCCAGCTGTGAGCGACGGTTCACCGGTATTTCGAAAGGTGGGTGGCTTCTGTTTTCGAACCCCACCATCAACACCACTGACCGACCACAGGAGTTCGGAACCGACCGTGAGCCATCAGCCCAACAGTGGGAGGCGAACGACGACGCGGCGGCGGGGAGTCGAGGATCGGGGAGACACGAGAGTTATCAGACGGACTGGTAATCGTGGCGGCGGCGACACTGATCCGAACGCCGCTGTCCAGTGGGCCCCGTAGCTCGTTCCACAGTCGGCCACTCAGAGAGCTATGACAGACGATCACCGCCCGGACGAACCCGGGGCTGCCGAGGAGACGTCCGACGAGGAGTCGACTGACGGCTCCCGCATCGACGAGTTCTTAGAGCGGTTCGAAAGCGATGACCCATCCGCCGAGCCGTCAGCTCCACCGAGCGATTCCGAGCAAGCAACCGAGAGCGGTCGGCTCTGGGACTCCTTTAGCTCCAGTCCGTCGAGCGATGCCGACAGCGACCAACCCCCGGTCGACGGGAATCCCGACCGCACAACCGGAGCCGGAGAGACAGCCGGTGAGCAGGGAACCGACGAACAGCTATCAGCGGAGGTGTCGGCTGACAGCCGGACGTCGACGGCGGCGGAGCCGACAGCAACCGACCCAACAGCGACCGGCTCGGCGGTTGCTGCCTCCGAGACCGACCCTGCCACTGCGGAGTCGTCCCCGTCGACCGAGAACTCCGAGGGCAACTCTTCGACGTCGTTCAGATCGATTCTCGAACGCATCTCGCATCGAATCGGCAGCGTCGGCTCGGACGCCGCAGCCGAGGCGGCCGAGGCAGAGCCAGCTACCGAGGAGCCGACCGAGACGGGGCCAACAACCGACGAACTAGGCGATCAAGACCGGACAACCAGGGCCGACACCGGTCGGGGCCGGACGGCGAGCGCCGAGTCGACACCCTCAGAGACGATCGAGGAGATACTCAACAACATCGACCTCTTCGGGAGAGCGACCTCCTCCTCGCAGGTACTGTTGTTGAGTCCGACGGCCCACTCGATCACCAACGACATCTACGCCCGGTTTCTGCTGCCGGACGACGGGGCCGGACAGAACGTCCTGTTCGTTTCGGCGACACAGTCGGCCAGCGACCAGCTGGCAGCCGCCCGCGAAGTTCCCAACTGGAGAGAGGGGAAGACGGCCGTCATCGAGGTCGGGCAAAGCGTGCTGAAACCGGCCCGACCGGAAGCCGAGCCCGACATCACTGCTCAGCTCGACATTTATAAAGGGATCTCCAATCTCCAACACCTCGCCAAGCTCGGCATCAACATCAGCCACATCGTTTCCCAGTGGAACAACAGCCGTCGACCGACCGTCGTCGGCGTCCACACCTTGTCTGCGATCCAGCAGTACGTCGGCAACGAGACGATGTTCCAGTTCCTCTTTACCCTGAAAGGGCAACTCAACTCGATGGGCGTAATGGGCTTTTATCACATCGATCCGGCAGTCCACACCCAAAACGAGATCGACACCATCCAGTCGGCCTTCGATCTCGTCATCGAGGTCGGCAGCGACGGCAGCGTCGACATCCTGTAAGACGGGCTGTTGTCGGTGTCCTTCTCGGTTGAATGTTATATTTATTTGTGGGTGTAGTCTAGATGAAGGCCAAATGAACACACCTCATGTACTGCTCGTCGAGGACAGCAATTTCATGGCGACGAAAGTCGTCGAGACCCTGGAGTCGGCCCACGAGTTCGTGATTACGACTGTCAGCACCGCCGTCGAGGCGCGGAACGCACTGAAAAACGGTTCCTACGACTGTGTCATCTCGAACTACGAACTGCCCGACGAAAGCGGTGTCGAACTGGCCGAATCGCTCAGGGAGGACCCCGAAGTGCCGTCGGTGCCGCTGATTATCCTGACTGGGCGCTCGCTCGAACCGCTGGCCAAGGAGGCCATTGAGGCGGGCGTCACCGAGTTCGTCTACAAGGGCGACCAGGCAACCGGTGATATGGACGTGCTCGCCAACCGGATTCGGATCGTCCTCCAGGCTCACCAGACCCCCTCGACTGTCGAGCGCTAACACCGAACCCGTAGGCTTTTGATTGATCCGCACCGAACAGGGAGTAATGAAAGAATCACTCATGGAGATCCTCTGCTGTCCGATCGACAAACACGACCTCGAACTCGACGTGGAAACACGCGACGACGAGGAGATCCTGGAGGGGACACTCACCTGTGCCGAGTGTAGCGAGGAGTACCCGATCGAAGACGGGATTCCGAACCTGCTGCCGCCGGATATGCGGGATGAGGCAGCCGCGTAATTCAGGGGAGCCTGAAGCTTTTTGACGTATGGGAACGTCTCACGACCGTGGCCCGCCTCTCAGTCGACCTGAACCGGGATGGCTTACACCAGATAGCCGCGCCATCCGACTTCGAGACTGACGGCCCCTTCGAGATCCGGCTCCGAAACCACGGCGAGGCGATTCACGTCCATCTCAATCTCGACGAGGAGCTGGCGGCGGTTGCGAACCTCGGCGAGAGCAACCACTACGTCGAACCCTACAGCCGACGGTCAGTCGAGATAGACACCAAACGGATCAACACTGCCGTTACTGGACGGCTGAAAACCGTCACCAGCTACGGTGCCGAGTCGGCCTACACCACCGTAACGGTCTCGCCGCCGGGAACCGTCACCGAGCGCGTCACGGTCGACGAGCAGTTGGCGAAACCACAGCGGAGCGAGCCCGAACCGTCGACGCCCCGCGAGCGACTGGCCGCGGCCGTCGACGACGGGGTCTCGCCACGCGTCGCCGCCGCTGGCACGCTCGCAGTCTGTGCTGGGCTCGTGATCGCGGCCCTCGCGCAGAATTCGACGGTGTTCCTCGGCTCGCTGGCCGTGATCGCCGCTGCGGTCACCGCGCTGGCGATCACACGCCGAACGTAATCGCTCTTGTCTGCCAGTCAGTCGTGTCGACGATCAGTCGTGGTCTGCGTCTTCGTCGTGATCGTCGTCTTCGTGACCCTCGTCCTCGTGATCCTCGGGATGGGTCGGCGTTCCCGAGAGGTTCCCATGCTCGTCGAATCGCTTTTCGCGGAGATACCGAACCCGGTAGCGGTTGGCTCCGTTTTTGACATCGGCCTCTCGAATATCATCGAGTTCGTCGTCCGCAACGGCATCGATGATTTCTTCGAGCTGTTCCTTCTCCGTGGGTGTCAACTCGAACTCGTAGGTTTGGGTGTCTTCCCGTTCCAGTTTGGCCCACTGGCGACCCGCAGCGACAACCATCGAGCACGGTTCGCGGCAGGGGAACACGCCGTCGCCGCCCTCGGCAGCCAACGGTTCGTCCTCCGAGAGCTGCCATTCGCGTCGTTTGAGACACTGCGAATCGTCACAGCACGCCGCAGCCGCCCAGTCGACGGCCTCGTCCGGCAGGACCGTAATGAGATTGTAGATGCCGCTCTGTCGATCCTGCTCGTCCCGCCAGTGATCGATATCGAGCTCGCCGCGCCGTTCTCGGTACCAGTTGACGACCGTCGCCGGATAGAACGCCTCGACTGCTTCGTACACCTCGTCTGCGGCGAGATCGGGGAAGATCCAACCGGTATCCAGCGACGGCGCGGTTCGGAGCGGGCGATATCGACCGTCCGCATCGAGCGTCCCGATATCGCGGGCGTCAAATGGGTCAGTGTGGGTTGTCAGCGCGGCGGCCTCAGCGTCGCTGTCGTCGACGTGGCGAACCTCGTAGTGGCGAGTGCCGTCCTCGGAGAGTGTCGTAGTTATTTTGAGTTGGCCCCACTCGCGGTCGACTCCGGATTCGAGCGCGGCGTAGCGGTCCGGAACCGGGTGTTCGTCAGCCAGTTCGAGCCACTGACAGAACGCTTGCTTGACCTCGGTGCTGAGCTGCTGGGTATAGAAATACCAGTTCGTAATATAGGCTGCCTGCTCGGCAGTGACCGTCCCGAGCCCGTCGGCACTCACTGTGGTCTGCTGGTCAGGCGTCTCAATGTGATACGTTTCCTCGTCGGCGTCGTATTCGGCAGCCAGCCCGTCGTATTCGATCTCGCCATCCGCAAGCGTCTCTCTGAACGCCGCCAGTTGCGTCTCCGAAAGCGTGGGTTCGACAACAGACATCTAATCACCCGCCGCCCCTGTCGTTGGTTTGGTCTGCTGGCGCACCCGCTCTATCGCATTACCGATATCCGCACCGGCGTCGGCGGCGCGTTCGAGAATCACGTCGGCAGTCAGCTCCTCGGTACCGACCGCGCCGCCATACCAAATTCTGTGGCCGTCGACAGTGGCCGGCACATCGTACCCGTTCCGGTAATCGTCGGTTAATCCCATGTCTTCGGGGATGTCTTCCTGTGTGTGGAATCCGTCGGCGATGAAAAGCGGGACGACGATGATATCCTCGCTTTCGAAATGCTCGGTGACGTCGTCTACTTCCGGCTCTTCGTCCATATACAGTGCTTTGACTTCATCGAACCGACCGGTCTCACGGATTCGCTCGGTGTGGTACTCGATCGCTTTGGCACTGTTTTCGTTGCGCTCGGTCCCGTGACCGACGACCGCGAATCCAAAGCCGTCGCCGACCGACGGATCGCCGGTGACTGATTCTCCGCGGCGAATCAAGACGTCCGTCATCGATTCATGCGTGCCGACGGGGCCGCAGTAGTGAACCTCTTTGTCGATGTCGCTGGCGACCAGCGTGGCGGTGTCCGCCGAGATCCCATCGGACTCCCACAGTGCTGGATCCCACCCCTCTAACCGGAGTTCGCGGGGGATGACCCGCTCGGTGAAATAGCCTTCACTGATGAACAGTGGGACCACGTAAATCTCGTCTCCCCGAGCCGTGCGAAGCACTTCACGCAGCGAGGGTTCCTCCTTCCAGAAGCCGGTTCGCACCTCGTCGAACGCACCCGTTGCTCTGATGGTGTCGGCGTGGGTGTGTGTCGGCGTGGCCGAGTCGGGGTTAAGATGCGACCCATGGGCCACGATTACCAGCGATTGCATATCTATGACAAGGAACGGAACAGCCTTAGGGACTTCGGGTTTTGGCTCGCTGGTGGGTGTTCGTGGCGAAATAATCATGTGACCTGCGTGTGCCTACTGGGTATGTCAGTCGCTGCCGCCACCCGTGAGGCCGTCCGCGACCGGCCCGCGCTGTACGACGCGCTTCGGGCCGGAGTCGTCAACTACACCGCCGCCGCCGACGAGATTCCCGTCGACGGCGACCGTGAGACGATCGCCACCGCCCTCCGGCGGTTCGCATCCGAGTTGGCCGACGAGGAACCAACCCCGCAGTCCGACCGCTCGATTACGGTCCGACTCCACAGCGATATCAGCTCCAACGGCTATCCGGAGACCCTGCTGGCGGTCGACGGCTGCGGCATCAGTCACCCCGAAGCGGTCTCAGCAGGCGACGAGCCCGCAATCGACACCGACGGCCAAACGGCCCTCCGGGTGACCGGCGATGTCGACGCCCGACTCCTCGCAACCGCGCTTGACCGGCTCCGGATCGCCGAGATTCCGGTCGCGGCGACCGGTCTTTCGGCCGAAACCATGGTCGTCGTCGTCCCACGGCGTGACGGACCGACAGCACTCCAACTGATCGAGGCGGTTGCCGACTATATATAAAAGAAAGCGGCGACTACTGAACGGCTTCCAGGAAGCCGAGCCACCGTTTGTGGTCGTCGATCGTCGACGCATGGGCCTCCTCGCCGAAATCCGGGTGGCGAATCGTTTCGAGAGCGTTCAGCGCCCGGTCGATACCGACGATTTCGTCGGCGAGCTGTTCGGCAGCCTCGCGGTCGAGGGGGTCGGTTTCGAGCCGAGCGACGCGTTCGGCGCGCTCCTCCCGGAAGGCTTGTTTGGCCGCCGACAGGATATTGCTGGTCTCGGGCGAAATCTCGTCTACCTTCCGGGTCTCGATGAGGAACTCCTGGAGTTCCAGTTCTTCGCCGTGGATCGTGATCGTCTCGGGGATCGTCGCGCCGACGGTCGCGCTCTGTCGGTTGACGCGCCTGAGGAGGTCGGCCCGCTCGGCATCATCCATACGCCTGATTGAACAGTCTTGTTCAAAAGAGTTGACCGCTGGTTGGTCGACGAGCGACTGGAGCACTGGCGAGCTGACATACTGGCGACCAATAGACGATAACTCGGAACCGTTATTAGTCACACATTAAAACGGAAGGTATGGCACACACCACGGCGGACTCTAGCCTCGTCCAAATCGTGTTCCTCGTGGTAAAGGCGCTGATGGTGGTCGCGGGGGGCTCGGTCGTCTACTACGCGACCAAGGCCTACCGCCGGACCCGCGACAAGTCCCTTGGCTACCTCGCGGCTGGCTTCGGCGTCCTGCTGCTCGGCTCGATTCTCGGCGGGCTGGTGTACGAGTTCCTCGTCACCCCGCTTATTATCGGTGTGATCGTCGAGAGCTGTTTCGTCCTGACCGGCTTCCTGCTGATCGCCTACTCACTGAAGCGCTGAGTCGGGCGGCAGTCGACTTCGACGGCTTCAAATCGCCTCCCCCACTGCTTTCTCGCAACGATGCCCCTTTCGGTGACCAACACGCTGACAGGCGAGCGCGAAGCTTTCGAGCCGACTGGCGACGATGTCCTGCTGTACGTCTGTGGGCTGACGGTCTCTGATGACCCCCACCTCGGCCACGCCCGACTGTGGACCCACGCCGACGTGATCCACCGCTGGCTCGACGTGGCGGGCTACGACGTCACCCACGTCGAGAACTTCACCGATGTCAACGAGAAGATCGCCGCCCGCATCGGCGAGCGACCCGAATGGGAGACCGAAGCCGACGTCGCACGGCACTATATTGGCAAGGTCGTCGACTATATGCGCGGCCTGAATTTCAAACGCGCCTCGGTCTACCCCCGTGTCTCGGAACACATCCCCGATATCATCGAGTTAGTCGAGCAACTAATCGAGTTAGGCCACGCCTACGAGACCAACGGCTCGGTGTATTTCGACGTGACCTCCTTCGAGGAGTACGGCAAACTCTCGAACCAGCGCGTCGAAGAACTCGAAGCCCAAGGCGAGCCCGACGAGCGCTCCGAAAAGCGCAATCCCGCCGACTTCGCGCTCTGGAAGGCCGGTGGCGTCTCCGAGGCTGCCATCGAAGAACACGCCAAACACGACCACGGCGCAGAGACCCCGTCAGGGCAAACGTGGGACTCACCGTGGGGCGAGGGTCGGCCCGGCTGGCATATCGAATGCTCGGCGATGTCGATGACCCACCTCGCCGACACCATCGACATCCACGTCGGCGGCCACGATCTGGTGTTCCCGCATCACGAAAACGAGATCGCCCAAAGCGAGGCCGCCACCGGCCAGCAGTTCGCCAACTACTGGCTGCACACTGGCCTCCTGGAGACCAAAGGCGAGAAGATGAGTTCGAGCCTCGATAACTTCTTTACCGTCGAAGCAGCCCTCGAAGCGTTCGGCCCGAACGTCATCCGGACGTTCTACCTCTCGACGGAGTACGGCTCGAAACAGACGTTCTCCGAGGAGGCGATGGCCGAGGCCGAAGAACGGTGGGATCGTCTTCAGCGAGCCTACGAGACAGCGGTTGCGGCCCTGGATTCGGTCGACGCACACTCGAAAGCCGCCGACGAGGAGCTCCGGGCAGCCGTCGACGAGACCCAAACCGAGTTCACCGCGGCGATGAACGACGACTTCAACGTCCGGGAGGCGATGGCCGCCTTGCTCGAACTGACGACGGCAGTCAACAAACACGTCGACCCGGCTGAGAGCTACGACTATCAGGGGCTTAAAAAGGCAGTTGAGACCTTCGAGCGGTTCGGCGGCGACGCCTTCGGGCTTCAGTTCGAGACCGTCACCGACGGCGATGTCGGTATCGCCGATGATCTCGTCGAACTCGTGCTCGACGTTCGAGAGGATGCCCGCGAAGCCGGAGAGTACGAGCAGGCCGACGCGCTTCGCGATAAGCTAGAGGCACTCGGTGTGCAGGTCGAAGACAGCGGCGATGGATCGACGTTCCGTTTTAACTGATACGCTATTTACAAGACATTACCGCCAATTGAGTTCGTCAGCGAAGAGATGGAATATTGAACGACGTGTTGGTGGTGATATTTCTTCTGGATGAAATCGAATGGAGTTCTTTTGTCGGTTGAGTCCAACAGTTAATGGGAGTATCTCTTTGAACGGACTTGATGATTCGAGATCTTTGATAATTTGTCCAACTTCCACTTCCTCACTGTCGGAATACTGCTGACCCACCTCCTTTGGATAGATGAGCTCCCAGCCATTTTGGGTACGCCCATAAAGTAACTGCATATTAACTCGGACACGCTCACGTTCTGCTTCTGTATCAGAGTGATATGGATCTGCTTCAACATTCCCGTTTTCATTTTTAGCGAACCGAATCTTAGCATCGTCACCAATAAACTCATCCAAACTTACTAACAGGGCAAGATTCTCTTTGGCTTTCTGAATTCCATCAACACCGATATCAACATCGCTGATCATAGGATTCCCACCTAGCCTCTCCAAGAACGCTTTTAAAGCGTCTTTATTTGGTCCCTTACTCGAATCCCCCGTGATTTCTACAAGCCCTGAGTCAAGATGAATTCTGAAACACGTCCTCTGCCGAGTTTGTGCAACCTTATAATCGCCCGTATTAACGTCAAAAATATCCCGTTCTGGACCTCCCGTCCAATATTCTACGTAAAGATGCTTTTCATCTTCAAAATGGAAAAGCCGTGGCGACTCAGATCCATCTATATTTCCAATGACTGGTGATGGAATCTCTTCTGCTGCCATCTCATACATGGGTTCTGAGAGGTTTTCACAGTGGCTACGAAGAATCTTCTGAGCTTCTTCAGCTGACTCTGCGTTTTCTCGTACCTGCTCCAGTGCACCATTTAATCCTTGGATTCCAAACACCCATGTTGTATGGTTTGTGTAGTGGAAAAAAGAGTCATAATAATGTGCACCTCTAACAGTTAAAGAATCTGCATTAACTGCTATATCATCGGACCCTGTTTCAGTAATACCGGATAGCTTGGTGCTCCACCGTTCAAGCTTAGCGACTTTTGCACTGGGCTTTAATTGTTCTATGAACTCATTTCGTTCATTATCTAGATCCGCTATCCAATTATTAAAAACGCTCCTTGAAGCGTTTTCATCCACATCGTAATCAGTATTTTGTAGACCTGTTCGGATCGCACGCATGTCTAGGGCATCAGTGACTCTGGTTGTATCAGTTGGAGTCATGTAGGTTATTTAGTCATGTGTGTAAATAAGCATTTTCACGGTATTAATTGAATATTAATTTTATATGTAAGATATTATATATTATTATACTGTTCCTAAACCCACATACAGGACGTACAAATCCGATAATTGGGGCTAAAAATAATATATCATTGTCAAAAATAGGCTTATAGCCATCATTACTTTTACAAACTACATCGTGAACAGCTCTGTGTCCTCGGGGATCGAAAACAGGCCCATCCGCACGCCCGCATCCAGCCAACCGTAGCCGTAAGAAAACGAGGCCAAAGCGTTGACCGGGTCGTCGTTCTCGCGGAAGTGTCGACCGTCCTCCAAATACGACGCGGCCATCACCCGGCAGTCGGTCGCGGCCTCGGCCAGCGGTGTCTCGGCAGGCGGGACTTCCTCGGCGACGTCGAGGGCGTCGGCGAGCATCTGCTCGTAGCGGTCGGTCTTCTCGATGAGGTCGGCAGGCATACCCGAGGCTACTCGCTGGCGGGCAAAGCCCTGTCGGGTCGACGCAGGTGATGGCGGGTCGACGTGGGTACGTGTGAGACAGTGGCAGTAGGCAGTTCCTACATGACAGTAAACAGAATGTAGGTGGTAATTAACATGATTGTCGAGTGTTTCACGCCGTCTTTAATCGAGCCCCCGCCGAGCTGTCCGGCGACCAGTCCCGAGCAGGTCGCCTGGACGAGCGTTACGTGGAAAAAGATCGTCTCGTAGCCCGAAATGTTGACGTCTTCGGGGTTCCCCGCCAGTCCGAGGCCCGCGCCCGGAGCCGCGCCACCGGAGCCAGAGGTGCTTTCGGCCATCTGGGCGATCACGTCTTCGATGGGCGGGATGAACGAGATCATGAGCGCGGCCATGATGCCGAGGAACACGAGGAAGGCGACGTAGATCACCACGAGATAGGTCAACATCGTCTGCTTGCGCTGCTTGCTGAGTACGTGGGTCGACCGTGCCTCGTCGGCGGCGATTTCGAGAACTGGCGCGATGTCGTCGCTGGTCTCCATCGCGTTGGTCGCAAGCGTCACCGCACGTGTGACGACCGGCGAGTCGATCCGCCTGTCCATCCGCTTGAGTGCGGTCTCGACGTCCGACCCCCATTGGATATCCCGCCACGTCCGTTCGAGCTCGGGCGTGAGCCCGCCGAGGTCGCTGTCTTTGACCCGGCGGAAGCTCTCGATGATCGTCATCCCGGCGTCGTTGACGCTGGCGAACCGATCCAGGAAGTCGGGGACCGCCTGCTCGATGCTGCGGGCCTGTCGCTTGCGGAGCTCGTAGACGACAGCGTAGGTGCCGAGCACGACGATCCCGGCTTCGGCCACCGGCGGGACGACGGCTTCGAGGAAACTGAAGAGCTCGATCTCGAACTCGCCGATCGTCAGGCCCACCCACAGCAGGCCGAGCGGGACCGTGATGCCGAAGGTCAACGTTGGCCGCCGGAGGATGATCTCACCGGGCTGTGTGAGCCACGTCAGCACGCGATTGAGTTTGTCGTAGGTGTCGAGAATTTCCCGCTGTCGCAGCCAGCGACCCTCAGCCACGCCGCCGTCGGCGACCGTCTGGGCCTGTTGGGCCGCCGGGCTGTCGTCGATCTCGTCCCGATCGGCGTCGCCGGGTGTCCCGACCGACTGGGTGACGCTGTCGACGTAAATAATAAATGCTAGCGTCGCCAGCGGGATGCCGACGTAGCTGATCACCCGCATCACCGGTAGGGTATCCTGCAATACGAGTCCGATCACCGCCAGCGTCGTGATCACGAACAGTGGCCCGGCGACCAAGACGGTCACATAGGCCTCCGCCAGCGTCGACAGCAGTTCGAGATACTGCTCCTGTTGGGCCTCGGCCTCCTCCTTGTAGCGTTCGTACTGCGAGCGAAGATAGGTAGAAAGGCTCCGACCGCTGCCCAGCACGCTGCCGAGGTTCTCGCTGAGTTCGGCCATGTTGTCCGAGGGCGTTCGTTCGCCCATGTCTTCGATGGCGGTCTGGAGGTCGACGCCGAACAGGTCCATCTGTCGGACGGTCGCGTTGACCTCGTCGGCGGCCTCGCCGTACACTCGTCGGTTGTCGGCGAGCGTCCGAAGCACCTGGGTGAACGCCATCCCGCTCCGCGAGAGGGCGTACATGAACGCCACCGTTCGGGGGAGCGTCGCGTCGATCTGCGAGCCACGGGAGTAGGCCTGTTGGTCGATGACGAACCACCGCAGCCAGTTGGCGGCGAAGCCGACGATGACGGTCGCAGCCAAACTACCGAACAGCGTCACCGCGAACCGGGGCCAGAACTCCAGGAGGCCGAGGCCCTCGATCCGTCCGATCACACTGACCGAATCAGCCAATCCCTGCAGAAACGAAACCAGCAGCCACAGCACCGAGAGGCTCATCAACCCGGCCGCGATGGCCGCAAACGCCGAGTACAGCACGGTCTGGGAGCTGAACGATCGGTGTGATCTGGGGATGTGTGCAGCCTCCATCTCCGGCAGCTGCTCGCGTCGCCGTGCCTCCGTGCTTACTGTCTCTCCCAACAACGCTTGACCGACGCCGTCCATCACAGTCTCCGCGCGGTCGCTGACCTGCGGCAAGAGGAGCACCGAAAACAGCGCGAGGCCGAGCAGCAGGGGAATGTACGCGAACATTAGCTGTCGACCGGCTGTCCGACGGTCACCTCGTCGACCGAGTTGTCGTCTTCGATGCGGTCCAGGACGCGCTGTTTGTGGGCGTAGTACTCGTTGATAAGCGCCGTGAACTGCCGATAGTCGCTGATCCCCTTCTGCTGGAGGAAGGATAACACCTGCCTGCGGTTGCGCATCTCCCTGAGCAGTTGGTCTCGGCTCCACCCCCGGTCGTCTTGGATCTCTTCGAGGAGTTCGCTATCGTTGCTGACGAAGGTGTCGTTGTTGGCGTTCCAGTTGAACGCCGAGGCGTAGTCCAACTCACCAGTACGCTGGTCGATGCCGCGGATCTCGCCGATCACGCGGGCCCGACGGACGCGCTGTTCGTCGATGCGGGCCTGGGTCTGGATCGAGAGCATATCCAGCGACTGGACCATCGCCCGCGGGACGTTGATCGGCTCGTTTTCCAGCCGGTTGATCACGGTCTCGATGGAGTCGGCGTGCATCGTCGAGAACGTGGTGTGGCCGGTGTTCATCGCCTGGAACAGCGTGACGGCCTCCTTCCCGCGGACCTCGCCGACGATGATGTATTCCGGCCTGTGGCGGAGTGCCGACCGCAGCAGGTCGTACATATCGATGTCCGATCCCTCGCTGAGCTGTTCGCGGGTGACCGACGACAGCCAGTTGTCGTGGTACAGCGACAGTTCGCGGGTGTCCTCGATGGTCAGCACCTTCGACCGCGGCGGGATGAACATCGAGACCGCGTTCATCGAGGTCGTCTTTCCTGACGCCGTACCACCGGCGAAAATGAGGCTCTTGTTGTTCTCGATGCAGAGCCAGAAGTAGGCCATCTGCTCGATGCTGAAAGTGTTGTAGTTGATGAGGTCGATCGGCGTCAGGGGATCGTCGGCGTACTGCCGGATCGTAAAGGCCGACCCCCGCGGAGTGACCTCACGGCCCAGCGACATCTCCGCACGGGAGCCGTCTTCGAGCGTCGCCTCGACCATCGGATCGCTGACACTGATGTGTTGGCCCGACTGCTGGGCCAGTCGAATAACGAAGTTATCCAGTTCCTTCTCGCCGAAGGAGATGTTGGTCTCGATATCCGTGTAGTCGTCGTGGTAGACGAAGATCGGCAGCTCGTAGCCGTCACAGGAGATATCCTCGATATGTTCGTCATTTAAAAGCGGATCGAGCTTGCCGAAATCCCGGAAATCCCGCTTGAGATAGTAGAACAGCGCGTAAAACGTCCGCATCCCGACCTCAATCCCGTAGGTTTCGAGGAGTCGACTGAGTTCGGAGACCAGCGCCTCCTCGGTGCTGAATTCGTCAGCGGGCTGGTACATTAGGGGAGCCCGAATATCGGTTTTGAGTCTCCCTAACAGCTGCCGTTCGAAGCCGTCGAGATCCGGCTCGACGGCGTTGTAGTAGCGTTCGCTCGCCTCGTCGTCGTACGTGATAACGACGTAGGCGAAGGGGGCGTTGACCCAGTAGCGGTCGACTTCCTCCTCGCCGTCGGGGACCTCAAAGGTAGACAGATGGCCGTCAGCCTCCGGACGGTACGGACGAACGGAGATCGGCGACCCACGAATGATCTTGCGAACCAAATCGAGTCGGTGCCGAAGCTCTTCGAACCGGTTCGCTGCAGTCTCGAAAAACCCATCGCTGTCGGCGGTGTCCTGCTGCTCTCGGCTGGAGAGGCTGGCGTGTTCCCGATCCCAATCGTCCCCTGGGATCTCCCGTGAAGACTCGGAGTCAGACATACTAATGGCTCAGGTACCTGCTGTATCTGTTCGGATCACTTAATAATCAATCGGATAGGTATATCCGATATATAAAATAAATCTGATGATTTCGCAGCCAGAAGCCGCTGCTGGGACGGCGTCGGTACGAACGTTGGTTGCGATACTGCAGGCGGGGAATCAGTCAGTCGGAGCTCATAAAGGCTGTAGCCGGGGGTGCTGGTAGGTATTGGTGGAGGCCGCCAGTGCCTCGTAACCCTCGGCGGTGATCGAGACCGTTCGTGTCGACTGGTCGTAGACAATCAGGCCATGGTCGGCGAGCTTCGGGAGCTGGTGGTGGTGGAGCTGAATCCGTTGCTGTCGTCGCTGCTCGGCGGTGATGTCTGCGGCTGGTCGGTCGAGAAACCGGATCGCGAGTTCGACCGCGAGATCCCGCTCGGAGACGGGTGGGTCGGGGCTACTGAGTATCGCACAGATTCGTCGGCGTGTGGGGTCCGACAACAGCTCGACACAGTCCGTAGTCGTGTGGTGTGGGGGGGTGGACATGGGAGGGGGAGGGACCGTCTGGGAGGTTCGCAATTCACCAGAGGAATCGTTACCGAATAAGAACGGGGCCTAATATATTGGGCTCTGTCGGCAGTTCGGCTCTGGCTATTTAAAGCTCGATCCGTTCGACCAACATATCGTCGGCTTTCGTGTTGACCGCGACGATCCGCACCTGCTCTTCGAGCAACGAGCCGCCGAGTTTGGCCTTCAGCAGGTTGTCGACCTGATAGACGCCCGCGGCGTTGATCATCTCGATCTCGACCAACACTGGCGTCTCGTCGCCGGGGATAAGCCGGACGTTCTCGATAGCCTGACTCGACAGCGTGTTGATCCCGCGACCGCCGCTTTCGTAGGGAATCCGCGAGCGACCGCGCTCCATGTCCAGCCCGTCGGCGATACGGATGACTCCGGCCTCCGTGGTGAGTGGCGTCTCTTCGGTATGATGACAGAGGATCGCATGGAGGACTTCGGCCTTCACCCGGACGGCAGTTTCGGTGCCGTAGAGATCCGGCAGCAGTCGGTCGAGAACGTCCGCTGCGAGTGGAATCGAGTAATACGAGTGACTGTCACGGTGGACGACGTGGCCGATGTCGTGGAGTGTCGCCGCCAGCGCGAGGATTACCGGTTCGAAGGACTCCTCAAGTCCCTGCTCGGTCGCACCGTTGAACTCGATGCCGCCACGTTTCAGCAGTTCGTACAGCCGTAAGGCGCGGTTCCGAACGATCTCGATGTGTTTCGGGCCGTGGTCGCTGTACTGTTTCCGGGTGACGGCGTTGATGTTCTGGGCTTCGAGGTAGGTGACGATCTCGGGATCGGAGGTGACGACCGGCAGGATTTCGTTCAGCCGCTCGTCGGGATAGGGATGGTCGGCGTCGGGGTCGTACTCGAAGGTCGACTGCTCGGAATCGCTCATTCGGCCACTGTTTCGCCCCGACCGGCAAAAACACTCGGCCCGAGCTGTCAGTCGGCCAGCGATTCGACCGCCTCAACGACTGCCTCGTAGTCGGGCTCTTGGCCCGGGTTGTCGGCAATCCAGACGTACTGGATCGTGCCCTCGCTGTCGACGACGAACACCGACCGGGTCGCCACTCCCTTCATGCCTTTATATACGAACGACTCGTCGTCGACCAGATCGTAGGCCTCGATGATCGCCCCGTCATTGTCGCTTATAAGATCGAACGTCAGTCCCTCAACCTCGCGGAACCGTTCGAGCGCATAGGAGGTGTCGGTGCTGATGCCGAAGACGGTGGCTCCGAGCCCCTCGAACTGCGCGAGGTCGTCACGGAACGTACAGAGTTCGACCGTGCAGGTCGATGAAAACGCTGCCGGGAAGAAGGCCAATACGACCGGCCCGGAGCCGAGGTGGTCCGAAAGGGTGGTCGCAACGGTGTCGCCGTCGCTGACGAGCGGTGCGGTGAAATCGGGTACCTGATCGCCGGAAAATACCATATGGTAGCCAGTCACTACCAGTGCCTGAACCTTGTGGTCGACAGGGTAGGCGGTAGCTACCAGTGGCAAAACGAAACCCACAGGGTGGGCCATCGAGTCGACTTCGCCATGCAAAAGCCACACGAGGTCGTTGTCGTCCGCTACGGCCACCGTCCGGGCCGCGACGACCGGATGACAACCCACGTCGGGCTCACCGCCCGTGCGCTCGGTGCCGACCGGGTGATCGTCCCCGACAACGCGGGCCAATCCGTCGAGACGGTCCGGGACATTACCGACCGTTTTGGGGGACCCTTCGAGATCGAACAGAGCGACAGCCTCCGGGCACTCGTCGACAACTGGGCGGGCAGGGTCGTCCATCTCACGATGTACGGCCTCCCGGTCCAGGAGGTCGAAGGCGAGGTGCGAACCGCCCTCGAAGACGAGCCGCTAATGGTCGTCGTCGGTGGCGAGAAAGTCCCCTTCGAGATCTACGAGTACGCCGACTGGAACGTCGGCGTCACCAACCAACCGCACTCCGAGGTCGCCGGGCTGGCCGTCTTTTTGGACCGGCTCTTTGAGGGTCGAGAACTGGATCAAGAGTGGGTCGACGCTGAAAATCAGGTGATTCCGCAGTCGACCGGCAAGAAGGTCGTGCCCGGTGACGCCGATGCTGGTAGCAATCCCGACGCCTAACGCGACCACAGGGTCCATTCGGTGCTTTTAACCGAGTTCACCGCCGAATACCGGTAATGGCTTTTGAGGATCTGCTGAACGACCCGGTTATCCAGAAGTACCTCCACGAGTTGGTCGGTCCGGAGGGGATGCCCGTCGCTGCGGCCCCGCCGGACGGCGAAGTGACTGACGAAGAGCTCGCAGAGCAGTTGGATCTCGAACTGAACACGGTCCGGCGTGCGCTGTTCATTCTGTACGAGAACGATCTGGCCTCCTACCGTCGGCTCCGCGACGAGGACTCCGGCTGGCTGACGTATTTGTGGACGTTCCACTACGACAACATCCCGGAAAACCTCGAAGAGGAGATGCACCGTCTCCTGGAGGCGATCGAGGAGCGAGAGGAGTACGAGCGGATGCACGAGTTCTATCTCTGTGAGGTGTGTTCGATCCGCTTCGAGTTCGGCGAGGCGATGGACTTCGGCTTCGAGTGTCCGGAGTGTGCTTCCCCGCTGGAATCGATGGACAACGACCGGCTCGTCGATGCCCTGGAGGACCGAGTCGACGCCCTTCGTGACGAACTCAACGTCGACATTCACGCCTAATGGTCGTTTTAGCCACCAAATGCTACGTCGAAGGCGAGGCCCGCGAGCGCGCGCTCAAGAGTCTCGGATCACTGATCGAAAACGACATCCACCAACTCAGCGTCGAGGCCGAACTCGGCGTCCGCCGGGATGACTTCGTTACTGTCACCCTAACCGGCGACGACGCCACGGCCGCCCGAAACGTCCTCGGCGAACGGTGGGGAGAAGTCACCGACCACTTCACCGAGGGCGAAACCTACGTCGGGACGCTCGAATCCTGGGACGACGAGGGGATCACCCTCGATGCGGGCGAGAAGATCCGGATTCCAGCCGACGAACTCGGCCTCGGACAGGGAACGCCCTCGCAGATCCGCGAGCGGTTCGGCCTCATTCAGCACCTCCCGATGACATTCGTCTACGGCGAGCCCTCGCGGCTGGCCGACGAAGAGGTCGACCGACTCTACGACTGGAGCCGTGGCCGCGGCCGGGTCAACGTCAACAGCGCCACCCGCGGCGAGGTGCGGGCGACGGTCAACCGCGCGGGCCACGCCCAAGATATCGTCACCGTCGAGCGACTCGGTCTGCTCGAACAGTCGATTATCTGTGGCGACGGAACAGACGCGCCCGGCCTGCTCGCCTCGATTGGCGAGTACCTTCGGTCCGAACTCCGGTGTGTGATCGGCGAGGACAATGACTGATATCCACCCCAACCAGCGGGTCGCCGTCCTCGCGGACTCACAGAACCTCTATCACACGGCCCAGAGCCTCTACTCCCAAAACATCGACTACTCGTCGCTGCTCGACGAGGCAGTCTCGGACCGCGAGCTGACGCGGGCGATCGCCTACGTCATTCGGGCCGACTCCCCCGAGGAAGAGAAGTTCTTCGAGGCCCTGATCGACATCGGCTTCGAGACCAAAATCAAGGAAATAAAAACCTTCGGCGATGGCACCAAGAAGGCCGACTGGGACGTGGGGATGAGTCTCGATGCGGTGACGCTGGCCAACCACGTCGACACGGTCGTCCTCTGTACGGGCGACGGCGACTTCTCGCGGCTCTGTTCGCACCTCCGCCACGAGGGCGTCAAAGTCGAGGTGATGGCCTTCGGCTCCTCGACGGCCGAGGAACTGATCGAGGCGACCGACGAGTTCACCGACCTCTCCGACGACGAGAACCGCTATTTGTTATAAATGGTCGACCCGAAGCAGATCGAATCGGCGGCAGTTCCACTCATCGTCGGCGGTGCGGTCGGGATCGCCTTCGGCCGGGCCGTCCTCGGCAGCACGCTCGCGGGGGTCGCCCTCGGCGTCGTACTGTTCGGCCTGCTGTGGTGGCTCCGCAACCGGCTCGTCGCGGCAGTCTGAAATCCACCCGTTTTTATACACTGGCCGGAATCTCACGCTATGAGCGACGACCCTGCGCCGACTGCGGTTTCGGATGCCGACGCCGACAGCACTGACAGCGATACCGGTGGCGACGATGGCAGCAGTCCAGCCCGCGACATCGATGCCCTGCGGACGGTCGCCGACTACCAGTTCGGCGCGGGGGCGGGGACAACACTGTTCCCCACCGACGAGCGCTTCGAGATCCGCCGGTCGACCGGCGGACGGCCCCGACAGGTCCACACTGACGACGCACGGCTGGTTTCCTACGGCGTCGACGGCCGGTTTACGCTCGGTATCGCTGGCGGACGGCGACTGCTTGAGCTCCAGGCCCCGGCGAACCAGGTGGTCGTCGGCGACGAGTCCGAACCGTTCGTCAGGGAGGGCAAAAACACGTTCGCGAAGTTCGTCGACGAGGTCGATCCCGAAATTCGGCCCGGTGACGAGGTGCTGGTCGTCCACGAGCGCGGCGAGCTGCTGGCTGTCGGCCGGGCCGAACTGTCGGCCGACGGGATGGTCGATTTCGACAGCGGGATGGCCGTGAAGGTGCGTGAGGGTGTCGACGACTAATAAGAAGGAAGGCCGACGACTGATCGGTAGTCGGCAACTATTTTTATATCATACCGGTCAAGCCGACCGTTTCGAGCAAAGAGATTCCGGCCAAAAGCGAGCCCAGCAGATAGCCAGCGATTGCGCCGCCGTTGAGCAGCGGGAGTCCGGCGTGGGCCCGTCCCTTCATCACCATTCGCATGAGGACGAGCAGGCCGCCGAGCGTGCCGATCAACGCGAGCAGTGCCGGGAGATTGAGCTCGATGATCGGCACCGCGAACTGCGGGGCTGGCGAAAAGAAGGCGGCGCTGGCGACCAACACGCCCGGAATCACCGCATCGCCGAGGCCGATAAAAAACACGTCGCGCTCGTCATCATCGTCGGTTTCGCCATCGACGGAGTCGTCGGGCCCATCGGCGTTTTCGGCATCATCAGTATCTTCGGTCGACTCGTCGCTATCACTCATCCCGGACTCCTCGTCGAGCAGCGAGTAGGACAGCGAGAGCGGAATCACGAGGATCGCAGGAATACGGAGATCCATCACCCCGTCGGCGAGGTCGAGCATATGTTCGGTTTTGTAGACGCTGATCGCGTCGTACACTGCCAGCACCGACAGCAAAACCAGTGCGGGGAGGATGCCGAAGGTGATCCCGAACAGTCCAGCCGCCCCCGCCCCCATCAGCACGCCGGCGGTGTCGACGACGTACCACTCGGGGTAGACCCACAGCGCGATGGCGACGGCCGAACCGAGGGCAACGGCCACGACCATCGGGAACAGTGCGCTGAAGACGTACCAGGCCAGCAGGCCGCTGGTGGCGACGATGACCACGCGGACGATCCAGTCGAGATCGTATTTAAATGCAGCCAGAAAGCCGAGCGTCGCCAGCAGGATTGCACCGATATACAGGAGACTGTTCGTGGGATCGTCGGGGTTCTCGACGGCCTGATACCCCTGTTCAAAAAAGGTCTGGACCAACGCGAGCGAGCCGAGCTGAATCAGCAGAAACAGCAGGACGGCACCCGCGACACCGCGGTACTCCCGGGGAAACATATCATCGGGTTGGGGCGAGGGGGGTTTGGGCGTTGTGTTCCGGTCCCGTCAGCGGGCGTAGAGTTTCGTCCCAACGAGCTCGGTCAGTGGAGTCGAGTCGGTCGGCGTAATTGCCACGTAGGGGCCGTCGACGGGGCCAAAGACGTCGACGATTCGTCCCACGGTCGACAGCGATTCGTTGATGACCATGAGGCCGATGTCGGGGATGTCGTCGCCCTCAACGCTGACGATGGCCAGTCCCTGTGCCGTTCGGTCGACGGTGCCAATGCGCCGCATTACTCGCGGAGGAGTTCGACGTAGGCCCCGATCGCCTGGACGAGGTCGTTTTTGGTGTCATCGGCTCCCTTGACAAGCACGCGGCCGCGGGGGTCGAACTCCCTGGAGTAGGTTTTGTCGCGTTCGATCACCGCGTCGTAGCCGACCTGCTGGACGGCGTCGGCGATCTCGTCGACCGTCGGCTCGTCGACCGCGAGATCCATCGGGACGCGTCGGCCCTCCGACCGCGTCAGCCCGGCGTCGAAGTAGGCGGGCCACAGCACGTTCTCTACCATACCTGTGTGACGGTGATGCTGTGGTAATACGGTTACGACTGTCGACTGCCCGCGGTCCGGTTAGGCTCCCGAGCGGCGGCGCGCCAGTAGGCTCCCGCCGAGCAACGAAACCACGGCGACGGCCACACCGAATCCAGGAGCTGAGACCCCGGTCTCGTTGTCATCAGTCTGTTCTGTCGTCGACTCTGTTTCGTTGGTCTCGGATTCGCTATCAGTCCCGCTGGTCGACTGGTCAAGGCTGGCTGCCGCCTCGCTGCGGCTGACGAAATCCGACTCGTCGTACAGCTCGGGATGGAGCTGTGCGGTCAGGTTCCGCGTCGAGTAGACGAGGCTCCGAGGGGCTGGCTGATTGATGTAATTAACTTCCAGGAACACCGATTCGTTGTTCCGTCCGGCAGTCGTCAGCGAGTAGGGCTCGCTGTCGAGGATCTGGCCCTCGGTCTGATCAGTCACCAGTAGGACCTCCGGATCGAGGTCGATGACTGCCTCGGTGTTGACGACCTCGTAGCCGTCGAACTCGTCGGCGACGACGTTCTCGGCACCTGCGGCCGCGATGATTTCGTTGATAAAGGTGTCATCGCCGACCGAGAAGCCACCCAACAGTGGGTACATCAGTCGCGGCTGGTCGGCATCGGCCGTCGCGGTCGACACCGCCTCGACGTTGGCATCGACCCACGCGTTTGTCTCGCGGGCCGCCTGCTCGTTGCCGGTCAGCTGGCCAATCGTCAGCGTCTTCGATTTTACGTCCTCGAAGTCGGTGGCCGCCGGGAAGTGATATACTGTGAGTCCGGTCTCTCGAAGCCGCTCGACGGACTCGACGCTCGTCGCGTTCGGCGCGAGCACGAGATCCGGTTCGGTGTCGACCACGCGTTCGACGCTCACCCCGAGTTCGGTCGAGGAGACGTTCTGTCTGGTCTCGGCCCCATCGAGATAGTGTGCGAACTGCGTGAGACCGACGACCTGCGACTCGGCGTCGAGTTCCCACATCACCTGTGCGGCGCTGGGGTTGGTCGTCGTGACGCGATCCGGCCGTTCGTCGAGTGTCACCTCGGTACCGGTCGCATCGGTCAGCGTGATCGGGAACGAGTCATTGGCGTCGACCTCCGATGAAGTCGTATTGGACTGTCCCGCGACAGTGGCTGGTGCGATCGCCAGCAGCGCGACGACGATGAAAATCGAAACGAGAAGTCGGTTATATTGACGCATTACTCCGTCTTCGGTGGCAAGTCAATAAGTATTTCACTACTCCAAGGTGGCTTTCAGTCATGGACGTGCGCCAGCGTGCGGTGGGCTGGTCGATCTGGTTAGCTGCTGTACTCGGGGTTTCGATCACCGTGAGCGCCGGGATCGGCCCGGTGTCGATCCACCCGCTGGCTGTGGTGAAGGTGCTTCTCAACGCATTGTCGGTGCCGACTGGGATAGAGCTGACTGGCAGCTCGATCGGCAACGCGCTCCAACTGCCCGCCCCGGAGCTCCGGTGGCAGTCACCGTTTTCCTACACCGTCGATACCACCTACGAGACGATCGTGATGCGGGTGCGACTGCCACGAATCCTGTTGGCGGCGGTCGTCGGCTTCGCGCTGGCCGCGGCCGGGACCGTGATGCAGGGGTTTTTCCGGAACCCAATGGCAGACCCCTCGATCATCGGCGTCTCCTCGGGTGCAGCCGCGGGAGCGGTCGCGTTTCTGGTCGTCCCAGTAGCAATACCGTTCGGCCTTGGGTTGCAGGGTGCGGCCTTCATCGGCGCACTACTGGCCGCTTTCGGCGTGTACGCGATCGCGACCGAGGGCGGTCGGACACCGATTGCGACGCTTCTCCTTGCGGGAGTCGCCATTCAGGCGTTCCTCGGTGCAGTGATCGCCTTTCTCCAGCTCCACAGCGGCGACGGCCTCCGGCAGGTCGTCCACTGGCTAATGGGCCACCTCGGCAACGCCGGGTGGGACGACGTGACGGTCACCCTTCTTACGGTTCCGCTGCTGTTCGGGATCCTGCTGGCCTACGCGCGGGATCTCAACGTGCTCCTGCTCGGCGAGGAGGCCGCCCACGGGCTTGGCGTCGAGGTCGAGCGAACCAAGCGAATCCTGCTTGCGGTGTCGGCCGTCCTCACCGCCGCGGCGGTCGCCGTCTCCGGGGTGATCGGTTTCGTTGGGCTGATCGTCCCCCATATGGTCCGGCTCGTCGTCGGCCCCGACCACCGGGTGCTGCTGCCCGCGGCGGCGCTAGCCGGAGCGTCTTTTCTCGTCCTCACGGATACGGTCGCCCGCGCGGGCGCGACAGAGATTCCTGTCGGGATCGTCACCGCCGCCCTCGGCGCGCCCTTCTTCCTCTACTTGCTTCGGAGCCGGGAGGTCCACGAGCTATGAGCGACCCCGTGCTGTCTGTCGACCATCTCTCGGTCGACCTCGGCGGGAGCGAAATCCTCAGCGACGTCTCACTCACGGCCGACGGCGGCGATCTCGTCGGCCTCGTCGGCCCGAACGGGGCGGGGAAGACGACGCTACTGCGGGCGATACGTGGGAGCCTACAACCGACGCAGGGACGGGTGACGGTCGACGGCAACGACGTCTCGGCGCTATCGGCACGAAAGACGGGTCAACTGGTCGCCACGGTGCCACAGGAGACGCGGCTCTCGTTTTCCTTTTCGGTCGAGGAGGCCGTCGCCATGGGCCGCAACCCACATATCGGTCGGTTCGGGACCGCCGACGACGAAGACCGACAGAGGGTCGACGAGGCCCTCGACGACGCCTCGCTGTCGGCGTTCGCCGGCCGACCGGTGACCGAACTCAGCGGCGGGGAACGACAGCGCGTCCTGCTGGCACGGGCGTTCGCACAGGACACGCCGCTGCTGTTGTTGGACGAGCCGACCGCGAACCTCGATATCAACCACGCAATCAACACCCTCGATCTGGTCCGGTCGGTCGTCGACGAGGGACGGGCGGCGGTGGCAGCGATCCACGACCTAAATCTGGCTGCCCGCTACTGCGACCGGCTCGTGTTGCTCGCCGGGGGATCGGTCCTGGAGGCTGGCGTCCCCGCATCAGTGCTCACAACTGAGACGCTCGAAGCGGCGTTCGATGCGCGTGCGGTCGTCTCACACGACGCAACGACTGATTCACCACAAGTAACGGCACTCTCCGAGCGGCAATCCGCCGACGATATATAAGTAGCCGGCTGCTACCGGCCGTCAGCCAGATACCGTTTATAAATCTGATCGGCGATGAGGGTGCCGAAGAACCCGGAGATGACGACGAACGATCCGGCGGAGATCATGATGAAACTCACCCACTGGGTGATCGGCTCGACCGGCGGCCAGAGGAACGGTAGCGACCGAACAACGAACTCCCAGAATATCGCGAGCTGAACGACTGCCACGCCCGCGCTACAGGCGAGCCGAACGCGCAGCTGCTCCCACGACGGTCCGGGCTGGGGCTCCGGAAACTCCGAGTCGGCCATTATGCGGCTGTTGGTGTCGATAGCCTAAAAGCACCGGTTTAGAGCGGCAGCCATCCGAACTCGACGACCGTGTCGAAACGTCACCCTTACTCATTCGCCCTGCGACTACTGACTCGTATGGAGGTTCCGTGTATCGCCGTCCCGCGGGCAGACGGCGAAGAGAGTCGGCAGGCGCTGGCCAAGGTCGGAGTACTCGACAACGACCACCAGATCGTCGTGGATGAGGGAACGCTTTATATACCAGTGACGGACCCGACGGCCGTTCCCGACCGGTTCGAGACGACAGTCCGCGAGCTTCCAGCACGACAGACAGTCCAGACGCCCGCCGACATCCTCGGCTACGAGCCCTCGCTCGAACGGCTGGGCGATGTCGTCATCGTCGACGAGGACGACTCCGATCGCGCCGCCGAAATCGCCGAAGCGGTGATGGAGTCGGATCTCCCCGCGCGCTCGGTGCTCAATCGGGCCTCGAAAATCAAGGGTGAACTCCGCGTCCGCGACTGGGAGCTACTGGCCGAGCGCGAGGACCCTGATACCGGTCGGTCGCCAACCGAAACCGTCCACCGCGAGTACAGCCACGAGTTCCTCCTGGATCTCGCGGCGGTCTATTTTTCGCCCCGACTGGCGACCGAACGTCACCGCGTCGTCGACCAGATCGAGGCCGACGAACGCGTCCTGGATATGTTCGCCGGTGTCGGTCCGTTTGCGATTCCCGCAGCTAGCCGAGGGGCCGAGGTCGTCGCCGTCGACCTCAACGAGACAGCCATCGACTATCTCCGCGAAAACGCCCGCCGAAACGACGTTAGTGAGTCTATAACAGCGATTTCGGGCGACGTGCGAGAAGTAGTCGACGACTACCGCGGGTGGGCCGACCGGCTCGTCATGAACCTCCCACACAGTGCTGGGGCGTTCCTGGAGACGGCGGTCGAACTCGCAGGCGACGAGTGTGTGATTCACTACTACGACATCCAGCACGATTCGGACCCCTTCGGTCCCGGTATCGAGGCGATTCGGGCGGCTGCCGAACCCGAGTACGACGTGCAGGTCGAAACCGAACACGTCGTGCGATCCTACGCGCCACACGAGTTGAATGTCTGTCTCGACGTGCGGCTCACCCGTTCGTAGCCGAACGATTACACCGAGTGGGCTGCTACTGTAGGTATGGGAACGGTCGAACAGCTGTGTATTGCGCCGGAAAACGGCGAGCCGATGGTCCACCAGCAGTCGGTCGACGTCGTCGAGGGCGGCCTCGTCGGCGACCGCTATCTCCGTGGGACGGGCTACTACTCGCCGTACGACGTCTGTGAGGTAACACTGATCGAAGCCGAAGCCGTAAAAACGATTCACGAAGAGTTCGGGATCGACCTTGGGGACGGCCGACACCGCCGGAATGTCGTCACTCATGGGGTGGTGCTTCATGACCTACTCGAGTCGACGGTCCGAATCGGGAGCGCCGAGCTTCGGGGGACACGCCCGCGACCACCATGTGCACACGTCGAGGAAGTAGCTGGTGAGAACGGCGTTGCCAGCGCGCTCGGGGAGGGACGCGGTGGGATCTGTGCACGAGTGGTCGAACCGGGGACGATCACCGTCGGCGACAGTATCGATGTCGTCGAGGCGGACCCTCGAACGGTCGGCGCAGCGATCGCCGAGCGGCTGGGCAGTGTCGACGACCAGTCCGAGTGATGAGTCCGGCTAGGTGTTAAAAACGCTCGTCAATCAGTAGCTGTCGCTCAGCGACTGAGAGCTGTAGAACACTGTTCGAAGTGTTAGTCCGCGTTGGGAGCCAGTGGCTCGGCTTCGGACTCCGCTTCGGCCTCGGCCATCGAGGACGTAATACCCTTCGCCAGTTTGAAAACAGCTGCTTTGTGATCGGTCTTTGACTTGTGGATCGATGTCGGCTTGATGCCAAGAGTTTCGTATTCGGTGAGTTCGAATTCGCCTTCCCACATCTCACACTGAGTACGTACCTCGGCAAGCAGGCCGTGTAGGTGAATGAGCTCCTGCTTCTTCATGAGCAAACTCTCGTAGCGACCGGAGGGTTATAGTACTATATTGAGATGAGTTAACAAGGAACTTGTATATAGCGTCTATATACCCGACTCACGGTCGGTTTGATACTAATGAATGATGATGATCCGGGATATGAGGGTGTCGATTTCGGCTCACGACCCGTCTATTCGCTGGCGCGCACAGCCGATCGGCTCCTATCGTAGGAGTCGACTACTACGGTTCGGAACGCGAGACACGGCTTGTCTGGAGGTTCACAGGTGCAAGCTACACGGGAGTAGGAGCCACCTACTACGAGGCCTACGCCTCTTGGAACTGTTTGACCGTTTCGAGATCCCGCTCGGTTCGAAGGAACTCCGCGAACCGACGCGTCGCATGGCAGTTCGGACAGCTGAAGTTCGACCGGACGTCGGGCACAGCAGTCGGTGTCTTCTGCCAACTTTTGCCACACTCCGAACAGAGGAGTCGAACAAACGCTTCTTCCATGACACGAGATAACGTATGCCAGTCACAAAACGTTGTATGTATCTGTCAACTGAATTGAAATAGCAACGTCGGCTGGCGGTGTTAGTCGAACAGTTCGCCGTGGTCGACTTCCAGGAGTTCCTTGTACCGGTTGCGGATCGTCACTTCGGAGATGTCGGCGACGTCCCCGACCTGGCTCTGAGTCACCTTCTGGTTGGTGAGCAGTGCGGCAGCGTAGACGGCCGCCGCCGCGAGGCCGACCGGCGATTTGCCGCTGGTGATGCCCGCCTCCTTCGCACCCCGGAGCAGCGAGCGGGCCTCGCGTTCGACCTCGTCGTTCAGTTCGAGCCGCGAAACGAACCGCGGGACGTACTGTTCGGGGTCGGCGGGCTGGACTTCGAGTTTGAGTTCCCGAACAACATACCGGTAGGTTCGGGTCATCTCCATTTTCTCGACTCGTGAGACGGCAGCGAACTCATCCAAACTCCGGGGGTTGCCCATCTGTCGGGCGGCGGCGTACAGCGACGCTGTCGCCACGCCCTCGATGGAGCGGCCTGGCAGCAGATCCTCGTCGAGCGCCCGGCGGTAGATGACTGACGCTGTTTCGCGGACGGCCTTCGGCAGTCCAAGGGCGCTTGCCATCCGGTCGATCTCGCCGAGTGCCTGCTTGAGGTTCCGCTCTTTGCTGTCGCGCGTGCGGAACCGTTCGTTCCACGTGCGGAGGCGTTGCATCTGTCGGCGCTGGTTCGAACTCAGGGCCTTCCCGTAGGCGTCGCGGTTCTGCCAGCCGATGTTCGTCGACAGCCCCTTGTCGTGCATCATCTTCGTCGTCGGTGCCCCCACACGCGACTTCGAATCCCGCTGGGCGCTGTCGAAGGCGCGCCACTCCGGCCCGCGGTCGACGGCGTCCTGTTCAACGACGAGTCCGCAGTCGGTACACACAGTCTCGCCGTGTTCCTCGTCGGTGATCAGCTGGCCGCTACACTCCGGACAGCTGAGAGTCTCGTCGGCCTCCCGCTCTTCGGTCTGTTCTGTCGTTCGGTCCTCGCCCCTGACGTAGCTTTTGATTGTTGTTTCGCTCATGGTTTCCCCCGGACGGTCCCACTGGCCAGAAAAAGAAAAAGAAAAAGAAGGGCTGGCGGGCTTCCTAACATATAGTTATCTCCGTAAGTATATAAATCTTTGTATAGCTACCGTCGTCGAACCGCATGACGTGAGCCATCCGAAATAAAACAACATACACGTGATTGTAGAGCCGCCACAACGTTTGTATATAAGAACCTGACGCCGGCCTGGATACCGAGTATCGGCGCTCAATCTGATAAGGTGCCCCAAGAGATTATGTGCAGTCGGACGGATCGTCTAAGCAAATGTACAGTGAGATACTCCTCCCGACTGACGGGGGCCCAGCCTCGGAGGCGGCGATCGACCACGCCGTCGAGCTCGCCGAGGAGACCGACGCTCGACTTCACGCGCTGTACGTCCTCGATACGACCGCCTACCCCGCGCTCGATGCGGGTAGGGAGACTGTGCTAGGCGCACTCAAGGAAGAGGGGGAGGAAGCTCTCGAACGAGTGACAGACGCCGCCGAGGACGCCGGTGTGGCCGTAGTCTCGGAGTTGATCTCCGAAACGCCATACAGGGGGATTATCGAATACGCCACGGACAACGATGTCGACCTGATCGTCATGGGGACCCACGGCCGAACCGGGCTGGACCGGTACCTGCTTGGCAGCGTCACTGAGCGGGTCGTCCGAACATCAGAGATACCCGTCCTGACAGTTCGCGCTTCCGAGGACGACGCATGACGATGCCGAACGGACCCACTGACGAATGAACGATTGGCTCACCCACCGGGCTGCAGCGACGCCGGACGACCTCGCGTTGATCGACACCAACAGCGACACCCGATGGTCCTACAGCGGCCTCGATGCCGCGGTCGACGAGACGGCAGGGCGACTCGCCGCCCTCGGTATCGAACCCGGCGACCACGTCGGGATGCTCATGTCGACACAGCTGTTGTCGGTCTGCCTGCTGCATGCCGCCCAGCGGCTGGGGCTCCGGCTCGTCCCGCTGAACGACCGGCTCACACCGTCGGAACTGGCCGGACAGATCGACCACAGTGACCTCTCGATGCTGGTCTGTGGGGCCGACACCGAACAGCTCGCCGTCGAGTCCTCGGAGGCAACCCCGGTGGCTTCGGTCAACGAGCCCCAGTGGGAGGAAGTCCAGTCGTTCCGGGCAGTCGAGCCCGAAGCTGTCGAGCCGGTCGACTGGGCGTTCGACGACCCACAGCTGATGGTCTTTACCTCGGGATCGACCGGCGAGCCGAAGGCAGTCGTCCTCACGATGGGCAACCTGCTTGCGAGTGCAGCGGCCTCGGCGTTCCGCCTCGGTGTCGAGCCCGACGACCGGTGGCTCATGACGCTGGCACTCTACCACGTCGGCGGTATCGCGCCCATCTTGCGGTCGACACTGTACGGCACCGCCGTCGTCCTCCGGTCGGGGTTCGATCCAGGAGAGGTCGCCGACGACATCGAGCGCTACGACGTGACGGTCGTCTCGCTGGTGCCGACGATGCTCTCGGAGATGCTCGAACGCCGGGGGACGCTGTCGGACTCCCTGCGGGCGGTCCTGTTGGGCGGCGCACCCGCGCCGGACTCGCTGATCGAACGCTGCCGGAACTACTCGATACCCGTCTTCCCGACCTACGGAATGACCGAAACTGCCTCCCAGATCGCCACCGCCCGCCCCCAACAGGCCTTCAAGCGCTCGGGGACAGTCGGCCGACCGCTCATGTGGACCGACCTCTCGATCGTCGACGACGGTGAGCCCGTCGGGCCCGAAGAACGCGGCGAGATCGTCGTCGCCGGACCGATGGTAACCGCCGGCTACTACGGCGATGTCGACGCTAACGTCGATGCGTTCTGCGAGCACGGTCTCCGAACGGGTGATATCGGCTACACCACCGACAACGGCTATCTTTACGTGCTCAACCGGATCGACGACCGCATCATCACCGGCGGCGAAAACGTCGACCCCGGCGAGGTCGTCGAGGTGCTTCGTTCGCATCCCGATGTCGACGAGACGGCAGTCGTTGGGGTCGACGATGAAACATGGGGCGAGCGCGTGAGCGCGCTCGTCGTCCCGAAGACGGAGACGCTCTCGGCGACGGCCATCGAAAGCTTCTGCCGTGAGCGGCTGGCTGGCTACAAGCTCCCGCGGCAGATCGCCTTCACCGACTCGTTGCCGCGAACCGCCTCCGGGACGATCAAACGACCCGCAGTTAGGGACCAACTAGCCGCGCTCGGCGATGCCGACAGCGAGACTACATCGGACGCTATTGATCGAGAGCCGACGCCTCGACTCCCCGACGACCAGTCAACCGAAGAGACGGACGGTCAGTCGACCACGGAAGGGGACGATCAGTCGGCTGGGGACACAAATGACCAGTCGACCGCGGAACCACAGGACGAGCAGTCGACCATGAATGGAGACGAGCAGTCGACTGAAGACGCAGACGATCAATCGACTGCAGACCCACACAACGAGCAGGATTGATACTCTTCGCTGCGGGATAGTTTCGCCTACCGGAGTACCGTGTGTATTAGTATATCAACAGCCGGTAAAGTACGAGTAACGTGGTATAGCGAGCGGTTATAAAATCACACATATATCAGGCATATGCTCTTTACCGGGTGTGTCGTTCGAAGTATTGTATGTCTAATGCAGCAGTTCAGGGGGAGGGGGAACTCCACTACATTACACAGTACGATTCAGCACAGAACCGACCGATCACCGAAGTGGTTATCGACGCACTCGCCGCGGCCAGCGGGTGCGATCCGCTCGATCTGCCACCGCTGTACGAGGCCGTCGACCCGGACGCACTCGAACTGATCGTCCGGGAACCGAACGCCGCACCCACGCGCTCGTGTTTCATCGGCTTCCAGTTGGGCGAATGGGGAGTCATCGTCACGGGCTCCGGCGAAATCCAGGTCTACGAACAGCACTGATCACCGACCGCTTTTTTATGAGCCGTGCCGCGTGAGACACGTCGACAACCCGATTAGCTCGACGGGTTCGGAGTTGTCGGGCGAGTAGACCACCATCTGGCCTTTTTCCATATAGGGAACTTTCGACTGGAGCGTCGACGGGATATTCACACTGTTGATCGCGTCCTCGTCGCCGAGATTCAACACCAGTTTCGTATTTATTTGTTTGAATACCGAGTCGGCGATGTCCTGTGGGTCTTGGGTGATCAAAAACAGCCCAAGCCGCTCTTTTCTGCCTTGTTTGGCGGCCTCAGTGAACTTCTGGATGACTTTCCGAGCTTGGACTGTATCGGCTTCGGTGAGAAAGTTGTGGGCCTCGTCCATCCCCAGGACGACTGGCGTCTCCTTGATCCGGTCGCTATCGGGCGTATTCGAGAGCTTGTCGTCGATCAAATATGCCGAGACCGCCAGCACGAACAGCTCCTTGGCGCGGCTCGAACTCAGGTGGTATGTCGGGATAACTGTCAACCCGCCGGGCCGGACCAGCTGGTGGTCGAGTTCGGTGATCGGTTTCGCCGATTGGTCGAAGATCCCAGAGGGCATGGCCAACACCCGGCGTTTGACCGCGTCAAAGGTGGCCTCGTGGACCCGCCCCGACTCGTCGAGTTCCTCCTGGAGCGCCGGATCGTCGAGGAAGCTTTTAAATTCGCTGTAGGTACCGCTCTCACCGTACTGGCGGAAAAAACGGTTTAAGAGGGTTCTGAGCGCCGAAAACTGGTTTTCGTTGAGACTGCTCCCCGCGACGAGCCACGGCCGCTCTTTGGTCATCGAGAACGGAATCGTGAACTCGATGCGCTCGGCACGGTGGCTCTCGCCGGCGTAGCTGGTGCCGTCTTCCTTCGGCACGAGCGCGATGGTGTCGTCGACGCCGCCGTAGGCGACGCCTTCTCGGTCGAGCGTGCGGGCGTAGCCACCACCTAACTCCGGGTTGTCGTCGTGCATCTGGGCGTACTCGTCCTGTGGGTCGAACTGAACGACCGCTGGTTGGACCGTCCGACCGTCGTCCATCGGGTAGGCCCGAGCTTCGTCCAGATACTGCCGGAGGACGTTCTTCGAGGCATGCGTTTTCCCCGAGCCGGTACCGCCAGCGACCAGCGTGTGTCGGAAGACGAGCGGATCGCCCGAATCGTAGTCGTCCTTCAGTCGGTAGTCGATCGTCGGGGGGGTGGCAGCAGTTTTGACCTTCTCGCCACCGACCGAGAGGTGGCCGAGGAAGACGCCGTCTTCGGGGATCTTGAGGCCGGTTTTGATCTCGGCGCTGTCGGTTGCCTCGGCGACGTTCGCGCCGGGTTTGGGCACGCGGTCGGTCATCCGGCGTTTCAGTTCGGCCTCACCATCCTCGTTGTAATCCTTATACAGGACGGCGACCGGTTCGAGTTCGGCCATGAACTTGTAGTCGCGCTCCTCGATACCCGACTGGCGCATCATCCGCCGGACGTGGATCTCGGTAGCGTCGTCGGCCTGGAACTCCTGGGCGTATTCGAGGCCGACGATCCGACAGAACAGCGTTTCGTCGTCCGGATAGGGGACGAGTAGGTATTTGCCGAGCCGGACCGAGTCGCGGTTCCCCGTGACCACGAACGCCCGCAGAGTGGTGTCGTCGGCCTCCTCGCTGACTCGCAGGCCCTGAGCGACCGACAGCGCGCCGAGACCCACATCCTCGCCGTCGACCGTGACCGAGTACTCCTGGAAATCGTCGTCGGGTTCGGGCTCCGGGTCAGGGTTCGATCCCGACGGGGCGGACTCATCGGCCGTCGACGTTTCGACGGACTCGTCGGCCTCCTCGCCCTCGTCGACATCGGTGAAATCCTCCAGACTCATACGTATCCGACGTTCAGCCGTGAGGTAAACGCTTTCCCCTCCTGACGGTCGTCGGCTGCGTGGTGTATATAAATAATCGGGGACAAGGTGGCAGTATGGCCGTCATCAAATACGAAACACCGGATGGACCGATCGAGTACGATGTCGCCGCCTCAAAAATCTCCTACGAAGAGGAAACCGAACACTGGCGCGTCAAAGCCGGTGAAAAAAACGGGCGGGATGTCTACGAACTCATCCCACGAGAACGGGTGTTTTCGGTTCAGGTCGCCGGTGCAAAGAAAGGGACCTCAGTGACGCGAACGAAGTAGGGTCCGACTCGTGAGAACCGACTACGAGATTCGAAGCCAGTGGGATCGAGAGGCCGCCGTTAGGCGAAGTCCCGGCGCATGGCGATCTCGAACCACGGACAGAGCCGGAGTTGGCGGTACCACTGTGGGTTGTCGTGGAGATGCTCGTAGTCGACCCACAACAGCCCGGCGATCTCCTCCTCGTCAGGGTTGAGCGTGGTGTCTTCGAGGGTAACTTTGAGGACGGCACAGACCTCCCACTCGACGCCCGCGTTCTCGTAGTAGCGTTTGTACTCGAAGCGGTCGGTGAGTTCCACGTCGTCGTACTGATCGGGCGTAATTCCGAGTTCCTCTTCGAGTCGCTGGACGGTGGCGTCTTCTTGGCTCTGGCCCTCGACGGGGTGGGAGGCAACGGTGCCATCCCAGTGGGTATCCCAGAGCCGCTTGTCGGGGCTTCGCTGGGCCAGCAGGAGCCGTCCCTCGCCGTCGAAGACGAGACACGTAAACGCCCGGTGGCGAATCCCGTCGCCGGTGTGGGCGTCAAGTCGGTTGACTAGTTCCTGTTCGGTGTCGTCGGCGTCGACCGCGATGACGTCTTGTCCGGCGTTCTCGTGGAGTTCCTCGCCCGCGTCGTCAGCACTCATAGGCGAATAATAGCCCAGTGGGGTCAATAAGGGTTCGATACTGGGTGGGGTCGGAGCCGCCCGAATCGGGGTCGTTACTCGGGGGCGACCCCGGCGGCCTGCATATAGCCGTCGAGGGTTTCGGCCAGTCGCTCGGCGAAGGCCTCGTCGTTGATGTCGGTTGCCAGCTCGATCAGCTCTACTTCGGTGTCGATTGACTCCCGCAACGCGTCGAACAGCGCGGCGTCGGCGTCGGGGTCGTAGAAATCCTCGCCCTCCACAGCCAGCATCGAGACGCCGCCTAGCGGCAGCACGAGCGCTGTCGGTCCGGTTGCGGCGGTGAGTTTCTCGCCGATTATCCGGCCGAGTTCGGCGTTCTCCTCGGCCGTGGTTCGCATCAGTGTCACCTGCGGGTTGTGGATGTGGAACTCCCGCCCCTCGAACTCATCGGGCACCGACTCCCGTGGCCCGAAGTTGACCATGTCGAGCGCCCCCGTCGACACGACCTGCGGGATGCCCCGCTCGCCCGCGGCGTCGAGCCGCTCCGGGCCGGCCGAGAGCACCCCGCCGACGAGTTCGTCGGCCCACTCGGTCGTCGTGAGATCGAGAACGCCGTCGATGACGCCCTCCTGGATCAGGCTTTCCATCGCTCGCCCGCCGGTGCCGGTGGCATGAAAGACGATGGTTTCGTAGCCCCGGTCTTCGAGATACGCGCGGGCGGTCTTGGCGCAGGGCGTGGTGACGCCGAACATCGTGATCCCGATAGTGGGCTTTTCGTCGACCTCGACGTCCGGCTCGTTTGTCACCATCCCGACCATCGCGAGGGCGGCGTTGGCGATCACCTGCCGGGAGAGTTGGTTGAGTCCCTCGATGTCGGCGACCGAGTACATCATCATAATGTCGCGGGCACCGACGTAGGGTTCGGTATCCCCGGAGGCCATCGTCGACACCATGAGCTTCGGCACCCCGACCGGCAGCGCGCGCATCGCGGTCGTTGCGATCGACGTGTTGCCGGAGCCGCCAAGACCCATGATCCCGTCGAGGTCGCCAGCCTCATGCATTCGTTGGGCGATGGCAGTCGCACCCTCGCCCATCGCCCCCATCGCCTCGCCGCGGTCGGCGTCTTCTCGGAGGGCGTCGAGGGTCGTCCCGGCAGCCTCGGCGACCTCGCCGGCCGAGGTGTCCGGTTCAATCTGTGGCTCGCCGACGACGCCGGTGTCGACGATGTGGACGTCGACGCCCTGTGCTTGGAGGACGTCACGGGCGAAGCCGATCTCTTCGCCTTTGGTATCGAGCGTGCCGACGATAACGACAGCCATCAGAACTCGATCTCCTTGAACTCGCGGGCCTGGTCCTGGATCGCCTCCTCGGTCGGAAGGCGTTCGATACTTGAGGCACCAAAGAAGCCGACGACGCCCTCGGTGTTGGTGAGCACGTACTCGGCGTCGTCCGGCCACGCGATCGGTCCGCCGTGGCAGATGACCATGACGTCCTCATTTACGTCTTTGGCGGCATCGTGGTGAGCCTGTACACGTTCGGCGGCCGCTTCGAGATCGAGGGCGGTCTCCGCACCGATGTCACCCGACGTGGTGAGTCCCATGTGGGAGACGATCACGTCGGCTCCGGCCTCGGTCATTCGGCGGGCCTGGTCCTCGTTGAAGACGTAGGGACAGGTGAGCATACCCTGCTCCGAGGCCTCGCGGATCATCTCGACTTCCTTGTCGTAGCCCATCCCCGTCTCTTCGAGGTTCTGCCGGAAACTGCTGTCCTCGTCGATCAAGCCGACGGTTGGGAAGTTCTGGACGCCCGAAAAGCCCTGTCGCCTGAGATCCTCGATGAACACGTCCATCTGCCGGAAGGGATCGGTGCCGTTGATCCCTGCCAGCACGGGCGTATCCTCAACAACTGGGAGCACCTGTCGACCCATGTCGACGACGATCTCGTTGGCGTCGCCGTACGGCAACAGCCCCGCTAGCGAGCCCCGGCCGTTCATCCGATAGCGCCCGGAGTTGTAGATAATCAGCAGGTCGACGCCACCGCGTTCGGCGAACTTCGCCGACATCCCCGTCCCCGCTCCAGCCCCGATAATCGGGTCACCGCTCGATACGACTTCTCGAAGTCGGCTGAGCGACTCCTCGTGTGTGAACTTCATTCAACATTATTATTAATAGTATAGTTTATTCAGTTTTTCTATCACTCAAACAGAGTTCTATTTATTCGATACAACAGTAGAATAACGAATTTGTTCGCACTGGAAACAATAGGTACGGAACTGCGAGGAGAACGCTCCACCCTTCAGGGGAGGATGTCAACCGAGCCGTTCGTCCAAAATGAGCCGCGTCGTCGTTCCCTTGACCTCGTCCATTTCGCGGGCCTGCGAAATCAGGTCGTTGACGGCCTGGGTATCGACACAGTCGACCACCAACACGATGTCGTCTTCGCCAGAGACTTGCCAGACGAAGTCGACCTCCTCCCAGTCGGCCAACCGCTCGGAGACCGCGCTGGTGTTGACGTTCATGTCGACCGAGACCTCGATCATCGCTTTCACGTTCCCCGTCCGTGTGGTGACGGTGAACCGTTCGATGATCCCCTCGCTCGTGAGTCGGTCGACGCGGTTCCGCACCGTCCCCTCGGAAGTTCCAACCCGATCTGCGATCTCCGTGTACGGTGTCCGAGCGTCCCGCCGGAGGATCGACAGAATTTGGCGGTCGAGGTCGTCCATACACCCCGGTGTGGATGAGTGGAGTTAGTGATTACGAATTTCGTAGCTCAACTTCGAACGACGCACTTAATAAGTACGAACGATACGTAACTCGTAATGTCGGACGCCTACATCGCACTGGCCGACGGCCGCGTGCTCGAAGCCCGCTGCCGCGCGCCGGGCCGTACACGCGGAGAACTGGTTTTCACGACCGCCTATACAGGGTACGAAGAAAGCCTCACCGATCCCTCCTACGAGGAACAGGTCCTTACCTTCTCCTACCCGCTGATCGGCAACTACGGGGTCCGGGCGGACCGCTTCGAGTCCGGTCGCGTCCACCCACGAGCCGCCATCGCCCGCGAGTTCACCGACTCAGTGGCGACGTGGCTCGAAAGCGAGGGCGTACCAGCGATCGACCACATCGAAACCCGCGATCTCGTCACCTCCATTCGAGAAGAGGGCGCGATGAAATGCGGCATTGCAGCCGGTGAGGACGTTACACCGGAGGACGCGAAGGCCGAACTCGCCGACTGTAAGGCGATGAGCGACCACGTCGACATCGGCTCGCAGGTCACGACACCGGAGCCGACGACTCACCTCGGCGACGGCTCCTACGATGTCGCACTGATCGACTGCGGCGCGAAGGGCTCGATCATCAGCTCGCTCAACGACCGCGGGGCGGACGTCCACGTGCTGTCCTGCGAGGCCAGCGCCGAGGAGGTCCGCGAACTCGACCCGGACGTGCTTTTCATTTCGAACGGGCCGGGCGATCCGGCCAACTTCGATAACGCCCAGTCGCTGGTCGAGGCGTTCGCCGGCGACGTCCCGATCGCCGGCATCTGTCTCGGCCAGCAGATCGTCGCTCGGGCCTTCGGCGGCGACACCGAGAAGATGGCCTTCGGCCACCGCGGCGTCAATCAGCCGGTCCGCGATCTCGATTCGGGCCGCGTCATCATGACAACACAGAACCACGGCTATACCGTCTCCGATCCAGGAGAGCTGTCGGTCAAACAGATCAACGTCAACGACGACACCGCCGAGGGACTCGCCAGCGAAGAACTCGGGATCATCACCCGCCAGTACCACCCCGAGGCCAACCCCGGCCCACACGACTCGCTGGACTTCTTCGACGACGTGCTGGCGATGGCCGAGGAGAGCGAGCCGGTCGCGACCGCCGACTGAGCACGCGCTGTTGGCGTCCCTGTTTTCGTTTTGAGGCATGTCGACGCTCACCAATTCGATAGCATCAGAGCCGTGGCTACGGCAGTAGCCGGTTAATAACGAGTAGTAGTTGCGTTATACTGGTCAGTAGCCCGCGACTACTCGTCGGTCGACTCGGTTTCGTGGGGGAGTTCGTCGGGCGGCCCCTCCGAGTCGGCTGTTTCGGGATGGCGAAGCTCCTCGATGGTGATCATGTCGGCGTAGTCGACGAGCCGGCGGAGGAACACCCCAGTCAGGAAGCCAGCGATGCCGATCGAGAGCGTGAACAGCAGGCTGAACACGAGTGCGATGCGGAGCCGGTTGAGGAGACGAAACCCCTCGGCGATGCCGTATGGCGCGTTGATCATGTAGCCCAAGACGGGGAAGAAAACGATCGACAGCGAGGCCAGCGCCCCGTCGTTGGCGTAGGCTGATAATGCGACCAAGATCCCCAGAAAGATCGCCGGGCCGATCGAAAAGACGAGCTGTGACTCGGTGACGACGCCGGTGACGCCATAGCTCGTGAGCACGACGAACACCGCCGCCGTCGGAACGTACGGGTTGATGTTGGCGGTTTTTGCAACGACGTAGACCGCCGCGATCACCGAGAGAACGAAGCCGACAGCCGTCGCGGTCTGCATCGTTTCGGCACCGCTTGGGGAGACATACGTTTCCCAGAATGTCGGCACGGCGAGCGTCCCGAAGGCCGAAACCGTCAACGCCGCGGCTATCAGCAGAATCCGGCGGGTTACCGTCCGGTCACGACCAACGACAAACCGTCGGACCGACTCGGCCATACGTAAACGTGTAACACAGCATTTATAAACGTTCGTGTTGGTTCACCTCGGCCTTAGTCGGCACAGGATCGGCAATCGTTTACTGGTCGACCTCCCACTGCCAATATGAGCGAGACACTCGATTCGGACCTCTATCAGCGAACCAAAGCACTCCTGGAGCCCGGCGAGATCGAACTGGTCGGCCTCGTCGTCCACACCGACCTCACGGGCCAGGAGGACCTCGAAATGCACGAACTCACCGTCGATTTGAATGAGATCATCGCCGAACACGCAAACAAAGGCGAGACCTACATCCACGCTGGCAACGACGACACCGACTTCTCGTCGAACCAGTTTCAGGGGCTGACGGTCGACGACGAGGCGTTCGTCTGGGAGTGCCAACAGCTCCTCCGCGAGGGCACCTTCGATCTCGTCTTCTACTACGAAGCGACCGCCGACCACGAGGCGATCGTCGAAGCCGTCGAGGAACTGGGTCCGTCGGTGACGCCGGTTCCCTGACAGCGAGCCGACACGATAACCGGCGGCGATCGGCGAAAACCCACAGCAATAGTCGGGGAGTGCCTGCCGTTGGGGTCAGTTAGTTATCACATCTGATACTACTCCCCAGAACTATATATGCAAACAGCAGCTACGACGGGCCATGGCAGTCGACGACGCCGAAGGCGTCTCCGAACAGGCCGAGCCCTCCGACGAGGAGTCGACCGCTCGGGCGTCGTCAGGAACCGATGAGTCACCAGCTGTCGGCGAGTACTCCTGGGAGGACTATCTCGACGAGTACGGGCCTTCGGGAGCCGCCGCCGAGCTATCATCCGGGCGGTCGGCAGTGAGCAGCGCGGCCGACAGCTCTAACGAGGGTGGAGACACCGAGTGGCCCGGCACTGACGACTGGTCGCGCGTCGACTCTCTCGGCATGGATATCGAGGAGCTGGCGGGGATGCATCCGCTGGCGTTCGACGAGGCCGTCGACGACGCGGTTGACCGCGGGATTCGGCTTCACAATCTCTTCGAAGAGTTCTGCAATCCCGAGACCACGCCGGTCGTCAAGGGAACGTGGCTCTGGGAACACCACAAACGGCTGTACTACTACGAGCCCGACGGCAGCCGTCCGCGAACTGACGAGGGCGAACTCATCCCCTTTGATACGGGCGAGGCATTGGGTTGGGACCCCGAGGCCCTCGACAATATGCTCGCTGGAGGAGCCGACACCGCCGAGCGACTTTCCGAGTTGGTCGACGAACGGACGGTCGATATCCAGGACGGCATCGACGAGGACGCTTTCTTTACGACCGACGACGGGCGGACCACCCTTGTCAACCGCTACGATCTCGAAAAGGCGGTCCCGATGGCGAAAAAGGCCCACTTCGCCGAGGTCGAACGCTACTGGGTCAACGAGCCGCAGGCCTTCGTGATCGTCTTCCGGTCGACGAAGGAAAACGAGACCAAATACTACACGGTCGAGCCGTACAGAAACGAGATCGAAGAGGAAATCGCGACCTACCTCACCGGCAAGCTCCGGACCGCGATCAAGTACGGCGATCAGGGCGCGGAGGCCGCAGACAGCGACGCCCGCCGGGCGGTCATCGAGTCGGAAACCTACCGGCTGTTGGCCCGGTACGATCTCTACGACCGGTCGACGGAGTCGTCGCTGGGCGACCGACTCGCCGAGCTGCCGCCGAAGTTCGCGATCTACGCTAACGCCCTGCTCGACCGGTTCGAACGGCTGGTCGAGCGCTTCGAGGAGCCGATCGCGGGGCTCGAAACAATGCTGGATGAGCTCGAAGACGACGAAGGCGAAGCAGCCGACAACAGAGCCGGGGGCACCCGGTACGGCGAGTATCTCGCCTCGCGGGACCACGACGAAAGCGACGCCGACCGGCCGCCGCTGGCCGAGCGACTCGTCCCCGATCAGCTCGATCCCGACGAGTACCGCCTCGACCCGAACCCCGACAGCGATCTCGGCGAGCTCCTGGAGAGCTTCGGAATCGAGGTCGACTCCGAGACAGATGCCGACGACGAGTCAGACGGCCGCAACCTCGACGGCATCGCCGCCCGGCCCGAACCCGCAGTGCTCGCTGAAAACCCCGAGACGCTGACCGAATACCAGGTCGAGAAACTACTGTACTACCTCCAGCGGGACTTCCTCGGCTACGAGCGGATCGACCCGATCAAACACGACATCAATGTCGAGGATATCTCCTGTGACGGCTACAACTCGCCCGTGTTCGTCTACCACTCGGGGTACGAACAGATCATCACCAACGTCGTCCACGGCGAGACTGAACTCGACGATTTCGTCGTCAAACTCGCCCAGCGTTCCGGCAAGGGCGTCTCCAAGCGTAGCCCACAGGTCGACGCCACCCTCCCCGATGGCTCGCGGGCCCAACTCACCCTCGGCAAGGAGGTTTCGGACCACGGGACCAACTACACGATCCGGCAGTTCAAGGAGGTTCCCTTCACACCGATCGATCTGATCAACTGGAAGACGTTCTCGCTCGACCAGATGGCGTTCCTCTGGCTCGCGATTGAAAACGATAAATCCCTCATCTTCGCCGGTGGCACCGCCTCGGGGAAGACGACCTCACTGAATGCCGTCTCCCTTTTCATTCCATCGAACACTAAAATCGTCTCGATTGAAGATACTCGTGAAGTCGAACTTCCACAGCGCAACTGGATCGCCTCAGTCACGCGACCCTCCTTCACCGAGGGCGACAAGGGCGACATCGACGAGTTCGATCTCCTGGAGGCCGCCCTGCGCCAGCGCCCCGACTACATCGTGATGGGCGAGATCCGCGGCGAGGAGGGTCGAACCCTCTTCCAGGTCATGTCGACCGGCCACACGACCTACACGACGTTCCACGCCGACTCGGTCGGCGAGGTGCTCAAGCGGTTTACGACCCAGCCGATCAACGTCTCGAAGACGATGTTCTCGGCGCTGGATCTCGTGTCGATCCAGACCTCGACCCGCGTCAAGGGCAAGAAGGTCCGGCGGACCAAGTCGCTGACCGAAATCAACCACTACGATGCGGAGAACGACGAGATCAACGTCCAAGACATCTACCAGTGGCAGGCCGAGGGCGACCGGTTCCTGAAGATGGGGACCTCCAACACCCTCGAAGAGATCAAGTTCGACCGCGGCTGGACCGACGCAGAGCTGGAAAGCGAGATGTTCGAGCGACGGCTCGTGTTGGCTTACCTGATCGACCGCGGGCTCAACACCTACACCCAAGTAGCGGCCACCGTGCAGGCCTACATCAACGATCCCGACACCATCCTCGCGCTGATGGCCAACGATCAGCTGGAGGCGAGCCTGGAGGACCTCCGGGAGATGGAATCTGTGCTGATCGATGTCGACCCCGAGACCGAGGCGCTGGTGCCGCGGCCCGAACCCGGCGAGGAACAGCGCGAGCTCGCCGCGGAGATTCTGGAGGCTGGCGAGGAGCTGTTCGAGGAGTACCGCGGCCGAACCGGAGCCTCGATCAGCGACGCGCTCACGGGGATGTTGGAGCCGCCAGCAGCCGACGCGGAAACCGCTGACGGAACCGCGGCCGCCGACGAAAGCGACGATGGGTCGACGCCGATCCCCGAAGAGCTCGTCTCGGCCGACGATGTCGGGCCGGAGTCGCTGACTGACACGGCATCGGGGGCCGCTGACGTGTCGACAGCATCCCCGGACGGCGAGGAGTCGGTGAGCGCCGACGAACCGACAAACGAAGAAGGGGCGACAGCCGATGAGTCGCCCGACGACAGCCCGAGTCCCATCGAGAGCTATCTCGAAGCGGAAGAAACGGGCGACTCCCTCGGAGCGGCCGATCCAGTCGACCCGCCAGCCGAAGAGTCGACCGACCAGCCGGTCGACCGGCGGGACGGAGATGAGATCGATCCAGCCGAGGACGAGTAGATGAGCCTCCAATCACCCACTCGGGCCGACGCCGAGACTGATGGCCTCGCGGACGCCTTCTATCCCCTCTACCGGCTGCTGTTCGATGACAGCAGCGACTTCGTCGACGATCTCGAGGGCAAACTGACCGAGGCGCGGATGGCCGACACCGTCGAGATCTACATTTCGCGGGCGCTGGGGATCGGCACGATCCTCGGCAGCCTGCTGTGGATCGTCGGCTCGATTTTGGGCTACGGCCTGTTCCGGTTCGGCCTTCTCTCGCCGGATATGCTGAGTCTCGGCATTCCGGTCGGGTCGAGCCAGATGGCGGTCTTCTTGCGCTCGCTGGTCGTCCCGGTGACCGTCGGACTGGCAGGCATCGTCTTCGGCTCGATCGGGTTTACGCTCGGGTTCGGCGGGCTGATCGGCTTGCCGTATATGCGGGCCGGAGAGCGCAAGCGGAACATCAACATCCTGCTGCCCGACGCGATCTCCTTTATGTACGCGCTGTCGGTCGGCGGGCTCAATCAGTTGGAGATCCTCCGGGCGATGGCCGAGGCCGAAGACACATACGACGAGATCGCTCGCGAGTTCCAGAGTATCGTCAACGAAACCGAGTATTTCGGCACCGACTACCGGAACGCGATCCGCAAGCAGTCCTTAGAGACACCGAGCGAGCCACTGGCGCAGTTCCTGACCGATATGCTATCGATCGTCAACTCCGGCGGCGATATGGAGTCGTTCCTGAAGGACAAGAAGGACGCCCATATGCGAACCGCCAAACAGCAACAGGAGATGACCCTCGAAACCCTGGAGCTGTTCGGCGAAATGTACATGACACTCTCGCTGTTCCCCCTTCTGCTCGTGATTATTCTGGTCATCATGGGAATGTTGGGCAACGCCGACGAGCGACTCCTCTATGGGACGATCTACCTCCTGATCCCGCTGATCGGTGTGGCGTTTCTCGTCCTCGTGTCGACTGTCAAGCAGGACGACCCCGGCGACGGCTACCTCCGACCCAAGGGGAGCAGCGACCGGCTCCGAGAGTCAACCAACGAGGGGCTCACCCATCTCGGCCTCGTCGAGGGGTTCGTCGGCCGGTTCCGGGTGTTCGACCGGATCAAATCCGGCGAGCGAGAATACAAAATCAAACAAATACTGAAAGCGCCACATTTGTTTTTCCGAGACCATCCGCTGTTTACCTTGGCACTGACCGTCCCCGCGGCACTGCTCGTGGTTGGCGTTGCTGTCGGGACCGGCCGGGCACCGCTGTCGGTCCAGGCGTGGATCGACCGCCCGGTCTGGAGCACCTTCATCTGGGCGTACGTCCCGATCTACTTGGTCTGTATTCCGCTGGCGATCTTCTACGAGTGGAACGTCTACACGCGGAACGCCATCACCGGGAAACTGTCGACCAATCTCCGGAAGCTATCGAGCGCCAACGACACCGGCCAGACCCTCCTGGATTCGATCATGACCGTCGCCGACACCTCCAGCGGCAAACTCGCCGACGAGTTCGAAGTTATGTACGCCAAAGTCAACTACGGCGTCAGCCTTCGGGAAGCGTTCGTCGAGTTCAACAACAAATACCATCTCCCCCGTTTGGCCCGGACGATCAAACTCATCACCGAGGCCCAGGAGGCATCCAGCGAGATCACCGACGTGCTGCGGACCGCCGCCCAAGCCAGCGAGAACACCGACGACATCGAACGCGAGCGGATCTCACGAACCCGGATGCAAGTAGCGATCATCCTGATGACCTACCTCACGCTGCTGGGTGTGATGGCAATTCTCCAGACCCAGTTCATCGACGTGATGGCCGGACTCACCGATCAGGCGTCGGGCAGCGGTGGCGGCGCGGCCAGCGGCGGCCAGGAGTTCGGCGGCGGTGTCAACCCCGATCTGCTGTCGCTACTCTTTTTCCATGCCGTCTCGATCCAGGCGGTGCTGGCGGGGCTGATCGCGGGCTACATTCGGACGGCCAAAATCACCTCCGGCGTCAAGTTCGTCGTGATCCTCCAGACGATCGCGCTGGCGGTCTGGGTGGTGGTCGGATGAGACGAACTGATCGGGGTCAGACAGTGATCGATTTCGGCATCGGCGCGGGCGTGTTTATCATCGCGGTGGGGATCGTCTTCGCGTTCGTTCCCACGATGTTCGAGCCGTTTTCGACCGCTGCCGGCAGCTCGCCGGTCGTCGCCGACCGGACGGCCGACCACCTGACGGGGTCGATGCTGGCGGCCGATCCGGCCACGCCGTCAGTGTTGTCGGCTGCCTGTACAGCCGCTTTCTTTGGCACCAACGAGAGTCTCGGTGACACCGCCGACTGTGGGTTCAACGCCTCCGAGCCGACCGGCGACCTCCTTGGCGTCGACAGAGACGTGAACGTCTCCGTGCGAAACCTGAGCGATTCGCCGACGACCGGCCCGCCGGTCACACAGACCGTCGACGGCACCGACTACACGCTCACACGCGGTGACGACAACCCCGCCTCGGAGGTCACCGTCGCAAGCCGCGCGGTGATGATCGAGGGCGACCAGTACCGACTGGTGGTGAAGGTGTGGTAATATGAACCGAAAACACGCAGCCGACGACACGGATCGCGGGCAGGCCCACACCGTCGAGGCGTTTATCGCCGCGCTGCTGCTGGTGAGCGGGCTGCTGTTCGCCATGCAGGCGACGGCGGTCACGCCGCTGTCGGCCAGCACCTCGAACCAACACATCGAGAACCAACAACGGGCATTGACTGGTGATTTGCTGTCGACAGCCGCCGAGGACGGCACCCTCCAGGAGGCGGTGCTCTACTGGAACGCCTCGCGGGAGGGGTTCCAGGACAGCCCCGAAAGTGGCTACTACACCGACTCGGGCTCGCAGAACACCTTTTTAAGTAGACTCAATGACACGCTGGCCGAGCGGCGCATCGCCTACAACGTGAGGCTGCGGGTCCACAACACGACCGGCACGCCGTCGCGGCGGACGGTGTCGATGGTCGAGATGGGTCGTCCCAGCGACAATGCAGTAACCGCGAGCCGGACGCTCACGCTTGCGGATTCGGCTACGCTCACCGGTAGTGACGACCGGTCGCTGGCCGAGGTCGAAGGTGCCAGCGACGCGTCGTTTTATGCGCCGGATGCCGACCCCGACAACGATCTGCTGTACAACCGCGTGGAGGTGCGTGTGACCACATGGCGGATGTAAGAGCCCGTTTTGACGGCGACAGCGACCGCGGCCAGCTGTTGTTGGTGACCGCACTGGCGCTGGCAGTGATGTTGGTGACGGTCGCGCTGCTGTTGAACACCGCCATCTTCACCGAGAACGTCGCCACGCGGGATACGACCGCCGACGGCAGTGAGGCCATCGAGCTTCGAGGCGAGGCGGTCGCAGCCGTCGGCGAGCTGATCGAAATCAAAAACAGACAGGGTGGTGGTGATACCGGAGATGTCGAGGACGGCGTCGACGCCATGGGACCGCTGGTCGATCGCGAGCGGGCTAGGCATGGTACTATTGCGGAGCTTAGGTACGATAGCAACGAGACAGGGACGTTATTTAGATGGGCTGATCCGGATGATCCGAGAGAGTTCACTTCTGGCGGAGATAGTAATTGGACACTTGTCGACGGACTCGGCAACGCCCGTGGACTTGTCCTCAATCTCGACTCCGACCAGCTCGAAGACCTATCAGATCCCGACGCAACAACCGTTGAAAACCAAGCCTTCGGTGTTCGGTTTGTGAATACGAATCCGGCGGTTGAGAACGTGACCCAATACATATATCATGACACGAATACCGACCGTGTCGTCATCACAAAGGCAAACGAGAGTTCCGACCTGACACAGCAGTGTACGATCGACCATACCAGTGGAAATACAACAGTCGACCTCACCGGTGATCGCCTCTCGACCGACGAGTCGGTAGTCGACTGTTTCCGAGACGACGGCCTGTGGGCCAACAACGAGTTCGAGGAAATCGAGTTCCGGAATGGAGACAGCGCTACCGGGACATTCGAAGTGACAGTCGATATAGGTGCTTCATCACCAACCGATGTCGAGGGTCGAAATGCAATCTACTCCGTGACCGTCGACATCACCTACCAGTCGCAGGACCTGACGTTCGAAACGACGACAACGGTTGCACCGGGTGAGCCGCGATGAGCCGATTCAGTCGTGATCGGCGCGGGGTCTCTGTGACCGTCGGCTACGTGTTGATGTTGGCGGTCGCCGGGCTCCTCCTCGGAGTCTTGGTGACCGCTGGCGGGGGGCTCCTGGAGGGCCAATCAGAACAGGTCGTCGACGACGAACTGACAGTCGTCGGCTCCCAGTTGGCCGCGAACATCCACGAGGCCGACCGCCTCGCGCAGGTCGCCCACGCGGATGCCAACACCACGGCCGCGACGGGGACGATGGCACTCGACGTGAACCTACCCCGGCAGGTTGCCGGAACGGGGTATCGGATCGAGATCAGAAACGAGACGATCAGTCTCCTGACCTCGAACCCGACGCTGAACGTGACGGTGAGTTATCCCGAGACGACCGTTCCCGTCTCGACTGATGGGCAACTGAGCGGCGGCGACCTGCGGATCGTCTACGAGACGCCGCCGGCGGGCGAGCCCGTCGAGGCCGGCCGTCTGGAGGTCGAGGGATGATCGAACCACGACGGCTGTGGGCCGACAACCGCGGAGTCAGCGAGACGTTGGGCTACATCCTCGTCTTTTCGATCGTCATCACGACGATCACGACCGCGACCGCCTTCGGCTTCAGCGGGCTGGAGGACCGACAGGCCGCCGAAGAGGTGCGGAACGTCGAACGTGCCTTCGACGTGTTGGCCGACAACTTCGGCGATATCGGCCGCTACGAGGACCCCAGTCGGGCCACGGAGATCCGACTCGCCAGCGGCACCATCGCCGTCGGCGATCCGGTAACGATCACCATCGGCCAGAACAGCACGACACCGGGCGAGGCGTTCGTCGACGATCCGAACAACGTGACCAACGTGACGTTGCAGCCGCTGGTGTTCCGAAGCGACGGCGGCGATGTCGTCTACGAGAGTGGCGTCGTCTTCCGCGTCGACGATGGCCGGAGCATCGCCCGCTCGTCGCTGCCGTTCGTCGTCGGCGAGGAGCAGGCCCTCGTCCCGACGGCTGCTACGACACAGCGTGGGTCAATCACTGGCGTCGGCGGCGAGCGAACCGTCCTGGTCGTCGGGGAGCTCCGACCGAACACCCGAACCCTCCACAACCGTACCGTCGCGGGGGATGATCTCCGCGTTCGGATCGAATCGTCGCGTGCCGACGGCTGGGACCGGCGGCTCCGAAAAGAAGGGTATCAGAACGTCAGCTACGATGCGGCCACCAATACCGTCACCGCCGACCTCGCGGTCGACCACGACGGGACGGTCCGCCATCCGGAACAGGCTCGGCTTCCGGTGACGAATATCGCCGTCCGGTTCGACTGAGCTACCGGACGTTGGTGAACTCGAAGCGCGCGCCGCCGTCGAAGCTCTCTTCGAGGTCGACCTCCCAGCCGTGGGCCTCGGCGATCCGCTTGACGATCGACAGGCCGAAGCCCGTCCCTTGGGGATTGGTCGACTCCCCGGCTTCGAACACCTCTTCGCGTTTCTCCTCCGGGACGCCGGGACCGTCGTCTTCGACGTAGAACCCAAAGGTGCCGTCGCTCTCGACGCGGGTGGAGGTAAACATCACGTCGAGCTTCCCGACCCGGATCGTCACCGACTCCTCGCTGTGTTCGACCGCGTTCCGAATCAGGTTCTCGAACAGTTGATACAGCCGGTTGCGGTCGGCGTGGGCGACGAAATCGTCGATCAGACGGAGCTCCGAGTCGCCGGTTTCGACGATATCTCGGGAGTGGTCGATGACATCATCGATCGCGACCGGCTCGATGTCGCTGTCGTCGACCGTCTGGCCTTGTCGGGCCAACATGAGCGTGTCCTCGATGATCGCCTCCATCCGGTCGAGCGCGCGGTCGATCGGCGGGATGCTGTCGGAGTCACACTCCCGTTTGACGATGTCGATCCGACCCTGTGCGGTATTGAGCGGGTTACGGAGATCGTGGGAGACGACCCCGGTGAACTCTTCGAGCCGGTCGATCTGGCGTTTGAGCTCGCGTTCGTACTCGTGGCGGTCGATCTCGTAGCCGACCCACTGGGCCAGCGTTTTGACCGTCAGCTCGTCGTCCTCGACAGTCGTACTGTCTTGGGCTCCCCGGCTTGCGAAACAGAGCGTCCCGTAGACCTCGCCGTCGACGATGATCGGTGCACCGACGTAACACTGGAGCTCCGTCTCGGCAAGCGCCTTCGAGTCGGCCCACTGGTCGTCGCGTGCCGCATCGCTCACCGCGTGGGGTGTTTCGTCGACGATTGTGTGTTTGCAGTAAGTCGCATCGAGTGGGACCGTGGCGTCCTCCTGGATGATCTCGTGGTCGCCAACGGCGGCGAGTACGTCCAGCGAGTCGCCCTCGACGTGGGTAATGTAGCCGATCGGATAGCCGAGTTCGTTCGTCCCGATCGTCAGGACGCGGTCGAGTTTCTGTGCAAACGAGAGATCGGTCTCGTTGATCACATCATACAGCCCCGAGATGACCGCCGTCGACTCCATGAGCTGGGTCCGGGCGATCCGCCCGCGTTCCTGTTGGACGGCGTTGGCGATCCGGTTTGCCAACACTTCGTACTGCTCGGGGCCGCCGCCCTTCCGCAGGTAGTCGGTCACGCCCGCCTCGATGGCCTCGCTGGCGACATCGGCTGATCCCTTGTTGGTAAACAGTATAAAAGGCTTGTTCGGATCTCTGTCGCGGATTCGACGGAGAAATTCGAGGCCGTCGGTGCCGGGCATCTGGTAGTCACAGACGATACAGTCGATATCCATCTCGGCGAGAACCCGCTCCGCCTCGCGGACACTCCGTGCGGTGGTCACAGCGAACTCCTCCCTGTCGACCGACTCCTCGAGATAGGTCTCTAGCAAGTCGCCGATCGCCGCGTCGTCGTCGACATGGAGGACGCGAAACACGGACATCACCGGATGTAGTATATACAGGATAATAAATATGTATTAACAATAGATTACTTACCGGTTTATTCCGATCCGTGTAGCGATTCGCTCGTCCGTTCGATCACATAAGCGAGTCGTTTTGACCGCCGAGCGATCAAACCAACCAATGACGACTATGAGATTCATCCGACAGCCGACCGCCGAGGAGACGGCGGTTCGGCGACTGCTGTCGGCGGCCGACGAGGCGTTCGTCCCGCCGCTGACCGACGACACTCGGGCAACGATCTCCCGACCGGGTGATGGGACGGGACCGACCAGTATCGAGGAGTACGTCGGCGCCTGCCTCGACAGACCGCTGCTCGGAGCCTTCGATGAGGGACGGCTGGTCGGCTTTGCATCGCTCGAACCACAAGCAGACAACGGGCCACTGGCCGACTACACGCCGACGACTCACGTCTCGGTGCTTGTCGTCGACGAAGCCTACCGGGGCGAGGGGATCGCCACACGCTTTTATAAACATCTCCTCGACACACCGCCAACTGAGCTCCCCCAGTCGGCGATCTCGACGAAAACATGGAGCACGAACCGCGGCCATATTTCGATTCTTGACTCGCTCGGCTTCGACTGTGTTCATCGGGTTGACGACGACCGCGCACCCGGCGTAGACACGGTCTACTACGCCAGACGACTACCGTAGACGGTTCCTACTACCACACAGTCCAACTGCTCTGCTACTGCTCGACGCGAGTCACGTCGTCGAGCGTCTCGCGTCGCCGGACGACACGCGCTTGTCCGTCTTCGAGGGCGACCTCGGCGGGCCGCGGCTGGGAGTGGAACTGGGAGGCGAGTTCGTAGCCGTAGGAGCCAGCGTTGCCGATGGCGAGTACATCCTCGCGTTCGGGTCGCGCGATCGGCCGGTCGGTGGCGAACACGTCGGCACTGGTACAGACCGGGCCGCCAACGGTAACAGGTTCTGCCTCCCGATCCGGCCCGGTCACGTTTCGCATTGGATGGTAGGAGCCGAACATCGCCGGGCGAATGAGGGTCGCAAGGCTGGCGTCGACGCCGACGACCGTTGCGCTGGGGGTCTCTTTGATCGTGTTGACCTCCGTGAGGATGAGGCCCGCATCGGCGACGATGTAGCGGCCCGGCTCTAACTTGAGCTGGGCGTCGATCTCGCCGATCGCATCCCGAACCATCGCGGCGGTCGTCTCCAGATCGAGCGGTGGTTCGTCCTCGTGGTAGGGAACGCCGAACCCGCCGCCGATGTCGACGAACTCCAGTGAACCAACTCGGCGGGCCATTTCGCCGACACGCTCGATCGCTTTGCAGTGGTCTTCGAGGTCATCGGTCAAGACGCCACTCCCGGCATGGGAGTGAATCCCGACGAGCTCGAACTCCTCGCGGACGCGATCGGCGACCTCAGGGACCTGTTCGTAGGGAATCCCGAACTTGGCGTCGCTACCGGTGGCGACCTTCTCGTGGTGGCCGGTGCCGATGCCGGGGTTGATCCGAATGGCGATCCGGCCATCGTAGCCGCGCTCTTGCAGGCGGTCGAGGGTATCTGTCGCACCGATAGTGATCGTGAGTCCAGGAGCCTCTTCGGCGAGGTCGACGGCATAGTCAAGGTCGTGATCCGGGGGATTAACCGCCGTATACTGAAGCGTGTTCGGGTCGGCCCCGGCATCGATCGACCGCTGGAGTTCGCCCCACGCCGCACACTCGATGTCGGCCCCGACCGAAAGGAGGGCTTCGAGCACCGATTGGCCGGTGTGAGCCTTTGCAGCGTACATGACGTGGGCGTCGGGGAACGCCGCCGAAAACCGGCGGTAGTTCGCTTTGACGCGGTCGAGGTCAGTGACGTAGAGCGGGGTATCGTACTCGTCGGCGAGCGACTGCAAGTGCGTGTCGTCCCAGTCGGCGAGTCGACGAACGAGCGGTGAGTCGGCGAGGTCCGTATCAGCCATTACTCGATGTGGGGCCGCTCGGGCGTTCAATGCTTTGGTTCGTGTGCCGACCCCACCGGAGTCCGCGAGTTAGTTGTCGACTACCGCGGCCGCGTTGCCGTCGAACTCGTGGTCGACCGCGCCGGTTAACAGGAGGCCACCGCGGTCAGCGCGTTCGACCTGCAGTTCGCCGCCGGGAACCGAGAGGTCGACCGTGTCGGCCGACTCGATTAGGCCGAGTCGGGTAGCGGCGGCGACGATCGCCACCGAGCCGGTGGCGCAGGCCTGCGTTTCGCCTTCGATTCCGCGTTCGTAGCTCCGCTGGCGGAACCGAGGGACGCCATCACGGTCAGCGTCGACCTGTTCAGCAAACGTGACGTTCGCTCCGGCGGGGAACACGTCGGCGTGCCGGACTGCAGGGGCGACCGACTCGACGTCGACTGCGTCGATGTCGTCGACGGCGTCGATCGTATCGACGAAGGCGACGGCGTGGGGGACACCAGTGTTGACGGCAGTCACCGTGAGTCCCTCGACTGTTTCTTCGACGAGTGGTTCAGCTCGATCGCCAGCCAGCGGGAGCCGATCGGGGTCGAACGTCGGCTCACCCATCTCGACGGTGATGCCAGCCTCGGCCCGCGTTGCCTGGCGTGTTCCGGCCTGGGTGTCGATCATGACCGCCTCAGCGTCAGTCCGGTCCATCGCCCAGACGGCCGCACACCGAGCCCCGTTGCCGCAGATCGGCGCAACTGAGCCGTCGGGCTGGACGAGCGTCATGATGATCCGCGGCGGCGAAAACCGGTCTTCGAGATCCAAAAACAGGACGCCGTCCGCACCGGTCGGTGCGTCAGTCTTGCTGCCGACGCCGGTCGACCGATCGCAGTGGGTCGTGGCGAACGCGCTCCGGTCGGGGACCGAATCGGTTGCGTCTACAATAATGAAATCGTTGCCGGTGCCGTGGTACTTCTCGAAATCGACTGCGTGGGTAAGCGTGCTCATGGGTCTGCTGGATGCGAGTCCGATCTCATCGGGAGCCACGAAACTGCCGCGGCTGTCGACGGGATGCTAGTCGTTACCTACCCAAGCACAGCCCTATACATATGTCCACCGGATGCAACAGAGGTTACCAAGAATCGGACGTTCGTACACAAACGATCGTTATCGTTCGGCTGCGAAGCAGTAGTTAGTGACTACTCCCGCAGCGCGTCCTCGCGCTGGGTCGCTTCGAGCGTCTCCTCTTCGACACCCGTGGCGACAACCGCTGGCTTGTACGCTCCGCCGTCGAACATCTCGTGGTCGCTGACCGAGGATTCGACGTAGCGGGTGAACGCCCGACGCTCGGAGGGGAGATGGCCGTAGATGACCTCCTCCTCTACGAGATCGTAGACGGGGATTCGCGGCGTCAACAGCGTGTTTTCGCCGACGATCGAGTTTTCGCCGATCTTGAAGCCGGAGGTGACCCGACAGCCAGCACCCAGCGAGACGCCGTCCTCGATGATGACCGGTGCACCCTCGACGGGTTCGAGCACGCCACCAATCAGCGTGTTCGCGCCGAGTTTGACATTCTCGCCCAGCTGCGCACAGGAGCCGACCGTATCACAGGAGTCGACCAGCGTGCCGTCGCCGACGTAGGCGCCAATGTTGACAAAAGAGGGGCTCATCATGATACAGTCCTCGCCGAGGTAGGCCCCCCGTCGGATGGTGGTCCCGTCGGGCGTGTTGCGCGTGCCGCGGTCGTTGAGATCGGCCGTTTGGCGGAGCGGGAGCACGTCGTGGTAGTCGACGCCGCCATACGAGCGGGCCTCGGTGTGTCGCAGGCCGAAATTGAGGAGGATACCCTGTTTGACCCACGCATTGGCCTTCCAGGAGGTCACGTCGTCGCCAGTCTTCTCGGCCGAGCGGACGTTTCCGGCTTCGAGTTCTTCAAGGAAGACGTCGAGGGTGGCGAGATCGTCGTCGGTTGCGTTGTCGGCGGTCAGGCCGTCGTCGTAGCGGTTCCAGAGGTCGGCGATTTCGGATTGGAGTGTCGACATTCGGTCGTCAACCCCTTCTCAGGCCAGCAAATAAGTCCCGGCGATTGTGGTCGGCGGCCGGTTGCGTGGGATTTAGTCGCGCCGGTGCTGCTCGATCTCGTCGGCCTGCTGTTGGATCCGCGCCAGTTCGCGGTCGGCTGCGGCTTCGTTGCTGCCGTGACTCTCCCGGACCGACATATCCAGCGGGGAGGGCGAAAACCCACCCTCGTCGTCATCGTCGTCGTCCGCAAACAGGCGGCGGAACCGTCTCAGCAGTGTTGCGGGCATACTGTCTCCGTCGGGAGCCCGGCAGATAAAACTACAGTCCACCCGTCGCCTCCCTCCGAAGAGAAACCTACTCTTGTCGGCGCTATGAACGGTCGGCCGGCATGGGTGCGTTCGCAACGACGGTCCAGGAGTACCTCTGTGAGTCGCTGGCGACGGCCGTCCCGGCAGTCGGCTGGGAGACGGAGTACCGGATCGCCGGGACACCGGTCGACGTTGCGGGCGTCGGCGACAGTCAGTGGTATCTGATCGAACTCGAATGGCGGCGTGCGGACCCCGCGGACAACGCAGCCAAGCTGTTTGCCATCTCGAATCCGGCGAGATCACCGCCGAGTCGGTAACTGTCTTCCACCTATTCACCAGCTACTACGATCTGCGTCGGGGCGGCATCTCAAGCAAGCGGCACAACGCAGAGTTCGTCGGTCGGATGGCCGCCGACACCGTCGACCGGCTGTCGTATCTCCCGGTCGATCTCGGTATCGACCCGCCGAAACGCGGCGGCGAGTGGCCCGAGACGTGGCAGGCGACCGTCGACGACAGTATCGACACACTCAGTGCGGAAATCGAGGACGCGACTACCCCTCGATAACGTCGAAGAAGTCGTACCAGCCGGCCTCGCGTCCGGCCAGCCACACGGCGGCATCCAGCGCGCCCTCGGCGAAGATGCTCCGGTCGCCGGCCCGGTGGGTCAGCGACAGCGTCTCGTTGCTCCCGCCGAGCAGGACCTCGTGTTCGCCCGCGACATCGCCCGCGCGTCGGGCATGGACGCCGATCTCGTTGGCCGACCGCGGCGCCTCGCCCTCACGACCATGGACGCGCTCGCTGAGGTCTGCCCGAACGCCCTCGATATCGTCAAGCAGGGTCTTGGCGGTCCCACTCGGCGCGTCGCGCTTGGCGTTGTGGTGGGTTTCGGTGAGTTCGATATCCGCATCCGGCAGCGCGGCGGTCGCCTCCCGTACGGCGAGCCGGAGGGCAGCGACGCCACGGGAAAAGTTCGAGGCCTTCAGAACTGCCGTCGACTCGCTGGCCGTTTTTAAATTCGCGAGGCCAGCCTCATCGAAGCCGGTGGTTCCGGTGACCAGCGCGACGCCGGTCTCGACGCAGGCCTCAGCGTAGTCGACCGCGGAGTCGGGGCCCGTGAAGTCCACGACAGCATGCGGCTGGTGGTCGGCCAACAGGGGGGCGAACTCGTCGCTTGGTTGGATGTCGACGCCGGAAATCGGTTCGTCGACCGGGGTGCGGTTGACCGCGAAGGCGACGTCGACGGCCTTGCGGTCGGCGGCGGCCGCGAGTACCTCCCGGCCCATCCGCCCGGCCGCGCCGGTGACCGCGAGCCGGACCATCAGTTCGTGACCTCCGCTTCCTCCGGCGTCGACGGCTCGCCGTCGAGTTCGGCCAGTCGGGCGGCGAGTTCTTCGCGGTGGTCGTCGGAGAGCTCAGTAAGCGGAGACCGAATACGACCGGAGCCGTGGCCACGGATCTCCATGGCAGCCTTCACTGGAATCGGGTTTGTCTCGACGAACAGCTGGCGGACGAGCGGCGCGAGTTCGTGGTGGAGCGCCCGCGCGAAGGCGTAGTCACCCTCCAGGGCCGCCCCGACCATCGCACAGGTGCGCTCGGGTTCGACGTTGGCGACGACGCTGATCGCGCCATGGCCGCCGACCGACAGCGTCGGCAGTGTGAGGCCGTCGTCGCCCGACAGGATGGCAAAGTCCTCCTCGCGGGTGCGTTCGATGACCTCGCTGATTCGGTTCAGATCCCCGGAGGCAGCCTTGTAGCCGCGGATATTGTCGTGTTCGGCGAGCCGGACCGCCGTGTCGACCGCGATATTGCGCCCGGTACGGCTCGGCACATTATACACGATCTGTGGAATATCGACCGCGTCGGCGACCGCTCTGTAGTGCTGGTACATCCCCTCGGGTTCGGGTTTGTTGTAGTACGGCGAAATGAGCAGCAGGGCGTCAGCACCGGCGTCGGCGGCCTGCTGGGAGAGGTCGAGGGCTTCGGCCGTGTTGTTCGAGCCGGTGCCTGCGATCACGGGGACGTCCTCGACGGCGTCGACGACAGCCTCGATGACCTCGACGTGCTCGGCGTGAGAGAGCGTCGCGCTCTCGCCGGTCGAGCCAACGGGGACGAGCCCGTCGACGCCCGCTTTTTCGAGCCGCTGGGCGTCTTCGCGGAGTGTTTCGGTGTCGATCTCGTTGTCGTCGGTAAAGGGGGTCACCATCGCCGGAAAGACCCCGCTGAAGTCGATGTCTGTCATGGATTATGTGTTGTCGTCGGCTGCTGTATAGTCGTCGCACTCTGCGAAGTGAGTAAAAAACACCCGAAACGGGACGCCACGCCCGCAACGAGCAGTCAGAAAGCGCGCTTTTTCGGCTTCGGACCCACCGGTGTCGACGGGCTGGCAACGGCTGCGACACGAGTGGGCATCACATAGAACATTGTGACACACCTGAACTTATATATTGTGTTCGGTGCGACGCCCGCTGCGTGAACACAAAACATACATTCACCATCTGAGTACTGTTTTGCACCTCTCGGTTCCCGACCACCTACTATGGACACAGACGGCCCCAATCAGCACTCGGAGCGCTCGCCGACCGATCGGCTACGGGCCCGTCTCGATCCTGTATGGAGCCGGATTCGCTCGCGGTTCACTGTCGACACCCGATCGCTGGCGGCGATGCGGATCGCCCTGGGACTGACGCTCCTGATCGACTTACTCTACCGGGCCGGAAGCATGGCGCAGTTCTACACCGACAGCGGCGTCTATCCGCTCTCGGTGTACGAAGCCACCTACAGCCAGTTTACCGGACTGTCGATCCACGCGCTCTCGGGCGATCTGTGGTTCCAACAGCTCCTGTTTGTCGTGGCCGGACTGCTCGCGGTCGCATTTATATTAGGGTACCGAACCCGGCTGGTCGGGGTGCTGTCGCTGATCTTGTTGTTCTCGCTGCACGCCCGCAACCCCGGCGTGCTCAACGGCGGGGACCGGCTGCTCCGGGTGATCCTGTTTGTCGCGCTCACCACACCGCTCGGCGAGCGCTGGTCGGTCGACGCGCTTCGACGCGGATCGGCCCGATCAGCGGTGGCCAGTTTCGGCACCGCCGCGGTGCTGCTCCAGCCGCTGATCGTCTTCGTCTCGAATGCGATTCTGAAACACCAAGGCGAGACCTGGTATGCGGGGGAGGCCCTCGAAATCGCATTGAAAAACGACGTGATGACGATTCTTCTCGGTGACGTACTCGCCAGCTATCCGACGGTCATGACAGTGCTCAACTACGGCTGGATCACGTTGCTGTCGGGGGCGGTGCTGTTCTTGCTTGTGCCTGTGGGTCGGCTCCGGGCGCTCGCCGCGCTGGCCTACATCGGCGCGTTCAGCGGCATGATTGTGACGATGAGCGTCGGGATCTTCCCGCTCGGACTGATTGCCTCGGTGCTCCCGTTCCTTACGGCCCCCTTCTGGGACCTGCTCTCGCGTCGGGTGCCCGACCGCTGGCGCAACCGGCTGCCGACGGTCGACGACCTCGGGCCGGTGGGCCGACCGCCCATCGAGCGGCGGCTGCTCGACGGCCTCCGAGCGCGTGGCCACGTGTTCGCGGCCTCGTATGCGGTGTCGTACGCCCGGTCGTTGGTGACTGTGATCGGGCTGTTGGTGGTTGTCTGGATGCTCATGTTTGGCGCAGCAGATGTCTCCGACTACAGCGTCCCCGAGGAGATCGACAGCGCCACCGTCGACCAGCAGAGTTGGGGACTGTACGCTCCCGATCCGTCGGAGTCCTACAGTTGGTACGTTGTCGAGGCCCAACTCAGCAACGGGACGGTGACCGCCGACCTTCCTGGAACCGCCGACACCTTCGAGCACCCACCCGATGCCGCCGGGAGCTACGAGACGTTCCGGCACCGCAAATATATGCAGAAGGTCCAGGACTCCGGCGAGGACGACACCGGCGACGAGATCGCCGAGGCCTACGCCGACTGGGCCTGCGGGCAGGTCGCGACGGCCCACGACCGGCCAGTCGACCAACTGACCGTCTCCAGGATCTACCAGCCCAGCCCGCTTGACGGAAGCTACGACGCGGCACGTCCGATCACAGTCATCGAGTGGGAGTGTCAAGCACGGTAAACGGTGGGCAAACCCCTGGGCCACTCAGTGCTGAAAACCGATCAGCGTATTAATCAGCATAGGACAGCATGAGTACGTGTGGTAAGACAGCGGTTCGCAGCGTATCGCGGCTACGTCCGCGAGCAACTCGAATCAGCCTTCGGTGAAGACCATCCAGCGACGGATATCGCCCTGAGTTTCTCGCTGGGGCTGTTCGTGGCCGCCCTTCCGAACTTCGGGATCGCGCTCGTCCTGTTTGCGGCGCTTATCCGCTATGTCGACCGTGTGAGCAGCCTCGCATTGCTCGTCGTCCTCGTTATTATGAACCCGCCGGTGAAGTGGGCGATCTACGCGGTGGGGTTTTGGCTCGGCTCGCGGCTGCTGGGGCCGGTGCCGGGGATCTCGGTGGCGGAGTTTTCGATCGCGGATCTCTCGCTGTCGGTCGGCCCGGAGGTCTTTATCAGGGTGTTCCTCGGTAGTTTCTGTATCGCGGCAGCTATCGCGCTCGTGAGCTACGTCGCGGCGCTACGGTTCATTCGGGAACTGCGGCAGCGTGAGATCGAGTTGGTCGACCAACTCCCGGACCTCTCCTCCGACTGATCCGCCGGTCGACCGGCTCGCAGAGATCCGGCAACAAAGCGCCATGAAAACTGGAGATCGACTCAACGGTGACATGATCGGTGAGCCAACCGTTCAGGCAAAGTGGTCGTGGAGCGTCTCCAACCGGAGTTCCCAGAAAGAGAGATGCGCCCAGCTGATCGGTTCCGAAAGAAAAGAACCGCGGTGACGGCAGATGGTTGCGTCGGAGAGTCAGATAGATACATACCGGAAGCGGCGAAACATTCGAACAACGTGATTTTTTACGGAATTCTAACTGAAGCGAGAGTGATGGAATGAGCAGTGTTGGAACAATAAAAGAAGTTATCGCAGACGTAGCCGAGCCCATCGAGTCCGAGATCGCGGATGTGGATGGGTTCAGCGAGTGGGTAGAGACGCATGGTTTGGGACGGACGGATTCATCGAAAGCTATCGTTACTCGACAAGCAGCGTTCCATGTCGCTCTCACCGCCTCCCTATACGAGTCATATTGTTCGGCGGGAACTGATCTCTCGGAGTTGAATGCCCATTCCTTCCACGAGTCTATCGCCCATGCACGGAGCCTCACGGATGACGAGTCATTTAAAAACTATTTTCTGACGGATGCGTCGCAGCTATTCAGCGAAGACGATGTCGCGCGACTCATCAACGCAGGCGAACAGTTTATTTCCGCGGAAGATCCTGCTGAGGCCATCGGGTCCGTTCACGAGTCACTTGTACCACGGAAGGACAGACACAAACTTGGACAGTTCAGAACACCGCCCGTCATCGCTGAGTTGATGGCAGCGTGGGTGGTTCGGAGTGCTGACGACACCGTACTTGATCCAGGAATTGGTGCAGCCGCACTATCGACGAGTGCGTACGCAACGAAGCAGTCACAGGGAGGAGAGAGTTCCCTCAGCGAAATGAACGGAGTGGATCTGAGTCCGCTATCCGTTCTCATGGCAGCGGTCTCGCTCCGACTCACCAACGGTGGTGGCAGACCAAACCTTCAGACACAGAATTTCCTTGAGTACCAGCCTGGAGACATCGACGAAGTGGATGCGGTTATTTCGAACCCGCCCTACACCCGCCACCACGAGTTTGATACGGAGGTGAAGGCCGAGATGAATAGTCAGATGGAGGCCGAGGCGGGACGTTCGATCTCGACACTCTCACCGCTCTACGCCTATTTTTATATCCACTCGACACAGTTTCTCGCTGATGACGGCCGTTCAACATTCATCACGCCTTCAGAGTTCCTGGAGACAAAATACGGCGAGGATCTGAAAGCATTCCTGCTAGAGAACTACCATATCCGCGGTTTCGTCCTATACGACAGGGAGGCCGATTCACAATTTGACGAGGCACTCACGACCTCCTTCATTAGTTTCCTTGAACGGAAGGCCGAGGATGAAGAAGACGATGAGGAGCTAACGAAGTTCGTACGTGTGGACGAATGGCCAGGACAAGATGCGGTGCTCGATGCCGTCAATGACGGGACAGAGGGAGACACTGAGTGGGGCTTCGTGAACACGGTTCGGCAGTCCGATCTCGAACCGGCGGACAAATGGGATGACCTCCTGGACCCGCTCGATATCGGCGACGACGATCAGCTCGTCCCGTTTTCGGATATCGGAGAGGTGAATCGGGGAATCGCCACTGGAAAGAATGACTACTTTTGTCTCAGTGATGACGAACTGACAGGCTCTACCGGCGAGTATGAATGGGATATTGAGGATCGATTCCTGTCGCCGCTTATCCGCAATGCTCGTGCTGTTCCACACTTTGATTACCGGCAAGCAGACTGGGAGGAGCAGCGGGCGAGCGGTGATGAAGTCTGGCTCCTCTACCACCTCGACAAGTTGGACTGGAATCCCAAGACACACCGGAAAGAGGATGATGGTACGAAGAACGCTAGCCTCAGTGAGTTCGGTACCACGGAGGACACAGATGACAACGAAGAGCTTCGAACAGTTGTCGAGTACCTACAGTACGGGATGGACGAGCTGGTTCATGAGGGATACCTCGCTAGCAACCGTGACCCGTGGTATGTGTTTGACCGCCGTGACCCTGCTCCTATTCTCTACACTTATATGAGCCGATCACGGGGGCGCTTTGTCCACAACAAAACCGGAGGAAGAACGCTCACAAATCTCCACTGTGTCTATCTGGACGTTGAACTGAACGATGAGGAAACGAAAGCACTACTCGCCTATTTAAATAGCCCATTTGCAGACCAGATCGTCAAACGGAGCGGGCGGACGTACTCAACGGGGATGGACAAGGTGGAACCAAACGAACTAGAAGGCGTTCCGGTTCTTGACCCACGAAACCTCGACCAGAGCACTATCGGGCGTCTGGCAGATCTATTTGATGATCTCTGCGAGGCATCAAGGAATGGTGATGAAGAAGACGTCTTAGACCGTATTTCTGAAGAACTCGACGAGATTCTCGAAGTGTAACCGTCGGTCACGCAGTACGTAAAGTGGCAGGAGACGGTCAATTGCTGTATAGATTATCGCTGAATAAGCGCAGCGTTATGTGTTTCTATATCACGAGATAACAGTCATAAGACGTCTCTGCTCCCAATTAGGTCTGTGTAGAATTGGAAAACTGCCTCCTGAATTTGAGCTATGGGCGTACTTGCATACCGCGGCGAGCGCAGTGAGCCGCGGGTTCTCCGGACGCGACCAGCGGGACCGTCCGGCTGTTTTTCCCCAAGTTTTTGCAAGGAGCGGTGCCCGCAGCGAGCAAAGTGAGCGAGGACACCCGACGCAGGAAAAAGTGGGATGCCGCCTCCCGGATTTGAACCAGGGACAGCTCGATCTTCAGTCGAGTGCTCTCCCAGTCTGAGCTAAGGCGGCGCGCACTCGAAGTGAGGGCAATAGCAGTAAAAAGGATTTCGAAGACAGCGCGGCGAGTGCGTCATTCACACAGGCCTACCCGTTCCCGAACCGGTCCCACCGGTTTGGCGTCTCGCCGACCGCCTCCGCATCGTCGACCGCTGTGGCGTCCGTACGGCCATCGTCGCTTCCATCCGAGCCATCGCTGGCCGAGTCGACGCCTGTCTCGGCTGTTTCGGGCTTCTCGCCAATGGTTCGTGAGACCAGATACGAGACCGTCCCGGCCGCGCCACCGGCGGCGGCGATCCCGCTCCACCACGGGAGTTGCCGACTGATCGTCTCCTGGACCGCGGGCAGACCGCCGGAGGATGGTGGGTGATCAGTCTCCGGGCCAGTGTCGGGTGGGCTGGGACGTCCATCGCCGTCGTCCTCGACGTCGGCAGCCGAGCCGCCCTCGGTGTGATCGCCCCCGGCTGGATTCGACCCGTCGTCGGTTGCACCCTTTTCGGCCTCGGCGGGTGGGGCTGGTTCGCAGTCGTCGACGGTCGGATTCAGCAGTCGGAAAGCGATATCACCGTCCCGCTTTTCAATGCCGATCGATTCGATCACCGTCCCAGCGTGGTCCTCGGTCCCGGCGAACGTTTCAGGGGCGGTGAACCCCGACTCGCCGCCCGATCCGCCGAACGACTGGGTCGCGCCGTCGATGAACGTCAGCATGGCGCGGTCGAACGTCGGTTCGGCGGCGAACTCCTCGGGGCCGACGGTCACCTCGGTACAGTCGAAGACGGTGGCGTAGCCTCCCGGCTCGCAGTCCGGATCTGGGTTCGCGATTTCGATATCCGCACTCTCCTCGGAAACAGATTCGATCACACGACCGGGTGAGCCGAACCGCGTTTGGTCGGCATCGACCGGCGGGTCCCACTGTTTGACCGACCCATCGGTAAACTGCAGTCGGACATCGTTACCCCGACTGAACCGCGCGGAATCGCAGTCGAACGAGAGGTCGGCGAAGGGACAGCGGCCGCTGTTGGTGATCGTCTCGGTGGCCTCACCAGCGATCACGGTCGCCCAGGCGATCGGCCCGTGAAACTCATCGACAGCCGTCTCGGCGTCCGAATCGAATCGTCCGTCGCCGCTGAAGCCGAACGTGGTCGCGCCGCTGTAGCCCTCGTCGAACGTGACGGTTGTGCCGTCAGTAAACCGCAGTTCGACGCTATCGTAGGCTTCGTCGTCGACCGAGAGCGCATAACAGTCGAGATCGAGCCTTGGTTCGAACGCCTCCGGCTCCACGTCCTGTTCGTCGTCGGTCTCTCCATCCGTTCCGTCGTCGGTCGCGGTGTCGTCGTCATCGAGTTCCGGCTCGGTGCCGTCGACAGCGTCGCTATCGTTGCCGGGTGCGGTTTCGGTGGCGTTATCGCCGTCGTCGGCCTGCTGTGCGGCGACTGTCTCGGCGGCGAACCCCGTTGCAGCAGTCCCCAGTAGACAAAGAACGGCGCGTCGACGCACCCGAAGCGAGGCGGACATGATAGAAACCTATCGAGTGGCTGTCCTCGTAGGACTATTTTTCAGTTACCCTCGTATGATCACATTTTGAATCCGTTTGATTGTGGATGGGTGTGTCGGCGGCGTCGACTGTCGTTTTTTATAAGAGCTCGGGCGGAGTCGAACCTCAGTCGTTCCGCTTCGCTTCACTCCCTGGTTCGACCCCTTCTCGCGTACATACCTGCTGCTCACGAACGTGTTCGCAGCAGGAATGGGCTCGGGCGGAGTCGAACCACCGATCTCAGCCTTGTAAAGGCCGCGTCATAACCACTAGACCACGAGCCCGCATCCGATCACACTTCCCGCGTGTGAATAACGTTTTCCTTCCGCGTCGGAACCGATATACTCCTCCACAGATGACATAGCCGCATGGCTGCTCGCTCGAACTGGCTTCCAATCCTCGCGGTCTGCTGTCTGCTCGCGCTCGGTGGCTGTGCCGCACTCAGCGGCCCACCTGCGGATAGCGCCTACAACTGGACCACCGTCACCGCCGTCGACAGCGACACCAACGAAGAACTCGCCACCGTCGACGTCCGGATCGCGGACAACGGCTCACTCCGCTACACTGGCCTGAGCAACACCACCTCGCTCGGCGAGGACGAGGGAATGCTGTTCATCCACAACGCCGAAAGCACCAAAGGCTACGTCATGCGAAACATGGCTTTCCCAATCGACATCGTGTTTATAAATACAGACGGCGAGATTACGACGATCCACCACGCCGAGCCGGAGGACGACGAGACGTTCCGCGGCACCGCAAAGTACGTCCTGGAGGTCCCCTACGAGTACACCACCGACAACGGGATCGAGGTCGGCGACCGGATCGAAATCCCCGAGCAGTACCGCTGAACCACGCCGGGAAGCCAACCCTCTTTGGCGCTGACCAGCTACCACACGCAATGAGTGGCGTCGAGGCAGGCAGCGATGAATCGGGCGACGACCCGTTCGCCGAGCAGCGCGAGCGCGTCGACGACCCCATGCGGCGGCTCGTCGGCGACTACGGACGGCCCTACTGGCTCGCGGTCGCCCTCGGCATCGGCGCGAGCCTCGGGGCCCGACTGCTCGATCTCCTGCCGACGATCCTCCTCGGAATCGCCATCGACAGCCTCTTTCAGGGTATCGAACCCTTTTCACTCCCGGTCGTGCCGCAGGCGTGGCTCCCGGCGGCCGAAGTCGACCAGTTCTTCCTCGTCATCGGCCTGATCACGGGCTCGTTCGTCGTCGGGGCGGGCTTCCACTGGCTCCGAAACTGGGGATTCAACTCCTTCGCCCAGGACATCCAACACGACGTGCGGACCGACAGCTACGACACGATGCAACGTCTCAATATGTCGTTTTTCGCCGACAAACAGACCGGCGAGCTAATGAGTATCCTCTCGAACGACGTCAATCAGCTCGAACGATTCCTGAATGACGGGCTCAACTCCGCGTTCCGGTTGGTCGTCATGGTCGTCGCCATCGCTGGCTACCTCCTCTATCTCAACCCGCAACTCGCCCTCGTCGCGCTCTCACCAGTTCCCCTCATTGCGATTTTCACGTACATCTTTATCAAAAAGATCCAGCCCAAGTACGCTGCCGTCCGCTCCAGCGTCGGCACCGTGAACTCCCGGCTCGAAAACAATCTCGGCGGGATTCAGGTCATCAAATCCTCGAACACCGAGTCCTTCGAGTCGGGCCGCGTCGACGATGTTTCGCGGGACTACTACGAGACCAACTGGGGTGCGATCACGATCCGGATTCGCTTTTTCCCCGGCTTGCAGATCATCTCGGGGGCAGGGTTCATCCTCACCTTCCTCGTCGGCGGCTTCTGGGTATTCTCCGGATCGGCCCCCGGCCCCTTCACCGGCACGCTGTCGACCGGTGAGTTCGTCGTCTTCATCCTCTTTACCCAACAGCTCGTCTGGCCGATGGCGCAGTTCGGCCAGATCATCAATATGTACCAGCGCGCCGAGGCCTCCGCCGAGCGCATCTTCGGCCTGATGGACGAGACAGCCCTCCTGGAATCCGACTCGGAAACCGACGAACTGACCGTCTCCGAGGGCCGCGTTGAGTACGACGACGTGAGTTTCAGCTACGAAAACGACCAGCCGATCCTGGACGACATCGACTTTACCGTCGACGGTGGCGAGACACTCGCCCTCGTCGGCCCGACCGGGGCCGGAAAATCGACCGTCCTCAAGCTCCTCCTCAGACTGTATGATGTCGACGAAGGAGCCGTCAGAATCGATGGCCAAGACATCCGCAACATCAGCCGCACGTCGCTCCGGCAGTCGATCGGCTACGTCGGCCAGGAGTCGTATCTGTTCTACGGAACCGTTCGGGACAACATCGCCTACGGGAGTTTCGAGGCCAGCGATGAGGAAATCAAAGGGGCCGCCGAGGCTGCGGAGGCCCACTCGTTCATCGAAAATCTGCCGGAGGGCTACGACACGATGGTCGGCGAGCGCGGTGTCAAACTCTCGGGCGGCCAGCGCCAGCGGCTCACCATCGCCCGCGCGATGCTCGAAGACCCCGATATTTTGGTGCTTGACGAGGCCACCTCGGACGTCGATACCGAGACCGAGATGCTGATCCAACGGAGCCTCGACGAACTCACCGAGGATAGAACGACGTTCACCATTGCCCACCGGCTGTCGACGATCAAGGACGCCGACGGGATCGTCGTGCTCGAAGACGGCCGCATCGTCGAGCGCGGTGCCCACGAGGAACTAATCGCCTCGGATGGACTGTATGCCCATCTGTGGGGTGTTCAGGCCGGTGAGATCGACTCACTGCCCCAAGAGTTTATCGAGCGAGCCTCGCGTCGACAGGCTCGGACCGAGGCTGCCGAGGACTAAGCGCAGTTAGAACGATTGGGTGTCGTCGCCTTCGGAGTCGACCCCACGGTCGCTGTAGCCAGCCTCGCCGACCGCGTCGGTACCGACCATGTTGAGGACGGCCTGTCGAACCTCGCCCGCATCGTTGAACTGCTGGTCGGGCTCTTCGGTGTAGGGTTCGATGATCTCGCCGAACGACTCCTCGCCGCTGGAGAGTTCAAGCTCTCGGTCGCCGTACTCATCGACCAGTGTCTCGACATTCGTGGGATATTCGTGATTTTCGAGATCCTCGGCAAGGTCGCCGAACTCGACGCCGAGTTCCCGGCTGTCGGCGTGTTCTGCGGCGTCGACCTCGTCATCGTGTCCGTTGTCGTCGGAGTCGCTCATACCCAATACCCGAGGCCCGGCAGCCACAAACCGGTTTGGAGCCGTCGGCCTGCCGACCAGTCGACTGATTGGGGTTTAAATAGCGCTCCGCTCTTCGAAGGGGTATGCACCTCTCGGAGTCGACGTGGCCCGAGGTTCGGGATCTCGATACCGACCTCGCGGTCCTCCCGGTCGGCAGCACCGAACAACACGGCCCCCACGCACCGCTCGGCACCGACAGGTCCACCGCCGAAGCGGTCGCGTCAGCTGGTGTCGAGGCGTATCAAGAAGAGACGGGCGTCGACGTACCGGTCGCCCCAGCCATTCCGGTCGGCATCGCCGAAGAACACGCCTCCTTCGATGGGACGCTGTGGGTCTCGCCCGACACCTTCCGGGCTTACGTTCGGGAGACCGTCGCCAGTCTCGCCCACCACGGCTTTGATCGGGTGGTGATCGTCAACGGCCACGGCGGCAACACCAACGCCCTCCGCGAACTAACAGGCGAAATCTCCCGGCACGACGACGCCTATGCGGTCGCCTTCACGTGGTTCGATAGCGTCGACAGCGAGCTCCCGATGGGCCACGGCGGGCCACGCGAGACGGCCGTGCTCCGCCACATTCGGCCGGATCTTATAAATGAAGCCGCGGTCGAGGCGGCCAGCGAGGGTGCAAGCGACCACTGGGGCGAGTGGGTCGCAGGCGTCAATCTGGCCCACGATTCGGCTGAGTTCACCGACAACGGCGTTGTCGGCGATCCAGCCGCTGGGACGGCTGATCACGGCGAACGACTAGTCGACGGCGCGGCCACGGCGCTGTGTGAGTTGCTGGGTGCTGTCGCGGCGCGGGATCGGTCGGAATAAGGGTTGACTGTTGGGTGGTTACTGACCGTGTGAACTACCCTACTCACTCGCCGCTGACGCGGCTCGTTCCTTGAGGGTAGGGCTTCCTGCTTCCAAGACGCACTTTGCAGGAACCGTAGTGGTTCCCGTAGGGAGCGCAGTCTCCACAGGCGTTGATTCGGAGCGTCCCTCTCCTACTTGTTTCGCACCGCGAGAAAGAATGTTCCACGCCGCGTTCCAGTCTCGGTCGGCGGTGAATCCGCACGACGGACAGGAATGTTCGCGGACCCACAACGGCTTGTCCGTCGAGACACCGCACGCCGCGCACTCTTTGGTCGTCCCCGCTGGGTCGACTGCCACGAAGTGCGTCCCCTCGCGTTCACACTTGTATTCGAGCAACGAGAGGAACGTTCGCCACGCCGCAGACGCCGTGTTGCGGCTGTTCGACGGACTTTCCATCATTCCTTTCACGTTTAGGTCTTCGACCGCTACGAGGTCGTACTCCCGAGCGTAGTAGGCGGAGAGCTTGTGCAGAAAATCGCGGCGCTTTCGTCGGAGGTCGGCGTGACACTCTGCGACTCGACGCCGTTGCTTCTCGTAATTGTTCGATCCGTGCTGTTTGCGCGAGAGTTTCTGTTGCTCGCGTTCCAACCGTTCGCGCTCATCGGAGAGGTCGAGAGATTCGACAGCGTGACCGTCGGTGTCGTGGGCGTACGTGAGAATTCCCACGTCGATACCGACGCACTTCTCGGGATTCTCGGGTGGTTCGGGTGGTTCGGGTGGTTCACGGTCCATTTGGACGCCGAACGTAGCGAACCACTCGCCCGTCGGTTCCTTCTTGACCGTGACCTGCTTCACGGTAGCGTCGTCGGGGATGGCGCGGTGGAGCCGTATCGGGATGTCAGCGAGTTTCGAGAGTGAGAGGACAGTCTGACCGCCCTTCTTGTCGAGCTTGAAGCCAGACTGACTGTACGTGAAACTGTGGAATTCCCGTGGCGGTTTCCACTTGAGTTGGCCGACGCCGTAGCCGTTCTCCTTGAGCTTAGAGAGACCCTTCAGGTTGTCGAACAGCCGTTCTACGACGGTTTGGAGAACCTTTGAGTATACGTCTGAGAGGCCGTCCCACCACTTCTTGAGGTCGGGTAATTCCGACCGCAGAGTGGTCATCGAGGGCAGTTCGCCGTGTTCGTCTTGATACTCGTTGAGGCGGTAGAGAACGTGATTGTAGAGTTGCCTACAAATGTCTCGGTGGCGGTCCAAATCCTTTCGGTGGGCGTCAGACGGCTTGAGACGGTATTTGTAGGCGTAGTACATCCGTTACTCTCGTTCTTCAATTAGTTCGTCCAACTGCTCGCGGACGAACGACGAGAGGTTGAGGTGTTGGTCCTCAATCCACTCGTCTTGGTCCTCCCGAATGGTGATTGTCTTCCGTTTCACTGTAATGCACGCTATGCACGTCACACGTATAACATCCACGGTAGACATGGGCCTGTGGGCCTGCAACAGGACAGTGTACGAACAGATGATGACGGCGCTGTATCCCCGCCCTACTGTGCTACTCGGGCTTAGCGCCTGCATTTAGCTAAGTCAGAACGGCTGAGCTGCGAGCTACAATGGATATCGACCGCGTAAAAAGTAAAGTGGGACTGCCGAGAGTCGAACTCAGGTCCTACGGACCCCATCCGCAGAGGATACCACTACCCCACAGTCCCGCACCCGAAACGATGCGAGTGAATCGTTTAAGCCCTTCGTTTCCCTCGACTCCACTCTGTCGTGCGGTTTGCCACCGCACACCAGCCAGAGCTACCGATCAAACCGTTCACAGAGTGTTTCGTGGGCCCCGATCACCATCGAGGGGACGACGAGCATGAACAGGTGTTCCTCGATGGGGATACCAGCCACCTCGACGCCCGTTCGCAGCGGAATTTCGAAGACCCCCGCCGCGAGGGTGTAGCGATCCCAGAGGTAGCCGAGCGGATACAACGCGAGGATCGTCCGGGCGGCCCGCCGCTCGGAGCCGCTTCGCCTCACTAACAGCGCCGCTATCAGCCCCCAGAACAGTTCGGTCGCGAGGTAGGTGTACCGACCCAGAACGGAAATGTCGACGCCCATACACCCTGACTGCGACACAGCCGCAAAAAACTCCGGGCAGTTCTAAGCGGACGGCTGTCAAATGATGGTGGACACCGTCAGTTAATTATAAATAGATAGCTGAAACCACTATTTGTATTTCGGACGTTCCGTCCACAATTCCGACTCGAATATCATCTTTTCCGGCATTTTTGGTTCCGCTTCGGTTCGTAGTTCGGCCGATTCAGTACGACTTTTTGCAGTCATCTTGTTTGTTATTGATGCACACACTTATATAAATCTTTGTGTTGCCGGGGCGACACTACTCGGAGAGTTGAAAACGGATTACCGAAGCGGCTGGAACCACGCCGCGACCACGAGTACGGCTAAAAAGACGTACGAGCCACGGATCAACAGCATCGTTGCGTGTTTCTCATCGGCAGCCCTCGACACCACGAACACGGCCCCGAAGGCTACCGGCGCAAGCGCGGCGCTTGGTGGAAAAACGCCGAGGGTCGCCAGCAGGACGACCGCACCCATCCCGGCGACCATCAGCCAGTGAGCGAATCGTCTAGCCCGCTGGCGGCCCAGCACGACGGCCACGGTCCGCTTGTCGATCGACATGTCGTAGGCGTAGTCGGTCGCGTCGTCGACCGTCTTGATCCCGCAGAGAATGGTCGTGAACACCGCTGCATAGGCCACAACAGGGAGCGTCAGCGTGGTGGTCTGGACGTAGAATCCCCCAAGGAGGGCGATCCCGATCCCCGCCGGGTAGCCCGCGGTCGCGCCGACGGGGTGGAGATCCAACTGCGGGGCATGGAGGTAGCCGATCACCCAGCCCGGCAGGGTGAGCAGCGCGGCAATCGGGTCGACCAGCACGCCGAGGGCGAGACAGCCCATAAAGAAGGCGACAGAGGCCCCAGCGAGGCCGACCCGACAGCCGCGAGCTGATAGCGGATGGTCGTCGTCCTCACCGCGGATGTGGAAGTCGACGTAGCCGTCCTTCACGTGGGCCACGTACAGCGCACAGAACGCCGTCGCCATGTGGAGGACTGCGAGCGGAGCCGAGAAGTCGACCGCCAGCACGGCCCCGAACGCCGAGGCGGCCACCGGCGGCAGCATGAAGACGGGGTGGATCTGCGACCGGAATGCATCAAGCGCCGCGACCGGACCATCCCCGTGGCGGGCGAGTGACATATGACCCTCTAACGACAAGTTCCGCAAAGAGTGTTCCCCCGAAGTCGACGAGCAGTGGGAACAGGGAGTCAGACCAATACGCGTTCGAGGTCGACGACCTCGCCGCTGTCGGCGTCGGGATCACCGACCATCGTCCCGAGACAGACCGCACTCCCGTCGGGCGTATAGCAGGCAACGAGCGCGCCGTCGTCGATCTCGTCGTCTGCACCGATCACGCCCGGCGCGTACACCGGTGCGCCGGTGGCGACCTCACGGGCCGCCGAGGGGGCGATCTCGACGCTTGGCAAGTGGGCCAGCGCGCGCTCGGCGGGCTGGACGATCTCTCGGAGGAGTTCCTCGTCGCCCTCGCGGGCGAATTCGAGCCCGTCGGTGAACTCCTGGAGGGTCACCAACGAGGAGTCGTCGAAGGGGTCGGTCGCCGCCCGCCGGAGATGACCCATATGTGCGCCGGTGCCGAGAGCGAGTCCGAGGTCGTGACAGAGTTTGCGGACGTAGGTGCCGCTTTCGCACTGAATCCGAATCAGGGCCTGCCGGTCGGCCAGATCGAGCAGCTCCAGTTCGTGGATTTCCCGGACGCGTAGTCGGCGACTAACGGCGCTTTTTCGGGGCGGTTTCTGGTAGAGTGGAGCCTCGAACTCCGCGAGGACGGAGTCGAGATTCTCGGGAGCCGGACCGTGGAGTTCGAGCACCGAGACGTACTCCTTGCGGCCTTCCAGGAACACCTGGGCCATTCGGGTAGCATCACCCAGCAGCATCGGTAGGCAGCCAGTAACTTTGGGGTCGAGTGTTCCGGCGTGGGCCGCGCGGTCGACACCCGGGCCGTCGGGTTCGAGGTCCGCTGCGGCGTCGTTCGCCAGATCCCGGACCCAGCCAGCGACCTGATGGGCCGAGGGACCGGCGGGCTTGTCGAGGTTGATGACGCCGAAGGAAAGCAGTTCGGCGGCCGAGCGGTCCTCAGGTGGGGCGCGAAGCGGGTCAGTCATCGGTGAAGAGTCGACGCGTCATAGTTAGAAGTCGTAGACGACGTCTTCGACGGGCGCTTTCCCCTCGTCGACGGTAGGATCGTAGGCTTCGACGGCGGTCGCGAGGACCTGCTGCATCGATTCGGGACTCCAGCGAGCCGTGTTACAGGTAATGTCGTAGATCGAGAGATCAGCGATATCGATATTGTAATACTCTTTATATCGAAGTGACTCGCTGTTCTCGCGGCGTGAGGTCTCCTGACGGGCGACCTCGACCGGTTTCTCCTCGCGGTCGGCAATGCGTTCGGCGCGGATCTCACGGGGGGCATCGAGCCAGATCTTGATATCCGCGTGGTCGGCCGCGAGCCAGCCTGCAAGACGAGATTCCAGCAGTATATCGTCGCGTTCGATGGCAATATCCCGGAGCCGACGGTCGAGATCCCGGTCGATCTGTTCGTCCTCCTCGGCCAGCTCATTAAATTCGACGGGGGTGTACCCGCGTTCGTCGGCGAGCTCCCGGAAGATATCGCCGCCGCTGACGTGGTCGAGATCGAAGCGGTCGGCGAGGGCGGCGGCGTTCGTGCTCTTGCCGCTGCCGGGCGGCCCAGAGACGGTTAGTAACATACTATCCCTCTTGGGGTCCGGCTAAAAGAGATTGTCCTTCGGAATCGCCGTGGGCTGTGGTGGCGTCGCATACGACGCAAAACGATACGTAACTCGTAAACTCGACTACGAGTCAGGAGAGCTGAGCTGCGATGTCGGCCTCGGTAATAATACCCACCGTGCTGCCACCGTCGGTGACCATGACCGCCTTGTAATGTTCCAGGAGGTTTCGGATCTCGTCGACGGTCGCATCGGTCGCCACTGTCGGGAACGACTCGCTCATGACCTCGCTGACGGGGTGGTCGCCAACGTCTTCCCCGGCTCGGATCACGTCGCTTTGGCTGATCGAGCCAACCGGAATTCCGCTCTGAAGGACTGGTAGCTGGGAGTAGGCCTCGGCCTCCATCGTCTCGATTGCCTCCCGGACCGAATCGTCGGGCGCGACGCTGATGACGTCCTCGTGCATGAGGTCCGCCGCACGCACGACTTCGCCCTCGGCCTCGTCGAGAGCGTTGACGATCCGGCGCAGCGTCGACAGCCGCGGGTCGACATCCCCGCCCTCGATTCGGGCGATCAACGGCTGGGAGACGCCCGCGGCCTCTGCGAGCGAGCTCTGGGTCAGCCCGAGGGCGGTCCGCCGCTCCCGGAGATCCTGTGGCGTCGGCAGTTCCATAGCCGCCTATAACTCAAGGTTATTTGAAAAGCTTTCGTCAGTGGCAGTCGACGGTCAGGTGAGCGAGAACAGTCGCGCTACTGCCCGTCGTCGTCCTCGTCGGGGTCGGTCTCTATGACGTCGATCACCGACAGCGGGACATCACGGAGCGCGCCGCCGACCTCGCTTTTGGCGATGCGCGAGGCGTGCTCGACGCTGTCAGCGTTGAAAATGTCGATCTCCAGGAGCAAGCCAACCAGCGCGGTGTCGGCGGCAATAAAGCCCGAGTCGAACGGCTCGCCGCAGGCTGGACAGCCAGTGACGCCGACCTCGACGTCGACGTACTCCTTGCCCTTTTCGTTGAGCCGTTTCCCCGCGGAGCTCACCGCAACCCCGATTGCATCGTCGATATCCTCGACATCACGAACCAACCACGCCGCCTCCATCGCAACGAGATAGTTACTCATTATCCGATCAATGGGCCGGAGGGTTTCGTGTCTTGTGGTTCCGCCGCGCCACGCGGGTCGCTTCCAGGAGCCGTGACACCACCCGCCACAAATAGGCGCAAGGCAGCCACTCGTTTCTCATAACTTATGGCTATCACTCCGGTGGGCCACACCGTTTACGTTCGAACGCCGACAGACCAGCCACCTGAGTTGGAGTCGACCCAACTCCAGTTTAATCGCACGACTGCGTCGGGGTAACTGGAATCGCCACCCCAGAAAGGTTATATATGGGGAGAGTAGCTTGAGAGACACGGTTATGATTGAATCGGTTACGCGACTCACCGTATTTGCCCTGTACCAGTTCACCGTACTACTCGGTATCCTCCTGCTGCCGGTCGCGCTGGCGGCCCGTCGGCTCGGGATCCAACTCCCCATTGGCGACCTGATCGAGCGGCTCGATTCCGCCTACGATCGAACCGCGAACTGAGACCGAACCACCGACCGAGACGGTGGCTCACAAATAACTAAACCGACTGACCCCTACATACTGGTATGTCACTCCGGAAGCTACTTGGCTCGGCTCTCGCCGGGGTTGGTGGGATCGTCGCACTCAACCGTCGACTGCGGTCGCGCGCCGAGGACCTCCCCCCAGCACTCGATGGCCGACAGGAACAGTACCGGTGGCGCGGCATGGATGTCGCCTACACCGAGGCTGGCGACCCCGACAATCAGGATCTCGTCGTCTTCCACGGCATCAACGCCGCTGGCTCCAGTGGCGAGTTCCGCGAGATCTTCGGGGCGTTAGCCGACGACTACCACGTCATTGCCCCGGATCTCCCCGGCTTCGGTCGATCGGACCGCCCGCCGCTCAACTACTCGTCGACACTCTATACCGAGTTCGTCGACGACTTCCTCGCCGAATTCGAGTCGCCCGCCGTCATCGCCTCCTCGCTGACCGCCGCCTACACGCTGGGGACGCTCACCAAGGAACCGAACGACCACGCTATTAGCGACCTCCTACTTATTTGTCCAACTGCAATCGCCGGTCCACAGCCGCCGAAACAGTGGCTCCGCGAACTGATCCGAGCCCCCGTCGTTGGCGAAGGCCTCTTCAATCTCATCGCCTCCAAACCCTCGATTCGCTACTTCAACGCCGACCACGGCTACTACGATCCGACGAAGGTAACTGAAGACTGGCAGGACTACGAGTGGCAGACGGCCCACCAGCCGAACGCCCGCTTCGCTCCGGCGTCGTTCATCAGCGGCTACTTAAATAGTGACGTCGACCTCGCCGCAACGATCCAGTCGCTCGACGTGCCAACCACGATCGTCTGGGGTCGGGACGCCGACATCACACCGCTGTCGGATGGCCGGGAACTCGCCGACGAGGCCGATGCGACGCTCGTCGTCTTCGACCGTGCACTGTTGTTGCCGCACGTCGAGTTCCCCGCGGCGTTCCAGGAGGTCGTCGGCGACTGGATCGACGCCGACAGCGACGTAACTGAGCAGACGCCGAACTGATCAGGCTGGCCGGAAGACGACGAGCCGGTCGTCGGTCGTCTCGCGTGTTTCGACAGTTACACTGACCTCGTCGCCGACAGCGACTGCCTCGAGGTCGACACCGCGGACGACCCCGGTGAGTTCGACCGGCCCGAAGTCGACGACCGCGCTTATATACGGCGTGTCGTCGTCGAACGCCGTCGCCCCGACGTGGACGACGGTGTAGGTTTCGACCGTGCCGGTCTCGGCCAGCGGTTCGTGGGTGAGATCGGTCGACCCGGAGTGGGGACAGACCCGCCGCGGCGGCAGCGAACCGTGGCCCTCGGGTGATTCGAGATAGAACCCCTCGCCTGTCTCGATCGCGTCGAGCCACTCGTCGTAGGTCGCTGCATCGTCGTCGAGTGTGTGGTCACTCATTGGTCGGCCTCCAGGACATGGACAACTGCACTGGCGACAGTACCACCCGCGTTGTGGGCGACACCAACGGTGGCGTCGTCGACGGCGTCGCTGTTGGGATGATCGCCCTGCAACAGTCGGGTAATTTCGGCGATCTGACTCCCGCCGGTCGCGCCGACCGGATGACCTTTGGCTTTTAACCCCCCCGAGAGATTGATCGGCGTCTCGCCGTCAGCGGTCGTCGCCCCCTCGCGGGCCGCCGAGATACCCTCGCCGGGTTCGAAGAGGCCAAGTCCTTCGATTGCGAGGACTTCGGCGATCGTAAAGCAGTCATGGACCTCCGCGAAATCGACGTCCGCGGCCGTGATTCCGGCGTCGGTGTAGGCCTCCGCCGCGGCGGTTTCGGTGGCCGGGGTCTGGGCCATCTGCTCGCGGTCCTGGAGGGCGAGGTTGTCGCCACCCTGTCCCGTGCCGGTGATCGAAACGGGAGCCTCGATGCCGTGGTCGTCAGCGTACGCTTCCGAGACGAGCAGCACTGCGCTCGCACCGTCGGTGATCGGACAGGCATCGTAGAGGTGGAGCGGGGTGGCGACCGGCGGGCTATCGAGGGCCTGCTCGACGGTGATCTCGTTTTGATACTGGGCGTACTCGTTGTCGACGGCGTTGGCGTGGTTTTTGACCGCGATGTGGGCCAGATCTTCGCGTTCGCCGCCGAAGCGCTCGAAGTAGGCCCGCGCCATCAGGGCATACGCGCTGGGGAAGGTGACCCCAGCCCGCACCTCGTACAGTTCATCGGCTGCAATCGCCAGCGCGGCTGTAGCCTGGCCGGTGTCGAGGGTTGTCATCCGCTCCATCCCACCGGCGAGTACGACATCGGCCTCCCCGGAGCGGATCGATCGGACCGCTTCCCGGACGGCGACGCCCGCCGAGGCGCAGGCTTCCTCGTAACGCGTAGCCGGACACGAGAGCCCGGCGGCCTCAGCCATCAGCGGCGCTTGGTGGCCCTGATGCTCGGCGAGTGCGCCCATGAAGTTGCCGTAGTTGAGCTGGTCGACATCGCTTCGCTCGACGCCAGCGTCCTGGAAGGCCGCCAGCGAAGCCGACGCGAACAGCTCACGTCCAGCGCGGTCAGCGTGGGCACCGAACGGCGTTAGCCCGACTCCCGCAATGCGGACAGTGGTCATACCGACCCGTTGTGCTGAGTGTGGTAAAACCTTGGCTCACCCCTACTCACCGGTCGACTCCCCTGAAAACACGTCCGACTGGTCAGGAGTTCTGCCGATGGATCCGACGGTAGTAGCCTGCAGATAACAGCGGCGTAGGAGCCAACTACCAGCGCGTTTTAGCCGATATACCGGAGTTCGTCGTCGGGCATGACCTGCTGTTGTTGCTGGGACTGCATCTCCTGGATCTTGCCGACGACCTCCTCCATCTCCTCGGCGCGATCCTCCAGCGAACTGAAGTCGACCTCGAAGCCGATGACCTCCTGAAGGACTTCGAGCACCGCTTGGGCGCTTTTGGGGTCGACGAGATAGCCGCTGGTCTCGCCCATCAGGCAGGTGGCGTCCAGCCCGCGACGCTCACCCAGTCCGAGGAGGAGGCCACTCACGCCGACGATCCCACCGGCCGGTTCGTCGCCGCGGAACTCGACGTCTGCGTCTTCGAGGAGGTCCTTGAGGTCAGCGTCGGTCACCGCACCGAGGACGGTGTACTCTTCGACGAGTTCGCCGGTCGGGACGCCGCCGAGCGCGTAGGCGTGGTCGACGCCGAACTCCTCAGCGATATCGAGGAACGCCGAGGTGAGCTTGTAGTGGCCGGCGTTCGTCGAGGCCTGATGATCACCGGTCAGTACGAGGAGGTCCGAGGCATCGCCCGGCGTCTCGATCCCGTGAAACTCCGCAGCGGTAAGGTCGGTCACACCCTCGTCGTCGACGGTCACCTGTGGCGGGAACTCGTCGGCGTAGACGCGGCGAACAAGCTCACTGTCGAACTCCTCGACGAGGTGTTCGGCGACGAGTTTGCCGATATGGCCGACGCCCGGCAGTCCTTCGATGAGAACAGGATCGGAGAGAGAACGCTCTGTAACGTGTTCGATATCGATCTCGTCCATGCCCCTACTGGCGTACGCGCCGCTTAAGAGAGCGTCGGTACTCGCCGTAGGGGTCTTCAGGGCTGAACGGCGCTGGCGCGCTGTTTTCGGTCGACGCCCCACAGTCGGGACACGTCTCACCGAGACTATAGACGGGGCGGTCGTGTTCGGCCTCCCAGTCGCTACAGACCCGAATGTCGGATTTCACAGCTACTCGTCGTCTTCGCGCCGCTCGCGGTGGTACTCGCCGACGCCGCCGACGGACTCGATGGCCTCTGTGGCGCGGGTGGCGCTGGCTTCGAGTTCCTTTTCGGCCGTCTTGTAGTCGGGCGCACGAACTTTGATCCGGTACTCTGGCGAGCCGACATACGACACCGAGAGTTCGATCTCCTTGGGGATCTCGCCGTTGCCCTCGGCAGCCTTCAGCGCCTCCTTGACCGCGTCGACGCCCTCCGGCGAGGGACATTCGAGGTCGACGTAGCCGGTGACGTTGACGTACGGGACCGAGACGTTCTCGCGGGCGGTCTCGACGATGGCCTCGATCTCTTCGTCGTCGAGGTCGGTCTCGTCGAGGGCCTCGTCGCCGTGGATCGCCGCCTCCTCGAAGGCGTCGTACAGCGAGTCGTACTCGGCCAAGAGGCCGTTTGCGACCGCGCCGTAAGTCTCGTCGTCGACGTCCTCACCGAGCGCCAGCAGCATCCAGTTGTCGGCCTTCTGCTCGTTTTTCCACTCCTGGATCTTCTCTTTGCGCTGGTGTTCGTTGACGTCCTTGATCGAGAGATCGATCTGCTGGGAGCTCTCGTTGACATCAAGGACTTTGGCAACGACCGTCTGTCCAACGCGGACGTGGTCGCGGACGTTTTTGATCCAGCCGGATGCGACCTCGCTGATGTGGGCGAGCCCGCGTTTGTTTTCGTACTCTTCGAGGTCGACGAAGACGCCGAAGTCGGTGATTTCGTCGACTTTGCCGACGACGAGGTCACCCGGTTCGGGCCAGCCACTGTATTTCATTTGGAGTTGGAGTTCCTTTCAGTCCGAGGGGGTTATCGAGCGTCGACAGTCTCGACGATTTCGTGATCGATCTCGGCCATGCCACCGGTCGGCACGGCGAGGGTGGTGCCGCAGACCGCACAGCTGACGGTCGTCGCGGCCTTGCCGAAGACGATCTGTTCGTTCTCGCAGTCGCCACATTTGACGCGGACGTATGTTCCTGCCATTGTTACTCCTGGAAGGTGAGTCGGCCAGCGCGCCATCCTTTGCGGACGTGGGCCTTACCGCAGTCACTGCACCGGTAGGTGAGGTTGGTCTTCTTGGTCGGCTTGTCGCCACCGGGAACCTTCGAGAACTTGCCTGCGTTCCCGATGGTGGATTTGGCGCGACGTCGCTGGCGATCCTGGACCTTCTTCATCCCTGTCGAGCGGCCCGTACGGACCTTTTCGACTTCGTGTTCCTGATGGGAGTCACAGTGCGGACAGTACGTATTCATTCGGCGTGGCATTTCCATAGTGAGATCTACCTTGGCGGTGGTTTGGTATGGGCCGTTAAAACCCGTTTGGTTCGGATCTGTCGCCTGCGGCCGATTTCGTGGGATACGATGCCATACGACCGGCGGGCGCAGGCCCGTTGCAGCCGCCCGTTCCGAAGCCATTAAACGCCGACCAGTCGAACGAGGTATCATGCAGCAGCTCATCGTCAACGGGGACCCCGGCATCCGGAAGGGTGCGATCATCAACTACGATGGGGAAGAACAGGTCTGTTTCGGCATCCAGCGCCAAGGCGACTGGCACGGACCCGACGAAGTCCAGCTGTGGTGTACGATCGGCACCGAGGACGAACACGAAACCTACGAGAAACGCGAGTACGTCCCCCACTGGCTGGAGGTCGATACGATCGACGCCGACGCTCTCGATGTAGTCAAGGCCCGTAGCAAACTCTCGGTCTGATTCTAACCGGTCGTCGACGGATTACTCGTCAGTAGAGACGATCAGTCGACGATTTAAAAAACAAATATTGCCTATTTCTGTGAGCATCAGTATCCCTCTATCCAGCCGCAGTGCTGTCCGGTCAGAACACCATCATCAACAGGGCAAGCGACAGCATGCTGCCGATAGCCAGCGAAACGAAGACGACGACGATGGGACGAATGCCGGTGTTTCGGAGCTGGTGAAGTTGGATTTCGGTCCCGAGACCAACGAAGGCAAGTAGAAACAGCCAGTTGTAGGCGGTGTCGATCGCAGCCCGATGTGCCGAGGAAAATACGCCGAGGCTCCCGACAATGGCGAGTGCGAGAAAGCCGAGGACGAACCTCGGAAACTCTTCCCAGAGGGTCCGCACCGAGAGCCGACCCTCGGTTTCGCTCCGGGTATAGTAGGCCGCATACGCGAGGACGACCACACCGATCAGCGCGTTCCTGGAGAGTTTGGTCAGCGTCGCCCACTGTCCGGCGGCCTCCGAGTAGGCGAAGCCAACGGCGACGACCGGTCCCGTCGAAAACATACTGACTCCAGCCCAGACGCCGAAGACGATATCCGAGAGCCCGAGCAGTCCACCAGCAATCGGGTAGACGACAAGCGTGATCGCATCGAACAGCAGTACGGTGGCCGCCGCATAGGCGATCTGGTCTTCTCGCGCTCGAATCGTCCCGGCGACCGCGACGACCGCCGATACCCCACAGATTCCAGCCCCCGCCGCGAGCAGCGAGCCGAGTTTCTCGCCAAGCCCGAAGACCCCCCGTGAGAGCGCCTCGACGACAGCGATAGTCACCCCCGTAACAAGTACGATGACGGCCAGCACGACGACACCGGCTTCACGAACCGTCCCGAGGGAGAGCGAGGCACCCATCAACACGATCCCGGCAGCTAGCCAGAAACTGTGGGTTTCGAGCCCCGGTCGACAGCGCTCCGGCACGCCGGGCCCGTTTACCAAGGCGGCCCCGAGCCCGATTGCGATCAGTAGCTCCGTGACGCCAGTGACCGAGGCGATGGTTCGTGAGAGGATCGCCCCGGCACAGAGCAGGACCAGTCCAGGGAGGAGCCGCTTGGGTAGCATTAGTCGAGAGCTCCGACGACGATCGTACTCGCTGGCAGTACTCGGTCGACGACAGCCTGCCAGTTACGCGGTGGGTGGGCCGATACTGGCCAGTCAACTGCAGTCGTCGACCACGAGTGATCGGTCGGCATCTGGTTCGGCTCACTCTCGATGCCAGTAATGACTGTCGATCGTGTCGGAGATAGGCCGAAATATTGCTGCTATCACCCCGATAGAACAGACTGTTTGCAGTCTCGTTCGATGGTGGGTATCGACAGTGTGACGGTGGATCAACGCGGGGATCGTCGACGCGTCGTGGGAGGCTGTGACTCGGTCAAAACTGCCATACGGCGCTTGAATCATAACCCTTAACCGTAACTGTGGCATTGACTTTGGTAGCGGGATGGGATAGCCAGGAGATTCCGCCGGGCTCATAACCCGGAGATCGGTAGTTCAAATCTACTTCCCGCTATATTTTTCGGACTTACACCACATCGCCGAGTCTTGGCTCGGCGAACGTACGTGAATCCGTGTAGATTGCTCGGAATAGATTTGAAGTAGACAACGAGGGAGCGAAGCGACCAACGTTGGCATAGTTCAAATCTACTACCCGCTATATCGACTAATCGTTTTTTGAGACTGTAACTAGGCATTGTCAGTGTCAATTAGAGGTTTATATACAATGACTGGGTGGTGATTCCCTCGGTCCCACACCCCTCGTTTCGCCTATTTCGTATGCTTTCCCAGAGATAACAGTGAAATCACCAACCGACAACGGAACCCAGTATGCATCCTCTGTCGACGATGCTACACACCTCCCACTCGTAACAACAGACGAAATGAGGGGTGTGTTCACACGAATGTAGTATATCATATCGCATTCGATACCCGATAACAGACGAAACGAGGGGTCCCCACAACCACTCGGGGCCGATTTTAAAACTCGTAGTTCGATTTCGAGCCCAGATCGTCGTCCGCGGTCTCGATCTCACCGGCCCCCACGAACTCGTAGTCGTCGTCGACCAGATACACCGCACCATCCTCAACCTCGACCCCCAGTTTATTTAAAAAGGCACCCTCACACGGTCCGAACGTGCAGCGGCCGCTGTCGGTCTCGAAGTACGCGCCGTGGTTGGTACAGATGACTTCGCCGTCTCGCATCTCCGCCCCCGAGCCCTTGTCGAGTTTGATATGGGTGAAATGTTGGCAGTAGTTGAGCCAGCTCACGACCCCCTCGGCGTCGCGGAGCAGAATGGCCTCTTTCGTGTCGTCGCCGTCGACCGGCTGCACGCGGAACAGAAAAGTCGTCTCCTCGGGCACATCGTCGACCGATGTGATCCGACTCGCGGAACTCATTGTCGGTGACTGTCGACTGTGAGCCTTTAACGATGTGTTTTCCCACAGCAGGCCACGGCTACTATCGGCCAGCTACATCGCAACCGGCACGAGCGTAAAAAAGAGGTACGACAGGCCCAGCGCGACCGTCGGGCCGACGATCCACATCGAGAGGTATTTGGCGATCGCTCGGGGGCGAAACAGCTCCCCGGCGTCGAGGCTCGCTTGGGCCTCGCGGTGGCCGATTTTCCGCACAGGCGCGTCGGCGGCAGTCAGCGCCCCAGTTGCGATTTCGGTGTCGACCTCACCACGGACGGCTTCACGGACGGTGATCGGTCGCGTCGCCCGCCCCCAGCCGAGGCCGACGATGGTCATCACCATCCCCATCACGAGGCTGATCGGGATGCCGATCGACGAGAGAGAGGTGGTGATCGTCGCGGCGACGAGCATGACGATCAACGCCGCCAGCAGGGGGATATCGCTGAGTTCAGTGCCGACTGACTGCATCGTTCGCCGGGCGATGGTGAACCCACCAAATCCGATCGCAGCCGTCGCCAGTAGAATGGCGCGGTTCGCATCGAGTGCGCCGCTGCTGACCAGCGGGGCGACCGCGTTCGGGACGTTGCTCGCCCCCGCGCTGAAGGACATATAACAGCCGATGGCGAGGACGGCGAGCGTGCTAACCAGCTCGCGGCCGGTCGTGTTCGGCCCGAGTGAGACTGTCGGCCGGAGGCCGCGTCGACCGAGCGCCACGAGTGGGCCGGGAGTCGTACTCACCTCGATCCGGTCAGCGAGCCCCGGATAGACGTAGCGGCCGACGACCGCCCCGATCCAGAAGCCGATGACCGGGGTGACGAACCACCACGAGACGATCTCGCCCATCGTCGCGTAGTTGAGCGTGTCGGTGGCCAATCCGAGCCCGGCAATCGCGCTGACGGTGGTCATCGAGGTGGGGATCGGGACGCCGAAGACGTTGGCGATCAGGATGCCGACCCCGATGAAAAACAGGACGGCGACGCCCGCGGGCAGCGAGATTTCGATGGTGATGATGTCGCCGCTGAGCGTTTCGATGACGTTCCGGCCGACCGTCCAGCCACCGAGAAAGACGAAGCCGACCATCAGCCCGGCGGCGGTCACCTTGCGAACGACGCCCGCGCCGACCGCCGGACCCCACGCGATGCCGGTCGACGAGCCGCCAATGTTGAACCCGACGAACAGCGAGGCGAGGATCCCCGCGGTCAGCACCGTGACGACCATAGCCTTACAGAGGGTGACGGCGCGCAAGTAGCTAGTGGGAGTTGGGTGATTAGTCAGTGGGCGACTAATTGGTGGAGGAATGATGATCCGTGGGAGGCCGTCGACACTGATCCCGGCGAACACGAATACCGGCGAGAACGATGTCGCTGTTGGCTACCACTCAACCGGAAGCCGGTTGTACGTCCGCCAGAGGACGGCGAGGCCGAGTAAAAACGTGAGCATGGAAATTCCTGATTCGACGGTATCCCCACTGCTGAGGCTTGTTCGTCGTGCCTCGACGAGCATCACGTATCCGTCATCGGTGTCGGCGATCCGGTTTGCATCGGCGAGTGGCTGGTCGGTCTGCATCCAGCCGAGTGCCAGCGCAAGTCGGCCACGGAGCGAGAGTTTTTCCGGCGAGACCGCAACCGATTTGACGACCGTTTCGGGGTCGGCCGGTTCCAGGATCACCGCCCGAGGGAGCGTCGGATGGTCAAGCGTCCGGCGGTAGTAGGCTGCCTGTCCATCTGTCGGATGGGACACGTACTGCGTCTCGATTTGAACCGGCGTCGACGTGCTGCTGAACTCGAAATCACCCTCTTGAACACGTTCTCGTTCGGCGGCGCAGGCCGCAGCAGGACGCCCACCTGAACAGGCGATCCCGTCGACGGTCCCGTCCCACAGCGAATCACCAGCTATGTCAATCGTTCCGTCTTCAATAGAGACTGGTTCCACGGCGTACGTGTGAGCGGACAGATCGAGATTGAGAACCGGCAGGTACAGCGGATTGAAGATGAGGAAGAGCGCAATCAGCACGGCAACACCGACCCGCTGCCGTTGGGTCGGTGGCCAGACCGATGAACGGAGACCCATACATCGAAACGTGTTTCGCAACTGTATAATTATTCAGGAAATCAACCGCCTTTCGGTCGACGACTGGTCAGTCGTAGTAGGCCGACTCGACGCGAGCATCGAACAGCCGCGACAGCAGCGTCGTTACCGGTCCGGCGGCCGTCCCGTCGGCCTCATCGGCGTCATCACCGACCGAGAGCCCGTCAACGGTCTCGACCGGCCTGAGTTCCCACGTCGAATTCGTCAGAAACACCTCGTCGGCACTCCGGATCTCCTCGGGCGTGTACTGACCTTCCTCGACTGGAATCCCCTCGTCGCGGGCCAGTTCAAGCACCATGTGCCGGGTGATCCCCGGTAGGACGGGGCCATCGAGACTCGGCGTTCGGAGCGCGTTGTCCCGGACGAAAAACAGGTTACTTGTCGCCCCCTCGGTGATGTGGCCCTCGGTATTGACCATCATGGCCTCGTCGGCCCCTGTGACACGGAGTTCGAGCCGTGCAAGGATGCCGTTGAGGTAGTTGTGCGTCTTCGCGCGGGCGGGGATCGACGCGTCGGGGACGCGCTTGGTTTTGACCGTCTGGAGGGTCGCCGGCCCGTCCCAGACTGGTTGGCTGCCGCGGCCGCCTCGGGGCAGTTCGCTGACGATGACAACAACTGTGGGGTCGACCGACTCGTCGGGAGTTAGTTTCCCCGGCTGGATGCCACGAGTGATCGACAGGCGGATGTAGGCTTCTCGTAGCTCGTTCGCCGCAAGCGTCTCGTCGACGCGGTCCCGTAGCTCCCTATCACTGAGCCCATAGTCCAACCCGAGCACCTCGCAAGTCTCAGTGAGCCGGTCCATATGGGCCTCCCACTCGAACACGTCGCCGCCGTAGGCGCGCATCGTCTCGAAGGCCGCATCGCCGTATAAAAAGCCGCGATCACGGACGTTCACTGTCGCCTCGTCGGTCGCCACGAGATCGCCGTCGACGTGGTATAAAAGATCCTCAGACATCGTCGACCTCCGCACACCGCTGGACGAAGTTTTCGACCATCCGCTTTCCGTCGTCGGTCAGGATACTCTCGGGGTGGAACTGGACGCCGAAATGAGGTTTCTCGCGGTGGCGAACGCCCATGACGACCTCGCGTTCGTCGGTCGTGTGGGCGGTCTCGACCAGTTCGTCGGGGAGGTCGACGCGGTCGACACACAGCGAGTGATACCGACCGACTCGAAGGCGCTCGGGGAGCCCTTTAAATAGTCCCTCGCCGTCGTGGCCGATCTCCGAGGGCTTGCCGTGGACGACATCCGGCGCGTGGCCCACGGGCGCACCCAGCGCAGCACACATCGCCTGGTGGCCGAGGCAGACGCCGAAAATCGGCCGGTCGAGTTCGAAGACCTCCATCGAGACCCCCGCTGACTGGGGCGTTCCTGGACCCGGCGAGAGGACGATCCCGTCGGGGTCGAGCCGCCGAATCGACGCAAGGTCGACCGCATCGTTGCGACGAACGGCGACCTCACCGGCAAATTCGCCGACGTACTGGACGAGGTTGTAGACGAACGAATCGTAGTTGTCGACCACGAGAATCCGGGGGCCGTCGTCGGTGTTCCCGGCCACGACGCCCTCGCAGTCGGTCCGTGGCTCGGCTTCGGTGGCGGTCATTCGGCAGCCTCCTCGATGGTCATCCGGCCGGAGTCCAATGTCTCGTCGATCGCCATAATAAGGGCCCGGCCCTTCGCCATCGTTTCGTCGTACTCGGCGTCGGGCTCAGAATCGTGGACGATCCCTGCGCCGACTCGAAGCCGATACCGGTCGTCGTGCCGCGTTAGGGTCCGAATAATTATATTGAGTGTCGCCCGGCCGTCGAACCCGAAGATCCCCATGCTCCCGGTGTAGGGGCCGCGCTGGGTCGGCTCCAACTCGTCGATGATCTCCATCGTTCGGGGTTTCGGCGCGCCGGTGATCGTTCCGCCGGGAAACGTCGCGGCGATGGCGTCGGCCAGCGAGCGATCCTCGCGGAGCTGACCCTTTATTACTGAGACGAGGTGCATGACCTCCGAGTAGCGGTCGACCCGCCGGTACTCGCTGAGTTCGACGGTGCCGAACTCGCTGACCTTGCCGAGGTCGTTACGTTCGAGGTCGACCAACATCGCGTGTTCGGCCCGTTCTTTTTCGTTGCTCAAAAGGTCCGCCTCGAATGCGTCGTCGCCCTCCGGAGTAGCGCCACGCGGTCGTGTTCCAGCGATCGGTTCGGTGAGTAGTTTGTCGCCCTCGCGTTCTAAGAGGAGCTCCGGGCTCGCACTGACGAGATCGACGCCCGTCCAGCGATCTTCGCCGCGGCCCGAGAACTCCAGGAGGCCGGAGTATGGTGCGGGGTTGACTCGTCGGAGGGCGTCGTAGGCTTCGACCGGGTGGACCGCTGCTGGTGCGGTCAACCGCTGGGAGAGATTCGCCTGAAAGGTATCGCCATCACGGATGTATTGTTTTATGTGCCGAACACGGTCGGCAAACGCCGCCCGACCACACTCGCTTTCGAACTCGGCGGAGGCCGACTCGACCGGTGGCTCACCCACGTCAGGATCACCATCTACGGCAGCGTTCGCAAGCGCCGTCGCTCGGTCGACTGCCCGGTCGTAGATCGAATCGAGTTCGGACTCGTCGACTCCCTCCGAATCGGGGAGTTTCGGACAGCAGGTAACGTGGAGCGTAACTGGCCCTTCATCTGAGTCTTCCCATGCGGCCACGCGATCAAAGACACCGACCTGTAATCTGGGGAGTCCACGGTCGTCGACCGCGTCCCCGGGTAGCGTCTCTAGTTCCCTGGCGATATCGTAGGAGAGCCAACCGAACGCGCCACAGGGGTAGGGAACCGAACAGGAGCCACGGACCAGTGTCTCACCCGACAGCAGCCCATCGAGAGCCGCCAGCGACGGGGTCTCACGTTGGTAGTCGCCCATCGCGTTCGTCGTAGCGGTAGCCTCGCGGTTGGCGACGACCGCCGAGGACGAAACAGTGAGTCGGTCGACCGGCTCCGTCGCGAAATACCCCCAGCCGGACTGGCCGCCGGTCGTTTCCAAAAAGACGCCGCCCGGACTGTCCCGAGCACGGCGGTACGAAACGAATGGGTCCGCAACGTCAGTTCGGACCTCGACTGGGACGCGCCCACCGGGTGGCGCGTCGGTAGCCACCGACCGAAAGGTGGTCCGGTCGGTGACGACGGTCGGCGTTGACATACGAAACGGGAGTCGCCCCCTGCGGGTAACAGTTTCGCGTTCCCCTGAACGGCCGGGAACGCGGCCCTACTGGTTTTCGGCGCGGTCGATCCAGTCGGCGACGATCTTCGGCGAGACGTCGATCGCCTCGCCGAGTTCCTCGGCGTCGGCTGCCGCGAGCGCCGACACCGACTCGATCCCAGCGTCGCCGAGGCGGTCGGAGTAGGCTGGGCCGATGCCTTTGATCGTCTCGACCGGTTCGTCGAGCTCCGATTCCGGCTCGTCGTGGTCGTCGACTGACTCCTCGGACTCGTCAGTTGGTTCTGCCGCTTCGTCGACTGACTCCTCCGACTCGTCTTTCGATTCGGCCTCGTCGGCGTCCTCGATGCTGCCGGTCGGTGGCCCGGTTGCTTCGCCGGGTTCGGCGGCTTCGTCTGGGTCCGTCTGCTCGTCGACCAACGATTCGGTCGAGGCTGTCGCGTCAGTGCCAGCGGCGACTGACTCGTCGGCGTCGGTCGAGGGTTCGGCCTCGTCGATTACGTCCTCGACATCGTGATCGACTCCCTCTTCGTCGGAGTCGGATGGAGGGGCGGCGGCTTCGCTCGGTTCGGCGGCGGTCTCTGGTTCGTCGGCCGCCGACTCGGTCATCGAGCCGGTCGAAGCCGTCGCGTCGATACCAGCAGCGACCGGCTCGTCGGCGTCGGTCGGCTCGCCATCAGGGGTTGAGGATGCTGTGGTGCCCTCCGAGGCGGGCTCGCTGGCCTCGCGTTCGACCGTCACGGACGTATCCGTCCGCTGATCCTCTTCATCGTGGCCGCCTCCAATACCGAGAATCGACTTCAATTTGTTCAGCAGGGCCATTGCGTGTAGATACATGACGACTGTATTTAAACGTTATAAGCGACCTATGCGTGTCAGGACGCTGGTAGTCAGTGACTACTCCGGGGTGTCGAGGGCGTTGCGTAGCGCACGGTTCATCACGTCGACCGGTGCCTCGCGGTTGGTCCACTGCTCGAAGGCTTCGACGCCCTGAAACAGCAGCATCCACGCGCCGTCGATGGTCGTCGCTCCGGCCTCGTTTGCCTCTCGGAGCAGGCGTGTTTCGAGGGGGGCATACACGGCATCGAGGACCGTGAGATCGCTGTGGAGATAGTCTGCAGGGACGGGCGTCTCGTCGGATTCCATCCCGACGCTCGTGGCGTTTACGAGGACGGATGCGTCGCCGATCTGTGAGTCAAGCGTATCGAGGCTCCCACCGGTACCGTCGGAGACGTCCGAGGCGAGATCGATCGCCCGGTCGACGGTTCGGTTGGCGATGTGGACCTCTGCTCCGGCATCCGACAGCGCGAAGGCGGCCGCCCGGCCAGCCCCGCCCGCGCCGACGACGACGGCTTTTCGACCGTCGAGGTCGACGTCGTGGTGCTCGAAAGCCCGCGTGACGCCCGCGGCATCCGTATTGTAGCCGCGTGGCGCTCCCTCAGTCCGGAACTCGATCGTGTTGACCGCGCCGATCCGTTCGGCGAGTTCGCCCGGCTCGACCAGCTCCAACACGTCCTGTTTGAACGGGATCGTGACGTTGAGCCCGGCGATTCCCAGCGTCTGTGCGCCGCCAATGGCCTGTCTGATCTCCTCGACCGGCGGCTCGAAGGCGACATAGGAGGCGTCCATCCCGAGTTCCTCGTAGGCCGCCTCATGCATCGGCGGCGACACCGAGTGGCCGACCGGGTTGCCGACCAGTCCATATACGTCCATACGTCTTTGTTAGCCGGTTTGTTCTTAAATATCCGGAGTCGACGCCGTCGCAAGCCGATGCGGTTTTGCGGGCCGACCACCGAGGAGGAGCTGTGATAGGGATCGTCGTCAGCCGGGCCGACCACGCCTCGACACATATCGACGAACAGCTGCTCGACCGCGACGGCTGGACGACGCACGTCGACGAATCCCGACCCGATGCCGATGGCGGCGGCGAGTACTATCGGCGCGAGGGGTTTGAACTCAGGAGTTTCGAGACGATCCACGTCGAACTCGACTCGCCTGAAGACGCCTTCACCGACCCCGAGGCGCTCGATTTCCTGGTGTTCGTCTCCAAACACGCCGGCGAGACGGGTGAGCTATTAACGGCACACTTCACGGGAAACTTCGGGCCCGCCGACTACGGCGGCCAACCGAGATCGTTCGCCCGCGCCGCACCGAGTGTACAGAAAGCTGTCGTCGCGGCCCTCGACCGCCACGCACCCGAAGGCTACGATGTCTGCATCGAGTGCACCCACCACGGACCGACCGACCCCGAGGTCCCCTCGCTTTTCGTCGAACTCGGAAGTAGCGAGGTCCAGTGGGATGACCCCAACGGAGCGCAGGCAGTCGCCGATGCGGTACTCGACATCCAGGACGCAGCAGCCGACCACCGACCGGTCGACGACGGCCCACCCAGACAGATCGTCGGCTTCGGCGGCGGCCACTACACCCCACGCTGTACCCGGATCGTCGCCGACAGCGAGTGGGCTGTCGGCCATATCGGTTCGGACTGGCAGTTGGATGCGATGGGCGACCCCAAAGCCAACCGCGAGGTGATCGATGCCGTTTTCAAAGCCAGCCGGGCCGAACTGGCAGTCGTCGACGGGGAGAAACCGGCCCTCGAAGCAGTGATCGACGATCTCGGCTACCGTGTCGTCTCCGAGACATGGCTCCAGACGGTCGGTAGTCGACCCCTACCGGTCGTCTCAGCGCTTGAAACCGAGCTGTCGACGGTCGAAGAGGGCCTTCGATTCGGCGACGTACCGATCGGAGCCGACCGCGACTGGCTCAGGGTCGACCTGCCCGACGAACTGATCGGGGCCGCAAACGGCGTCGACACCGACGCCGTCTTCGAGGCTGTCGCCGAGAACACGGTCGCCTTCGAGACTGTCGAGGGGGGCACACTCCCGGCTGGACGAGCCGCCGTCGCAACCGGCAGCGACTTCGACCGGCTCGTCGACCGGCTCGTGGGCCTGCTCGACTCGAAATATCAGACCGCCGAGCGAACCGACGACGAGGTCGTCGCCCGACAGACGAGCTTCGATCCAGGAAAGGCCGCCACCCTCGGGGTTCCGGAGGGCCCGAAGTTCGGGAAACTCGCCGCAGGCGAGGCCGTGACTGTCAACGGGAAGACGGTCGAACCCCATGTCGTCGAGAGCCAGCAGGTCGACCGATTCGATCTCTCGCAGCCGGAAATCCGAGAAGACGACAGATAGAGTCCGACGACTGTCTGACAAATGGGGAAAGATAAATACGCTTGGTCCGCAAGGCACGGTTATACTGATGGACTCTATCGTTGAGGACGCGATCGACGAGGCCGAGGATGGCGAGGGCGAGGCATCCGAGGAACTCACCGGGAGCAGCCCCTCCAGCGGCGCACCACAGTCGGGGACTATGACCGACGACGAACTGAAGGACGTCCTTCAGGATCTTCAGACCGATATCACGGTCGTCGGCTGTGGTGGTGGTGGCGGCAACACCGTCAACCGGATGCACGAAGAGGGGATTCACGGTGCCAAACTGGTCGCCGCCAACACTGACGTACAGCATCTCGTGAACATCGAGGCCGACACCAAGATCCTGATGGGCCAACAGAAAACCCAGGGACGGGGTGCTGGCTCGCTCCCACAGGTCGGCGAGGAGGCCGCTCTCGAAAGCCAAGAGGAGATCTACGACGCCATCGAAGGCTCGGATATGGTCTTTGTCACCGCCGGACTCGGCGGTGGTACGGGTACGGGTTCGGCCCCGGTTGTCGCCAAAGCCGCCCGCGATTCGGGCGCACTCACGATTTCGATCGTCACCACGCCCTTCACCGCCGAGGGAGAGGTCCGACGCACCAACGCCGAGGCCGGACTCGAACGGCTTCGGGACGTTAGTGACACGGTAATCGTCGTTCCCAACGACCGACTCCTGGATGCGGTCGGCAAGATGCCGGTCCGCCAGGCCTTCCAGGTCAGCGACGAGGTGCTAATGCGCTCGGTCAAGGGGATTACCGAGCTCATAACAAAGCCCGGACTTGTCAACCTCGACTTCGCTGACGTGCGGACGGTCATGGAGAAAGGCGGAGTCGCCATGATCGGTCTTGGAGAATCGGATTCGGAGTCCAAAGCCCAAGACTCGGTCAAAAGTGCGCTTCGCTCGCCACTGCTTGACGTCGACATCTCCGGTGCGAACTCTGCACTGGTCAACGTCACCGGTGGCAACGATATGTCCATTGAGGAGGCTGAAGGAGTCGTCGAAGAGATCTACGACCGGATTGACCCCGACGCCCGAATCATCTGGGGGACCTCGATCGACGAGGAACTCGAAGGCAGTATGCGGACGATGATCGTCGTTACCGGCGTCGACTCCCCGCAGATCTATGGGAGCAGCGAGACTGTCAAGGCCCGCTCACAGGACACGCAGGCAGCCGCCGCCTCGGAGTCGGTCGAGGAGGCCGACGATATCGACTACGTCGAGTAATCGGACGGTCGAGGGTTCGGTCCCGGGAGGCTTTTTTGAGCGAACTGCTGGTCGAGAGTGACGTTCGGGCGCGCAGTACCAATAGATAGAAAAAGCCCGACACCTAACGACCGGCTACCATGAACGTTCCGTACGATCTCAACAGCTACATTCGCGTACTAAAACTGGCGAGTACGCCCTCGTGGAACGAGTTCTCGCAGGTCTCGAAGATCGCCGGTGCCGGGATTATCCTGATCGGGATTATCGGGTTCGTCATCTTCGCGATCATGAGTTTCCTTCCCGGTGGTGTCTGATGGGTATTTTCGCCGTCAAAACCACCGCCCGACAGGAACGCACCGTCGCCGACATGATCGCCACTAAGGAGGAAGACGAGGTCCACGCCGTCCTCTCGCCGGACTCGCTAACGAGCTACGTGATGGTCGAAGCCGACGGCACGGCCGTCCTCGAACGACTGCTCGACGAGATCCCGCATGCCCGCTCGATCGTCCCCGGTGATTCGGGGATCGCCGAGGTCGAACACTTCCTCTCGCCGACCCCAGACGTCGAGGGGATCGCCGAGGGCGACATCGTCGAACTCATCGCTGGCCCCTTCCAGGGTGAGAAGGCCCGCGTCCAGCGGATCGATGAGGGCAAAGATCAGGTGACCGTCGAACTCTACGAGGCGACCGTCCCAATCCCGGTGACGGTCCGTGGCGACCAGATCCGCGTCCTGGACAGCGAGGAGCGGTAGCTCCTCGAGCCGTGCGAGCGGGATTTGCCCGCGAGCAGACAGCAAGGAGCGGTAGCTCATTGGTCTGCAATCGATACTATTTGTACAGGAAGTGACGACCGGAGCCGAACGGACTGTCGGCTATCGTATTTAATTATCGACCTTAATTCTCAACCCGCTAACGAAGACAATCGAAGCGAGTCGGCTGGTGTCTGTTACTCGACCTGTCGCGGGGAGCTATCGAGCTGGTCGACGACGGCGTTAAGATCAGCCGTGTTCTCGACCTCGGCCTGGATCTCCTCGCGGCGGCGGACGGCCGCCGAGTCGGCGTCGTAGGCCCGGACGTACTGCGCGCGGGTGTGTTCGTCGAAGACGTGCCGGATCGCGAAGTAGCCGTCCGGAATGAGTGTCCCACAGACCTGACACTCGTGTTTGTCGTGTTCGGTCGTCTGATGGATAATCAGCGACTCGACGTCCTCGAACCCCTGTTCACAGTCGCCGATTCCACAGCGCCAGCCGGACATATGTGGGGAGTTGCCCGCGGGGCCTATAACGGTTTTCGTGCGTCAGACACCCACTGTAGTCAAGCCCTACTGCGTCCAGCGCGGTTGGAAACGGCATCCACTAATGTAAGGAGTCGCTACCTGTCAGTGTGACCGGCTCCGAGCAGACGCGCGTCGACATGCACGTGAAGATCCTCAGCGACGAGGTCGTCGCGCGGGCGAAACGCCGCGGTATCGACGTGCTGGTCTACGCACCTCACTTCACCCGGCTCCCGGAGATCAAGCAGACGGCGGCCCACTACAGTGACGAGGAGCTGTTGGTCGTCCCGGCCCGCGAGATATTCACCGGCGACTGGAACAACCGTCGGCACCTCCTTGCGATCGGCCTGTCCGAGCCGGTCGCGGACTTCATCACATTCGAGGCCGCGATGGCCGAATGTGAGAGACAGGACGCAGCCGTGGCGGTGCCCCACCCCTCGTTTATGAACGTCAGCCTCACGTGGGCGGAAATCCGCGCTCACGCGGCCCGCCTCGACTGCATCGAAACCTACAATGCCAAACTACTTCCCCACCAGCGACGCCGCGGCCAACGCATCGCGGCCGACCTCGACCTCCCCGGCTTCGGCTCCTCGTATGCCCATCTGCCGTCGACGGTCGGCGAGGCATGGACACTGTTCGAGACCGATATCGACAGCGAAGCGGCACTTGTCGAGGCGCTCAAAACGGCAGCCCCCCAGCGTGTCCAGCATCGACCAGGCGTTGGCCATCGGGTCCGCGGACTCGCCGAGTTCAGCCATCTGATCTACGAAAACAGTTGGAAGAAAGTCGACCGACTGCTGCTGTCGGGTGACGAACCAACCCACCCCCGGAACCTCGTCTACGAGGGCCGGTTCGACGACGTTAGCGTCTATTGAGCAGTAGTACCCCGTGTTTTCGCTCGGTAGCCTCAGGCTACCGGGTTCGTCACTTCGTAGGAGACGTTGCCATCGCGGAGCGCGTCGGTTACCCGGCCCATGGTATCAGTCGAGGCGACGACGACGACACTTTGGCCGACAGCTGCGGCCGCGGCAGCGACCTCGCCAGCCGCGACTGTCACTGCCGGTTCGCGGTCGGCCTGCCGAAGCGAGACGACGGCCTCGACGCCCGAGGCGACAACGAGATCAGCGGTTGCACAGCTATCAGCTAACTGGTCGGTGTCGATGGCGCGACTGCCGCCCTCCCGGGCTGGCGGGATCTGGATGACGGTGACCGTCCCGGCAGTCATATCGATGACGCCCTCGAAGGATGTCACACTCACATCGGTGCCCTCGGCGGCGTCGGTCGTTGCTACGCCGGTCGCGGGGCCGGATTCCCCCGGCGTCGCGTGGAGCAGTCCATCCTGGACCGAGATGGTGACCGCTTGGCCCGCCTCGATGGTGTCGGTTGCGATGGCAGTGTCCTCCTGGACCGTCCCGAGCACGTCGCCGGTGACGTGTTCGGCGAACCGCTGGAGGGATTTGGCCTCCTGGAACAGCCAGTCGACGCCCTCCTTCGTCACGGAGTAGCGTGATCGACCCTCCTTGGTGACGAGATCGTCGTCAACCAAGTCGCGGATGTACTCACTGACCGCCTGACTGGTGACGCCGACCGCGTCGGCGATCTCGCCTTGGCTCACCGCGGGCTGGCGGTCTGCGATCTCGACCAGCACACGAAACCGGGTGGCCGTTCGCTTGTCGGCCAGCGCATCGCTCATACCTGCCTGTCCGTTCGGGGGCGTTAAAAGCCCCGCGGGCACACGCCGACAGTGGCGTTTTAGTCACTGCCTCCCGACCGGTCGGTGTGGACGAGTTGGCCTTTCGTGATCGGGCAGTCTATCTTCCCGCGACCGAGACGTTGGTGCTGGCAGATCTCCACCTCGGCCGCGAGGCGGTCTCGAACGTTACGGCCCCACTGGGCGAGCGGAGTGACCTGCTTGATCGGCTGTCGCGGCTCCGCTCGCTGTTCGACCCGACGACAGTCGTGTTTGCGGGGGATCTGCTCCATAGCTTTTCGACCGTCCCCACTGGCGTCGAAGAGACTTTCGAGGCGCTGTATACCGCGTGTGTCGACGACGGCCTCGACGTGGTCGCCATCAAGGGCAACCACGACCAGCAGTTGGAGACGGTGTGGCCCACGAGCGTCGACTCGGCGGTCAAACTCGACGATGGCACGGTGGTCTGTCACGGCCACGAGGAGCCCGACCTGCGGGGCGAGCGGTATCTGATCGGCCACGACCATCCGGCGATCACTATCGAGGGCGTCAAACGACCCTGTCTCTGTGTCGACCCGACGGGCTACCGCGAACGCGAACTGGTGGTCCTCCCGGCGTTTACCCGGCTCGCCGGCGGTGTCGAACTCAACAGCCTACGCGGAGACGCCCTGCAGTCGCCGCTCGTGTTGTCAGTCGAGGCGCTCCAGCCGATCGTCTGGGATGCCGACGCGGAGCAAACACTCCAGTTCCCGCCGCTCGGGGAGTTCCGCCGACTGCTCTGAGATCAGTTTGGCAATATCTGCCGAAAATCTAGCCCACATTCATAATTCCGTTCGCCAGATTTTTAATTAACTATAATGCAGTTTGTGGTGAATGGTAGTATGGACTATGGACGCAGCTAGACTTCACGAGTATACGGATGACATGTCGAACGGGCTCTCAATTGACGAAGTCGACAAGCCGCAGGTAGAACACAGCGACGACGTTATCGTCGCGGTAGAAGGAGCCGGGTGGTGTCAGACTGACAACCATATCATCGAGGGAATGTGGGAGCAGTACGTCCCCCAGCCGCTCCCGATGACACTGGGCCACGAGAACGCCGGAACAGTCGTCGAGGTCGGCGAGGAGGTCCAGTTGGTCTCGGAGGGCGACCAGGTAATCTGCCATCCGGTCCAGACCTGTGGCACCTGCCGGCCCTGTCGGCAGGGCGAGACGATGTACTGTGAGAACGACGCGTTCAACGGCCTCACCACCGACGGGGGGTTCGCCGACGAACTCCACACGAGCGAGCGGTCGGTCATCCCGCTGCCCGACGGCGTCGACCCGGCCGACATCGCGCCCCACGCCGACGCGGGTATCACCGCCTACCACGCCGCAAAAAAGGCCGTCGGCGGGCTCAACCCCGGCGACGCCGCGGTCGTCATCGGGATCGGCGGCCTCGGCCACATCGGCCTGCAGTGTCTCGAATCGATGAGCGCCGCGGACATCGTCGCGGTAGATGTCAAACAGGCCGCCCGTGACCTCGCCGACGAGTTGGGCGCACACTACACTGTCGACCCCGAGAACGAGGATGTCGCTGACGCCATTGGCGACATCACCGACGGGACCGGCGCAGCCCAAGTACTCGATTTCGTCGGGGCCGACGAGACGACGGCGCTGGCACCCGACATCTGTGCGGCCGGCGGCGACCACCACATCATCGGCTACGGCGGCCACATCCACGAACCCGCACAGGCGCTGGTCAACGGCGAGTTCTCCTTCGTCGGCAACATCGTCGGCCGCTACGCCGAACTCCAGGAGCTGGTCGCGCTGGTCGAACGGGAAGCCGTCGATCTGCACACCACCCGATACGACCTCGGCGAGATCAACGAGGTCGCCGAAAAATTGGAACACGGCGAGATCGAAGGCCGGGCCGTAATTACCCCCTAATCTGGATTAAAAGTCTTCTACCACCGCTTCGGCGGCCTTGCGGCCGCTTTTCATTGCGCCCTGGATCGACGACCACTCGGTGTACTCGCCCGCGAGGTAGGTCCGTCGACCACCGTCCCGAACGTCCGGCAGCGAGTCGTGGACGCCCGGCGGCTGGGCGAACTGAGCGAACGGAATCCGGTCGGTTTCGAGCAGTTCGAGGTCCTCAAATCTCCGTTCGGGATACCACGACTCGAGCGCCTCGCGTGTGTGGTCGACCAGCTCGTCGCTCGATGTGTCAAAGAGGTCCTCGTCGAGGAAAGTCGCATTCAAAAGCAGATCGTCGCCGCTGGCGTACTCGGGGGCGACCTCCGAGATCGGGACGACAGTGTTCGGTTTGGTCCCGCCAGCGTTGAGGAGGAGTCGCTTGCCAGTGTCGAGCGGCGGGCCGCCGGGGAGTCGGTAGTACTGGGTGACACAGCCGACGCCCTCGGTCGGGATCTCGTCGTTTCCGGTGAGCCGGGCGGCGACCTGCGGCGGGGTGGCAACGACGACCGCGTCGACCGCGCGTCGATCCTCGTCGGTGACGACGACGGCGTGTCGACGCTTCGGTTTGAGTTCGGTCACCGCCTCACCGGTTTCGATGGTTGCGCCCGCCTCGGCGGCGCGGGCGGCTAGTTGGCGGGTGATCTCGCCCATACCGCCGGCGGGGAGTGCGCTCTGGCCATCGCTGAGTGCCTTAAACGTGTACTCGAAGACCCGCTTCGAGGTCCCCAGTGAGCGGTCGAGGGTAATCCCGCCGTAGAAGGGGGCGATGAAGTTTGAGAGATAGCGCTCGGAAAATCCCCACTCCCGGAGCCACGCCCGGATCGAGGCGTCGGGACGCTCCAGGAGCGACTCGTAGTCCCGCCCTGAGAGGTCTTGTCGGAGTGCGAGGGTTCGGAGCTTGTCGGTGAACGACACCTCACTGTTGGTCAGACTCTCGACGGTGGCTTTGGGGTCGCCCAGAGGATCCGAAAGCACAGACCGCTGGCCGGGGCGGGCGATCACCGCCCCCGGCTTGAACGGCCGGAGATCGAGCGCGTCGAGATCCAGTTCCCGTTGGACCGCCGGGTACGCGGTAAACAGGACCTGAAACCCGTAGTCGAGGGTACAGCCCTTGCGCTGGCGTGATCGCACACGGCCACCCACCGTCTCGCGCTGTTCGTACACCGTCACGTCCACACCCTCCTCGGCGAGGTGTCGTGCGGCGACGAGTCCGGCCAGCCCGCCACCAACGACGACAACAGAACGACTCATACCCGCTGATTCGGGCGGCCGATACAAAGAAACTGCTACTATCCGATCACAACGACTTCCGGAGGATTCGGAGCCAGTCGACGATGGGGTCGACGGCTCCGTCTCCGAGGACAGTATCGAGATGTGAGACACCGTCGAGAACCTCGACGCTGGCAGCCTCTCGGTCGGCAAACAGTGGTTCGTAGGCCCCGGCGTCGGCTGTCTCGTCGTCGGTGCCAGCGACCGTCAGCGTAGGAACGTCGACCATCTCACTGACAGCCCCCTCATCAGGCGTGTACGACGCCATGAGTCGGTAAGTGTGTTCGAGCGTCGTACTGTCGTCACGAACCGATGCGGGGATATCGAACTCGACTGTCGTCATCCCGCTGTAGTTATCGAGTCCGAACCCGGTGAGCACCCGGAGCATGACGATCCGGTCGCCGTAGAAGTTCGCCCAGCCGCCGAGACCCTGCCGTGTCGTCGGTGCGTCGGGGCCGAGATACGGAGCCAAAAGCAGGTAGCCATCGGCGAGCGACCCCGTAGATGGGGCAGCGAAGCGAACCACCGTGCCGCCGCCGGTCCCATGACCACCAATAACGACGTTCGCATCGGGGTACATCAGGCCGACGCTGTCGACCAACTGTCTGAGGTCGTCCTCGTACTGTCCGATATATTTGACATCGCCGCGCGTGTTCGGGTTCGGTCCGTGACCCCGCAGATCCGGTGTGACGACGTGTGCGACCCCAGCCTCCGAAATTGCGGTTGCCAACGGCTGGAGGATCCGACTGTCGAAGGCGGCCGTATGGAGGAGGATCAACACCATATCCGCATCGTCGGCGTCGTACCGGCGATACGTCGGGAAGGGCCGTTCGTCGGTCCGATAGTTCTGTTTGTCCGGTAGTGCTGCCTCATCGACGCGGTTGAGGCCATCGAAATCTAACGTCCCCTCCGGGGAGTCGTCACCAAGACAGCCAGCAAGCCCAGCGACGAGTGCCGTGCCACCGAGCTGTAGCGTTCGCCGGCGCGTCGGCGAAGAGTCCATACGCTCACCATCTAAAGATACTATATAATTGTTGGTATTATATTATTGCTATTGGTAATTCGGGCGTTCGATCGACACCCCGCCACGCTGGAGACGGGAAGGGCTTAGTTAGTTCCGTGGTAACCAAGCCTATGGAGCTGACTCCGGCGTTTTCGGGACTCGTCTGCACCGATTGTGGGTCGAATTTCACGTTCGATGTCGACCAGGGGTGTCCGGACTGTGAGGGGCCGCTGGAGCCGACCTTCAAGTACGATTCGGTCACACCGGCCGACCTCTTCGATCGGGGAACGACTACCGGACAGTGGCGGTTCGACGCGCTGCTGCCGTTTCAGCGCAATAGTGCGGTCACGGCTGCCGAAGGGTCGACACCGCTCGTTGCGGCCGACCGATTGGTCGACGAACTCGGCGTCAGCGAGGTCTACATCAAAGACGAAGGCCGGAATCCGACCGGCACGGTCTACGATCGCGGGATGAGTCTCGCAGTGACCGCGCTGTCGGGACAGGATAATCCCGACTCGCTCGAACCGCTCGCGCTCGCTTCGACCGGCAACAGCGGGCAATCAGCGGCGGCCTACGTCGGTCGGCTCGGCCTCCGCTCGTACGCCTTCGTCCCCTCGCGGGCGGCCTTTTCGAACAAAGCGATGATCAACGTCCACGGCGGCCAGATGCGGGTGGTCGGCGGCCGGTACGCCGACGCCGCCGAAGCGGTCGACGACCAGTTAGCCACCGACTACTACTCGCTCCAGGAGTTCACGACGCCCTATCGGCACGAAGGTGCCAAGACGGTCGCCTTCGAGCTGTACGCCGATCTCGGTGAGTTGCCCGACGTGGTGTTCGTCCCAACGAGCACGGGCGAACTCGTCGCCGGGATCGTCAAGGGATTCGAAGAGCTGACCGAGATCGGGGCGACCGATGAGACCCCGACCATCGTCGCGGTCCAGCCGACCAGCTGTGGGCCGATCGCCGCGGCCTTCGATCGTGGGCTCGACGAGCCCGAGCCGTGGGCCCATCCCGATACGATCATCGGGGAACTGGAGGTGACCGATCCGGCGGGTGGAGCCGAAGCAGTCGACGCGCTCCGCCGACTCAACGGCGCGGCGGTGACGGTCGACGACAGCGACAGCCTCGAATCTGCGACGGCGATCGCCCAAAACGAGGTCATCGAGATGGGTGCAGCGGGCGGAGCGGCCGCCGCGGGCGCGTGGAACTGGCAGGAAGCCGATCAGTTCTCGGGCGACGAAACCGTCGTCCTGCTCAACACCGAATCGGCGGTCAAAACGCCGGACGTGTTGCGGAGCCATCTGATGGGTAAGGGTGTCTGAGTCGGCCGACCCGGTAGCTATTTGCCGCCGACACCGATACTGTGGATATGTTCAGCGACGTGATGGAGGACTACCTGAAGGCGATCTACGTGCTTCAGGCCGAGGGTGATCCGCCCGTCTCGACGTCGGCGATCGCGGAGTATCTGGACAAGACACCGCCGACGGTCACCAGCATGGTCGGCAAACTCGAAGACCACGCATTGGTCGACCGCGAGAAGTACAAGGGCGTCGAGCTGACGACCGAGGGCGAAACCGTCGCCCTCGAAGTGATCCGTCACCACCGACTCCTGGAGACGTATCTGACCGAACAGCTCGACTACTCCTGGAGCGAGGTCCACGAGGAGGCCGACCGGCTCGAACACCACATTTCCGAGGAGTTCGAGCGCCGGGTCGCCGAAGCACTCGACTATCCGACTGTGGACCCCCACGGCGATCCGATCCCGGATGCTGATCTCGAACCGCTCGGCGAGGACGAGTCGGTCCGACTCAGCGAGTTCGCCGAGGACGACCACGTCGTCGTCGCGCGCGTCAGCGACCGCAACGATGAGGAACTCGCCTATCTCGAAGACGCTGGCATTACGCCGGGCACTGAACTCGTCGTCGACGATATCGCCCCCTTCGGGATGATTACCGTCCGAACACCCGACGGCCACGAGCAGAGCCTCCCCGAATCGGTCGCCCGCTCGATCCGGGTCGAACCGGTGGTCGAAGAGACAGCCTAACCCGGACAGTCGGCGCAGTAGTCACCGACTACGACGGCTCGCGGGCGGCGGAGACACAAACAGTTTCACGGGCGGCCCCCGTTGGGGCGACCATGTTTGACAAATCGACGTGGATCAAACTTCCCCGCAACGTCGTCGTCGGCCACGGCGTGGTCGACGAGCTCGGGGAGACGATCGCAGACCTCCATCTTACTGGTGAGCCACTAATCATCACGAGTCCGACCCCCAACGAGCTGGCGGGCGACCGGGTTCGCGCCCAGGTCCCCGAATCGGCGACGATCATCGTCGAGGAGGCGAGTTTCGAGTCGATCGAACGGGTCATCGAGACCGCACAGGCCGAGGCCGCCGACTACCTCATCGGTCTCGGCGGCGGCAAACCGATTGACATCGCCAAGATGGCCGCCGACGAGATCAACTGTGGACTCGTTTCCTTGCCGACCGCCGCCAGCCACGACGGCATCGTCTCCGGTCGGTCGTCGATCCCCGAGGGCGACACCCGCCACAGCGTCGCGGCCGATCCGCCGCTGGCGGTGATCGCCGACACCGAGATCATGGCCAAGGCCCCGTGGGAGCTGACGACCGCAGGCTGTGCCGATATCATCTCCAACTACACCGCCGTCCAGGACTGGCGGCTGGCCAACCGCCTCAAGAACGTCGAGTACTCCGAGTACGCCGGGGCGCTCTCGGAGATGACCGCCGAGATGCTGGTCGACAACGCCGACTCGATCAAACCCAATCTCGAAGAGTCCGCGTGGATCGTCGTCAAGGCGCTAGTCTCGTCGGGTGTGGCGATGTCGATCGCGGGGTCCTCGCGTCCGGCCTCGGGGGCCGAACACCTCATTTCTCACCAGTTGGATCGGATCGCCCCCGGCCAAGCCTTGCATGGCCATCAGGTCGGCGTCGCCTCAATCATCACCGAGTACCTCCACAACGGCGACGGCGGCCAGTGGCGTGCGATCCGGGATGCATTGAAGAGCATCGATGCACCGACGACTGCCGCCGAAATCGGCATTAGCGACGATGACTTCCTGGAGGCGTTGACGACGGCCCACGAGATCCGCGACCGGTATACGATCCTCGGCAACGGCGTCAGCCTCGATGCCGCCTACGAGACTGCGACCGTCACCGGCGTCATCGAGCGCGAGTAAAACCCGAAGACCGATAGGCTCAGACTGGCAAGGACGGGTATGGACACTCCGTTGGTCGGCGGTCCGACTCGGTCCCATCCGAAGGCCGTCACCGCACTGCTGTCGGTTGTCGGCTACGCGGCTGTGGTCGGTGCCTTTGCCGTGCCGTCGGTCCAAGCACTGTTTCCGACGCTGAGCCTCTCAGAAGTCAATATTCTCGCGGACGCCATCGCGGTCGTCAACTCGATCGCAGTCGTCCTGCTCTGTCTGGGATGGTACTGGATCAGGCAAGGAGAAGTCGAAAAACACGCCCACGCGATGGTGAGTTCGTTCGTCCTCATCCTGCTGTTCCTGAGTATGTATCTCCCGAAAGTCGCCGGTGGCGGCACCAAGGAGTTCGTCCTTGATTCCGCCTACGGCTGGGTGCCGCTATGGGAGTGGGTGTATCCAGCCTATCTGCTGATGTTGGCGATCCACATCCTGCTGTCGATCCTGTCGGTGCCGCTGGTGCTGTATGCGATCGTTCTCGGGCTCACCCACACCCCCGAGGAGCTGCGGACCGAGACGCCACACCGTCGTGTCGGCCGGATCGCCGCGGGCTCCTGGATCCTCTCGTTGTTCCTCGGCGTCGTGACCTACCTCCTGCTCAACCACCTCTATGCATGGGAGTTCGCCCCGGCCTGATGTTTCCCCGACGGCGCTCTCAGGGGCTTTTTATTCATCAGTGCCGAGAGGTAGCTTGTGACTAACCGGAGCAGGGCGGAGGAGTAAGTATGCGCGTTACAATCAGCGGCGGCGACGAACAGCTCCGAGAAACACTCGGCTCAGTCGTCGACGTCGTGGGGTGTGCCGACAACGAGACCGCAACGCTCGTGATCACCGTCGGCGAGGAGCCGCTCTCGGAGGCCGCGGCCCGCAACGAGCAGCGACCGGTAGTACCGGTCGGCCTCGATGCGGCGTGGAGTCCGTCCCGCGAGGCGCTGTCGGAGCTGCTCGTGTCGCTCGTCGACCGATCAGTGCCAACCGTCGACGCCACACCGCTTGTCGTCTCAGCCGACGGGACGCAGTCAACGGCAGCGTTCGACACGACGCTGGTCACAAGCGAGCCCGCGCGGATCTCCGAGTACGCAGTGTCTGTGGACGGTCACCAACACGCGGAATTCCGTGCAGACGGCGTGGTAATCGCCACTCCACTGGGGTGCCACGGCTACAACCGCGCGGCGGGTGGGCCACAACTCGGGTTCGGCACCGGCCTCGCGGTCGTTCCGATCGCCCCGTTCGCGACGATCGCCGACACGTGGGTCGTCGAACCACCGCTGTCGGTGAGCGTCGAACGCGAGACAGCAGTCTCGGTGTTCGCCGACACCGACCAGGTCGCTACGGGCCGGTCGGAGCTCACAGTCGACATCGAGACGGGCCCACCGCTCCCAATCGTCGACCGGCGGCGGCTGTAGCAATTGGAAAAACTCTAATGAGTCGTTGCCCCAGATGTAGGTATGGACCCACTGCAGTTTCTCGTTCCGCTGGGCTGGATCGAGACCGTCGGACCGATCGTGCCAATCGCCATCCTCGTATTAGCCGTTGCGAACATCGGGACACGCGTCCTCGAAAACCGGCGACAGTCGTGGCAGGTCGAAAACGACGAGCCGATCACACGGCATCCGCTCAACACGTTCACGACGATGGGTATCGTTACCCTCGGCCTGCTGTTCGTCCTCTACCGACCGATCAGCGGGATGATCATGATGATCGCGATCTTCGGGCTGTTCGTCGCCGACGTCTTCGAGTACGAAGGTCGACAGGTCGAAGCCGACAACGACCTCGAATTCGAGTGGCCCAAGGCCACGCTGCTGGCGTCGAGTCTCACGATCATCTACGCGATGTACTACGCGCTCACGCCGCTGTACTCGCCGATTCTCGACGCGATCTTCGCCTGATCGGCTGACCGCTCTTTTGTATACACTTACAGCACTGACAGCCGACAGATACTGCCGGGGCGAACTCGGTGTCGATCATCAACCGATCGCGGCACGACGCCGACTGTGAGAAGTAGATCTCGACGCGTATTGCCCCCAGTCGGCGAGCGGCAGACTCTATTACTGACCGGTGGGTGAGACGGACACGTTGTCGACTCTCCGAGGGAGTCACCTGTCTCAATTCGTCTCGTACGGAGGTGACGATGTATAGCGTCGGCGTAATCGTGTGCAGCGTTCGACAACGACGACGCGCGCGAACGACTCCCCTGGACTGTGGCGTTGCCACTCCGGGTGCGGTTGTAAACGGAGAACGGAACGGGTTAGCTCGATTCGCGTCGGCTTTCGATCGCCGCAGCGGCTTCACGCCCGGCCGGGATCAGGATCCAGAACGTCAGTGCTCCCAACAGCGCCGTCCAGAGAAAGACGTCGATGAGGAAGATCGAGATCGCATCGAACACGTTGCCCGGCTCCGGCGGGGGGGCGATCAGTTGGTTCGTCATGAAGAACGACGGTGTCTGATACCAGCCTGCAAGCACCATCCAGACGAGCCCTGCTCCGGTCAGGATGCCGAACCCTTTCATGAACTCATCAGCCATTAGTTGACTCTTCGTCGGCGTCCTCTTGACTGTTTCCCATTCCCGCAGCCCGGAACCGGCTACTCAGGATGAAGACGCCCGATCCGACGGCCATCAGCCCCAGTCCGGCAACCGCTAGTAGTCCACCCAACAGATCCTGGTTCGGTGTGACCCCGATGGCTTCGATCCCCGAAACGATCAGGTTCCGGAGCACGCTTACCTGCAAGGTCGCGGCGTCCAGGAGAATAAAGCCGGCCAGAATACTTGCCGCCGCGATCAGCGTCGAAAACACCGTGATCGTTTTGTAGAGCCGCAACGGGACGACGACATCGCGTCGACCGGTCCCGTCGGTGTCGGTCGTTGCGGTGCCGCGCTGCTCGGTGGCGGCATCTGAATCGCTCATAGAAACAAAACGGGCCGAGACGTATATTTATCCGGCGTTTGCCGCGCTACTTCGGCGGGCGCAGCATGTAGTACCGGCGGTTGAGCCCGTACATGTACCCCTCACGCATCGTCTTGAGGACGGCGTAGGTGATGATCCCCGCGACGACCGGGAAGACGAACACGATGTTGAGCTGGAGCGGCAGCGGCAGCGGAATCAGGTTCTGGACTGCCAGCCCCGCGATGGTGATCGAGAACACCGCGCCGCCGACACCGATGGCGGCCCAGAACGGCTGTTCGACCGGTCGGCGCGCACTCCCCTTGTTCAGGAAGGGTAGCAGCGCGACTGCACCGACGACGACGACATTGGCGAGCACGCCGTACAGCTGGTCGGACAGCAACTTGCCGCCGTCGAGGACGGCTAGCCCGGGGTTCAGCGGGTTGAGCTTCAGCAGCCCGAACGACCAGTAGAGATACCAGTCCGGCAGGATGATCGACGGCGTCGAACTCGGGTCCGCCGGGGCTTCGAGGCTCGGCGGCAGCGCCGCCGCGATCAGGACGATCATTCCGACGAAGAACATCGAAATCGAGAGGTTGCGGATGATCTCGTGTGGCCACGTCGGGAAGCCCAGCACGTCACGTTCGACGTAGTCGGACTCGTTGCGGAGGTCCTGGTCCTCACGGCGGGAGCGTTCGAAGTACTCGAAGGTCAGCCGAGAGAGCCCCACCTTCCGTTCCTTCCGTTCGCTCCACGTCGGCACCTCATCGTCCGGTGCGACAATCCCAGTTTCCCCTCCATCTGTGCGGGCATCGGTATCTGTGGAATCTTTCTCGCTCATTGTCTTAGTGTGGCTCCGCGATCCCCTGCACCCAGACGATGCCGATGTGGAGCGCGATCAGCGCCGTCACCACGAACGGCAGCACGAACACGTGCAGGATGTACATTCGTATGATCGTTGCCTGTCCCAGCGTGAAGCCGCCGAACAGCAGTTGGGCGGCCCACTCGCCGACGATCGGGGTTGCCAGCGCCATCTCGACGCCGATCTGTCCGGCCCAGAAGGCCAGCTGGTTCCACGGCAGGAGGTAGCCAGTATACCCGAAGACCATCGAGAGGCTGATCAGAATGATCCCGAGCAGCCAGTTGAGCTCACGCGGTTCCTTGTAGGAGCCGGTGAAGTACACCCGCAGCATGTGGAGGAACACTGCCGCCATCATGATCTGAGCGGCCCACCGGTGGATGCTCCGCAGAGCGAAGCCGAACTGGAGTTCGGTCATGATCATCTCGATCGAGGCGTAGGCCGTGCTCGGGTCGCCGACCGCCGAGGGCTCGTAGTAGAACCCTAACAGCGCACCGGAGACCGCGGCGACGATGTACGCCAGCGTCGAGAAGAATCCCAACGAATAGAGCGGATACCAGTACCAAAACTTGTTATCGAGGTCGTACTGCTCGGTGTGGCTCTTCGGCATCTGGAGGTTGACCTTATAATAGGCGTCCTCCAGGAGTTCCAGATAGTCGACGATGCGGAGTCGACGATCGAGGAACACCAGCGTCGTCAGAAAGACCGACTCGATCGGAGTCAAGTCCTTCGTTTTGAGCCACGCGTTGTGGTCGAAGTCGTCCTTTTTTTCTAAACTCATTGTTATCGTTTGTAGTAGGGGTAGATCGCCCGTTTGACGGTGTCCCAGGCCTGCTCGCCACCGAGCTGTACCCCGTCGGCCTGATCGCTGTCAATGTAGAGGTCTTCCCACTTGCGGCGGCGCTTCTTGACGATCATCACGTCCGGGAGGAACTCCTTGCGGTACAGCGCGAGGATGAAGGCCAGATCGATGAAGATCAAGCCGAGGATCGCCCCGAGGAACATGTTCCCGAACTCGGTGCCGGCCCAGCCGGAGACAAGCGCGAAGATGAAAAAGAACACGAGGACGACCTCGATCAGCGTCAACATGACGATCCCGATGGCCGCCGCCGTCGACTCTCTGGCCGGTTCGTAGCGGTGGATGTCGCCGTAGGTACTGCCGGACGACGACATCAGGCACCACCCTGTCCTGTGTTCGGCGATTCACCGTACTTCAGCACGTAGAAGGCGAACACGAGGCTCACCGCGATGCCAAGGAAACTGGCGATGCCGACGTAGTGTTTCTGGATCGGCACACCTGCGTCGTGGGCAAGGTCCTCGGGCCAGCCGCCGCTGGAGCCGCCGACCTCGACGGTCGGGACGTCCTCGCCGACGGCGACCGCGCCGAGCATTCCCAGCGAGGCGTGTGGCTCACACTGGTAGTTGGTGATACCCGCGTGATCTTCGGTGAACTCGAACTCATAGGTCGCACCCGCTTCGCCGATGAGTTCACTTTCGAGCGGTGCCGGCCCATCCGTAGCGACGACGTTGTGGTCGCCGCCCTCGCCGGTCCACTCCCAGGTTACTGTCGTTCCGGGGTCGATCCAGATACCCGCCGGGCTAAAAGCGACGTTGCCACCGTTACCGCTGGCACCGACTTCCACGGTGACCTCGCTTTCGCCACGGAGGTCCTCGATGCCGCCATCAATGCCCTCGAGTTCGGTAAAATCCGGTTGTACCGTCTGGGCAGCAGCCGTTCCGCTCCCTGCGGCGACGGCTGTGGTGGCGGCGGCAGACCCTCCTGCTGTTCGAATGAAGTCCCGCCGTTTCATACACCGATAAATCAGCACGCGGCGGGCTTAAACCCACCGACTATCGGTTGGGCCGAACGGGTCGCTACGCCCCTTCAGTCGTGTGATCTCGGCTTTCTCCATTGCCGTCTCGAGCAGTCGACTCGGCGTTGGTCTCGCCGCCGGTATCCGACCGCTCGCCACCGTCGATTTCGGCGGCTAGCTCCTCGCCATCGATCCCCGCCGGGCGATCGAAGCCACCAGTTTCGACGGCCTTGAGTCGGTTGCGGTACTGATCAGCACGGAACCGATCGGAGAGTCGCGCGTTGGCCACCAGCGAGAACAGAAAGAAGCCGACGGCCAAAAATAGCCCGCCGATCACTGGCGCGACGAGACCGATGTCGGTGACGATCCACGCGCCGATCAGACCGAGCCCGCCGAGCAGCTGCATTCCGGCGATGAGCTGGATCATGAGATTGCCCAGCTCGCCGGTCTGTTCGGGGACCGCCTCCGGCGACGGGAGCTGGTAGTTTTCGGGCGGCTCGGGGATCTCGTACTCCTCCATCGAACACAGCGCGACCATGGGCTCGACATCTCGAAGGATGCCGCCCTCCCCCTCGACAGTGCCGTCGGGCGCGACCGTCACGTACCCTTCATCGGAGTACACCAGCAGGCGGTCGACGCCGTCGACGGTTTCGCGTTCGACCACGCCGAAGACGTCACGGCTGGCGATCTTGTTTTTGAGATCCTTCTCCAGCCGGTCGAGCAGTTCCGGCCCCGTAATCCAGGTCTCGGCGTCGAAGGCGGCCTCCCACTCCTCGGCGCTCATCTTCGCCATGTCCGCGGGCGTGAAGTTCTCGAAGTCGTATTCGGCGTCGACCTGCTCGCGGAGTGCGTCGAGATCATCGGCCGTGGTGGAATCCGACGGTCCGCCCGCCTCGGCGGCCGACTCCGCGTCGGTGTCGGCCTCGACATCGGCGTCGACACCACGATCGGCCTCGGCACCGCCATCGGTATCGGCGCGGTCGACCGCCTGATCGTCCGATGAGTCGCTCATTAGCTAGCAAATAGGTCGGAACCCATGTTAGAGTAGCGGTTTCTCGACTACCAGCGCTCGGGCGTTTCCTGACAAACGTGAGATACAATCACCGAGATCGGTTGACAGCAGCCAGTTTTTGAAACTGTATTCGGTAACACTGTCTCCTCGTCGAAACGTCGTGGTTTTACGTCTCGGTTCGAAAAGGGAGATAATGAGCCACGACGCCACTGACGATGGGTATTCAGAGGGCGACCTTCGGAATACGGGGATGAACCTGCGACACGACCGCGAGTGGGATTACGAACTCGAACGGATCGTCGAGGAGATCGAGGAGCGAGACGCCACCAAGGTCGGCCTCCAGTTCCCTGAGGGCCTCAAACGTCGCGGTCCGGCGGTCGCCGACGATCTCCGCGAGGTCGTCGACGATGACATTACTATCATGCTGTCGGGCCAGCCCTGTTATGGGGCCTGCGATCTCGATACGTTCCTGATGCGGCGGACGGACGTCTTCGTCCACTTCGGCCACTCGCCGATGAAGGAGTCCGAGAAGATCATCTACGTCCCGCTGTTCTCCAACGTCGATCCGTTCCCAATTCTCGAAGAGTCACTCGATGAGCTCGAAGACCCGGACGACGATCCCGCAGTCGGCCTCGTGACGACCGCCCAGCATATGAACCGGTTCGGCGAGATGGTCGACTGGCTCGAAGACCGGGGCTACGAGGTCCACACCCGCCGCGGGGATGACCGACTCACCTACGAGGGTCAGGTCCTCGGCTGTAACTACGCCTCCGCAGACATTAACGCCGATCAAGTCCTCTACGTCGGCGGCGGCAAGTTCCACCCGATGGGGCTGGCGATGGAACACCAGGACAAGAACGTCGTTATCGCAGACCCGGTCAACAACGTCGTCAAGATCGCCGACCCCGATCAGTTCCTCAAACAGCGGTACGCCACGGTCCACAAAGCGATGGACGCCGAGAAGTGGGGCGTCATCTTCTGTACCAAGATCGGCCAGGGGCGCTGGGAGATCGCCGAGGAGATCCTCGACAACAACGAGAACGCCTACTTGATTACGATGGACGAGGTCACCCCCGACCGACTCCTGAACTTCGATATGGACGCCTTCGTCAACACCGGTTGTCCGCGGATCACGACCGACGACGGCCCGCGGTTCGACAAGCCGATGGTGACCCCCGGCGAGTACGAGATCGCGATGGGTAACAAACCGCTTGAGGATCTGGAGTTCGACACCTTCCACGGCACGTGGTAGGCCCACCGGTCGACGAGCATGGCTGACAGCCAAATGCGGATGTTTTAGACCGTCGACAGTCAACATACCCTAATGGTCGAAGATGTGACGATCGCGACGCTCACGGCGCTGTCGGTGACCGCGAGTTTCCCCTTCTTCCTCTACGGCGCGTGGATTATGATCGACGCCGAGACGGTGACATGGGACGTGCTCACCTACCATCTCAAATTCATCGCCGTCGGCCTGACGCTAACGACGGTGCCGATGGTCACGTGGATGATCCCGCGGCTGTTCGACCAATTGGGCGGTCTGTCGGCGCTGCACGCGTTCCTCGGGTTGCAGGCCTACGCGCTGTTGCTCGCCGGACTGACCGGGATCGTCCGCATTTTTCAGGCCAAGCGAAACGCCGATCTGTATAAAAATCCGGACCAGGACGTCGACCTCAACGATCTCCACGAGAACATGAGTGCGTGGCGCGGACGGCTCCGGATCGGCGTCTTCGGCTACACGCTGTTTTGGATCGCCGCGTGGCTGGTCGGGATCTATCGGTACGTCCTTCGATACTTTTTATAAGTCGAGCAGTCGGCGTTGTGATCGCCGAAGCGAACGACGCCGATGGATCAGTAGTCGGCGACTATTTATAACCCCTCTCAGTCCCACGGCTCGCCCGAGGCGAGGTCGACCTCATTGTCGACTTTCGACGAGGGACAGATGTCTTCAAGCAGACAGTCGCTACAGTCGGGGTTGATCGCCGTACAGGTTTCCCGGCCGTGAGTGATCATCAGGTGGGTGTACCACTGCCAGTCTTCCTCCGGAACGATCGGCATGAGGTCCTGTTCGATAGCCTCGGGTCGTTTCTCCTCAGTGATACCGAGCCGGCGGGAGATGCGCTGGACGTGGGTGTCGACGACGATCCCCTCGACGATCTCGTGGCCGTGCTGGAGGACGACGTTGGCTGTCTTCCGACCGACGCCTGCGAGATCGGTGAGTTCGTTCATCGTGTCGGGCACCCCACCGTCGTGTTTCTCGATGATGTCCGAACAGGACGATCGGATGTATTTGGCCTTGTTGTTATAATAGGTAATTGAGGAGATGTCCTCGGCGAGTTCCTCCTGATCGACAGCCGCGTACTCCTCGGCCCCATCGTACTTTTCGAACAGCTCCACGGTGACTTTGTTGACCCGCTCGTCGGTACACTGCGCCGACAGCATCACCGCAATCAGGAGTTCCAAGCGGCTCGAAAAGTTCAGCGAGATCGTCGTGTCCGGGTAGGCGTCGTGGAGCCTGTCGATTACTTCGAGTGTCTGCTCGTGTCGACTGTCGAGTCGAGTGCCCATACGGTGATCTGGAGCGGCGGGCTGTTGAGTGGTTCGGAGTCGGCGAGGGGTCGACTGGGTGGCCGGAGGGCCAGCGGATAGCCGACCGATCAGTCGTCGTCGGCCGCTGCCGGAGTGTTCGCACCCATTGCGGGTGAGTCGGGGCCGTCCATCGTGGCCGACTGGTCGCCGATATCGAGTTGGCCGCCAGCGGCTCCGGTGTCAGTCTCGAACTGGTCCAGCATCGACAGCAGGTCGGTCGACTGGCTGGTGAGCCGCTGGGCGCTCTCGGAGATCTGGGAGATCGACGCGGTCTGCTCCTCGGCGGCCCCCGAGACGGTCTGGGCCTCGTTGGCCACCTCGGTACTCTGGTCGCTGACGTCGTCGACCATCGCGACGACCTCCTGGCTGGAGGCCGCCTGATCGTCGGTGGCGTCGTTGATCGACTGGACGCCGGTGTTGGCGTCCTCGATGGCCTCAATGATGTCGTCGAGGGCGGTGATCGTCTCGTCGATGGTGTCGGCCCCCTCAGAGACGATATCCCGCATCTCGCGGACATCGGTCGCGGCCTCGCCGGTCGACTCTTGGATCTCTTCGATGAGCGCTTCGATGTCGTCGGTGGCCGAGGCCGTCTCCTCGGCGAGTGACTTGATCTCCTCGGCGACGACGCCGAACCCGTCGCCAGCTTTCCCGGCGCGGGCGGCCTCGATCGAGGCGTTGAGCGCGAGGATGTTCGTCTGCTCGGCGATGTTGTCGATGAGGTCGACGATGTCGACGATGCGCTCCATCTCGTCGTCGAGCTGTTCGATTTCGGCGACCGTCTCGGTGGTTTTTTCCTGAATCTCGTCGATCTGCTCGATGGACTCGGCAGCGAGCTGTGAGCCTTCGACACCGCGGTCGGCGGCCTTGCTCGCGCGGTCGGCCACCTCGTCGGCCGAGGAGGCGACCTCCTCGATGGTCGCCGAGAGGTTCGTCATCTCGTTGGCGACCTCGTCTAAGTTCTCGTTTTGGCTGTCGGCGCTGCGGGAGATCTCCTCGACCGAGCGGGCGACCTCGTCGGCGGCCGTGCTGACCTCCTCGCTGCCCGCGGCGACCTGTTCGGCCGAACTGGCCACGTCGTCGGCGAACCCTTGGATGCCGACGATCGTCTCTTCGAGTTGGGCGAGCATCTCGTTGAACGCCGTGGCGATATCACGCATCGCTTCGTTATCGGCATCGGTGTCGAGCCGCTGGCTCAGGTCGCCGTCGGCGGCCCGCTCCATCACCGTCGAGAACTCCTCGGCCTGCCGTTCGAGCGACGACGCGAGGTTTTCGGCCCGCGCCTGTGAGCGTTCGAGGTCGACGATGAACTGCTCGATGTCGTCGTTCATCTTCGCCAGCGAATCACCGATGGTGCCGGGGACTTCCTCGTCGAGCACCGGGTCGTCGAACTCCTGATTGGACAGCGCGTCGGCTTGCGCACCGACCGTCTGGAGGTACTGCTGTGTTTCGTTGAACGACGCCTGAGCGCGGCCGACCTCGTCGATTCGCTCGGTTTCGGTGATGTCGCCGTCGATCTCGCCCGCCGCGAGCGCACTCGCCCGGTCGGCAAGATCGTCAAGGGCATGTACCGTGTTGCGACCGATCGTGAGCCCGATGAACAGGAATCCGGCCAACGCGATGCCGATGAGGATCGCGAAGTCCTGGGTGACGACCTGGCGGAGGACGTAGGCGTTCGCCTGTGGTGCATGGGAGACGACGACCCAATCGGTTCCGTCGACCGGCGCGTAGGCGACGACTTCGTCGGTCTCGTCGTTGTCGACGGCTCCGACACCTGCAAGCCCGGCCTGCAGAATGCTCGATTCGGCTCCACCGGGGTACTCGGTCAGCACCTGACTGGAGTCTTCGGCGAACTCGATGGTGCCACTGCTGGCAACGACCTGCGTGTAGCTGCCCTCGATGGGATCACGGAAGTATTCGGCCCGCTCGGTGGCGTCGGTGGCGACCATCACGGCCTTGTCGGTCCCCTCGATGGGACTAACGAAGGCGACGCGTTCGCCGCCGTCGTTCAGATACCCCTCGGAGACAGCCGTCTCGGAGGCGGTCTCGAAGTCAAGCGAACCCTGTGCCCATTTCAGCGAAAGCGCGTCGAGAGAGGTACCCTCCATCGCGTCGCTCGTACTGGACTCGACCGTGCCCGACGAGAGGTCGACGTAATGGATCGCCGTGACCACGTCGGGTAGCTGTTCGAGTTCGTGATCGAGCTGGTCGTCTGCGGCAGCCCCACCGGTTTGCATCGCCTCGAACTCCGAGAGCATTCGGGCAGTCTGTTCGTACTCTTCGACCCACTGGCTCATGCCGTCGGCTTCGAGCTCCGCGACGGTCTCCATCTCGGCGTGGACCTCGTGGGTCAGTTCCTCGCTGACACCACCCTGAAAATAGAGTCCGGCCACCGCCGTCGCGAGAATGACCGCGAGGACGACAAGGGCGAACTTGGCGAGATATCGTTTGCGCACCGATTCCGGAAGGACCTGTTGAACAGAATTTGTTAGTGTCTGTGACATTTTGAGACCACAAAATCCCAATGACCATTATAATCATTAGGGTTTTGTTTTGTATCTCGTTTGTACCTTTTATTATACAAAACATGTTCGGTTTAATAGTCGGTTTTGAGAATAATAACCTGTGAATATAGTTTAAATATTGTGTATCGAAATGTGATTTAATTTTATTTTAGGTGCGACACTATGCGTTTCTGTGTCACTATCGACACAATATGGTAGAACTGGTATTGATTGGTTGTGTCGACATACGCTCACATGAAATTTCAAATGAGAAACAAGTATAAACATCACGTGACACAGTATGACAGTATGTTTCGAAAGTTGGTCTCGCGGTCGACATTGCAGCAGCGCAAACGCGCTATCGTCAAGACTCTCTGCTATCGGTTGTTTATGGTTCTCATTACGGTCGTCGTCGCGTGGGTTTTCGTCGGCGACCTCGGCAGCGCGCTCAACATCGGTATCGTTGCGAACGTCGTGAAAACCGTGACCTACTATGTCTACGAACGAGCGTGGGACCACATTACGTGGGGTCTCTCACAGCCGAACTAGAAACGACAAAAAATCGAGGCTATCCAGTCGTTAGGCGAACGCTAAGGAGCTACCGACGTCCTCGTCGCCGTCGACCTGGATCTTCTCCCAGGCCTCCACGAAGTCCTGTTTGTAGACCTCAGTACGGTCGTCGCGGATGGCAAACATCCCGGCCTCCGTACAGACAGCCTTGATGTCAGCACCGGAGGCGTCGGTCGCCAACTCGGCGAGTTCGGCGAAGTCGACGTCGTCGGAGACGTTCATATTTCGGGTGTGGATCTGGAAGATGATCTCTCGACCGTCAGCTTCGGGTTTCGGCACCTCGATGAGGCGGTCAAAGCGACCTGGCCGGAGGATGGCGGGATCGAGCATATCGAAGCGGTTGGTGGCGGCGATCAGTCGAATATCTCCCCGCTCGTCGAAGCCGTCCATCTCCGAGAGTAGCTGCATCATCGTCCGCTGGACCTCGGCGTCGCCCGAGGTCTTCGAGTCCGTTCGCTTCGATGCGATGGCGTCGATCTCATCGATGAAGATCACCGCGGGCTCGTTCTCGCGGGCGACCTCGAACAGATCCCGGACGAGTTTGGCCCCTTCGCCGATGAACTTGTGGACCAGCTCGGAGCCAGCCATCTTAATGAAGGAGGCGTTGGTCTGGTTGGCAACCGCCTTGGCGAGCATCGTCTTCCCGGTCCCCGGCGGACCGTACAGCAGGACACCCGACGGTGGATTGATGCCGACTTCGGTGAACATCTCCGGCCGGTCGAGCGGCATCTCGACGGTCTCTCGGACCTCCTGGAGCTGGTCGGCGAGCCCGCCGATGTCCTCGTAGGTCACGTCGGGGCTGTGGTCGACCTGCATCACGCGGGCGCGCACGTCTGTCTCGTTGTCGAGCCGCTTGACGATCGACAACGAGTTGTTGACCGCCACCCGGGAGTCGGGTTCGAGCTCCTCGCGCATCTCCGGGGTGACCTCGGTAAGGGCCTCCTGATTGTTGCCGTGCTGCTTGATAATCACGCCCTCGTCGGAGAGCTCTTGGACGGTGGCAACGAACAGCGGCGACTGCTTGAGCTTCTTGTTTTCGTGAGTCAGCCGCTCCAATTTCTGTTTGTATTTGTTGTTCTCTGCGTTGGCGTCGAGCAGTTTGTCCCGCATCTCCTCGTTTTGGGACTCGATGACGCCTAGGCGATCCTGCAGCGCCTCGATTTTGTCTTGTCGGGACGCCGTCTCCTCATAGGGTAGTTCGACGTCGTCCACGGTGTCAGTCATCGGCGGCACTAGGGCGGTGATTAATAAGAGGTTTCGGGTCGGGGTGCTCCTCGCCGCTCATGATAGCACACCCACACCATGCCTATAGGTAATAGCAAGTAATAGCAAGTATTATTATACAGCATTCGAGACTAGCCGGTATCCATGAGCGCGCCAGAAACTGTTTCCGCCGACGAATCAGGCGACCGATGGGCTGCGGTCCGTGATCTGCCGCCGAGTGCCAAACTCGTTGCCAAGGTCCTAGAGTACAACGACACACTCACCCAGAGTGAGCTTGCCGAAGAGACGCTACTGCCACCGCGGACGGTTCGGTACGCGCTGAGCCGACTCGAAGACGCCGACGTGGTCGACTCTCGGTTTTCCTTCTCCGATGCCCGCAAGCGGCTCTACAGTCTCAACATCTAAGAGATCGGTTCTGCGACGATCGATGTCGACGACTCGACTGTTACTTTAGTAGACAGTCTTTACTTTTATATCTCCAGCTGCGCACACCGCATTAGCTTCGCCCGGCGAGCCACGGAACCGATATACAGGGCGAGGGGCAATAGGCAGGTAATGACACGGGTGATACACACCGGCGACACCCATATCGGCTACCAGCAGTACCACTCCGCGGAGCGTCGACAGGACTTTTTGGACGCCTTCGAGCAGGTAATCGACGACGCCATCGAGATGGACGTGGCAGCGGTCATCCATGCCGGGGATCTGTTCCACGACCGACGCCCCGAACTTCCTGATCTCCTTGGGACGCTCAACGCGCTTCGCCGACTGGCCGGGGCCGACATTCCGTTTCTCGCAGTCGTCGGCAACCACGAGTCGACGCGCGGTGGCCAGTGGCTCGACCTTTTTGAACGACTGGATCTTGCGACCCGACTCGGCTCCGAGCCGGTGATGGTCGGCTCGGCCGCGATCTACGGACTCGACCACGTGCCGGTCTCTCGACGCGATGATCTCGACTACGCGTTCGCATCGCCGGGTGACGAGGCTACCCAGTCGGTCCTCGTCAGTCACGGCCTCTTTACCCCGTTTGCCCACGCCAACTGGGAGACCGAGACCGTCCTCGACGAATCAACGGTCGACTTCGATGCCGTCCTGCTGGGCGACAACCACGAAGCAGGCATCGAACAGGTCGACGAGACGTGGGTGACCTACTGTGGGTCGACCGAGCGTGCGAGCGCGAGCGAACGCGACGGTCGCGGCTACAACGTCGTCGAGTTCGACGACGATGAGCCGGGACCAGGTAGCGTCGACATCCGCCAGCGCTCGCTGCAGACACGGCCCTTCGTTTTTGTGAGCGTCGACCTCGCCGAGGGCGAAGGCAGCAGTCGCGTCCGCGAGCAGGTGCGACAGTACGATCTCGACGATGCCGTAGTCAGCGTCGAAATCCTCGGCGATGGCGACCCCGTTACCCCTGCGAGCATCGAAGAGTTCGCTCTCGATCGCGGGGCGCTGGTGGCCCGCGTCACCGACCGCCGGGAGATCGAAACCGAAACCGAGCTCTCAGTGAGTTTCGCCGACCCCGACGCCGCCGTCGACGAGAAGATTCGCGAGCTGGAGCTTTCGGAGACAGCCCTTGACATCGACGAGACAGTCCGAGCCAGCAAGCTCGCCGACAGTAACGTCCGTGAGGAGATCTCCCAGCTCGTCGAAGATGGAGTGGATACCGAGTCTGCTGCAGATTCGGCCGATGATTCCGTTAGTGACGACCTACCGGGTGCGGAATCAGAAACGGGAGCCGACGAGCCCGCAGCCGAGCCTGCGACCGACGGCCAGCTCTCCCTGGAGGACCTCCAATGAGGTTCAGCCGGCTTCGACTCTCGAACTTCAAGCCCTACGGCGACGTCGATGTCCAGTTTCGGGACGGCGTCACAGTGATCCACGGACTCAACGGCAGCGGCAAGTCCTCCCTGTTGGAGGCCTGTTTCTTCGCCCTCTACGGCTCGAAAGCCCTCTCGGGGACGCTCGGCGATGTTATCCGAAACGGCGAGGAGGAGGCCTCAATCGAACTGTGGTTCACCCATGAGGGCGTCGACTATCGGATCGAACGCCAGCTCCGCCGGAGCGGCGATCGGGTTTCGACAAGCAAATGCGTCCTGGAAGGCGACGACGGCAGCGGCGAGCCGGTCTCGCGGGACGGCGCACGTGCCGTTCGGACCTTCGTTACCGACTTGCTACGCATGGACGCCGAGGCGTTCGTCAACTGCGCCTATGTCCGACAGGGCGAGGTGAATAAACTCATTAACGCCACCCCCCAGCAGCGCCAGGACATGATCGACGATCTGCTCCAGTTGGGGATGCTCGAAACCTACCGCGACCGGGCCGGAGAGGCCCGGCTCGGCGTCGACGACGTGCTCAAAGACGCCCGCGGGTCGCTCAAACAGGTCGACTCCCAGATAGAGGCCAAGGAGTCCCAGAACCTCCACGCGAAGCTCAACAGTCTCGAAAGCGATCTCGGCGACGTCGAAGAGGAGATCGATCACTTCGAGGACCAGCAGCGCGAGGCCGAATCGACGCTCGAAGACGCCGAGTCGACGCTTGCGGAGTACGAGGACAATCGGGCCGAGATCGGGGAACTCGAAACCGAGATCGAGGAGCTCGAAACCGAAATCAGCGACACTTCTTCGACGAGGGACGAACTCGGCGACGAGCAGCGGGCAACCCGGGACAAACGCGAGTCGCTGGAAGCCGGTCTCGCCGACCGGCTCGCGGAGACTGAACTCTCCGAGGCCACTGCCGAGGCGATCGCCGACCGAAAATCGACACTGGCCGACCGACAGGAGGAGCTCGCCGGGGACATCAGCGATCTCCGAGTGAAAGCCACCGGCTTCGAAAACCAGGCCGACAATCTCGAAACGACAGCTGACGAGCTGGAGACAGCAGCCGAAGAGGCCGAATCAGCCGCCAAAGAGGCCGAATCAGCAGCCGAAGACGCCGAATTAGCAGCCGAGGAGGCCGAAGCCAAGCGAGAGTCACTGGCCGACGAGCAGTCGACGCTCCACGCCGAATTCGAGAACACACCAGTCGCAGTCGGCGAGGCAACAGCCCACCGCGAGCAGCTCCAGGAGCGCCGCCAGGAGCTCGGCGAACGGGAAGCCGAAACCAAAGCGACACTGACCAGCGTTCGGGAGTCGATCGCCGAGGCCGAGGAGCTGCTGGCCGAAGGGAACTGTCCAACCTGTGGCCAACCGGTCGACGACGCGCCACACGTCACCGACATCGACGACCAGCGCGACCGCATCGCGACGCTCGAATCCGAACTCGAAGCGATTCGCGAGAAACGCACGGAGGTGGACGACGACATCGCAGCCGCAACCGAACTCGTGGAGGCCGAATCGAAGCTCTCGGAGCTCGATGCTGAACGCGAGCGGCTCGCCGACCGGATCGAAACCCACCGCGAGACGGCCACCGAAAAACGCGAAGCGGCCGACGCCAAGCGCGAGGAAGCCGCCAAAAAACGTACGGAGGCAACCGAACGCCGGGACGCAGCCGAACAGAAACGTGAGGAGGCCACCGACACCCGCGAGGAGATAGAGCGCCTGACCCAACGGCGAGCCGAGCTCACCGAGGCGATCGATCGACTCGAAGCAGTCGACGAGCGCCGGAGCGAGATCAACGAGCTCTCGTCGAGAATCGATCGACTCACCGAGCGGCGCGAGTCGCTGGCCGAGCGCAACGCCGACCGCCGCGAGTGGCTCGCCGACAAGCGCACACAGCGCGACGAACTTCGGGAGGCCTTCGACGAGTCGGCCGTCGAAGGGGCCCGCAAGCGGAAGGCCAACGCCGAAGACTACCTCGAACGGGTCGGCGAGAAACTGGACGAACTCCGCGAGCGGCGCGACGAGCTCCAGAACGCCATCGGCGGCGTCAAAGCCGACATCAAGCAGCTCGAAACGCTCCGCGATGAACGCGAGGCGCTCGCCGCCCGCGTCGACCGGCTCGAAGCACTCCACGAGGAAACCGAGAGCCTCGAAGCGATGTACGGCGAACTCCGGACCGAACTCCGGCGGCAGAACGTCGAGAGTCTCGAACGGATGCTCAACGAGACGTTCGACCTCGTCTACGGCAACGACGCCTACTCACACATCGAACTCGACGGCCAGTACGAGCTGACTGTCTATCAGAAGGACGACCAGCCCCTAGAGCCCGAACAGCTCTCGGGCGGCGAGCGCGCGCTATTCAATCTGAGCCTCCGGTGTGCGATCTACCGACTGCTGGCGGAAGGGATCGACGGGGCCGCACCGACGCCGCCGCTCATCCTCGACGAGCCGACCGTCTTCCTGGATTCGGGCCACGTCAGCCGACTGGTCGATCTCGTTGACGAGATGCGGGGATTCGGCGTCCGACAGATCCTCATCGTCAGCCACGACGACGAACTCGTCGGGGCGGCCGACGACCTCATCACGGTCGAAAAGAATCCCACGACCAATCAGTCGACGGTGAGCCACACCGACGACGCGGATCTCGCCGTCCTCGGGCAGGTAGGCGACGACTAACGCTCAGTCCGGAGTTTGTCGACGGCGGTCGCTGCCAGCTCGGTTGCGTCGTACCCGCGCTCGCCGTAGCTTGTCGCTTCCTCGACTAGACCGGCGGCCCGGAACTCCGCGAGCAGGCCGTGGAGGTCGCTCTCACAGAGGTCGTAGCTGTCGAGCAGTTCGATCGTCGAGCAGGGCCCGCGGTCGACCAACTCGACGAGCAGTCCCAGCGACTGGTCGTTGTGGGTCGCCGTGAGCAGTCGGCGCACGGGGGCGTCGACGGCGGCGGCCGCAGTCTCCAGCGGTGACTCGCCGTCGACCACGTCGAGTCGGTCGTTGTCAATATACTGCTCTGTCCCCGTCTCGGGGTCCCGAACGAGGCTCGTCTCACTCGACTGTTTGATGAGGAGATAGCGGGTCCCGTCGGCAGCTGACACGGTTCGCATTCGGTCGACGGAGGGATTCAACGGAGTTAGCGATTGTGTCCTGCGTCGGCCGACTCCGGTTCGGAACGCTCGGTCGACGCTGATTCCGACAGTGGTTCAGCATCGACGGCTGTCTCGGATTCCGACAGTGAGTCCGTATCGCCCGCCGTCTCGGAGTCGGCTTCCCGGTCACGCTTGTACGATCGGTAGTACTGTTGGAGGCGAAACAGCGTTAGAGAGCCAATAACCAAGAGACCACCGCCGAGCTGGAGTTGCTCGCGGAAGACGACAAGTAAGAGACCGACACTGACCAGCAGAACCCCGAGGTTGGCGAGGAGTACACAGACCGTAAACGTGTTGAGGAGGTCGGGGTCGACCTCCGAGAGATCACGGGTGAGTTCCTCGACGGTCGGCTCATCGGACTCGTAGTCCGAGGCCTGTGTGAACTCGGAAACAAGTTCGGACTCCTCGGGGTCGCCGAACGGGTGTTCGAGATCACCCCACCGGTTGAGGAGGCTATCGTTCTCGTCATCGGCTGAATCGCCGGGCACAGTCAGTACTGGACGACTGGGTGCAAAAGAATTCGCGTTTCGAGGTGGCTCGCACAGAGAGCCGAACAAGGAGGTCGATTCCAGTTCAGGCGAGATCGGTAAGCCTCACAGCCTGGGTGGTTTCGACCCATGCAAGCGGGTTTTCCGCATCGTAAAACACCACACCTCCATCGACTTCATACGATTCAACGGTCGCGACTCCGTCTGGTTCGGATGCGTCCGCACGATCCCACTGCGTATCGTCTACGTGGGTGGACATACTCAATACATGGTAACGTTTGACATAGTATATACCTTGTTGTTGGGTTGATCGTTGCCACACCCCACTCGATTGGGGATGGCTATCAGTGAGAGAAAGCCCGGTCTTTTTGGTGAGACGGCCTAAGGAGTCGCTATGACACAGTCGGATCTATCGACCTTCTCTTCTCCCGACACCGAATCGGAGGCCGCCGAGCCCGATGCCGCCGAAGCCGCCGCTGTCGTTGCTGGCAACGGCGGTGGCCGGGTCAGCGAGGTCGTCGACATCGACGAAGCGAGGGTCCCCGACTCGACGGGCACTGTCGAGTTGATGGTCACACAGGTCGACTACACGATCGAGGGCCACGGTCGCGAGGAACACCCCGTGATCCATGTCTTCGGCCGCCGGGAGGACGGCAGCCACGAACACGTCCGGGTGCTCGGCTTCGAGCCCTATTTTTACGTGCCGACCGACTCGCTGGATGCCCTGCCCGAAGAGGAGTACGACGCGCTCGTCGACAGCCGCGAAACAGATCCGGAGGGCGAGCCCTTCGAGAGTATCCGCGGTGAAAAACTGACCAAGATTATCGGTCGAACGCCGCGGGACGTCGGGCAGATCCGCGACGAGTTCGACCACTACGAGGCCGACATCCTGTTTCCGAACCGATTCCTCATCGATAAGGGGATCAACAGCGGTATTGAGGTCTCGGAGCGTCGGCTTGACGACGACTCGATTCAAGTCCCCCACAACGAAGTCGTTCCCGCCGATGTTGACAGCGACCTTCGGGTGAATATCTTCGATATCGAGGTCAACGACAGAAACGGGTTTCCCGAGGACGGCGAGGAGCCGATCGTCTGTCTCACCAGCTACGATTCGTTCGACGACGAGTACATCGTGTGGATCTGGGAGTCCGAGGAGGGAGACGGCGAGATTCCCGACGAACTCCCCAACTACGAGCCCTACCGCGAGGAGATCAGCGTCGACGTCCGTAGCTACGACACCGAGGCGGCGATGTTGGAGGCCTTTATTAGTTATATTGAGGCTACCGACCCGGATATTCTCACTGGCTGGAATTTCGAGGACTTCGATGCGCCGTACTTCCTCGACCGGCTGGAAGAAGTCGACAAACAGCCAAACGTCGACGAGGATCTCTCGATCGATCGGCTCTCGCGCGTCAACGAAGTATGGCGATCGGGGTGGGGTGGGCCAGATATCAAAGGCCGAGTCGTCTTCGATCTCCTGTACGGCTACAAGCGCACGCAGTTCACCGAACTCGATTCGTACCGGCTCGATGCTGTCGGCGAGACCGAACTCGGCGTCGGCAAGGAACGATACTCGGGAGATATCGGCGATCTGTGGGAGGACGACCCGACGCGCCTCCTGGAGTACAACCTCCGGGACGTGGAACTCTGTGTCGAGGTCGACCGCAAGCAGAACCTGATCGCCTTCTGGGACGAAGTCCGAAAGTTCGTCGGCTGCAAGCTCGAAGACGCCCCCACGCCCGGCGACGCAGTCGACCAGTACGTCCTCCACAAAGCCTACGGCAAGTTCGCGCTGCCGACCAAGGGCAAACAGGAGTCCGAGGAGTTCGAGGGCGGCGCGGTGTTCGATCCGATTACAGGGGTCAAAGAGAACGTGACCGTCCTGGACCTCAAAAGCCTGTATCCGATGTGTATGGTCACGATCAACGCCGGCCCCGAAACGAAGGTCGACGAGGACTTCGAGGGCGAGACCTACCGCGCGCCCAACGGGAGCCGGTTCCGCAAGCAGCCCGATGGGATCATGCGGGAGATGGTCGACGAACTGTTGACCGAACGGGAGAACAAGAAGGAACTCCGGAACGAACACGATCCGGAGAGCCAGCCGTACGCGATTTACGACCGCCAGCAGGCCGCCGTGAAGGTGATCATGAACTGCTTTACACCGGATACGGAGGTCATGACGCCCGAGGGAGTGCGTGATATCACCGACTTGGAGATCGGCGACGAGGTCTACTCGCTCGATCCGGAGACGATGGAGTTGGAGGTCAAACCAGTCACCGAGACTCACGCCTACCCTGACTACCGCGGCGAGTTAGTCGATATCGAGACGACCAAGACGGATTTCCGCGTCACGCCGAACCACCGGATGCTCGTCCGGAAGAACGATCGCAACGGGATCACAGAAGACGAGTACGACTTCGTCGAGGCTGGCGAGTTAGCGGAGTACTGCAACTATGAGCTACCACATGACTGGACGTACGACGGTGGCGAGCGGATCGAGACGGTCGATCTGACAGAGTTCGACGCGGTCGACGACTACGAGGTCTGGGTTCAGCCCTCGGTCCACGGACACACATTCACGACAGAATTGGGGTGGGAGCCGCGTCGGGTGCCGAAAGCCGATATCGGGAAGACGGGCTACGTCTTTACTGCCGAGGAGTTCGAGAACAACCGGAAATACATCGAGTCGGTCTGTGAGACGAGTTATGTTCATGCCGAATCGAACCGGAAGTGGATTCCGCGAACCTACGACGGCGGTGATCTCCTGGAGTTCCTCGCGTGGTATATCACCGAAGGGAACGTCTACACCTCAGAAGCAAAGCAGTTCGGCGAGAATTTCAGAGGATCGTCGACGACGGTCAAAGTCGCCCAGAACGCGGTTACTGACGGCGGGGCGGCTGTCGAGAATCATCATGCGGATATCGGAAGCCTGCTCGACCGGATGGGTCTCGATTACTACACCGACGACCGGTGCTATCAGTTCACCTCGCGGCTCTTCGGACGACTGCTTGAGAACCTCTGCGGCGAGGACAGTTTCACCAAACGGATCCCGGAGTTCGTCTTCGGGGCGAGCCGCGAGCAGAAAGAGCGGTTCCTCTCGGTGTTGGTCGACGGTGACGGTGACCGACAGCCCGGCTCATGGCGGTACACGACATCGAGCGACCAACTCCGGGACGACGTGCTTCGGCTCTGTACCCATCTCGGGATTACTGCCAGCTACAATCACGACAGCGGCTCATGGCGGATCTACGTCACCGAAGACGCCAAGAATACGGTTCGAATGCACCGCAGTGGCTCACGGAGTACGGCCGAAGACGGTGTCTACTGTGTCACCGTCGAAGACAACCACACGCTGCTGGCCGGCCGCAATGGCACGTTCCAGTTCGTCGGCCAGTCACTGTACGGCGTCACGGGGTGGGATCGGTTCCGGCTCTACGACAAAGAGGGTGCGGCAGCGGTCACAGCCACCGGTCGAGAGGTCATCGACTTCACTGCGACAGCAGCCAACGAACTCGATTACGAAATTGCATATGGTGACACTGACAGTGTTATGCTCGAACTTGGATCGAGTGTAAAAAAGTCGGATGCCATCGACCAATCCTTCGAGATCGAGGACTACATCAACAGCCGCTACGACGACTTCGCGAGCGAGGAACTCAACGCCGAGACCCACCGGTTCCAGATCGAGTTCGAGAAGCTCTACCGGCGGTTCTTCCAGGCCGGTCGGAAAAAGCGATACGCGGGCCACATTATCTGGAAGGAAGGTAAGCACGTCGACGATATCGACATCACCGGCTTCGAGTACAAACGCTCGGACATCGCGCCCATTACCAAACGCGTCCAGAAGGACGTAATCGAGACCATCGTCACCGGCGAGGACATCGACGCGGACGTCGAGGCCGTCCGGGAATACCTCACGACCGTCATCGAGGAGTTCCGCAACGATGAGCGGAGCGTCGAGGAGATCGGCATCCCCGGTGGGATCGGCAAACGACTCGACGCCTACGAGACCCCTACGGCGCAGGTACGGGGCGCACAGTACGCCAACCTCATGCTGGGGACGAATTTCGACCGCGGCTCGAAACCCAAACGCCTCTATCTCGAAAGCGTCCACCCCTCATTCTTCCGGCGGATGGAAGACGAAGAAGGGTTCGACCCACAGACCGACCCGCTGTACGGCGAATTCAAGCGCGATCCCGACGTGATCTGCTTCGAGTACGCCGACCAGCTCCCCGAGGAGTTCGAAGTCGACCTCGACAAAATGTTGGACAAAACGCTCAAAGGGCCGATTTCACGGGTTATCGAGGCGCTTGGAATGTCGTGGGAGGAGATCAAAACCGGCCAGACACAGACCGGTCTCGAACAGTACTGGTAGCAGGGCTGTCACGAAACGGCCTGTCTTTTTGATTTGAGAAGTTTTCTTTTCTCATCTGCAGATTTGAAGGGGTAAATGCGTAACCATTATGGGCGTTACATCCCACTACCCTCATACGAGGCAACGAATCAACAATGGCTACACTTGCAATCAATAATCTACACGCAGCAGTCGCAGAAGAGGACGGAGAGACGATTCTTCGGGGCGTCGACCTCGAAGTCAAGTCGGGCGAGATCCACGCGCTGATGGGTCCCAACGGCTCCGGAAAGTCGACGACCGCCAAGATCATCGCCGGCCATCCGGCCTACGAGGTCACCGACGGCGAGATCATGCTCCACCTCGACGACGAGGACGTCGAAGACATCGACGCCGACCTCGACGACGAGGATCTGTCGTGGAACCTCCTGGAGCTCGAACCCAACGAGCGTGCGGCGCTGGGCATCTTCCTCGGCTTCCAGTATCCCGCCGAGATCGAAGGCGTCACGATGACGAGCTTCCTCCGACAGGCGCTCAACGCCAAAGCCGAAGAACGCGAGGAGCTCTTCGAGGACGAAGACGAGGAATCGGCAGCCGACGAGGAAGACGAAGGCTACGACACCTCGCCGATGGAAGGCCCCGCCGACGACGGCGCGGTCAGCGTCGCCGAGTTCCAGCAGATCCTCAGCGAGAAGATGGAACTGCTCGACATGGACGAGAAATTCATGACCCGCTATCTCAACGCCGGCTTCTCCGGCGGCGAGAAGAAACAAAACGAGGTCCTCCAGGCCGCACTGCTCGAACCCGCCGTTGCCGTGCTCGACGAGATCGACTCGGGGCTCGACATTGACCGCCTCCAGGACGTCTCGAAAGGCATCAACGCCCTCCGCGACGAGCAGGGCACCGGCGTGCTGCAGATCACCCACTACCAACGGATCCTGGATTACGTCGAACCCGACCACGTCCACGTCATGCTCGACGGCAAGATCGCCAAAAGCGGCGGGGCCGAGCTCGCCGAGAAGCTCGAAGACAAAGGCTACGACTGGGTCCGCGAGGACGTCTACGAGGCCGCGTAATCAACACCACTTACGCACAGCACTATAAGCAACCAACTCCAAACACAATACATGAGTTCCGAAGAACACATCAAACAGACAGACACCGAGGCCCGATTCGAATTCAAGAAGGAGGAAGCCTCCGCCTTCAAGAGCGAAAAGGGACTGACCGAGGAGACGGTCCGCGTCATCTCGGAAGACAAGGACGAACCGGAGTGGATGCTCCAGCGCCGCCTCCGCGCCCTCGAGCACTTCCAGAACATGCCGATGCCGACCGACTGGCCCGAGATCCCGGACCTCTCGGAGGTCGACGTCAGCGAGATCGTGCCGTATATCCGACCTGACATCGACGTCCGCGGCGGCGTCGACGACTGGACCGACCTGCCGGACGACATCAAGGACACCTTCGACAAGCTCGGCATTCCAGAGGCCGAGAAGAACGCCCTCTCGGGTGTCGGTGCCCAGTACGAGTCCGAAATTGTCTACCAGAACATGCAGGAGCAGTGGGAAGAGAAAGGCGTGATCTTCTGTGACATGGACAAGGCGGTCCGTGACCACGAAGATCTCGTTCGCGAGCACTTCATGAACAAGTGTGTCCCACCGAGCGACAACAAGTTCGCCGCGCTTCACGGCGCGATCTGGTCGGGCGGCTCGTTCGTCTACGTGCCCGAAGACACGACGGTCGACATGCCGATCCAGGCCTACTTCCGGATGAACTCCGAAGGCATGGGCCAGTTCGAGCACACGCTCATCATCGCCGAAGAGGGCTCGGAAGTCCACTACATCGAGGGCTGTTCGGCCCCGAAATACTCCGAGTTCAACCTCCACTCCGGCGGCGTCGAGGTCTTCGTCGGTGAGGACGCTCACGTCCAGTACTCGACCGTCCAGAACTGGTCGAAAAGCACCTACAACCTCAACACAAAGCGCGCCATCGTCGAGGCCAACGGCCGCATGGAGTGGATTTCGGGCTCGATGGGCTCGAAGGCCACGATGCTCTACCCTGCCTCGATTCTCAAGGGTCGCGGCGCATCGGACAACCACATCACCATCGCCTTCGCGGGCGAGGGCCAGAACATCGACACCGGCGCGAAGGTCTACCACAACGCCCCCGAGACGAAGTCGACCGTCGAGTCCAAGTCGATCTCGAAGGACGGCGGCCGGACCAACTACCGGGGACTCGTCCACATCGCGGACGGTGCCGAAAACTCCTCGACAGCAGTCGAGTGTGACGCGCTGATGTTCGACAACGAGTCCACGTCCGACACCATGCCGTATATGGAGATCAACGAGTCGAAAGTCGACGTTGCTCACGAGGCGACCGTCGGCAAGATCGGCGATGAGGACATCTTCTACCTCCAATCCCGGGGTCTCGACGACGACGACGCCAAGCAGATGATCGTCTCGGGCTTCATCGAGCCGCTGACGGAGGAACTGCCGATCGAGTACGCGGTTGAACTCAACCGCCTCGTGGAACTGGAAATGGAGGGCTCGCTCGGATGAGCGTGCAGGTTCCAGCCACGATCTCCGAGAACACGGTCGAGAAAATCTCCGAGCAACGAGACGAGCCCGAGTGGCTCCTCGAACGCCGCCTTGCGGCGCTCGACGCGCTCGACGCGCTCGAACTGCCGGACGTCATTCAGACGCCCGGCCGACGCTGGACCAACCTCGAAGAACTAGACTTCGAGAACCTGGTCGACCCCCTCGATCAGTCCGACACGACCGAACGCGTCGAGGCCGAGGGCGCGACCGTGCTCTCGTTTGTCGAGGCGCTCGACGAGCACGAAGAACTCGTCAAAGAGCACTTCGGCTCGATCGTCGACGCCGAAGAGAACTACCTGACCGCGCTGTCGGCGGCGCTGTTCACGACGGGAACGGTCGTCTACGTCCCTGAGGGCGTCGACGCCGAGGATATCACGATCCGCGCGGAGATGAACTCCCGGTCGCTGTTCAGCCAGACGTTGGTCATCACCGAGAAATCCGCCTCCGCGACGATCCTGGAGTCGATCGAATCCGGAGAGGATGTCGAGGGAGACCGCTTCTTCAGCAACATCGTCGAGGTCGTGGCTGGCGAGAACAGCTACGTCCAGTTCGGCTCGCTGCAGAACCTCGACCAGGAGACCTACCACGTCACGCTCAAGCGTGCGGTGACCGACACCTACGCCACCGCCAACTGGATCGAGGGCAACATCGGTTCCCGACTCACCCGCTCGGACGTCGAGACGAAACTCGACGGCGACGGCTCGGAGACGAAGGTCGTCGGCGCGTTCTTCGGCCACGAGGACCAGCATCTCGATGTCAACGCCCGTGTCTGGCACCGTGCCGAGCACACGACCGCCGACCTCGTCACCCGCGGCGTACTCGACGACGTGGCCCGGTCGGTCTACGAGGGCGTCCAGGATGTCGGCGAAGGCGCGTGGAACACGAGTTCCTACCAGCGTGAGAACACCCTCATGCTCTCCGACGAGTCGGAGGCCGACGCCTCGCCCAAACTGATCATCAAGAACCACGACACCGAAGCCAGCCACTCGGCGACCGTCGGCCAGGTCGATCAGGAAGACCTCCTGTATATGACCTCCCGGTCGATCGACCCACGGACGGCCCGGAACATGCTTGTTGAGGGCTTCTTTGTGCCGGTGCTCGAAGAGATCGACGTCGATGCCTTCCGCGAGGACCTCTCGGACCTCATCATCGAGCGACTCAACTAACGCAGCCCGACAGCGGTTCCGATTTTATTTATAAATAGCCAGCGAACGGTCAGCATCGGCTGTCTATAAATAGAATATAAATAAGCAGCGTCGATGACGTGATGAGCGGCGACCGAGCAGTGTCAGCTACTCGTCGCCGGTCGATTGGGCCCAGCCCATCGACCGATCGACGGCGTCGTGCCAGCGGTCGAACTCGTCTTCGTAGTCGGCGTCTTCGTCGGGGTGGAACTCCCGGTCGACCTGCCAGTTGTCTCGGAGTTCGTCGACGGTGTCCCAGTAGCCGACAGCAAGACCGGCTGCGTAGGCCGAACCCAGCGCCGTGGTCTCGTCGACGACCGGCCGGACGATGTTCGTGTCGACGATGTCGGCCTGGAGCTGACAGAGGAAGTTGTTCTTGACCGCGCCGCCGTCGACACGGAGGTCCGCGAGGTCGATGCCGCTGTCTTCGACCATCGCCTCGGCGACGTCTTTGGTCTGGTAGGCGATCGCTTCGAGCGTCGCCCGCACGACGTGGGCCGGGCGGGTGCCGCGGGTCATCCCGACGATGGTGCCGCGGGCCCGTTGATCCCAGTGGGGTGCACCGAGCCCGGTAAAGGCGGGGACGAGATAGACGCCGTCGGTGGAGTCGACGCTGCGGGCGACGGCCTCGGACTCCATCGCGTCGTCGATGAGCGTCATGTCTTCGAGCCACTCGATGGCCGCACCAGTGATGAAAATCGCCCCTTCGAGGGCATACTGGACCGGCTCGCCGGAGCGCTGGAAGCCGACCGTCGTGAGCAGACCGTGGTCACTCATGACGGCCTCGTTGCCAGTGTTCATCAGCATGAACGAGCCAGTGCCGTAGGTGTTTTTGGCGTCGCCAGAGTCGAAACAGGTCTGGCCGAACAGCGCCGCCTGTTGGTCGCCAAGCGCACCTGCGACGGGCACTTCAGCACCGAGGAAGCCGTCGGCGTCGGTCGACCCATAGGTCTCGTCGTCCGAGGACGGACGGACCTCGGGCAGCGTCGCGGCGGGGACGTTGAACTCATCGAGGAGTTCCTCGTCCCAGTCCATCTCGTGGATGTCGAACAGCATGGTCCGGGAGGCGTTCGAGACGTCGGTGATGTGGTTGCCGGTGAGGTTGTAGATTACCCACGTATCCATCGTCCCGAACATGAGATCGCCCTCCTCAGCGCGCTCCCGTACGTCCTGGGGCCGGGCGCGCTGGAGTTTGATCGGATCGGTGTTATCCAGGAGCCATTCGGCTTTGGTCGCCGAGAAGTAGGCGTCGGGTTCGAGGCCGGTTTTCTCCTGGACCATCTCGGCTTTCCCCTCGTCTTCGAGCGTTTCGATCCGGTCGGTCGTCCGGCGGTCCTGCCAGACGATGGCGTTGGCGATGGGCTGGCCGGACTCGGCATCCCACAGCAGCGTCGTCTCACGCTGGTTGGTGACGCCGATCGCTTCGAGCTGTTCGGGGTCGACCCCGCCCTTATCGAGAGCCGTGTTAATAACGCTCTGGGTGTTCTCCCAGACCTCCATCGGATCGTGTTCGACCCACCCGGGCTCCGGATAGATCTGTTCGTGTTTCTCGTATGCGCTTGAGACGACGTTGCCACCATGGTCGAAGATCATAAACCGTGTGCCAGTGGTCCCTTGATCAACGGAACCGACGTATGTATCAGTTGTCATATATAATCACCAGTGTGTCTGCGGGTAGCACGCGCTGGGCCGGTCGCTGGAAGCTTCCCTCGACCGTCCAGACAGTGTGTAACCGCTACCCGATCCACACATAGTAATCAATGATTCATACAATAAGTATTATCATCTACACGATAATTTTTATAATATGATGTGAAATACACAGATTTCTGAATCGATGGCGGCGGGAGTACACGGGTGTTGGCATGATCGAGTGTGTATAGACGAGACCGTATGTCGTGTTTGGGGTGGGAGACAGCCATCGATACCGCTTGTGGCAGTCCGAGACACCGCTTCTCGCCACTCGATTGTGGTATCGAAGCGTTGATACAGCGGCTGTGAGTTACGGTCGACAAGAAATGGTGTGGCGTCGATGAAGTGGCGGCTCGACTGGTATGCGAGCGTTAGTCTCGTCGGGACAGTCATCAAGTATCTCGCCCTGACGATGCTGGTACCGCTCGTCGTCGGCGTCATCTACGGGCAGGACAGCTGGGTCTTTCTCGTTTCGATCGGAATCACACTCTCGATCGGCGTCGGGCTCGAACATCTCGACGACGATCCGGATCTCGGCCCACCCGAGGCGCTGTTGCTCGTCTCGCTGTCGTGGCTCGCGGTCGCCATCGTCGGTGCGATCCCATACGTGCTCGCCGGCTACGGGACCGAATCCGCGCTTCGGCTACCGATGAACGCGCTGTTCGAGGCAATGAGCGGCTTTACAACCACTGGAGCGACCGTGACCGCCGAAATCAGTTTCGCCCAGCACTCCCACGCAGTGTTGATGTGGCGACAGCTCACCCAGTGGCTCGGCGGGATGGGGATCATCGTGCTGATGATCGCGATCTTGCCGGAGCTGGCGGTCAACGGCGCGCAGTTGATGCAATCGGAAGCCCCCGGCCCCGAACTCCAGAAGCTCACGCCGAAGATCGCCGAAACCGCTCGCGCGCTGTGGCTGCTCTACTTCGGCTTTACGCTGCTTTTGATCGCCATCCTCTATGGGCTCAATCTGATTGGACTGGCCCCCGAAATGAACCTCTACAATGCGATCGCCCACGGGTTTACCACGCTGCCGACCGGTGGGTTCTCCCCACAGGCCGAGAGCATCGCCTTCTTCGGCGCAGCCGTCCAGTGGGTCATCATTCCGTTCATGGTGATCGCGGGCGTCAACTTCGCGCTGTTCTGGCATGTGCTGCAGGGCGAGATCCGAACCCTAGTCGACAATCCCGAGTTCCGCGCCTACACCGGCGCAGTTGCCGTCTTCACTGCCGTGCTGGCCTTCATCCTCGTCCGTGGAGCCGCGCCAGCGATGGAACTCGGCGGCGTCACCGAGGGACTCACCGAGAACACAATCCGGCAGGCAGCCTTCCAGATCGGCTCGCTGCTGAACTCCACCGGATACGCGACCGCTGACTTCGCCAAGTGGGACGAACACGCACAGATCGTTCTGCTGTTTGCAATGTTCGTCGGCGGCTCAGCGGGCTCGACCGGTGGCGGCGTCAAAGTCGTCCGCTGGCTCGTCGTTTTAAAAACCGTTCGCCGCGAACTGTATACGTCGGTCCACCCCGACGCCATCAAACCAGTCCGACTGGGTGGCAACGTCATCGACGAGGACGCGATCCGCGGCATCATGGTGTTTACCGTTCTCTACATACTGCTGTTCGCCTTCGCAGCGGTGTTCCTCAGTCTCGACTCGGCACGAATCGGCGAGCCGCTGTCGACGCTAGAGGCGATCAGTGCCTCGCTGGCAACCATCGGGAACATCGGACCAGGATTCGGCAGGCTGGGTCCGTTTGGGACGTATGAATTCTTCTCCGACTGGTCGAAGCTCCTGATGGTGTTCCTCATGTGGATCGGTCGACTCGAAATCGTCCCGGTGCTGGCGCTGTTCGTGGGACGGTTAGAAGATCGGTAACTGGGTGGGTTCCTCCTATCACAGATCTTGATATATAAAGGAGTAGAGACAGCTATGGGGAACACAAACTGCGATAGGATGCTATACCGACTGGCCGCGTAGCATCTATTTATGCGGCTCCGCTCCCCCAGCGTTCGACGACCACGGACGTTTTATGACGTGTTTGCGGTCATGATTCTCGGAATCGCGATACTGACGATTGTGCTCTCCGTGTGGCAGGGGGCCATTGTGATCATAGAAATGCGTCTCTTCGTCGGCCTCCTCTTTTTGTGGGCGGGGTGGGCGGTCCTACAGTGTCTCGGAGCCTACACCGAGCAGTATCGGGTCTCTCGGTAGTGTGGCCACCGACAGCAGTTATTCCCAGTCCTCGTAGGTCGGCCTGCTCAGATCGCCGGGGAACTCGTCGACCGGGGCGGTCGTCTGATCGCCGGTTGCCATGTCCTTGATCGTCACCTCACCGTTTTCGAGATCGCGCTCGCCGACGACCACGACCGTCTCGGCGTTGATCGAGTCGGCGTAGCTCATCTGTGCGCCGAAGCTCCGATCCGAGATGTCGCTCTCGACGACGTGACCCAGCTCGCGGAGTTCGCGGGCAACGGCGGCTGCGACAGCCCGTGTGTCGCCCACCGAGAGCACGTAGTAGTCGGTCGACGGGGCCTCTTCGGGCCAGACACCGGCGCGTTCGCAGAGCAACTGGAGAGTAGCGTGGCCGGGGGCAACCCCCACGGCGGGAGTGGGCTGGCCGCCGAAGCTCTCGATGAGATCGTCGTAGCGGCCGCCGCCGAACACCGAACGAGAGACCTCTCCGGTCGAGTCGAAGCACTCGAAGACGACGCCCGTGTAGTAGTCTAGCCCGCGGGCGGTTTCCAGCGAGATTTCACAGAACTCGCGTGCGCCGAAGTCCCCGACGGCTTCCAGGACGGCTTCGAGATTCGAAACGGCAGCGGCAACCCGGTCGGTCTCGGCGAAGTCGACAAGATCATCAAGGTCGTCGGTTTTCAGCAGGTCGTCGAACCGCTCGGCCTGATGGTATTTAAGGCCTGCATCGGTAAGGAGTGCATAATACTCCTCGTCGTCGATCTTGTTCGATTTGTCGACCGCCCGGATCGCGGCCTCGGTGTCGACCTCGGCGTCGAAGGCTTCCAACAGCCCACCCAGAATATCGCGGTGGGAGACGCGGAACTCGAAGTCCTCGCCCGTCAAACCGAGATCGGTCAGCGCGTCCGCGGCGAAGGCGAGGATTTCGGCATCGGCCTCGGGTTCCGAGGAGCCGAAGATGTCGACATTGGTCTGGTAGAACTCCCGGAACCGTCCCTGTTGGACCTGCTCGTAACGCCAGAAGGGCCGCGTCGAGCGCCATTTGATCGGTTTCGAGAGCGCCTGACTTTTGGCAACGACCATTCGGGCGACCGTCGGCGTCAGTTCGGGCGTCAGCGTCACGTCGCGGCCACCTTGGTCGGTGAAGTTGTACAGCTGGTCGACGATCTCGTCGCCGGATTTGTCGGTGTACAGCTCGGTTGCCTCCAGGGTCGGTGTCCCGATCTCCCGGAAGCCGTAGCGCGCGGCCGCAGCCTCGACGGTGTCGATGACCTCCCGGCGGGCGGTCATCTCGTCGGGGTAGAAGTCACGAAACCCTTTGAGTCGGTCGTACATGGCGAGTCGTTGGCGGAGGCTGCGCTTGAAACCTGTCTTTTGTCGGTCGGGTGGCCACCCACCGGTAGACCCGCCGAATCAGCGGGGATCGACCGGCGTAGGGAGTCGCTACTGTCATCGAGACTCCCGAAAGTAACTTCATAACGATAGGAGACAGTCCCGATCAGCGGCCATACAGCAACCCTCGATCCATGATTGGCCCCCCCATTCGACTCCAGCTCCGCACGTGGCTGCAACGCATCAGCGAGTGGTACTCCCCAACCGAATCCCTCGACGAGGTCCAGGAGGTGGCGACGATCGGCGATCAGATCGAGCACACCGAAATCGGTAGTCGGCTCCCCGATGGCTGGTGTATCGCCCACGAGATCGTCCAGTTCCGTGGCGAGTCGCTGGCCGAAGTCGTCCGGCTCACCAGCCGTGGCGACGGCTACCGGATCACGCTCAAACCCGCCGAAATGACGGACCCGACAGGACAGATCAAAATATACACGCGTCCGTCCCCTTATAAAAGCCGTCAGTATCGGCAGACAGTCGACTCGCTGTCGGCGGCAGTTGCAGTGGCTACGGAGATCGCAGCCGGTCGTGACACACAGCAGCGACACTCAGCCGAGGAACCACGACCTGAATCGGCTGCTATCGATCGGTCGGCGTCGGCTTAGCCGAATTGAGGCGCTAAGCCCCCTTCGTCAGCGAGCGCCGAAGGCGCGAGCAGGGAGGGGATACAGCGTTCACGAGAGCAGAGCTCTCGTGCGCGAACGAGACGCAAAGCGTCTCGCCAACGCCGCATGGTATTCATACACGATTCGGTGGTAGACCCACAGGCCCACACAGTCGTCATGTTTTGTGCATAGAGTATATATTATGCATATAGTGAAACGGACCACAATCACTCTCCGAGAGGACCAACACGAGTGGATTCAGGAACACCACCTGAACCTCTCGTCGTTCATCCGAGAGCGCCTTGACGAGTACATCGAGGAACAAGAGTAGCGCCATGTACTACGCCTACAAATACCGCCTCAAACCGTCCGACGACCACCGCGAGGAGTTGGACCGTCACCGCGATATTTGCAGGCAACTCTACAATCACACGCGCTACCGTCTCAATGAGTACCAAGATGAACACGGCGAACTGCCCTCGATGACCACGCTTCGGTCGGAACTCCCCGACCTCAAGAAATGGTGGGACAGTCTCTCTGACGTGTACTCGAAGGTTCTCCAAACCGTCGTAGAGCGTCTGTTCGACAACCTCAAAGGACTCTCCGCGCTCAAAGAGAACGGCTACGGCGTCGGCCAACTCAAGTGGAAGCCACCACGGGAGTTCCGCAGTTTCACCTACAGTCAGTCTGGCTTCAAGCTCGACAAGAAGGGCGGTCAGACTGTGCTGTCACTCTCGAAACTCGCGGATATCCCGATTCGCCTCCACCGAACCATCCCCGACGTTCACAAGAGCAACAGCTCTTGTGCAGCCCATCAGAAATCTCCGATTTCTGAGGACGACGCCACGCTCAAACAGGTCACACTCAAGAAGGAACCGACGGGCGAGTGGTTCGCCACCTTCGGCGTCCAAATGGCCCGTGAACCTCCTGAGCCACCCGAGAATCCCGAGAAGTGCGTCGGTATTGACGTGGGGATTCTCAAGTACGCTCACGACACCGACGGCACAGCAGTCGGGTCACTTGACCTGTCCGACGAGCGCGAACACTTGGAACGCGAGCAACGGAAGCTCTCGCGGAAGCAACACGGGTCGAACAACTACGAGAAACAACGGCGACAAGTCGCGGAGTGTCACGCCGACCTCCGACGGAAGCGCCGCGACTTCTTGCACAAGCTCTCGGCGTACTACGCTCGTGAGTACGACCTCGTGGCTGTCGAAGACCTGAACGTGAAGGGGATGGTGGAGTCACCGTCAAACAGCCGCAACACCGCATCAGCGGCGTGGCGGGCGTTTCTCTCGTTGCTCGAATACAAGTGTGAGCGGGAGGGGACGCACTTCGTGGCGGTCAACCCGAGAGGGACGACCAAGGAGTGTGCGGCGTGCGGCGTCTCGACCGAGAAGCCGCTATGGGTCCGTGAACACTCCTGTCCAGCCTGCGGGTTTGAGGCGGACAGAGACGCAAACGCGGCGTGGAACATTCTTTCTCGCGGCCTCAAAGACGTAGGAGTGGGATACTCCGAACGAACGTCCTCAGAATCACAAAGTGATTCTGATGTGCGGACGAGAGCTCTGCTCTCGTCAACGCCTGTGGAGACTGCGCTCCCTACGGACACCGATTCGGTGTCTGCAAAGCGCGTCGTGGAAGCAGGAAGCCCTACCCTCAAGTAGCGAACGGCCTCAGCCGTGAGCGAGTAGGGTAGGGTAGTTCACAGAGCGATCATCGTGACCCCGATGATGGCCAGCAGCGCGGCCACGAGTCGCGTCCCGAAGTACTGCTCGTCGAGCAGGACACCACCGAGGAGGACGGCGACGATCGCTTGGGTGTTGACAATCGGCGAAGCGATACTGGCGGGGATAACGGCGAATGCGAGCGTTGTCAGGTACTCGCCGAGCGCCACGATCGCCCCGAGCGCCACGAGCTTCGGGAGATCGTCCCGAACCGTCTCGGGATGCGAGCGGATCGCTATCGGGAGCACGATCACCAACACACAGCCGAGCAACAGCGGCACCCAGAGCGCCGACGGAATCGCCAGCTCCTGGAGGGCGACCCGTTTGGCGACATCGCCGACGGCGAAACAGGCCGCACTGAGAACCGCCAGCTGTGCGGCGCGGGATGTCGCTGCGCGCCGGATCGGCGCGGCGAGCGAGCCGCCGCGGAAGTTGGCCACGTAGACGGCGACCGTGGCGACGACGACGCCCGCGATCTGCAGCGGCTGAAGCACCTGCTGGAGCAGGAGCACTTCGATCGGCAGCACGAACACGGGGACGATCTTACTAATGGGTGCAACGTAGGACACTTCGCCGACATCCAACGCCCGAATAAACGAGACGACCGCCGCGGCGGTCATCACCGCCGTCAGGACCAACAGGGCGAGCTGTGAGCTGTCGAGCCCGGCAATCGCTGTCCGTGTGCCGTCGACACCCACCGACGCGAGGAGAACCGGCGTGTACCACACGAGGGCAAAGCCGTTGGCGTAGACGATCAGGACGGTCGCCGGAAAGCCGTCGAACGATCGCTTGAGAACGAAGAGGTAGACGCCCCAGACCAGTGCCGCCGCCACTGCGAACCCGATGCCCGGAGCCATTACCGAACACGAACACAACGGGGATCATGAACAGTTCGGTCGGCGTGTACCACACCACAATCCGAGCCGCTGGAACACCCTGATAGTTACAGACAGCCTACAGGCCGTCTAGGCAAATAAAAACAGGCTACTTCCCGCGTCGACCGTGGACGTAGGTCTGTTCGTGATCGGGGAACACCTCGCCGACCGCCTCGGGGCCGTGGCGGTCAGCCAACAGCGTTCGGAGCTCGTCCTCGTAATCGGCTTTTTGAACCTCCTCGCTGGGACCGACCTCGACCTCGAAAGTGGTCTCGACGAGCCGGTCGACCGCGTGGCGGCCAAACCCCGAGAGGGGAGCGATGTAGTCGACGCCGCGACGGTCCTCGATGCTCTGGGCGCTGGCCCGCGAGACGTTCGGCACACGGTCGTCCCGCCGAGTGCCGTCGGCGATCGCCGCCACGTCGAGCGCAGCGACCGATTCGAGGGCGTGGTCGTGGACCTGCTGGATCCCGTTGCGCGGGAAGCCGTCGTCGGCCATCCGGTCTACCGCCGCCTCGGCGACCTCGGGGTCGAGGTCGACGGTCTCGAACGGGAACCCCAGTGCTTCGGCGGCACTCCGGGCGTGTTGCCAGTCATCAGTGATTCCGAAGGAGGCAGTCACGAGTCGAACCTCGTAGAACTCGTCCAAAAGGAGGGCAGCGAGCGAGGAATCTTTGCCGCCGCTGTACAGTAGCGCGAGCTCCATGGCGGACTACCGCCGCCGGATGTCGAACGACTGGGACTCCGGCTGGAGCTCCTTGAGCAGCGACTTCATCTGGTCTTCGTCGATACGGTCCTGGATGCGGCCGCTCCGAGCTAAGGCGATGATTTGTTGTTCGACTTTCTCGGCGAACTCGGGTTTCGACATCTGGACGGCGTTGAGTCGCTGGCGCGCGCCGTCGGTGAGGTGCTGTTTCAACATCGCCTCCTTCTGAGCTTCGGCCTGCTGTTGGGCGGCCTCTTGGGCCTCCTGGTCCTGTGGTGACTGGCCCTGCTGTTTTCGCTGTTCGAGCTCCTTGCGCTTCTGTTCGCGGAGCTCTTCGAGTCGGTCGTCGTCGGGGCTGTTGCTCATAGCCATACGTCTTGTTGCGGTCCCAAAAACGGTTTCGGAGCAGTCGACGATCGGGAAAAATTACGCGTAGCGTTCGAGTTCCGGCCGGTCGAGGGACTCAAAGACGTCCTGTGCGACCTCGTCGAGGAACGAATCGCCCTCGGCGGTGGTGCGTCGACCCTCTCCCTGTGCGGTCTGGAGGAGGTCTTCGTCTTCGAGCTGGATCAGGATCTCGCGGATGATCTTCTTCGAGCCCGAGACGTGGTTCGCTGGTGCGACGGCGTATCGGTTCGAGCCGCCCTTGGTGCCGCCATACTCGGTGGCGAGACGTTCGACGCCGATCGGACCGTTGATTGCGACTTTGCGGAGGAGGCTCGCGGCGCGAGTCTCCCAGAAGTCCTCCTGCTGTGGTGGCAGTTCACGGTCCTGTCCGGTTTTGGTGTATTCGACCCAATCCGGTGTGTCGACGCGATCGGCGAGCCGGTCGGCGAGTTCCTCGATGAACTCCTCGGCCGGGACGTCGTAGAGAGTTACCATACGAGCGTATTCCCGATTGCAGTGTTTAAAGCCATCGTATTGCCGACGTACGGCGTATGCGGGAGAGTCACGTCCGGTGGTTTCGGTCGGATCAGGCCATAGTAGTCTGTGGTTACCGACAACACAGTGTGCCAGTGAGACCATATGCTGTTCCTAACGAAACGCTTCGACCTCCTACGAGGGGCAGATGGCATTCGCAATCGTTCATTTCACGGTTGGGTTCGTGAGTATTCTTGCACTGCTGTGGTTGCTCCCGATCACCCGGTACCGACTCACGGGGGCGTTTCTCGGCGGGATTTGGGCGCTCGTCCCCGACGCCTCCAAAATCCTCGAAGGCAGTCGTGGGGAGGCAGTCGAAACCATCCACGACGGCTCGCTTGCCGATCTCTTCTTTTTTCATGGAACACTCGATGAACCGTTGTTCCGCGCGCTGAACATCGAACTCACGTTCCTCGCGCTGGGCGCACTCGGAATCACGTTCCTGTTGTACGACTGGCGGTACGGTCGACACACACCAGTCGTCAAACAATTCGGATCGGCAACCGATCCGCCACCGACAGAATCCGACTGAGCAGTGCGAGTGTGGTATGTCACTGCATCACTTTCGAAATTCGGAAAATCGCTACGGATCTCGCAATTTATCGTCGGCCTTATTACGATGAACGTACTTCGGCCGAGTAATGAGTACGGAGAGCAGTTCGGCCGACACGCAGGAAGACCGCACAATCCTCCTCATCGGCAGTGGACCGATCCAGATCGGTCAGGCCGCTGAGTTCGACTACTCCGGTGCCCAGGCCTGCCGGGCACTCCAGGAGGAGGGCGCACGGGTCGTACTGGTCAACTCCAACCCGGCGACGATCATGACCGACCCCGAGATGGCGGACGAGGTCTACATCGAGCCGATTACGACCGAGGCCATCGCCGACATCATCGAACAGGAACAGCCCGACGGCGTGATCGCCGGGCTCGGCGGTCAGACCGGGCTCAACGTCACCGCCGAACTCGCCGAGGAGGGCGTCCTCGATGAGTTCGACGTCGACATCATGGGGACGCCGCTGGATACGATCTACGCGACCGAGGACCGCGATCTGTTCCGACAGCGGATGGAAAACATCGGCGAGCCAGTACCCAAGTCGACGACCATCTCGCTCGACGAGGGCGAATCGGTCACCGACTTCGACGAAGACGCCTTCCGCGGTCGCGTCAAGGACGCCGTCGACTCGGTCGGCGGCCTCCCCGTCATCGCCCGCACGACGTACACACTGGGTGGCTCCGGATCGGGTATCGTCCACGAGTTCGAGGAGCTCGTCGAGCGCGTGCGCAAAGGACTCCGCCTCTCGCGGAACAGCGAAGTGCTCGTCACCGAGTCGATCGCCGGGTGGGTCGAACTCGAATACGAGGTGATGCGCGATGCAGACGACTCCTGTATCATCATCTGTAACATGGAGAACATCGACCCGATGGGGATCCACACCGGCGAGTCGACGGTCGTCACCCCCTCGCAGGTCATCCCCGACGACGGCCACCAGGAGATGCGCTCTGCGGCGCTGAAGGTCATCCGCGAGTTGGGAATTCAGGGCGGTTGTAACATCCAGTTCGCGTGGCACGACGACGGCTCGCCGGGCGGCGAGTACCGCGTCGTCGAGGTCAACCCCCGCGTCTCCCGCTCGTCAGCGCTGGCCTCGAAGGCGACCGGCTACCCCATCGCTCGTGTGACCGCGAAGGTCGCCCTCGGCAAACGCCTTCACGAGATCACCAACGAAATCACCGGCGAGACGACTGCGGCCTTCGAGCCCGCCATCGACTACATCGTCACAAAAGTGCCGCGCTGGCCGATAGACAAGTTCGAAGACGTCGACTTCGAACTCGGGACGGCGATGAAATCAACCGGCGAGGCGATGGCCATCGGCTCGACGTTCGAGGAATCCCTCCTGAAGGCCCTACGTTCCTCCGAATATGACCCCGCAGTCGACTGGGTCGACGTGGACGACGAGACCCTCGAAACCGAGTATCTCGAAACACCGACGCCGGACCGGCCCTACGCGATGTTCGAGGCCTTCGACCGCGGCTATTCGGTCGACGAAATCATCGAACTCACCGGAATCAAAGAGTGGTACGTCGAGCGGTTCAAGCGCGTCGCCGACTCGGCGCAGGCAGCCCAAGATGGCGACTTCACGCCAGCCGCCGTGGCGGGACATACCAACAACGAAATTGCGGAAATCGCTGACGGCGGCGTCAGTGTCGACACCGTCGAACAGGAGGTTCCAGGCCGCAGCTACAAACAGGTCGACACCTGTGCTGGCGAGTTCGCCGCTCAAACTCCCTACTACTACTCGGCGCGCCTGCCGGAGTTCCAGAAGGGCCCCCTCGTGGGCGATGCCGCCGCGGGCGAACTGCGCGTGAACAAGGACGTCGAAAGCGTCGTCGTCGTCGGTGGCGGCCCGATCCGCATCGGCCAAGGTGTCGAGTTCGACTACTGTTCGGTCCACGCCGTCCAGGCCCTGCGTGATATGGGCATCGAGGCCCACGTGGTCAACAACAACCCCGAGACCGTGTCGACGGACTACGACACCTCCGACGGGCTGTTCTTCGATCCCATCTCGGCCGAGGAGGTCGCCGACGTGATCGAAGCCACCGGTGCCGACGGCGTGATGGTCCAGTTCGGCGGCCAGACCTCGGTCAACATCGGCGAACCGCTGCACGAGGAGATCGACCGCCGCGAACTCGACTGCGATATCATGGGCACCACGGTCGAGGCGATGGATCTCGCGGAGGACCGCGACCGGTTCAACGCGCTGATGGACGAGCTGGGCATCGCCCAGCCCGAGGGTGGAACCGCGACCTCGAAGGAAGAGGCCCTCGAACTCGCCCACGGGATCGGCTACCCCGTCCTCGTCCGTCCGAGCTACGTGCTCGGTGGCCGCGCGATGCGGGTCGTCCACGACGACGCGGAACTCGAACGCTACATCGAGGAGGCCGTCCGCGTCTCGCCGGACAAGCCGATCCTCGTCGACCAGTTCCTCGACGACGCGGTCGAACTGGACGTCGATGCGGTCGCCGACGGCGAGGACGTGTTGATCGGCGGCGTGATGGAACACGTCGAGAGCGCGGGGGTTCACTCCGGGGACTCGGCGTGTATGATCCCACCGCGCTCGCTCGACGACGACACGATGGCTCGCGTGCGCAATGTGACCGAAGGGATCGCCGAGGCGCTCGAAACGGTCGGCCTGCTCAACGTTCAGCTGGCCGTCAAGGACGGCGTGGTGTACGTCCTGGAAGCCAACCCGCGCTCGTCGCGTACCGTCCCGTTCGTCTCGAAGGCCACCGGCGTCCCAATCGCCAAACTCGCCGCCAAAGTGATGACCGGAACGACGCTCGGCGAGCTGGATATTGAGGAGCAGATCCCCGAACAGACCAGCGTCAAGGAGGTCGTCCTGCCGTTCGACCGCCTGCAGGGTTCGGATCCTCGTCTCGGCCCCGAGATGAAATCGACCGGCGAGGTCATGGGCAGCGCCGACTCCTTCGGCAAGGCCTACGACAAGGCCCAGGACGCCACCAACAAGCCGATCCCCAAATCGGGCGTGGTGGCGATCGATCTCTCCGACGAGACGTTCCCCGACCCCGATACGGAGGCCGGTGAGGCGCTGGTCGATGGGTTCGGCGAGTTCTTCGAGTTCTGTGAGGCCGTCGACCTCGTGGATGCCGCCCGCAAGGGCGAGGTCGATCTGATCATCTCGCGGGACCGCAACCTCCTGGAGGTCGCCGTCGAGGAAGATCTCACCTACTTCTCGACGGCGGCCAGTGCGAAGGCCGCCCTCGAAGCGCTCCGTGCGGCCGACGAACCGCTCGATGTGGTCTCGATTGCGGACCGTCCGAAACAGGTCGCCGAGTGGGGCAAGTAGGCAGTCGCTAACAGACGAACTCGGCTTTTTATTTGTTGGGTGCGTGTATCTCAGAAGAAGATGTCGACTCACAAGTCGACAGCGGCGAGTGAGGTCTCGATCGGTAACAGCGTTGGGATATAAATACGAGAGCGACGGCTGTGTCGAGCCTCGGGAGCTCTATTTATAAAATGAGTTTTTGGACCGCTTTGTAATGGGGCCAGTATTTATAAGCAAACGGCTCAGGAGAGCTTGCCGAGGGCTTCAAAGAAGTCGGCGACCGGGCCGGCGATACGAACCGGCGGCTGAGATCGGGAAACGGTGATTTCGCAGGGGACATCGAGTTCGTGGGGTCGACGCCCATCACTCACGACGACGACGTGGTCGGCGTCGTCGACCCGAACGGATACCTCACAGTCGCCAGCGACCACCAAGGGCGGCATCGCGTCTGTGCCGCACATTTCGTTGATAATGAGGCCGTTGATCGAGGGGTGGACCAGCGGCCCGCTCTCGCTGAGGTTGTAGGCCGAACTGCCGGTCGGCGTAGCGATCAAAATGCCGTCGGCGTGGCCGCTCGTGTAGGGCGAGCCGTCGATTTCGACGGCGAAACTCGCGCCGCCGCCGTGGCCGCGCCGCGGGCCGGTGACGACGATCTCGTTGACTGCCGGAACGCTCTCCCAGTCGTCGCTGTCGGCACTGAGTCGTGGGGCCTCCCGGAGTTCGTGGTCGCCCTCGCGGAGCGCCTCAACCTCCTCACGGACGGCGTCGACGGCCGTCTCCGGCGTGACGGCGTTCAAAAAGCCGACCTCGCCGAGGTTGACGCCCAATATAGGTGTGCCGCCAGCCCCACGGGCAGCAAACAGAAACGTCCCATCGCCGCCGATGGAGACGACCAGATCACAGTCGTCGAAGCTGTCGACGGCAGCAGCCGCTTCGGGAGCGCCGATAGCGGTGGCGGTCGACTCGTCGAGCCGACAGTCGACGCCGTCGGCGGTGAGTGCGGTTCGGAGCTCGCCAGCCAGCGTGGTCGCCCGGCTGTTGTCGCGCTGGGCAACGATTCCGACGTCCATGGAGTCGGATTGCAAGCCGGAGTCAAAAGCCCTCCGTCAGCCGGGCGGTGTGACGGGAACATTCATAGTTGCGGATACTCTTGATCCGGTATGAATCATCGACCACTACGATCAGGATGGGCAGCTGATTGGGTGGTGGAGTTCGCAGCCGGGGTGAGACCGGATGAGTAGCGACTGGTTTGAGGAGGCTATCAGCGAACTCGACGAGGAGGATGTCGAGGAGGATGTCGAGGAACGGATCGACGAGTTGGATGACGAACGCGACACGGACGAGGAAACGACCGATGAGACGGACGACCGGAATTCGATCGAAGCGACAGCCACCGAGAAGCCGGTCAACTCCGAAGGCGATGGTGACGAAGCAGCGGATGTGTTCGGATTTTCGGCCGACGAGACGGGCGGCGACGATGAGGCCGGAAGTAGCGCCGACAGCACCCCGTCGATCGACACAGCCGACGACGAAGCGGCCTTCGGCGGCGAAAGTGGGGAATCGGTGGGCAGTTCCTCGACGGCCCAATCCCCCGAGGAGTTCGGCTTCAGCAGCGAGGAGATGGTCGACCAACCCCAACCCGAGGGGGAGACGGCGTCCGCAGACGAGTTCGACGCCGACACCGGCGGGGAGTCAGCCGATCCGTTCGGCTTCGACAGCGGCGACGGCGACGAAGGGACAGCTGGCGACGAGGATGCCGATGGAGACGACCAAACGATCGACGATTCGGAGTCGGTCGGCGAATCGCCAGCCAGCGCGGACAACGAGGGAACAGCCGACGGCAGTGAGGCGGCGACGGCCGACCAGCCACAGCCTGCCTCGCCTGGTGGGCCCGACGAACCGGACACAAAGGGGCCGTCGACGGCGCAATCCCCCGAAGAGTTCGGCTTCAGTATTGACGGAGATGAGGAGACCCCCGCCGCAACGACGGACACCGAGATTGCCTCGTCGGAGCCCGAATCGGGGTCGGCACCGGAGCCCGACACCGGTGGTGACGACGATCCCTTCGGCTTCGGGTCAAGCGGCGGTAGCAGTGGTGGAGGAGCTGGCGGTCAAGGAGTGGGCCAATCAGGCGACGACGACTTCGGGTTCGGAGGATTCGGCGGTGGTGGTGGTGGCGGCGGTGGCTCGCCGACGCCGTCGAGCCCCGAAGACTTCGACGACGAGGATTTCGACTCGGATATCGACCGGATCGACCTCGGGATCGACGGACTCGATGAGATGATCCTCGGCGGGGTACCGGAGCGGTCGCTGATCGGGATCATCGGCGGGGCCGGGACCGGCAAGACGACGTTCGCCCTCCAGTTCCTCAACGAGGCACTGGAAAACGGCGAGCGCGCGGTCTTCATTACGCTCGAACAGACCGAAGAGGCCGTGTTGTCGACTGCCGAAGAAAAGGGGTGGCCGTTCCGGGAGTACGTCGAGGACGATCAGCTGGCGGTCGTCGTCTTAGATCCCGTCGAGATGGCGAACAGCCTGGCAACGATCCGGAGCGATATCTCCCGACTCATCCGCGAGTTCGGTGCCTCGCGGCTCGTGCTCGACTCCGTTTCGCTCCTGGAGATGATGTACGACCACCCTGCCAAACGACGGAGCGAGGTCTTCGATTTCACCCGGTCATTAAAAGAGGCGGGCGTCACGACGCTGTTGACCTCGGAGGCCAGTGAGGAGTCGAGCCACGCCTCCCGCTACGGCGCGGTCGAATACCTCACCGACGCCGTCTTTATCCTGCGGTACGTCCGTACCTCGAACTTCGAGGAGACCCGGCTGGCCATCGAGATCCAGAAGATTCGGGATGCCAACCACTCCCGAGCCACCAAACCGTACGATCTGACCGACGAGGGAATGAGCGTCCACCGACAGGCCAACATCTTCTGAGCGACTCTCCTACACCGAGACAGCAGCAACGTTCTGTTTGAGTCGCGTCGTGAGCACGAGCAGAAACGTAATGGACATGATCGTCAGCACGATGCTGATGGATTCGACGAGTGCGGGCTGGATATCGGCGAGCACACCGACCTCAACCGCGCTTGCACCGCCCGCGCTGAGCAGAATCGCGATGATATAGGTGAGCATCGTGTCCAGGACAGTCCGACTCGACATCGCCGCCCCCTTGATCCGGGCGGCAAACGAGACGCCGTAGAGCGTAAAGCCGATACTCGCCCCCAGTTGGACGATGAGCGTCACGTTGATCAGGTCCAGCAGGATGATGGCCATGAACTGGAGGAAGGCAATAAAGAGGAACCCCGCCTCGATCCACCGGATGCTCTCGATGGAGATCGGGAGGTCGGTTACCCGGTCGCCGGTCCCCTGTGGGGACTCGAAGTACAGCTCCCGCATCGACAGCGCGAGAAAAATAATAAAGAACAGCTGGCAGAGCCGCCGGATCGAGCCGACGAAGCCGATGTCGGCGTCGAGGACCTCCGCCGCCGCGATGACTTCGGCGGTGCCGGTGACCGCATACAGCGCCCCGGCGACCCCCGCGAGGATGACATAGCCCCACATCTCCGAGCGGATCGTCCGTCGGCGGGAGTTCTGCATCGTGTAGTACGTGAGACCGATCGAAGCAACGAACAACAGCAGGTAGGCGGTCAGTCGGGTGACGACCACCGTCCCCGCCGGGTTGTCCAACAGCGTCATAGCGACCCTCCGCTCAGTACCTGATTGAGTTCCGTCCGGAAGTCCTGGACCGTATTATACCGGTAGAGTTTCGACTTCCGGAAGCATTTCGCGAGCACCGTGTCGATGCCTTCCGAGAGGTCGTCGTTGAACTGACTCGCCGGTGGCGGCTGTTCGGTGACGGCCTTCTGGAGGACGACACCGGGCTGGCCCTCGAACGGCAGCCGGGCGGTGAGCATCTCGTAGAGTATCAATCCCAGATGGTAGATGTCGGTCGAGGCATCGACGCCGCCGAAATCCTCGGGGGCAATCTGTTCGGGGGCGGCGTATTTCGGCGGGACGCCCATCGGGAGTGCCGACAGCTGACAGAGCAGTTGGGAGATCCCCCAGTTGCTGATTTTGGGGTAGGACCAGACGTTGTCGTCGTAGCTACGGCTGAAGATCACGTTTCGGGGAGTGAGCCCGCCGTGGGTCACACCGGAGCCGTGGGCGTGACAGACCGCGTCGACGATTCGGTCGATGATCCAGCGAGTCTCCCGGTCGGAGATCGAGCCGAGGCGGTCGCTGAGCCGACCACCCTCCTGGTACTCGACGACGAACCACGGTTTCGGGATCGTCCCGTGGGCGACCACTGGGACGATGGCGTCGTGGTCGTCAACCGACTGCCACTCCTCGAGCGTCTCGGTGAACTCCGTATCGAAGGCCGCGGGGGCGCGGTGCTGTATTCGTTTGAGCAGCGCCGAGTGGGTCCCGGAGCTGGTCGAATAGCGGACCAACCAGAGATCGACGTGGCTCCCCGCGCCGCGGGATTTGACCGGGTCGAACGTATCCCGTTTGGCGTCGATCGCTGGCGGGGTCGGTGGCGGCTCCTCGGGCGGGCGGCTCCGCTGCTCCGGACCGGGGCGCTGCTCGGTCGGTTCGGAATCGTCGTCGACCGTCCCGAGGCCGCTGTACTCGGATTCCTCGCCGGAGAGCGTCGTCACCGACCCCGAGAGTTCCCGATCACGCACCGCTGCAATGAGCTGTTTGTGGCGGGTGTCGTCGCCGAAATCGAGCTCCTCGATGGCATCCCTGACGAGTTCGGGGTACTCGGCGGCAACGTAGCCCAGTGCGCGGATGATGTCGTCGTGAGTCCTCGTGGGTTCGCTTTCGAGCAGCGAGGCGAGTGCGCGAACCGACCCCGAGACCGCCTCTGGGTTGGCCGAAACCACGAGGCCAAGGGCCCACGAGGCCGAGAGTCGCACCGTCTCGTCGCGGCTCTCGAACAGGTGGAGAACTCGCCTTATTTCCTGAGAGTCGAACGTCTCGGGTTCCGTGACCGCCGCAGTCAACACCGTCTCTGCGGTGCGTTGTTCGCTCCCCGATGCATTCATTATTTTACGTAAATAGTTTTCTACCATATAGTTTCTCTGAATATGTGGTCGAAAAGACAGTCGACGCGGTGGTGACAGGCGGTCACGGAGCCGACTACCGGCAGCAACAGTTCCGACCGAGATCGGAGTATTCGGGAAGTAGAACGCTCCTAACTAAAGAGTAGTCACAGATTACCGCAGAGGGTTTACTTAGCTTGGGAGCCAACACCACGGTGTGAAGAAAACCGAGCTCGTTCATCTGCATGCACTCTTGGTGCTGTGCTCCGAGCGGGTCGTCGACCGGGGGATCGTCGACCGGTCGTACTTCGAGCCCTACACCGAGCTTGGGGTGACGCCGGTGTCGTTTCGCGCCCGGCGGGACCACCACGAGGCAGCGGTGCTCCTGCTCGCCGCACTGCTGGCCGCAGCCGTTAGCGACGAGTACGACCCACCAGCCGATGTCGATGCCGTACGGACCGACTCCCAGTCGACGCGGGCGTCCTGACTGTTAGCCCCACGTCCATGTCGCATCCAGGACGAACCGATAGATGCCACTGATGAGGATGGCAACCCCGTTGCCCACCAGAACGATGACAACCCCGTCGCTCGCCAAGTACGGAACCAAGAGCCATTCGACGAGTGCATAGAGGATTCCGAGCTGGATAGGGATCGCCGAGCCACGAATGAGATTCGTTTTGAACAGACCGACCAGATACGCGACCCTCCCGGTGTTTTGGGAGCGCTTGAAGGTCCAGGCGTTGTTGAGAACATACGAGAGGATAATCGTCAGCTCGATGGCGATCAGCGCCCCCAGCAGGTAGTTCAGGCCGCCCCAATCGACAAACAGCCACAACAGGAGCTGTTGGACGCCAGCCGTGAGTACGCCGACGATGACGAACCGGCGTAGCAGTTGGGTAAGAGGGCCGTGAGTGAGGTTTCGGAGAATCGATCTGAGCATCTATTTGTAACCGAGCGCTTCGAGGCGTGCGTTGAGATCCTCGTCTACGGCATCGGCGGTCGACTCGTCGGCGTCCTCGTCCGTCAATATTGTCGCCACGTGGGCCTCAACATGCTCGCCGAACCGGTCGATCACCTCGGCTTGCTCGGCAGTCGGGTCGTCCGAGAGGTCGGTCTGTTGGGACGGGTCCGACGGCCGGTGGTAGAGCTCCCGCTCGTCGGCGTCGACGTGCTCGATGTAGATCCAGTCCCGATCCCGGACGCTGACCAGTAGTTCGCCATCCGACAGCGACCGCGGGATCGGCTGGGAGGTGACCTCCTCGCCACGGACGGTCACCGAGATAACTGGCTCGTTGGCGGGCTCTGCGCCGGTCGACACCGTTGGCGCGAGCGAGTCAGCAATCCAGTCGGGGTGTGGGTCGACGCCGAGCAGGTCGGCGACGGTCGCCGGAATCGACGCGAGGCTAACCTGTGGATCGACACAGCGCGGCGGCTCGCCGGGGACGTCGACAATGAACGGCACCCGAATCAGCTCGTCGTACAGTTTGGGGTAGTGGGCGAGGTGGCCGTGTTCCTGGAACTCCTCGCCGTGGTCACCTGCCAGAATGATCGCCGTGTCTTCGGCAAGTCCGTTCGCTTCGAGTTGTTCGCGCAGGCGGCCGATACTGGCGTCGACCTGCCGGACGGCCGCCGCATACAGCGTCCGGAGCTCGTTGAGCGTGCGCTCGTCGACGTCCCAACCGAGTCCGGTCCGGAGGTGGGCGTGCAGCATCCGGTGGGTCCCGAAGAAGTTCGAGGAGACCTCACGGATATACCGCGGAGCCGGAACGTAGGGGGTGTGGGCATCCATGTAGTGGACCCAGAGGAAAAACGGCGAGTCGGCGGTCTCCAGGAACGAGGTGGCGGCGTGTTCGACATCGAACATTCGGGAGGTGTCCAGGAACGGTCTATCGTCGGTGTTGCGCCGGAGCCACGAGCCGGCCCGCCGGAGCGGCGAGGTAGCCAACTGGACCCACGCCTCGACGGTTGGATGGGTTGCCAGATACTTGCTGTAGACGCTCGATCCGACACTCGCCACGAAGGGTTCGAACTCGTCGAACCCGGCGTCGTATCCCCAATGAGAGGTCAGAAAGCCGTTGGCGGCGTTGAATCCCGCCGTCGAGATACCAGCCTCGGAGAGCACCGATGCGAGCGCCCGCTCGGCGGTAACCCCGATCCGGCCCGAGTCCGCGAACACCGGCCGCGCCGAAAGCATCGCTGGAAACGAAAACGGCGTCCAGTTGCCGGTCGCAAACGCCCGCTCGAAGACAGTCCCTTCCTCGGCGAGCGAATCCATGACCGGCGTGTGTCGACGCTCGTCGTAGGCACCGACCGCATCCGCCCGGAGCGAGTCGACCGTCAGAAGCACGACATTTGAAACGGCTCCAGAACTATCCATAATTTTCAGTGAGTATCAGTATCTGAGATATAGCTGCGCTTGATATTTTCGGTTGCCCGCTCAGATCACCTAACTGCGGTTTTATCCCTGAAATAGGGGGTTCGCCGCTACTGGAGCTCGTCGACCAGCCTGCGGAGCGTCTGAAGGTCATACTGACCGGGGGCGGTCGCCCCCTCGGGTTCGACCGGCGCGTAGCCGATCTTCGAGCCGTAGACCGGCGCGACCGCCCGCGTGTGCTGGCCTGCTTCACCCATCGCCATCGTGGCGACGGTCCAGCCGGACTCGACGGCCCGATGGGTCGCCGACAGCACCGCGAGCGCGTCGCTCCGGTCGGTGGCAGTCACCGCGAGTTTGCCGACGTCGCCCTCGTCGCTGGCCGTTTTTAAGAGGTCGGTCAGTCCGTCGACCGAGGATGTCGACTCGAAGTCGTGGACCGAGGCGATGACCGCGATACCGGCGTCTCGGGCTGTCTCACGTAGTTCCCGTGCCTGGTCGGTGGCGGCGGCCGCAATGCTGCCGTCGAGCGCGCCGCATTCGAGGTCGACCGCCGCGACCGCCTCGTAGTCGAGTGTCGATCCGAGCGTGTCGAGTCGTCCGGTTTCGTCGTCGGCCTCGCCGCCCTCCCACGCGGCGCGGTTGGTAACGATCAGCGGCAACTCGCCGTCGTAGGCCGCCAGTTGATCGAGCGGATCGGTGGCGAGATCCAGCCGGAACTCGACGGCATCCGCGTCTTCGCGAGCCGCAGGCTCCGCTTCGAGGTCGTTGGTCGCCGCCGCAAGCACGAACGAATCGAAATCGAGTGTCGACATATCTCGCTGTTCTCGGCGACCCGCAAAACAGCACCGTTAGGCGGTGGCTACTCGTCGGCGTTGTCAATCGTGGTGGAAGTTAGCAGCTCCCTTCGAGGCTTTGCGCAGCGACTATCAGCCACGTTGTTCAAAGATCCGTGCGGCAATAGTCAGCCGCGCTGTTCGAGAATCCGGTCGACGATCCGGCCTGTCGACAGCAGTTCGTCGGGATGGTCCTCGCGGGCGGTGGCCCGCTCGACCCGACAGTCGATCCCCCGTTCGCCAAGGGCTGCTCGAATCCCCTCAGCGTCGTGGTGTTGGTCGTAGCCCAGCACGATCACATCAGGTTCAATCTCCTCGATGGGAACGAAGATGTCGTCGGGATCGCCGAGTCGGGCATGGTCAACGACCGCGAGGGACCGGACCATCTCGACGCGCTGGTGGTCCGAGAGGATCGGCGGGGCTTTGTGGGTGACGTTGTCGCCACGAGCGACGATGACGTGGAGTTCGTCGCCGTAGCTCGCGGCGTCCCGCAAGTAGTGGACGTGGCCCGGATGCAGAATGTCGAAGGTTCCCTGTGCGACCGCGCGGGTTGGCCTACTCATGATAGCTCCTCGTCGATGTCTTCCTGCGTGAAATCGAAGAACTGCTCTTCGGGCAGCGGGACGTCGAGCACATCCAGCGAGCGCGGCTCGCCGCTACTGTCGAAGACCCGCCAGTCGCCCCATTCGTAGGGCGCGCCGATGATGATGTGGACGTCGCCCTTGTGGAAGGTAGCGAGGTCGGCGTCGCTCGGCCGGAGGACGCCGTTTGGATGGGAGTGGACCGAGCCGACTGCCTTGATGTCGTTGGGGACCATGTTGGTCTGGACGGTCGCGCTGGTCGGGTCGGATTTCGTGCCCGGAATGACGAGCACGTCGGTGATGACTTGGCCCTTCCTGTCGAGCCCGAGTTTGCGGGCGTCTTCGGCCCGAAGAAAGCCCATATACTCGTTGGGGTGAGTTTCCTCGGAGGCTTCGAGCGCGAACTCCATGGTATCGCGTGCGATGCCGAGTATCTCACTCGATCTGAAGAGCCGCATTGGCGGATTTCGGTTCGGCGTCCATCTAAACATTCCGAACCGTCGACTCCCCACTGGGCGGCGCGAGATAACAAGCTTAACACGTCGGTCGCCCAAACGGGGGGTATGACCGACGATACCGCCGGGGAGTCCGGCGAGCGGGACGATTCGCGTCCCGTCGTTTACGATCTCGCGCCCGACTGTACGCTCGCAGACGTCGAAGTCGGTGCGAACTATCACGCCGTCGTCAACGGTGTTGTTGCCTACGGCGTTTTCGTTGACATCTCCGACTCCGTCTCCGGCCTCGTTCACGAATCGAACCTCGACCACGACTACAACGTCGGCGATCGGCTGATCGTCGAACTCGAAGAGCGGAAAGAAAACGGCGACATCGCCTTCGACGTCCCCGATATCGAGGATTACCGAACCGATGTCGTCGACCACGAGCCCGACATCACGCCGATCGCCGACCTCGAAACCGGCAGCGAGGCGACTATCGAGGGCTCGGTCGTCCAGATCAAACAAACCGGCGGCCCAACGATCTTCCACATCAACGACGGCACCGGCATCGTCAGCGCCGCGGCCTTCGAGGCTGCAGGCGTCCGGGCTTACCCAGAGGCCGAAATCGACGACATGGTCCGGGTCAGCGGGAGTGTCGAAACCCACCAAGACGTCCAGCAGATCGAGGCCGACTCGCTTGCGGTCCTGGAGGGCGAGACCGAAGCCGAGGCCCGCGAGGCCCTCGACGCCGAACTCGACGACCGCGCGGCGGCCGCAGACATCGAGCCGCTGATCGAGTGGCCCGCCTTCGAGCCCGTCTTCGAGGAACTGAAAGGCGTCGCCGAACTCCTTCGGGAGACCGTTCTTGAGGGCCGACCCATCCGCGTCCGGCACCACGCCGACGGCGACGGGATGTGTGCGGCTGCGCCGGTCCAACTCGCACTCGAAAACCTCATCGCCGAGGTCCACGGCGACCCCGAAGCGCCGCGACACCTCTTCAAACGGCTGCCGAGCAAGGCCCCCTACTACGAGATGGAGGACGTGACCCGTGACCTGAACTTCGCCCTCGAAGGCCAGGAGCGCCACGGCCAGAAGCTCCCGTTCCTCCTCATGTTGGACAACGGCTCGACCGAGGAGGACGTCCCCGCCTACCAGAACCTCACTCACTACGACATTCCCATCGCGGTCATCGACCACCACCACCCCGACCCCGAGGCGGTCGAACCGCTCCTGGATGCCCACGTCAATCCCTACCTCTACGACGAGGACTACCGGATCACCACGGGGATGATGTGTGTCGAACTCGCCCGACTGATCGATCCACAGGTTAGCGAGGACCTCGAACACGTCCCGGCGGTCGCCGGGCTGTCGGATCGCTCGAAAGCCGACGCGATGAGCGACTACGTCGAGCTCGCCGACGCGGCGGGCTACGACCGCAACCATCTCGAAGACATCGGCGAGGCACTCGACTACGCCGCCCACTGGCTGCGCTACAGCGAGGGCAAAACGCTCGTTACTGATGTCCTGGATGTCGGCTGTGACGACCCCGAGCGCCACGCCGAACTCATCGAGTTCCTCTCCGAACGGGCCGAACGCGACATCGACCGCCAGCTGGATGCGGTCGAGCCCCACGTCGAACACGAACGGCTCGACTCGGAGGCCCACCTCTACCGGGTCGACCTCGACAACTTCGCCCACCGATTTACCTACCCCGCGCCCGGCAAGACGACCGGCAACCTCCACGACCGGAAGGTCACCGAGACGGGTGAGCCCGTCATCACCATCGGCTACGGGCCGGACTTCGCCGTGCTCCGCTCCGATGGCGTTCGCCTCGACATCCCGCGGATGGTCACCGAACTCAACGAGGAACTGCCCGGAGCCGGCGTGTCGGGCGGCGGTCACCTCGTCGTCGGCTCGATCAAGTTCGTCAAGGGCCGACGCGAATCCGTGATCGATCTCCTGGTCGAAAAGATGGCCGAGGCCGACCTCGACGAGTCGCTGTCGACGGCCGCACCGCTGGAATAACGTCGCTCAGGACTCGCTCGTCGTCGACTGACTGATTCTTTTATAAACACCAACACCGATTCCAGCGGCTGCGAGGAGACCACCAACGGCAAACAGGCCGTATCGGAGCAGTGTGATGAATATCCATGCGCCGTCGCCGTGATACAGGGAGGCGCGATAGAGGTCGCCCTCGTATCTTATATACCGTGTTTCGTCGAGGCCGTCGAGTACGTCGCGGTCCCCTTCGATATACATCGGCTCTGACTGGCCTGACAGGCTGAACGACTCCTGGACGACTGGGGGTAGCTCGTCGTATTCGATGACGCCCGATTCGTTTTCGGTCTCGTCGACCGGTGCAGCATCGAGGAAGTACGGAGTCTCTCCGTAGTTCGGCCAGACGACCGGAACAAGCAGTGCGGATGCAACGATGAGCGTGCCGACAAGCAGGAGTACCACCGAGTCCGAGGGCCGTTCCATCGAGATAATCAGTTATTTGATTGCTGTTCTGACGTATGTGTTTTGTTGGAACAACGGTATCGGCGACGCCGCAGTTTGCGAGCGGGCTACTGGTTCGCCGGTTTGAATTCGAGCCGCCGTTTCAGTGCCAACACGGTCCCGCCAGCGGCACCGATCGTGACGACGAGGATGCCGACCGGAATCTCGCGGGTCCCGTCGCTTCTCCAGTCGCCGTCGAAGACCTCGGCGTAGTAGTCGGCGACTGCTTCGTCCTGGATAGCAAGCGCGACCTCGCGGTTGTTCCGGAGGGAGTTGTCGTTCCAGTTGAGGCTGCCGACGACCGCGGTGTCGTCGGCGACGACTCCCTTGGCGTGGATCTTGCCGAACCGGCCGTTGCCCTCGGCGAGCCGGATTTCGAGATTCTCGGACCCCTCGGTTCGCTCGCGGAGCCGCCGAGCCAGCGCGTCGTTTTCCTCCTCGTTGTACCACTGGCTCCCCAGGAGAATCCGGACGTCGACGCCGCGGTTGGCCGCCCGTATCGCTGCTTCGAGCAACGGGAAGTCGGCGCTGCCGATCGACGGCTGGACAATCAACAGGCGGTCGTCAGTTCCATTTATAAGCTCGACCAGTTCCTCGTCGGCGTTGTCGGGTGCTGTGAGCACTGTCACTGAATCGGCGGTCGTCGTCAGCGGTGGGTGATTCTGCGAGTACGATCCGGTCGAGGACTCCTGTTCGGTGGTTTCAGCGGTCGACCGGAACTCGGTCCACCGAACGGTATCGTTCCATGTCGCGTCGTGGTTGAAAACCGCCGCGAGGTCGTCGGCCGTCTCGCCGTCCTCGACGGTCACACCCCAGCCGCGATTGTCTGCACCGCCGGTGCCGGAGGGCTTCCAGTTCTCGGTGAGGACGACCGCTCGGTCGTCGACCACGGCATACTTGGCGTGGTGGTAGCGGAACCGCGCCCGCTCGCCGGTCATGGCGCGGACCTGGAGGCCCGCCTCGGCGAGTCTGTCCAGCCGATCGGCCTGTTGGGTCGACATCCCCCCGACCGGCCCACCTTCGACGAGCACGCGCACCTCGGCACCGCGGTCGTGGGCGGCAATCAGTTCCGCGACCACCCGCTCGGAGGTCAGCGTATAGGCGGCAAGGTAGAGCCGCTGGTCGGCTTCTTTGATAGCCTCGATTGGGACTCCAGGAGAGTCGGGCAACACGAAGGCTTCGACCGAAGTAGACTCCGTGGTCGCGGGGTCCCGCGGTCGGAAGCCAGCGGGCTGCCAGTGAGGATCGCGGTCGCGGTGCCACTGCTGGCTTTCGGGGGCGTCTTCGTAGGAAACTCGGTCGACCACCCTGCCGTCCCGGCGGAGTTCGAGCCGCTCGCCGCTGACGGCGAGTTGAAACGAACCCCCGGCCTCGACAGCAGTAACGTTCGTATGGGTGGCCGTCTTCGCGGGGTGGCGCGTGACGGCGAACTCGCCGGACCGGTCGGGGAGCCGTGCAGTCCCCTCGCCGTCGGTCACCGTCCAGTTGCCCGGCCTATCGAGGTCGACCGTCACGTACTCACCGCGGTTCTGTGCTGTCGTCGGGTTGGGATACAGTTCGACGATCCGACCGTCGGCCCCTGTGGAGATAGTGTGTGTCGACGCGCTATCACCGCCATGGGCGACGACAGTCCCGCCGCCAGCGACGAGTGCACCGCTGGCGACCGCGATCACCAGGAGCGTGAGCAGTCGGCGTCGGCGCGTGGACGAAAGACGGGCCACGATCCGGATGGTGCCGTATTCGTATAAATATCTCCGGTGGATAGTCAGCCGGTCGGCAGGTGTCGGCGTGGTACTTATCGGGCTGTCGCCCGAACCTCCGATATGGTTGAGTTGGTGTTCGTCCTCGCAGTCGGCCTCCTGGTCGCCGGAGTCGCTGGCAGCGTGCTGCCGCTGATCCCGTCCGGGCTAGTTTCGCTGGCTGGCGTCTGGACCTATGTCTTCTTCGGAGCCGAGCCGGTCGGGGCGCTCGTGGTCGTGAGCCTGACGCTAGCGGGGCTGGCTACCGTCGTCTTAGAACACTTCGCTGGCCCGCTCGCCGCCCGCGCCAGTGGCGCCTCAACCGAGGTGACCGTCGCCTCGGCGGTCGGCGGCTTCCTGATGTTGTTCGTCCTCGGGCCGATCGGGATCATCGTCGGCGTTGTCGGCACAGTCTTTTTGCTCGAATTGAAAAACGGGAGCGACACCGGGCGGGCCGCAAAGCGGTCGCTGTACACCGCGGTCGGCGTGCTCGCGTCGTCGGTCGCTCAGCTCCTGCTCACGCTGTCGATGCTCGCCGTCTTCGTCCTGTCTGTGACGCTCCTCTGAGACCCACAGAAGTGGTCGGTCTCCGTTGGTTTTCGGCTATGAATCGACGCAGATACCTCTCGGTCGTCGCACTGACGGCGCAGGCCGAGTCGGGCGGCTTTCTGCCGACACATCTCGTTGCGACGAATACTACCGAGACGCCGGTCGAACCACCAGCACCCGAGGCATTCAGGCTGAGCGGTGGCGGCGAACAACAGGACACGTACCAGGAGGATTTCGCCGACGCACCCGGCGGGGCCGGATCGGGGCTCTCGGAGCCGGTGGCGGGGTCACTGGTCCACTCGGCCACGGAGATCGAATCCGGCGCGCAAACCCACGGCTGGTTCGTCTTTTCGCTTCCCGATGACGGGTCGACGGCGACGCTCAAACTGCTCGCCGGGCGAGTCCGTCGCGGCGTGGTCGGTTCCGCTCTGAGCGGCTTCGGGCAGTCTCCCGGGTATTCCCAAGGAATATACTATCTTAGTTATTGGAACCTGTATGAGACGACGGAGCTATGTTGGGGTGGTCGGTATGGCGGCGCTGTCGGGCTGTTCGGCGCTCTCCGGAAACAATCCGACCGACGATGTCGGCGAAAGCTACACCAGCGACGAGGAGCTCGAACTCACCGTCGACCAACTCGAAACGCAGGCTGGTGGGTCAATCACGCTCGGGAACGGGTCGGAAATCAGCAGTGCAAGCAGTGCGGTCACGTTTGTCATCCCGCATCTCGTCGCCACAAATACGACGGAGTCGCCGCTCTCGGTCCCGGAGCCCAGCAGTTTCAATCTGTTGTCGGGGGGACAGCGACAGGACCCCTATCGGATCGACTACAGCGAGATAATGGACGAGCTACAGTCGTCGATCAGCGAGCCGGTTTCGGGGCCGCTGTTTCCATCAACGTCCGAGATCGGTCCCGACGAGGAGGCCGAAGGCTGGCTCGTATTTACCGTTCCGGAGGCCGGAGAGAATGTGAGTCTCGAACTGCGTCGCAACGACGATGTCCAATTCAACTGGTCGCTGTTAGTCTGAGCGACGCGATCAGCGGCAGGCCGCTGGTGATCAGTAGAATTCTCGGACGAGGTCCGTCGCGTCGTCGGGCGCGCCGTCGGGGATCTCGGCCATGTTCTCGGTGAGGCCGTGGGCCTGCTCGTAGGAGGCGGCGTCCTCGTTCTGGTAGAGGACACCCTGGTACTCCTTGTCCATATCGAGGATCAGATCCTTGGCGTCGTTGTAGTCGGTGCGGTCGTGGTCGGTGTCGTCGACATCGACCAGCGAATCGCGGAAGTAGTCGTAGGTATCGACATCGTTGAACGTCACACAGGGCGAAAAGACGTTGACGAAGCCGAAGCCGTCGTGTTCGATCGCCTCCTGGACGATTTCGGCGTGGCGCATCGCATCCGAGGAGAACGATTGAGCGATAAACGTCGCCCCAGCAGAGAGCGCCAGTGCCAGTGGGTTCACCGGTGGCTGTTTCGGCCCTTCAGGCGTCGTCGAGGTCTCGAAGTCCTCCCGCGAGGTCGGCGAGGCCTGGCCCTTGGTGAGGCCGTAGATCCGGTTATCCATGACGACGTAGCTCATGTCGACGTTGCGCCGGACGGCATGGATGAAGTGGCCCACACCGATGGAGTAGCCGTCGCCGTCGCCACCGGCGACCATCACTTCGAGGTCCGGGTTGGCGAGTTTGACGCCCGTGCCAACCGGCAACGCTCGGCCGTGGACGCCGTGCAGCGCGTAGCTGTGCATATAGGTCCCGATCTTGCCGGAGCAGCCGATTCCCGCGACAACGAAGGTGTTGTCGGGGTCGTTGCCGGTGTTGGCCAAGGCTTTCATCATGCCGTTCATCGTCCCGAAGTCACCGCAGCCGGGACACCACGTCGGTTGTTTGTCGGATTTAAAATCCGTGAATCGAACGTCTGAGCTCATTGGGTTACCTCCGCTTCGCCGAGCGCAGCCTTGATTTCGTCGGCTAGCTCGTCTGCTTTGTACCGCACGCCGTTGTACTTATTAATCCGTTCGACGCGGGCCAGCGCGTCATGTTCCAGGAGATCGGCGAACTGGCCGGTGTTGTTACACTCGACGACGAGTACGTCGTCGGCACTGGTAATTTCGTCGCTGAGGTCGGGCCGCGGGAAGATGTAGGGCACCGAAATGAAGCGGATGCTGATGTCGTCTTCTTTCAAGAGGTCGATGGCCTCGACCAACGCACCCTCGTTGGAGCCCCAGGAGATGACCAGATTGTCGCTCTCGGGGTCGCCGAACTCGCGTGGACTCCAATCTTCCTCTTTTTGGGCGGTCTCGACCTTTCGGTTCCGTTTGTCGACCTGCTCGATCCGCATCTCTTCTTCTTCGGTCCGCCGACCGAGTTCGTCGTGTTCGAGGCCAGTGGTCATATGTGCGCCCTCGGTGGTGCCGGGGAAGGCCCGCGGACTCACGCCGTCGTCGGTGAGGGCGTGGGGTTTGAACTGGCCCTTTTCGTTCTGCCACTCCTCGATGGACTCCTCGTCGACGACCTTGCCGCGGTCGATATCGACGGCGTCCATATCGAAGGCGTCGGGCGCAAACGTCTGTTCGGTGACTGCCATCGAGAGGTCCGCGGTGAGGTAGACGGGGATCTGGTACTTTTCGGCGAGGTTGAACGCCTCGACGGTTTTCCAGAAACACTCGTCGATGGTCGTCGGTGCGAGAACGAAGCGCGGAATCTCGCCGTGGCCACCGTACAGCATCTGGTTGATATCGCCCTGTTCCTGTTTGGTCGGCATTCCCGTCGATGGCCCCGACCGCATCACGTTGCAGATCACCAGCGGCGTCTCACTGGTGGCGACCAGGCCGAACGTCTCGGTCATGAGGTCGATCCCCGGCCCGGAGGTGGCAGTCATCGCGCGTGCACCAGCCCGTGCGCCGCCCAACGCCATGTTGATCGCCGACAGTTCGTCTTCGGCCTGGACGACGTGGCCGCCGTAGTTCTCGATCCGCCCCGTGAGGTACTCCATTACGTTGGTTGCGGGGGTGATCGGGTAGCCAGCATAGAACCGACAGCCTGCGGCGATCGCTCCCATCCCGATGGCCTCGTCGCCGTTAATCAGGACATAATCCTCGTCGGTGGTATCGAGATCGTAGTCGAAGTCGTGATCGTAGTTCTCCTGGACGTAGTCCCGACCCGCGCGGGCGGCTTCCTTGTTGTTGTCGACCAGTTTTTGCCCTTTTGAACCGAACCGTTTCTGGAGGGCGCTGTCGAGGTTTTCGATCGGGAAGTCGGCGACCGCACAGGCCGCGCCGAGGGCGACGACGTTGCGCATGATCGCGCCGCCGGCCTCCTCGGCCAGGCGTTTGAGCGGTACGTCGAGGCCGACCACATCGTCCGGGATAGTGGCGTTCTGCATCGTGGTCCGCTCGCCGTCATAAATGATGACCGAGCCGTCGTGGAGCTCCGAGCGGTTCTCGTCGATCGTCCGTGGCGTCAACGCGATGAGGACATCGAGTCTGTCGACGACACTCTGGACACGGTCGACCGACGTGCGGATCTTGTAGGCCGTGTATCCGCCGCGGATACGTGAGGCGAAATCCTTCGAGGTAAACACGTGCCGACCGGCCCGTGAGAGTGCCCGAGCGAAGATCTTCCCCGTCGAGTCGATGCCATCGCCAGCCTCTCCACCGATGGCCCAGTTGAAGTCCGCAGCCATGATATTGTCTACCCTTTCTAATGGTAAATCAAAAGGCTTCTGAAAAGCACCCCGGTGACATTTCTGGGCATTGTCGAACAAGTATCGGACAATAACGTATACTTATCAAATTTTATTTCATATCATGCTGCATGTCGGCGTCCCTCATAGATACGGCGGAGAGAAGAACCCTTTAGCCCGCAGTGAGTACGGTTGGTATGGACGCCACAGTTACGGTCACCGAGACTGCGGATGTCGGCCCCGATACGGTCTCGATCGCCTTCGAGACTCCCGAGGGGTTCGATGCCCAGCCCGGCCAGTTCGTCAAGCTCAGCGCCGAGATCGACGGCGAGAGCTACGCCCGTTTTTATACCATTTCTTCGCCTGATATGGTTGGGGAGTTCGAGATCACGATCGAGATCGACCCCGACGAAAGCGGCCCCTTCAGCGAACGACTCGCGGCGCTGACGGCGGGCGACGAGATCGAGATGAGTGGGCCGTTCGGCTCCGACTACTACGAGGACGAGCCGCGCGTCGTCGTCCTCGCTGGGGGACCCGGCATCGGTCCGGCGGTCGGGATCGGCGAGCGCGTCGTCGACGATGGCGGCGAGCTGGCGATCGTTTATAAAGACGACGCACCCGCACACGAGGATCGGCTCTCGAAACTCGATGCGGCCGGGGCGAGCGTGGCGATCACCGACGGCTCGATCACTGAGGCCGTCGACGCCGCGCTGACCGGTCACAAAGACGAGCAGGTCTTCGTCTACGGCTTCGCGGACTTCGTCGAGGAGGCGACCGAGGCGGTCGCGGCCGCCGGTGGCGATGCCGACGCAATAAAAGTCGAAAACTTCGGGTAGGAACTTCCTACTACTCGAAAATCGAGTAGAGACTGGCTACCGATCGGAAGAATTTATTAGTGGTCGACCGACGACTCGCTGTCGGCGTCGGTGGTTTCTGTTTCGTTTTTATATTCGTCTTCGGCCTCAGGGTCGACCGGTTCGGCACCGGTGATTTCGAAGCGACTCCCGCCGTCGGCGCCGTCCTGTGCAGTGATCTCCCAGCCGTGTGCCTCGACGATTTTGGCGACAATAGACAGGCCGAGCCCGGATTCGGACTCGTGGGTGTCGCTGTCCAACCGCGGCGGACCGTCCTCGAAACCGTGGCCGTCGTCGGCGACGGCGAACCAGTCGTCGTGGCACTCGACGGTGATCGTCAGCGCCGGCCCGCCGTGTTCGACGCTGTTGCGGAACAGGTTCTCGAAGACCTGCTGGAGGCGCGGGGCGTCGGCCTCCACAGTGAGTTCACCCCCGATTTCGAGGGTAGCGTCACGAGAGTCGACCGACTCCCAAGCCCACTCGGCGATCGTTTCGACGCGAGTGGGGCCGACCATGTCGATAATCTCGCCCTTCCGTGCGAGCAGCAGCATATCGTCGATCAGCGTCTGCATCCGGTCGTGGGCACGTTCAACCGCCGCCAGCGTCTCGGTGTTGCCCGTGGTTTTGACCTGATCGATGTAGCCCTGGGCAACGCTCAACGGGTTCCGGAGATCGTGTGAGACGTAGCCGGTGAACTCAGAGAGCCGGTCGTTCTGGCGCTGGAGTTCGACCCGAACCATCGCCGCGCTCACGCTGGCTGCGAGAATCCGCAGCAGGTCGACTTCGAGATCGGTGAACTCCCGCTGTTCGAGCGTCGCCGTGACGAGGACACCGTAGGACTGGACGGGGACGATGATCTCGGATTTGATCTCCGTGTCAGTCGAATACCGGTCGGGTTCGCCCTGCACGTCGTCGACGACGACCACCGAGTTCATCGCGTAGGCCTTCCAGATGAGGCCTTCGCCGGACTCGAAGCGGGGCTGACTCTCGAAGTGGGCGTCGGCCTCCTCGGTCTGGGTTATCGGCAACAGCGCATCTTCCTCGTCGTCGTGCTGCCAGAGTGCAGTCAGCGGGAGTTCGAGGATCTCGGCGGCTGCCTCCATGGCGAGTTCGGCGACCGCCCCGTCGTCGTCGGCTGTCAAGAACTCCTGGGTCGTCTCCTGGAGCTCTCGGAGCTTCGACTCCGTAGAGCGGCGTTCGAGCTGGTAGCTCACCCACTTGGTCAGCACCTCGACGAAGGCGAGTTCGGTCTCGGTAAACGACTGCTCGCGTGGGTCGTCGTCAGCAAACCACAGGGTGCCGTACAGTCGGCTGTCGATCCGGATGTTGCCGCCGAGATAGCAGTCGAGTTCGAACCGTTGGTAGGCCGGATCGTCGGCCCACCCCTCTTCGGGGGCGTTTTCGAGTGTAAACAGCGAGTCCTGCTGGACCGTCTTCCGGCAGTAGCTCTCCGAAAGCGGGGCTGTCGCTCCGGGCTGGAGCCGATCATGGTCGCCGTGGGCCGAGACGATCTGTCGCTGGTCGTCCTCGATTGTCGATAACACACCGTAGCGCAGATCCAGCCGGTCGCAGGTCAACTCCAGGACGCGGTCGATCCGGTCGGCGAACGATAGCGTCGTGTCGGCCGACAGCTGGTAGAGCTGCCGCAGGGAGTCGACGTTTTCCCGAAGTTGGGTTTCGAGCCGTCGGCGCTCGGTGATGTCCTGGACCGAGCCGATGATCTCGGTCACCTCGCCGTCGGTCTCCTTGGGTGAGCCGTGAATCCGGACCCACTTGTGGTCGCCCGCGGGCGTCCGGAGCCGGGCTTCGAGGTCAGCTGGCTCGCCCGCCCGAAGCCCGTCGAAGGCCTCCCGAACCGCGTTGGATGGGTCCGGATGGTACTGGAGGATGTTCTCGATGGTCGGATCGAAGGAGTTGGGCAGCTCGTAGATCTCGTAGACCTGGTCGGTGACCTCGACCGCGTTGTCGTCGAGATCCCATGCCCAGCCGCCGATGGTAGCCAACTGCTCGGCCTGTCGGAACAGATCGTTCTGTCGCTCCATTCGGCGCTGTTCGGCCAACTGCTCGGTGATGTCGCGGCCGATCCCGACGATCCCGACGATCTCGTCGTCGGAATCCAGGTAGGGACGGGCTAACACATCGGTCGTATAGGTCGGTGCGTCGTCGGGATGGTGGGTGAGCTGGATACGAAACTGCTCGCGGTTCCCATCGAGGAGCTCCCGGAGTCCCTGTTCGAACCGGCCGTAGGCCGGGCTCTCCAGGAGCGTTTCGTTGAACACGTCGGCGAGTGGCTGGCCGATAAGATCGCTCGCGGAGAGGCTAAGCCGATCGATCAGTCTGTCGTTGACGTAGCTGATCCGAAGCTCGCTGTCGAGCACCCACGCCGAATCCTGCATCTGTTCGACGATCGCCTCATGGAGCGCTGAGGTGTCGACCGCCTCCGCGCCGGCGGTCTTCGACATCGGCGTCTCGGTGTCGATCCGGGCTTCGAGTTTGCTCGCACTCTCGGCTCCGACGGGCACGTAGCCGTCGGCGTCGGTCACTAAGACGTTCCGAACCGCGGTCGGATCGTCGGGTCCGGCGACGATAAATGGGATCGAAAACGGCTCGGGAAGACTGTCCAGTACGGATTCGAGATCCTCGATGGTGCTCGATCGCCACCGGTAGACGACCGCGGCATACCGACTCGCCGTCGACTCCGCGGCGAGTTCCTCGACCGAATCCGTATGGTCGACGTCGAACGTCGACCAGAGGGCGGTGTAGAACTCCGATTGGTAGGAGCCGACGACATCGCTCGCGGGATCGTAGACGAGTATCGGCTCTTTGTCGGTCTGTATATCGATCATCGCTACTCAGATCCGGCTAGTCTTTCTGGAGACGAAGGTTTGCGTCTGAATAAAGCCATTGATACCCCCTCTCTACCTACCCGGAACGGTGGTCGGTGCGTGCCGAATTGGCGCGCGTGCCGATACGGCCGAAACATCCTTGATGGCCCGTCGACCGAGAGGACGCCGTCCGGTCTTTTTTATAGAGGGACCTATCCCACAGGACGACGATTGGCATAGGTTTATCATTGTCAATACAGACAGTTATGGTGTATGTCTGAGACAGATGTCGACCTGGAGGCCAGACTGGCCGAACAGGACTCGTTCGAACCCCCTGAATCGTTTGTCGAGCAGGCGAACGTCTCCGACCCCTCGATCTACGACGACTTCGAGAACAACTGGCCGGAGTGTTGGGAGGCCGCCGCCGACCTCCTCGAGTGGACCAACGACTACGACCAGGTGCTCGACGATAGCAACCCCCCGTTTTATCAGTGGTTCACCGACGGCGAGCTCAACGCCTCGGCGAACTGTCTCGACCGGCACCTCGAGGAGCGGGGCGACGAGGCAGCCATCGAGTGGGTCGGCGAGCCGGTAGACGAAGCCAACCGAACCTACACCTACGCGGAGCTCCACCGCGAGGTAAACGAGTTCGCCGCCGCCTTGCGGGACCTCGGCGTCGAGGAAGACGACGTCGTAACGCTGTATATGCCGATGATCCCCGAGCTGCCGGTCGCCATGCTGGCGTGTGCTCGGATCGGCGCGCCGCACTCGGTGGTCTTCGCCGGCTTCTCGGCGGACGCCCTATCGACTCGGATGAACGCCGCCGACTCGGAGTATCTCGTCACCTGTGACGGCTACTACCGCCGCGGCGACCCCCTTGACCACTTCGATAAGGCCACCACCGGCCTCGACGGCGTCGACCACGAGGTCGACACCGTGGTCGTCGAACGACTCCCGAGCGAGGACGCCATCGCCCACAACTGGCCCGAACCCACCCGCGGCTACGACGAACTCGTCGAGAACCATGCGGGCGAAACTGTCGAGCCGGTCGACCGCGACGCCGAGGATATGCTGTTCCTGATGTACACCTCGGGGACCACCGGCCAACCGAAAGGAGTCAAACACACCACGGGTGGCTATCTCTCGTGGGCCGCCTGGACCTCCCATGCGGTCCTGGACATCAAACCCGACGACACCTACTTTTGTTCGGCCGATATCGGCTGGATCACCGGCCACTCCTACATTGTCTACGGCCCGCTCGCGCTGGGGACGACGACGATGATGTATGAGGGGACGCCCGACTATCCCGACCGCAACCGGCTGTGGGAGATCATCGAGGAGTACGAAGCCAATCAGCTATACACTGCACCGACTGCGATTCGCGCGTTCATGAAGTGGGGTGAGGAGTACCCCGATAGCCACGATCTGTCCTCGCTGCGACTCCTCGGAACCGTGGGCGAGCCGATCAATCCACGCGCGTGGAAATGGTACTACCAACACATCGGCGACGAGTCCTGCCCGGTCGTCGACACCTGGTGGCAGACCGAAACCGGCGGCATGATGCTGACCACGCTTCCAGGAGTCGGCGAGATGAAACCCGGCTCGGCGGGGCCGCCACTGCCGGGACTCAGCGCCGATGTGGTCGACATGAGCGGCAGTCCCGTCGGCGCGGGCAAGGCGGGCTACCTCGTGGTCAACAAGCCGTGGCCCGGCATGCTCCGCACACTGTACAACAACGACGACCGGTTTATCAACGAGTACTGGCGCGAGTACTCCAACGTCGACAGCGACGATTCGGCCGACTGGGTCTACTTCCCCGAGGACGGTGCGAAAATCGACGAGGACGGCTATATTACCGTACTGGGCCGTGTCGACGACGTACTCAACGTCTCGGGCCACCGCCTCGGGACGATGGAGATCGAATCCGCAATCGTCGGCGTCGAGGGCGTCGCCGAGGCCGCCGTGGTCGGCGGCGAACACGACATCAAAGGCGAGGCCGTCTACACCTACGTCATCACCGAGGACGGCTACGAGGAAAACGAGGAGCTCCGGGAGGCGATTATCGAGGGCGTCGAGGACGCCATCGGGCCAATCGCCCGGCCCGAAGCCGTGATCTTCACGCCCGAACTCCCCAAAACGCGGTCGGGGAAGATCATGCGCCGGCTGCTCGAAAACATCGCCAATGAGGACGAACTCGGCGATACGAGCACCCTCCGCAACCCGGATGTTGTCGAGGACATCCAGCAGAAAGTACAGAGCGACTAACCACTGTGTAGCCGATGGCTACGATCCGTAGCCAACGACTAACCCGATAGTACGCGGCTCCCTCCAGCCGCCCGCCGTTTCAACCACCCTACGAGGGTGGATGGCAGGGCCGAAACTATCACGATTAAAACCCACAAAACGATGAACGAGACAGACCCCGACGAACGGTCTCCCGACTCCGCCGAGCGGCTCGAAACGGACGGCGGGATGACCGATGTCCAGCGAGAACAGCAAGTCGACTACCTCGACGTCGAGATCAACCTCCTGAAGCCAGCGACGCCGTTTATGCGGGATCACCTCCGTATTATCTGGATCGGGTTTGCGATCTGGACGCTCACCACGTTCGGCCCGATCACGTTGACGCGCATTGCCCCTGAATTGATGACCGCAACGATGCCGGCGATCGGCTTCCCGCTGCACTACTTCCTGATCGCTATCGGCGGGCCGTCGTCGGCACTGCTCCTGTCGGTGTGGTACGCGCGCAAGCGCGATCAGATCGACGAAAAGTACGGGATCGCACAGATGCGTACCGAAGAGATGGAGACGCCGACGGAGACGACAGGCGAAGAAGTCACCGCGACTGACGGAGGTGTCGACGAATGAGCCTCGCGGTGACCGTGCTCCAACAGGAACTGCTCCCCGAGGGGCTCAACATTTCGTTCAAGCTCCTGCCGGGGATCATCGTCGTGACGATGATGCTGTCGTTCCTCGGGGTCGGCTACTTCTACAAGGTCGCCGACACGGAGAACATGTGGGTTGCTGGCCGCTCGATCGGCAACGTCGAAAACGGGATGGCGATCGGTGCCAACTGGATGTCGGCCGCGTCGTATCTCGGCATGGCCGCGCTGATCGCGCTGTCGGGCGTCTACGGGCTGGCCTACGTCGTCGGCTGGACGACGGGCTACTTCATTTTGCTCATCTTTCTGGCCGCCCAGATGCGCCGGTTCGGCAAGTACACCGCCCCGGACTTCGTCGGCGACCGCTTCAACTCCGATGCTGCTCGCGCGCTGGCGGCGGTGACGACGTTCCTCATCGGCTTCGTCTACGCGCTCGGCCAGGCCCGCGGGATGGGACTGGTCGGGATGTATATCCTCGGCGACATCACTGCCGTCCTGCCGATTCCAGGAGTGAGTGCCTATCAGGCGATGATGATCCTGTTCATGGTCGTCACGATCGGCTACCTGGCGCTCTCTGGGATGTTGGGCGCGACCAAGAACATGGTCCTGCAGTTCGTCATCCTCATCGGCGCGTTCCTGATCGGCCTGCTTGTCACCGGCTGGTCGGCGGGCTTTTCGACGGTGCTGCCGCAGCTCGAATACGGCGCGCTGATAAGCGAACTCAGCGCGGAGTTCTCCGCGCCGTTCGCAGGCGGGAGCTACTATTTGTGGGTGGCGACCTGTTTCAGCCTCGTGTTCGGGACCTGCGGGCTGCCGCACGTCCTCGTTCGGTTTTATACAGTCCAAAACGAGCGGGTCGCCCGGTGGTCCTGTACGTGGGGGCTGTTTTTCATCTGTCTGCTCTACCTGAGCGCGCCCGCCTTCGCCGCCTTCGGGACCGCGCTGTACGGAAGCGAGATCGGTGCGGTGTACGGCGATCCCGGCATGAGCAGCGCTGCCGGCGACGTGATCGTCGTGTTGGCCTCCCAACTTGCGGGACTGCCGACGTGGCTCGTCGGGTTGGTGGCCGCCGGTGGGATCGCCGCCGCCGTCGCAACCGTCTCGGGGCTGTTCATTGCGGCCTCCTCGGCGATCTCTCATGATATCTACGCCAACATCATCAACGAAGACGCCACCCAGCGCCAGCAGGTGCTTGTTGGCCGCCTGAGTATCGTCGCCATCGGCCTGCTGACGATCGTCTTTGCGCTGGACCCCCAGCAGCCGATCGCGGCACTCGTCGGCTTCGCCTTCTCGCTGGCCGCCATCGTGCTGTTCCCGATGTTCTTCCTCGGACTCTGGTGGGAGAACGCCAACCGACAGGGAGCGCTCGCTGGAATGGTCTCGGGGCTCGTCCTCTGGTTCATCCCGATGCTCAACGAGGGCAATTTCGGAATCATCAACGGCGGCGACGGGTGGGGGATCGAGATCATCGCCACATGGATGCCGGCGGTCGGCTCCGCGCTGGTCGCTACGCCGCTGGTCTTCCTCGTGGTGATCGTCGTCTCGGCGGTGACCGACGAGCCACCGGTCGACACGAAGATGATGGTCCGACAGTGTCACAGCCCCGATCCGATGCCGAAGGACAAGACGGCGGCCGATGTCGTCGCCGAAAAGACCGACAACGTCCCGCCTGCTGACGACTAACAATGTACAATCGAATACTCATCCCAACCGACGGAAGCACCGTCGCCGAGGCCGCCGTCGACCACGCCGTCGACCTCGCCGAAAAGTACGACGCCGAGGTCCATGCGCTGTTCGTCGCCGATGTCGACGCCGTCACCTACAGCCTCGGCACCGAACAGGTCGACCGCATTCGCCAGGGTAACTTCCAGGGGATGACCGATCTCCGCGAAGACGCCGAAGAAGCCACTGGCTACGTTAGGGGCCAGGCCGAACCGCTCGGCCTATCGGTGGTCGAACGCCATGCGGGCGGTCGACCCCACGCGGTGATCGCCGACTACGCCGCCGACAACGACATCGACCTCGTCGTCATGGGGAGCCACGGCCGCTCGGGGGTGCGGCGCGCGCTGCTCGGCAGCGTCACCGAACGCACGCTCCGGTCGACCCACGTCCCCGTGCTGGTGGTCGACTACGAGCGAGCCGAAGAATGACCATATATAAATGAGCCTCGTCGACCGCCTCCGCGACCACGCCAGCGAGCACCGACAGGGAATGCTCTACGACCTGATGTTCGCGGTCGTCTGGGTCGGGATCGTCTCGATCCTGTTCGATCTAGTCTTCGTGAGCGCACCCACGTGGGCCTACTACCTGTTCATGGTCGCGGGAATCCCGGCCTACTTCGGGTTTGTCTTCTCGCTTGGACAGGCAGAACAGGCGAAACGGCAGTAGGCGGCTGCTTCTTTTTTAATTGGACTCCCGCGCGGCGAGATATCGCTGTCTGAGACGGAAACAGACGATACTGCTGGCGGCGAAGACAACCGGGAGTGCCAGATCACCGAGTGATCCCGAGAGCGCCGGAAACACGCTCATCCCTGCCAGCAGCGCGAACAACACGGAAAGCAGTCCGGTGATCGGGACGGCAAAGCCGTTGGCAAACACGCTCCTGTCGTCTCGGCTCGATTCGGGGGCCATACTCGCCCATCGGTCGACATCGGGTAAAAAGTTCGTCCGCCGATAGAGAGGCGAGATTACTGCGAGTCGCCTTTGCGTTTGACGAATTCGAAACCGCCATCGTCGTCGTCGGCCTCGCCGGTATCGAGTTCGTCGCCCTCCAGCGGTCGGGTCGACCCATCGAGGTTGTCGGGGTCGGCGTCGGCCGCGCTTTCGGCGATCTTTTCGGCGTTCTGGAGGTCGCTCACGCCGCCGGTGCCGAGGACCTGCTCGTCGCCGTCGTCGCCCGAGTCGGGTGCCGAGAGGATCAGGTTGTCGGCGATGCGCTGGTAGGCTTCCGCCGCCGGGCTGTCGGGGTCGTAGGTCGAGACGGGCTGGCTCCGGTCTTGGGCCTCGGCGACGGTCGGATCGTTCGGCACCGAGCCCAAGAGGTCGGTCTCCAGGAAGCCCGCTAACCGTTCGGGTGGCGGTGCCTGGCCGGTCCCCGCGCGGACGAGGACGACACCGCCGACAGTCCCGTTGACGCGGTCGGCCAGCTCGATCGTCTTTTTCGCATCACGGACCGAGGCGACCCGGGGCGTCGAGACGATGATCACCTCGTCGGAGAGTCGGAGCGGGTAGATCGTCTCGGGGCTCACCCCGGCGGCGGTGTCCAGGATGATCCAGTCGTAGGCCGGACGCAGGCTCCGCACCACGGGGGCGAGGGCGGCGACGTTGATCGCGTTGAAATCCGCGAGTTCCGTGCCTGCGGGAAGGACGTGGAGCCGGTCGTCGACCGCGTACAGTGCTTTGGTGGTCGTGACGGTGCCGGAGAGCACGTCGTGGAGGGTGCGTTCGGGCTCGAACTGGAGGAAGTCGACGATGTTGGCCATCGCCAGATCCATCTCGACGATGGCGACCGTCTCACCCGCCTCAGCGAGCGCGACGCCGAGATTGACTGCCGTGGTGGTCTTGCCGACGCCGCCTTTCGCTCCGGCGACCGCGAGGACACGCCCGTCTGCCATAGGATGTTCTCACAGGGACACCAACATAAATCCACGTTTGTGAAAATCACCGCTGAGAACAGCGTCAGGACTGCGCCGGGCTACGTCGGCGTTTCCCGTTCGGCGTCGATCTCGCCGACAATCGGCAGCGGGGGATCCCACAGCGAGTACGGCCCGGTCCCGAGGGCGACGATGGTGAGACAGGCCACGAAGACGGGAATGTTGAGCCTGCTCGGGCCAGCCGTCGACATGGCGACGACCATCACGACCGACAGTGCCGCAGCACCGTAGCGACCCGCGAACCCGACGGCGATCGTGAACATGGCGATGAACTGGACGACACCTGTAATCGGGACCAGTAGTTCCGGATTCGGAATCCCCCACAGCTGGAACTCGGCGACCTGCTGACTGTACGCGGCGAACTTCCCCAGCGCCGGGACGAACGTGATCCCGACCGCCACCGCTCGGGCGAGGCCCTGAAGTCTGGCATGTGTTCGATCCTGCATACTGGGAGTGTAGGGAGAACAGCCGGAATAGCTTCGTGCAACCTTTTGGACGCGTCGCTCGGCAGGCGGTCGACCGGATCAGGCTGGAGAAGCCAGCGAAACAGGCTACAGATAGGCGGCGTCCCATCGGGTCGGTTTACGGCCGTTCCCACAGCCGCTGCATTCGAGCCGCCCCATCGGGTCCATACCGACTTCCTCGCTGTTGCAGGGGCCACAGACGTAGCCGTAGCGCTCGGTGCGATCGGTGTCGGTGTAGGCGGGATAGAAGGGACCCTTCGAGCCCCGTTCGCGTTCGTCAGTGGCGAGGTACAGCTGGTCGGCATCGGTCTCGACGGTGGTAAGGTTCGACGCCTCACCGACGTCCCGTTTCCGATACCGGCGTTCGGTGAACGTTTGGCCGCCGATCTCAATGGGTCGCTCCCCGACTTCGGTAAACGAGTGTGACTCGTAAAAGTCGCCACCGGCAGTGTTGGCCGCCAGCACGCGGCCCTCGACGGCGTCGACGTCCTGCTCGCGGAGCCGCGTCTCTAATTGCCCGAGGAGCTGGCTACCGATTCCTTCCCCTCGTCGGTTTGGGTCGACGTGAAGCCAGTCGATCCGGCCGATCCGGTCGGGGCCGTCGATCACCTCGCCTTGGACGACGCCGACGAGATTGCCACCCTCGACGGCGACCAGAAACGCCGAACCGTCGTCTGCCAGTCGGTCGGCAAGGGTGTCGACCCCGTACCACGCCGCAACTGCGCGGTCGCGGCTCTCGGCGTCGACAGCGTGACTGTAGGAGGTCGCCAGCGACGCCGCGGCCACCTCGCGGATCGCCTCGCTGTCCGCCTCCGTTGCTGGCCTGATATTCATATTCATATACAGCACGGCAGATTACTAAAGCCCAACGAACAAGCAGAATACCCGACGTTATATTTATAAAACCAAAGAAGACTGCTCAATCGTTTATTTATATTAGTCAATGGCGTATCTCAGCAGACGAATGTCTACTCGGCTGTGGTCGGGTCGTCGGTCGTGTCGGTTGGTCCGTTAGCGGTGTCGGTCGACTCATTTGTGGCCTCGGTCGACTCGTCGGATGGCGCGGCTGGCTCGGTCGACGGTTCGGACGATGGCGTCGACGGCTCGTTATCGCCGGGGTCGGCGTCGTCGAACCGGTCGGAGACGACCGTCACCGCGACCAAGAGGACGCCGAGAACAAGGCCAATGGTTCCCGCGCCGAAGACCGCCAGCCCGATCGGCGTCGGGGGTAACTCGATGAGGAACAGCAAGCGCGGCGGATCGATCTCGCCGACGACGGTCGCGGTCATGTAGCCAGCGACGCCGGTGAAGGCGACGATGATGAGGTAGATCCCGACGACGACTCGCTGGCCGCGAAGTCCGGAAGACACACCCGTAGTTGCCCCGGGACGGGATTAGTGGTTTCGCTGTCGACCGACGCCGTTTTGCGCCGTGGCTTCGAAACCCGTGTATGGATGACAGCGACCTCTTCGGGCTGGTCCTCGCGGGAATCGCCCTACTGATGTTCGTCACCGGAATCGTCCTCGTGATGTGACGACAGTGCTGCCCACGCGGGCAGCCATTGTTACTCGGTTACTCAAAACAACGCTCCGGCGAAAAACAACGTCTGTTCAAGTGTCATTGGGGTCTCTATCTGCATGGGTAGACTCAATCCGAGGTCGGCCCCCTATCTCGGAGGAGAGGCCCCCACTACCTATTCCGTTTTCCCGATCCGAGTCACCAGTGTGCCATCGGTGACCCGTTGCGCATCAAGCAATATCATAATATTTCTTGAAAAGCACTATTACTGTCGAGCGCGTGTCGTCGACTGCAGAGATGGGGGCCACGCACGAGCGTGACTGTCTCTGCGGAGGGGACTGTGGGGGCACTATCCCCTCTTCGATTTTGTAGTACCGATACGGGATCGGTCGACTGCGATGTGCGAATAAAAACAGCCAGCAGGCGTTACTCCGAGTTCGACCGGTCGGACTCGGCGTCGGTCGACTCAGGCTCGCCGCCATCGGTCGCAACGTCTGGCTCGCCTTCTTCGCCGCCATCAGTCGCAAGCGAGGTTTCGAGCTTGTTCTCGAACCACTGCCATTCGACGGTGTTGACGCCGTCCTCGGCGAGGTTCCACGGATCGCCGCTTTCGACGCGTTTGCCCTCGAACCACGAGGAGACCATGTTCCAGAACCAGATGAGCTGGCCGACGAAGATGATCAGTGCGCCGAGGGTGGCGGCCTGATGGAGGGTGGCAAACTCCGGTAGGTAAGTCGCGTATCGCCGCGGCATCCCGCCGTAGCCCAGCAGGATCATCGCGAAGAACGTGATGTTCGTTCCGACCATCGAAAGCCAGAAGTGGGCTTTGCCGAGGCTGGCCTGGTACATCCGCCCGGTGACGAGCGGGAACCAGTAGTAGATGCCCGCGAAGCCGGCGAACGCGATTGCACCCATCACGACGTAGTGGAAGTGACCGACCACGTAGTAGGTGTCGTGGAGCACGAGGTCGACCGGGATCGACGCGAGGAAGACCCCAGTGACACCGCCGATGATGAAGTTCGAGACGAAGCCGATACAGAACAACATCGGCGTCGTCAGGCGAATCCGGCCGTTCCAGAGCGTCGTGATCCAATTAAACGTCTTCACCGCCGAGGGGATCGCGATCGCCATCGACACGGCCATGAAGGAGGTCCGTAGCCGTGGGTCCATCCCCGTCGAGAACATGTGGTGGGCCCAGACGCCGAACGACAGCACACCGATCGCGAGTGTGGAGTAGACGACAAATTTGAATCCGAACAGCTGTCTGCCCGCGAACCGCGGCAAGACGTAGCTGACGATTCCCATCATCGGCAACACGAGGACGTACACCTCGGGGTGGCCGAAGAACCAAAACAGGTGTTGCCATAGCAGGTTACCGCCATCCGAGAGGAAGAACGTCGTTCCGAAGTTCCGGTCGGCCAGCAACATCACCAGCGCGCTGCCGAGCAGCGGGAACGCAAACAGGATGAGCCCTGACTGGGTGAGGACCGTCCACGAGAAGATGTCGAGGTTGGCCCAGGTAACTTTCTCGCCACGGTGGGTGAAGATGGTCGCGATGAAGTTGATCGCCCCGATGGTGGCAGCGACCCCCGAGAGGTGGAGCCCGAGCAGCATGAGGTCAACACCCGCACCACCGATCATATCTCCACTGGCACCGGCTGCCCCAAGCGACAGCGGCGTGTACATCGTCCAGGCGGTCTGGGCCGGACCGAACAGCCCGAGCGGCTTGGCGAAGAAGCCCGCCCAGATCAGGAGTGCTGCGGGCGGCAGCAGCCAGAAGGCGATGGCGTTGATCCGGGGGAACGCCATGTCGTCGGCCCCGATAATCAGCGGGATCAAGTAGTTCGCGAAGGCGGCGATGATCGGCGTCCCGAAGAGGAACAACATCGTGATCCCGTGACTGGTAAGCAAGCCGTTGTAGGTCGCCGTTCCGAGAATCGATTCGGTCGTGATCAGGTCGATCCGCATCGCGGTCACCATCAGCCCGCCGACGACGAAGGCGAAGATTCCGTAGAGCCCATAGAGGATGCCGATATCCTTGTGATCGACTGTCGTCAGCCAGCGAACGATTCCCGCGGGTTTCTCCGCGTCGACGTAGCCGGAGTCGTCGACAAAGGATCCACCACCGCCAACCGGCGTGTAGGAGCGCCAGTTCTCGACGCGTGTGAGCCACGTGGCGACGGCGACGAGAAACACCCCCATCAGCACCGTCAGACTGATCTGCGCGCTAATATCCATACAGTGAATCAGGAAGTGGAGGGTAAAGAAAGATTCGGGTGGCGCCGACTCCAGGAGGGTGTCGGCGGTGAGCTACTCGGTGTTGGTTGACTCGTCGGCGTCGGCTGTGTCGCTGCCGTCTACTGCCATGCCGTCGGCCTCGCGGGTCGTCTCGGCACCGTCGGCTTCGGCCTCGTCTTCCAGCTCGTGGAGGGGAGTTGCGCCCTCAAGTCCGGCCTGTCCCTGCGCGTAGACGGTGGCCCGTTTCTCATCCCCGGCGATCGCTTTCGCCGAGAGGTAGGTCAACACCAGTAGTGCGAGGAACATGATGCCCATAACGGCGAACATCAGTCCCGACGGCATGAGTTCGAACCCCCACGGCGCGAAGACGGCGAACGTCCCGATGAAAAAGAGGATGATCCCCAGCGGAATGAAGTTGACCATCAGGTCGAGGATCGTTTCTCTGTCGAAGGTCTCGGATTGCATACCCGAACGGTTGGAGAGGCCGCCCAAATAGGTTTCCGGTTTCAGCTATCGAACTGGCGTTTCGGAACGAAGAGTTTCCCCGCGACCACCGCGGCAACGAGGATGCCACCGCTTGCTATCATCGCGTACGCGCGAAGCGTCAGGTCGATCCCGCCCGGATTGGCGACATATACCCAGCCGCCAGCTGCGAACAGTAGCAGGGCCATCACGCCCAGCGAGTTCCACGGCGCGGCAACGTAGCCGGACTCCTGGAGCAGCCCGGCGATACAGCCACAGAACAACAGCAGGCCACCGACCGCAACCGGAAAGATGTCGAAAACGAGGCCGATCTCGGAGATCGGCACACCGAGTGCGATAAACAGCGGCCACGGACTCGCCTTGCGATACTGCTCGCTGAGTCCCGGGGTCTCTTCCATGCAGTGAGAGACGGTACCCAGCCTAAGAAACGCTTCGGAACGCCGACCGCCACCGGCGGCTCACGGGAGACTGATGCCGTGTCGGCTCAGAAACGACGAGAGGGCCTTGATCTCGACGGGGCTGCCGACGATGCGACACTGGGTGGAATCGTCCTGGAGGATCGTCACCGTGTACTCGGCTTCGACCTGCTCGCGAAGCCCATCGAGGGAGTGGGCAGGGAGTTCGATCTGTGTGCTATCGCGGAGACGCGAGGGGTTCGGCATAGCGGTAGTCGACAGGCTAGTCACGGAGTGTATAATCGTATCGAATCATTGTTTGAACGGGTCGACGTGGCTGGATACCCAACGCTCGGGGCGACCGACGGCGATGCACGCCGACCAGTATCACTAGACCGACCGTGAAATCAAACCCACCGAATGAACAGGTTTTTCGACGGCGGCGGCCGACTGGCCGATAATGGGATTGGAGGAGGAGATCGAATCGATCCGCGAGGAAATCGCGTCGACGCCCTACAACAAGTCGACCGAGGCGCATATCGGTCGGCTGAAGTCGAAACTCGCGGAGAAAAAAGAGAAACTGGAAAACCAGTCCTCCGCGGGCGGCGGTGGCGGCTACTCCGTCGAGAAACACGGCGACGCCACGGTCGCGCTGGTCGGCTTTCCGAGCGTTGGCAAGTCGACGCTGATCAACGCCCTCACGAATGCCGACAGCGAGACCGGCTCCTATGAGTTCACGACGCTGGATGTGAATCCTGGGATGCTCAAATACCGCGGGGCCAACATCCAGATTCTCGACGTCCCGGGTCTCATCGAGGGTGCGGCCGACGGGCGCGGTGGCGGTAAAGAGGTGCTGTCGGTCGTTCGGACCGCAGACCTCGCGGTGTTTTTGCTCTCGGTGTTCGAGATCGACCAGTACGAACGTCTCGACAAGGAGCTGTACTACAACAAGATCCGCCTCGATACCGAGCCGCCGAGTCTCCACATCCGGAAGCGACACAAAAACGGGATCCAAGTGAACAAAAGCGACAGCGTTAGTCTCGACGAGGGGACGATCAAGGGCGTCCTCCGGGAACACGGCTACGTCAACGCCGAAGTGACCGTTCGTGGTGACCCCACTATCGACGAAGTTATCGACGGCATGATGGACAACCGAATCTACATCCCCTCGATGGTCGCGGTCAACAAGACCGATCTGGTCGACCCGAGCTACGTCCCGACAGTGAAAGACCAGCTCAGGTCCCACGACGTCGATCCCGACGAGTGTACGTTTATTAGTGCCGAGAAGGAGAAGGGACTCGACGCGCTCAAAGAGCGGATCTGGGAAAAACTCGGGCTGATCCGGATCTATATGGATCGCCCGAGCAAGGGCGTCGACTACGAGGAGCCCCTGGTCCTCAACAAGGGTGCGACTGTCGGCGACGCGTTGGTCAAACTCGGCGGCGAGTTCGAAGAGCGATTCCGGTTTGCGCGCGTCAGCGGCCCGAGTGCGAAACACGACGACCAGCAGGTCGGCGAGGAGCATACACTGGCCGACGAAGACGTCCTCCGCATTACGATCACACGGTGAGCCGAACGTCGACTCCAGGAGCGTTGGTGGCGGTCTGTGGGCTCAGTATTATCCCCTGGGTCGCCCTCCCGAACGGGGCGGGCGATCTGACGTTCGTGATGTCGTGGGGGCTGGTCAACACGAACCCGTGGCACGTCCTCAGTCTAGCCGAGTATCTCGGCGCGACACGCGGCTTCGGGACGCTGCCGTGGTCACTCCAGGTGTGGCCGATCAGTCTTGGTTTTTATGTCGGGGCCGTGGCGAGTGCCGCCAGTGGGGTTGTTGTCGACCGTGAGGACCTCCGGCTGACCGCTGGACTGCTCGTGTTGTCGGCAGTTGGCTCACTGATCGTCTGGCAGGGGTTGGCTGGTCGCGGCGTCTCGGGGACTATTCCGGTCGGCGTGCTGGCCACGGCCATCGTCGTCTGGTGGTTTTATAATCCCTAACATTACGTTTTGGGAGCGTTGGAAGTGTGATTATAAATCACAACCGGTCAAAAATTGACTTATAATATAGAAATACGAAACAGACCATGCAACGAGGGAAACGTTAAGGCCAAACAGACGAACGCCACAGCATGTCAGCTTCGTCCTCTTCGACGGCCAATCGACCCACCTCAGCGGTCGTGTTGGCTGCTGGTGAGGGTATTCGACTCCGTCCACTGACCGCAAACCGGCCCAAGCCGATGTTGCCGGCCGGAACTCGGCCAATTCTCGAACACGTCCTGAATGCCCTGATTGACGCTGGTGTCGACGATATTCACCTCGTCGTCGGCTACCAAGCCAACCGCGTCCGCTCGCATTTCGGCTCGACCTACCGCAGCGTCCCAATCACCTACCATACACAAGACAACCAACTTGGCAGTGGTCATGCCCTCCTGCAAGCACGCGAGGGACCTAGCGACCGGTTTCTGCTTGTCAACGGCGACCAGATCATCGACCACCGGATCGTCGAGGCAGTCAGTACTGCTCACACCGATACCGCGACACTCGCGGTCGTCGAAGGGCCAGAGGCAGTCGACTATGGTGCGGTCCATCTCGATGGAGACACGATTACGGAACTGATCGAACAGCCAGCGGGCGGTGAGTTTCGGCTGTTCAACGCTGGCGTGTATGCCTTTACCCAAGAGATCTTTGAGGTACTCGAAACGCTGTCTGTCGAACGTGGTGAACTCCCACTCACCGACGCTATTCAACTGCTGATCGACGAGGAGGAACACGCTGTTGGGGGCGTCCGAACCGACCACTTCTGGATGGATGCTACCCATCCCTGGGATCTACTGTCGCTCTCACGAGAGCTCCTGGCCCGCGGCTGGGTCGACGCACAACCTACAGATACCGACATCTATGTCGATGAGTCGGCACACGTCCATCCTGATGCGACGCTTGTTGGCCCCGTTGTCCTCGACAGCGATGTCGTCATCGAGGCGGGTGCGGTTGTCGGCCCATACGCCGCTATCGGCGCAAGTACGACCATTGGCTCGGGATCCGTCCTCAGCGATGTCGTCATCGATACTGACACGGCTATTGGACCGAACACTACAGCAACCGAACTCGTCGTTGGACAGGGAAGCGAAATTGGTGCTGCACTCACCGTTTCAGGCGGCCCGGCGGATGTCATCCTCGACGAGGAGGTCTACAGCAACGTTGATCTCGGTGGTGTGATCGCCGACCGCGTCGACGTTGGTGGCAGCGCTACGCTTGAACCAGGCGCGCTGATTGGACCAAAAGCAACCATCGGTGCTGGTGTGGTTGTCCGTGGCCGAATTAGTGGTGGCAGCGAGGTGGTCCGTTAATGTGTGGGATCGTTGGCTGTATCGGTCGTGGTGATGGGACGGTCGACGT